>ENA-OPRW01000002-OPRW01000002.1-human-gut-metagenome-genome-assembly--contig:-NODE-2-length-391671-cov-9.483400_pt1 | contig 391671 bp, 262 predicted proteins | sample MGYA00241898_ERZ501890 | MGnify/ENA primary metagenome ERZ501890 (study PRJEB25962, sample SAMEA2042216) | human gut metagenome | biome: human gut; feature: human-associated habitat; material: faeces... | reverse complement strand
GGAGAGAGTTTCTCAGATTTTATTGCTACCTTTGCCATGTCTGTCGGGTTTGATACATATTTTGATTTGCAACACTAAGATAGGTGAAAAATCTGACATGGCAAAATCCTGAGCAACTTTTTGTTGCTCAGGTACTTATAAAATAAGTTAAACTAAAATGCTGCGGAATTTAGGTAGAGGAAATTGGGAAACGAAGTTTTAGAGGATGTACCTCATTAAGTAATATAAATTTTCCTTTGTCTTTAAGGAAAATTGGGGCAAATGCCTTTCAAGGATGTATAAATCTCAAAAAGGTAGAATTGCCTAAAAGGCTGGAACAGTATAGGTACGATTTTGAAGATACTACAAAATTTAAGTGGATTAAATAGTAATTATATATTCGTGAATAAGAGACAATTTCTTAGGGAAAACTGCCATATAGGACGGTGGAGTCTCAATGCGTTCACTATAAAACTATGAGTGTGGAATCAATTCTTAGCATTACAGCTAGCCTTATTGCCATTGGCGGTTTAGTGTATGCAGGTTATCAAAGGTGTAAGAAGAAAAGTCTGTCAACGTTGATGACCGAGCTTGTTGCTAAAAATACATCTGTAAAAGGTCAGCAGGCAATCCTTCAAAAAATCAGCAGAAACCTCTATTTAAGTGGGAAAGGATTGTCAATCGGCTATATCAGGAATTTCTCCGTCAGTGGCAGATCGAAAGAGGTTATATTTCAAGATATATGTTTGAAAAATAACATTGAACCGACTGTGGAACTGTGTAAACGGATGTTGACGTATGACGTTCCCTCATTTCGTGCGAAATGGAATGAACAGCACATTGAAAATATAAATAAACCTGCGCAATCAATGACCCAATTGTTGGTGGAACAACCTATCACGAACGGTAAACGACAGATTGTCTACTTATCTGCATTGTTTCAGGAAAAATATCCTGAAACGTATAAAAGGCTGACGGATATTTTGGATAAGCATAATGTCGGGTATGCTTTACTCAAAGCAACACGCGATATATGGTGTCGTGATTATATGCCGGTACAGACGGCAAGTGGCAAACTTATTCAGTTCAAATATGACCCTTCATATTTGAAGAACAATGAAAAATACGAGGCATCACGTTCTAATGTATGTGAAGTATGTAAAGCAAATGGTATTAAACCGACTTTCTCAGACATCAATCTTGATGGTGGAAATGTCCTTATTTGTGGCAACCGTGCTATCATCTCTGATCGTGTGTTTAGTGAAAATCCTGGTAGAAAAGAGGAAGATTTGAAAGCCGAACTTAGCCGCCTACTTGAAGCCGAGATAATAATTATTCCAGCGCAGAAAGACGATTTCACAGGTCATGCAGATGGTATGGTTCGCTTCGTCAACTGCGATACAATTCTCGGTAATGACCGTGCTGAAGAATTCAAGTATTGGCGCGAGAAGATGGATAAAGTAATCAGCACTTATCACCTACAATATATTGATGTGCCATTTTTTTATGGCTACAAAGATAAAGCACATCCCGAACATGCAATTGGGATATATGTCAATTACCTTGAAGTTGAGAATCTGATTGTAGTTCCCGTGTTCGGTGTTCCCGGAAATAAGGATGCCGAAGCTGTTGTGAAAATCAAAGAAATCTTTCCTGATAAAATAGTTGAAACAATTGACTACAATGAGGTAGCTTTGGAAGGTGGTCTTCTCAATTGCACTACATGGACGTTGAATAGTTTTCAATGATAAAGATGGGTAGGTCGCTTTCGACACCTTAATCCTGATTGAATAATTTTGAGCAGAGAATATCTTCTCGGATTTTGTAATAGTTTACTTATTTCTAAAGAAATAAATGACAAGATCCTGAGTATCTTAATCATTGGTCTACGATATGACACTAGAAGATTATAGTCTCATTTTAATATTTTATTTGATCTAGTATTCCATTGAGGAAAGCAATCGCTACTCCATAATTCGTCATAGGAATGTGTTGCTCCCGAGCACGTTCGATGCGGCTAAGTACGTATTTACGATTGAACATACATGCTCCGCAATGGATTACCAAAGAGTAAGGAGTCAGATCCTGTGGAAAGTCAGTTCCGGCTACCATATCAATTTGCAGATTCTCTCCAATTCGTTTCCGTAACAAACGGGGGAGTTTCACTCTTCCTATATCTTCTGAAAGGGGAGCGTGTGTACAAGCTTCCGCTATTAGTACACGTGACGATTCCGTCAGCCTTTCAATCGCAGTTGCACTTTCTACATAATAGTGAATATCCCCCTTATATCCTGCGAAAAGCACAGAGAAAGAGGTTAGTTCACTTTCCTCTGGCTTCTGTTCATAAATCGTTTTGAAGACCTGTGAATCGGTGATGATTAATTTTGGAAGACGGGCAAGAGCTTGCAGGGTTGCCGGAAACTTGTCAGTAGTGCAAGTCACTACGAGACATTTTTTGTCCAACAATTCACGGATAGTCTGCACTTGTGGTAAAATCAGTCTGCCTTTTGGAGCTTGAATATCCTGCGGCATAACCAGAAGTACAAGGTCGTTTTCTGTCACAAGTTCCCCGGTGATACTCTGTTGACCGAAGTCCGAAGGCAGCTTTTCGAGAATGGCTTGCCGGATCTGTTCAATTCCTGTCTTTTCTTTGGCGCTGATAAGTAATGGGCGTATTTTACATTCTTCCTCAATGTATGTGGCTAAGCTATCACTGTTCTCTCGTATATCTATTTTATTCAATACCGGAATGACAGGGATATTCTTCTCTTTCAATAGTGTCAGCATCTCTTTTTCATGAGAAAAGGTAGTATCTCCACATAGCAGCAATGCAATATCTGTTTTCTCAATAGCCTTTAAAGTCCGGCTGATACGCAGCTCTCCAAGTTCTCCCTCATCATCGAACCCCGGAGTATCTATAAACAAACACGGACCAATACCTTGAATTTCCATAGCTTTGGATACAAGGTCGGTAGTCGTTCCCGGAGTATCTGAAACGAGGGCGGTATCCTGTCCTGTCAATGCATTGATAAGAGAAGATTTACCACTGTTCCGTCTACCGAAAAGGGCTATATGAAGTCTGCTTGCATTTGGAGTATCTGTTAAGCTCATAATTACTAATTTATCAATCTGTTAATTCATGTACAGCCAATTGGCACATCGACATATTAGCACATTGGCGTATGATTTAAAATCTAAAATCTCTTTGCCCTGCGGCTATGGCTTTGAGGTTTCGGATAGCTATTTCCCTGATTTTGGGGTTGGGGATTCGGTCTGTTTCTTTTAGAATCAATTTCAATCCTTTCTGACGGGTATCTTCGGAAGCATAATCTTCCAGATACTCTTTCAGAGTCATCAGGGCATTGGGGCCGCAACAGTTGGCTATCTGACCGGATTTCACTAATGACATGAAACGGTCGCCTGTCCGTCCTTCCCGGTAACAGGCAGTACAGAAGCTGGGGATATATCCGAGTTCGAGCAACCAGTTGACCACTTCGTCTAATGTCCGGGTATCGCTTACGTCAAATTGCGCGGAATTATGATCGGGTAATTCCGTTTCAGCATATCCGCCTACACTGGTACGTGAGCCGCCACTGATTTGTGAGATACCCAATTCGAGTACCTTCTTGCGTGATTCTTGTGATTCACGTGTGGAAATAATCATTCCAGTATAAGGAACGGCAATTCGGATAACAGCTACAATCTTACTGAATATCTCATCGGAAATTGAATTCGGAAAATCTCCGGCATTAATGTCATCCGCCGAACAGATACGCGGCACACTGATTGTATGGGGACCTACACCGAATTTGGCTTCCAGATGTTCGGCATGCATTAACAATCCGATAAAATCATACCGATAAGTATTCAAACCGAAAAGCACACCAATACCTACATCATCGATTCCCCCTTCCATGGCACGGTCCATCGCTTCGGTGTGATAGGCATAATTGCTTTTCGGACCGGTGGGATGAAGTGCTTCGTAGTTGTCCTTGTGATAAGTCTCCTGGAATAAGATATACGTACCGATACCTGCCTCTTTTAATCGACGATAATTTTCTACTGTAGTAGCTGCGATATTTACGTTTACGCGGCGGATAGCTCCGTTTTTATGTTTGATACTGTAAATCGTCTGAATAGATTCCAGAATATATTCTATCGGATTTAGTGACGGATGCTCCCCTGCTTCAAGAGCGAGCCGCTTATGTCCCATGTCCTGCAAAGCAATTACTTCCCGGCGAATTTCCTCCTGCGTCAGTTTCTTGCGTGCAATCGTTTTATTTTTAGCATGATACGGACAATATAGGCAACCATTTACGCAATAGTTCGACAAATAAAGTGGTGCGAACATGACGATACGGTTGCCATAAAACTTCTGTTTGATTTCTTTGGCGAGATGAAAGATACGTTCTATCAGGTCAGGTTGGTTACATTCCAGCAGAATAGCCGCTTCCCGGTGCGTTAGTCCCTTGCACAGAGCAGCCTTTTCAATCAGTTGTTCAATCAGGACACGGTTATCCTTATTGTTCTGCGCATATTCCAGCGTATCCAGAATCTCCTCATGATGGATAAACTCTTCTGCTTTTGATGAATCTTTTTGGTATATCATATATTCTCTGTAGTGTACTTAAAGTCGCCTCTTTCGGTAGAAATCTCGTAGCCGATGGTTTTCAATTGCTTTTGTAAGGCAGCCAGCCCTTCGGCAGATTCCGCTCCGAGTGAAGCTTTGTCATTATATAATTCATATTTTCTCCGTTCCTCTCGAGGAGACAAGTTAGGCATAACCACATTCGCACCTGCTAAAATACCCCGTTCCCTGCCATCAGGAATGAGAGTGGCAAGAGCTGTTGTTGCCGGAATCAATGCGGACGGATGCATCAGGCGGAAAATGGATAATAGAAGAATCGTCTGTTCCGCCGTTCCGCTGGGATATTCGGCAAAAGGTGTATCATGATGGGGCAGGAAAGGCCCGATGCCAATCATTTCCGGGCGTAGCTTTTCTATAAACAATAGATCCTCAATGATATGCTCTACTGTTTGTCCCGGACTGCCGACCATAATTCCGGTTCCTGTCTGATAACCGATCTCTTTCAAATCCGCTAAACATTGCAGGCGTCGTTTGCCGGACATTTCCGCTGGATGCAGTTGCCGGTAATGCAACTCATTATAAGTTTCGTGACGTAACAGATAACGGTTGGCTCCGGCACGGAAGAAACGTTCGTATGCCTCACGTGATTTTTCACCGAGTGACAGCGTAATAGCACAATCCGGATACTCCTGTCTGATACGGGCAACAGTCATTTCTATCTGATCGTTTGTTAGTGCAGAATCTTCTCCTCCTTGTAATACAAAGGTGCGGAATCCCAGTTCATAGCCCTGTTTGCAACAGTTCAGTATACTCTCTCGGCTTAACCGGTAACGTTCGATATTCGGATTCCCTTTTCGGATACCACAGTAATAACAGTTGTTCCGGCAGCAGTTACTGATTTCAATCAGTCCGCGGATATAAATCTTATTTCCGAAGTGGAGGAGTGCGACTTCCTGCGCCTGTTTATTGATGTAACGCAGAATTTCTGCGTCACATCCGGTCAACAGTTGCCGGAACTCTTCCGGTGTCAGTGTTCTTTCCTGTCGTAGTTTATCGATCCATTGTTTCATAGCTCTCTTTCCGTTTGAGCAGCTCTTGTGCCAGTTGGCGACGTCCCGAAACAATGTCGTTATGCGTACTCGGTCCGGTGATACATCCTCCTTCGCATGCCATCACTTCAATAAACTGTCCGGCAGCCTTTCCTGTTTTGGCGCAGGCACGTAGCAGAGCGATATTCTTTTTATTGATGTCCGACACTTGTATCGCATTGATTTTCTCCGCTTCTTCTTTCAGATAAGCTTTGACAGCTCCCATCACACCACCTGCCTGTGCAAATCCGTGTGCTTCGCGAACGGAAGTATGTAATACGGAGAACTCCTGCATTTGTTCCAGCTGAATACCCAGCCCGTCAAGAATCGAACCGATTTCTTCGAACGTCAGAATATAATCCACGGCTTCATCGCGGCGTACTTCTTTTCGTTTTGCCACACAAGGACCGACAAATACAACCTTAGCATCCGGATGCTTCTCTTTGGCAATCCGTGCAGCGTAGTACATCGGTGATCCGGTGGTAGAAACATAAGGTTTCATATCCGGAATATGTTTCTCTACCAGTTCGATATAAGAAGGACAACAGGAAGTAGTCATAAACTTCTGTCCCTCTTCCAGTTTCTCCAGTAACTCGTGTGCTTCATTACTGGTGGTTGCCATAGCACCTTCGGCCACTTCGATCACATCAGTAAATCCAATTTCCTTGAAAGCACCGTACACTTGTCCGATAGAAGTTTTAAACTGTCCCAAAATAGACGGGGCGATGATGGCGACCATCTTTTCCCCTTTACGGATGCGCTGCAATACATCGAATGTTTGCGAGATTTCGAAGATAGCCCCGAACGGACAAGCATTCATGCATTTTCCACAGTAGATACACTTGCTTTCATCAATGTGCTCTATGCCGTGTTCATCTTTGCTGATAGCTTTTACCGGACAAGACTCTTCACAAGGTACGGGAATATATACAATAGCGTGATAAGGACAACTCTTGTGACAAATACCGCAACTGACACATGTGTCATGGTCAATCATTGCCTGACCGTTTTTCTTGAAACGTATCGCATCTTTAGGGCAGTTCATGTAACAACTACGTGCCACGCATCCGCGACAAAGGTTGGTTATTTCATAATTGATCTGTACACAGGAAGAACAGGCCTCGTCGATGACGCACATGATATTTTCCTTGTCTGGTTCGGGACGACTCAATGCCAATCGTGCATATTCGGAAAGTGGGGTAACTTCGTCGTGTTCGTCTGTCATATCCAGTCCCATCAGGGGAAAAGTCTTGTATCTCCACACTGCGCGTTCTTTATGTACGCAACACCGTCCTAGGGGTTTCGATTTTCGTGGACTCAACTCAATCGGAAGTCGGTCTATCTTTTCCACTAATTCGTCGTTTTTCCAGAGTCTAACAAGGTCTGCCAGCAGTTTATGCCGGACAATCATAATATTATTCGTAAATGCCATATTGTAATAAAGAGGTTGTTAGTTAGTTGGTGCAAAGATACGAACAGAATTTCAATATTTAAGTTTTTTGAAACATTCTTGTAACTTTTTTGTAGCCCTCGCGTGTTATCTTTGTAGTGGACAAAAAATAAGAGGAGGCAGAGTTATGAATAGCAGTATTTTTGAACAGCGCAGTCGTTTTGCCATGATTGGTGCATTGATGGTTATTATCAGCCTGATGTTTTTATTCTACATGGGAAGTTCTTTGGTAAGCTCTACCAAAAAATACTTGGAGCAGATACATGAGATAGAGATCACTTGTATCGACACAGACGAATAAAAACAAGCAACCGAAAGGTAGGATAATCCGGAGGAATTCGTATTTTTGCCGGGAGAAAAACAAATCTTATGGAAGAGAAGAATAAAGCCTGGAAAACGGTAAGTAGCAAATATCTATTTCGCCGTCCATGGCTGACTGTGCGTTGCGAAGATATGTTACTTCCCAATGGGAATCATATCCCCGAGTATTATATCCTTGAGTATCCCGACTGGGTAAATACCATTGCCATTACCAAAGATGGTCAATTCGTTTTTGTCCGCCAGTACCGTCCGGGAATCGAACGAACTTGTTATGAACTCTGTGCCGGTGTCTGCGAGAAGGAAGATGCTTCGCCGTTGGTGTCCGCCCAGCGTGAATTGTGGGAAGAAACGGGCTACGGAAAAGGAAACTGGCAAGAGTATATGGTGATTTCCGCTAATCCGAGCACTCATACCAATCTGACTTACTGCTTTCTTGCCACAGACGTGGAACTGATAGACCATCAGCATCTGGAAGCTACTGAAGATATCACCGTCCATCTGCTCACATTGGAAGAGGTGAGAAGTCTGCTCGATAAGAACGAAATTATGCAAGCGCTGAATGCTGCTCCATTATGGAAATATATCGCAAATCTGTAATTGTGTTTGGAATTCTGTAGAGAAACAATAACTTTGGAGAAAATTTAAATCATCTTATTATGAAAACAGTTTTATGGAGTATGCTTTGTTTGTTTCTCTCCGGATGGGGAAGTATGCAAGCGGTATTGGCACAGGACTTGAAAGAGATGGAAAAGAACTTGTCCGCCATCAACGAGGAATTGAGTCAAAAGACAAAAGAATATAGTTGGCAGCTTGCAGCTGCTTACGCAGATTATTGTGAAGCAAACAATAAATATATAAGTTGGAATGATTTGCCTTATCTGCAACAGGTTGTCGAATATGAGCGTCCTGCTTCTTTGGAGACTTATCGTCTGGAACATAAAGCCAGTAAAGAGGAACTGGATAAGTTTTTAAATACATACAAAGAATATAAAGATCTGGTGAAGAAGCAAAAAGAAGCGGTAACCAAGGAAGAGAAAGATGCTGTATCAACAGCCTTTTCTGCATTCTGGAAAAAGTTGAGAAGTGAAGAGAATGCTTATAAAGATTTGTACTATGCCGAACGAAAGGCTGTCTGCAAATATAGATCGGAAGCTTTGCGATATGCGATTGCCTATTATAAAGAAAAGAAGCAGGAGATTCCGACTTCTTATATAAAATATACTGAACGGTCTTATTTATTGCAGAAAGGTTCTGCCTTGGAGTTATTACAAAAAGAAATAAGTGCATTGGAAAGCGTACAGAGAGAGATAATTCAGAATATAACGAGGGCAAAGTATGGGTTGAGTGAAACCGGAGAAAATAAAAGAGAGAAGATATTTGATTGATAAGAGATCATCTGGGATAAAGAAATCCCTTTTTATAATTGGAGGTCTGGACTGAAGAGTTCGGACCTCTTTGTTTTCTCTCTCAAGTACATATAGGTAAGTTTCTTTTCATCCTATGCCAACTTCTTTTGCATAGGGAGAAAACTTGTTTAGAGTATAAGATAAACTATAACCACAAGTTCTGATTATATAACTGAAACTTTTGATTACATAACTGGAAGTTGCAGTTTTATAACCGAAACTTGCGGTTATAGTTTGGGATAAGGGAAAAGCAACTTTTCCCAAGGAAGAAAGTAAGTTTCCTCCTTATAGAGAATAAGTTTTCTAACCATATTCCATAAGATAGATAATAAGAATCAGGGAATGGCGATGCTGATTTGTTCAACGGTTATTCCAATACAAAAATAATAGTTTCATTTACGGGGGCCCAGTCATAGATAAACTTGGCATGGGAAGTTGCATTCCGCACGCACATGTGTGAGCGTGGAGTAGTTCCCAACGACGGACTATATTCTATCTGCGTCTTGCGGGGAGCATTGACCGGTACTCCGTGAATATAGGCCCCGTCCGTGAAACGACTCGCATAAGGAGCATAACCTCCCGTTTCTTTCGAGCCGTCTTTTAGAAATACCATTTTTACTTTCTTTTCCTGTAAAACAAACATTCCTAAAGGAGTTTCCTGTGCATACGGGGGCAGATGACGTCCCGTAGTGGAAGGATTCATGCTGCGAACCACCCATTGCCCTTTTCCGCTACGTTCAAGAGAAGCGATATTCTGATTGTGGCGGTCTACGAAAACAGCTTTGTTAAAAACAATCGTATCTCCGATTACTTTGACATATTTTTTAGGAATCATCCATTCATCTCCGGTAAACATTGGCTCTGCTTTTATGAATTTCTCTCCATCTTCGATAAAACGGGTTAATTCCCCATCCTGTCCGTAACGTTCGGGTACTAATGTGTCAGTCAATAGATAAAGCGGAACGGATTGGTAACGTTCTATGCCAAGAGTATCTGCCACTCGTCCGTAAGCGTTTCTTTTGAAACTTCTCACAAGTGGTGCTTCTCCATTTCTGTTTTTGTAATTCTGGAGAATGGCCCAGGTGGAAGGCTGCAACTGTATATTTTCGAGTAATGCCAGCTGTTCTTTGATTTTATCCCACTGAAACTGCCGGGTAGTGTCTTTATAAGGATAGGTATCTTCCAATGTGTATTGGTCATACAATAAATCTTTGGAGATTTCTATCTGCTCTGCCGTGAGTTTTTTATTAACAGGTTTAACCTCGGGTTGAACTATTGTATCCTGTGACAGCGAGTCTGTTTGTTGTTCGTGTACAGGAGAAATCTCTCCTGTACACGAAGTGCAGGAGTAGAAGACGCAAGAGGCGATGATGAGGCCGGATGCTATTCCATTCATATTATTTATACAGTGCATTTGATGGTTCGTTTACGAATATACGTCATTATAAGGAATAATCCTTTTGTTTTGTTTAAAAAGTAGGTGACAAATATACTTTTTTGCCATACAATGCAAGTTGTCAGTCATTTTGTCAGTCTATTTCTGACAAAGAATCATTTATTTACTTTGGCACGCTTTTCGCAATAACTTTAGCGTTCCGCCTGAAAAATGGCGGGTAACATCTACTATTAAATGTATAACTAAAATATAACAAGTAACTATGAACATTAAACCATTAGCAGACAGAGTGCTTATCCTCCCTGCACCTGCAGAAGAAAAAACAATTGGTGGTATCATTATCCCTGATACAGCAAAAGAAAAACCTTTGAAGGGTGAAGTTGTGGCAATAGGTCACGGTACGAAAGACGAAGAAATGGTATTGAAAGTAGGCGATACAGTTCTTTATGGTAAATATGCCGGAACAGAACTTGACGTTGAAGGTACTAAATATCTGATTATGCGTCAGAGCGATGTTCTCGCTGTTTTGGGTTAATTAATAATAGTAAATAGTAAATCTTTAAATAGTAAATAAAGAGATGGCAAAAGAAATATTATTCAATATCGATGCCCGTGACCAATTGAAAAAAGGTGTCGATGCTTTGGCAAATGCAGTAAAAGTAACTCTGGGCCCGAAAGGACGTAACGTTATCATTGAGAAGAAATTCGGTGCTCCGCACATCACAAAAGACGGTGTGACAGTAGCAAAAGAAATCGAATTGGCAGATGCTTACCAGAACACTGGTGCACAGTTGGTAAAAGAAGTTGCTTCTAAGACAGGTGACGATGCCGGTGACGGTACAACTACTGCAACCGTTCTTGCACAAGCTATCGTAGCTGAAGGTTTGAAGAACGTAACTGCCGGTGCTAGCCCGATGGATATCAAACGTGGTATCGACAAGGCCGTTGCCAAAGTGGTAGAATCAATCAAGGATCAGGCTGAAACTGTAGGTGACAACTATGACAAGATTGAACAGGTTGCCACTGTATCTGCAAACAACGATCCGGTAATCGGTAAATTGATTGCTGACGCTATGCGTAAAGTTTCTAAAGACGGTGTGATTACTATCGAAGAAGCAAAAGGAACAGACACTACTATCGGTGTAGTAGAAGGTATGCAGTTCGACCGTGGTTATTTGTCTGCTTACTTCGTGACAAATACGGAAAAGATGGAATGTGAGATGGAGAAACCTTACATCCTGATCTATGACAAGAAGATTTCTAACCTGAAAGATTTCTTGCCTATCCTCGAACCTGCTGTACAGACTGGTCGTCCTCTGTTGGTAATTGCAGAAGATGTAGATAGCGAAGCGTTGACTACATTGGTAGTAAACCGTCTGCGTTCTCAATTGAAGATCTGTGCTGTGAAAGCTCCGGGCTTCGGTGACCGTCGTAAAGAAATGCTGGAAGATATCGCTATACTGACAGGTGGTGTTGTTATCAGCGAAGAAAAAGGTTTGAAACTGGAACAGGCTACCATCGAAATGTTGGGTACTGCTGACAAAGTTACAGTTACTAAAGACTATACAACTGTTGTAAACGGTGCAGGTAACAAAGACAGCATCAAGGAACGTTGCGAACAGATCAAAGCACAAATTGTAGCAACTAAGTCTGACTATGACCGTGAGAAATTGCAGGAACGTCTGGCTAAATTGTCAGGTGGTGTAGCTGTTCTCTATGTAGGTGCTGCTTCTGAAGTAGAAATGAAAGAAAAGAAAGACCGTGTGGACGATGCTTTGCGTGCAACTCGTGCTGCTATCGAAGAAGGTATCATCCCGGGTGGTGGTGTAGCTTATATCCGTGCTATTGATTCTTTGGAAGGAATGAAGGGTGATAATGCCGATGAAACAACTGGTATTGGTATCATCAAACGCGCCATCGAAGAACCGCTTCGCGAGATTGTTGCTAACGCTGGTAAAGAAGGTGCAGTAGTTGTTCAGAAAGTACGTGAAGGAAAAGGTGATTTCGGTTACAATGCCCGCACGGACGTTTACGAAAACTTGCACGCTGCCGGTGTAGTAGATCCTGCTAAGGTTGCTCGTGTAGCTTTGGAAAATGCAGCTTCTATCGCTGGTATGTTCCTGACTACTGAATGTGTAATTGTAGAAAAGAAGGAAGATAAGCCAGAAATGCCGATGGGCGCTCCCGGAATGGGAGGCATGGGCGGAATGATGTAATTCCGGCTTTCGCTGAATGAATATGAAAACGAGGGTGTCCGAAAAGGGTACCCTCGTTCTTTTTATTATCAATCTATTCTGCAAATTGATCTTTTCAAAACATCCTTGCTTTATATTTTGTTTGGTCAACGTATTCTTAGTAATGAGAATACTTCGTATATTTAGAATCAAATTTATTAATAAAAGTGAGATGTTGAAAGTATTAACATTTATGAAGCAGGTAGCTAACGGGCTACAGGTGGAGGGAAACTTCGGTACTGCACACGTTTATCGTAGCAGTCTGAATGCCATCATTGCTTATAGTGGGAAAGTGGACTTCACCTTTGATGAAGTGAGTCCGGAGTGGTTAAAGGGATTTGAAGTATATCTTCGCAGTCGTGGTTGCAGTTGGAACACCGTTTCCACTTATTTGCGCACGTTTCGTGCGGTTTACAATCGTGCCGTTGATCTTCGGAAAGCTTCTTATGTACCTCATCTGTTCCGTTCTGTTTATACCGGTACTCGTGCCGACCATAAACGTGCATTGGGCGATGAAGATATGAAAAAGGTATTTGCAAAATTGTCTCGTACGTCCGGTGTGCCATTAGCGGTATATCAGGCGCAAGAGTTATTTATTCTGATGTTTTCGCTTCGTGGTATGCCATTTGTGGATCTCGCTTATTTGCGTAAGAGTGATTTGCGTGATAACGTAATAACGTATCGCAGACGTAAGACAGGACGGCCATTGTCAGTGACATTGACTCCCGAAGCGATGATCCTGGTGAAGAAGTATATGAATCGTGATCCTTCTTCTCCTTATTTGTTTCCATTGTTGAAAAGCCGTGAAGGAACCAAAGAGGCGTATCGCGAATATCAGTTGGCATTGCGCAGCTTTAACCAACAGTTGATGTTGCTAGGTGAATTATTGGGATTATCCGATAAGTTGAGCTCGTACACCGCCCGCCATACCTGGGCTACGACAGCTTATTATTGTGAAATCCATCCGGGCATTATCTCCGAAGCGATGGGACATTCGTCTATCACCGTCACTGAAACCTATCTGAAACCTTTCCGAAGTAAGAAAATTGATGAAGCAAATAAACAAGTTCTTGACTTCGTGAAACGCTCTGTTGTAGGTGTAAGCGCTTGAAAATTATTCTGTTACTTTGTAGGTAACGGGAATGAATATCGGTGCAAATATGAGCATATTTCTTAAAACAACCAAACGAAATCATACATTTTTTCTAATAAACTACTCAAAACAGGAATTAACCAAATAAAACACGCGGATTCTTTGTATTAGGGCTTTGTTAACTTCTAAATTTTTGCAAAAGATCTCCTTCCCTCTACTGCCTTTCAGAAGCAGGGGTAAAAAAGTTTCATTGCATATCGTATTATTTTTCAGTATTGACTACTCCCGAAGAGCAGGCGCAAAGGTTTCTCCGTTACCTACAAAGTAACGGGCAGTCTATTATTGAAACTTAGTGTTTAATAATATATTATTAATGTAATTTTTAAGTAGTTATGAAAAGAAAATTTGTAAAAGTGATGTTCTTCGGGGCGCTGGCACTTTCTACTGTCACCTATGTAGGCTGTAAAGACTACGATGATGACATCGACAATCTGCAAACACAGATTGACGCAAACAAAGCTAGTATAGCCGAGTTGCAGAATTTTGTGAAAGAAGGTAAATGGGTTACCAATGTTGAACAAATTACCGATGGATTTAAGATAACTTTTAATGATAATAAAAGTTATTCTATTACAAGCGGTAAGGATGCTACACCAACGACTATTAAGATTGATCCGGTAACAAAGAACTGGATTGTCAATGATAATGATCTTGGTATTTGTGCAGAAGGAAAGAAAGGTGCTGATGGCAAACCGGGCGCTGCAGGATCTCCGGGTGGTAAAGGAGAAGACGGATATGCACCTCAAATTTCAGAAAATGGATTCTGGATGGTTTGGGATGCTGAAACTAAAAAACCTGTAGAGACAAAAATTAAAGCTGCTACTGATATTTATGTAGCTGCTGATGCTAGTAATCCATTGGTTTGGATATTGAATATTTTCAATAAGGAGACTAAAGAATGGGAAACGGTTTCTATGCCGAAATCGGCTCGTATCACTAGTATGAGTGTGCTTGGTATAAAAGGCGATGGTTCTGTTGATGTTGGTTCTACAGAGGCTGAAACTACTTTATATTATAGCATAGCTGGCAAAGATATTGTGTTTAATGGAAACAAAACTTTCAAGAAGAAAGGGGATTTGCTTGTTGCTAGAGGTGGCAGCAAGATTCATGCATTGATTAATCCTGTAAACTTGAAAGCAGCAGATATTCAAGCTTATGAAATAGGCTTGACGGACTCTAAGGGTAATACTAATTTTGCTGTTGCAAATATAGCAGATAATTTTAGTATAGATGCTTTGACTCGTGCAGCGGATCCGGAAAAAGAGCCTACAGCAAATAAAGGTGTATACGATTTGACTCTGAAGTTTGTAGACGGATTGACTAAGGACGAATTGACAGCTTTGGAAAGTGCTGAAACTGCTTATGCGCTTACAACAAAAGATGCATGGGGTAATGAAATCATTTCCCAGTATGGTGTGAAAATTAAGGCTAGCAGCCAAAATATACCGGATGTTAATTTTACTGCTCCTGAACCTATGCCTTACCAAACTACCTATAATTTGGATGAATTGTTTGGTAGTGAATTGGATAAGGTGGTAGCTTATTATTATGAGGTAACTGATGAAGAAGCTAAAAAAGCTGATGCAAAATTTGATAAAGAGAAGAATACAATTCTAGCAAATAAGGAGGGTCAGGTGAAAGTTAAGATTCACTGTCTTCTTGTTGATGGAAGTACTCAAGATCCTGAAGTTGAATTGACGTTTACTTATGTGTCTAAGAAAGCTGAAATCAAAGATATGACTTGGGTCGTAGATGCTAGCAATAAGACAGCTACTTCTGAAATAGTAGGTCCTTCAGTAGATGAGATTAAAGGACAAATTAAACTGTCAGACCCAATAGTTGCGACTATTGCTTATACTGATGATAAGGCAATGATCAATGGAAAGGTGGTTCAGTCTTATATGGATGGTAGTATTCAGTTAAAATTGGTAGGCCTGGATAAAGACGGAAAGCCTGTATCAGGAACAAGTGAAGCTGATATAGCTAAAATTACTAAATTTGTAATCCAAGCTACATTTGACGAAGAAAATGTGGCTGCCGTATCTCATACTGCTACAGTTAAATTCAAAAATAAGGATTCCCAAGCAGGTTTGGGTAATGACTTTTTGTATGAAACTACATTCAAGATTACTGTAGATCAGCAGAATGATAAATTGTTCACATTTAAACGTGCAACTGCTTACTTTGATGGTGATAATGCCAAGGCTTATGGTACAGTACCGACTACTGCAGTTCTTGCTGCTACTGCTGATACAAAGATTGGCTTCGATCTTTACACCCTATATAAAGAAGGTTCTATATCAGCGGATAAACAGAATACTATTACATTCACTGAAGAGAAACCTTCTAGAGTGGTAAGTGGTAAAAAGCAGTTTGCTCCTGCATGGTTGGATGAGACTCTCCCACAACCAACAAAGAATTCAAAAATTAAAGTTTTCCCTTATGTTTCTAAGCCAGCAACTGATGAAAATTGGGGTGGTGCTTATACTGGTCGTTATATTACTGTGTCTTATGCACCATTCGGAAATTCTCGTTTGAAAGCTATTACTGATAGATTCAATTTGACAATACTATCAGAAATCTTTGAAGGTACTTTCGAATATACCAAAGAAGTAGATAAGAAAATTATAGGAACAGAAGCAAATCCGTTCATAATCGAAGGAAATACTGTAGAAATATCAGCTAAAGATTTCAAGAGAATAGATGCTCGTGGTAATTCCTATGAATTCAGCGATAACAGAATAGAGTCTGTTTCAGTTGTATTAGCAGATGATGACGCTACAACTTATTTGGCGAAGAACGATGGTAATCTTACTGATGATCCAAAGAAAGTTGTTATATCTAAGAAGGAGGGTGCCGTAATCCTAACTCCTCCTACTTGTAAAGTAAATGTTAATATTCTTGATAAGTGGGGCAGAACTAAATCTGTATCAATCTACGTAAAAGTAAATAAGTAATCAGGATTAAAGGATTTGTAATTGAGGGCATCCTAATTCTTCTTAGACTTAAGATGCCTTCTCTTTACAAGTTGTAATATAGGATAATAAATCCTTTAAAAAGAAATATGCTAAGAGATAGACTGAAAATTATGCTTGTGAAAGTATGTTTTCTCAAATGTTTGTCTCTTGGAAGGGATACCTCCCTTATTTCCCACAGGTATCCCTTTTTTTTGTCTCATTACATCTTCTTATTTGCACTAGAACCAATTTGCTAGTCCCTTATTTCCCTATAGATTAAGGAGATGTTTTGAGAGTATAGAAAGCCCGGGCTTGTGAAAGTCCGGGCTTTTCGTGCTCTTTTGTCTTTGGAACATCTTAGCTATTTCCTTTGTTTGTTCATGCGGGGTATTTCCATTGATGGGATAATACTCGTATATTTATCGTCTAAATTATTAATAAATTATGAGATGTTGAAAGTACTAGCATTTATGAAGCAGGTAGCCACTGGGTTACAGATGGAGGGAAACTTTGGGACTGCACATGTCTATCGTAGTAGTCTGAATGCCATCATTGCTTATCGTGGGAAAAATGATTTTGTTTTTAGTGAAGTGACTTCGGAGTGGTTGAAAGGGTTCGAAGTATATCTTCGCAGTCGTGGATGTAGTTGGAACACCGTTTCCACCTATTTACGGACCTTTCGTGCGGTTTACAATCGTGCGGTCGATCTTCAGAAGGCTCCTTATGTTCCTCATTTATTTCGTTCTGTTTATACCGGAACGCGGGCTGACCATAAACGTGCGTTGGGTGATGACGATATGAAGAAGGTGTTTACTAAATTATCTCGTGCATCGGGTGTACCATTAGCGGTATATCAGGCGCAGGAGCTATTCATCCTGATGTTTTCGCTTCGTGGTATGCCGTTTGTCGATCTTGCTTATTTGCGTAAGAGTGATTTGCGCGGTAATGTAATAACGTATCGCAGACGTAAAACCGGGCGACCATTGTCGGTGACATTGACTCCGGAAGCAATGGCTTTGGTAAAGAAATACATGAATCGTGATTCTTCTTCTCCTTATTTATTTCCATTGTTGAGAAGTCGGGAAGGAACTAAAGAAGCCTATCGCGAATATCAGCTTGCATTACGTAGTTTTAACCAACAGCTGATGTTATTGGGTGAATTGCTCGGATTGGGAGATAAACTTAGTTCATACACTGCCCGTCATACCTGGGCTACGACGGCTTATTATTGTGAAATCCATCCGGGTATTATTTCCGAAGCGATGGGACATTCGTCTATCACCGTCACTGAAACTTATCTGAAGCCTTTCAGGAATAAGAAAATTGATGAAGCAAATAAGCAAGTTCTCGATTTTGTAAAGCGTTCAGTGACAGGTGTAAGTGCTTGAAAATTATTCTGTTACTCTGTAGGTAACGGGAATGAATATCGGTGCAAATATGAGCATATTTCTTAAAACAACCAAACGAAATCACACATTTTTTCTAATAAAGCATTCAAAAGTAGAACTAGGACAAATAAAACACGCGGATTCTTTGTATTAGGGCTTTGTTAACTTCTAAATTTTGCAAAAGATTTCCTTCCCCTCTACTGCCTTTCAGAAGCAGGGGTAAAAAAATTTCATCACATTTGGTATCATTTTTCAGTATCGACTACTCCAGAAGAGCAGGCACAAAGGTTTCTCTGTTACCTACAGAGTAACGGGTTGTGCTATTATTGAAACTTAGTGTTTAATAATATATTATTAATGTAATTTTTAAGTAGTTATGAAAAGAAAATTTGTAAAAGTGATGTTCTTCGGGGCGTTGGCGCTTTCTACTGTCACCTATGTAGGTTGTAAGGACTATGATGATGACATAAAAAGTGTACAGGAACAAATTGACCAGATCAAGTCAAACAATCCTGTAAGCGTGGGAGACATGCAAACTGCTATTAATGTGGCTAAAAGTGCTTTGGAAAGTCAGTTGGCTGATTTAAAGACAAAATTGGAGAATAAGGATTCTCAAATTAAAGATTTGGGTCTGAAAATTACTGATTTGGAGGACAAATTGTCAAAGACTGCTGATAAGGCAACGGTCGACCAGCTGACAAAAGACTTGGCAACAGCTAAGAATGATTTAGAAGCACTGAAGAAACTTCAAAAGTCTGATATTGATGGTTTGACAGCAAGAATTGTAAAGCTGGAAGCCCTTAAAGAGGAATTGGATGGTTTAAAAGTCAATTTCGCTACAAAAGAAGAGCTGAAGAACTACGTTGAATCTGCAAAACTGTCAGGACTTATCAGTGATGAAATTGCCACAGCTTTGGGAGAAGATGGGGAGATTGCCGCTGCAATAAATGATGCTATTCAAACAAAGGTTCTTGCAGACTTTGGCAGTATGAAGGAAGTTGCTGCTCTTGCCGGAGAGGATGCAACTGTAGCAGATGTTATTAAAGAATTGTATGCTGCTATTAATGCTGATAAAACTGGTATCCTTGCTAAACTGACTGCGCTGGAAGACTATCAAACAGCATTGGAAGATAAAGCGGTAGAAAATGGTTTCGAGAGTGTAGAAGCCGTTATTGCAGAGGTGAAATCTCTTAAAACGACTCTTTCCGGTCTTTATGCAAGCGCAGAATTCAGTGAAAAAGTCAAGGCGATTGTTTCAGCAGAACTGACGACTGTAAATAGCCGTATAGATACGTTAGAAGATGACCTTGCAAAACTGGGTGTTGCTATTAAAGGTATGATTCAGAGTGTAGTATATATTCCTACAAGCATAGATCGTAGCGTAGATTTCTATACTTTGTATGCTAAGAAAACTTCAACCTCATCTTCTTATGTTGTTGCAGCGAAGAGTGCAGATGCAAAAGAATTGCAATTCCGTATTTCTCCGGCTTCTGCTGCTATGACATTGGAGGATTTCAATAAAAACTACGAAATCAAGTTAAATGCTGAAGAACGTAACTGGACTCGTGCTGCTGAACCGTTTGCCGTAGAAGTGAAGAACTGTGAAGCTGGTGTTCTTACAGTATCATTAACAACTTCAAGCGAAAAGAGCCATGCGATATCTTTGAATATTGTAAGTACAAAAGATGCGGAAGGTAAAGAAGGATTGACTCCGACAAATGTTAATTCTGATTATATCGCAGTGATACAGTCTAGTTATTATCTGAAGACTGCTTATTATGAGGTAGCAACAGAGAAAGCAGGCGAGATTATCTATGATGCTCCCCAACCGGTTGATTATTCAGGAGTTGGAACTTTGACGGTTTCATATACAACAACTGCAAGTGGAAGCACAGCATTTACAAAAACATTAGAAGAACTGAATGTAGAGAATATCTTTGCGACGACTTATAGCTTGACTGGAACAGATGCAAATCTATTTGAAGTTTCTACTGCAGGTAGCGTTAGTCTAAAAACATCCGGTCTGATTGCTTCTTTGGATAAAACTGCTAATGTTATGGCTAAAGTAACGGCTCCAGGTTTCTATTTGGAAACTAGTTCTGATAATCCTAAAAAGTTAGGAACTGTAAAAGTAACACGTACTATTGATGAACTTACACATGCGTATGCTTTGGTAGAACGTGACTGGACTAATGAAACAGCAGTTGCTGCAGAGGAGAGAGTAGTTCTAAATGTTGCTGACATTTATAACGATCCGGCTGTGAATATCCGCCCATCAGCTTATGAAAGTTTGAGTTTGGTTGAACTTCTTCCTACAACAGGTATACGCTTAGAAAATGGTGCAAATAATGCCTTGACTTTAATCATTCCTAAAAATACAGCTGCTGGTGATTATACCGCAACAGCTAAGTTCGAAGGAGATGGCTATACGCTTGTTGTAAATGTTCCAGTTAAGATTAAGCCTATCACTTTGGCTAAATTGGCTAGAGTGTCGGAAATGTGGTCTTCAGATCAAACTCGTACAGGCTTTACTCCGACAAAAGATTCTGAGACAGCGGCTACTGCTATTACTTCCGAATTTAAGCTTGCTACTATATTCTCCAACTTTGATGCTGTTAAAGCTGCTGTTTTGGCTAAAGGTGGTACTTTCGTAATTACTACTAACATTACGGAAAATAGCATTGCTGGCGTTAGCTATGATGAAAACGAGGCTAAGTTTACGTTTGATAAAGATCTCTATACTGGTAAGATGACTGTTGGTGGTAAGACTGTACCTGCTGTAGTTAAGTTTACTATTAAAGCTAGCTATAATGGTAAAGTTGAGGATACGATTGAAGGTATTGTTGAAGTGAAAGATATTAGTGGAACTTGGGTTGCTCCGACTGCAACGACTCTTTCTTTATCTGATAAGTCTGTAGAATATAATGTTTCAACAGGTTTTGCTTGGAATGATTTGGCAGGTAAGACTATGTGGAAGGATGGTGCTGTGGTAGCAGGAACAGGAAGCAATGGATTTGCAAATTCAGTTACTAATCCTCTTGATATCTATGGTCTGGCAGCTCCTGTTTTTGAATTCAAAGAAGCAGCTGCGTCAACTTATCTGTCTCTTGATGATGCTACAGGAAAGGTGACCTTTACAGCAGAAGGTAAATCTCACCATTTCTACGAAGCTGTAACTTATACTGTAGAAGTAAAAGCTACATCTAAGTGGGGTACAATTAAGAATTATGAAGGAAAGAATACAATTACAGTAACTATTCCGGCAGAATAAGAAGAAAAATTGGAGAGTTGCTTCAAACCTCTTAATGCTTTATATAAGCAAAGGATTGTATTACAGTTGAAACTACTCCAAATTCAGAATAATAAAACCCTTCTTCACCTTGTGTGAAGAATACGCCGAGAAGAAACAGAGTGAAGGATTTGGCTTGTGAAAGTCAATCCTTCCAATTCTGTTCTTCTTATAGAAAGGGATACCTCCCTTATTTCCCACAGGTATCCCTTTTCTTTATTTCATAACATCTCCTTATTTGCACTAGAAACCAATTTGCTAGTCCCTTATTTCCCTATAGATTAAGGAGATGTTTTGAGAATATAGAAAGTCCGGGCTTGCGAAAGTCTGGGCTTTTTCATTATTATTTATTTATCGGATTGAATATAATGGAAGTTCTCGTCATACAGTCCTACGAGCAGGCTTTGTCCTTTACCATCCACTTTCAGCCCGCCATATACGGCTTTTTGATAAAGAGTATCTTGTCCCTCTTCAAAGAAGAAAGACTCGGCACCGAGGAAGATCCGGTGACGCACTATTTTATATTTGATGACTAGCTCATTGTCGTTTACAGGTTCTAAAGCGTTTTGCAGCCGCACTATTTTTCCTACTTGATTACTGTCAATTTGAAGTATGGCATAACCGCGTATGGCAGTTTGTTGGTCTAGCAGATCTGATGAAGCTTCTTTGTAGCTAAGCCTCATATAGTCTCCTTGCATAAGAGAGCGGGGATCGACGGGAGCTAGCTGTAACAAAATCAACTGTCCGTCTTTCAAAGTTTGCTCTTTTTTATAAACCGACCAGTTGAAATATCCCAGTAGCAGTATCAGGTTTGCAATAATCAATATTCGGCTATACTTTTTCATGTCTTGTTCTTTTTTGAGTGAAGAAATACCAGGCTGTAATACATGCAATTCCGATGAAGAAAAGTGTCATGGATTTGGTGAGCAGGCTTAAATTCAGATCATAATAGTATTTGGAAACGGCATAGATAAAAAGAAGAAGCGAGGCAGCACACTCCGCTTTGTAGCCATAATGGAAACATATTAGAATCAGCAACAAACTGCCGGATAAATAAGGAGCAAACACGGTAGGCAGACAGATAACAATACAAAGAATATAGATACCAATCTGGTTCACCGGATGATCCACTTTCATGACCTGCATGATTCGTTGAACCATTATAAGAATACCGATCCATATACAAACAGACAGTATGCAGGATACAAGCCAGCTATTTGTTTCTGATATCAGATAATTGATTGATAATCCTCCCAGTGAGACGATACCGGATATGAATAATCCGAAATGAAATGGTTTGTATTTGGAAAAGTAATTCTCTGTTCCTATACATTCAAACAACTTAGTTTCAAAGATGTTGGCAAATAAAAATAGTGCAAGGATAGGAACTACAGCTATTTGCAAGGGATAAAACGAAGAAAAGACATGGGCGGCTTCTCCGAAGAAAGATATATTAAACAGAATGACTGAAAGAAAGGGGAGGATAAACCCTCTTGATAACAAGAATGTGAGAATACTGATTCCCATAAGTGTAGTGAAGAGGATATTAATGCTGGCATTTATACCAAAACCAATCAATACACACCCGGCTATGTATAAAGTGATGTTCATTGCATCCAGAAAAGACCGAATCACCATGCGGCTGATTGTTAGGGTAGTGAGAATTAATATACTTCCTACAATCAGGTAAGAAATATCGGAGCGGAGGATTCTGGCAAGTGCCAGAAATCCCAGAAAGAAAATAGCCGTCAGGATTCCTCCGATAATAGATACGGCTTGAATGGTGAGGCTATGCTTCTGTGTCATACCATTGCTTTTTTAGATGAAGAATGATGTAAATGAGTAAAGTTGTTCCGGTGATGACAATAACCCCTCCGTAGAAGAATATCTGAACATCCCTAAGACCGCTTTGTGATATGAATGTAGTCAATAGAATCATTAACGCAGCAAACGGAATGATAGCCAGATAGAACAGGCTTTTTACTTTCCATCCATACCAAAGTCCCGCAGAGAATAAAAGGAGGGTGCTTATGAGAGGAACAGACAATATGGCATTCTCTTCGCAGATTGCCATCATTAACAGAAAACTGGTATGTATAATAGTAGCCAGTGAAAGAAGACTGACAAACCAGCGATTGTTGCTGTCCAAATGACCTTTTACACTCATCCATTCCGTGATGATCGTTGTTAAGGCACATATCCAGGTTACTGCATTGGCCAGCAAAGTCATTTCCCAGGAGTTGGCACTGGCAATCTGTATATTGTACAACCATATCGTAGTACAAAGTAATCCGATGAACGTCAGCCATAACGGAGCGAAACGGATAGCAACCGCCCAGAGAATAGTGAAGAGAGTCCATCCCAGGAAAAGATCGTAAGCATCGGCTCCCGTTTGGTAGATTTGTCCGAAGACAGCTAAAAGCGTGCCTATCAGGAATGTAGCTCCGGTCAGGAGAATTTGTTTGACGAGCTTATTCCAATGCGTGAATGTAGCGAGCAGGACAGAAGCTACTAATAACACTTCTACTATTCCTAACTTTGCAAATTTGGGTAATTCCTCCCAGTTGTAGGCAAAGAAGAAGATAATTCCTGCCACTGTAAAACCAACGCCCACTGCCAATAAAAAAATAGAAAGGAATTGATTCCATTGTTTTTTATCTGCGTACAGCGCTTGTCGGGATAAAGGCGAAGAGTCGGTCTTTTCCATGTGTTTTTGCTTTTTGATGATTACAAACATAAGAAAATAAAATGATTATCACCTCAAGATAGACTATAAAAAGGTATGACTTGCCTTATTGAAATTGACAATAATAGTAGGTCATACCTTGAGAGAGGTTATGAAAATATTAAAAATAGAATAACTTAAAATACCTCCCGTATATGCTTAAAGTTAGAATTGATTGTATCAATTACTTCTTGTGAACGACCGTTGATTAACAACTTATACATTGATTGTGCAAAGCCCACCATTTGACCGAATTCAATTTTGGGAGGCATGGCCAGTGCGTTCGGATCAGTCATGATATTAACAAGTACCGGACCGTCCAACTCAAATGCATTCAGTAAGGTAGTCAACACTTCTTCCGGATCACTGACATTAAATCCGGTCATTCCCATTGCTTCCGCCACTTGAGCAAAGTCTGGATTCAACATATTTGTCTGCCAGTCCGGCAATCCGTCCACTTCCATTTCCAACTTCACCATTCCCAATGAACGGTTGTTGAATACGATAATTTTAATTGGTAACTTATATTGTACAACGGTTTCCAAGTCTCCTAAAGTCATAGACAAGCCACCATCTCCGCAAAGCGCCACTACCTGGCGATCCGGATAAGCTAGTGCGGCACCGATGGCTTGCGGCAAAGCATTTGCCATAGAACCATGATTGAAAGAACCCAGCATGTGGCGTTTGCCTGTCGCTTGCAGATAACGTGCTCCCCACACACAAGTCATTCCCGTATCTACTGTGAACACAGCATCGTCCGAACTTAGTTTGTCTATTTCGGACATCACATATTCGGGATGAATCTTATTTACGTCGCCTTTATCTTCCGTGTAAGCAGCCAGATCCTTCTTTACGCCTTCATATCTTTTGAGTTGTTTCAACAGGAACGAATCATCTGTCTTCGGATTCAGCATACGCAATAGACTTTGGATGCTCAGTTTAACATCACCGCAAAGTCCGATATCCACCTTTGCACGACGTCCCAGACGTTCGGGCTTTATATCAATCTGTGCTATCTTGATGTCATCCGGCAGGAAAGCGGAATAAGGAAAGTCTGTGCCGAGCATGAGAAGCACTTCGGCTTCATGCATACTGTAATAGCCCGACGGCATTCCCAGCAATCCGGTCATACCCACTTCATACGGATTTTCATATTGCACCTCCATCTTTCCTTTGAAAGTATATACCACCGGAGCGTTCAGCTTCTCGGAAAGAGCAATCACTTCCTCGTGAGCTCCCCGGCAACCGATGCCGCAGAAAAGAGTGATACGCGTATGTTTGTTTAACATGTCAGCTAATTGAGCCAGATCTTCTTCCGACGGACAAACTTCCGGTGGGGCAGGATAGTTGATAACCGACGAGTCGACGGTAACGGCAGAAGCCTTTGCCAAGTCACCCGGAAGCCCGATAACGGACACCCCTTTGCGGGTGACAGCCGTTTGTATGGCCGACTGGAGCATACGTGGAAATTGTGTGGGAGTAGTGGCTACTTCATTATAATAACTGCAATCGTTAAAAAGTTTGATGGTATTCGTCTCCTGAAAATATTCCGTACCGAACTCTCCGGTAGGAATTGTAGAGGCGATGGCGATTACCGGTGCGCCGGATCGGTGTGCGTCATACAAGCCGTTAATCAGATGAACATGTCCCGGCCCGCTACTTCCCGCGCAGCATCCCGGGCGACCGGTCAGTTGTGCTTCTGCCGCAGCGGCATACGCCCCTGTTTCTTCGTGGCGCACATGTATCCATTTTATTTGATCGTTTTTTCTGACTGCTTCGTTTACTTCATTCAGACTGTCGCCTGTTACGGCGTAGATGCGTTCAACTCCGGATTTTACCAGAGTATCTATCAACTGTTCTGCTATTTTTTTTGCCATAGCTGTAATTGGTTTAGGATTGATTTTTATGTAATAACAGATGGCTGCAAAGAAAAGTTCTAATTTAACATATGCTAATAACGCCTTTGTGTCGGGACACATCACCGCTTTTATGTTAAAATTAATTCTGTAACAACTTTTTAGTAAAGATGTATAAACAATTGCAATATCCTTTTGTTATCTTTATAGGCGAAATCTTAACCTAATGTATTAAACCTCTTAATTACTCTAGAAAAATGAACAGAAATGAAATCGGTGTGAATGCCGGTAAGGTTTGGCAACTGCTTAGCAATAACGAGAAGTGGAGCTACGGACTTCTGAAGAGAAAATCCGGGTTGAAAGATAAAGAGCTGGGTGCCGCTTTAGGGTGGTTGTCAAGAGAGAACAAGATTGAGTTCGATCAGTGTGATGAAGAACTCTATGTATATCTCTGTGTAAATGTTTATATTGGCTAAAAGAATTTGGCACTTTAACGAAAACAGCAGAATCTCCGGAGGGATGACAGCCCGGTCAGCCCTTCGGAGATTCTCGTTTTTTATCCTTTTTCCTTTTAATGTCTCTTCCTTTCAATTGATTTCCGGAAATAATTCTGTTACTTTGCACCACGAATTAAAATGCAAGAAACAATGAGAAGTTTTGCCTCTGACAATAATTCCGGTGTGCATCCGTTGGTAATGGAAGCCTTGAACCGGGCCAATATAGACCATTCTTTAGGATATGGCGATGACAAATGGACAGAAGAAGCCGTAGCGAAGATCAAAGAAACTTTCACCCCGAACTGTGTCCCTTTGTTTGTATTCAACGGAACAGGCAGCAATGTGGTGGCATTGCAACTGATGACCCGCCCGTATCATTCTATCTTTTGTGCGGAAACTGCTCATATCTATGTCGATGAGTGTGGCTCTCCTGTGAAAATGACAGGTTGTCAGATTCGCCCGATTGCTACTCCCGACGGTAAACTTACCCCGGAATTGATGCAACCTTACCTGCACGGTTTCGGCGACCAGCACCATTCGCAACCTAGAGCTCTCTACATCTCCCAATGTACCGAACTTGGCACCATCTACACTCCCGAAGAGTTGAAACGCCTGACGGACTTTGCCCATCTGAATGGTATGTATGTACACATGGACGGAGCCAGAATAGCCAATGCCTGTGCCGCCCTGAACCTTTCCCTTAAAGAACTGACGGTGGATTGTGGAGTCGATATTCTTAGTTTCGGCGGAACGAAGAACGGACTGATGATGGGAGAGTGCGTGATTGTATTTAATAAAGACCTGCAATCGGAAGCCCGTTTCATCCGTAAGCAATCCGCCCAGCTCGCTTCGAAGATGCGTTACCTCTCTTGCCAGTTTACGGCATACCTCACTGACGACCTTTGGCTGAAGAATGCCAGCCACGCCAATGCGATGGCTGCCAAACTTCGTGCGGAATTAGAGAAACTGCCCGAAGTCACTTTTACTCAAAAAGCCGAGAGCAACCAACTATTCCTCATCCTGCCCCGCCCGGTTATCGACCGGATGCTGGAGTCTTATTTCTTTTATTTCTGGAACGAAGAGAAGGATGAAATCCGCTTGGTAACTTCTTTTGATACGACGGAAGAAGATGTGGACGAGTTTATAGGACTTTTGAAACGTTAAAAAGGAAATTCAGGACAACAAAAGCCTCTGAAACTCTGTTGTAATAAGAAGTTTGAAACTAACTTTGTCCGCAAAGTTTTCTACTTCTTATGATTATGAATACTAGACAGAACAGGCTAATCATATTTGCGCTTTTGTTGTTGACACAAACCCCGTTGGGCGCACAGCTGCATTCTACTAAAATTGAACTGCCGGAGGATTCTATATCTGCAACCATGGAAGATTCTGTTCCGGCAAAGCGCAGCTTCTTTAAAAAGTTTCTTGATTACTTCAATGACGCCAATAAGGAGAAAAAGAATAAAAAGTTTGATTTCAGTGTGATAGGCGGTCCCCATTATTCCAGTGACACCAAGTTCGGACTCGGACTGGTGGCAGCCGGACTATATCGCACCGATCGGAACGATTCGCTTCTTCCTCCCTCCAATGTCTCTCTTTACGGAGATGTGTCGACTGTCGGCTTCTACCTGTTGGGAGTCCGTGGGAACCATCTGTTTCCGCAAGACAAATACCGCTTGAATTATAATCTCTATTTCTATTCTTTCCCCAGCCTGTATTGGGGACGGGGATATGACAATGGAGTCAACTCTGATAATGAAAGCGACTATAAACGTTTTCAAGCACAAGTGAAAGTCGATTTTATGTTCCGGCTGGCAAAGAACTTCTACATCGGCCCGATGGCCATATTCGATTATATCGACGGACGGGACTTTGATAAACCGGAACTATGGGAAGGAATGGCGGCCCGGACCACCAATACCAGCCTAGGGCTTTCCCTCCTTTATGATTCACGTGATTTCCTGACAAATGCATCTCACGGCTATTACTTGCGGATAGACCAGCGATTCAGCCCGGCTTTTCTCGGCAATAAATATGCGTTTAGCAGCACCGAACTGACTACTAGCTATTATCAGCCCGTATGGAAAGGCGGAGTGCTGGCAGGACAATTCCACACATTGCTTACCTATGGCGATACCCCGTGGGGATTGATGGCAACGCTGGGAAGCTCTTACTCCATGCGCGGATATTACGAAGGACGCTATCGGGACAAAGGAGCAATGGATGCGCAAATAGAACTCCGGCAACACGTCTGGAAACGGAATGGAGTGGCTGTATGGGCAGGAGCGGGAACGATTTTTCCACGACTCTCCGAGTTTACTCCGAAGCATATTCTGCCTAATTATGGTTTCGGTTATCGTTGGGAGTTTAAGAAGAGAGTAAATGTACGTTTGGATTTAGGGTTTGGCAAACACCAGACCGGATTTATTTTTAATATCAATGAAGCTTTTTAAGAATATAAAGAATTGGTTGGAGAATCAGGAACATTTGTTTTATCTGTTCCTCTTCATCTTGATAGTACCTAATATGGTACTCTGTTTTACAGAACCTTTACCATTTATGGCAAAAGTCGCCAATGTGTTGTTACCTTTCGGTTGCTATTACCTGTTGATGACTTTGTCGAGGAATTGCGGCAAGATGCTGTGGATTTTATTCCTGTTCCTGTTCTTCGGAGCCTTTCAGATCGTGTTGCTTTATTTATTCGGCCAGTCCATTATCGCTGTCGATATGTTTTTGAATCTGGTCACCACCAATTCGAGTGAGGCATTGGAACTGCTCGATAATCTCACACCTGCCATTATTGCTGTAATCATACTCTATGTACCTGCCCTGATATTAGGGATGATTTCAATTATACGTAAACGGAAACTTACGGTAGAGTTCATTCGCAGGGAACGGAAGAGAGCCTTCCTGGTCTTTGGAATCTCCCTCCTTAGTCTTGTCGGAGCCTATGTGCAGGATTCGGGATATGAGTTGAAATCTGATTTATACCCGCTAAACGTATGCTACAACGTAGGTCTTGCCTTTCAAAGAACAGCTCTGACACAGGATTACCACCGTACATCCAAAGACTTTACTTTCCATGCCCGGCCTACTCATCCGGAGGGAAAACGGGAAGTATATGTAATGGTCATAGGAGAAACCTCTCGTGCCCTAAACTGGCAATTGTATGGTTACGAACGTGAAACGAACCCGCTCTTATCCCGGCAAACGGGTCTGATTGCTTTCCCAAAAGTGTTGACAGAGTCGAATACGACACATAAAAGTGTCCCCATGCTGATGTCGGATGCTACTGCCTGCAACTACGACTCTATCTACCATCAAAAAGGAATCATCACCGCTTTCAAAGAGGCAGGATTCCGGACGGCTTTTTTCTCCAACCAACGTTACAACCATTCATTTATCGACTTCTTCGGAATGGAAGCCGATACGTATGATTTTATAAAAGAAGATTCGGTCAGTTCTACCTATAATCCTTCTGACGACGAACTTCTGAAATTGGTGGAGGAGGAACTGGCGAAAGGTGCAACGAAACAATTCATCGTACTTCACACCTACGGTTCCCACTTTAACTATCGCGAACGTTACCCGTCGGAAGATGCTTTCTTTACGCCCGATTATCCGATGGAAGCAGAGAGAAAATACCGGGATAACCTGGTGAATGCCTATGACAACTCTATTCGTTACACGGATGATTTTCTGTCACGACTTATCCGTATGTTGGAAAAACAGCAGGTAGATGCCGCCATGCTCTACACTTCCGATCATGGAGAGGACATTTTCGACGATTCCCGTCATCTGTTCCTCCACGCTTCTCCCGTACCTTCTTATTATCAGCTTCATGTGCCATTCCTGATTTGGATGTCCGATGACTACCGCGAAACGTATCCCGAACGTTGGAATACCGCTATTGAAAATAAGGATAAGAATGTTTCTTCCAGCAGCTCTTTCTTCCCGACCATGCTGTCTTTAGGCGGAATAGAAACTCCTTACCGGGATGATTCGCAGGCTGTGACGGCTTCGCACTACGTCCTGAAACCGAGGGTTTATCTGAACGATCACAATGATCCCCGTCCGTTGGATGATTTGGGCATGAAGAAGCAAGACTTCCAGATGCTGGAAAAGAGGAATATCAAGTATTAAGTATTAGGTATTAATCCTTGTTAATTTTTGCATCCAAAAATGGGATTGGCGTGTTATTTGCCGTATGATGTATGAACGATTAAATTCATAAAACATGGCCTATATAGATTATTACAAGATTCTTGGAGTAGACAAAAGTGCTTCTCAGGATGATATCAAAAAGGCTTTTCGTAAGTTGGCCCGGAAATATCACCCTGATTTGAATCCTAATGACCCTAGTGCAAAGGATAAATTTCAGGAAATCAACGAAGCCAATGAAGTACTGAGTGACCCCGAGAAACGTAAAAAGTATGATGAGTACGGAGAACATTGGAAGCATGCCGATGAATTCGAAGCGCAGAAACGTGCACAGCAACAAGCCGGAGGCTTTGGCGGTGCAGGAGGTTTCGGCGGATTCGGCGGTGCGGGTCAGGGTTTCTCCGACGGTAACGGAACCTATTGGTATAGTTCCGATGGAGAAGGATTTTCCGGTGGCAACGCTAGTGGATTTTCTGATTTCTTCGAATCAATGTTCGGACATCGGGGAGGAAGAGGACAAGGTTCTGCGGGATTCCGCGGACAGGACTTTAATGCCGAACTTCATCTTTCCCTTCGTGATGCTGCTCAAACGCATAAGCAGATATTGACTGTAAATGGTAAACAGGTACGTATCACTATCCCTGCCGGTGTAGCCGACGGACAGGTTATTAAACTGAAAGGCTACGGAGCCGAAGGTGTCAACGGAGGACCTGCGGGGGACTTGTACATTACGTTCGTTATAGCCGAAGACCCGGTGTTCAAACGCCTGGGCGACGATCTGTACATAGATGTGGAGGTAGATCTTTACTCTGCCGTATTGGGAGGCGAGAAAGTAGTCGACACGCTGGACGGTAAAGTGAAACTGAAGATAAAACCGGAAACGCAGAACGGTACGAAAGTCCGTCTGAAAGGTAAAGGATTCCCGGTTTATAAGAAGGAAGGACAATTCGGTGACTTGATTGTGACCTATTCTGTCAAGATTCCTACGAACTTGACCGACAAACAGAAAGAGTTGTTCCGTCAATTACAGAGTATGAACTAAAATGAATGAGTACTATGCAGACCGAATTAATAATTGTCAGTGAATACTGTCACAAATGTCATATTGAGCCTTCATTCATCGAAATGTTGGAAGAGGGCGGTTTGATTAACGTGCATACCGAAGGCGGTGAACATTATCTGCTTTTGTCGGAACTCCCGAACGTGGAACGTTATAGCAGAATGTACTATGACTTATCCATCAACATGGAAGGTATCGATGCCATTCATCATTTGCTGGAAAGGATGGAAGATATGAGGCACGAAATGCGTTCGCTTCGCAAACAACTTTTGCTGTACCGGGAACGGGAAATAGAAGATATGGACTGGTAAAAAAATAGAGCCTCTGTTTGATTCGAACAGAGGCTCTATTTATAGTAAACGGAGGCTCTGATTCATTCAATCAGAGCCTCCGTTTTTTCAGGATGTTTATGCCGTTATTTTATAATACAATATACGTGCAAATCTCTTCCAGATAGCGTGCGTCGATAGTGTCGAAGCTATCCAATGTATCACTGTCGATATCCAGCACCCCGACAACTTTCCCCTGCTTGAGGATTGGTACTACTATTTCCGATTTCGAGTCCGAACTACAGGCTATGTGTCCGGGAAACTGCTCTACATCAGGAACAATCAGTGTACGGGCTTCTTTCCAAGCGGTTCCGCAAACTCCTCTGCCAAAGCGGATGCGAGTGCAGGCAATGGGGCCTTGAAACGGACCCAGTACGAGTTCTTCTTCTTTCACAAGGTAAAAGCCTACCCAGAAGAAACCGAAAGTCTGCTTTAAGGCTGCTACCATGTTGGCAAGATTGGCAATGAGATCTGCTTCCGTACTTACCAAAGCATGCAGTTGCGGAAGTAACTCCCGATACTTTTCTTCCTTGCTTCCTGTGTGGATGATTAAATTTTCTGCCATCTCTTTACTATTTGATTTGGTTCAGGATGCTCGGATCTTTTATCTTATCGTCTTCTGCAAAGAAGATAATCTTAGTCAGTATCTCGGCAGTCTTCGGATCTTCATCTACGAAAGGCAGGAACAGGCGTCCGCGATTTTGCGAATGTACCGGAAGAACGGCTATCTGTGCACCACCTTCCTGATGGATCACACCGCTGCCCAGATGAATATTGTACTTACCCAGTTTACCTTCGATGTGAGCAAAACTTCCTTTTATTGTCACGTTCTTGAAATGAAACAACGGCATCGTCAGTTCCACCAGTACGCTGCGCATCTCGATGGTAGAGTGGCTGGTTTCCGGGGCAACGCTTCCGGCATGGGCTACGCTTACTGCCAGGTCTACGTCTCTCATTACTTCGGAGAAGATGACAGGAGGAATCTCCGAGATTTTCATCAACTTGTAGTCTTTGCGGCTATGGAAGCAGACATATTCCAATGTCGGAGCTTCGATATCGGCAGGAGAGAACCAGTCTGCCATGGCATAGATGGTGGCGATGATATTCTCTTTGTAATATATCTTTTGAAGGCCGTCTTCATAATCGGCTACCCAACGGCGCCCTTTCAGTACGGCAACCGTTTTCTGCGGTTGAATCTGATTGCCGGCATAGCGGCGGGATTGAGTGGCTTCTATTTCTTCCGGAGTCGGAACGTAAAGTTCGCGGAATACCTGTTTGAAAGGTTGGCGGATTGATTTATCGAACAGGAATTTTTGATAAGCATGCCAGTCTCCGCTTGTATACAGGTCTGTGGGGTGCGCGATGCGTAACTCGTCTTTCGGTTTTAACGGGAGGCAAACGGCATTCACTGTAATCAGCAATCCATCGGTGTAGAAGCCCGTCTGTCCGTTGCAGATGAAGACGAGATGTTTCAGTAATGGCCAGATAACAGGATTCTGCATCAGCTTGCGCAATTCGTTTTCTTCAAAATGGGTGCAGTCTTCCATCGCCTGTTCCAGCATGATGCGCGAACGGGTGTACTGGTCTTTCAGCTTTTTGTGTACTGCTTTCAGTTCTTCTATATACGGATGCTTTTTCAGCTTGGCACGCATGCTGTTGAGCTCTTTGCCGTCTTTGATTTGCTTAATCTCCGATTTACCTTCCTCGTTGATTTGTACATACACTTCTACGCCGTCTATCTCTTTGGGGGACAGGTAGGGAAGAAGTTCTTTAATCAGTTCGGTTTCCATGCTCCAGGTCAGGCGGGTAACGTCTCCGTAACCGGAGTTGCGTGCCAGGTTTTGCAGAGCGATGTTTACCGCTTTCTTTTCGCTTTCCTGTCTTTGAGCACCGAATTCCTTGCTCTCTTTCAGGAACTTTTGCAGGTATTGATAACGATCCAGCAGTTCTTTATCCGGCTTCCGTCCCAATGGGATGAGGCCGTAGCTCATCAATAAGTCTTTGTTGCGCTTGGCTATTATTTCTTTCTTTATATCTGCCGCCTTCACTGCACCGTTGGTAGCATCGGCAAACTTACGGGCACGGGTATGGCTGTTGCTGCATGAAATATATTTGGCGGCATTGTAGACCACTTCGAAGCGTTGCTTGCCAATTGTCTTAAATGCATCTTTGAACCAGTCGATGTCAAAAGCACCTTCCCGCAGGTCATCTACGTCGATGGGGGTGTAGCGGGCGATAATCGCTTTCTTCTTGTCGTCACACGTTTCATTGGTGTGGGCGTGGAAATAATAGGCTGCACTTGTCAGTCCTTTCCAGCCTATTGCCTTTTCAGTCAGTTCAATCCATTGTGGGGCGAACATGGCGGCTTCTACCAGTCGCTCGTCGCTGATTTCGGCTTGTTTCGCCAGTTTCTTCAGATTCTCGCTGGTGTCCGTAGGCAGGGGATGACAAGCATGGAGCAGACTGCTCAATACACCCCGTTTGGTGCTGCCCCAGTTGTAACTGTCACGTATGAAAGTATCTTTGCCGAATGCTTGCAGAATACGGATAAATGTTTCAGCTCCATAGACGTAGCTTAGTTCTTCTGCAAGGGAGGTGACTTGTGTCTCGGAGTCTCCACGTTTTAATTCAATTTCAAGAATCCGGTCTACCACCTTTTGGGCGAGGGAACGGAAGAGGGAGAAGTCGATGTTTTTGATATCGGCGTATCTTTCTTTTTCCTTGTTGAAACGAACGTTGTCGTTCAATACCATGGTGATTGCTTTGATCTGGCTGGGAGAGCTGATGCGTCCCATCATTTCACGGTATACTTCCTCTGTCGGGATGATTCCCAGCATCCAGGCACGGGCGAAGTCTGTGGCATGAAGATAAGAGTCTGTTTCCTCTAGTTCGGGGGTGTGCTCCATGTAGTTGGTGAGCTTATAAAGCTGATAGCGCACTGTGAAGTAACGGATAAATAGATCATCATTCATGGGCTTTTGAGGCATTTCGAGCCAGAAGTTCACGAATTTGTTGTTATGTATCGGATAAACGACCTGTTTTTCTCCGTATTCCAGTTTGTCCCGAAGCCATGCATGCTTACTGGTGTACTGGCGGAAGATGTTTTTGGTATTTAGCAAAGGCAATAGTTGGAGCAGCATATTGACGGCCAGGCGTTGATAGACGGCTTCATCTTTGTATTCGTATGCCAGTGCTTCGATGATGTCACTCATCTGTTCATAGTACGGCATCTTGCGGAGGTCTTTCTGCAATCCGCGGTAAGTGATGCCGGCATACATCCGGTTGACAAGCGGCTCAAAAGTATTACTTGATTTCTGGTCTGCCTTGATGTCTTCTTCATCTTCCTCGTCGGAGTCGTCTTCGTCTTTAGCGGTACCTGTCGATGCAAGCATGAAACTCATCATCAGCAATTTGTCGTAGCTTCCTATTTCTTCTTCGTAGAAGGCTTTCCACAATTCCGGGAATCCGAGTCCGCTCAATCCTCCGTAGTTGCTCCAGTTTATCAGGACACTGTTACCTACCAGACGTGCTTCTCCGTAACCATTTTTGAATTCTTCATTCTTGTAGGTTTCGATGTATTTGCTTAGTTTTTTGAAAACGAGTTTGGCCCTTCCAAAGCAGATGAATTCGAATGCTTTTTTAACGTTGAATCCTTTGTCCTGGGTAATTTCCGGCAGACTGACTTCAAGAGACGGATCGTACAGACCGAAACCGTTATCTTTGGTATAATGTTGTGTGACGCTCTCTTCTGTTCCATCGCCAATCAGAGATTCTATCAATACTTTTTCTTTCGGGTTCGGCTTCTGAATCTCTTTGACTGTCGGGATCAATTCCTGATAGATATCTTGCAGGAATTCTACATTGTGTATGGTCTTCATCATGTCCAATCCTGCCAGGCGGCGTTCGGCAACCTTGTCTGTTAGCAAGCGGCGGATGCTGTCGGCTAGCTGTTCTTTGGGCTGTTTCATCAGCAGATTGATAGCATGGATACGCATTTCGCTGTATTTGAAGCGCAGTAACTCTTCTACTTTCTGGTTTTGTTCGGGCGATAAGGTCATCTCGGACAATGCTTTATATGCTTCTTCACGCACATCTTGCGAACGGTCTCCCAGTGATTGCAGTACATATTCTTCCTGTAGCGGACTGGTCGGTGGAGCTAATACAACACCGATATAGCCTGCCCGCATATAAGTATCCAGAGAGGGCAGATAGCTGCAAAGATCGTCTTTCAATGCAGAATTATTAGTCATCCAGGTGATATATGCCATTTTGAGAACGATTTCCGAACGGGTGAGTTCTGTGCTTTCCCAAGGGAATACATAAGGAGAATAAATCTCTTTGGCAGAGATGGACTGATAGATTTGCTTCAGATATTCATAATGGCGGACCGCCTCTTCTTTGCTATCAAAATAGTCGTGGAGTGACGGGGCGTCTTTGTGCCCTCCGTACCGGCTAAGATAGAGACCGGACAGATACAACGGTAAGATAGCCGCCACCACCGACGGTTCCTTATACCATCTTTCAAAGGCATTTTTACTGATGCGGTGGTTCATGCCGGAGTATTGCGTACAGCGTAAGAAATAAAGTAATGTCTGTACCTGGTATTTAGCACCTTTCTTGATAATTTCCGGTACGAGCGTCTGAATCTCTTCCGTATTATAGAATCCGATGCTCCATAAAGCCAGATAGAGTTCGACTGTATCTTTGCTTTGAAGAGCACTGTGTGCTTGTTTCCGGTCGTTCAGAAAACGATGGATCAGTTCTACATATTTATTGGTGATACGTTCGCTGCTGTCTTGTTCTCCGATACCCGTACTGACTGCAATACCGCGTTTCACGGAAGCAAATCGTTGCAGGCCGTTGTCGCAGATGACCGAGAAAAGATGGAGATAACTTTCGGGACAACCTTCGTCCATCGTTTCCACGATAGCTTGGCGGAGACCCTCCTGTAACTTGGCTGCCAGAAGTAACTTCCCTTCCAGTTCCAGCAAGGGGCGGTATCCACTTACTGCGATAGCCTGGAGATGTCCCTGGTTGAGGCGGTTGGCGTTATTCTCACTGGTCAGCACATTGTTGAGGTATTCAATGACAGTCTGGTTGCCTTCTGCTATTTGGGCGGCCATCCAGTTTTGGCAGTTCATCGAATCCTTGTATGCTTCTATTTCTTCCGGAGTGTTTCCTCCGTTCAGTATGGCTTGAACCGTAAATCCGGTGGCGCGCAGTTTCAGAAACTGGGTCAGTGCATCTATAACGTGGCCGATATGCAGAAGAGGATTTGCCGACCGTTGTGACCGGCGCGAGTATCCGTGAGTGTACGGGCACCGTGCTTTGAGCTTCAGATAGGTGTGGAACAGGTGGGCGTACTCGTCTCCCAATAGATAGCGGAGTAGCTTGTTCAATTTACCATCGAAAAGATTGGCAACGCTTTTAATCTTCTCTTCTTGGATAATATAGATGATGCAAGGCTCTAATTTATCGCTGTATGCACCATACCGGGTATCCATGTTGAAGTATTGCATAAATACATCCAACAGTGCCATTGTCTCTTTGTCTAAACTGGTTCTCTTTTTCGTTAACCTTTCCAGGTACGGAGCAATCCGTTTATTTAATGCGTCATTGTAAATCAGTCTCATGATTCTTTTCGTTTTAAATGTGTTTTATAGGATAATGATTACCATAATCTTCCCGACAGCATAGCGAGCCGGATGAAGGTTAAGGTAGATTCTTCTTTAAGTTGGATGGGAGAGGATAGGTCTCCGGTTTCCGTATCATCCATGAAGATACGGAAAATTCCGTCCTCATAGGATTGCAAAGCATTGGTGATGGCTTCGACTTCTGCGGCAGGTTTGCCATTATAGTTTACTGCAAACCCTACTTTGCCGGAAGCTGTTTTATTTTCCACTTCTTCCTGTGTGAGGTATTTCAGCACTTCGCTCTGTTGCAAGCGTTCATTGTATTCGCAGACTTGCCAACTGACGATGGCTTCGATCAACCCCTGTACATTGACAGGCGGAACAGGAAAATCGATAGGAATCTTTTCGATACTACACTTTCGCTTTCCTAACTGTTTGATTTGGATATATACTCTCATATTCTCTTTATTGGGTGATCTGGATACTTGATGTAATGGCATTCAGATCGGTTTCAGCTTCTTCGTCATAGACAAGCATGACAATAGCAAAAGATCGTTTCTTGCTCTCTTGAAAGTAATGCAACGCTATTTGTTTTACATCCTCTCCCGGTTCATCAGGAGCCCCGATGTGCAGGGGATTCGTGATCTTTGTCATGGGGAGTCCGTTGATATTGACATTGCTTAGTTGGTAATCTTCTGACGGTTCCCCTTGTGCATTTCTTGGGAGAGTGAGTGATAACTCTTTCATGTGTTCAAACTCCTTCTGCGTGTCGTAGGTGAGGGCGGTAATCGTTAATTGATTCCCTCCGTTGACCAGCATGAGTAATGGAGGTTCCGCACCATCAATAATTCCTTTTGCTCCTGCTATTTTTATCCAGTTGGTAGGATACTGGCAACTGAATTTGGTGGCTGCATCATAATAAGATAGCCACGTATCGTCATTGCCGGCAGGCGTATATGCCGGAACTTTCCTGCTGGAAAGATTGTCCGTAGCATTCACAGTGGAATGATTACTGTTCTCGTTTTCCTCTTCCAGTTCACCATTCAGATAGGCTTCCACAATGCCGCTTTCCCATTCATTGCGTATCTCCGGGTAAAGAGGAGGAACGTTTTTGCACAGGATCATGAAGCTGAACAGGAATATACAGAATATACCAAGCTCCCCGATGATGGAGACAGTCCGCTGTGCATCGGGTTTCTCGAACTTGTAGCCGACCACATATATAATTCCCAGAACAAACCCGCTTAACAACCCGCCAATATGGGCGGCATTATCAATGCCGGCTTTCATCCCGTAAACCAGATTATACCCCACAAAAATGAGGATGCTGGCTAACAATGCCTTTCGTTGTTCTTTGGCGATGCGATGAAAGAGGAGGAATGCAAGGAATATACCGTAAAGTCCGAAGATAGATCCGGAAGCTCCGGCGCTGATTGTCTCACCGTGCATATACAGGCTGAATGCAGCCGAACATAATCCGGTTAGCAGGTATGAAACGAACATACGGCGTCCTCCTATCAGTTCTTCCAACAGAAGTCCTACATACATGAAAGCATACATGTTCATCAGGAGATGGAAAGCTCCGATATGTATGAAGTTGCAAGTCACTGTGCGCCACCAGTCACCGGTCAGAGTCAGCGGTCCGAAGTCGGCTCCCCATTTCAGTAGTGACAGAGTGGAAGGAGACATAATACCCACTCCGGAAGCAATCATTACAATGAATACAAGAATATTGATGTCTATCAGGATGGGAGTTGCTATAAATCCTTTGCGGGGAATGAAGAAAGACAGGAAAGAGTTCCTCTTCTTTTCTTCCTCTATGTAGGCTTTTTCTTCTTCTGTGAGCGGGCGGTTGAACTCTTCTTCGAAATCTTTGGCCCTTTGGGCTAGTTCTTCCGGAGTGAGTGAGGCTTTTATTTCTTCCATTGTTTCCCGTAACTTCTGGATATTTTTTCTGTTCTTTCCATAATCAACAAATTGTACGGAAGAAGACTGACTGCGAACGGATACTTCCCCGTCACTTCCCTTTTCTATGGTAAAGGTTATTGCCTCTCCATGGGAGCGTATACTGAACGGGACTTCAAACCGGATTCCTTCCGGAGTTACTTCCTCGATATTCCACTCAAGTTTTTGAGAGGCTTCGAGAGCCAATATAAGGATTTCCGTGTTTGATAAACCTGGCAAATACAGTTTGGCATTATATGAAGGTTTGAGTGCCATATTTCTATCTCTATCTACATTCATCAATTAAAAAATTACTTATCTCACTGACAAATGTATAGAATAATAATGGAAAATAATAGAATATGACAAATAAAAAAAGCATCCATTTCGTAAGAAAGGATGCTTTTATCAGATTTAGTCGATTATTTGTTACTTTTTGTAGAACGCCAAATCTTCTTTGTCGAAGTTTTCGATGAAATTTGTATGCTTTTCTACTTCCGCTTCTGCATAGTTCAAATATACGTGTGCAGATTTGGAGAACAGTTCAGAAGACTTGCTGGCATCTTGAATCAGTAAGTGACACATGATAATATCAGCAGCCATTTCCACCAGTTTGCGAGCGGTGAAGTCAAGCAATTCCTGATCCTGTACTTCTTTCACAGCGTTGGTACTTGCTTCAAATTTGTCAGCCATCTTCTTCAGGCGAGACATCAGCGGTTCCATTTCCGGTGAACAAGGAATGGCCTCAAACTCGCGGATAGTAGCGATGTAAGAACCATTAGTCACGTAACGGATAGCGGCTACAGTCTGCAACTGGGTAGTACCTTCGTAGATGCTGGTGATACGTGCGTCGCGATAGATGCGTTGGCAAGCATATTCCATCATGAATCCTGAACCACCGTGAATCTGGATACAGTCATAAGCGTTCTGGTTAGCATATTCAGAGTTCATACCCTTAGCCAGCGGAGTAAAGCTGTCTGCTAGTTTGGCGTATTTTTTCTGTTCCTGACGTTCTTCCGGAGTCAGTTTACGTTCGCGGGAAATATCATCCAATGCTTTGTAAATGTCTACGTAGCGAGCTGTTTGATACAGCAAAGCACGTCCGGCATCCAACTTACCTTTCATGATAGCCAGCATATCGTATACTGCCGGGAATTCGATGATTGCTTTACCGAATTGCTTACGGTCTTTAGCATAAGCCAATCCCTCATTGTAAGCAGCTTGGCTCAATCCTACGGACTGCGCAGCAATACCCAGACGGGCACCGTTCATTAAAGCCATAACGTATTTAATCAAACCGAGTTTGCGGTCACCGCAAAGTTCAGCTTTAGCATTCTTATACACCAGTTCGCAAGTAGGAGAACCGTGGATACCGAGTTTGTTTTCGATACGACGTACGTTCACACCACCCTCATTCTTGTCATAGATGAACATAGAAAGACCACGACCGTCTCTTGTACCTTCTTCCGAACGAGCCAATACCAAGTGAAGATTAGCATCACCGTTTGTAATAAAACGTTTTACACCGTTCAGCAACCAGCAACCGTCTTTTTCGCTATAAGTTGCTTTCAGCATAACTGCCTGTAAGTCGGAACCTGCATCCGGTTCGGTCAAGTCCATAGACATCGTTTCACCTTGGCATACGCGAGGAATGAAACGGCTGTGTTGGTCAGCGTTACCGAATTCGTACAGTGTTTCAATACAGTCCTGCAAAGACCAGATATTTCCGAAACCGGCGTCGGCAGCAGCCACGATTTCTGCACACATGGTGTACGGAGTGATCGGGAAGTTCAAACCGCCGAATCTGCGTGGCATGGTCATACCGTTCAGGCCGGCTTTCACCATAGCGTCCAGGTTCTGTTTGGTTCCGGAAGCATATTCTACGCGACCGTTAGCACAGTGAGGACCTTCTTCGTCTACACCTTCTGCGTTAGCAGCAATGATTTCTCCTGTGATTTCTCCTGTAATCTCCAATACTTTGTCGTAAGAGTCTACAGCATCTTCGAAGTCCAGCGGAGCGTAGTCGAATTCATCTTTATCTCTGTAATTGCGTTCTTTGAGTTCGCAAATACGTTTCATCATCGGATTGTTCAAGTGAAACTTGAGTTCCGGTATGTCTGTATAATAATTAGCCATCTTTCCTTACTTGCTATTTTGTTTATAATACTTAATCATCTTCGGCACAACTTCTTCGATACTTCCGTTGATTACGTAATCGGCAATCGTATTGATCGGAGCATCCGGATCGTTGTTAATGGAGATGATGATACCACTTTCCTGCATACCGGCGATATGCTGAATCTGTCCGGAGATACCGCAAGCGATGTAGAGTTTTGGACGAACCGTAACACCAGTCTGACCGATCTGACGATCATGGTCTGCGAAACCAGCGTCAACAGCAGCACGGCTGGCACCTACTTCTGCGTGAAGTTCTTTAGCGAGGTCGAACAATAGGTTGAAGTTTTCTTTCGAACCTACACCGTAACCACCGGCTATGATGATCGGAGAACCTTTCAGGTTGTTCTTTGCCTTTTCTACATGGCGTTCGATGACTTTCACTACATAGTCCGTGTCGGCTACATACTTTTTCACGTCGTGACGGATTACTTCTCCCTGATAAGTCGGAGAGAGGATTTCTTTCTTCATCACACCTTCGCGAACGGTTGCCATCTGCGGGCGGTGTTCCGGGTTCACAATCGTAGCAACGATGTTACCACCGAATGCCGGACGGATTTGATATAACAGGTTCTTATAAGTCTTACCTTCTTTTTTGTCTTCGTGGTCACCGATTTCAAGTGAAGTACAGTCGGCAGTCAATCCGCTGGTCAGAGCGGAAGAAACGCGCGGACCGAGGTCACGACCGATAACGGTAGCACCCATCAAACAGATTTGCGGTTGCTCTTCTTTGAAGAGGTTCACCAGGATAGCTGTGTGAGGAAGTGATGTATAAGGGTAAAGTCCTTCACCGTCGAAAACGTGAAGTTTATTTACTCCGTAAGGAAGGATTTGTTTTTCAATGTCTTTGAGGCCGCTTCCGGCAACTACAGCTTCGAGCTGACAGTTCAACTGGTTGGCTAACGAACGACCTTTGGTCAGAAGTTCGAGGCTAACGTCTGCAACGTTACCTTCTTCTATTTCGCAATATACAAATAAGTTATTCATGATTATCCGATGGTGTGGTTAGCTAATAGTTCAACAATCAGGTCTTCCACGTCACGGTCGCTGCCGCTGATGGTTTTGCTCTCTTTAGCCTGGAACACGATGTTCTGGATGGCTTTCACTTTTGTCGGCGAACCGGACAGACCGCATTGTGCAAGGTCACCGTTTACGTCGGCTACACTCCATTCTACCAGATTCAAATAATCACGCTTGTCATACAAATCGGTATAATCAAGGTTACCTTGTTGTTTTTCGGTAACTGTTTTGGCGTGTTTGTATTTCTGAACCAGTTTCGCATTGCGCGGACGGCAAGGAGCGGCAGAACCGTTTACGGTAATCACGATAGGCAGCGGACCCTCTACAGTTTCTACACCACCGTCGATATGACGTTTCACCTTGATTTTACCATCGCCCACTTCCAGAATTTCTTCTGCGTATGTGATTTGCGTCAATCCTAGCTTCTCTGCTACCTGCGGACCTACTTGCGCCGTGTCACCGTCGATAGCCTGACGACCACCAATGATAACGTCGCAATCACCGATTTTGCGGATGGCAGTAGCCAATGCGTAAGACGTAGCCAGTGTATCTGCACCAGCGAAAGCACGGTCGGTCAGCAAGTAACCGTTATCTGCGCCACGGAAAAGTCCTTCACGAATAATGTCGGCTGCCCGTCCCGGTCCCATGGTCAGGATGGTTACGGTAGAGCCTGGATGAGCATCTTTCAGTCGAAGAGCTTGCTCGAGAGCATTCAGGTCTTCGGGGTTGAAGATAGCGGGAAGTGCCGCGCGGTTAATCGTCCCGTCGGCTTTCATGGCATCTTTCCCAACATTACGTGTGTCAGGAACTTGTTTTGCCAATACAACAATTTTCAAACTCATGCTATAAATTTTAGTATTAGTATTTCTACAAGTTAGCAGCCAGTAGTCAAGTAGTAATATCTTGCTATCCAAACTATCCGGTTAACTATCAGCGTGCAAATTTACTCAAACGCTTGGTTCTGACAAGAAATCCGAGTAAAAAATGCACAGGTTTAAGATTTTTGAGCAAAAGAGGAGGGTTTTTATAGATTTAATTCAGGGTTGACAAAGCGTTTATGGGCAGTCTGCCGGATTGTCCGGCAGACTGTTGATGAATTCCGGATTATTTGATAAGTTCGTAATAATGTGCATTCGTGAAATTATCATTCTTGAAAATAGCCTTTTGCATAATTCCTACTTTCGTGAATCCCACTTTCTCTAATACCCGCATGGATGGGGAGTTATGCTCAAATACGACTGCGAATACACGTACCTTATCAGTGTGTTCGAAATAATAGTTGATGGCTTCTTTCAGGGCGTCAGTAACGATTCCCTGGTTCCAGAAAGGTTCTCCAATCCAGTAGCCTACTTCTGTACTAAAACGTTCTACATCCGTAGCGGGTACAAAACCGATACTTCCAACTGCTTCTCCGTTTACCTCAATGCAGAAATCTTGAATGTTTTCTTTCGCTTGTACCATAGAGAGAAAAACGTTAGCATCTTCCTGACTATAAGGATAGGGGAGACCGTCACGACAGTTATCCCAAATATTCTTGTTATTGAGATATTGGGCTAATGATGCTACATCTTCGGTTTGCCAGGTACGGAGAGTATAGTTTTTCTTCTGCACAATAATTCCTGTTTTTTGTACCATATCATCTATTATTGTATCCCAATTTCAGCTAACCCCATCGGTTCACCGTCATGTATCATCCGTGTTGCTTTCAACTGAATGTAGCGAGCCTTGACCGGAGTAAAGTAAACCGATTGCAAAATCGGATTGCTCTTTATATTGGAAAATTCATCTTTGGCTACTACCTGGTTGACCGCATTACTGTCCGTACCTACAGATATTTCGTAGGCTGCGATCAACCCTTTATTATATTCACTTTGGTCGGGGAGATAGTGGAATGAGGTAATCGTGCGTTCTTCTTCCAAGTCAATCAATAGTGTATTTCCATTGATGAAACAGGTGGTCTGGTCGTTTTTATCCATGCCTTTCTGTGCTTCCTCTACATCTACTCCAACAAGAGTGAACGGGTAACTTTTCAGTTCTGCAGCTTTCGCTGTGTATGTATCCGAAGTCTCTCCTGCATAATATGCTTCAATGTTATTAATACAGAGACAAGCCCGTGAATCCGTGAAGCGGACACGAATCTTATCCGTAGTGATTGTTTCGAAACGAAGGAGCCGTTTATATCCGATAGTGGTAGTCTCCTCATTGAGCTTTACTGGGAGCCATTCGCCTGCCTGGTTATATTCTACAACGAATGATTTGACACGTTGTCCGAGAGGAATATATTCCTGCAACATCATACGGTTGATCTTTTCTGCCTGAGGTAAATCGAATTCGATAGTGGCTGAAGTGACATCATCATTGGTAGCCCAATAAGTATCATAATCACCGTCGGTCACAGCTTTGGCGGAGAATGTTCTTCCACGTTCGTCCGATGCTTTGGGAGAGAGTCCCGCCAGCAGATTGTGTGCCAGTTGTTTTTGTACATTCTGGTGGAAGTTTACGGCATTGGCAGAGTCAGTAGGGTGAATCAATCCGTCACGGTCTACCGGGAAGTTTAATAATAGCGTTGCGTTATGTCCTACGCTGCGGTAATATAAATCAGTCAGTTCGTCTACTGTTTTCACACGGTCGTCTTCTTCCGGATGATAAAACCATCCCGGACGGATGGAAACATCACACTCGGCAGCTACCCATAGGTTACCATCGGCATGACCATATTGCAGTTCACGATACTTGGGATAGCCCGGATAAACTTCTCCTGCACGAAGAAAAGACCAGTTAGTAGCTCCGGCAAATCCGTGTTCGTTGCCTACCCAACGACAGCCCGGACCTCCATCCGAGAAGATAACAGCTTGTGGCTGTAACTCATCAATCATCTTGTAAGCTCGCGGATAGTTATAATAAGTCTTGCGGTCGATTGTACGGCTGTCTTTTGCTCCGCCATACCAGCCGTCTCCACCGTTGGCACCATCAAACCAGATTTCAAATACGTCACCGTAGTTGCTCAGCAGTTCGTTGAGTTGTTTATAGAAGTATTCTACATATTCGGGAGAACCATAATTGGCCTGATGCCTGTCCCAGGGCGAGAGATAGACTGCGAATTTAATGCCATACTTTTTGCAGGCATCCGACAGTTCGCGGACAATGTCTCCTTTTCCGTCTTTGTACGGAGTGTTGCGGATACAGTACTCTGTCAGTTGCGTAGGCCACAGACAGAATCCATCGTGATGTTTCGCTGTCAGGATCACTCCTTTCATGCCGGATTTGACAAATGTCTGTACCCATTGCTCACAGTCCAGACGGGTAGGGTTGAATGTTTTAGGATCGGAGTCTCCATATCCCCATTCACGGTCGTTGAATGTGTTAAGTCCGAAGTGTACAAATGCATACGTTTCCATTTTTTGCCATTCCACCTGTTTGGCTTCGGGAATGGGTAAGATAGCTTCCGGTGCTTTTACCGAATTACAGGCACTTAGTAGAAAAAGACCTGTTGCGAAGATAAGAAAGTGTTTTTTCATGGGGGTGTTTATTAGTTAATAATTGAATGTAAGAATCATCTACAATGTAATTCCAACTACAAAATAAAGTTGCTCTTCATAAGGGTTGGCTATTAGCTTTCCGAAGATGGGTAAAGAGAAGTTGGATGTTATTTTAATATCTTTTGTTGCAGATAATCCGATATTGACTACATTGAATTTGTCGGAGTACATACTTTCCCAAGGAGTGAAACCAGCTTCGATATTCATATTTACATCCTTCACGCTGAACGGGTAACTCAACTCGCAGTAACTGGACCAGGCACGTTTCCCGTTTTCCCGGTAATCGTTTCCGGCAAAGGTCGTGTACCAGCTTACTGACAATGGGAACTTTTCGCTAAGCATATAGCCGGCTCCTACCTCGAAAGTGTGCCCGGTAGAGTGCGAACTGTAATTGAAGTATTTAAAAGGTTCCTCTTCTGTCTGGGTAAAATAGTTATTGGCGTAAAGAGTCAGGTTTTTGTATTCGTACTCTAGTGATAAATCTATTTCATTGTTCTTTTCGCGAAATTCGGTAGAACCCCATGCGTAAACGGTCAGTCCTTTCCAGTTGAGGCCGAGTGAAGGCTGTACACTTGCATTGCCGCTATCCATACCGCGCCAGATATAACTGCTTACAAAATCAGCAGTTACAAAAACTTCTTGTGCCTGTGCAAAGGCCGTACAAAACAGGATGGCAATAAGTAGGATTTGTTTTTTCATTTTATCGGTTATTTCTTCTCGTTTTCGGGGGGTAAAGATACGCAATATATAGATAAATGATGACAAATGAGGAGAAAAAAGAAAACGGCTGCATTGAGCAGCCGTTTCTTAAGTAATTGTGAATCTTGAAAGTTAGTTAGAAAGTGACGTCCATTTTCAGTACGAAAGTACGTGGAGCGGCAACTGCCATTGGGCGGTTGCTGTATTCTTTATTCAACAGGTTATTCACCATAAACTGGAAAGCTACTTCTTTTGTGGCTTTTACTCCGAAGCGCACGTCAACAGTGGCATAGTCCGTATTATGTTTTTTCCAGTAAGTAGCCAGTGTCTCTCCTTTTGAATAACCGAAAAGGATGCCACGTACATAATCCATCAGGTCTTTCTGCTGTTTCTCGCGTTCGTCCAACATCAGATAGTCAACTGCCAGAACTTTGCTCTTCCATGCTACATTGGCACCGACATTGATACGTTTCCACTGGAAATCTACCGTAGCTTTAAAACTGTGCTTCGGGCGATATTTAAGGTACTTACCTGTGTTCGATTTCTCTTTCATCTGAAGAGGATCGGTATAAAGCCCCTCTACTGCATTACGTTCCTGATAGTCAGCATCGCGTGGCTCCGTGTATACATATCCCAAGTTATAGAACAATTTCGTGTTCTTATTGAAATTATACACGCCGTTCGTTGAGATTTCTACTCCGTAAATCTGGGCTTTCGATACATTGTGGAACTGGGCTCCGATACCGAACCCTTTGCCATCTGTCAGCATCTGGAATGCATCGCCTATGCTATTAATCATCGTGTAATTGGCATTGTTGAACAGCCCGAACTGGAATTCAACCATGTCTTTATATTGTGTATAGAATCCTGCAACATCCACAAAACCCTGGAAATTACCAACTTTATATCCTTGCTTAATTCCTAATTCCGCATTAAATCCTTTCTCCGGTTTGATGTCCAGATTAGGATAAACGCCAACTCCACCAATATCCTTGCGCAGGTATTTTTCATTGATAGACGGATTACGGTAACCCTGTCCGAAGCTGGCACGGATAAAACTGTAATCAGCCAACTGATAATTTAACCCTGCACGGAAGACAGGACGGAACGGAACTTTGGTTCCGAAGATTTTAGTTTCGGCTTCACGGTGATGATTATTCACCCGATAATATTCGGCACGTACACCGGCAGATACACTCAAACGATCCCAGAAGCGCTGATCGTATTGGAAGAAAGCAGCTATATTATCACTTTTGTATACCTCATCCATTACAGCGGAGTCATAGCGGATATGTTCCAGGGTTACTCCGGTAGTGATTTGTGCACCGCCTTCCCATTTCTTATTGAACTGGTAGTCGAGGTAGTAATCGAAGTTCTTATCAGTCTGTGTTTTTGGAGTGTTTCGTGACGGATTGATAACATTTGATAACCACGGAATCAGATCACTCGGTAACTGTCCGTTCGTAAGTCCCCCTAAGTCACTCGGCACTCCGTTGTCCATTACCCAAGAGATCAGATCGCAATAATCGGCAGTCGTCGCATTCGGGAAAATATTGCCTAATGAGGTGAACACTCCGTTCATGGCATCTTCCAGGTTGCCGTTGACAAGTCCGGAACCTATACCTACCAATGCAGGATAAAGTGAACTGTAATCGCCACCGGCTATATTCTGTATCGTTTTGGCATCAGTTCCCATATTTCCCAGAATATCAGTGATGGAAGTTCCTTGGGTAGGGCGTACGATATTATCGGCACTGTAATAGAAACGTCCTTTAATCTTATGTGACGTACCGTTTTCCGGATTCACATAGTTGATGAACGGATCGATATGGAAATTATTCTCTTCACGTCCCATGTTGGTGAAAGGAGACGGTTTGTACACTTCCGTTGGTGAACGCCAGATAAAGAAGTCACCATATTGATTGGAAAGGAAATCGACATTGAAACCATAATTCAACAGTTTCATTCCCATATCAGGCTGATGATAAGTGAGGCTCCCTCCCATACGGAAACGTTTGTTGTATCCCTGTTGGCGGTATCCTTCGTCAGTGAAAAGATTGATTCCTCCGCTGACATCGAAATTGCCGATACGACGGGAGTGGGAGAGGTCGAATCCTTCGTAAATAGGATTCCGTATACCGCTAAGAAGACTTCCGCGCAGGATCGGTTTAACAGAATATTTATCATCTTTCCAGAAACTCTTGTCGCTCCATTGGTATTCGTCGTTTTCCGCATCACCATATACTCCCACATAAGCACTGAAACGTGTTTTCGGAGTCAGTCCCGGACGTGCAGTACGGATGTTGATAATGCCGTTCAAGGCTGATGACCCGTACAACACGGAGGAAGCTCCTTTAATAACTTCCACCTGTTCTACATTTTCTAAAGGTATGGTGTTCCAATTGATTTCACCGGTTTTTGGATTCAGGGTACTCATGCCGTCTATCAGAATCTGGCTGCGTGCACCTACACCGTAAGTCCATCCGCTGCCACCGCGCATAGAGGGCTGTTTGTCTACAATGTCTACACCGGGCAATGTACGGAGTGTGGAAGAAATATCTGTCGGTGCCTGACGGGCAATATCTCCGGCTTTCACCACATCCATGGAAACAGTAACGTCACTCAACTTCTGTTCAAAGCGTCCGGCACTAACCACCACTTCTTCCAGTAGCTTTGTGCTTTCTTTCATATAAACGTCTTTCGTGATGACTTCACGCTTATTGATAACAATTGGCATCAATACATCTTCATAGCCTACATAACTGAATACAAGATCGACTCCTCCCTCGGGCAGTTTGATTTCATATTCTCCATTGATGTTGGACACTGCTCCCTGATTGCCATGGAGTTTGTATGTGACGGCTGCGCCTACCAATGGCTCATTGGTTCTGGCGTCGTATATATGTCCTTTCAAGGTTTGGGCAAAGCTGCTTCCGAAACCGGTTAGGGATAAAAGGATTATCAGAGTATATAATTTCTTCATTGTTCTTATTCTTTAATAGTATATTAATTTTGAGGTACGAGATCGAGTCCCAAGTCAAAACTTTGAACTAGCAATGCACATTCCGGCCAAGTGATAAATAGCATATCTATTAGCGGTTCGAGAAATCCGGCAAGTCCGGCCATTTCCGGTGGTAATAAACTTGGCAGCATTTTTAATACTATGGGATGAAAATCTCCAAGAAGCTTTAATATCGGAGCTATTCCTTCTTTATCAAGGTAAATGTATGAGTGACCATTTTGTATCTTGATGTGCATAGGTATTCCGTTTGATAACCAATCAAAGAACGTTGCAAAAGATTGATCGTTCATGCTAACGATAAAACCTAGAATCTCATTTTGTAATTGACCGTTTACTGTTTTCAGAAGACTCTTAAGTTTTAAGGCATCCATGCTGAAGATGGCATCCGAGATGGAGCTTATGATGTTTTTGTCGATCACTTTTCCACTGCCGGAAGCAACCTGTGAAATGATTGCCGGCAGATCGAGCTTTATAACAATCTTGCCATCCCTTTGAAACCAGTATGCCAATCCTTTGGGAGAAGTCGTATATTGATAATCTTTAATGGCATCCGTAATCATATCCTGATCCTCTATATCCATATTTAAAAAGGCAGTCAGAACATTACCGATAAATAAATCCTTGTTTTCCTCGTTAAAAGCATCTCCCGAATAATTGGCAATGATATTTCCATCCGGTTCCAATGTTATATCTTTCAGGATGCAAGGCAACAAGTATCCTAATAATCCCTGCAGAACACTTCCCATGTTTTGACCGTTGTAGCTGGTTTCTGTGGCTTCTTCTGTTTCCGGAAATCTGAAGTAAATGGCACATGAAGTCATCTTGTCATCTTTTTCCTCCCATTGATATCCATTTCCCTCATCTGCAATAACCTTTCCTGTTCCATGCTCTACATCTGCGAAACGATAGTTCTTAGCCCATAAATTAGCATTTGCCATCGTTACGTCAGCCAGATTTAATATAAGTCTGCCTTTCACTACGCGTCCCTCATAATTAAAGGTGCTTTGGGTGGTAGTACCGATGCCTTTGCCTTGAAAAGAGTATCCCTCTGCATCTCCTGTGAGAGGTATATGAGTCAGCTTTAATGCCTTTTCTCCCGGAAGAATATCATAAAAAGTAAGATTAGCTGTCTCACCCTTTACTGTGCTGAAATCCACCGATTTCCCAGTCATATTTTCGCCGTTGTATGCCAAAGTCAAGGTAGGATTCGGATTCGAAAATTTATTGGAATAATTGGCCGTTACGTCTACAGGATCGGGGCCTGGATAATCTTCACTACAAGAAGTCAGTATTCCTGTTACACTCGTGAATATAAGCGATATTATAAGTGAAATCTTTTTCATTATCATTCTCTTTTATAGTGATTGGTAATTATTTGGTCGATGGAACTAAGTCCAATCCTAAATTGAATAATTGCATGAGTTTCCATTGTTCAGCAATCATAGCCAAATCCAATGAAAGTCCTCCTAAATCGACTTTAATTCCGGATAGTATGTTGATGACAGGAGTTAATGTCTGATAGTCCAGGTATAGATAGGTATGTCCATCTTTGGTATGGGTTATATTCATGGGAATACCATTTTTGATGCAATTGAATAAAGCGGTAAAAGAGGCATCGTCCACCATTACCAAGTAACCTAATATATCATTATTCACAATTGCATTAAGAGTGGAAAGCAGACTTTTGAGGCGAATGGGGTCCGTTTTGAGAATGGCTTCAGTAATCCCGTTGATAAGCTCACCATCTATCTGTTGCTGGCTATTCTTAATGATTTCTGTAATGATTGCGGGAATATTTAGTTTTAATATTAACTTGTTATTGGCTTGTCCCCAATAAGCTAGTCCATTAGGAGATTTCTCATAAGTACGGTTTTCTATAACGGTTTGAATTTGTTTTTGAACAACTTCTGCTTCATCGCCATTCAAAGGTAAGAACAGTAACTCTTCATTTATTGGATCTGAAGAGTAATATGCTGTAATAGTACCATCCTTTTCCAGTTTGATATCTTTTATTAATTGAGGTATGAGCGTCTGAAGAATACCCGGGGCAAGGTTACCTAAGAGATACATTAATGAAGCTTCGTCAGTTCCTATCCCTTCTTTAGGTTTCATATCGAAATAACAGGCACCTTTGTACTGTACAGGATGAAATTCATTCGTAAGATCCTGAACCATTTCATAAAGAGCGAAGTCGTATTTGTTAACCAGCTTTTGGGGATCAGCCATTACCACATTCAAATCCAGCTTCATCGTTTTCGGAGTAATGCTACCGCTGTATTTCACCGTAGCTCCTCCCATCGTGATATTTGTTCCGCTGAAAGTGTAATACCCTTTCTCTTCATTCTCATACAGTTGGATATGACTGATAGGAGTTTCCTTTTCTCCGGGAATCACATCATTCAGTGTCAGTGTTCCCGTTTCACTATCTCCTGTCTTGAAACTGACAGTTTTTCCAACGAGTTTCTCTCCACTGTAGGTTAGGTCTAGCGTATATGGTTTAATATACGAGCCATATTCCTGACTAATTTCTCCCGGCCAAAATAGCTTGTCATTGTAAGTCTCTTCGCATGATGTAAAGAAAAATACCGCGCAAGCTACATAAAATAGTTTTCGTAGGTTTCTCATTTTGCTTTTTGTTTTTATTGCGTATTTAATAAAACTTTGCAAAGTTCGACTAACAATTCTTTATTGTCAAGGTCTGTTTTTTATTTTAATGTTCTATTTTTAATTGTGTATGGCGAAAGTGCTTAAAATGAGAAAATAAATGTGTTCTATTTTTAATATTGATTGTTCTTCTTTTAAGAATGGCTGTAAAAAGAGAATGAAGAGAGCTCTAAAAAAGCAAACGGTTTCCCACCTGTTTTTCACAGGTGAGAAACCGTTCGTTTTTTTCTTCTCTATTTCCGACTCTTGCGGAAAGTTTAGAATGTAATATCCATCTTTACAACAAAAGTACGTGGAGCGGCAACTGCCATCGGGCGATAGCTATATTCCTTATTCAGCAAGTTGTTTACCATAAACTGGAAAGCAACCTCTTTCGTGGCTTTTACTCCAAGACGCATGTCAACGGTGGCATAGTCCGTATTGTGCTTTTTCCAGTAGCTCGCCAGACTTTCTCCTTTGGAATAGCCGAAAGCAACGCCACGAACATAATCCATCAGGTCAAGTTGTGTTTTCGGACGTTCATCCATCATCAGGTAGTCCACAGCGAGGATTTTGCTCTTCCAGGCAACGTTGGCACCCAGATTGATACGTTTCCACTGGAAATCTACCGTGGCTTTGAAGCTATGCTTCGGACGATATTTGAGATACTTACCTGTGTTCGATTTCTCTTTCATCTGAAGAGGATCGGTATAAAGTCCTTCTACCGCATTGCGCTCCTGATAATCAGCATCGCGTGGTTCAGTATATACATATCCTAAATTATAGAACAACTTCGTGTTCTTATTAAAGTTATAAACACCGTTTGTCGAGATTTCCACTCCGTAGATCTGGGCTTTCGATACGTTATGGAACTGTGCTCCAATACCGAAACCTTGACCGTCAGTTAACATTCGGACAGCATCGCCGATACTGTTAATCATCGTATAATCGGCATTATTGAAGAGGCCGAACTGGAATTCAACCATATCTTTATACTGTGTATAGAATCCGGCAACATCTACAAATCCCTGGAAATTACCGATTTTGTATCCTTGCTTAATCCCCAATTCCGCGTTAAATCCTTTTTCCGGCTTAATGTCCAGATTCGGATAAACACCGACTCCACCGATATCCTTGCGCAGGTATTTTTCATTGATGGACGGATTACGGTAACCTTGACCGAAGCTGGCACGGATAAAGCTGTAATCGGCCAACTGATAATTTAATCCTGCACGGAACACCGGACGGAACGGAACCTTGGTTCCGAAGATCTTTGTTTCCGCTTCACGATGATGATTGTTCACCCGATAATATTCGGCACGTACACCGGCAGATACACTCAAGCGATCCCAGAAACGCTGGTCATACTGGAAGAAAGCGGCTATGTTATCGCTTTTATAGACCTCGTCCATGATGGCGGAATCATAACGTACATGCTCATAAGTGGCTCCCGTAGTGATTTGCGCACCACTGTCCCATTTCTTGTTGAATTGATAGTCGAGATAGTAGTTCGTACTTTTGTCAGTCTGCGTTTTCGGAGTGTTTCGTGTTGGGTTGAGCATACCGGATACCCAGGGGATCAGATCACTCGGTAACTGTCCGTTCGCAAGTCCGCCCAAATCACCGGGTACCCCGTTGTCCATCACCCAGGAGATCAGATCGCAATAATCGGCAGTTGTTGCATTCGGGAAAATATTGCCCAATGAGGTAAATACTCCATTCATGGCATCTTCCAGATTTCCGTTGATAAGTCCCGAACCGATACCGACCAAGGCCGGATAGAGCGAACTGTAATCACCGCCTGCAATATTCTGAATAGTCTGGGCATCTGTTCCCATATTTCCCAGAATATCACCGATGGATGCTCCCTGGCTGGGGCGCACGATATTGTCGGCACTATAATAGAAACGGCCTTTAATCTTATGTGACGTACCATTCTCCGGATTTACGTAGTTGATAAACGGATCGATATGGAAGTTGTTGTCCTCCCGTCCCATATTGGTAAAAGGAGAGGGCTTGTACACTTCTGTCGGCGAACGCCAGATAAAGAAGTCTCCATATTGATTGGAAAGGAAATCAATATTGAAACCATAGTTCAACAGTTTCATTCCCATGTCCGGTTGATGATAGGTAAGGTTACCTCCCATACGGAAACGCTTGTTGTATCCCTGCTGACGGTATCCTTCATCGGTGAAAAGATTCATGCTCCCGCTGACATCAAAATTACCTATACGACGGGAGTGGGAGAGATCGAATCCTTCGTAAATTGGGTTTCGGACACCACTAAGAAGACTTCCGCGTAAAATAGGTTTGACCGAATATTTATCCTCTTTCCAGAAACTCTTGTCACTCCATTGGTATTCGTCATTTTCCGCATCACCATAGATACCTACGTATGCGCTGAAACGTGTTTTCGGAGTCAATCCCGGACGTGCGGTACGGATATTGATAATACCGTTCAGAGCCGACGAACCGTACAGTACGGAGGAAGCTCCTTTGATAACTTCAATCTGCTCGATATTCTCCAAAGGCACGGTGTTCCAGTTGATTTCTCCTGTTTTGGGATTTAGCGTACTCATTCCATCCACCAGAATCTGGCTGCGTGCACCCACTCCGTAAGTCCATCCGCTGCCGCCACGTATAGACGGTTGTTTGTCTACGATGTCTACGCCGGGCAATGTACGGAGCGTGGAAGAAATGTCCGTTGGTGCCTGACGGGCAATATCACCGGCTTTCACTACATCCATAGAAACGGTAACGTTACTGAGTTTCTGTTCAAAACGTCCGGCACTGACCACTACTTCTTCCAGTAGTTTGGTGCTTTCTCTCATGTAAACGTCTTTGGTCACTACTTCACGTCTGTCGATCACAATAGGCATCAGCACATCTTCGTAGCCCACATAACTGAAGACCAGATCGACTCCGCCCTCGGGCAGTTTGATTTCATAAGCCCCGTTGATGTCCGACACGACTCCCTGATTACCTTGTAATTTGTACGTAACGGCTGCTCCTACTAATGGCTCATTGGTTTTAGCGTCATATATATGTCCTTTCAGCGTTTGAGCAAAACTGTTCCCAAAGCTGATGAAGCATAGTAGCAAAGTTAGAATATATATTTTCTTCATTGTTCTTGTATTTTCTTGTTTATAGAAAGGTGCTTCTTATTAGTTGTTGACTGTAAGGTCTATACCTATATGCAGTTTGGTGATGGTAGACCAACCCTTATAAAGCGGCATGATATAACTGTCGAACAGCATCGGACCAAAATTGGGAATACCTGCCATCAAAGGTTCCAGACTGGGGAGGAAAGGAATGAACGGAGTCAATGCATCTTTGGTTACGTACAGATAAGTGTGTCCGTCTTTCTTCTCCATTTGCATGGGGATTCCCTCTTTTATCCAGCCGAACAGCATTTGGAAAGTGGCGTTATCCAGACCTGCCAGCATGGATAATATGGAATTATCCAGTTGACCGCTGATAGTACTTAATATATTCTTGAGTTGAACCGGATCTGAATTCAGGATAGCGTCTGTCAATAAAGCCATCAGATTCTGATCGATACTTTTCCCCTGCGATTTCATGACTTGAATGATAATTGCCGGAAGATCCAGTTTCAGATAGAAATGATCGTTCTTCATATACCAGTAGGCCAGTCCTTTGGGAGATGGAGCATAAATCCGGTTTACCCCCTCCGTGGCATTGATAATATCCTGTTGCTGGAAACCTCCCATCGGATAAGGTAAGAATAACTTATACATAACGAATGTAGCGACTTTATTCATAGATTCGGGATCTTCCATGTTTATTTCACTGAACTTCTGCTCTCCCAGCATCATTTCATCCGTTGTATAATTGGCTGTGATGTATCCGTTAGGTTGTAAGGTGACGTTATCGAGAAGCTGTGCCAGAAGATAACCACCCATTCCTTTCACCAGCCCTGTCATGACCGCATAAAGGAAACTGCCATCACTGCTTAGTTCAATATCCATGTCTACATAAAGAGGTGCGGCAATCATTTTACCATCGGATTCCCCCCATTCGTACAGGCCGGTATCCGAATTGCGGATCATATCCTTTCCTCTGCCGTATATGATGTCGCTAAGTGCATAAGTGTTGGCCATTTGTGCGCTGTTCACCATCTTTATATTGGTCAGGTTCACTGTCAACTGGCCGTTTTCTACACGTCCGCTATAATTAAAGGTACTGCCGGTTAAATTTCCCGTGCCGTTGCCGGAAAAAGAGTAACCGTTAGCATCTCCGGAAATAGGTATATCAGTCAGTTTGAGTGTTTCTTCTCCGGGAAATACATTATAAAAAGTAACATTAGCCGTTTCTCCTTTCACTGTACTGAAGTCGACTGCTTTGCCAGTCATTTCATCCCCATCATAAGTTAATGTCAGGTTGGATTTGCTCAAGTATTTATTCGAGTAATTCGCTGTTACGTCCACCGGGTCCGGTCCTGGATAGTCTTCACTACATGAAGTCATCAAACCTGCCGTTCCGATGAGGCTGCTTATAAATAGTATAGATAATTTCTTCATATTCTTTATTTCTTTCATATTCATGGTTGATGTTTATTTCGGGGGTAAAAGGCCTAGTCCCAAATCAATCGTATTGGCAGAATTCCATAGGTAAGGCAATCCATTCTCGTCATTTGCCATGAGGTATCCGAGTAGATTCTTGAAGGTCGCATTGCTCGCCATGCTTTCCGGAAGCAATCCTTCCACTATCGGCTGCAATCCGGGTAATAACTGAATGAAAGCCGTGGTCGATTCTTTGGCCAGATAAAGATTGGTATGCCCGTTCTCTTCTTCCATTATGTTAAAGACAATGCCCTCGGTCAGCAAGTAGAATACTTGCCGGAAACTAGCATCATCCATATTAGCAATGATGCCGAGGAACTGATTGTCGAGTATGGCATTTAAAGTTCCAAGCAACTTTTTCAATTGAATAGGGTTCGACTTGGCAAGAGCTTCCGTAATGCCTGAAATCAGTCCCGGATCTATGGGAGTCTCACCGTCCTGGGTAGTCAGACCGATGATGGCCGGCAGATTGAGGTTCATCTTAATCTGTCCGTTGTTTGCTGCCCAGGTAATCAGATTGATGGGGGAAGCCGCCCATGTGCGATCTGCCAGCACACTGGTAATGTCGCTCTCTTTTAATGTACCAAGCATGAACTTGATGACAAATAGGGCAATCGTCCCCGTATCTTTATCGGGATCTATGTTACTGATAGGGATACTGCCAATATATACCGGACTGGTAGTGTAATTGGCGATCACGTTACCGTCGGGTTGCAAGGTGACTGATTGAAGAAGTTGCGGGATGAAATAGCAAAGCGCATTCTGAACCAGTTTCATTCTCATGAACAGTGTGCTGCCCGATTTGGTTAATTCTACATCGTCCAGATGGACATAGAATGCTCCGGTCAATATTTCACTCGATGATTCTTTCCATACGTATTGTCCTCCACTGGTTCCGACAATCATTTTCTTGCCTTTCGTAAAGCCGGATAAACCGTAACTTTTTCTCCATTTACTTTGTGGCATTGCTACATTCAAATCCAGTTTCATCGTTTTCGGAGTGAGGGTTCCGCTGTATGTCACCGTTGCCCCTTTCATTGTGATATTCTTTCCACTAAATGTATAGGAATCTCCCTGTTCACATAAATCGATTTGGATAGGAGTTGTTTTTTCTCCCGGAATAATGTCGTTCAGTGTGATGGTTCCTTTTTCACTGTCGTCTGTTTTGAAATCGACAGTTTTTCCAACAAGTTTTTCTCCGCTGTAGGTCAGGTCTAAAGTGGCTGGTTTGATGTATGAGCCATACTTCTGGTTGAGCTCTCCCGGCCAGAATAGCTTGTCATTATAGGTTTCCTCGCAAGATGTAAGGAGGGAAGCTGTACAAGCTACATAAAGAAGTTTTTTCAAAGTTCTCATTCTCTTTTAGGTTTTATTTTAATGTATTATTTAAAACAGTGCAAAGTACGGTGAATAGGTGACTGCCGTCAAGCTCCATTCTTGGGATTCAATGTTCTATCTTTGTTATTTTCTAAAGAACACTCCTAATAAAGAAGAAAACAATGTTCTGTTTGTAAGATATAAGATACCATTTTTGAACTCTTTGTTTGGAATTCGGATGGAATGGATATTTTTGATAAACTAAAAAACTAGACGATGATAATAAACGACTCCTTTCCCAAATTTGACCTTCCGATTGATTTTATAGCAGATGATAGTATCACTGGGGATATTTTAAACTATTACAGTAATTTCCCATGCAAAATAAAAGCCGGTGTCTTTGTACTCTGTACCGAAGGGATGGTGAAAGCTACCATTAATTTGTTGGAGGTTGTCATTCGTAAGAATGATTTTGTAATTGTCCTTCCTAATTCGTTTATTCAGATACACGAAGTTTCGTCTGATACCCGCATTTCTTTTGCCGGTTTTTCATCCGATTTTATGCTTTCCGGCAACTATGTGGAAATCCTGCTAGACTCTATGCCTATGATCTTAAATAGCCCTGTCATTTCTCTGCAAGACGATATTGCCGGCTTGTATCGAAATGTATATCTTTTGCTGATTCGTGCTTATACACTTCCACATTCATTGGAAAATAAAGACATAATACGCTCCATACTGGCTATTTTCTTACAGGGAACGAAAGAACTGTATAAACGCTATGGCAGGAAGCTTGACGAACCTTTGAGAAGAGAGCAGGAGTTGTACAGGCAGTTTATACAGCTGCTGATGGCTCATTATACCAGTGAGCATGAAGTGGCATTTTATGCAGAAAAGTGTGGAGTTACTGCAGCGCATTTCTCTAGTGCAATTCGGAGAGCAAGCGGATACAGTCCGTTGGCAATCATCACGGAGATTATTATCATGAACGCGAAAGCACAACTGAAAACCACCCGGTTGCCGGTAAAAGAAATAGCATTCTCTTTGGGCTTTAACAATCATTCCTTTTTCAATAAATACTTCCGTAAACAGGTGAAGATGACTCCGCTGGAATATCGCGAGAAATAAATCTTTGTTTGCTTAAAATTGGGCTATACATAAAAACAGGATGTTTTATACATTTTCCCTGCTTTAATTAGAACCGGTGTGAGGGCAGCAATTCAAAAGGAGCTTAAATGTTTGTTTGAAGAATGTGAAAAGGTAGCACTTTGCTGATAAATCATTCTTTTTGCACTAATCTTACGTCAGAATCGGAATAAATGAATCTCTCTTTTTCTGATGTATAGCTATTTGCCAGATCAGCAATCAGCGAAGTTAGAAGTGAAATAGCTTGGAAACGACTCTTATTTCAATCTACAAATCCTTGCTCACCGATGAACGGTAGCTTGGTCGGTGAGCAAGGAGGCGTTCCTCACCGACCAAGGATACCTTTCATTAAAAGAACGGACGTTTTCATACAATGAAAAACGGTCTGTTTATCCTTTATTTATACATAATAAGGGGTGTGATATGCATATTCTTGCACTAAATTAGGCATTTTATTTTCTATTTGATTCGATTCATGACCATTGCTGAATAATAGAATCTTAAAAATAGAACAGAACTGTTTATTGCTGTAATACAGTCGATTCACCGATAAGAATCTCCCGTTCATTGATTTTTTTTCCTTTTTCTGCTTCTCTGTCATACATTTGTTACAGTATTGTAACATTTGCTACTCTAATCCCCTATGAATATGAACGAGACATGTAATGTGACCACCGCACTTTCCGCTTTCTCCTCCATTTCTTTGGAAGAGATGAGTACCATCCGTTTGATGAACCGTACCGACACAAAGTATATCGTTTCACTCTCTGCCCTGATGGACGTATTGCAACGGGCAAGTAACTGTTATCGTGTGCAGGAGGTGCAGGGAGAACGGAATATAGTTTATCACACTACCTATCTCGACACTCCCGATTACGCCATGTATCTGGCTCATCAAAACGGAAGAGTGATCCGTGAGAAAATCCGTGTAAGGACGTATGTCTCTTCCGGTCTGACTTTCCTGGAAGTGAAAAATAAGAATAATAAAGGGAGGACAGATAAAAAGCGGATCCGGGTGCAAGGAGTAAACTCGTTGCGTCAGGATGGAGGAGAAGAGTTTCTTCGCAATTATGCCTGGTATGAGTTGTCTACCTTGAAACTTCTACTGGAAAATCATTTTCATCGTATTACATTGGTGAATAAGGCAATGACAGAACGGCTGACCATCGATACCGGTGTGCATTTCCATCATCTCATAACCGGAACAGAAGCAAGATTGGAAAATCTTGCCATCATAGAACTGAAGCGCGACGGGAGAACTTATTCACCCATCGGTGAAATACTGCGCGAACTGCATGTGCGGCCTTCGGGAATTAGTAAATATTGTGTGGGAACCGTACTCACAGCCGGGAACTTAAAATATAATCGGTTTAAACCCAAGTTGAGAATGGCACAGAAGATAGCAAAGAAGCAACTAATGAATATTTAATATAAAACCTGAATAATATGTTTGATGAACTAAGTGATATTACATTAATAGAAACACCATTGATGGATAGCGCAGGTTTCCTGGAATTGTTGTTGCGATTCTGCTTCAATTTACTGGTGGTATCCTGCATTATTCATCTGTTTTATTACCCCAAGAGCAAACGGCGTGATTATTATTTCACCTTTACGCTGATAAGCATCAGCATTTTCCTGATGATTTTCTTATTGGGAAGTGTCAAACTGAAAATAGGTTTTGCGCTCGGTTTATTTGCCATTTTCGGTATCATTCGCTATCGGACCGAGTCAATGCCCGTGCGTGAGATGACTTATCTTTTTGTTATCATTGCCATTTCGGTAATCAATGCTCTTGCCGTAGAAATCAGTTATGCCGAACTGGTATGTACCAACTTGCTTTTCATTGTCAGTATATGGCTTTGCGAAAGCAATCGCTGGCTGAAACATATCTCCTGTAAATTGATTCAATATGACAGGATAGAACTGATAAAACCCGAAAGAGAATTGGACTTATTGCGCGATCTCCGCGAACGGACAGGACTTGACATTGTTCGTGTGGAAGTGGGACATATCGATTTTTTACGGGATACAGCCATGCTGAAAATCTACTATGAACCGCTGAAAGATGAGATAAATACGATTGATACGTTGACCCGCTTACCTAAAGAAAATGAATAAGGAAATGGAAGATAAGTCAGGCAGAGAAAGTAAGAAGAGACTCTGGGATACAGGCAGATACCTAGTTGGTTGCCTGTTATTGTTGTGTATGGCAGGGAAGAGTTATGCACAGGGAGATGATTTCGGCGTGTGGACCAGTGCGGAAGTGAAGAAAAAGATATTCTCCGGTTTCGATGCTTCTCTGGAAGGTGAATTCCGTACAAGAGACGGATTGCAGACGGTGGAACGCTGGTCGGGTTCGGCAGGTGTTTCCTATAAGATGTTTCGTTGGCTGAAAGCATCCGCAGGATATACGTTTATTCATTATTACCATCCGATGGAAGTCACTAAAAAAGGAAACTATATCCCCGAATATTGGCAGCCGAAACATCGTGTAAACTTGTCATTAACAGGAAAGGTGGACTGGCGCCGCTTCACGTTTTCCCTTCGTGAACGGTGGCAATATACTTATCGTCCCAGTCAGTCGGTCCCCAAATTCGATGGTGATGACGGGAGTGTGAAGAATGATGAATATATCAGTGGAAAAGGAAAAAATGTGCTTCGTTCCCGTCTTCAGGTGGAATATAATATACGTAAATGTGCTTTTACGCCTTATACTTCATGTGAACTTTCATATTCGTTGAATGAGATCGGTGCTTTTGAAAAGTTGCGATGGACATTGGGGACGGAATGGAAACTAAGTAAGAAACATGCTCTCGATTTTTATTATCTGTATCAGAATAAGGCAGACGACGATGAGGCAAACGGGCATGTGATCGGTGCAGGATATTCATTTAAGTTTTAATATATAAAACGGGAAATTATGAAAAGAATAGTGTTGTTTTGGATACCGCTTTTATTGCTGTTGTTGGTGAATTGTACGACGGAATCATTCGATTTCGGCGATCAGGAAGGAATATTGGTCGAAGGTTCGGGAGGTGGAGGAAGCAGTCAGCCCAACCCGACGATTCCCGAGGGATCGGAAGACTTATTGGGATTTACAATCGCTTTTGATGAAAGTGATAGGACGACGTATGGAAGCATGTCGGAAACGGTCACTTCCGATGATGATTTTATAGAGAACTCCCAATTTGCCTCCGTGGTGACGATTACCTATAATGGAACGACTGCCACGGTAGGTAATGGAGTTTCCGGAGTGGAAGTATCTTCCAATGGGGCGCATATTGTGGTCAATTCTACGGTCAGCGGAGTAGAGTATGTGTTGAACGGGACTACTACGAACGGCTCGTTCAAGGTATACAGCGAAAAGAAATTCAAATTATCACTGGCGGGGGTGTCTATACTCAATCCGGTAGGTGCTGCCATTAATATCCAGTCTTCCAAACGTGTGTTTGTGGTATGCGCGGATGAAACAACGAATGTGTTGACAGATGGGTCTTCTTATACGGCAACTACTGATGGAGAGGATATGAAAGCCTGTCTGTTCAGTGAGGGGCAGCTCATTTTCAGTGGAGGCGGTTCACTCACAGTTACCGGAAATTATAAACATGCCATCACAAGCGATGATTATGTGCGTTTCCGTAGCGGGTGTAATATTACGGTAGTTTCGGCCAAAAAAGATGGAATCCATACCAATGAATCTGTGATTATCGGCGGCGGAATACTGAATATATCTTCAGACGGCGATGCTATTCAGTGTGAAGAGGGAGGAATTACGATGACCGGAGGCTTTGCAAAACTCTCTACAACGGATAATAAAGCGCATGGGTTGAAATCCTGTCTGGATGTGGTAATCAGTGGCGGTGCTATTCAGGCACAAGTGGCGGGAGCAGCCTCCAAAGGAATATCCTGTGATGGTAACCTGACCATCTCCGGAGGAAAGCTGACTGCATTCACTTCTCAAACCGCTCTTTATGAAGATAATGATTTAAGTTCGTGTGCAGGAATTAAATGTGACGGAAATATCCTGATTACAGGAGGCGAAATCGCTATTCAGAGTACAGGTGGAGCCGGTAAAGGTATCAACTGTGACGGTTCGATTACCATCAATGACGGCACGGTGAAAGTGATAACTACCGGTACGCAGTGTGTATATGGCAAGCTCGACTCGTCGGCAAAAGGAATCAAAGCGGACGGTGCGTTGACAATCAATGGAGGAACGGTGCTTGTGAAGGCTACCGGTGGGGAAGGTAGTGAGGGTATCGAGAGTAAAAGTGTGTTGACTGTCAATGAGGGTACAGTTGCCGCGCTTTGTTACGATGACTGTATGAATGCAAGTAACAGCATTGTTCTTAATGGTGGCAATATTTATTGTTATAGTTCCGGAAATGACGGCATTGACTCTAATGGTACGTTGACCATTACGGGGGGAGTGATCGTATCGTCGGGTACTACTTCTCCCGAAGACGGATTCGATTGCGATCAGAATACCTTTAAGATTACCGGGGGGATTGTTCTGGGTATTGGAGGAGGAACAAGTACACCTACATCAAGTGTATGTACGCAACGCACTGTGATCTATGGCGGTTCGGGAAGTAACGGAGAAATACTGAATATCCAGTCGGCCGACGGAACCAGCGTACTGACCTATCAGATTCCCCGTGCTTATTCTCAAATGACGGTATTATTCAGTAGTCCGAATCTGACCTCGGGCGGTAGTTATACTATCTCAAAAGGAGGAACGGTTTCCGGTGGTTCCGAGTTCTTCGGGTTATATTCGGGAGCCACTTATTCCGGTGGCACACAGGCGGCAACATTTACTGCCAGTTCGATGGTGACACAAGTCGGCAGCACTTCCGGCGGTGGCCAGCCCGGTGGTGGAGGCGGTGGACATGGACCTGGTGGATGGGGATGGTAAACAGCAGTTTACCGTCGAAATCCGTTCTTTGGTCGATTCTATTTGTGATAAAACAGGTTCGGTTTTATCTTTGTTTCGATAATCAGAAGCAATGAGGCATGAAAAGACTGCGTAAACAACACGTGCTGGAGCAGAGTATTTACGGAGCTATCTGGATCGTAATATTTCTTCTTCCGCTGATAGGCGGATACTTTGCCATGAGTGGAGGACTTGAACGGGAGGAAACCCGTATGGTGATCCGCGAATCATGGTTGAGTATCCTTCCTTTTTTCGTGCTTTTCCTGTTAAACAATTATGGGCTGGTTCCCTATTTCCTTTTTAAGAAAAGGTACTGGCAATATACTGTTTCGTTGATTTTTGTAATAGGAATGATTTGTTGGCTTTCTCCGTTTTCTTTTGCCAATCATTCCCCCAAAGATTTCAAGCGAGGAGAGTTGCCTCTTCGTATGAAGGAGAACCGGAGAGACCAGATTATTAAGATGAGAGAAAAGGCGAGGGAGGAAGGGGATGTGCATTGGTATGAATCCAATCCCGAACAACGTCCTAGGGGAATGGGAGATCCAAATGGTCCCGGAAGATTTCCAAAACCGACTCCTTTTCCTTATCCTCCTTTTGTGCTCCGCTATCTTATTCATTTCATCATTGCCTTTTTGATGGTAGGGTTCAATATCGCCATCAAACTTTTCTTTAAATCTTTCCGTGATGAAGAAATGCTGAAGGAACTGGAACATCAACGTTTGCAGTCGGAACTGGAGTATTTGAAATATCAGATTAATCCTCATTTCTTCATGAATACGCTCAATAATATTCATGCGTTGGTGGATATTGATACGGGGAAAGCGAAAAGTACGATTGTGGAACTCTCTAAACTGATGCGTTATGTGCTTTATGAAGCGAGTAATAAAACGATTTTGCTTTCACGTGAGGTTCAGTTTCTTAAAAATTACATTGCCCTGATGAGTTTGCGCTATACCAACAAAGTGTCTATTCAGATGGATTTTCCGGTCGAAGTGCCCGAAGTGCAGATTCCTCCTTTGCTTTTTGTCTCTTTTGTGGAAAATGCTTTTAAGCATGGGGTCAGTTATCGGAGCGAGTCTTTTATTCATGTCTTGATGCAGTTGGATGAGGGCAACCGGCTTTCATTCCGTTGTTCCAACAGCAATAATGGTTCGGCTGACGAACAGCATCATGGCATTGGACTTGAGAATATCCGTAAGCGGTTGAGGCTTTTATTTGGCAATGATTATACGCTTTCCATTACCGAAGAGGAACATAAATTTGATGTCTTACTTATTATACCTTTATTAGAATGAAATGTATAGCAATAGATGATGAGCCGTTAGCATTGACGCAGTTGTCGGATTATATATCCCAGGTACCTTTTTTGTCTTTGGTAAAGTCATGCCAGGATGCGTTCGAGGCAATGAAGATATTGTCCGAAGAGGAGGTTGATTTGATCTTTGTGGATATTAATATGCCCGATTTGAACGGATTGGATTTCATACGTTCTTTGGTGAACCGTCCGTTGGTGATTTTCACTACTGCTTATTCTGAATATGCGGTAGAGGGTTTCAAACTGGATGCCGTAGATTATCTGCTGAAACCGTTTGAGTTCCAGGATTTATTGAAAGCGGCGGATAAAGCCCGCAGGCAATTTGAATATCGTTTGTTGGAACAACAGGGTGAAATAGGAAATGCTTCGCAGATAAAAGGAGATTCATTATTCGTGAAGAGCGATTACAGAGTGGTTCGCATCGATGTGAAGAATATCCGCTATATTGAGGGGATGAGTGAGTATGTGCGTATCTTTGTGGAAGGAGAGGACAAGCCTGTAATAACGCTTGCCAGCCTCCAGAAAATGGAAGAACGGCTTCCCACGCATTTCATGCGGGTCCACCGTTCTTATATTGTCAATCTTCGCAAGATTACCGAAGTTTCCCGTCTTCGCATTATCTTTGATAAGAATACTTATATTCCTGTCGGTGATAATTATAAGGAGAAATTTACGGAATACATTGGGAAATTAAGCCTTTCTTAAATAATTATTTAATTCCCAGTTTTTTGGCAATTTCTTTAGGAAGTGCATCTTTATGCACCAGGATATTCATTGTCTTGTAGGCAACGAATGCTTTGGAAGCATACCAGATACCATCATATTTGCCTGATTTACCCCAAGAGTTTTTCACCATGAAGTATTCTTTTCCATTCTGGTCTTTAGCGATGCCGTAGATTACCATTCCGTGGTCGTCTGTTGTTTCCCAGTTGTCAAAAGCAACTTGACGCATTTCCTGGGTAATATCCTTTTCAGGGAAAGGTTTGGTGAATAGTTCTCTGCGTTTGTCGGCGGCAGTCAATCCTGTCCAACGGGCCATGTCTGAACCGGACAGTTCAGATTCTTTGGCTGCATCTGGCATTACGGCGATACCGTCACGTGAGAATCCTTGTTCGCTGACATCGCTACCCCATGCAAAGGTATAGCCTTTCTTTACTGCATTGTCCATAACAGCCATCAGTTCTTCGATAGGCAGGTTGTAAGACAGACCATTACGCCAGTTATCCTGAATTTCGATGGCGAATTGAGAATAGAACGGATGGTGTGTATAAGAAGTCAGTGATACATAGTCGTTATAGTTCAATCCCAGTGATTCGGCAAAAGTCTTCGGAGTATATTCTTTGCCTTTGTAGGTGAACTTCTCCGGACATGCTCCTAGGTAAGTGTCATAAATGGCACTTAGTCCGTTTTTCCATACCGGAGTCAGTTTGCTTAATTTACCTTTTGCAATCGCATTGATATAACCGGAAGCAACAGCATCCAGCTCATTATGTACCGGCAGTGTATCACCATACATAATACCCGGCATCACTTCTTGCGGAACGATACCATAATTCTTGATGCAATACATTACATCATAAAAACTTCCACCCGGAGAGAAAGAACTGTCACCGTGATAACGTACATAGTTTACTCCGCGATCCTGCATCGTTTTGTGTACAACAAACATTTCAGACAGGTCGTATTCACCTTTACCTAAACGAAGTAGTTCTGATTCAACAAATCCGAGAGTTGAGAAACTCCAGCAAGTACTCGAACGATTTTGGTTCTTGATAGAAGTTATCGGATTTTCTTTCACTGTCGTGAAAACAAAACCTTCTTCAGGTTTTGCATCTTGTGCCATAACACTTAGGCTGAACAGGCCTAAAGCAGCAATAAGGATTGTCTTTTTCATTCCTATGAAATTAATATTAAATTGTTTTGGCTACAAATATAGGAAAGTTTCACCACAGAGTAACACAGAGTTTCACAAAGTTTTCTCTTTTTTCAAATGGACAGCTATCTTAATGACTTCCGTTTTATGACATTTTATTGTATCTTGGCGCGGTAAGTTCGCTCGGAGAAAGTAATATTCAGGAACAGGGAAAGGCTGTTTTCTTTTTGCATACCGTTAGGAATTTTCATCTGGCCTTTATATTTCAATCCGATAGAAAGGACGTTGTTATTGCGCAATCCGAAGTTAAGTCCGGTACTGACGTAATATTCGGTTGCCTTTTTCTTTTGAATGACGATATAGGAATTATTAATACCTGTTCCCAATAGGATGCTGACCGGATTACGATAGACATTGCCCAATGTATATCTTCCACCGACTGATAACCGGTGTTGATTCTCAAAACTGACATTGGATTGGGAAGATTGCATCCGGCTCCAGTCCACATATTTGTAGTCGATGGTTGCCATCCAACGTAGAGTGTTGTAGGAAGCTCCGAGCCCAAAGAATTGAGGAAGACATTGGCGATAGCGTTTCAGGCTTTTTTCAATATCATCTCCTCCCGAACTGCTACTAACGTATAAGTTATTATCCTGCTTAAAATCCTGCGAGTAACCATATACGGCACCGGCAACGAAAGAACGTTCGCGGTCTATAGCCCATTTATACTGTACACCGAAATCCGCATAAAAAGTATGTTTGTAGGAGCTGGTTTCTTCTGTGGCAGTACCTTGCGTCTCCGTTTGTGTGATGGTCCCCGTCACATAAGAAAGATTGGTGCCGACAGAAAATCTTTTTCCGAAAAGGTAAGCCGTGCTGATACCCATCTTGGAAAGTCCTCCTTCACCCTGAAAGAGAGAAGAGATAGTACCTCCATTGGTGCCTGCCACTTCTTCATCCAGCGTGATGGCATATCCCACACTGCTGACGGGAGCCATGAAAATTGCTCCATACCAGCGTGGCATAATCCGGCAGCCGATACTTAGGTTATTCAGATTTCCGGTGACGGAACGGTTACTTGCTCCTCGTTGCGAATAAATCTGGTATGCTCCCATGATACCGGCATCGATCTGGAAGCGTTGTTCGGTCAACTCTGTGAGTGAAGCCGGATTGGCATTGTTAAGGAAATTATTTCCTCGCAATGCAATGCCTGTGCCGCCCAGTCCGGCATATTGCCCGCCTTCCCCGGTAGAAAGTTCTCCCAGTCCGAACATGGAAGTAGGGGAGTTCGTTGTATTTTGTGCAATAACTATAGAGACAGGAGTATAGAATGCCAGAAGGCAAAACAAAATCTTTTTCATTGTTGATAAGTTTTGTAAAGTATGATAAGTTTGGTATTCTTTTTATTGGCGGTATGTTCTCCGTCGCCGAAAATAACGCCTTGAAGTGTGGTATAGAACAAGTTGTCCGGAAGAAATAATTGTAGTTTCTGACGATCATATCCGGTAGTTCCCAGGTTTGTTTGCAGGAAAGAGGTGATGTCAAAAGAGTAATAAGTCTCCTCATAAGACATCTCGTCGACTACTAGATTTCCGCTTTGTACGGAACTCCCGGTGAGGTCGGTGATTACACTTTGCGTCACATTTTCATTGTTGGCGGTGTAGAGAGCCAGGCTTTTGGGCAACGGGTACATGCCGTCATAAGTTCCTTTTACCGGATATAACTGTAACGTTGCGCTCTCGATAGTCACAAGCTCTCCTTTTTCGCAGAGATTATTTAAATGTGGGAAGTCGATGGTGACATACATACCTGTCATTCCCTGCAGGTAGACCTGATGCTCGCTTTTTCCGGAAGAGTATTCATTGCCGTCCCCACTTTGCAGGTTGGCTATCGGGATGTTTGAGCGGTCTTGTTCTATTTTGTTGTAAGTCAGCGTGCTGCTTGTATTGAAAACCAGTGTTTTTTCGTTCAGTGTTTCCGTAATCTGGTGATAGTAGACCGTGATGCACATACTGGAGTCGTTGACTTGAAATCCGCTGATACAAGCGTCATTTGCATCGGGTATAAAAGCAATTCCCTTGAAATAATCATGGAAGAAATCCTGGGATTGTACCCATCGGCCATCATTCAGCATCAAGTTGAACCATTCTTCTCCCCATGCATCCGGCAATCGTATTTCCAGTTCTTCGCTCGGTGAGCCCGGAGTAGGACGAAAGTCGAAAGATGCCAGTGGAGTTTCGTTGTAATAGGCAGTAGTAGTGTTGTATAGGTACCCTCTATCGTCCAGTTCTATATTCTTTGTCAGTTCATGCAGATGAATGCGTTGGGTTTTTAGTGTATCTCCCAGGTAATTGCCCGAAGAATACAGGCGTATGGTGATCGAGTCGAACTCATATTGGATGTTTTCATCAAAAGAATAGGAAGGTACTTCATACTCTGCGTAAAAAGAGGCGGTAATTTTCCCCCATAAGTTGTCGTCACGGTATCCTATCTGACAAACCGTATCTCCCGAAGTGGCTATGGAGTCGCTTAATACTGTACTAAGTAATACCGTACAAGTGTCCATCTGTTCGTTGAGGAATGAACTTTGTACCCATTTCGCTCCTATGGACGATGAATCGTCTACACAAGCGAAAAAAGAAAGAGATATAAAGAATGAAAAAAGTAGTATGATTGACTTCATGTAGTAAAAATGAAATTGGTTTTGTACCGGCAAAAGAAGAGGTTTTAAATAGTCCTCCAAAAAACTATCGACTAAATCTCTGTATTTGTCGACCTGAATTTTGTTGGTAGATAGAATGTCTTTATTTGTCGATAGTTTTTTTATGCGTGCCCGTTGCCGCCTACATTTGCGGTTGTAATCAACGACATATTTATGAATACGAAAATGAATAAATTACTTTGCATGATGGTGGTGCTGCTTTCATTGGCGGCATGTACGGATGATACTGAATATACGGCAGGTGTGTGGTATCGCCGTTCTGATTTTGATGGTGTGGCGCGTACGGACGCAGCTGGTTTTACGATTGGTAACGTAGGGTACCTCTGCACCGGATACCGGGGGAGTACCAAAGACCGTTTGAAAGATTGTTGGGCGTATGACATTGAGGCTAATTCGTGGACACAGTGTACATCAATGCCCGATGCAGCTCCAGCCCGGAATGCAGCTACAGGTTTTGCAGTAGGTACCAAAGGATATATTGCTACTGGTTACGATGCGACAAAAAAGGATTATCTGAATGATTGCTGGCAGTATGATCCTGCCACGAATTCCTGGAAGGAGATGGCTTCTATTCCGGATGGAACTGATGGGACTAATATCTATGGTAAACGGTATTATGCGCTTTCTTTCGGCATTGGTCAGTATGGGTATCTGGGTACAGGTTACAACGATAATTATCAAAAGGATTTCTGGAAGTTCGACCCGTCGGTGGGAGATAAAGGAGAATGGACAGCCATGAGTGGATTTGGCGGACAGAAGAGAATGGGCGGTATGGCCTTCGTCATAGATGATATAGCTTATATCTGCGGCGGTGAAAATAACGGTTCGGATGTGACGGATTTCTGGTGTTTTAATCCGGCAACGGGTACTTGGAAAGAATTGCGCGAACTTTACGATAAGAGTGATGATGATTATGACGACGATTACACTTCTATCGTCCGTTCTTATGCTTGTGCTTTCGTGATCGACGGTAAAGGATACATTGCTGCGGGGCAGACTGCTGGTGGTAGTTATCGTTCCAATTATTGGATTTACGACCCTCTGACAGACCTCTGGGATGGGGAAGATTTGACAGATTTCGAAGGAAGTACACGCTCGAAAGCCGTATGCTTTTCTACTGGAAAACGGGGAATTATAGCTACGGGAGGAGCTTCTACTTATTATTACGATGATACTTGGGAGTTGAAGCCTTATGAATATGAAGAGAAATAAAAAAATAATAGGTATTAGTTGCTTTGTCTTGCTGCTTTTAGTGGGAATCATATATGGGTATATGCATTCGATAAACATATATCGGCTGGAAGTAACCCAGATTGAAGGTAGTGGATACGGTTATAAGATTTATGAGAGAGAGCGTTTGATAATCGTTCAGCCTTTTATCCCGGTTGTATCCGGGAAAAGGCCTTTTCAATCGGTGCAAGATGCCCAATGTATCGGAAATTTAGTGCTGGAACGAATTAAAGCCGGAAATGAATTTGCCATATCAAAGGCTGACCTGGATAACTTGGGAGTAGTGTATTAATGCCACTATGTTGGCACAGTCATGCCACCTCATTGGCACGATAGTGTCAACATGGTGGCACTGTTGTGCCAATACGATGGCACAAACTAAAGCATTAAGTACAGATTATTTCTTCTCTTCTTCTTTGGGTGCAACTACATAATCTTCTTTGATAAACTCATCATACACCCGCTTGGGATGATCGAATGGTGCGGTTCCATTCTTCTGCTCATTGAAGTTTTCCCGGCGGAATTGTTTCAGTTTCAAATTATCTTCTGCATACTCCCTCAATTTCTTATGCTCATTTCCATAAAGCGAACTTTCAGTTACGTCAGAATTGAGCAGGTTTTCTTTAGGAGTGATAGTAGGTAGGAGCACTTGTTCCAACAGACCACGATAGGCACCGTTATATTCGCACCATACGATATCGTTGGCTACAAATATACGATAGGAGTACTTAGACCAGGCAGTTTTGATTTCAATAGATGTAGCATAAATTTCAATGGTAGCTTCTGAACCATACGCTTGGTCACGGATCACAACGGTCGTCCGACCGCTAAGTTCTTCCTTCACGGAAGTTTGCCACTTATCAGAGTGTAAGATCTCTTCGATAATTTCCGGCAAATTTTCTTTAATCTCAAACTGTATTCTCATGGTGCTTGCCTGCGGGCAGGACTTTTTAATTTTTTTCCTCCTTAAACAATTAAGTTAGCCTAAAGTTACATAGATTGAAGCAAAAAAACAAGATTTTATTTGAGAATTTGTTATTTTCGCCAAACTATCTGCCTTTTTCGTTTGTTTTTACCATAAATATGCACAAATCGTAAAAATAAAGTTTATGCGGAACAGGGCCCGGAAGAATTATGTCATTTATGTACTGATGTTACTCCTGTTTGGAGGGTTGATTTATGTTGCTATTGAAGAGGGTGACCGGTTTTCGCACTATGCGGTAAATGCGCAGAACATGGTACAGGGGAATCCTTTCACTATGTTTCTCCAGTTTATACAGGATAATCTTCATCATCCGCTCACTACCTTGTTGATTCAGATTATAGCCGTACTGCTGATGGTGCGTCTTTTTGGCTATTTGTTCAGTCTGATCGGGCAACCGGGAGTGATTGGAGAAATTGTTGCCGGTATTGTATTAGGACCTTCCGTACTCGGCTTTTTCTTTCCGGATGCTTTTCATTTCCTTTTTCCGGCACACTCGCTTACCAATCTTGAACTGTTGAGTCAGGTGGGACTGATCCTTTTTATGTTTGTCATCGGTATGGAGCTGGATTTCAGTGTACTGAAAAATAAAATCAATGAAACGCTGGTGATTAGCCATGCCGGAATCTTAGTACCCTTCTTCCTGGGCATCTTGTCTTCTTACTGGGTGTACGAAGAATATGCAGCTGCCCAAACTCGGTTTCTTCCATTTGCCTTATTTATAGGCATTTCTATGAGTATCACCGCTTTTCCGGTATTGGCGCGCATCATTCAGGAGCGGAATATGACGAAGACTCCTTTAGGAACGCTGACCATTGCTTCCGCTGCCAATGATGATGTGACAGCCTGGTGTCTGTTGGCAGTGGTGATTGCTATCTCCAAAGCAGGAAGTTTTGCCAGCGCACTTTATTCAGTGGGGCTGGCAGTTGTCTATATTGCGGTCATGTTTTTGGTCGTTCGCCCATTTCTGAAGAAAGTGGGAGAAGTATATGCCAACCGGGAAGCAATCAATAAAACATTCGTGGCATTTATTCTGCTCATTCTTATTATTTCTTCTTGCCTGACCGAGATTATTGGTATTCATGCACTGTTCGGAGCCTTTATGGCAGGGGTAGTGATGCCGTCCAATCTGGGTTTCCGGAAGGTGATGATGGAGAAGGTGGAAGATATTTCATTAGTCTTCTTTTTACCTCTGTTCTTTGCCTTCACCGGATTGCGCACGGAAATCGGTTTGATAAACAGTCCGGAGTTGTGGATGGTATGTTTACTGTTGGTGACGGTTGCCGTTGTCGGCAAACTGGGTGGATGTGCCATTGCCGCCCGTTTGGTGGGTGAGTCGTGGAAGGATAGTTTGACGATAGGGACATTGATGAATACACGGGGATTGATGGAGCTTGTCGCTTTGAATATCGGTTATGAAATGGGAGTTCTTCCTCCCTCTATATTCGTAATTTTGGTCATTATGGCGCTAGTTACGACCTTTATGACTACTCCTTTGCTTCATTTGGTGGAACATATTTTCGTACGTCGGGAAGAAAAATTATCTTTGAAGCACAAATTGATATTTTGTTTCGGGCGTCCGGAATCCGGGCGTGTGTTGCTGTCCATTTATGATTTGTTATTTGGAAAGCAATTGAAGAAAAATCATTTGATTGCAGCACACTATACGGTGGGCACGGATCTGAATCCGTTGAATGCCGAACATTATGCCAGCGAGAGTTTTGCTTTGCTCAATCAACAGGCAGCGAAATTGAATATCCAGGTAGATAACCATTATCGGGTGACAGACAAACTTGTACAGGAAATCATCCATTTTGTCCGTAAAGAACATCCTGATATGCTGCTTTTGGGAGCTGGGAGTCATTATCGTTCGGATATGCCGGGAACTCCGGGAGCAATTTTATGGTTAACGCTCTTCCGGGATAAGATTGATGAGATTATGGAGCAGGTGAAATGTCCCGTGGCCGTATTTGTCAATCGTCAGTATCGGGAGGGCTCGGCGGTCAGTTTCGTACTTGGTGGAATGATTGATCTGTTTCTTTTTTCCTATTTGGATAAGATGTTGCAGAACGGACATTCGGTACGTCTTTTCCTTTTTGATACGGATGATGAAGAGTTCCGTGGACACATTGACGATTTGCAGGTGCGTTATCCGGAACAAACGATGATAGTGTGGTTTGCGGGAGTGGAAGATTTAGTGACTGAAGAGAAAGACGGGTTATTGATAATGAGCCATCTTTCTTATACGAAATTATCCGAGGATGAGGCTGTGATGCGTGAATTGTCATCTTTGCTGGTAATCCGCCGGAATAAGAATACGGGAGATAAAAATGAAGGACTTGAAAATTGATGAATCTACGGGATTAGTGTTGGAAGGCGGGGGAATGCGTGGAGTATTCACCTGCGGTGTGCTTGATTATTTTATGGATCATGATATCCGGTTTCCTTATGCGATAGGAGTGTCTGCCGGTGCGTGCAACGGGTTGTCGTATGCATCACGGCAACGGGGACGTGCCAAGTACAGCAACATTGACTTGTTGGAGAAATATGATTATATCGGTCTGAAACATTTGCTCAAAAAGCGTAATATACTGGACTTTGATCTATTATTCAATGAATTCCCCGAACATATTCTTCCTTACGATTATGAAACATATTTTGCTTCACCGGAGCGTTTTGTGATGGTGACTACGAATTGCATCACGGGAGAAGCCAACTATTTCGAAGAGAAAAAAGACAGTCGCAGGGTGATTGATATTGTCCGCGCATCCAGCAGTCTCCCTTTTGTATGTCCTATTACTTATGTAGACGGGGTTCCCATGCTCGATGGAGGAATTGTAGATTCCATACCTTTGCAAAGAGCCATTACGGATGGCTGCACGAGAAATGTTGTGGTACTCACCCGTAACCGGGGGTATCGGAAAGATTCGAAAGACATTCGTATCCCTTCGTTTGTATATCGGAAATATCCGAAGTTGCGCGAAGCGTTAAGTCGGCGGTGTGCTGTTTATAATGAGCAGTTGGAAATGGTAGAGCGCATGGAAGATGAAGGACAGATTATCGTTATTCGCCCGTTAAAACCTGTAGCCGTAGACCGCATCGAGAAAGATGTGCAAAAGCTGACAGAGTTTTATCAGGAAGGGTACGAATGTGCGAGAGCCTTACTTGAAGAATAAACAAGTCTCCATAGTTGAACAATAGACAGGCCCTCCATGCTTTTTGGTTTTTCTTGAATGTCGATAGGATAATTGAACGTGTTCCCTTTTCATTTTGAATGGGTATATTGTTCTGCAGCCTTTTTTAGTTTCCTACCCATCAATTCTACCAGAGTCTTCGGATAAAGAACTTGTATTCCCTCGGCATATCCGAAGAATACTCGTTCTAACTCATGGTTGATGACGACTTCAATTTCCAGTATGACACTTCCGTCAGCCAATCTTTCCATCACTTGTTGGCTGCGGTGTATAGGCTTGGTTATGATGTAAGGTGCTTCGGCAGCCGCTACCTTGAAACCGACTTTCTCCGCTACACTTCCGGTGTTTTTAGTGACTCCTACCAGATCATCGAAGAATGTGTTCGGATCGAAGAACGTATTTTTTATGTAATGTTCTTGTGGCAGAACTTCCAATGATTGTATTCTGTCCAAAGCTAAATTTTGCAAGATCCGTCCGTTTCCTCTGACTCCATAAACGAACCATCGGTTGCGATATTCTTTTAATAGATAAGGATAAAAAATAAAGCTGTTGGCCGAACGTGCCTTGAACGAACGATATTTGAGCTGTATCGGATGCTCGTTTACAATCGCGTGATAGATCGTATCCAGATAATCCAGTCCTTTCAATGATTCATTCTTTTCAAAGTCAATGACAGGAGTGGTTTTCATCCGGGCAGAAGCGACATGGTCTTCCAGGCGGTTGATAATATCGCTCATTTCCGTAAAATAGGAAAAGCCTTTAAACTGCCTCAACACTTCCACTGCTTCCGACATCGTTTTCAGGTCTTGTTCGTTCAGCGGAGTTTGTGTAATGCTGTATTCCGGATCTTCGTATTTATAGTATTTATTTTCGTACACCACAATCGGAGCGTTATAACCCAGCTTCTCGCTGCGCATCATCTGTATATCCATTTGTACGGTACGTTTGCTTATGCCTTTATCGATGCCTTCGTATTCATAAAGAGCATCCGAGCAAGCATCTACCAAATCTTCCAACGTCCAGCGTCGATAAGGATTACGCAGACAGTTATCAATTGTTTTATAACGGATTAAGGCATTTCTATTTGCTGGCATAAGTAGAAGAATAAAGATTGGCTTCAAAAGTAGAAAAATAAATTCAGGAAAACAAAGAGGTTACAGGTCTTTATTCTTGTAATATCTCCATAAACAGGTATATTTTTCTGTTACATTTCTTTTTTTCTTTTCGATTAATTCGATTTTAAGTCTTTATTAATTCGATTTTGTGGAGTTTATTAATGGATTCCTCTTTATTTTGCCGAAAAATAATTTTCAGCTATGAGGAACTCAATTGTATATTTTTGCTTGTTGGTTTGTTGTATTACTGTAAGGGCAGAAGAACTAAAACTTTGGTATAGTCATCCGGCTGAAGAATGGGTGGAGGCTTTACCTTTGGGAAATTCCCGTTTGGGAGCTATGATATATGGCAATCCGTTCGAAGAGGAGATACAGTTAAATGAAGAAACAGTTTGGGGAGGCAGTCCATATAGGAATGATAATCCGGAAGCTTACGGCGTTTTGTCCGAAGTGCGAAAGCTTATTTTTGCAGGAAGAGAGATTACCGCAGAAAAGTTATGGAAAGAACATGCTTTTACCAAACAGAATGGGATGCCTTATCAAACTGTCGGTAGTTTGAAGTTGCACTTTCCCGGTCATGAAAAGTATACCGATTATTACCGGGATTTAAACATTGAGAATGCGGTGGCTACTGTTTCTTATAAAGTGGGAGATGTGACCTATACACGTACTTTATTTACTTCTTTGGCAGATAACGCCTTAATTATACATTTGGAGGCGGACCGACCTCATTCTATCGCATTCGAAGCATCTTATAGCACACCGTTTGAAGAAAGTGCTGTAATTGCGAGCAAGAACCGATTGACTTTATCTGCAAAAGCTTCTGCACACGAAGAGGTTCCGGCTGCCATTCGTTTGGAGAGTCAGGCGCGTATAAAAACTTCCGGTGGTAAGGTTGAGAGTGATAACGGAAAATTGATAGTGACGGAAGCGGATGTGGTGACTATTTATGTTTCGGCAGCTACTAATTTTGTGAATTATCAGGATGTCTCTGCCAATGAGAGTAAAAGGGTGGACGTGATATTGAATCAAGTTGGAAAAAAGTCATATAGACAACTTTTGGACAGCCATATCGGGAAGTATCAACAACAGTTCGGAAGGGTTAAACTAGACCTGGGACATTCACTTGCTTCACAAAAAGAAACTCCGGTCCGTCTGAAAGAATTTCGTGAAGGAAAAGATCCTGCTTTAGTCACACTCATGTTCCAGTTTGGACGTTACTTGCTTATCTCGTCTTCGCAGCCCGGAGGGCAACCTGCCAATTTGCAGGGAATATGGAATCAACATCTTTTGGCTCCGTGGGACGGAAAATACACAATAAATATCAATACTGAGATGAATTATTGGCCGGCTGAAATAACTAACTTGCCGGAAACACATGAGCCGTTGTTCAGGCTAGTGAATGAGCTCGCTGAAACAGGTAAAAAAACAGCGCAGACTATGTACCATTGCAATGGTTGGGTGGCTCATCATAATACTGACATATGGAGAGCGACAGGACCGGTGGACGGCCCTTTTTACGGGACATGGCCGAATGGAGGAGCCTGGTTAAGCCAGCATTTGTGGCAACATTATCTTTATACCGGAGATAAGGACTTCCTGATTAAGAATTATCCGGTATTGAAAGGAGCTGCTGACTTCTATATGGATTTCTTGGTGGAACATCCTCAGTATCATTGGCTGGTGACTATTCCATCTATATCTCCTGAACAAGGAGCGCCAGGAAAGGAAACAAGCTTGACAGCCGGCTGTACAATGGATAATCAAATTGTATTTGACGTGTTGAGTAATACTCTGCAAGCTGCAAAGATTGTAGGAGAAGATATAGTTTATCAGGATAGAGTTAAAAAAGTACTGGATCGTTTGCCGCCGATGCAAATAGGTAAGTATAACCAATTGCAGGAGTGGTTGGAGGATGTGGATGATCCCCAAAGTGATCATCGGCATGTATCTCATTTGTATGGCTTGTATCCAAGTAATCAAATATCCCCATATGCGCATCCTGGGTTATTTCAGGCTGCCAAACGTTCGCTGCTCTATCGGGGGGATATGGCGACGGGATGGTCTATCGGTTGGAAGATTAATTTATGGGCACGTCTTTTAGACGGCGATCATGCCTATAAAATTATAGGGAATATGCTTAACCTGGTGGAAGAGGGGAATCCGGACGGCCGGACCTATCCTAACTTGTTTGATGCACACCCTCCTTTTCAGATAGATGGTAACTTTGGTTTTACGGCAGGAGTTGCGGAAATGCTGCTTCAAAGTCATGATAATGCTTTGCATCTGTTACCGGCTTTGCCAACAGCTTGGCAGAAGGGGCATATATCTGGTTTGGTGGCTCGTGGCGCTTTTGAGGTTGATATGAGTTGGGAAGGAGGAGAACTGTTGGCTGCTACTATTTTATCCCGTATCGGAGGTAATTTACGTATCCGAACCTATGTACCTCTTGAGGGGGAAGGATTGAAAGAAGCGGAAGGCGAGAACTCCAATCCTTTCATGAGCAGTGCTGATATAAAAGAGCCTTTGCTGGCATCGGAATTGTGTCCGCAATATCCTATGCTGTATAAGGTTTATGAATATGATATAGTGACAAAAGCAGGAGGTGAATATATCATCCGAAGAAAAAGATAATATAACGTGAAAAACAAAGGTATATGGTAAAAAGATTTAATTGGTTAGTTTTTTGTCTATTGTTTTCAGTAGGTATGATGGCAAAAAGCGGGGGTAGGCAATATAACTCTTACAAAGGGTTAGTGATGGCCGGTTACCAGGGGTGGTTCAATGCCCCTGGTGACGGTTCCGGCCGTGGATGGCATCATTATAATGGTAGTAACGGTTTCCGTCCCGGTTCTTGTTCTGTGGATTTCTGGCCGGAAGTGTCGGAATATAAGAAACTTTATAAGACGGAGTTTACTTTTGCAGACGGCAAACCGGCATCTGTTTTCTCTTCTTATGACGAGTCTACGGTTGATCTTCATTTTAAATGGATGAAACAGTATGGACTGGATGGAGTGTTTATGCAACGTTTTGTAGCAGAGATTCGGAACGAGAGTGGTTTGAAACATTTTAATAAAGTGCTAAATTCGGCAATGAAATCGGCAAATAAGTACGAACGCGCTATCTGTGTGATGTATGATTTGAGTGGAATGCAGCTGGGAGAAGAAAAACTATTATTAAAAGATATTGATGAAATAGCAAAGCGTTATTCATTGAAAGATCATGCAAAAAATCCCTCATATTTGTATCATAACGGAAAACCGTTGGTTACAGTATGGGGAGTAGGATTTAATGATAACCGCAGTTATGGGTTGAATGAAGCTGAATATATTATTGATGGTCTGAAATCTCAGGGGTTCAGTGTTATGCTCGGAGTGCCTACTCAATGGCGCAAGCTGGAAGGGGATACGGAATCAGATCCACGCTTGCATGAACTAATCAGAAAATGTGATATTCTGATGCCTTGGTTTGTGGGGCGCTATAATGAAACGACCTATCCCAAGTATCAGAAACTGGTGGAAGAGGATATTCAGTGGGCTAAAAAGAATTTAGTCGATTATGCTCCTTTAGTTTATCCGGGTTTTTCATGGGGAAATATGAAAGGGAAAGAACATAATTCGTTTATTCCCCGTAATAAAGGCTCTTTTCTTTGGAAACAGCTGATGGGGGCTATTCGTGCAGGTGCTGAAATGATTTATGTAGCTATGTTTGATGAGATAGACGAAGGGACAGCCATCTTTAAGTGTGCCAAGAAAGTTCCGGTAGGAGAAAGTCTGTTTGTCCCTTTGGAAGAAGAAGTGGAAAGCGATCATTATTTGAAACTGGTTGGTGAAGCCGGCAAGGTGTTGCGTAAGGAAAAGGCGGTAGCGTTTGATGCCAGTTTGAATCCTGTAGCTCCGAATCCTTTTATCCGGCATATGTATACAGCTGACCCTTCCGCACATGTATGGGCAGACGGGCGGCTGTATGTATATGCTTCACATGATATTGCTCCTCCACGTGGCTGTGACTTAATGGACCGTTATCATGTTTTTTCTACTGACGATATGGTGCATTGGACAGATCATGGTGAGATATTAAATTCCTCCCAAGTGCCGTGGGGACGTAAAGAAGGAGGATTTATGTGGGCGCCGGATTGTGCTTATAAGAACGGAACTTACTATTTTTACTTTCCGCATCCGAGTGAAACGAATTGGGACAATAGCTGGAAGATAGGAGTGGCCACGAGTTGTAGACCGGCTGAAGGATTTGAAGTCAAAGGTTATATTGAAGGAATGGATCCATTGATTGATCCTTGTGTTTTTGTAGATGATAACGGACAGGCGTATATTTATAATGGTGGCGGTGGTATCTGTAAAGGTGGCAAACTGAAAGACAATATGATGGAACTGGATGGACTGATGCAGCCGATGGAAGGATTGGAAGACTTCCATGAGGCAACCTGGGTACATAAATATAATGGTAAATATTATTTGTCTTATTCCGACAATCATGATGAAAATTGGAATGACGGCGTGAAAGGAGACAACAGGATGCGATATGCTGTCAGTGATTCGCCATTGGGACCTTGGGAGTCGAAAGGTATTTATATGGAACCGACGGATAGTTATACCAACCACGGCTCAATTGTGGAGTTTAAAGGGCAATGGTATTCTTTTTATCATAATAGTGCGTTGTCCGGTCACGATTGGCTTCGTTCTATTTGCGTGGATAAGTTATACTACAATCCGGACGGAACAATACAGATTGTAAAACAGACAAAATAAGAGAGTAAATTCAGTTAGAAAGTAATAATTATATAAACCATAAAAAACATGAAGAACAAATTAAAGTGGATGATGGCTGTGGGTATGTTATCATGCTCGGTAGCAATGGCCCAACAGCAAAGTGATATCATGTCTGTGTCTGCTTCAACAAACGTGGAGAATGCAGCTTTGGCTTTTGATAAAAATATGAAAACGATGTGGACGTTGCCTTCTCAGGCTTTGAAGTCCGGGCAGTGGTTGATGTTTACTATCCAGCAGCCTGGAGACGTTTACGAACTGGAGCTTCAGATGCAGGGAATTAATAAAAAGGAATTGAAAGACGCATTGGATATCTTTGTCACTTACGACCCGATGAATCTCGGAAATCCGATAAGCTACCAGATACTTGGAAATGAAAAACAGATGAAAGTCAAGTTTGCCGCTCCTAAATACGGTGCTCACGTAAAACTGGACTTTAAACCGAGTAAATTGGATAAACCTTTTTCTTTAAAGGAGATATCAGTGCTTGTGGCAGAGAAAGTGTTGAAGGATAATAAAGGAGAAGTAACTGATCGTCGCTATATGGATGCGTCACTTCCGGTAGAAGAACGCGTTGAAAGTTTGTTGGCTGTGATGACTCCGGAAGACAAAATGGAACTGATCCGTGAAGGTTGGGGGATTCCCGGAATACCTCATTTGTATGTGCCGCCCATTACGAAAGTGGAAGCTGTGCATGGTTTTTCTTATGGTAGTGGTGCCACTATATTCCCTCAAGCTTTGGCAATGGGGGCTACCTGGAATCGGAAGTTGACGGAAGAAGTAGCGATGGTAATTGGAGACGAAACAGTAGTTGCTAATACAAAACAGGCATGGTCGCCGGTATTGGACGTTGCACAGGATGCCCGTTGGGGACGTTGTGAAGAAACATTTGGTGAAGACCCGGTATTGGTGTCACAAATAGGTGGTGCATGGATAAAAGGGTATCAATCCAGAGGACTGTTTACTACTCCGAAACATTTTGGCGGACATGGTGCTCCTTTGGGTGGACGTGACTCACATGATATCGGTTTGTCGGAACGTGAAATGCGTGAAGTACATTTGGTTCCATTCCGTCACGTCGTTCGCAACTACGATTGTCAGTCTCTGATGATGGCTTACTCTGATTATATGGGTATTCCTGTTGCCGGAAGTACGGAATTGCTTCAGCAGATTTTGCGTCAGGAGTGGGGATTCAATGGTTTTATTGTCAGTGACTGTGGGGCTATTGGTAACCTGACTGCCCGTAAGCATTATACAGCAAAAGACAAGATAGAAGCTGCTAATCAGGCGTTGGCTGCTGGCATTGCTACTAACTGTGGTGATACTTACAATGATAAAGAGGTGATTCAAGCCGCTAAAGACGGGCGTATCAATATGGTAAACTTGGATAATGTATGTCGTACTATGCTGGCCACTATGTTTCGTAATGAACTTTTTGAGAAAAACCCTTGTAAACCGCTGGATTGGAATAAGATTTATCCGGGTTGGAATTCGGACAGACATAGAGAAATGGCACGTCAGGCTGCCCGGGAATCAATTGTAATGTTGGAGAATAAAGATAATTTGCTGCCTTTGTCGAAGACGTTGAAAACAATTGCCGTACTAGGTCCCGGAGCGGACGATCTTCAACCGGGCGACTATACTCCAAAATTGCAACCTGGACAATTAAAATCTGTATTGAGCGGAATTAAGGCTGCTGTGGGCAAACAGACTAAAGTGCTTTACGAACAGGGATGTGACTTTACTACTCCGGACGCAACGAACATTCCGAAGGCGGTGAAAGCAGCTTCTCAGTCGGATGTGGTGGTAATGGTGTTAGGAGATTGTTCTACCAGTGAGGCTACCAATAATGTGCGTAAGACGTGTGGAGAAAATAACGATTGGGCAACTTTGATTTTACCGGGTAAACAACAAGAATTGTTGGAAGCTGTTTGTGCTACCGGCAAGCCGGTGGTCCTGATTCTTCAAGCAGGCCGTCCTTATGATCTTCTGAAAGCTTCGGAAATGTGCAAAGCTATTCTGGTAAACTGGCTGCCGGGACAAGAAGGTGGTCCGGCAACAGCAGATGTTTTGTTTGGCGATTATAATCCGGGCGGTCGTTTACCGATGACTTTTCCGCGTCATGTAGGACAACTTCCCCTATATTATAATTTTAAGACTTCAGGACGTCGTTATGAATATGTAGATATGGAGTTTTATCCTCTTTATCGTTTCGGGTATGGACTGAGCTATACTTCATTTGAATATTCGGACCTGAAGATACAGGAGAAGTCGAATGGAAATGTGATGGTACAGGCCACAGTGAAGAATGTAGGAGGTTGTGCTGGTGATGAAGTGGCACAGTTGTATATTACAGATATGTATGCTAGTGTGAAGACCCGTGTGATGGAACTGAAAGATTTTACCCGTATTCATTTACAACCGGGAGAATCGAAAAACGTTTCTTTTGAATTGACTCCATATGACATCTCACTGCTGAACGACCGTATGGACAGAGTAGTGGAGAAAGGAGAATTCAAAGTTATGGTAGGTGGAATGAGTCCCGATTATGTTGCGAAAGACAGGATCAAAGATAGTGTTGGTTACAGTGACAACAAGAAAGGTGTTACGGGAATGCTTGACTACACTCACGAATTTGGTGCAGACTTTACTCTTGCCGTATCTAAGGTAGAGGAAAATCTGACGAACAATCAGAAGACTGTATGGATAAGCGTAAAGAATGTCGGAACGTTGATGGATACAGGTAAGGTGGAAATGTTTGTGGACGGAAAGAAGGCTGGTGATGTCGTTCACTACGAACTGGCTCCTGGAGAAGAGAAGTTGATTCCTTTCAATTTGAACAAGGATAATGATAAATCGGTTGCTTTTACCACCAAATATAAGATGTTACCTATTTGAGAATGAGAGTATATTTATTTGTTTGTAAGTTGTGCAGCATATTATTCTGCTGCACTTCTTTATTTGCAGCAGAAAAGGACGAACGCGAAGTGTATATGCACTTTATTATGAACGGACAGAGTTTATCTACAGGACACCAGTCTTATCCGGTAATTTCTACAAAGAATTTGAAAGGAAATTATATGTTGGGCAATCAGGTCTGGATAAATTACGGCAATATGCTTGAAGAACGGTTTGAACCGTTGGTGGGTAATATTTCTGTAGCATTCCGAAATGAAAAGTTTTTCAAGAGTCGGTCGGCAGGTACTATTGCAGAGTGTCCTTTGTTGGGTGCTGTGAATCATATCCGGTTGAAACACCCTCGAATGGATAAGATTCTGGCTACCTCGGTAGGAGTTAGCGGAGCAAGCGTGGAGGAACTCTCCAAAGAGTCGGAAACCCGTACTTATTATAATGACTTCCGGACTTCATTGGAATTAGCCTCGAATGTAGCCGGCAGTATGAATGGGAAAATGTATTGTCCTGTTATCTTTTGGATGCAAGGTGAATTTAATTATGATCCGAATCCGGAAAAGGGATTGCGTGCCAATGTGCCGAATACTACGGATAAGCAGGAGTATAAGCGACTGCTTATACAATTGAAAGATAATATGCAGAATGATATTCTGAAACAATACGGTCAACAGGAGAAACCGGTATTTATCACTTACCAGACCGGCGCGCAATATATGCGTGATACGCTTGCTATTTCTATGGCACAACTTGAAGCGTCTAATGAGTATGCTGATATCATTTGTGCAGGCCCCATTTATCCGATGACAGACCGTGGCGGACATTTGGATGCTAATGGCTATCGCTGGTTTGGGGAAATGTTGGGAAAGGTCTACTATCAGACAAAGGTGCAGGGCAAGACCTTTAAACCTTTGCAACCTACCGAGATTATGAGAGAGAAGCTTCCCAATCAGGTGCGTATCAAATATCATGTACCGGTTCCGCCTTTGGTATTTGATGTTCATCTGTTGCCTAAAATCCGAGATTATGGTTTTGAAGTATATTTGGGCAGTTACCGCCAGGAGAATCGGCAGACTGTCACAAATGTTGAGATAGACGGGGAAGATGTCGTGCTGAGTTGCCAGCAACCGCTGCAGGGGGATGTCATTGTGGTGTATGCAGGCACAAACTCATTTATTGAGGAATATCAGGGAGGAAAAGACAGATTGCAGGGACATGGAAATTTGCGTGACAGTGATTCGTATAAGGCTTTTTTTAACTATCTAGATTTGGATGAGAAAAATAAGGACGGTTCTTTCATCTATCCGCGTGATGACTCTGAAACGACACTGCGACCGGAGTATGAACCAGAAGACAGGAGCGGGAAGGTGATATACGGAAAGAAATATCCGTTATATAACTTCAGTGTAGGATTTTTTTACAAGATTCCGACAGGTAAAGATAAAATAGGTATTTCCATGTAGGGAAGAATCATAGTTGTAAAACTGAAAATATGAAAGAAATACATAAGTTTGTATTGGCGGGCGTTCTGTGCGGAGCGTCTTGTCTTTTTACATATGCACAGGAATTGTACAAGAACGAGAATGCTCCTGTGCACGAACGGGTGGCAGATTTGCTTTCCCGGCTCACGGTGGAAGAAAAGATCAGTTTGCTGCGTGCTACTTCGCCTGGTATTCCTCGTTTGGGCATTGATAAATATTATCATGGAAATGAGGCGCTCCATGGAGTTGTCCGTCCGGGGCGCTTTACCGTTTTTCCGCAAGCTATTGGATTGGCGGCGACTTGGAATCCGGTGTTGCAGCAAAAAGTGGCTACTGTCATTTCTGATGAAGCGCGTGCCCGTTGGAATGAATTGGATCAGGGAAGAAATCAGAAAGAGCAATTTAGCGATGTATTGACTTTCTGGTCACCTACTGTGAATATGGCGCGTGATCCTCGTTGGGGACGTACTCCGGAAACTTATGGTGAAGATCCTTTTCTGAGTGGGGTGATGGGAACAGCTTTTGTAAAAGGGTTGCAAGGAGAAGATCCCCGTTATTTGAAAATCGTTTCTACTCCCAAGCATTTCGTAGCCAATAACGAGGAACACAACCGTTTTATCTGCAATCCGCAAATATCTGAAAAACAATTGCGTGAATATTATTTCCCGGCTTTCGAAATGTGTGTAAAGAAAGGGAAAGCTGCTTCTATCATGACTGCTTATAACGCATTGAACGATGTGCCTTGCACGTTGAATGCCTGGCTATTGCAAAAAGTACTTCGTCAGGACTGGGGATTCCGAGGATATGTAGTTTCTGACTGTGGGGGACCTTCTTTACTGGTTAATGCCCATAAATATGTGAAAACAAAAGAAACAGCTGCTACCTTGTCAATCAAAGCCGGACTGGATTTGGAATGCGGTGATGACGTGTATGACGAATATCTGCTGAACGCCTACAAGCAATATATGGTATCAGATGCTGATATTGATTCTGCGGCTTGTCATGTGTTGGCAGCCCGTATGAAATTGGGAATGTTTGACAGTAAGGAACGTAATCCGTATGCCCGGATTTCTCCATCGGTCATTGGCTCGAAAGATCATCAACAGGTAGCTTTGGACGCTGCTCGTGAATGTATCGTTCTATTGAAGAATCAGAAAAATATGCTTCCATTGAATGTCGACAAGTTGAAATCAATTGCAGTGGTAGGTATTAATGCTGGTACGTGTGAATTCGGGGATTATAGCGGTGCGCCGGTGATAGAGCCTGTCTCTGTCCTACAAGGCATTAAAAATAGGGTAGGTGAGAAAGTGAAAGTTGTTTATGCTCCTTGGAAATCGGCTGCTGACGGTCTGGAACTTATTCAGGGGGAGAATTTCCCGGAAGGATTGACTGCTGAATATTTTAATAATACTCGTTTGGAAGGTATACCGAAAGTGCGTAAGGAAGGTTGGATTAATTTTGAACCTGCCAATCAGGCACCGGATCCGTTTCTTCCCAAATCTCCTCTTTCCATTCGTTGGACGGGTAAGTTGAAACCAACTATTTCCGGTCGTTATACATTCAGTTTTACTTCGGATGACGGCTGCCGTTTGCGTATTAACGACCAACTGCTGATTGATGCATGGAATGGACATTCTGTGGCTATTGACTCTGTCTCCATTGAACTGGAAGCAGGGAAAGAATATCAGTTACAGGCAGAATATTATGATAATCGCGATTATGCTATCGCAAAACTGCAATGGAAAGTTCCGCAAGCAGGAAAAGCTACCCGCCTCGATTTGTATGGAGAAGCCGGGAAAGCAGTTAGCGAGTGTGAAACGGTGGTTGCTGTGATGGGAATCAATAAGTCAATCGAACGTGAAGGGCAGGACAGATATGATATCCAGCTTCCGGCGGACCAGCGTGAGTTCTTGCAGGAAATCTATAAGGTAAATCCGAACATTATCGTTGTTCTTGTTGCAGGAAGTTCATTGGCTGTCAACTGGATGGACGAACATATTCCTGCCATCGTGAATGCCTGGTATCCGGGCGAGCAGGGCGGAACGGCTGTTGCCGACGTGCTGTTCGGCGATTATAATCCTGCCGGACGTTTGCCGCTGACTTATTACAAATCGTTGGATGAGCTGCCGCCGTTCGATGACTATGATATCACAAAGGGACGTACTTACAAGTATTTCAAGGGCGACGTCCTTTATCCTTTTGGTTACGGACTGAGCTACTCTTCTTTTAAATACAGTGATTTGAAAGTAAAAGATAGTACTGATAAAGTAACAGTGTCTTTTCGCCTGAAGAACACCGGACGGAGAAAAGGAGATGAAGTGGCGCAAGTATATGTGCGAATTCCCGAAACAGGTGGTATAGTTCCGATAAAAGAACTGAAAGGTTTCCGGCGTGTTCCTTTGGAACCGGGTGAGAGTCGTGCCATAGATATTGAACTTGATAAAGAACAACTTCGCTACTGGGATACGACAAAAGAACAGTTTATACTGCCTGCGGGTACATTTGATGTTATGGTCGGTGCATCTTCCAAAGATATTCGTTTGCAGACGATAATCAAGTTATAGACGTTGCTTATACTCGGTTTACCGGGATAAATTCCTTTTTTGGCAGAAGGACAAAAGAAAAAACAGTATCTGCAAAGCTAATTTGTTCTTTTGTCCTTCTGTCCTTTTGTCTAAAAGATTTAATTCCTGCCCATGCATCTTCCGGTTTTACTGTTATGGAAAAGATATACGGTAAGATCCTGATTCTTGAAGCTATAATGTCTGTCTTATACGGTGTTGATTTTTAGTACTATATCAGATTGAACTTATTTCTTATGATCATTGAATCTACCTCTTATGAATTTGATTATGTTATCTTGGGTATCAGATATCAAAAAGAGAGGAACTGTATGTATAAATATAGCTCCTCTTTTTATTTGTTACTGTTTTCTACTTTTATTTGTTTCTATATACCTATTTATTACTAGTCAGATAGTTTATCATATTTACTACCAATTTGCCTGCTATTGGGTCTGTTATCGCTTTCTCCGTGCACATGGTAGAGATGATTGCTACTCCCTTACCGTCAGCTATTTGTAACATGGTTAGCCCGCGCATGGATTCTATCCGTTCGATGCGGTCTTCTGGTTTGCCACCGTCGATGTAAGCATGAATTTTCATTTGTCCTGCTAGTTCTGTGACATTCTTATGGCGGTGAGCTTTCAAAGTTGCTGTACATGCCATGGGAATTTCTCGTTTATTGTTATTGAAATAGCGCAGTTCCAGTACATCGATGTCGTTAAATACCGGAGCGTCATTACGTTCCATGATTACAATATCGCCTTCCGTCGGGATTATCCATCCCGTGATATATTCGGGATATACGGTTTTGGCAGTTTCCTTGTTGTTGAGGAAAAGAAGTTTTCCACCTTTTGACTGGTAGGCACGGAGCAAATCTTTTTCTTCATCGTTGCAAGTTGTCAGACCAGAGATGACACAAAGGTCGGCTTTCAGTTTGCTGTCGAGCAATTCTTTAACGGAAGAAACCGGTTGATATTTGATATTAAGGAAGTCGAATACAGCTTTCGTGTTATCCTTATCCAGCAATACAATCTTTTTGCTGTTATTCACCTGACCTGCGTTCCACTCTTTACGTGCAAGCAGTAGTTCGTATTCATTGGCAGAAATAGGCAAGCCGTTTTCTGTGAGTTTCAATACTAGTTTGGTTTTTGTCTTATTGGCAGGCAGGGTGTTCGGTAACTGGATATTTGGCTCGATATAGTGTCGTGCATAATGCTTTACGGCAGGAACTTTTTCACAACCGCTTGCCAGACACTTTCCGGTTTCGTCTTGTATTTCCCAGTGAAGCAGGGAAGGTTTCAAATCCGTACCGTCTTCACGGTCGTTCACTATATAGATGCGTGTAGGCAACTTTTCACCGGCATACAAATTGCGTCCCCACAACTCCGCACTGACCAATACAGGTTGCAAAGCCCGTTTCAAAGCATAGTAGGTAGGATACGGCTCAATATTCTGATAGTCGTATGTCTGACGGAACCATGTCATCAATGCGAAGTGCATGATTCCCGAAGCTTGGTCGTTGGAACGGCGGAGTGTTTCTGCCAGTTCGCCCGTAATGAATGCCTGCGTTTTCAGGAATGAGACGGGATCTGCCCAATCATAAGCTTCATATCCGATTAAGGTATAAGGATTCTGATGGATGAGTTGGTAAGAACGGGTAGGATGTCCTGTCTCGTTGTTGGGATAGCCAGTAGACATTTCTTGGCTGATGAGTGGACGATCGGCCATTTTGAACTGCTTTTGGAATTCACCATTGAAGAAACGGAAAAGCGAAAAGTCATACCAGTTATAGTAGCCGTGCATATCATCAATATCACCATCATCAATGCTGTTCATAAAGTCGGCACCATATTTCTTATCCTTGTTTTTTGCTTGATAGTTGGAGTCGAAACAGATAGGACGGGTAGGGTCTATACGGCGCATCTCTTTCACTACGTCCGAGATAATTCGATACTTTTCTTTGGCACGTTCCAAGTTGTTATCATTGTCATAGAACTTCATCTCGTTATTTACTGTCCAGAAGAGCAGGGATGGGTGATTACGATATTTTTTCAACAGCCCTAAGAATTCGTTACGCCACATTTCCAATAGACGACAATCGGGAATGGGAGTGGAATGAATCATCAGCCATGACCATGTGCCTTCAAATGAAATACCGATGCCATTGCGGTCTGCGGCTGTCATCCAAAGTTTGTTCCATGGAGTAGTATGGGTACGGGTAACATCAATATTTCCGGCTTTCATCAGTTGCATGAACGTATTTGCCAGATTTTCATCGTTGGGTGCTAATGCGAATGGGATATGATTTCCTCCACGCAACCAGTACTTATTGCCGTTCAGGTAGAAAAGTCCGTCTTTTACTTCGAACGTACGGAATCCGGAAGTCTCTGTCAGACAGTCCAGCTCAGTCCCTTTGCCTGTGATCAGGCGGAATTTGAAATCATACAGATTAGGATGCTGCGGTGTCCATAAACGGGGTTTTAGATTATTTATGGTATAGGTTTCTATTCGTTCTTCGCCTGTATTGAGACGCAGTTTTCGAATGGATAATCCGGAATAAAGTACTGCACCGGTTTCTTTGTCAATAATATCAGTATAAAGATTGAATTCTTTCTGTTTATTATCATAATTTTTTAGAGTGACGTCGAAGGTGGCGCCATTCAAAGTAGGTTTGATAAATACATCCTCTACTTTTGTAGGATCGGTGATACTTAGTTTTACCGGTTGCCAGATTCCGGCTGGTTCATCCCCATAAAAACCATGAGGGATTTCTTTCAGGAGCACATTGTTGTCCACTTTCACTTTGGCATCTTCTTGTTCACTTTCGCGTACGGAAGAGTAGAAAAAATCAATGGCATTTGCTGATTCGGAGGTACTTCCGTCCATTTTGCGCATCACTTTAACGGTAATCAGATTTTTGCCGGGTTTTAGTAACCGGCTGCCGTCTGCCCGGATTTCACCGTACATACCGATGTGTGAGGTTGCTAATGTACCGTTAATGTATATTTCGGCTGCTTTAGAGACTGCGTCGAACGTCAGTATCAGTTTTTTGCCTTCTATCCCGGGTGGTAATTCCAGCCATTGGCGGTACCAAGCGTACTTTGTCCGGTGATAATCGAATGTGTAGTTTTCGCAACGGTCAGTTTCCTGTTGGTAGTATGTGTCCGATACGCCTTTGGGTTGTGCGCCTTTGGGAGAAGGCATTGTTTCGCCGTGCAGCCAGATGCGGATCGGTGTCCAGAAGTTAGGGACGGACATAATGTGCCAATCCTGATCATTCGTTTCTGTCGATATGGCTTTGTTCTTGTTGGCTAGTTGATAGTCCGGCATGAATAACCAGTTGCCATTCAACGTGATATCTGTGCGGCTTCCGGTGAGTGCTTCCACTTTTATGGGGGTATAAGCAGCCCGTTCTTGACGGCGTTTCTCCTCTTTTTCTGCCGGAGTCGCTTTTTGTTGATATTCTGCTACTTTTACATCCTTTAGTGCGTTATCCGCCATCGGTGTTACGGTGAGGTCGTCAAACTCGGTCTCTATCCAACCGCCTCCCAATCCTATTTCTCCCAACGGAACCAGATTGGCGTTATTGTCTGTAATATCTATATGAGGTTGCTCCTCATCGTTGAGGAATATACGGATACGGTTTCCGCAAACTTCCACTTTCATACGATACCATTCTCCCGGTACAGGGTGGAAACCCAACGGGCGAACACCCATAAATTCGTCTGTTCCCATATATCCGGTACGCATTAGGTAGAGGTCGTCCTGTAATCCACCTTTGATACCTACCACGTAGCGGTCGAAACGGTTATAGTTACGGAAACTTGCCCATATCTGCACTTGGTCTGCATTTTTAGGAGCACGGGCTTTGAAAGAAAATGTATAGTTTTTCCATTCGGGCTTGCCGAACAAAGCGTAAGCGTTTTGGGAGCGGAATACGTTGTCAGCAATGCTGCACGTTCCCCGGCCTACTGTTTTCAATTTTTCACCAGTATTGGAGAAGTCGTTTGTCCATGTAGTTTGGTCTTGTGCCTGTACGCTCAAGCACAAGATACTATATACACAACTTAGAAATGCTTTACTGATTTTATTCATATATATTATAAGCTGATGTTTAGTATAGAAACAGCCATGTTGGAAACCAGAGCGTAGAGCTGATGATTTCGCGACATGGCCGTTTAATTTATGATCAAGAATGATTTATCGGTTGTTCAGTAACATAAGAGCCCATCTTTGATTAGCGTAGTCTGTATTGAACAGAACCTGGAACTGGAGGTTTCCGTGCTCATCCGGAGCTATCGCTTTTTTGATTTTGACGATAAATTGGTTTTCATCTATCAGTTCGAAATGATCCTGTGTCTCGCTGTTTTCAATAAAGAGCTTCAACTCTGCTTTGTTTTTGCAGAAATATTGTTTACAATGGTCGGTGATGACCAAATTTTTGGCGGCATCACTGTATTGTACCAATACCGGCAGTTTCGTGCTGTTTGTAGGACCACCACATACATCGTATGGGAAACCTTGTCTCCAGAACGAGTTGTTGAAAGCCAGACCAAAGTTATATTCTTTTCCTTCTTCCAAGTCACTGAGTTTGTTCTTTGTCGGATCACCTGTTAAAGCTGATACGGAGAGGGCATAGTCTACCGGAGTATGTTCCACTGCTCCGTCTGTACCAAGGATTCTGCCGTCGGCGCATGGTTGTTTGTCGTAGCAGAGATAGAGAAGGAATGTTCCCGGATTACGGACAGGGTCTTTGATAAACCAACGTTCGTCACCATTTGATTGAGCTTGTTGTCCGGCTTCTTCTCCCGCCTTGAATGTCCATGAGAACTTGATACCGCAGTTATCCCCATTGCTGAAGTTTTCTTGGTTCAGGAAATTATAGTTAGCCAGCTCATAGGTGTTGCTTAGTGTCAGTGTGCCTTTGGTTGCATTCCACTTAAAGTTGCCATCCCATTGTTCTTTGGTCTTGTCATTCTGATTGTTTTGATCTAGCGTGAATATAAATTCTGCATCGGCGGGTTTGAAGTCGTACAGACTACTGAGAGGAACATTTGTGAAGTTGTATCCTAAGGTCGTGTTGTATTCGCCGGGAATTGCATATTGTTTTTCTTTGAAGAACTTCACAGAATTGTGTTTGGATGCGCTTTCTATTTGGTCGATGTTACCTTTGTTGTAGATATCAACTAGCATTTCGTCTTTCTTCACCGGGAGGGCTACCACATATTTGGTAGATACATTATTCAGATAGATTCCTACTTCATTTTGATCAGCATTTGTAAAAAGGACTTTGTCCGTTCCTGCTTCGTTCATGGCAAATAGATTGGCGCCTTCTACACCTGCGCATTGCGGACCTACGAGCATATAGCATTTTTTTGTGGCGGCATTGTAGTAAAGACACATTTCACCAGCACCCAGTTCGCTTTCTTCTGTAATGCTTCCCAAAGGTGTATCCATCTTTTGTATATTCCAAGTATCATTTTCCTGTGAGCCTACTTTCCATGCTTGGGAACTAGTGATACCTAAACTTTCTAATGATGTCTGAGAATTTTTCACTTCGATAACTTTCGTTGTTTTGTAGAGAGATTCTATGTTACTCAACATACCGCTAACGGCAGACAAAGAAACACCGCTCTTGGCTGTTGCTTCATCCAGGGAGTAAACAGAGATAGTCTTCTCTATGATGTCTTTTTCATTTTCTTTAGCGTCTTTTGCACCGATAGTGTAAGTTACTTTCACTTTACCACTCTTGTTAGCAGAAGTAGCAGTCAGCATTCCGTTTTCAATAGCAAATGCATTTCCAGGGTTATCAGATATTTCATAACTTCTTTCAACCACCAGGTCATTGAAACCTAATTCGTCCACAAACTTTACTTCGCCTGTTTTTCCGAATCCCCAATCTATTTTCTTGGAAAGATCAACGCTTTCAGTACTGATGAATTGTAATGATTCAGAGTCTTTATAAATATCACGGGTTTCACGATAAGCCCATACACCGTCTGTTGCACTATAAGACGTCGGTTTCACTACGAAATAATCTGAACTTGTTGTTGCTTTGTCCAAAGTAATTTCCAATACGGCACCATAATATTCGGCTGTCATATCTTGTGGAGTAAGTTCTACGGTCAGGATGCCGTTTTCGTCCAGCTTGCCTTCATTGACTACATTTACAAGTAATTGTGGGAGCTGTCCTTCAGCACGTGTCAGTGCCAGTTCGTGAATATCGGCGCAAGCGAAAGAGGCTTCTTTCAAGTCTATGTCTTTGGGTAAAACCCGGAATTTGGCAGTAGCCTTGTTTGCTGCGATGATTTCACCGGCAGTATTCGTATAGCTGGCTGCTTCCAGAAAATTATCTTCTTCGAAAACATACTGTTTCCGGAATAGAATAGAGCTGATGCCGCTGAACCCGCCGCCTTGTACCGGGAGAATGTAGTTCTCGCCGTAAAGATAGATGGAGAGCGTTTTGTTTTCCGTGTTTAATGCCATAATCGGAGCATCTTTAGTAATGCTGATATTTGTCTTGGTAGCTTCGCTTTCCGATTTGTTGATGAAAATAAAACCAGTTTCATAGTCATAAAAGAATATGTCTTTGTCTGTTCCGGGAATGTCCTGTTCGGTACCTTGTGTCTTTACATTGTACCAACCTGCACCTTTGTCGCTGCTGTATTTCCACACACCGTCTTCTATTTTGAACTGATAGAAAGGCGTGGACTGTCCGGAAGCCTGCAAACGAAGTTCGTCTCCGTTACTTAATACAATGGTATATTGTGAGAAGTCATCACTAGGATACCAGGAAGCTACTGTTAAATTGGCATCTAAAGCCGCTTGAATTTTCTCTTTGAATCTTTCCATATCAGATTCAACCGTTGAAATACGGTTATCCAGGCCTGCGATATCGTCGTCGTAATCCTTACAGGAAAAAACGCTTGTTCCTACTGAAAGCAACAGTGCTCCATAGAGGAGATTGTTCAATAATCTTTTGTTCATCATAGATCAATTTTAGTTTAATAATTTATTTGTTTCCTTATTTATTTGTGATAATTTCTACATAATTCAAACTGATAGCTCCTTCGATTACTGCCAGATTAAAGTCTGCATATCCACGTGTGTCCCGGGTATAGACTGCCACTTCGGTTTCTTCCCATGCATTGCCGGTAGCCGGGAGTGTGACTTTTTGCGTCATCTCGTTACCGATTTGGCAACATACGGTAATTTCACCTTCACTTGCATAACGGAAACGGATAATAGACTCTCCACTTCTGAAGGGTAGTTCTTTCCATCTCAATGCATTCAATCCGTCGGCAGTGAGATCTGTATGCCAGCCCCCATTATATTTTGTGTCGGAACAACGTTTCACGACATACTGCTCCGGAGCGTTATTCATTTTATCTTCTTGTTGTGATGATTCTATTTTTTTGTCAGATATGGTACCTTGGTAACAGTAGTCGCAAGCTTCAGCCTCCAGTTTTTGTTCGGTCGGGAAGGGATGATTGCCATACTTACGAAGCAGGTTGATGCGCTGGTTAGGGTAGTCGTAGTAGGTCTTATCCATACTGCGCCACCAAGCTGCGTTTTCTACACCGTCTGTAAATCCTTCGAGAAATACGAGATTTGGCTTGAAAGTCAGGAATGATTCAAACATTTCAGTGGCATATTCTCCATGTCTGGCATCGATGAACTGCCATTGTGTCTGGCTACGGTCACCTTGTACAAAGCCCGGACAACCGCTACCCACACTGAATCCTTTGAAGTTGTAGGCGGATACATAGGTATTATATTTCATTTCTTCTTCAAACTGTTTTTTTTCTTCTTCGGTCATACCTACTTTTGACAAAGGAGCTGCAAACCAGTTGTGAATGGCGTCTACATAAGGACAATTTACTAATGAGAAGTCACGGTCTGTCCATTCTCGTTGGATGATGAGGAATGGACGTACGCCATATTCTTCGTTAAAGTCATCGCTAAGGCATTTGAGGATATAACTCAATTTACCGTTGTAAGCATCTGCTTTCGTATAATCAAGTCCGGTAGTACTTTTATAGTTGTCCGGATCTTGTTCCGTTAGTTCTCCGAGATAGGAATCTTGCAGGAAGCCGTTGGGGTTCCAAAAATAGATGACGGGACGTCCGTCTATTTCGAACCAATATTCGCGCGGCACATATTCGAATGCTTTTTTCAGATTGAAGTCCCATATATATTGATAGATGTCGTTACGGAACTTATTTCCTTCCCCTTTGGCATCTTCTTTTTCCGGATCCATGAAAAGTAGCGGATACTCGGAACCTATGTAACGGTTGGGACCATTCATCGGTTTGTCGGCATATCCGAATCCTTTATGCGCATTGCGGGCAGCAGCCCATGAAGCGGGAGTATCATCGAAAATTGCGATTTTAAATTTATGCGCCACGCCTTTGCGTTCGATAGCGGCCATTAAGTCCAAAAGTTTGTCGGGACGTCCGTGGTCAACATTATCATTCGCCATACCGCGGCAGTTCATGGCAACATAATCCTGACCGCTATAAGCAATTTCTTCTACAAAGTTGTCCCACCAGTCTTGTTCGGTAATGTTGCCCGGTAGCGGGTCTTGCTCTCCTGCCTGACCGGGAAATGCTGATTCTACGTAACGGTAGAACAGTGAGCGGTTGTACATGGTAGAGGCATCGGTGTAAGATCTATCCATTTGTTTACGGATTTCTCCTTCAAATCCCGCCAACGTGCCTAGTTTGTAAGAACGGGTGATTTCCTGTTCCGTTCCTTGTCCGCCTTCATATCCCGGTTCACCGGAATTTTGTCCGCCATCCGGATTGTCGTCCGAACACGCCCAGCAGAAAGCTCCCAGACCTAGCAGACAAATGTATTTCCAATATTTATTTTTCATATTCTTTTCGTCATTAAAAAAGTTAACGTGCATTCTTAGTTTTTCTTGAATTGCTCACGGGTGATTTGCAGGTATGTCTTTCCGTATCCGTTGCCGTATCCTTCTACTGTCGGTTCAATGAATGAATCAAAGTTGTATTTATTGTAGGAATCAATGAAAATCAGCCGGTTGCGTCCAGCATTCATTTTGGCTACGTTACAAATGGTACGGTAAGTGGCAGGATCTCTTTTCACAATCGGGGAGTTGCCGATAGCGCCGCGTCCATCCTGTATCAGTTTGTTCCAACCCGGCCCTACAGTAGGAATAAGTTCCATACTACCGTCACCAAAGGCAGGCAATGCCGTTTCACGGTTGTATTTCCAATTTTGGTCTATCATCTGCGGATACATGTACGAACGGGTTACTTCTGATTGGTCATACATGTTGCGGCTTGCCACAGCATCTACACCACCTGACATGTAGAAATATTGATAACGCATCTGGTTGCACCATACATCCGCACTTTCTGCTACAATATAAATGTCATAACCTGTAGCTTCTTTTACCGCCCTACGGATACTGTCATACATGGCTTTTGAATCTTTTGCATAGATTTCGGCAGTCTTATTTTTGATGTAGACCATAGGACGATTGCCTCCCACCTTGTAGTAACCTTCGTCGGAGAAAAAACATTTGGCTATTTCACAAAAAAAGTTGTTCAGTAACTCCTGACGGGTGTAATTGACTCCTTCATACTCTTTACCTGCTACATCTTCGATACAGTTGCTTGAAGAAAGTTGTGGCGGCAGGTCGACAATAGAGTTCCAGTTAATGCTGACTACTATTTTCATTGTTTTCAAATCAATAAAGTCCCTGCCTGGTTGTCCCATGTGCGGCATTGGCAGTTTGTTCCCACCTCTGCCCGAACGTCCCAAAAACATAGTGACGAGCAAGGAGTCGCTTCTGTTGAGACGTGTGCCGGGACCTTGGTTGATATCGGCTCCCAATTCCGGTAGAATCATAAAGTTTGCTCCGGCTTCTATACAACCGTTCACATGTTGCTGCACCATGGGTATCATGCGGAAACTTTGATCGTCACCTTTTACTTCGAGTAAACCTTCCTGTTGCGACTCGGGCATGATCTGTGGAGTCAGGTTGTTGTAGTTGGTCTTTGCGCTTAGTTCGCTATCGAGCTTCGTCAGAAGCTCCCAACGGGTAAAGTTCGGCTCACCGTTTGGCGTTTGAGCCAAATCACCGTTCTTGTTGTAGAAAATGCCTACCTGATAGTCTTCGGTGACAGGAATTTCCGGAATTTCATAATTCAAGAAATAGTCATCAATGCTCGGTCCCTCTTCCTTATTACATGCTGCCAGAAGAAGCAAAGTCAAGGAACATCCGGTAATGTATTTCAATCCTTTCATATCTGTCTATTTAATAATTGATTATTTGTCTTCTTCAATACGTATAAAATTGATACTTGCTGCCAAGCGGTCTTCTCCTTGCAGATGTGAATACTCGGGATAGTCTTTCAGAACATTATCGTAGAACTCTTCCAGTGTGTCACCATACCAATGAGCCACCATTTCATTGTTGTACATCAAATATCCTTCTTTCCAACGGTCGTACAGACCCTCCATATTGTAAGATCCGGCAAAAGCAAGCGGAGTGTAGAAGTTGTCGTCGAAAGCACCGTCGGGACGGGGAGTCTTCGATGCGGATTGCAGCATCCGGCAGGCTTCCCGGTAATAGTTCATGTTCCAGTTACGTTCATCTATTGGATATTGCAATCGTTCGGGAATGGGGTCGAGCAAGTTGGCTCCGTAGGTTCCGTAGTTATTTTCCGGATTGTTGTAGAAGAACGGAGGGTAATTCATCACACGTGTTCTGCGTTCCAGAGTCCAACCGGCATATCCGTTGAAGTATGTAGCGAAGTAACGTTGTTTCCATACTTGTTGCAGGTTGTTTTTGTAGCCGCCCTTACCATTGATGTCAGCTTTATAAAAGTTGCGATAATCATGGCATCCCAAACCGTTTGTATTCCATTTTATGCCGTCGCGTTCCAAATATTCGGAGATGCCTGTAGTAACTCCGTACTCGTTCATGGAAGCGTTAATACCATTATAATAGTATTGTTCGGCACTTTGCGGAAGAGCTACGTTGATACCCCATTCTTCCTTGCGTAGTTGGATTTCCGACAACATGAAGTTTACTTCTGCCCATGTCAGCAGTTTTATAGTCGCGTCTTGCTTGATAAAGTCGCGTGGAACTAGCGCATAAGTATAGCCTTCGATGCTTACAGAGGCGGTGGAATAAAGGCTTTGCAGATCGTTGTTGTGTTCATCCTTACCAGTAAGCCACCCGCTTGGTGTTTGTTTCATTTCAAAACGAGGAAGGTATGGAATACGATAAGATACTTGTACGAACCGTTTCTCTTTTGTCGACCACAAAGAATCTCTTACTACCGCACGATAATCTTTCTCTGACTCGTATTTGGCTCCTACGGTATTATTATTGCGTGATTGTTGTGCATATTTGCTTAAACGTGGATCTTGGAATGAACGCATATAACAGAAGAAATATTCATTCATGGCAGGGTAAGTCAAACCACCAAGTTCTGTTTCCAGTTTTGTTCCCAGGTCGAATTCTTTCAATATACGTTCATAATATAGAGACACATCGGCATTAGGGTCCGTTCCATAACGTCCTGCTGCATTGTCATCATTGGATGTAAACAGATAATTACGGTTGGTCGGGTTCAATGCTTTTTCAATCTGTTCGCGTGCTAATGTGGTAGCTTCGGGATTTTTTTTCATATTCATCATGCGGATAGCTATATCCAGACGTAATGAGTTGGCAAACTTGCGCCATTTTTCGATATCACTTTCACCGCCTGTTCCGGGGTAAAAAGGATCTTTCAGCATTTTTTCTCCTTCGGGGTCGAATATGTCTACTGCTGTGTCCAACCAACGGAGAATTTGCATATTTACTTCCGCTTCACTGTTGTAGTAATATACGTTTCCATAGGTTTCCTTGCAGGCTGCATCCATTGGTACTGGTCCCCAGGTGGTGGTCAGTACGGAGTAGAGATATGCTTTCCACGTAGTCAGTATCGCCCAGTAGTTTCCGTTGGAATCACGGTCGTACTTTTCTTCCATGATGGCTATGTCGCCCAGCACTTTCTTATAGAAATTATAAAATCTGTCACCGATATTGTCCATGCTTTTGGGGGCGGTCCATGAAACTACGTAGCGTGCCATATAGCCATAGTGGTTGTAGTTCATTTCAGACAATACATTCAGTGATTTGTAGATGCTACCCGGAAAGATTTTTTGGATATCTATATCATCCAGATAAAGCTTGTCGGGATTTCGATTGGTTGTGTCGAAACTATCCACGCAAGATGTAACTAGCCCCAACAGAGCTACGGTACATAGTGTATATAAGTACTTTTTCATTGTTGATACTGTTTTAGAAAGTTATCTTAAAGTCAAAACCATAAGTGGCGGTCGGCAGATTGAAGCCTCGTTCCAGACCTTGTTGGATTCCCATGGATGAAGTTGCTTCCGGATCGATACCTTTCGGGGTATTCTGGTGGAGAATAGCTACATTTCTACCTACAGCCGAAATTCTCATGGACTGTATGAATCCGATCTTTCTCAATAAACTTTTCGGAATATTGTATCCCAATGAGATTTCTTTCAGTTTCACGTAAGAAGCGTCATATAGATATAGCTCACCATTTCTGCCGCTATCGTTTGTCCAGTAGTTGATTGGTTCGATCCAAGCCTGACATGGTTGTCCGGCCAGTCCAGGTACGGAAGAATCATAAACGGCTCCGGGAATATTCATTCCTTTGGGACGGGAAGCATCCATATAAATATTACTCATGCCATTGGGTACATATTTGGAATCAAGGATACCAAGATAGCCGGTCTGGTCGTTTTCATTCAAAATTGTTTTGGAGAAGAAGTGTGCTTCACGTCCTCCCAATGACATGATTGTTTCTGCGTTACGAGAACCTACGAAAGCTGTTTCCGACCATACGTTACCTCCCATACGAATGTCGAACATGGCGGAGAAGGATAAATCCTTCCAACGTAATGAAGTACGTATACTTCCTGTCCATTTCGGTTCTACGTCTGCCAGGAACTTAGCTTCACCCGATAGAGGGCGACCGTTAGCACCTACCAGTACTTGTCCTAGTTCGTTCCTTTTCCATGGTTCGCGGCAATAGAGGCTTACTAAAGGTTTACCTTTTACAATACGTAATTCAACACTGTTTTGTACACTAGTCAGTGTCATGTAATCCATACCACTAGCCAGTGAAATCACTTCTGAATTATTTTTGGCCCAGTTTACGTCCACTTTCCATTCCCAGTCCTTATTTTGGAAAGGAGTGACACCTAATGTCAGTTCATATCCCCAGTTCTTTACTTCACCGGCATTGAACAATGCTTCTCCGTATCCACTAACTCCATTGATAGTGGAAGTCAGGATTTGGTCTTTGGTATTCTTGTTATAATAGGTGAAATTTAAAGAGACACGGTCTTTCAGGAAACGAAGGTCGAAACCTGTTTCAAAAGAGGTCGTACTTTCTGGTTTTAGCGCGTTGGTCTTGCGCTTATTTTCACTTTCGAACCAAGCCATATCTCCCAGGTAAGAGTTATTGTAAGTGAAACCGTTTAGTAACTGGTCAAAACCAGTGTCGTTACCTACTTTGGCATAGGAAATACGGAACTTGGCATAAGATAGCCAATCTTTAGGAATACTTTTTACTAACTCTGTCAACACGAAACTCGTACCGTAAGAAGAATAAAAATAAGAACGATTATCGGAAGGTAGGGCAGATGACCAGTCATTGCGGCCTGTCACGTCTACATAGATGAAATCTTTGTAGCCTAGGCTGACTGTACCGAACACTGCCTGTTTCTTTTTAGCATTGTATTCCGGCCATGTTTTAATGGTAGCGCCATTATTTGTCAGAGAAATAAAGTCTTTTGCAGCTAATGTCCCAATTTCCGAGTTCCCTTTCTTAAATACGAAGTCCTGCATATTGGCGCCGGCACTGGCAGATACATTGAAACTTTTCCAGGTCTTGTTGTAAGACAGCATGGCTTCGTAAGTATAATTGCGTGCTTTTTCTGTAAATTCTTTGTAATAGCCATCTGCATCGCCTGGAGTATACATATTACGGAATTCATATCCTTCTTTCATATTCAGGTCGAGTGCTGCTTTCAGGCGTACTCTCAAGTCATTTGTGATACTGTAATTCAGCGTAGCGTCAGCCAGTAACCATTCTCCTTTGTCTTGGTTGGAGAGTTCATTAAGCATCCATACCGGACTTCTGAACTGGAGAGCGGTCGGTTTGCCATTTTCGTCTTTCCATGGATACATTTCGCCAACGGAGAGGTCACGGGGCATATTTATCAAAGTATAGATCGGATTACGATCCGAGTTGTTACGATACGAACGATTGTTTACATGTTCATGAGTATAACGACCATTCAAGTCAATATCCAATTTTTTTGTCAACTTGACATTGGTACGTACACTGAATGAATTACGGGTAAGGTTGTTCAGTCCTTCCAATACGTCATTGCTACGTAGGTTAGTAAAGCCGATACGGGTGGCAACGTGTTCCGTTGCACGTTCGATGGAAATGTTGTTTGTCCAGGCATAAGCGGTCTGATACATGGCGGTCGTGTTTTCCGGAGTAGGGAGGTAGGGTTTGATTTGTCCGTTTCGACCTACTACTTGCATTCCCAGCATTGGCATACCCCATGAACGTTCGTCGTAGCCGCCGTCCAGCCGATTGATGCCGTAGGGAAGATTCGGGTTGTAAGGAATCTTGGTATCGTTGGCAAATGTATTGGCTTTGTTGTTCTCGAACTGATTGATATGTCCGCTGCCATATATGTTCTGATAAATAGGATATTGGGAAAACTCGGTGAATTGTACGTTTGTAGAATAGGAAATGCCTAATCCGGAACGGTTACCGGCTTTCTTGGTTGTAATCAAAATGGCACCATTGGCGGCATCCGAACCATAGAGCGCTGAAGCATTGGCACCTTTCAATACCACGATACTTTCGATATCATCGGAATTGATATTATTGGCAGGGTTACCGTAGTCTATTTCACCGTCTTTTACATTATTAATAATAGGTACACCGTCAATGACGTAAAGTGGTTGGTTGTTACCAGAAATGGAGTTGGCACCACGGATACGTACGGTAGCCGAACCTGCCGCACCGTTGGAGATTACTTGCAAACCTGCCACTTTACCTTGTAGCATATTGACAAATCCTGCGTCACGGTTTTCGGTCATACTCGTCACATCCATTTTTTGGAAAGCGGTAGAAAGAGACTTTTCGTCACGGCGCAAGTCCATCGCTGTTACTACGGTTTGTTCCAGCATGACAGCATCTTCTTCCAACGTCACGTCCAATACACTTTTTCCTTTTGCTACATTATATGACTTCGTCTTAAAGCCAATGTAGGAGAACTTTAATACAGCACCATTTTCAGGAACCTGAATGGAGTATTTTCCGTCAAGGTCAGTAATGACACCTTTCGTGCCGCCCACTATCACAACGTTGGCACCGATAATAGGTTCACCTTGCACATCGGTCACTGTTCCTTTCACCGTTCGATTCTGTGCCTGCATAACCGAAACACTAAACAGCATCAAAATTAAAATGAGATTTCTTTCATAGTATCTCATGTACTTGGAAAATCGTTGTTTCATGTTTTTCATGAATTTATTTATGAGTAATCACTAAATTAAGAATGATTGGATGAGGGAAAACAAAATATTTTATATCCTTCATACGAATTAAATTAAGAGGTCCTTTTTTGTTTCATAATACTTTTCTATTAAGATTAATTTTTCTGCAAATGAACTAAAAGACAATAAAAAAAGGAAGGAATTTACGATTAATCGGGGATTAAAAAACAATTAAATGTGAATTAATCACAGCTTTTTCTTAGAATGTGACTTTCATTTTATTATTTGCTGCATTTTTAATGCGCATATACTTATGAACTATAGGAGAATATTATTGAATATGAGCAATAACAATGTACTGATATTGGCTCATTTTTATACTGTTTTGAGCATCATTTTGTGATGCGTAATCCTCCTCTATAAAGTTGAAAAATATAAAAACATCTGCCACCTGCAACCAAACGCATATAATACGCTGATTGATAAATAGTTGTACCGTTGCAGATACTGTGGCAGATAGGTGGCAGATAAAGTATCTGCAACACATTATATAACTGCAATTTCGTAAGTACTCTGCATCGTTTCTCCTTTCAGAAGGAGGGGAAGCCAGGGATATACAGACTTGAGAAACTTGAGTTATATAATCAAAGAATCCTTGATTTCTTAATGCAAAGCTATGGGATAATTGTGGCGTTTCTACGAGAAGGCGACAGTATCCTTACGTGGAAACTACAGTTTCCTGCCTTGGGAACTATCGTGTCCTACCTTGGAAACTCCCGTGTCCTGCCGTGGAAACTGCAGTTTCTAATGCCTGAAACGACAGTTTCCCGCTTGGAAACAGGAAGTTAATGCATACAATTGTACTTTTGCACTCATGGAGACTTGGTTTATGTAAGGTTTATACTGCGTTGCAGATACTTTATCTGCAACGTATCTGCCACAGTATCTGCAACAATGCAACTGTTTATCAATTAGTGCATTACGAACGTTTGGTTGCAGGTGGCAGATGTTTTTATATTTTTTCAACTTTATAGAGGAGGATTACACATCACAAAATGATGCTCAAAACCGCATCGATTTTACTCATTTCTGCACGGTAATGGATCAGTATACCAATTGGCTGTGGCATATATTGCATAGTTTAATTGATATATTTATAAATTACACCTATAAACTAACAAATGGTATTTTATAATTTTCTCCCATAGAGTCGCGGTATTCCTTGCAGAAGCGGTCATATACATTTCGGGCAATACCTTTCTTTCCTTGTGCGGAGAGTACGGTACATTTGGCTGCCAATGCTTCTTCATTAAGTGGGTCGTGCAAGAACATGATATCAGCAAGACGGATGATCATTTCTTGATGATTTCGTTGGATTTCGATTTCCAGTAAATTCTTTAGTAAGTCGATAGAATGGCTGGAGTAGGCATCCTTGAAATCGTCTAACCAGTCAAAAACTGTATTTGGCAATAAAGGACCATACAATAACAATTCCAATATCCGGTTGAGTAATTCTTCACTTTTCTCTTGTTCAAATTGTTTGGTACAGGTCATTAAGGTATGATAATCACAAAATACGCTTGTTCCCCATTTGATGCGCAGGAAGTTATTTTCTGTCACTACTTCCATATCTCCAATGCTTTCTAATAATACCCGCAATTTGCGCAGATTGACATTACGGTTGTTACGGGCAGCGGTTTCTTCTTTGTCAGGCCATAGTATTTCAGTTGCTTTACTAGCAAGGATACCTTGAGGATTTTTCTCTGTATAGAGTATCAACAAAATAAGCAGATGTTTCAAACGAGGTGTAAAATTGGAGGTGATGTCATTTCCTTCTTTATCGCGTACGTTGAAACATCCAAATAAAGAAATAGATGCGCGGTTTCGATCATAATAGTCGGCAGTTCTCGTCAGGGTGGTTTCAAAATCCTGCCTCTTTTCTTGTGTTACCTGATATTCTGGTATTTCAGGTTGTTTCCGATCGATATGACTTTCTATAACAGATAACTTTTCCTCTCTGGTTTTAGTAACCGGTGTACTTTTTTTCTTTTTGCTATATTTTGAGCGGTAGAATATAGTTCCACTTATAATGAATAGCAACAAGATTCCGGCAATATAAAAGTATTTCCGGCTGGAAGTAAATGTTTCATTTTCCGGTTGCCGGATATCTTCTTCGTTTACGAGAGGCATATTGATGGAATAGATGGCTACATTATGTGTATGGTCATTTTGTATTTTATCCAATACCAGAAATAATTTACCATGTGAAGGGGAAGTATAAAGACTGAAGTCACAATCTTGATAATTCAATTCGTTGTGTATGGGTTTGGAGACTTCCGTGTAGACAGAATCTTTCATGGAGATTTTCCACAATATGCCGCCTTTATTCATTGAAACGGCATAGAAAGAACTATCCGACGGTTCGAAATACATGGAAGAAGCCATAAGGGTTCCATCTTCTGGGGACATGTTTTTTTGCCAGACGATACGTGACCGATTGTTTTTCAAGTTGATTGCACATAACCCGAGGTAGAAATGTGAACTCAACTCCTGCTTTCCATATTTATTACCTCTTCCGCCAAAAATATACAGTTCATCGCCTACTATAGTCATGGCGGCGGAATAGCGGGGATAGAGGGGACGCTCATATATCACTTGTTCTAATTTGTAATTTCCGGACTTCATCTGAAAGAGATCATTACGGTATTGATAAAAACCATAACCGCCGAAAAAATAGAAAGAAGAGTCTGCCGGATTAAATGTTCTGGCGTGATTATAGTTGCTGGCTTCCTCTTTGTTTCGCTCTTCATTGCTCCATTTTTCGGTATCGAACGAGAAATAAGAAGTTATACCCCTTTTGAGATGGTAAGACACTATCTTGTTAGTTAAAGTGTCATACAATTGATGATTGGGATATTCTACGGCAGGGAAACCGCCACGTATCGTTATTTCTTTTTGTAATGTTCCTTTTTCGTCCAGAACTTCAATGGATTGTGGTTTGACTAAGTAAAATAAAGCATCACGAGCATTGAATGATACATCCAGTTTGCCAGGAATGTGGGCTTGATGAATAAGTTTCCATTCGATATGGTTGTCTATCAGCCATATTGGATGAAGCGCACGTGCTATTGCATTTTCCTTTTTATCATAGCAAACATCGTCATTATGTTTCCACAGCTTCCATTCACGCGTCTGTTTTCCATCTTGCATAACGATTATGTTTCTTAAGTTAACGGGAGCCACATCTGCTAAATAGCTTTCCATTTTTCCAAATAGGGCTGAAACACTTTTTGTCCCCTGTAGAGGAGCCATGGCTGATATTTTTTTGTTGTCGTAATCTACTTCAATGACATTGTCCTTCAAACGCATATGTATAGAAACATTTAGCCATTTTTCTCGTTCGATATGAGTGTCTATGGTAACAATGCCCTCATTGAGTACTAAAGCGGGAAAATGTCTTTCTTCGCCTGCCACAAATAAAAAACGAATATATTGATTGGTATTTGTATATAAATGGAGAATGGAACCGAAATCCGGTTCATTGGCACGAATATACATTTGAAAGGAAATTGTGAAATCATTTTTTATAGGGAAAGGTTGATTGTCATCCAGAAATAAAGAGGTTCTCTCTATTGCTGATACAGTATGAGACTTGAGATGAAGTCCATAATCATATAGGGAAGATGCGTCCAATTTGCCTACCAGGCAGAGCAAGACAAAAATCAATATTTGTAGTTGATATTTCATAGTACTTCTACTTCTGTCAGTTTTGCAATTAAATATTGCAAAAATACAAAAAACTGTATGATATCCCTAAGAAATAGGGGATATCTTTAATAAAACATGAAAATGTCTCAAAATAGAAAATTCATTTCTAAGATTCTATTTTGAGACATTTTAGATGACCGGATAACGTTTATTTATAATTTGCTGACGGAGGAGCGGCATTCATTCCGTTTCCCCATGTTTTATTGGGTTTGTTGCCCATTATCAGCATCAACTTGCCTCCATTTTTCAGATCGTCATGGCTGAACCAGGGTTTATTCCATTCCTGACCGTTTAGGGTGGCAGATTGAATATATTTGTTTTCGTCGGAAGCATTTTGGGCGTCGATTTCAAATATAGAGCCGTTATCAAGGGTAATCTTTGTATTTGTGAAAAGCGGGCTGCCGATGTTGTAGACAGGTAATCCCGGAGTAACAGGATAAAAACCTAGAGAGGAGAAGACTACAAATGAGGTCATGCCACCACCATCTTCATCACCCGGCATACCCATTAGGTCGTTACGGAACCAAGTTTTCAGCATTTGGCGGATACGTTTCTGGGTTTTCCAAGGTTGACCGGCATAGTTGTATAGATAAGGTATATGTAAAGATGGTTCGTTAGCCATGGAAAATTGTCCGACATTGCCGGTATGATCCGGTAATTGTGCGTAAAATTCATATTTCCCGCGTCCCAATGGTTCACTGAAGGTACGATCGAGGTTGGCGATGAATCGTTCGTTTCCGCCCATGAGACTGATTAGATCAGCCACGTTATGGGGTACATCCCAACGATAAACCCAACCGTTGTTTTCTCCATAATATTCACGGGCTCCCATACCACCGGAGTAACGGTAATCGAATGGTTCAATCCAGTTACCTTCCTTATCTTTCGGGTGAAAGAAACCGGTTGCTTCATTAAAAATATTCCGGTAATTGTAAGAGCATTGTAAATAGTGCGCAGCTTCATCTTTTTTACCTAGTGTTTCTGCTATGCGGGAGAGACACCATTGGTCATAGCTGGTTCCCAAAGTGACAGCCACAGGCTGGCGTTTTTCGAAAGGATGCACATTCGGATCATTCTCTTTTTCACCCGGGCGGAGAGCAGGGATATATCCGTTTTCCCGGTAGAAGTTATCCAACCAACCAGCTGCTGCTCCTGACCAGGGAGCAAGAGTTTTTTCTTCTATTCCTTTCTGGCAGGCTTCGTAAGCTTTTGCAGCATCTACTTTTAGTCCTTTTGTCAAAGCATCGGCGATAGTAGCTACGGCATGATTGGAATTCATGCGTCGTGTGTCTCCTGTTACTTCGGGGAAAGTAGGCATCCACATGTTGCCCATCTGTTCGGCCATTCGTAAATATGAAGCTATAATATCTTCTTCTTTTTTCCGATCGATTAGTGTACGGAGCGGATGTGCGGCGCGGTAAGTGTCCCAGATCCAGTCGTCGGTATAAAAGGGGATGCCGTTGTCGTTATGTACTTTTCCATCAAAAGCGCTGAAATAAAGACCACCGTCTTCACTCATACAGATAGGACGTTCGAAAGTACGATAGAACGAAGAGTATAATACGGTCTTGTCATTTTCAGTACCTCCTTCTACTTTGATGCGTCCTAAGGCTTCGTTCCATATCCGGCGTCCTGTTTCTGCCAGCTTATTTATGTCATAATCCCCTAATTCACTACGCAGGTTCTTTTCTGCTTGTTCTTCACTGATGAAAGATATGCCATAGCGGAGGTTTATTGTTGTCGTTCCGTCGGCAAAACGCCATGCCGCACAAGCATTGGTGCCATTGGCATTATCTTTGCTGGCTTCGATAACGCCATTTTCTAGAACGCCGGTGCTCACTGGTTTTTCTTGTGGCTCGATGTATACATAGACATTGGTATTATCACTTAACTGTTGATGACCGCTGATGAAGTTTTCGCCTACATGGATAGAGCCATTGCGGGAATTGATAATGATGTAAACGGGTTTATCTGCTTCAAATGTTATCCGGTAAAGGGCGGAGCGATGCGAAAGGGCATATTCTGCTTTCATACGGTTATCATCCAGCTCCACTTCGTACGAGTATGGGGTAAGATGTTCGTTGTCATAATTGTAGGCAATGATCGGATTTAAATTAGTCCCTTGATAAGGACTAAGGTTGAATGCGGAACGTTCTCTGTGATTAGTGACAATAATAGGGAGCCCGTTCAGTAGTTCGGTAGTGTAGTCGGCACGTTCGGGATAGACACGAAGCATGCTGTTAGGCAATTGAATGGTAGGGAATGTGGGAACGAGCAGATGACTGATATTCCCTATGTATGGATTAACATAGTCAACCGGATCCCGGTTGACTATATATTGTCCTCCATTGCATGCCCCTAACAAGGAGGAGATTGCCATCGTAGCTAAAAAATGTATTATTTTCATGATATGTTTTTTGTTTTAAATCGTTTTCTATTCCTTTATCATTTTGTTTCCGGGTTGATAAAAGCAGCTTTTAGTAATGGAAGAAAATCTTTTTTGTTGTCACATTTGAAGAAGCCGCTGAAGTCGTTCCGGTCTTCAGCTCCTATTTTAATAACTAGTTTGTTCCAACCTTGTAATAGGGGTAACTCTTTGTATATGATTTCGTTTTGCCCGTTGTGAGACACACTGTTGTAAGGCTTGTTGTTGATGAATAGCTCGCGTTTCTTTGCCTTTAACATCAAAGAGAGTTTTGGCATGTTCGGCTCTATTAGCAAGTCATCTAGCGGACGTGGACTGAATACATGGAATTCTAACACCCAACTATCACCGTCTTTCGTTAGCTTCTCATTGGCAGTTACCGGAAAATTCACTTGTTCGTCACGTAAGAAAAATACTTCATTGATGTTGATTTCCGGTTTAATGTAAGTAATTCCTGCATTTTTTAAGATAGCGCTTAGAGTGTTATATCCTTTCTCTGAGTTAGCAAATTCGGTTAATGTGTTCAGATAGAAAGTAGAAGGACCGTGCTGATATTTAACAAACACAGGAGTGGCAGCAGTGCATTCGTATTCGCTGCGAATTGTTCCGGCAGTTTTGATTTCCTCCGGACGTTTGTTCCATTGACGCCAGTCGGTTTTGCAGGCGTTTAACAAGACTTCGCCTTCTTCTACAAGTGTTCCTTTCAGTGAGTAGTCACAAGCATCTGCTTTTTGAAGTTCGCAGAAATAGAAGTCTGAATTATTCAGGCCACGCATCCATGATTTCTGTATAGGAAGGAAAGATGAGCGTTTCAATCTATCTAAGGCTACTGGAAGAGGTAGAATTTCATTATATTCATTTATGGTTTCCGGTACAAGTCCCCATAGCCAGATATCCGCTCCTTTGAGCAAATGTTTCTGTATCTCTTTTCGGGTATTGGCGCTTAATGCCTGACTTGCGTCTATAATATAAAGCAGTGAGACAGGAGTGGTAATCTTTGAAGTGAATACTACTCCTTGGGCATCCAAAAGTTGTTTTATTTTGCCGGTAGGATTTCCTATGAATACAACTTCTTTATAATTCTCAATCATGCCTGCGGATTTAATGGCTTCGTACTGCGTTTTGTCGATTACAGCATAAGGCGACCAAGTTGGTTCTCCCGGAGCATTTGCGGCACGTAATGCACTGTACATCGGCCATTCTTGATAGAGTGGCAGAGTCGGGTCATAGCCGGGATTGAATGTCGTGCTATAGGGACCTACACGTTCGGGTTGTACACCCGGAATTCCCTCACGATATTCGCTGAAGAAAATTCCGTCTTCATTGACAGACGGGGCTGTAGAACAATCTTTTTTACCGAGTGGTAATGGTTTCAATGCATACCATGCCATATTGAAAACAGTACTGTATGAGGCTCCCAATCGGCGTTGGTTGGCTATGAGGTTGTAACATTCGTTAGCCAGTCCCTCCATGCGTCCTTCTTGTGATTCATAGGCACGTTCCCCGTTATATTTGGATACTTGTTCAGGTGTGCCGTAATAAGCCATACTGTGTTCGCCGATACCCCAAGGTTTTCCAATACTAATCCAGTTTTTCATGGAATTGGTATCTCCATAATGTCCTACTGTTACTGGTAATATGCCATTACCGTCATCTTCTCCATCAGAAGAAATCCAAGGGCGGGTAGGGTCATACAGTCGTACAATGTCGCGCCATTCCTCCCATGCTTTTTGTTGGGCTGGTATTAATTCGGGACGGTTGTACACATGTAGGATAACGGGTTTGTTTTCGTTGCTGATACTCCAACCAAAAACAGAAGCATGGTTACGGTCACGTAGAACAAAGCGCTTTAAATGTTCTTTCGATTCTTTCCAAAAGTGTTCGGAATCGAGTTTGGGGCCACCGTCACTAGCCCAGTTGGCTGTTTCATTTAGTACACAGATACCCATCTCGTCAGCCATGTCCAAGTAAAAGCGGGGATAGACTTGAGCATGCGGACGTACCGCATTTCCGTTCATTCCTTTTATGGCTGTAAACCAAGCCCATGCATAGCGGCGTGTCATTTGCGGGATTCCCATGAAATGCCAGGAGTCTCCATGTAAAGCGTAAGGTTCACCATTTAAGCATTGTGTGGTTCCTTGTAATGTCCATTCACGCCAGCCAAAACGTTCATATTTTGTATCAATAGTCTTTTTTTTGTCTTGTATAGAAAGTAACAGAGCATATAGATTGGGAGATTCGGGCGTCCAGTATTTTAATGTGTTTTCATTTACAGGTATTTGTAATGTTACTTTCTGTGATGCGTTGGCGTCAATAGATACTTTATGAGGAGTTACATATAAGGCTTCCATACCAAGTGACCAAGTAGGAACTGGTGCGGAATTAATATCGGTTCCGGCACAGTTTATCCATTCACGGATATTACCTTGCAGTTGTATATCTGTTTTCTTGGCCGTTTTATTTTGTACGGTTACTTCTACTTCCAGTGTGTTTTTTGAAACTAATGGTTTTACATATATGTCTTCTATATGTACTTTGGGGAGAGCCAACAGATACACATCCTGCCAGATGCCGTTGATATGATACCCCCACATGGAACCTGCCGGGATGATACGTCGTCCGATCGTCGAATTATTTTCAAACAGGGACTGGCTGCGTACACCTATCAGTATCTCGACAGTTTCACCGGGAGTGACTTTATCAGTGATATCGAAACTGAAAGGCAGGAATAAATCAAAATTTTCACCTAGTTTTTCCTTATTTATGTAGACCTCGGAGTACCCTGCTACTGCTTCAAAATAGAGTTTTATTTGTTGGCTTTTCCAAGTATCGGGAATAGTGATATTTTTTTTCATCCATGCCATTTTCACTTGTTCCCATTCTTTGGGGTAAGAAGGGTAATTGCGATGATCAGGGCCTTCTAAGTTACGGTAGCCGAAAGAATTGATGTTCCATGGCGAAGGGATTTTAATTCGTGTTTTGTCCCAGTTTTCGTCTTTAGGGAAAGGAAGTTTGGGAGCTATTCCTTTGCCTTGCTTATAATCCTGTGGTAAAGCGACAGGCTGAAAATCCCAATATCCATTCAGGCAAATTTCCTGACGATGCTCTTTCTCTGTTTTATTCACTAAGCCTTCGCTGGGAGCAAAAGTATAAGGGTAGGTCATTTTCTGACCGTTGGCTGCCGTTTGTGCACCTGTTTTTGTAGGCTGCAGAGTAAAACTGGCTAGCAGACTGCATAATAAAATGAAATTTTTCTTCATATCTTATGTTTTAATAAGTTTTCCCTGTATTATCGGATGGCAAAGTAAAAGGAAAAGTATTAAAAAGAGGAAGTGAAAGAGCTTAATATGAGATTAAAAACTGATTAATAGGTATGATAACTTGTAAAAAAGATCCTTTTTCTCTGATTTAATCGTTTTTTAATTTCCGATTAATTCTAATCAACCGGTTGGATTAAGAGGTGCAAGGTATCTTTGTGTCTATAAAATATGTGGCTGGTACATATTGCCGCCAAGAATATTTGAGATAACCAAATTGAAAAATAACTTTAAATTAAAAGAAAAGCTATGAGGAATAAATTATTATTTGCTCTGAAATGTTCCCTTCCGTTGTTTATTGGAGGGATGGTGTTAAACTCGTGTAAAGATGATTCTCCTGTTTCCGGTTTCAAAGAAGAGGAAGGTGAATATGTATACGATTATGACAGATATGAAGATGGTATGAGTGCTGAAGAATTTTTGGCTAATTATCAAGGAATACCATTTAAAAAAGATCAGGAAGGAAATAGTTTGTTAATTATTTCCGGTGAGCCTGCTACTGTGGAGGCGGAAGATTTTGATGATGGCGGGGAGGGAGTGTCATTCCATTTTCAAAATGCAGGATATGGTGGATATGATTATCGTGAAGAAAAAGGAGTTGCTGTCAGTAAAAGCGGTGATGTCGTTAATATCGGCAACGTGAGCAGCGACGACTGGCTTTGCTACACATTACAAGTGACTGAGGCGGGAGCTTATTCTATTGATACTTATTGCGTAACAGCCAATGGGAAAATCAGCTTTTATTTTGAAATCGATGGTAGGGCTGCCGGCCAGATTGTAGAAGCTCCGGAAGATGACTGGAATGTATTTACACATTCGGTAAAGGTGACAGATGTACAGTTGAGTGAAGGGAAACACGTATTAAAATGGTTTACTACAGGTGGCATCAATCTGGATAAATTTGTAATAACACGCACCGGGGAATATACCGGAGAGCAGATAGGAAATTCTTTGTTTACCTATCCGCGTTATGGCACTTATGAACATAATCCGTTGTTTGTGGATTTTAAATCGGAAATGTATAATACTCCATTTGTAGGAACGCTTTATACAGCTGACCCTTCTGCGCATGTTTGGGATGATGGACGTTTATACGTTTATGCTTCACATGATATGGAGCCACCGGTAGGGTGTGACCGCATGGATCGTTATCATGTGTTTTCCACTACGGATATGAAGAATTGGACAGATCACGGCGAAATTATGAATTCAGCCACTGTAAAGGCACAGACAGGCTTGGGTATTGACGGCTTTATGTGGGCTCCCGACTGTGTATATAATAAAGAAGAACAGTTATACTATCTTTATTTTCCTCATATGATTGATGAAGCTACATGGCGAATCTTTGTGGCGACCAGTAGGGAACCGGCTGCAAAATTCAGAGTGAAAGGTGTTATTGAAGGGATTCCTTCAACAATTGACCCTTGTGTGTTTGTTGATGATGACGGACAACCTTATATTTATACGAGTGGTGCCGGTCAAGGTTGTTGGGGGGGGGAAGTTGCGTAAAGATGACTGGACAACACTGGATGGCACTATGACTCCTCTGAAAGGTTTCACTGATTTTCATGAGGCTCCCTGGATGCATAAATATAAAGGTAAATACTATCTGAGCCACTCAGACAATCATGCTTCTACTCAAGGGGGGAATCAAATGCAGTATTCTGTATCGGATAATCCATTAGGACCTTTTACTCCATGTGGTGTATATATGTATCCCCAAGGTGAAGAAACTGCTCATGGTTCAATTGTTGAGTATAATGGTAAATGGTACTCTTTTTATCATACATCCAACCATTCGGGGAGAGGTGGCTTGCGTTCTGTTTGTGTAGATCCGATCGAGTATGACTTGAAAGGAAATTTGAAAGTTGTGAAAAATTGGGGGCGTCCTTATGGTAATAGGGCGGTAGAGATAGGATTGAACAAACAGACAATTATACAGGCTGAGAATTATAATATGGGCGGTCAGCATACTGCTTATTACAAGAATCCTAAAACAGGAACGAGAATGGATGTGAAAACAGAAAACGGTATAGGTTTTCTGAGTAGCATGAAAGGAGGAGAATGGGTACGTTATACATTCAATGTAAGTGAGGCCGGACGCTATGGCATTACATTCAGAGTGCGTCAGAAACGTAATGGTGGAAAATTTCGGGTAGCAGTCAATGGTGTATATAAAACCAATGATATAGTTCTTAATGGAGGCGTAAATACATGGATTGAATCTTATGTTTATCCTGTAGAGTTGCAGGAAGGCGAACAGTATATTGATATACGTATAAAGAGCGGTGATTTGGATATTGATTGGATAAGATTTGGTGAAGGAGCCAGTTTGATTCCTGGCATTATTCAGGCGGAAGATTACGATGATGGAGGATACTCCTTCAAGCAGGGTGAGTTTGGTAATTTCAAATCTTATCGAAAAGATAAGGGAGTAGCTATCAGTGCTAGCGATGGGGTTGTTCATATTAGTAATACTTCTGTTGGGGATTGGTTACAATATACATTTACTACTCAAGGAGGAGCATTTGAAATCAGAGTACGTGCGTCGGCAGAAAGAGACGGAATTTTCTCTCTCTCGTTTGATGACGGAAAACCTTTGAGTAATGTTGCTGTTTCTACTGGTGGTTGGACTACTTATCAGGAATTCATCGGGGCCAAAGTGAATTTGACACCAGGTAAGCACACAATGAAGATTCATATCGTTAATCCGTTGAATCTTGATTCATTTGAATTTCGGTAGAATTGAGATAGATGTATCAAATTTGATACATCCTGAAACAAAGTTTATAGACGAAGGCAAAGATACCCCCTATCTTTGCCTTCGTCTTTTAGATTAAAAGCTTATATAAACTAGGAATACTTTGTTGCCATGAAAACAAACCCTTGGATGAAACTATGTAAAGGTGCAATACTTGCGTTAGCAGTCTCTTATGGACTGACTTATTGCCACACCACTAAAAGCAAGTTGACCTTGGAACAGAAAAGCGATAGCCTGACTGTCATCCACATCACTAATCCGACTAATTATATATTGCTTCCTATAGAAGAGGAAGCAGCGGAAAGTCAGGTTCTGCTTGATACCGGAGAGGCTACGGATACCGATATGGATATTCGTTTGGCACAGACTCAAGTGGACTATTTCGTTCCATTTGCCTTGCCTACCGGAGTGAAGACTGCCACCGTGTGTGTTCGTAATAAATCAAAGGATGCACTTTGCTGGAAAGAAATCAAACTATCTGATACTTTTGATACAGCCAATACGGAAAAGTTCCGCCCTGTTTACCATCATACTCCTCTCTATGGCTGGATGAATGATGCCAACGGATTGGTGTATAAAGATGGAGAATATCATTTGTATTTTCAATATAATCCTTACGGCTCTAAATGGGGAAATATGCATTGGGGACATTCTGTCAGCAAGGACCTTGTACATTGGGAACATTTGGCCCCAGCTATTGCCCGTGATACATTGGGACATATCTTTTCCGGTAGCTCTATTGTCGATCAGGAAAATGTAGCCGGTTACGGAGCAGGGAATATCCTGGCTTTTTATACTTCTGCCAGTGACAAAAACGGGCAGATCCAATGTCTTGCTTTTAGCAAGGATAATGGACGGACATTTACTAAATATGAGAAGAACCCCATCTTGTGCCCTGCGGATGGTTTGAGAGATTTCCGTGACCCGAAAGTGTTCCGGTATGAACCGGAAGATAAATGGGTGATGATTGTCTCCGCCGATAAAGAAATGCGTTTCTATGACTCTAAGAATCTGAAGGACTGGAACTATATGAGTAGTTTTGGAGAAGGATACGGGGTACAGCCTTGTCAATTTGAATGTCCGGACATGGTGGAACTTCCGGTGGATGGAGATCTGAACCGTAAGAAATGGGCATTGATAGTGAACGTCAATCCGGGATGTTATTTCGGAGGAAGTGCTACCCAATACTTTACAGGAAACTTTGATGGAACGAAATTCAGTTGTGACAGTCAGCCGAATGTCACGAAATGGTTGGATTGGGGCAAAGATCACTATGCTACCGTTTGTTTCTCAAACACTGGAGAACGAACGATTGCTGTTCCTTGGATGAGTAACTGGCAATATTGTAATATTGTTCCGACAAAGCAATTCCGTAGTGCTAACGCTTTGCCGCGTGAGTTAAGTCTTTATACACAAGACGGTGAAATTTATCTTTCAGCAGTTCCGGTACCGGAGATAAAGACTCTGCGAAAAGAAAAGAAAGAGATTCCGGCATTTACGGTTGCCAATGATTATCATATTGATTCTTTATTGGCTGATAATGATGGTGCTTATGAACTGGCATTGGAAATTACCGTCGGAGAAGCGGAGATAATGGGATTCAACCTCTTTAATGATAAAGGGGAAAAGGTGGATATCTACTTCAATCTTCCGGAAAAGAGATTGGTTATGGACCGGACGAAAAGTGGTATCGTGGATTTCGGAAAGAAGAGTGTATCTCATGAAATAGAGGTTCACGACCGCAGAAAGACGACTTCCATCAATTATATAGATGATTTCGCATTAGCTACCTGGGCACCGATAAAGAAAGAGAATAAATATACGTTGGATGTCTTTGTTGATAAATGTTCTGTAGAAATATTCCTGAATGGAGGAAAGGTAGCAATGACTAATCTTATCTTTCCATCGGAACCATACAACCGTATGTGTTTTTATAGCAAAGGAGGTTCATTTCAAGTAGATTCATTCAAGGCGTATCGGTTGGGTTTATAATAGAAATAGAAGTTACACAATAGGTGTTTACATAGATTCAGTGAAAGCAACAAGTATTGATTGCTTTTTAAGGATTCATAGGTTAGATTTATAAGTTAGGTTTTGTAGATTAGAATTAGGTGTTTGGTAGCTGTCAGATGTGAAATCCGGCAGCTACTTTTATTCATCAATTATTCATCAATTATTCATCAATTTCAATTGTATATCCTCCTTGGAATATCTCTTCCGGTTGTAAGTGCTGCATCCAGTCCTTATCTTTATATTCACCAGTATAATGTGCGCGGTCGCAACGTCCGTACCAAGGTTCGATGCAGACGAAAGGAGCATTCTTTGCAGGTGGAGACCAGAGTCCAACTACCGGAGCATTAAAATGTAGACTAAGATAAGCCAGTTTCTCTTTATTATATAAGGTAACTTTACGGACCTGTTCATTCTCCAGTATCAAAGCATCTTTATCAAAAGTATGCGTGTCCAGTGGTAATAATCCGTCCGTCAACTCTAAAGAATATTCAGTAGAAGGATCAGCGCATCCTTTTTCTGAAATGAGAATATATTTCAAACCGTTTTCCTTGTCAAATCTGAAGAACCCTCTTTCAGAATTGCTTGCATCGAATTCTGGCCAATAGAAAGCAGGATGTGCACCAATCTGAAAATACATTTCCTTGTCGCCAGTATTCTTTACTTCCCACATAACCTCAATTTTCTTTCCCTGGATGCGATAGCCTATTTCCAGACAGAATGGAAAAGGGTATTTATGCAAAGTTTCTTCATTGCTGACAAGGCGGTAACGTACTTCATCCTCTTTTTCAGAAATAAGAGTAAATTCCATGTCACGGGCAAAACCATGTTGAGTAAGCGTATAAGGAATCCCTTCATTCCGATACTCATTTTCCCATACGCTCCCTACAATCGGGAATAGGACAGGAGAGTGTCGCTTCCAAAAAGCAGGATCGGCTTGCCACAGATATTCTTTTCCATTGGCGACGATGCTGCAGAGTTCAGCTCCGTGGGGAGATACTTGAATCGTGAGTTGTTTGTTGGAAATTGTTTTCATATCGTTTATTTATTGGATTATTTTAGAGTTAATCTTTAAGTTCATCTTGCCATCAACTGCCTGCATTTTCAACTGGTGACAATTTGTCACCGTTTCATTTCCTTCTTCTTTAAGTCTCTGTTTCAGCTTATTCCAATATTTACGTCCATCGGTACTTTCAGTTAAAATGCTAACCACATCTACTATCGAAAAATACCACTTCTCTTGTTCATCATCCCATACCGTACGTACTTTTTTTTCCTCAAAGAGCTTTAATGCTTGTTGTTTAGTCATGAATTCTGTTTTTAGAATCTTTAATTGGTTGTTATCTTAATGAAGAGTCTTCTCTATTTTGGGGCTCATATCACTACACAAAGATACCACTTTCAATCTACATAAGAGAATATGAACCTCATTTTTCTCATAGCAAGAAGAAAACATGTATAAAACCCTATAAAATAGCGTTCTATGCAACAAATGTTATAGCCTTTGAAACATTTTTTTCAGTCGTTTGATATAAATCAACCGTAATTTGCATTATCGATATAGATAAAATTCGTACTTTTAATTTAATAACATCAAACTAATGCATCGTATTATGAAGAACAAAAAACTTCTTTGCAGCGTTTGTTTCCTGTTTACTTTCATGTCAGTCCTTTGGGGGCAAAGCATTACGGTGAAAGGAAACGTTACTTCTAAAACGGACGGACAGCCGGTCATCGGCGCCTCTGTTGTTGAAGCTACAGCTACTGCTAATGGAACAATTACTGATTTAGATGGTAATTTCACCCTTTCGGTTCCGGCTAACTCTACTTTAAAGATTACGTATATTGGTTATAAACCGGTGACCGTAAAATCAGCTGCTATCGTTAATGTATTATTGGAAGAAGACACTCAAATGGTAGATGAAGTGGTTGTAACAGGTTATACCACTCAACGTAAAGCCGACCTGACCGGTGCTGTTTCCGTAGTGAAAGTAGACGAAATCCAGAAGCAAGGGGAGAACAACCCGGTGAAAGCACTTCAAGGCCGCGTGCCCGGTATGAACATTACAGCGGATGGAAATCCGAGCGGATCGGCTACCGTACGTATTCGCGGTATCGGTACGCTGAACAACAACGATCCTCTTTATATTATCGATGGAGTTCCTACCAAAGCCGGTATGCACGAATTGAACGGAAACGACATTGAATCCATTCAAGTACTGAAAGATGCTGCTTCAGCATCCATCTACGGTTCGCGTGCTGCAAATGGCGTTATCGTCATTACTACCAAACAAGGAAAGAAAGGCCAGATTAAAATCAACTTTGATGCTTCGGTTTCAGCTTCCATGTATCAAAGTAAGATGGACGTGTTGAATACGGAACAGTACGGACGTGCCATGTGGCAAGCCTATGTAAACGATGGTGAGAACCCGAACGGCAATGCCTTGGGATATAACTACAATTGGGGTTACGATGCCAACGGAAATCCGGTACTATATGGTATGAGCCTTTCCAAATACCTGGACTCAAAGAATACAATGCCTGTGGCAGATACCGACTGGTTTGATGAGATTACCCGTACAGGTGTTATCCAGCAATACAATCTCTCTGTCAGCAACGGTTCGGAGAAAGGTTCTTCTTTCTTTTCTCTGGGATATTACAAAAACCTGGGTGTAATTAAAGATACGGACTTCGACCGTTTCTCCGCCCGTATGAACAGCGATTATAAATTAATTGATGATATATTGACTATCGGCCAGCATTTCACCTTAAACCGTACTTCGGAAGTACAAGCTCCCGGCGGAATTATTGAAACTGCTTTGGACATTCCTTCCGCTATCCCCGTTTATGCTTCGGATGGTTCATGGGGAGGACCGGTAGGCGGATGGCCGGACCGTCGTAATCCTCGCGCGGTACTTGAATACAACAAAGACAACCGATACACTTACTGGCGTATGTTCGGTGATGCTTATGTGAATCTAAGTCTCTTCAAAGGATTCAATGTTCGTTCTACTTTTGGTCTGGACTACGCAAACAAGCAAGCCCGTTACTTCACCTATCCTTATCAGGAAGGAACACAGACCAATAACGGCAAGAGTGCAGTGGAAGCCAAACAAGAACACTGGACCAAATGGATGTGGAATGCCATTGCCACTTACCAGTTGGAAATAGGCAAACATCGTGGAGACGTTATGGCAGGTATGGAGCTAAACCGGGAAGACGACAGTCATTTCTCCGGCTACAAAGAAGATTTCTCTATCCTTACTCCCGACTATATGTGGCCCGATGCAGGTAGCGGCACAGCACAGGCTTACGGTGCCGGCGAAGGTTACTCGCTTGTCTCTTTCTTCGGCAAAATGAACTATTCTTATGCTGACAAATATCTGCTTTCATTGACGCTCCGTCGTGACGGTTCTTCCCGCTTCGGTAAAAACCATCGTTATGCCACTTTCCCTTCCGTTTCTTTGGGATGGCGCATCACACAGGAGAGCTTTATGAAGGAACTGACTTGGTTGGACGATCTGAAACTGCGTGCTTCATGGGGACAGACCGGTAATCAGGAAATCTCCAACCTTGCCCGTTACACTATCTACGCTCCTAATTATGGAACAACAGATTCATTTGGCGGTCAAAGCTACGGTACGGCATACGATATTACAGGTTCTAACGGAGGTGGTACTCTGCCTTCCGGATTCAAACGTAACCAGATTGGTAATGACAATATCAAGTGGGAGACAACCACACAGACGAACGTCGGTATCGACTTCAGTCTGTTCAAACAATCCCTGTACGGCTCATTGGAATACTACTACAAGAAAACAACCGATATCCTGACTGAAATGGCAGGTGTGGGAGTATTGGGAGAAGGTGGCAACCGTTGGATTAATTCGGGCGCAATGAAAAACCAGGGTTTTGAATTCAACTTGGGCTACCGCAACAAGACTGCCTTCGGACTGACTTACGACTTGAACGGAAACATCTCCACTTACCGGAATGAAATTCTTGAACTGCCGGAGACAGTGGCTGCCAATGGAAAGTTTGGTGGTAATGGAGTAAAAAGTGTAGTCGGTCATACATACAACTCACAAGTGGGCTACATTGCCGACGGTATCTTCAAATCACAAGAAGAAGTGGACAATCACGCTACGCAGGAAGGTGCAGCCGTAGGCCGTATCCGCTACCGCGACATCGACCATAACGGTGTAATTGATGAAAAAGACCAGGAATGGATTTACGATCCGACTCCTGCTTTCAGCTACGGATTGAATATCTACCTGGAATATAAGAACTTCGACCTGACTATGTTCTGGCAAGGCGTTCAAGGAGTAGATATCATCAGTGACGTGAAGAAGAAAAGTGACTTCTGGAGTGCATCCAACGTCGGCTTCCTGAACAAAGGAACCCGCCTGCTCAATGCCTGGTCGCCTACTAATCCGAACTCTACGATTCCGGCATTGACCCGCAGCGATACAAACAATGAACAGCGTGTTTCCACTTACTTTGTTGAAAACGGTTCCTTCCTGAAACTGCGTAATATCCAATTAGGCTATACAGTTCCGGCAGTAATCTCCAAGAAGTTGAGAATGGAACGTTTACGTTTCTATTGCAGCGCACAAAATCTGCTGACGATCAAGAGTAAAGACTTTACGGGAGAAGACCCCGAAAATCCGAACTTCTCTTATCCGATCCCTGTGAATATCACCTTCGGACTTAACATCGGATTTTAATTCACTTCATTTATAAAACGAACTATCATGAAAAAGATACTATACATAGCAACCATCGGATTTACCTTGCTGACAAGCAGTTGCAACGATTTTCTGGATCGTCAGGTTCCGCAGGGTATTGTGACCGGCGATCAGATCGCTTCTCCCGAATACGTGGACAACCTCGTGATTTCAGCCTACGCCATTTGGGCAACAGGTGACGACATCAACTCTTCCTTCTCGCTTTGGAATTATGACGTGCGTTCCGACGATTGTTATAAGGGCGGTTCCGGTACGGAAGACGGCGGTGTGTTCAACGCGCTGGAGATTTCTAAAGGTATCAACACTACCGACTGGAACATCAACGATATATGGAAAAGACTGTATCAATGCATCACCCGTGCCAACACAGCCTTGCAATCACTCGATCTGATGGATGAAAAGACTTATCCGTTGAAGAACCAGCGCATTGCTGAAATGAGGTTCCTGCGCGGACATGCTCACTTCATGTTGAAGCAACTGTTTAAGAAGATCGTTATAGTAGACGATGAAAACATGGAACCGAATGCTTACAACAAGCTTTCGAATACCACCTATACCAATAACGAACAATGGCAAAAGATAGCAGACGACTTTCAGTTTGCCTACGACAACCTGCTGGAAGTGCAAATAGAAAAAGGACGTCCTACACAGGCTGCGGCTGCTGCTTACCTGGCAAAGACTTACCTATATAAGGCTTACCGTCAGGATGGAGTGAACAACAACCTTACCGGTATCGACGAAGAAGACCTGAAGCAGGTAGTGAAATATACCGATCCTCTCATCATGGCCAAAGCCGGTTACGGATTGGAAAATGATTATAGCATGAACTTCCTGCCTCAATATGAAAATGGCGTAGAGTCTGTATGGGCGATTCAATATTCTATCAACGACGGAACATACAACGGTAACCTGAACTGGGGAATGGGACTGACAACTCCGCAGATACTAGGCTGCTGTGACTTCCACAAACCGAGCCAAAATCTGGTGAATGCTTTCAAAACCGACTCGCAGGGAAAACCGTTGTTCAATACCTACGATAATGAGAACTACGAGGTTACGACGGACAATGTAGACCCCCGTTTATTCCACACGGTAGGTATGCCGGGCTTCCCTTATAAATACAACGAAGGCTACTTGATTCAGAAGAATGATGACTGGAGCCGTAGTAAGGGACTTTACGGATATTATGTTTCGCTCAAAGAGAATGTAGACCCGGACTGTGACTGCCTGAAGAAAGGTTCTTATTGGGCAAGTTCCCTGAATCATATCGTTATTCGTTATGCAGACGTATTGCTGATGCGTGCCGAAGCCCTGATACAGTTGAACGACGGACGTATTGCCGACGCCATTTCACTCATCAACGATGTACGCAGCCGTGCAGCCGGAAGTACAATGCTGATCTTCAATTACAAAGAAGAGTACGGAGTAAACTTTAAAGTAACTCCTTATGAACTGAAAGCATATACACAGGACGAAGCCATGAAAATGCTGAAATGGGAACGCCGTATAGAGTTCGGTATGGAAAGCTCACGTTTCTTTGACCTCGTAAGATGGGGAGAAGCCAAAGACGTTATCAATGCTTATTATGTGACCGAAGCAGCCCGTTGTTCTATTTACAAGAATGCAGGTTTCACGAAAAATAAGAACGAATACCTTCCAATCCCATTCGAACAGATCAGTGCCAGTAACGGAAATTATACACAGAATTTCGGTTGGTAATCATCAATCTTAAAACAAAGAATAAAATGAAATCAATCATAAAACAACTCTATACCATCCTGTTGGTGACTGTAGCATGTCTGACAGTTGCGGGATGTAGCGATGACTTCAAATCCAATCTTCGTCTGGACGGAGATGTATGGGTGAACTCTATCAAACTGGATGAATACGCAGGGACGATCGATTATCAGAATAAGACAATCGTAGTGGGAGTACCTTACGACTATGACGTTACCCGGATGGCCGTCAGTGAAATCAATCTTTCCGAAGGTGCTACGGCGAGCATCGCTGTCGGTGAAACAATCGACTTTTCTCTTCCCGTATCTTTGACCGTGAAGAATGGCGACGTACAGATGAACTATACGATTACCGTGAAGAGAGACGAAGCAAAGATACTGACCTTTAAGTTGAATGATACTTATGTCGGAAAAGTAGACCAGCTATCAAAAACAATCTCTGTAGTTGTTCCGCTGACAGTGGATATTACCCAGTTGAAAGGTACATTCACTGGATCGGATGGAGTCACTGTGACTCCGGCATCCGGCAGCATTCAGGACTTTACCAACCCTGTCACTTATACAGCAACTTACCGTTCGGCAGTGACTTCTTATGTAGTAACAGTTACTCAAGGAAATGTAATTCCGACTGCCTTTATTGGCACAGCTTCTTCTGTGAGTCAACTGACAAGTCCTGAAGAAAAAGCCGCTGCCCAGTGGATGATGGATAATATATCCATGTCCGAATACGTCTCATTCAAAGATGTAGTAGACGGAAAAGTAGATTTAGGTAAATATACTGCAATCTGGTGGCATTTCCATGCAGACAATGGCGATAATCCTCCTTTGCCGGATGATGCGAAAGCTGCCGTAGAGAAATTTAAAGTCTACTATCAAAACGGTGGTAACCTATTGCTGACCCGCTATGCAACTTTCTATATTAAGGACCTTAGCATTGCAAAAGACGAGCGTGTACCCAACAACAGTTGGGGAGGAAACGAAGACTCACCCGAAATTACGTCTTCTCCGTGGAGCTTCCCGATTACCGGTAGCGAATCGCATCCGTTGTTCCAGGATTTAAGATGGAAAGATGGCGACAAATCGACAGTATATACTTGTGATGCCGGCTATGCGATAACCAATAGTACAGCGCAATGGCATATCGGAACAGACTGGGGAGGTTATGCCGACTTGAACGAATGGCGTAACCTGACTGGAGGAATTGACCTGGCACGTGGAGGTGACGGTGCGGTAGTCATTGCCGAATTCGAGCCGCGCGCCAACAGCGGACGCACGATCTGTATCGGCTCCGGTTGTTACGACTGGTACGGTAAAGGCGTAGACGCTTCTGCCGACTACTACCACTACAACGTAGAGCAAATGACTCTGAATGCAATCAACTACTTATGTAAATAAAAGAATAAGCAATAATTATGAAAAATATGATCTTACATATAGCAATCACCACGCTGTTGGCCTCAATGAGCGCTTGCAGTGATGAAATGGATCCCGTATTGACTCAAAGAGACTGGGACGGTACAGCCACTTACTTCCAATCGGCCGACGAGCATGGCTTCTCGATGTACTATAAACCGCAGGTAGGCTTTGTCGGTGACCCGATGCCATTTTATGATCCGGTTGCCAAAGACTTTAAAGTGATGTACCTGCAAGACTACCGTCCGAACCCCGAAGCTACTTACCACCCCATTTTCGGGGTGGCCACCAAAGACGGTGCTACTTATGAATCTCTCGGCGAACTGATTCCCTGTGGAGGTCGTGACGAACAGGATGCTGCCATCGGTACAGGAGGTACGATTTACAATCCGACTGATAAACTCTATTATACCTTCTACACCGGCAATAAATTCAAACCTTCTTCCGACCAGAATGCACAGGTAGTCATGGTAGCCACCTCTCCCGACTTTAAAACATGGACCAAGAACCGCACTTTCTATCTGAAAGGAGATACGTACGGCTATGACAAGAATGACTTCCGCGACCCGTTCCTGTTCCAGACCGAAGACGGCGTTTATCACATGCTGATTGCCACCCGTAAAAACGGAAAAGGACACATTGCCGAATTCACCTCTACTGACCTGAAAGAGTGGGCGTCTGCCGGCACATTTATGACCATGATGTGGGACCGTTTCTACGAATGTCCGGACGTATTCAAGATGGGAGACTGGTGGTATCTGGTCTATTCGGAACAAGCTTCCTTCATGCGCAAGGTACAATACTTCAAAGGCAGAACACTTGAAGAACTGAAAGCAACCACCGCCAATGATGCCGGAATATGGCCGGACAATCGGGAAGGTATGTTGGACAGCCGTGCATTCTATGCAGGCAAGACCGCTTCCGATGGAACCAACCGTTATATTTGGGGCTGGTGTCCCACCCGTGCCGGCAATGATAATGGAAACGTAGGAGATGTAGAACCCGAATGGGCTGGCAACTTGGTGGCACAACGTCTGATTCAGCACGAAGACGGTACGTTGACCCTTGGAGTTCCCGATGCAATCGACCGTAAATACACTTCTGCACAAGAGGTAAAAGTGATGGCTAAAGACGGAAACGTAACAGAAAGCGGTAAAACCTATACGTTGGCCGAAGGAGCTTCCGTCATCTTCAACCGGTTGAAAGTGCACAACAAGATTTCCTTTACCGTAAAAGCATCCTCGAATACAGATCGTTTTGGAATCTCTTTCGTCCGTGGAACGGACTCCAAATCATGGTATAGCATCCACGTCAACGCTGACGAGGGTAAAGCCAACTTCGAGAAAGACGGTGACAATGCCAAATACTTGTTTGATAACAAATTCAACATCCCGGCGGATCATGAATACCGGGTGACGATTTACAGTGACCAGTCGGTTTGTGTGACTTACATCAACGACCAGTTATCTTTCACGAACCGCATCTATCAAATGCAGAAGAATCCGTGGGCACTCTGCTGTTATAAAGGCGAAATCACTGTTTCAGATATTCAAGTGAGCACCTATTAATAGAAAAGTAACATCTTTTACAGTGTTTGAAACAAAAGTGATAGGCGTTTCATCCCGGAGCGCCTATCTTTGCACTGTAACAACCTTAATACCATAAAGCATGAATTTAAGACTCTCTTCCAAACAAATTCAAACCTTCGCGGTTTTATTTTGTATGATTGTGATGAATATCTCTCTATCCGCCCGTGCGGATAACTCTCCTCTATTAATTAAAGATTTAGGAGAAGGACATTGCCTCGTACGTGTCAACACTAACCAGAAGTATCTGTTGTTGCCCGTAGAAGATGCATCGCCCGATGTGCGTATCAGCATGATTGTTAATAATAAAGAGGTAAAGAACTTCGATGTCCGTCTGGCCATCCATAAAGTCGATTACTTTGTTCCGGTAGACCTTTCCGACTATTCCGGCAAACTAATCTCTTTCAAATTTAAAATGAACTCCAACGACCCGGTGCGTGTCAACCTTTCACCGGATAACACTGCTTGCTGCAAGGAAATGAAATTGTCCGACACGTTCGATACAAGCAACCGTGAAAAGTTCCGTCCCACCTATCACTTTTCTCCCCTCTACGGATGGATGAACGACCCGAACGGAATGGTATATAAAGACGGCGAATACCACCTTTTCTACCAATACAACCCTTACGGTTCAAAATGGGGAAATATGAACTGGGGACATGCAATCAGCAAAGACCTCGTAAACTGGGAACATCGCCCCGTGGCAATCGCCCCGGATGCATTCGGCACTATCTTCAGTGGCTCCGCCGTGATAGATCATCATAATACCGCCGGCTTTGGTGCAGGCGCCATCGTCGCCATCTATACACAAAACGGCGACCGTCAGGTGCAAAGTATTGCTTACAGCACCGACAACGGACGTACCTTTACCAAATACGAAAACAATCCCGTATTAGTATCTGAAGCCCGCGACTTCCGCGACCCGAAAGTATTTTGGTACGAAGGCACCAAACGCTGGATCATGGTATTAGCAGTAGGGCAGGAGATGCAGATATTCTCTTCTCCTAATCTGAAAGATTGGACCTTTGAAAGTCGTTTCGGTGAAGGGCAAGGTGCACATGGTGGTGTTTGGGAATGTCCCGATTTGTTTGAACTTCCAGTAGAAGGTACCAATGATAAGAAATGGGTGCTGCTTTGTAATTTGAATCCCGGAGGTCCTTTCGGAGGAAGTGCTACTCAATATTTTGTAGGCTCCTTCAACGGAAAAGAGTTTGTAAACGAATTCCCTTCCAAAACCAAATGGATGGACTGGGGAAAAGACCATTACGCCACCGTAACTTGGAGCGATGCTCCCGACAACCGCCGTATCGCTATCGCATGGATGAGCAACTGGCAATACGCAAACGATGTTCCTACCTCCCAATACCGTAGCCCGAATTCCGTTCCCCGTGACTTGAGCCTGTTTACCGTAGATGGTGAGACTTACCTCCAATCAGCTCCCTCTCCCGAACTGCTGGCTTTGCGTGATGCTTCCAAGAAACGCTCGTTCAAAGTAAACGGAACACGCACAATCAAAGAAATGATTCCCGGCAATGACGGTGCATACGAAATAGAATTGACAATCGAAAATCAACGTGCAGACGTAATCGGCTTCCGTCTCTACAATGACAAAGGCGAAGAAGTGGATATGCAGTATGACATGAAAGAAAAGAAATTCTCAATGGATCGTCGCAAGAGCGGAGAGGTCAGCTTCAATGAGAATTTCCCGATGTTGACCTGGACAGCAATTGAACAAGGTGGAAACGAGGAACAAGGCGGCAAAGAGGCATTGAAACTCCGTCTGTTTGTGGATAAATCCAGTGTGGAAGCCTTTGGAAATGGTGGACGTTTTGTGATGACCAATCAGGTATTCCCTTCGGAACCTTACAATCATATCAACTTTTACAGTAAAGGAGGAGCTTATAAAGTAGATTCGTTTGTGGTTCATAAGTTGAAGCCATAAATATCTCTTGTTCGCCCTATGCGCTCTTTATTTGTTTCCCTATGGATGAATACATCTTTCCTTAAGGGATAGTAGGTGGATAGTAGGGATATACTTGTGTTAAACCTACGGTATTACTGATTCGTCACGGCCGTGACGAGTTCCTACCATGGCCGTGGAAAGATCTTCCCACAGCCATGACGAATTCCTACCACGGCCGTGGTAAGTTAGTAATACCGTAGCTTCAAGGTTACTATGCCGTAGGTTTAAGATAAAGATACCGTAGGCTTGAGGTATTGATGCAATAAGGAGAGCGTGATTCATATAGGCGACGAACAGATAACTAACGGTAAGTACCCACACGACTAACATCAGATTGTAAATTGAATCATATAACTGCATGATATAAATAGAATAAGTACTCATGCAAAATATAATTTTATATTATTAGGTACGGATTACGCGGATTACAGGGTTGCTATCTGACAGCCATCATTCGAGAAGCCGTGTAATCCGCCTAATCCGTGCCTAAATTTATGATATAAACAAATGATGATAACATATTTAGATAAAAAAAACAATGGAAAACAGTAAAAACTCTTCCCTTTCCAAACTAATCCCGGTGATGCTTTGCTTCTTTGCCATGGGATTTGTTGACCTGGTAGGCATTGCCTCCAATTATGTAAAGGCAGACCTCGGTCTGTCGGACTCGCAGGCGAATATCTTCCCTTCACTGGTATTCTTCTGGTTCCTCATCTTCTCCGTACCCACAGGTATGTTGATGAGCCGCATCGGTCAGAAGAAAACCGTATTGCTTAGTTTGCTTGTGACTTTTGCTTCTTTGTTATTGCCGGTTTTCGGAGACAGCTATATGCTGATGTTGATTTCTTTCTCCCTTCTGGGCATCGGAAATGCGTTGATGCAGACTTCCCTGAATCCGTTGCTTTCTAACATCGTACGTGGCGACCGTTTGGCAAGTAGCCTGACTTTCGGCCAGTTTGTGAAAGCCATTGCCTCTTTTCTTGCTCCTTACATTGCCATGTGGGGAGCGACACAAGCCATCCCAACTTTCGATTTGGGCTGGCGCATCCTGTTCCCGATTTACATGATTGTAGCCGTCATTGCTATCCTGTTGCTCAATGTCACACAGATTAAAGAGGAAAAAGAAGAAGGCAAACCGTCTACTTTCGGACAATGTCTCGCTTTGCTTGGCAAACCGTTTATCCTGCTTTCTTTCATCGGCATCATGTGTCACGTTGGAATTGATGTGGGAACAAATACCACTGCCCCCAAGATTTTGATGGAACGTCTCGGCATGGGCCTTGATGATGCGGCTTTTGCAACAAGCCTTTATTTCATCTTCCGTACGGCAGGCTGCTTCCTCGGTTCTTTCATTTTACGTAAGATGTCACCGAAGTCTTTCTTCGGCATTAGCGTTGTGATGATGCTGATAGCGATGGCAGGCTTGTTTATATTCCATGACAAGACAATGATTTATGTATGCATCGGTCTGATTGGTTTCGGCAATTCCAATGTGTTCTCCGTAGTCTTCTCGCAGGCATTGCTTTATCTGCCGGGTAAGAAAAATGAAGTTTCCGGTCTGATGATTATGGGACTGTTCGGCGGCACGGTATTTCCGTTGGCTATGGGAGTAGCATCCGATGCCATGGGACAGAGTGGGGCAGTAGCCGTAATGACAGTGGGCGTGCTTTATCTCTTGTTCTATACGTTCCGTATTAAAAAATAATTTTATAACTTTGGAAACAATAAAATCCGTAGATCATGAATAATATAATCGTAGGAATGGGCGAGGCACTTTGGGATGTGTTGCCCGAAGGAAAGAAAATAGGTGGTGCTCCGGCAAACTTTGCCTATCATGTATCACAGTTTGGTTTTGACAGTCGCGTGGTGAGTGCCGTGGGCAAGGATGAGTTGGGAGATGAGATTCTGAACGTATTCAACGAGAAGAAACTGAAAACGCAGATTGAACAAGTGGATTATCCTACCGGTACGGTACAAGTGACACTGGATAACGAGGGAGTGCCTTGTTACGAAATCAAAGAAGGCGTGGCATGGGATAACATACCTTTTACGGATGAACTGAAACGTTTGGCATTGAGTACGCGCGCCGTTTGCTTCGGTTCCCTGGCTCAACGTAATGAAGTGAGCCGTGCCACTATCAACCGTTTTCTGGATACGATGCCCGACATAGACGGACAACTGAAAATCTTTGATATTAATCTCCGCCAGGACTTCTACACCAAAGAGGTATTGCGCGAATCTTTCCGCCGTTGCAACATTCTGAAGATAAACGACGAAGAACTGGTGACCATCAGCCGTATGTTTGGCTATCCCGGCATCGACTTACAGGATAAATGTTGGATTCTGTTGGCAAAATACAACCTGAAGATGCTGATTCTGACTTGCGGAATTAATGGTAGTTATGTGTTTACTCCGGGTGTTGTCTCTTTCCAAGAGACGCCGAGAGTTCCGGTTGCCGATACGGTGGGAGCAGGTGATTCTTTTACCGCTGCTTTCTGTGCTTCTATTCTCAATGGAAAACCGGTTCCTGAAGCTCATAAACTTGCCGTTGAAGTTTCTGCTTATGTCTGCACGCAAAGCGGTGCAATGCCCGAACTTCCGCAGGTTTTGAAAGACAAACTAATGTAATTGTTTGATGGAAAGTAAGTATAGAGGTATATCTCAGTCTGTGGGAATATACCTCTTGTTCTTTTTGCATGATTCGTATGATATGAGAGGTATAGACATAAAAAAAGGAGCAACGCCTTGCTCCAACCTTTGTTAACCTTAAATCTAATACTATGAAAAACACATTGCAAAGATACGGACTTCTGCTAAATCTGCAAATAATCCAAATAAAAAGAGATGTTTTATAACATTTATTAAGTGTTTGTCTTACGCTTTATACTTTTGTTAATAGTTTCCGGTTGAATATTGGGAACTGTTTTGCATTTCTTTGGAGGGTAATGATGAGAATAATTGGGTGATAGATAGCATACTCACAGTTTTATTTCTTATTTTTGTTCTCAATCGTCCATTTGGGTCATAGAAAGAAATACGAAAAAAATGAGAATGATTAGAATGATGGGATATACAAAGTGGATAGCAGTCTTGCTCTGTCTTCTTGGCATGACGGCTTGTCGGCAGGATGCACCGCGTTTCCGTATCGGGGTGGCGCAATGTAGTGATGACTCCTGGCGGCATAAGATGAATGATGAAATTCTCCGCGAAGCAATGTTTTATGATGGAGTATCGGTTGAAATCCGGTCGGCTGCGGATGATAATCGTAAACAGGCGGAAGACGTTCATTATTTTATAGATGAAGGGGTTGATTTATTGATTATCTCTGCCAACGAAGCGGCCCCCATGACTCCGATTGTAGAGGAAGCCTATCAAAAGGGAATACCTGTCATCCTGGTAGACCGGAAGATTCTTTCTGATAAATATACTGCCTATATCGGTGCCGACAATTATGAAATAGGACGTGCGGTAGGTAATTATATTGCGTCAAGCCTGAAAGGAAAAGGGAATGTGGTGGAACTTACCGGACTGGGTGGCTCAACTCCTGCCATGGAACGCCATCAAGGATTTATGGCTGCTATCAGTAACTTTCCGGATATCAAACTGATTGATAAAGCGGATGCTGCGTGGGAACGTGAACCGGCGGAAGTGGAAATGGATAGTATGCTTCGCCGTCATCCGAAGATTGATGCGGTGTATGCACATAACGACCGTATCGCTCCGGGAGCTTATCAGGCTGCAAAGAAAGTGGGACGGGAGAAGGAAATGATTTTTGTCGGTATCGATGCTCTCCCCGGCAAAGGTAACGGATTGGAAATGGTGCTCGACAGTGTGTTGAATGCTACTTTTATTTATCCGACCAATGGCGACAAAGTGATGCAACTGGCAATGAATATTCTTGAGAAAAAGCCTTATCCCCGGGAAACGGTCATGAACACTGCGGTGGTCGACCGTACGAATGCGCATGTCATGCAACTTCAGACAACTCACATCTCGGAACTGGATCAGAAGATTGAAACATTGAACGGACGTATCGGCGGATATCTGTCTCGGGTTGCTACGCAGCAGGTGGTGATGTATGGCGGTTTGGTTATTCTTCTATTGGTGGCAGGTTTATTATTGGTAGTCTATAAATCTCTCCGTGCTAAAAATCGTCTGAATAAGGAACTTTCCGAGCAGAAGAAACAGTTGGAAGAACAGCGGGACAAACTGGAAGAACAACGGGATCAGCTCATCCAGCTTTCTCATCAACTGGAAGAGGCAACGCATGCCAAACTGGTTTTCTTCACAAATATATCTCACGATTTCCGTACTCCGCTTACATTGGTTGCTGATCCGGTAGAACATTTATTGGCCGATCATACACTAAGTGGAGATCAGCATCGAATGTTGATGCTGATTCAACGAAACGTGAATATCCTCTTACGTCTTGTCAATCAGATTCTGGATTTCCGTAAATACGAGAACGGTAAGATGGAATATACACCTGTTCAGGTAGATGTTCTTTCCTCTTTTGAGGGCTGGAACGAATCATTCCTTGCAGTTGCCCGGAAGAAACACATTCATTTCTCTTTTGATAATATGCCGGATACGGATTACCATACATTGGCGGATATGGAAAAGTTGGAACGTATTTATTTTAATCTGCTTTCCAATGCGTTCAAGTTCACACCGGAAAATGGAAAGATAACAGTTCGTTTATCTTCCTTGACGAAAGAGGATACTCGCTGGATTCGTTTTACTATAGCCAATACCGGTTCAATGATTTCCGCCGAACATATCCGGAGCATTTTCGATCGTTTTTATAAAATAGACATGCATCATGCCGGTTCGGGAATCGGACTTGCACTGGTTAAAGCTTTTGTTGAATTGCATAAAGGTACAATTTCTGTGGAAAGTGATGAAAAGCAGGGCACTGTCTTTACCGTTGATTTACCGGTACAGACTTGTGAGACTATTCTGGCCGAAGATTCTCTAAAGTCATCAATCTCTGCAGTTCCTTTAAATCCTGCTTCTCCCGGATCTCCCGCCTCTTCCGACCTGAATGAATCTTTAGTTGTCGAAGAAGAGGAACTGGAAAAAGGCTATGATTCTTCCAAACCTTCTGTTTTGGTAATTGATGATAATGCAGATATCCGTTCGTATGTACGCGGATTACTCCATACCGATTATACTGTAATTGAAGCAGCAGACGGTTCGGAGGGCATCCGCAAAGCAATGAAATATGTCCCAGACTTGATAATCTCTGATGTGATGATGCCCGGTATTGATGGAATAGAGTGTTGTCGTCGGCTGAAAAGCGAACTGCAAACCTGCCATATCCCTGTCATCTTATTGACAGCCTGTTCTTTGGATGAACAACGGATTCAGGGATATGACGGAGGTACGGATTCTTATATCTCCAAGCCCTTCAGTTCGCAATTGCTGTTGGCACGCGTTCGTAATCTGATAGATTCACATCGCCGCCTGAAACAGTTCTTTGGTGACGGACAAACGTTGGCGAAAGAGGATGTTTGTGACATGGATAAAGACTTTGTGGAAAAATTCAAGGCTTTGATTGAAGCAAAGATGGGAGACTCAAATTTGAATGTAGAAGATTTGGGTAAGGATATGGGATTAAGTCGTGTGCAGCTCTATCGCAAAATAAAATCCCTGACTAATTATTCTCCGAATGAATTGCTTCGCATCGCTCGCTTGAAGAAGGCTGCTTCCCTGCTTGCTTCGTCAGATATGACAGTGGCGGAGATTGGTTATGAAGTCGGTTTTAGTTCTCCTTCTTATTTTACCAAATGTTATAGAGAGCAGTTTGGCGAAAGTCCGACAGATTTGCTGAAAAGGAAAGGATAGAATCAAAACTATTCACGTCAGAATACAATAAATCCCGGTAACTTGAATTTTCAATGTTTACCGGGATTTATTGATATGTGTTAGTTATGAATCAATAAACTTTTATCTGCGTTTCCTTGATTATACCAGTTTTGTTCGTTTTTGCCACTACTTTGCGCCCATTTTGCGAATCCTTTATAGGCTTCCAAGAAATTAGCTTTTTCAATAGCATGCGCTGCGTTGCCTGGTACTCTTAATCCCCAAATCAGGCGTCCTGCACTAAAATAATAATTATCATCTTCTTCGTCCCCGTTTGTATATACCGGTAGCAGATTTTTATCATTGAATGGATATTGGTAAGTGATCGGTTCAATACCATTCATATGGATTTCTGTTCCGCTATCATTACGTTTTAAATACAAGTCGAATTCATCGCCTTCTAATATTTCCTTTACTTCTTTTCTCTTCTTTAGGGTGATCAGAATATTGATCTCCGGTAAATCACTTGTTGCTACCAAAGCATTCTTTTCTGTATTATAATATTGGCTGCCTGCAGGTTTAGCCAGATTCTTAATTAAAGGGCTGTAATCAATGATAAGATGTTTATTGGGGACAAGATCTACTCCGTCGATCGCAGGAATCACGTTTTTAGTTTCATAAACTTCTATACTTTCCACTTCGTCAGAATCTATTTCTTTCAGTCTTAAATAAGGAGAATAAGGGAATATTCCTCCGATAGCTTTTAGACGTAATCCTATTTGTATATACTGCGCAGTGTATTTTTTGTCAACCTTTTTAATACCTTGGAACTGCACCTTATAATTGACTACAAAATCATTAAAGTCATAATCTCCTAATGATGGGAATTGGTCTTCAAACATGATTGTTCCCCAACCATCTTTGGGATGAAAAATGACTCCTTTTGACAATTGGATGTCATCTTCTATATCATGCCCACGAGTGATTGACCGGGTGGTGTTAGATTTGGATTTGGCATCATTAGCAATGTTCAGTGAGAAACTTCTATCTGCATTTACAGGTATGGCTACTTTTTTGATTTCATTGGTGCTGGTTTTGTACTGGGCATACAATGTATTTACGTAGGTTGGGATGCTCAAAGGGAGACTTGAAATTTCTGTATCTACAGGAATGTCGGCTATTTTCTCTTCTTTACTACATGCTTCATCCAAAAAGAAGGAAACCATAGTGGGGGTAGTAGCAGCTACTGTTCCTGCGGCTACTTGAGTTAATTTCCATTGAAAGCCTGCGGGTATATCCAAGTCTTTTACTTGAATTTCTTTCTCGGGTTGTTTACTTTCATCATAAAGGTTCTTCTCACAGGAGCTGAAAGCGAATACTCCAAATAAACAAGAAGCGAATAGAATTGTCTTCTTTTTCATAACAGCAGTGCTTGTTTTGTTAATAATAGGGTTGCTTTTAATGGGTACAAAGGTCGGGATTATTTGTAAATAAAGCAAATAAAGTTGCATATTTTATTTGAAATACTTTTATTATTTGCAAATTCTTTCCTTTTTATCTAGTTTTGGAACTGAAATAAAGTAATGTTTGAGTGATGAAAGATTATAAAGTAGACAAAGCGAGTCTCTCCGCATCCTTTTGTCAAGAGGTGTATCAGGTTGTTCGGGAAATTCCGGTAGGTAAAGTTTCTACCTATGGGGGAATTGCCGCATTATTGGGAATGCCTCAATGTTCCCGTATGGTGGGGCGTGCCTTGAAACAGGTTCCGGATGATTTATCTACGCCTTGTCACCGGGTTGTCAATGCATCGGGACGCCTTGTTCCGGGTTGGACAGAGCAGAAACAACTCTTGTTGGAAGAAGGGATCTCTTTCAAGCAAAATGGATGCGTAGACTTGAAAAAGCATCTTTGGAATTACTCCGTACCTGAATGAAATTTGCATATTTAATCTATTTTCCTTACCTTTGTGCCAACAATATGCAAGAACAGACTGTTATTTATTTATGAAAATACTATTTTCTACTGTTCATTAAGAGGATAATCTTATCAAATTCTATTCCTTTTAAACTACTCTGTCTGTTTTTTTTAAACCATTTAAAAAACGTCGGACCGTCATGTTATCATGTGACATGACTGAACCATGCGAACATTCAACTTGTTTATCGTAAGTGAGAATAAGGAATGCGGCAGTTGAAAACAAAACAAATATTATAATCTAAACCAATATATTATATGAGTAAAATAGAAATAAAGGATTTGTACCTTATCTTTGGTAACGAGAAGCAGAAAGCCCTCAAGATGTTGAAAAAAGATAAGAGTAAAGAGGAAATTCTGAAAGATACCGGTTGTACGGTAGGAGTGAAAGATGCCAATCTTTCAATTAATGAAGGAGAGTTTTTCGTGATAATGGGACTCTCGGGAAGTGGAAAATCGACATTACTGCGTTGTATCAATCGTCTGATACGTCCTACTGCCGGACAAGTGCTTGTAAACGGAGTAGATATATCTAAAATATCCGAAAAAGAGTTATTGCAAGTTCGCCGGAAAGAGTTGGCGATGGTTTTCCAGAATTTCGGTCTGTTGCCTCACCGTTCCGTATTGAGCAATATCGCGTTCGGTCTCGAACTTCAGGGAGTGAAGAAAGAGGAACGTGAGAAGAAAGCGATGGAAAGTATGAAGCTTGTCGGATTGAAAGGATATGAAAATCAGATGGTAGGCGAGCTTTCCGGTGGAATGCAACAGCGTGTCGGATTGGCCCGCGCCCTGGCTAATAATCCTGAAGTACTTCTAATGGATGAGGCTTTCTCTGCGCTCGATCCTCTGATTCGTGTGCAAATGCAGGATGAACTGCTGGCTTTGCAATCGAAGATGAAAAAAACAATTGTCTTTATTACCCATGACTTGAGTGAAGCGATTAAACTGGGCGACCGTATTGCTATTATGAAAGACGGAGAGGTGGTGCAGGTAGGTACTTCAGAAGAAATACTGACCGAACCGGCTAACGATTATGTAGCCCGTTTTGTTGAAAACGTGGACAGGAGTAAAATTATCACCGCTTCTTCTTTAATGATTGACAAACCACTGGTGGCCCGTTTGAAGAAAGAGGGACCTGAAGTATTGATTCGTAAGATGCGTGCGAAGAATATCACCGTATTACCTGTCATAGACGCCGATGATAAACTGGTCGGAGAAGTACGTCTGAACGACCTGCTTAAGTTACGTAGCAGACAGGAAAAATCCATTGAAACGATTGTGCGTACAGAAGTACATTCTGTATTGGAGGATACAGTGTTGGAGGATATACTTCCTTTAATGACAAAGAGCAATTCGCCGGTATGGGTGATTGATGAGACGCATGAGTTTTTAGGAACAATCCCGCTTTCCTCCTTAATCATCGAAGTGACGGGGAAAGATAAAGAAGAAATAAACGAAATAATTCAAAACGCAATAGATTTATGATAAATATAGGACAATATATAGAGATGGCCATCAATTGGATGATGGTACATTTTTCCACTTTCTTTGATGCCATAAATGCAGGCATCGGTAGTTTTATTATAGGATTCCAACACGTACTTTTTGGAATACCTTTTTATATAACCATTCTAGTGCTTGCTGCACTCGCATGGATGAAGGCAGGACGTGGTACGGCAATTTTCACCGCATTGGGATTATTACTGATTTATGGAATGGGATTTTGGGAGGCTACCATGCAAACTCTGGCTCTCGTTTTTTCATCTACCTGTCTGGCTCTGATTGTTGGTGTACCTTTAGGAGTGTGGACGGCAAACAGTCCGCGTGCAGAGAAAATACTCCGTCCTGTTCTCGACTTGATGCAGACGATGCCTGCTTTTGTTTATCTGATTCCTGCCGTTTTGTTTTTCGGATTGGGAGCAGTGCCGGGAGTGTTTGCCACCATTATCTTTGCTATGCCTCCTGTGGTCCGCCTTACCGGATTGGGAATCCGGCAAGTTCCTAAAAATGTAGTGGAAGCTTCCCGTTCGTTCGGAGCTACCCGTTGGCAGTTATTGTATAAAGTGCAGCTTCCTTTGGCGTTGCCCACTATCCTGACTGGTGTCAACCAGACAATAATGATGTCGCTTTCTATGGTTGTCATTGCTGCCATGATTGCTGCCGGTGGTCTGGGAGAAATTGTATTGAAAGGTATTACCCAAATGAAAATCGGACTTGGGTTTGAAGGTGGTATAGTAGTTGTTATTTTAGCTATTATCTTAGACCGTATCACACAAGGAATGGCAGGACGAAAAAATAAGAACTAAACGGAAAGGATAAAATACGTATGAGAATATATAAAATAGTAGGAATAGTGCTTTCGGCTATGCTTTTGCTGGCTTCCTGTGCTCATTCAGACCTAGAGGAAAAGAAAATAAAAATAGCCTATGCCAATTGGCTGGAAGGTATTGCCATGAGTCATTTGGCCAAGGTGGTATTGGAAGAGCATGGATATGAGGTTGAACTGCAAAATGCTGACCTTGCCCCCATCTTTGTATCTATGTCAGGAAAGAAATCTGATGTGTTTCTGGATGCCTGGTTACCAATAACGATGAAAGATTATATGGATCAGTATGGGGACAGCATCGAATTTTTGGGGGAGGTATACGGAGAAGCTCGCGTCGGACTGGTTGTTCCTCAATATGTTACGATCCAGTCTATTAGTGAGCTGGAAGCTAATAAAGACCGTTTCTCTTCTGAAATAGTAGGAATTGATGCGGGAGCAGGGATAATGAAGACGACCGATAAGGCCATTGCTGCTTACGGACTTGATGGGTATACCCTCATGACTTCAAGTAGTTCCACCATGCTGGCTTCTTTGAAAAAAGCGATGGACAAAGGAGAATGGATTGTCATCACGGGGTGGACACCGCATTGGATGTTCGACCAGTTTGACTTGAAATTCTTGGATGATCCGAAGAAAGTATATGGAGACTTGGAAGAAATACATGCTATTGCATGGAAAGGATTCAGTGAGAAAGATCCGTTTGCTGCCGAATTCTTTGGTAACATCAAACTAACGACAGAAGAACTTAGCTCTTTTATGACAGCTATGAAGGATGCCCGGATGGATGAAGAAGAAATAGCCCGCAAATGGAGGGATGAACATCGGCAGTTGGTGGATAGTTGGATTCCGAAGTCAGAGAATAAATAGATTGGAGCATTGTTATTCTTAATTTTAAATATAAAATAGATATGAACTCTAGTGGGAAAAAGGGAGTATTGTTTATGTTAGACAGGGTTCATACAATAAAAAAGCGGTAATCTTCTACAAGATTACCGCTTTATATTTATAGGGTATTACTATTATTCAGCACCCCAGTTTTCTCTAGCCAAACGTTTGTAGCTGTTGTAACGCCATTTAGCGTTTTCTTCAGCAGCTTTGAACAGTTCTTCAGCTTCAGCAGGATATTGTTTCATTACAGAAGCGTAACGAACTTCACCCTTCAAGAAACCTTGGAAATCTTCCCAGTTCGGTTCTTTGCTATCCAATTGGAATGGGTTCTTGCCTTCTTCTTCCAAAGCTGGGTTGTAACGCCACAAGTGCCAGTAACCGCACTTAACAGCTTTTTCTTCTTCTTCCTGGCTCTTACCCATACCTGCTTTCAGACCGTGGTTGATACATGGAGCGTAAGCGATAATCAAAGATGGTCCAGGATATGCTTCAGCTTCACGGATAGCTTTCAGAGTTTGAGCTTGGTCAGCACCCATAGCGATCTGTGCAACATATACATAACCGTAAGTAGTAGCCATCAGACCGAGGTCTTTCTTACGTACGCGCTTACCAGCAGCAGCGAACTTAGCGATAGCACCTACCGGAGTAGCTTTAGAAGACTGACCACCTGTGTTAGAGTAAACTTCAGTATCCAGAACGAGGATGTTAACGTCCTTACCGGAAGCGATTACATGGTCAAGACCACCGTAACCGATATCGTAAGAAGCACCGTCACCACCAATGATCCACTGGCTGCGTTTTACAAGATATTGTTGCAGTTCAGCGATTTGTTTGCAGTGGTTACATTTATCCTTGTTAGCTTCAACAACCGGAATGATCTTAGCAGCCAATTCCTTAGTCTTGTCCGCATCCAGCATATTGTTGATCCATTCAGCGAACAGTTCTTTTACTTCAGCAGGAGTGCAATCAGCAGCAATAGCCTCGTTCATCACTTTCACGAGACGAGCACGCATCTTTTCGTTAGCCAGTTCCATACCCAAACCGAATTCACAGAAGTCTTCGAACAGTGAGTTAGCCCAAGCAGGACCGTGTCCGTTTTCGTTTGTAGTATACGGAGTAGAAGGAACAGAACCAGAGTAGATAGAAGAACATCCGGTAGCGTTAGCAACCATTTCACGGTCACCGAACAATTGAGAAATCAATTTCACGTATGGAGTTTCACCACAACCAGAGCAAGCGCCGGAGAACTCAAACAACGGAGTAGCGAACTGTGAGTTCTTCACGTTAGCCTTGATATCAACAAGATGTTGTTTAGTCTTCACGTTTTCAGCACAGTAAGTCCAGTTTTCAGCTTGAGCCAATTGGCTTTCGAGGTGTTTCATTGTCAATGCTTTGCCACCCTTCTTCGGATTACCCGGACAGATGTCGGCACAGTTACCGCAACCCAGACAGTCGAGAACGTCCACCTGGATACGGAATGTCATACCGTCGAATGCTTTACCTACAGCTTTCAGTTGTTCGAACTTAGCACCCTTCTGCTCTTCAGCGTCGAGTACGAACGGACGGATAGAAGCGTGAGGACAAACGTATGCACACTTGTTACACTGGATACAGTTTTCCGGATTCCATTCAGGAACGAATGCAGCTACACCACGTTTTTCGTATTTAGCAGTACCTTGATACCAAGTACCGTCTTCGATACCCTTGAATGCAGATACCGGCAACAAGTCACCGTCTTGTGCATTGATCGGACGAACTACTTCGTTGATGAATGCAGGATCGTTGTTTTCAGCTTTTGCGTCATCCGGAAGGTTAGCCCAAGCAGGATCAACAGCCAAAGTCTTGTATTCACCACCACGGTCAACGGCAGCATAGTTCTTGTTAACAACGTCTTCACCCTTCTTGCCGTAAGACTTAACGATGAATTTCTTCATCTGCTCAACAGCTTGTTCTACAGGAATAACGCCTGTGATACGGAAGAATGCAGATTGAAGGATTGTGTTGGTACGGTTACCCAAACCAATTTCCAGTGCAATCTGTGTTGCGTTGATATAGTATACAGAAATGTTGTTCTGTGCAAAATATTTCTTAACCTTGTTAGGCAGGTTCTTAGCCAGTTCTTCACCTTCCCAGATTGTGTTCAGCAAGAAAGAACCGTTCTTACGCAAACCACGAGTTACATCGTACATGTGCAGGTAAGCCTGAACGTGACAAGCAACGAAGTTCGGAGTATTTACCAGATAAGTAGAACGGATTGGATTGTCACCGAAACGCAAGTGAGAACAAGTGAAACCACCCGACTTCTTAGAGTCATAAGAGAAGTAAGCCTGGCAGTGTTTGTCAGTGTTGTCACCGATAATCTTTACAGAGTTCTTGTTAGCACCTACTGTACCGTCAGCACCCAAACCGTAGAATTTAGCTTCGAACATACCTTCGCCGCCTAAAGCGATTTCTTCTTTTTGAGGAAGAGAAGTGAAAGTAACGTCGTCTACGATACCGATAGTGAAGTGGTTCTTCGGCATTGGCATAGCCAAGTTTTCGAATACTGAAAGAATTTGAGCAGGAGTAGTATCTTTTGAACCCAAACCGTAGCGACCGCCAACGATAACCGGAGCATTTTCTGCACCGTAGAAGCAGTCTTTAACGTCAAGGTAAAGAGGTTCGCCGTTAGCACCCGGTTCTTTAGTACGGTCAAGAACTGCGATAGTTTTAGCAGTCTTAGGTACAGCAGCCAAGAAGTGTTTAGCAGAGAACGGACGATACAGGTGTACGGCAACCATACCCACTTTTTCGCCGTTTGCTACCAGGTAGTCGATAGCTTCGCGGGCAGCTTCTGTTACAGAACCCATAGCGATAATTACGCGTTCTGCATCTTCTGCACCATAGTAATCGAACAAACCGTATTTACGACCTGTGATCTTAGAAATTTCATTCATGTATTCTTCTACGATAGCAGGAACTGCTTCATAGTAGTTGTTGCATGATTCACGATGTTGGAAGAAATGGTCAGGATTTTCAGCCATACCACGAGCTACCGGTTTCATCGGGTTCAGTGCGCGGGCACGGAATTCAGCCAAAGCTTCCTGGTCGATCAGTGGAGCAAGATCATCATTTTCCAACATTTCAATCTTTTGGATTTCGTGAGATGTACGGAAACCATCGAAGAAGTTCATGAACGGAACGCGAGATTTGATGGTAGCCAAGTGAGCAACACCAGCCAAATCCATAACTTCCTGTACAGAGCCTTCAGCCAACATAGCAAAGCCAGTCTGACGAGCTGACATTACGTCTTGGTGGTCACCGAAGATACACAATGCGTGAGAAGCCAATGTACGAGCAGATACATGGAATACGCAAGGCAAGAACTCACCGGCAATTTTGTACATGTTAGGGATCATCAGGAGAAGACCCTGGGAAGCAGTGTAAGTAGTAGTCAACGCACCAGCCTGAAGAGAACCGTGAACTGCACCGGCAGCACCACCTTCAGATTGCATTTCCTGTACTAATACTGTTTCGCCGAAGATGTTCTTACGTCCTGCGGCAGCCCATTCGTCTACGTACTCAGCCATAGTCGAAGAAGGAGTGATGGGGTAGATAGCTGCTACTTCAGAGAACATATACGAGATATGCGCTGCAGCCTGGTTACCATCACAAGTGATGAATTTCTTCTGTTTAGTCATAACTAAATTAAATATTTAAGTAAATAAATCTTTTAATATAAAAAGCCGAACATCCAGAGAGGTATCTGGTTGCCCCGACCTATTTCAGCCTTATGCAACGCGTACGTTACATTCGGATTGTTCTTGATCTTTGCGCCTTCCTGGCAAATTTTGAACGGCATTACTTCGTCTACCATAAAAGAGACGTTTTTATCTCCTTTATGTACCTTATGGTCTTTCCATAAAGAATTTGCAAAGAATGTGTCGAGCACATCCTGCTCTTCCACTTTCACCGGATAGATGGAATACATCAGGTTGGAGTTGTGCATCATTATCTTCGAAGGTTTTTTAGGGAATTCTTCCCCTTTCGGATAAACCAGATTAATGAGTCGCGCATCTGCCAGATACTTGATATAGTTCATCACCGTGGCGCGAGATGTCTGTATGTCGCTTGCCAGTTGGCTCACATTTGGAGCCTTCGGCCCGTCGACAGCGAGCAAATATAGTAATTTTTTTATCTTTGAAAGATATTTCAGTTCAATTTGTTTGATGAGAAGTATATCTACTTCCACCATCATGTTCATCGTTTTCAGCAGATTCTCCGAAAAGTTACGTTTTTCAAGGAAGAACGGATAGAATCCGTGGTGCAGGTAATCCTGAAAATAGTCAAGCGGACGAACTTTGGAGAGTACTCCTTTGGCAATCTGTTCGTGAGTGCTAAGAATTTCTTCGAGGCTATATGCCCTGAATTTCATGCCTGTTTGCAAGTTTAGGAATTCACGGAAAGAGAATCCACGCAGGTTATAGCTCTTGGCGATATCACGTAATTCAAGATTTTCTTCTTTCAGTCGCATCACGGACGAGCCGGTGAAGACAATTTTCAGGTTAGGAAAACGGTCGTAACACATGCGTAACTCTTTGCTCCATTCCGGATGTTTGAACACCTGGTCGATCAACAATACTTTTCCGCCACGTTTCTGAAATTCGTTGGCGAAGTCTACAATGCTGTGGCCCGAGAAATAGAAGTTGTTCATGTTGATGAACAGACAGGAACGGTCGTTCCCGAATTTCTCTTTGGCGTATTGGAGAAGGAAAGTGGTTTTTCCTACGCCACGTGTCCCTTTGATACCAATCAGGCGGTCGCTCCAGTCGATCTCGTCCATAAGATCGCGGCGAACGGGGGCATTGGTGTGCTCAACGAGGTAGGCGTGTGTGCGGTAGAATGATTCCATTTCAGTTCTTTGTTTTTCGGGTGGCAAATATACTGCTTTTTTTAGGATTTGCAAAGTAGAGATGGCAAAATTGTGTGTTTAATTCCAACTTTCTGTTTATTGTAGTCATTCCTGACTATTTCCTGTATATATTTGCAGAATAAAGTTTTGAATTCATTTGAAATGACAAAAAAGGCTCTTTATATATTCAATCCGGAACATGACTTGGCGTTGGCTAGCGGTGAAACAAATTATATGGCTCCGGCTTCTGCCAGACGTATGGCTTCCGAGTTGGCTTTGCTTCCGATGTGGTATGCAGAGGAGGGGAGTGCTGTATTAGCTCCTTCCGCTTATAATCTCGGCTATGTGAAGAAGATACAGGAATTATTAGGACTTTCGGTTGATTTGATGACAGAGCCGGAACTTGCTATTGAACCGAATTTGGATATTCGTCCTTGGGGATGGGATGTAGCTTTGCGGAAACGGCTTTCAGGGCTGGGCATGGATGAAGCCCTGCTTCCTTCTATGGAGCAATTAAACGGTTTGCGGGAATACTCCCATCGTTCTAAAGCCGTCTCGTTACTTCCGGAATTACAACTGAATGAATATTTCTGTGGAGAATCTTATTATTTGAAGGCACTGGAAGAATGGAAAACTTTTGTGGAAGAGCGGGAATGCTGCCTGTTGAAAGCTCCGCTTTCGGGAAGCGGTAAAGGCTTGAACTGGTGTAAAGGCATATTTACTCCTTTTATATCCGGTTGGTGTACGCGTGTGGCTGCTTCGCAGGGTGGAATCATTGCGGAACCTATATATAATAAGGTAGAGGACTTTGCCATGGAGTTTTATTCCGATGGTACAGGTGAAGTGACATTTATGGGATATTCCCTCTTCCATACCGGAAAGAGTGGAATGTATGAAGGGAATCGTTTGCTTTCTAATGAGGCAATCTGGAAACAACTTTCGCAATATGTCCCTTCAAAGGTTCTGACGGATTTGGAAAACTGTTTGAAATACAGACTTTCTGCGTTGGTAGGAACCGTTTATAAAGGTTATCTTGGAGTTGATATGATGATTTGTCGGTTTCCGGAAAATGAAAAGCCGTTTTTTCGGATTCATCCCTGTGTGGAAATAAATCTGCGCATGAATATGGGAATTGTTGCGCGTTTTTTATATGATCGTTATGTACGTTCTGATTCAACAGGGCGTTTTGTGATTGATTATCATCCTTCGGAAGGTGAAGCCTTGCAGGAACATGAACGAATGTCCGCAACTTATCCGTTGGAAATCAGGGAAGGTAGAGTGTACTCCGGTTATTTACCTTTGGTTCCTGTTCATAGGAGAAGTTGTTATCGGGCGTGGATATGGGTAACTCCTGATAATATTTAACTTTATCTGTTCACACCAGCCAGCGACTGATATTGCGTTTTTCCGCACTGAACTCTACCCCAATCTTTATCACTTCACGTCCGTCTGCCTGATACGGTATCAGATAGCCTTTATCGTCGATCTGCTTCAATGCCGCTTCTGCCGTGTCATGCAGCTTGAATTCGAAGACATAGATATATTTAGGTGTTTTCACTACGGCATCTGCACGACCGCGGGCGCTGCGTACTTCGGCATCGGTGAACTGTCCCATAAGTTTGAAAACAATATAGAAAACTACTTGGTAGTGACGCTCTGTCTGCTCGTTCAATTCGTAGTTGAAATCGGCAAAGAAGGCTTGCAGGCGGGTAAGAAAGGCATCGTAGTCTCCACTCTCCAATTCATTGACGAACTTGCCGATGTAAAACCCTTGATCGTTATTCTTCACTCCAGTATAGAACGGTACCAGGAAATCCATGAAACCGTAACGCACCTCATCGTTGGGAAATTCCAACAGGTAGTTGCGGAAACGTTCATCATAAGCTTTTATCGTCAGATATCCACTTTGGTAAATTAACGGAATCGGATTATTGGAATCTACACGATATTCGGAGAACATGGAAGACGGTGCTTCGATCCCGTCAAGCAAAGTACGCAGGTCGTATTCGGTTTCTTGCAGCATCTCGACGAGGAAAGTCGGTGTGCCGGTCTGGAACCAGTAATTGTCGAACACTTTTGATTTCAGGACATTCAGTACACTGAACGGGTTGAAGATACCTACTGAATTAATGCAAAAATGATAGCCGTCGTATAGACGTGTCATTCGTTGTACCGCGTCATCATAAGAAATGGAATTATTGGCTGCCAGTATCTTGATTTCCGGCTGGAAGGTATCCAATAATTCTTGAAGAGTGATGCCGCAAAGGGTTCCGTAATCGGGCCATAAAGTGATGTCCTGCAATTGGTTGAGGTCACTGAATACACTTACTTGTGAGAATTTCGTTACTCCTGTGAGGAAGACGAAACGTAGGTAGCGGTCGGCACTTTTCAATACTCCGTAAAAGGCTTTCAGAGTTTTACGGTATTCATCCAGTAAGACATCATTGCCTAAAGCTTGCAATAGAGGTTTGTCGTATTCGTCTACCAGAACTACAACGCTGCTACCGGTTTGTTCGTAGGCGCGACGGATGACGCCGGAGAAACGACCGGAAAGAGTGTTCTCGTCTATTCCTTTGCCATATTGGATTTCCCATAAGGTGAGTTGACGGCTGAGGATATCATAAAGTCTTTCTGGGGAATCGTACTTCTCGGCATTTAAATCCAGATGCAGCACAGGATGCTTTTCCCATTTCGTTTCCAGTTTTTCAATGGCAAGCCCTTCGAAGAGTTCTTTCTTTCCTTCAAAGTAGGCTTCAAAGGTAGAGAGAAGAAGACTTTTACCAAAACGGCGTGGACGGCTCAGGAAGTATGGAGTAGATGTATAAGCTATTTTCCATACAAGCTCTGTTTTATCTACATATAGATAATCGCCCTTACGAAGTTTCTCAAAGGTCTGTATCCCGATAGGGAGTTTACGAAGCAGGTCATTCATTGTTATTTTCCTTTTAGTGGTTCAAAGATAATCATTATTTTCGTAATATTTCGTTTTCAATATCTCAAAGAACGAGCGTTATAATTTTGTTTAACTGGAAAATTATTATTTAGCTCATTCTTGCACTGTTTTGAATAGATATTAGATGCATCGGAATTTTATTTACTCTAGTAACAAAGAAAAAACGCTTAGTAGTAGAGTTCTATCTGACACCCGGGTCTCAATGGTACTGACACCCGGGTGTTGGCATACCTGAGACCCGGGTGTCATAGATGCTGAGACCCGGGTCTCAGATAGATTGTTTATACAGTGGAGAAAAATCTAAACTATATTATTTAATTTCTTTCCGTGCGGATCAGTTCGTTTCTGCACCATTATGAATATCTGAAAGCAGACAACTTTTGTACAAAATCAAACATTACTAATATGGAAACGGACATAAAAAAAGAGTTTTGTAAAACCGATGTCTGTAAGTTAGTTTACCTTTGTTGCTAATATATGGAGAAGTAATAACAGAAATAGATTGAAACAATGAATAGCAAACTTCTAATGGTGGCAACAGGAATTATTTTTCTGGCTGCTTGTAATGTTCCGAAAGAAAATGAGATGAAATGGTTTGACCGTGCGGTGAGTACATCCGGACATCAATTGCTCTATATGGCAGAAAAGTTGAAAAACGAATCGGATACCCTTTGTTTTCCACGTTCCTTGAAAGATGGAAAATATCGCTTGGAAAAACCTTCGGATTGGACTTCCGGTTTTTTCCCGGGCTCCTTGTGGCTGGCGTATGAACTTACAGCTAAGGAAGAATTGGCAAAACAGGCACGTTTGTACACTGACCGTCTGGAAGCGATGCAGTATTATACGAAAAATCACGATTTGGGGTTTATGATGTTTTGTAGTTACGGTCAGGGCATCCGTCTAAAACCGGAACCAGCGGACAGCCTGATTCTCGTTCGCGCTGCCGAAAGCCTTTGTACGCGCTTTGAACCGAAAGTCGGATTGATTCGTTCCTGGGACTTTGGCAATTGGAGTTATCCTGTCATTATTGATAACATGATGAATCTGGAGATGCTTTTCTGGGCATCGGAACAGACCGGTAATCCGAAGTATCGGGAAATTGCCATAGCACATGCCGACAAAACACTGAAGAATCATTTTCGGGAAGATATGACATCTTATCATGTAGTCAGTTATTTGCCGGAAGATGGTACAGTCGAGTCGAAAGGTACTTACCAGGGATATGATGATGAATCGTCTTGGGCACGTGGTCAGGCTTGGGCCGTATATGGATATACCATGTGTTATCGTTTCACCAAACAACAAACTTATCTGAAAGCGGCTTATAAGATCGCTGAATTTATAATGAGCCATTGCCCGTCCGAAAAAGACTTTATTCCTTATTGGGATTATAATGCTCCGAACATTCCCAATGAACCTCGCGATGCTTCGGCGGCTGCCGTCACAGCTTCCGCCTTGTTGGAATTAAGCGGTTATGGGGACAAAAAACAAGGGCGGAAATACTTCCGTTATGCAGAGCGAATCTTGAAGCAACTTTCCTCGGAAACATACCTGGCAAGGGAAAGAGAAAATCACGGGTTTATTCTCATGCATTCGGTGGGTAGCTTTCCGCATAATAGTGAAGTCGACACCCCGTTGATTTATGCCGATTATTATTATCTGGAGGCTTTGAAACGATATAAAGAAATTAAAGCTAACGGATATATGTGATAAAAGTGGCTGGAAATACATATCTTTCCTCTAAAGAAAAAAATGATTTCTTTATTATGCCGGTGTAAAAAGCTCATGCTTTTTATGTACTTTTGTTTGAGTTAAAATGTTCTTGAACCGTGATTACTTATGAAAGACCGATATATACAAATTTGTTATTTGATTGTTTTATCTATTTGTTTCCAATTTATTCCGATATCTACTTTATTGGCAGATGAGGCTCCGGTTCGTTTTAAACGTTTGTCTGTAGATGATGGATTGTCGTACAATACAGTGCTTGCTTTAACCCAGGACCATAACAATAAGATATGGGTGGGCACTACTGAAGGATTGAACTGGCATGACGGTTTCCGCTTTGCGTCCTTTTATAAATCTTTGGTCGATACCGCCAGTTTGGGAAATAACTACATCTATTCTCTTTATACTGACCGAAAGGGAACGGTGTGGGCAGGGACAATGGTCGGACTTTCCCGGTATAATATTATAGGTAATGATTTTACAAATTACTCATTACCGGGCAATCAGTCGGTTCAGGTGTTTGCGATGGAAGAGCCGGCAGACAGGGAACAGTTGTTGTTAGGAACCAATCGGGGATTGGTTCTTTTTGAGAAAACGGATGGCAAGATGAAAATGCTCCCCCAGTTAGAAGGGAAGAATGTTTATTCCGTTCGTGCTATAGGAGACGGGGCATTACTTGGAACTTCAAAAGGTATTTATTTCTATTATTTCCGTAATGGTAATATTGTTCAATTGCTTCCTGAATTGAAAAATGAAGTAATCTCCAGTATCATTTATGATGATAAGACCCGGAATTGCTGGTTGGCGTCATTGACGAACGGAGTATATTTGATAGATGACAAATTTCAGGTTCGAGAACATTATAACCGGAAAAATTATCCGAAACAGTTTATTTCGGATGCTGTCCGGGCTTTGCAGCTGGATGACCGGGGAAGATTATGGATTGGAACGGTAGAAGGACTGCTGATTCTCCAACCGGATACAAAAAGTATTTCGCAATATCGCTTTTCCTATGAAGACCCTTCTTCTTTGGGACATAATTCTGTACGTTCTCTTCTAAGGGATCATCAGGGAGGAATGTGGGTAGGCACTTACCACGGAGGGCTTAATTATTATCATGTATTAGCACCTGATTTTCGTGTCCTGCAACATTCTGTCTACCGTAATTCATTGAGTGACAATACTGTCAGTTGCATAGCGGAAGACCCTTTCAATAATAATCTTTGGATTGGTACCAATGACGGAGGATTGAATCATTATGACAGGACAACCGGGCATTTCACTTGTTATTCCGATGAAGGCAACAAAGCCGGCTCCTTACGTTCGAATAACATTAAATGTGTGTTTCCCGAGAAAAATGGTTCTGTTTATATCGGTATGCATAGCGGCGGGTTGAGTCATTTGAACGTCAAGACCGGACATCTAAGTAATTATGATATTCCCGGTGCCGCATCCTTGGAAAATAGTTGCTATTCACTGTTGGATGGAGACGATGGTACACTTTGGATTGGTTCGATGGCTGGTTTGTATCGTTTTGATTATCAAACAAGGCAAATCTCCTTGCATCCTTTGGCAGTCAGATATCCTCAATTGAAAGATGTGCTTGTCTCTACCTTGTTCCGTGATTCAAGACGGCGTGTCTGGATTGGTACGGAAGAAAGCTTGTACATGTGTGCTGACGGAGAAATGCGAGTGATGGCTGATTCGGCAGGGGCTTATTCTCTTGGCCTGATACAGGCGTTGTGTGTATATGAAGACAGTAGCCATGCCATTTGGGTAGGCACTTCTTCCGGATTGTACCGCTATAAAGAAGGAACCTCTCTTTCATGGGAGCGTTATTCTATGAGCGACGGTTTGCCCGATGACTGTATCAGCGGTATTTTGGAAGATAAAAAAGGGCGGTTGTGGCTCACAACGAGCAGGGGACTTTCCTGTTTTGATTTGCATAAAAAGAATTTCTGCAACTATATCAAACAAGATGGTTTGCCGAACAATCAGTTTATGCAGTCGGCTGTATGCAGTTCAAAAGACGGCACTTTCTTTTTAGGAACTTTGAATGGGGTCGTCTTTTTTAATCCCGAACACTTCTCCGGCACTCCTTTTACGCCTAACGCAGTGATAACCGGATTGTCCATACAGAATCTTCCCATAAGGCAAGCTAAAGACGGAGATGTCGATTTTTATCAGGCTGACAACGGGAAGTTGCTGGGAGTCTCTTTTCCTTCGGAACTCAAAATGTTCAGAATCACTTTTTCTGTAATCAACTACCTGTCAAACAGCCGTAACAGGTTTGCCTATAAGCTGGAAGGTTACGATTCGGATTGGATTTATGCTACTTGGGCAGGAAGTCGTGGAGTGAACTATTGGAATTTGTCTCCGGGTAGATATGTTTTTAAAGTAAAGGCATGCAGTGACAGTGGACAATGGTCAGAAACCCCTGCAGAATTTTTTATTGATATTATTCCGATGTGGTATCAGACGTGGTGGGCAAAAACGTTGTTTTTCCTCTTTATCATCGGTATTTTAGCTTTTGTATTTTATTTCTTTATTGTTCGTGCCAAGATGAGGATGCAGGTACAGATTGAGCATATCGAACGGAATAAGATAGAAGAAATCAGTCAGGAGAAAGTCCGTTTTTATATTAATATGTCTCATGAATTGCGCACACCTTTAAGTCTGATATTAGCTCCGTTAGAGGAATTGTTGGGCGAAAAGAACTCTTTCGATCCCGCTGTGCAACAAAAATTGTCTTATGTCTATAAGAATGGACAGAAATTATTGCATATTGTCAATCAGCTACTTGACTTCAGGAAGGCAGAATCGGGAACATTACCTATCAATATCGTTTCAGGGCCGGTTGAGAGTATGGCAATGAATGTATTCAATTTATTTATAGAGAATGCACGGAAACGAAATATTAATTTCCATTTCCGTTCGGATTTGAAAGATGAATTATTTCCTGTTGACAGGATGTATTTGGAAACGATATTGATGAATTTGCTTTCCAATGCGTTTAAGTTTACTCCTGACGGCGGAGAAATCTCATTATCATTGTGGAAGAAGGAGTCTGTCTACGGATTTACGATACGTGATAACGGTATAGGTATTCCGGAAGAGAAACTTTCCCGCATTTTCGAACGCTTTTACCAAGTGGACGATAATCAGAAAGGTTCCGGCATTGGCTTGTCTTTGGTGAAATTGTTGATAGACAAGCATAGGGGTAGGATAGAGGTCGCTAGTGAAATCGGGAAATTCACAGAATTCAGGGTGATTTTGCCGGCAGACGTCCACATATTTCCGGCTGAAGAACAAAAACAGGACACGGAAACGACCTTCACTTTATCAAAATCTATGTATTCTCCTATGGATATTTCCTACCTGGAAGAGGTTGCGGTTAATACCACTGACATAGAGAAACCGGATGGTAGGGAAGAAGAGGGGAGAGCGACTATCCTGCTGGTGGATGATAATAAGGAAATGGTTGATTATTTGAAGGATAATTTTAAATCGGAGTATATCACGTTGATAGCCGGAAACGGGGAAGAAGCACTGGAAATGATGAAGGAACAGAAAGTGGATTTAATTCTTTCTGATGTGATGATGCCGGGAATAGATGGTATTAAGTTATGTGAGATTGTGAAGAAGAACATGCAAACCTGCCATATTCCGGTTATTTTGTTGTCAGCGAAAGGTAGTCTTGAGGCACAGACTGCGGGTATTCAGGCAGGTGCGGACGATTATATCCCCAAACCATTTTCTATTAATCTTCTGAAAGGGAAGATTAATAATATCCTGAAAGCCAGGCAGCGTTTGAGATATTATTATTCCAGTACGATTGATATTGATGCGGCAAAAATGACTTCGAATAAGCTGGATGAGGAATTTATAACCAAAGCCATTCAGACTGTGGAAGAAAACATCTCTGATGAAGACTTTACAGCCGATGATCTTGCGGAGAAGCTTTTTATGAGTCGCTCGTCATTATACTACAAAATGAATTCCATATCGGGTGAACCGCCGGCAAATTTTATTCGGCGGATACGTTTCAATATGGCGTGCAAATTACTGTTGGACGGGCGTTACTCCATATCTGAAGTGAGTGCCATGGTAGGTTTTTCATCCCGATCTTATTTCTCTACCAGTTTTAAGAAATATATGGGATGTATGCCTTCTGATTATGTGAAAAAACAGAGAAAATAGTGCCTGGGAAGCTCTTTTGAATAAAATCGAAAATGTTCTGATAGTTTTTAGCACTCTTTTGACAGTTATCGGACAAACTAAAAATAATAGAAAACACCCTTTCATTTCAATCCTCATATCTTAGCGGTGAAATTTAAAACCTCTAAAACAACGGTAAGTATGAGAAAAATGAAAAGCATGAAAGTGGTATTAGCTGCTTTGTTCGGACTCTCTTTTTCCTGGAATGTATGTGCACAGCAAAGTGATATTAAAGATCAAGGGTATGTGCACAAATCATCCACCTCTTATGAATATCCGACAGACCCGGCAGTACTGCAGAAATTAGATCAATGGCGAGACTTGAAATTCGGTGTACTGTTCCACTGGGGACTTTATTCCGTACCGGGTACTTTCGAGTCGTGGCTGTTGTGTTCGGAAGAAAAATTTATTCCGCGCCGAACTAAAATCTTCGGTGATATGCCTTATGATGATTTTAAAAAATGGTATTGGGGATTAAGCGAGTCTTTCAATCCAACGAAGTTTGCTCCGGAAGTATGGGCGGACATTATGAAAGATGCCGGTATGAAATATATGATTTTCACTACCAAACATCACGACGGTTTTTGTATGTTTGATACGAAGGAAACCGATTTCTCGATTGCTAAAGGGCCTTTTAAAAACAATCCTTTAAAAGATGTGACCTATCAAGTGTTTGATGCCTTCCGTCAGAAAGACTTTATGATAGGTGCTTACTTCTCCAAGCCCGACTGGCATTGCAATGATTACTGGAGTAGAGACAGGGCAACGCCCACTCGGAATGTGAATTATGATATCAAGCTGAATCCGGATAAATGGAAACGTTTTCAAGAATATACGGCTAATCAGATCAATGAACTCATGACGCGTTATGGTCGGGTAGACCTTCTTTGGCTGGACGGAGGCTGGGTAAGAGCTCCCAAGGAAGACATCAAAATGGATCAAATCATAGATAAGGCACGCGAATATCAACCCGGATTGATAGCCGTAGACCGGACTGTGCCCGGACGGAACGAAAATTACCAAACACCGGAACTGACTATTCCCAAGCGGCAACTGGATCATCCTTGGGAAAGTTGCATCACACTGACCAATCATTGGGGATGGTGGAAAGACGCTCCTTACAAGTCGGCAGCTCAAGTAATCAATATTCTCACGGAGATTGTAGCCAAAGGCGGTTCTTTGGTTTTGGGCGTGGGACCTACACCGGAAGGTACTATCGAGGAAGAGGGAATACAGCGTTTGAAAGAGATAGGGCAATGGCTGAAAATAAATGGTGAAGCAATTTACAACACACGCACTACTCCTGTCTATCAAAGTGAGAATATCTGGTTCACGGCTAACAAAGATGGAAAGACGCTGTATGCTATCTATGCACTGCCGGACAATGTGGAATTGCCGCAGGAAATTGTATGGGAAGGAAATGAACCTGCCGGCAAGATGGTATTGCTTCAAAACGGTCGTAGCGTGAAGTATCGGACAAAAGACGGCAAAGTGACAGTAACTCTGCCGAAAGGATTGAAGAATGAATCGCTGGTTTTCAAATTTAAGCAGAAATTATAATGATGCTTTTTGTTTAACTATTTAATATAATCAAAGTATGAAAAACATCTTAACAGGTCGCATGCGGAAGGTTTTATTTATCGCCGTATGTATCAGGTCGTCTTTGTGGGGCGAGATTTGTTATTCCGCAGAGACGGGTAGGATTTTGTCGGGCAGTGACACCGGCAAAGAGTGGGTCAGTTCCGCTTTACAACAGAACAAAAGTATAATAGTTACAGGGGTTGTTACGAGTGAGGGTGGCGAACCTATTATTGGTGCTACTGTACAAGTGAAAGGGACTTCCACAGGAGTTATTACGGATATTGACGGCCGTTATACAATTACGGTACCTGATGGAAATTCAATTTTATCGGTTTCATTTATTGGCTACCAGTCACAAGAAATAAAGGTGAACTCCCGAAGGGGGATTAATGTATGTTTGCAGGAAAATGTACAAAGTCTGGATGAAGTAATGGTTGTTGCATACGGTGTGCAGAAAAAAGCGACATTGACCGGTGCTATATCAAGTGTCGGCACGGAGGCTTTACTGAAATCACCTAGTGCCAGTGTCACTAACTCTTTGGCAGGGCAGTTGCCGGGAGTTTCTTCCATGCAGGCAAGTGGACAACCGGGAGCTGACAATGCGAAAATATTTGTACGTGGTGTAGGTTCATTGACGGAAGGGGGAGCTGCTCCGCTTATTCTTGTGGATGGTGTGGAGCGTTCTTTTTATCAAATGGATCCTAACGAGATAGAATCTATTAATGTATTAAAAGATGCTTCGGCTACGGCTGTATTTGGAGTGCGCGGTGCGAACGGAGTCATATTGGTCACTACCCGCCGGGGAGAAGAAGGAAAGGCCAAAATTTCGATTAGCTCGAATGTCGGCATTCAGATGCCTACCCGTATATTGGATGTGGCAGACAGCTATACAACGGCTTCTTTATTCAGAGAAGCTCAACGTAACGATGGAGCGGCAGATGACTTGCTGGCTTTCTCGGACTATGATATGGAACGTTTTCGTTTGGGGGATTCTCCTATTCTGTATCCCAATGTGAACTGGTATGATTATTTGATGAATAAGGCTGCTGTTCAAACCCAACATAATGTAAGTATTTCCGGAGGAACAAAAGATATCCGTTATTTTGTATCGTTAGGCTTTTTGTTTCAGAATGGTTTGTTTAAACAACTGGACGGGCTTGATTATGATAACAATTACAGCTATACCCGTTATAACTATCGTGCCAATCTCGATGTAAATCTCACACGCACCACTACGTTAAAGTTCGGCATGGGCGGAATTGTAGGCAACCAGCGTGACCCGGGAGGCAGTGGTAATGTATGGAAACAGCTTACGTGGTCGTTGCCATTCTCATCTCCGGGAATTATCGACGGAAAAAAAGTGGTGACACAGAGTACACGTTTTCCCGGAGTTAAAATGGAGAATCAAGTAATTAATGGATTTTATGGCTATGGTTATGACCGCAAAGTCTCGAATAATATGACATTCGATTTGAACTTGTCTCAAAATCTGGATTTTATAACCAAGGGGCTTTCCATCGAAGTGAAAGGGGCATATAATACGGATTATTCTTACATCAAAACCGTACGGGGACATGTGGAAACATATACTCCTTTTTATAAATCCGAAATAGACGGATCGGGACTTGATGTTGGAGACCCTGATTTTGATAAGAGTCTTGTGTATCGGATAACGGGGGAAAATATGATGAAAACGTATGGAACCGGAGATAAAAAACGTGCCCGTGACTGGTATGTGGAAGGAAGCATTCGTTATAATCGCAAATTCGGAGAACATAATGTCGGTGCCTTATTGCTGTACAACCAAAGTAAAAAGTATTATCCTAATTATCCTAACAAGTTTTGGGATGTCCCGACTGCTTATGTTGGCTTGGTAGGCCGTTTGACTTATGATTATAAGTCGAAATATATAGCAGAATTTAATATTGGCTATAATGGTTCCGAGAACTTTGCGCCGGACAAACGTTTTGGTACATTCCCTGCAGGTTCTATCGGCTATGTGATTACAGAAGAGAAATTCATTCCTAAAAATGACTTCTTAACCTATCTGAAAGTGCGTGCTTCTGTTGGATTGGTCGGTAATGACAACATGTCCAGTAATCGCTTCCTTTATTTGCCGGACTCTTATTCAATAAATAATTCCGACTGGCTGCAGAAAGCCTATCAGGATAAGAACGGGTATATTTTCGGATTGACAAATACGGTCTATCAGACAGCAGCGAAAGAACTTATGCTGGGAAATTCGAATGTAACCTGGGAAACTGCCTTAAAGCAGAATTACGGTATAGATGCTTATTTCTTCAGTGACCGTTTGAAGTTGACAGTCGATTATTTCCGGGAAAATCGTCGTGATATTCTGATACAACGCAGCACCGTTCCTTCCTTGATTGCAATGAATGGCATATTGCCTGTGGTTAACATGGGTAAAGTAAATAATCAAGGATATGAAGTTGATTTAAAATGGAATGATCGTATTAAGGACTTTTCATATTATATAAATGCAAATGTCTCTTATTCTAAAAATAAAATTATTTATCAAGATGAAGTAGAACCGAACGAACCTTATATGTGGCGTACCGGACACGAGGTGGGAGCCCGCTTCGGATATCTGGCACAAGGGTTCTATAATGAGAATGACTTTGATGCGGATGGTAATGTTCGTGGGGATTTGCCGCAACCGCAAGGGAAAAAATATCCCGGTGATATTAAGTTTGCAGATTTGAACGGTGATAATATAATTGATAATGACGACCAGACCAAAATAGGGAACCCCAAACGCCCGGCTTATACGTTCGGTTTAAATTTGGGTGGAGAATATAAAGGTTTTTTTGCTTCCATGAACTGGACGGGAGTAGCACAGTGTGATATTGAGATGGCAAATGCTTATAAACGTCCTTTTTATGAGGGGCAGGTACTTTATCAATATATGGCTGACGGGCGTTGGACACCTGAAACAGCAGCAACGGCTGTGTATCCCCGTTTGTCCATCTCAAGTTCGACTAACCAAGAGACGTCGAGCGTATGGCTGAAAGATGCTTCATACATCAAATTGAAAAATCTGACGATTGGATATAATATCACTCAACAGAAGATTTTAAAAGCTATCGGCGCCTCTAAGTTGACGGTTCAATTTACCGGTTATAATCTCTTGACATTTGACAAACTGAAAGTTTTTGATCCCGAAGGAGAATTGACACGTGATACGAATACGTATCCAATTATGAAAATCTTCAGCTTGGGAGTGAATGTAACTTTTTAAAATGATTATTATGAAAAACAAAAGTTTAATTATTCTATGCGGACTTCTGGCTAGCTTATTCATCGGATGTGAAGACTTGAAGTTCGGTGATAATTTTTTGGAGAAACCCAATAGTGACGATGTATCTATTGATACGGTGTTTTCTTCCAAGAAATATGCAGACCAGGCCCTAAACCAGTTTTATAAGAGTTTGTGGGATTTTATGCCTACCTTGAGAGGGTGTCATCCGGAGGGGCTTATTTTGGATGGATATACTGATATAGGATATGCACAACCAATCTCATGGACACGCGGAGACTTTAATTCTTCTTCCAGTTGTATCAACTTTCCTTATTTTCCTTTTCATTCACAGATTACTGAAGTGACGGGAAATCCCTCTTTTGGTATAAGGAAGGCTTATATTTATATTGAAAATGTAGATAAAGTTCCCGATATGACTGATGACGAAAAGCGTATTCGAAAAGCGGAAGCTAAAGTAGTCATTGCTTTTCACTATACTCAAATGATTCGTTTCTATGGTGGTATGCCTTGGATAGACCACGCGTATGCGGCAGATGAGATTTTCCAGTTTCCTCGTCTGACGTTGGAGGAAACAGTCAATAAAACAGTTGCGTTGTTGGATGAGGCGGCAACCGATTTGCCTTGGTCTACCACCGCTGAAGAATATGGACATATGACAGCAGCCGCTGCTAAAGCGTTGAAGTTCCGTTTACTCTTATTTGTTGCCAGTCCATTATTTAATAATAAAGCACCCTATTATGACGGACAGGCGGCTACTGAACTTCTGACTTGGTATGGAAATCAGCAGGATAGCCGTTGGGAGGCTGCTTTGGAGGCAGGAAGAGAGTTCTTGCGTCTGAACATGCAGAATGGTGATTATTATCGGATTGAAAATACAGGGAATCCCAGAGAGGACTATGTAAACGGCTATTTTACGAAAGGCAATCAGGAGGTTGTGATGGCTTCTTTCCGTTGGGGAACTTATGATGGCGTAGATAAACCGTTCCGTATGTATGAATCCGGTTATGGTATCCCGCGTGGAAATTATGCGGATATGTTCCAATGGAAGGATGGTTCTACATTCGATTGGAATAATCAGACACACCGTGAGCATCCGTTTTTTGATGAAAAAGGACAGCCGAACCGTGATGTGCGTTTATATGAGAACTTGCTTGTAAATGGTGATAAATGGCAGGGACGGACAGCAGAAGTTTATCAAGGTGGACGCGAAGGATATGGTTCGGGAAGTTCTGTGCAGAAGAAAACTCAATTTGGCTATGGATTCCGCAAGTTTATTCGTGATAAGAAGAATGAGATGAAAGGTAAGCCTTACTCTTGTCCCATGATTCGTATGCCTGAGATTTATTTGAGTATAGCCGAAGCTATGAACCAATTGGGGAAGGCTAACGTGCCCGATGAATTTGAGAAGACCGCTTATGATTATCTGAACCTCGTGCACGAACGTGCAGGGTTGCCGGGGGTAACTTCCGCTAAGGTGCCGCAAGGTGATGCATTGTTGAACTACTTATTGGATGAACGTGCCCGTGAATTCGGACAGGAAGATGTTCGCTACTTTGATATGATGCGTCATAAAAAGGGTGCGGAATGGGCTACACGTCCCATGGAAATGCTGGAAACGACGAAGGTCGGAAGTGACTTCGAGTATGCAGTGAGTACGCGTGACGATATTAAATATTATTGGAATGAATATTGGTATTTATTGCCATTTCCTGTAAGCGAAATCAATAAGAAATATGGATTGATTCAAAATCCCGGCTGGTAATAAGGTTAATTAAACGATTTGATTATGAATAAATTATTATTTACGATAGGCATGTTATTCATCTCTTCGGTAAGTCTGGTGGCGCAGGAGATGATGAATGGCATTGTGAAAGATGGCTCCGGTAAACCTCTTTCGGGTGTAAAGGTATCAAAGGTAGGAGAATACAGAAATAACAATGTCACTGATGAAGACGGTTTGTTTTCACTCCTGTTGAAGAAAGGTGATTATATTGAACTGAATTATGCAGATGTAGCAACCAAGCGGATTAAAATCACAGGGGATACCCTGAATTTGGTGTTTGATATCAAGAAAGACGCGGTTGTTGATTTGGGATTTCTAAAGCGGACAGAAGACACCCAAACCCAGTCTGTGACTGCTATTTATGCTGACTTGCTGGAAAAGAACGCGACTTCTCCCGACCGGGTGAATAACGCGCTTTTTGGATTGATATCAGGGCTTCATCTCAGTCAAACGGTTGGTTGGGATGCTAATGCCGGCATGAATATACGTGGTCGTGGTGGTTTGGGTAGCGGAGCTCCCTTGGTTTTGGTGGATGGATTTGAACGGGGACTGACGAATATGACAATAGAAGAAATAGAGTCCGTTCAAGTCTTGAAAGATGGTGCTGCTACGGCTTTGATGGGTGCCAGAGGGGCTAACGGAGTCATTTTGGTGAATACCAAAAGAGGTATTTATAATTCGTTTGATGTGGATGTGAATTATCGTCATGGTTTCGATTTTCCTGTCAACCGGCCGGAAATGGCGGATGCTTATACGTATGCTATGGCGCAGAACGAAGCGCTGTATTATGATGGTTTGCCGTTACAATACACGAAAAGGGACTTGGAACGGTTTAAGGATGGTACGAATCCGAATTATTATCCGAACGTCAACTGGTATAAAGAGGGTACAAGGAATTTCAGCGAAAACAATCAGTTTAATGTAATGATGCGTGGTGGCGGAAAAAGAGTACGGTATATGGCGTTGTTGGATTATAAGAATAAGTTTGGTTTGTTGAATGAAGATTATACTCACTATTCGGATCGTTATAATTCTCAGATACGGACTTATGAGTTAGGACTGCGTATGAATTTGGATGTGGATATCACTTCCAGCACCCGAATGAAGTTTGGCTTATATGGCATTATTGGAGAAGATAAGCGACCGAATACGGATATTAATACCATCTTCCAGAATTTTTATAAAGTACCTGCCGCTGCATTTCCGGTGAAGACGCTGAATAATAATTGGGGGAGTAATACGCTTTTTAAGATGAATCCGATTGCGGCTATTGCAGATGTGGGATATGTACAGGAAAATCGTCGTATGTTGGAAACAGATATGCGGATTACTCAGGATTTCTCTATGTTCCTGAAGGGGTTGAGTGCGGAAGTGGCTGTCGCTTATGATAATACTGCCACTTTTCAGGATATAGGTAGTAAGACCTATAAGTATGAAGTCGGTTATCTGTCGGAAGAGGGACTCCCGGTAAGTGAAACTTATGGTACGGATAGCAAGGTGCAGATAACCAAGTCTGTATTGTCTGCCCAATTGATACGTGCCAGTGTTGAGGCTAAATTGAATTATGACTATACATCCGGTAAGCATCAATTGTCGGCTTCGGCTGTCTATCGGCAGGATATGAAAGAACCGTTAGAAAATAACGCCTCTTATTATCGGCAGAATATCATGGGATTTGTCGGTTATAATTATGGCAACCGTTATATGGTAGATGTTGTCGGCAACTATTATGGTACAAGTGTTCTGTTGAAAGGTGATAAGTTTCGTTTCTATCCGGCTGTTTCTGCTGGTTGGAATTTGGCTAACGAAGATTTCCTGAAAGGGGCTTCTAACCTGGACTTGTTGAAACTTCGGGCTTCTTGGGGACGTTCTGCGGTAGATGAACTTGATTATGGATTGGGGAATTATTTCTGGACAGGGGGGACAGGATATCCTTTTGGAGATGGTATGACAGTAGTCAATGGTTTGAAAGAACAAAGGTTACCTGTATATGGCTTGAATCTGGAGACTGCAGACAAATATAATGTGGGGGTAGACCTGCGTTTATGGAAGAACTTCACGGCAACGGCAGAGGTGTACTATGACCATCGTACTAATATTTTAGTTGCTAATAATAATGTGTCCGGCATACTAGGCATCGACCCGCCGAAAGCCTGCATAGGTGAAGTAAAGAGCCGTGGTGTAGAATTGAGTTTGGGATGGAGTGGACAACATAAGGATTTCAATTATTTTGTAAATGCGAATTGGGCATTGAATGATAGTGAGATTGTTGAAAACGGACAAGCCTATCAGCCTTACGACTATTTATATACACGTGGACATAAAGTCGGGCAACTGTTTGGATTGGAAGCCGTCGGTTATTTCCGTGATGAAGAGGATATTGCCAAGAGCCCGGAACAAACATTTTCGGTGGTTCGTCCGGGAGATGTGAAATATAAAGACCAGAATGGAGATGGAAGGATAGATAGTGAGGATAGGATAGCAATCGGCAAGTCTACAACGGTGCCCGAAATGGTGTTCGGCTTGAATCTGGGCTTCGAATATAAAGGCTTTGGAATAGATATGGTCTTTAATGGAGTGAGTGGGCTGACCAAACAATTGAATGTGGCAAATGTACATCAGCCCTTACGTAATGGCAATACCAATATCGCGACTTGGTATTTGAAAGATAAGATTCGTTGGACGGAAGCTATGAAAGATGTCGCCAATGTACCCCGTCTTTCTACATTGTCGAATGAAAATAATTATCAGACTAGTACACAATGGATTGAAGATGGTTCATTCTTGAAATTACGTAATCTGAATGTCTATTATAATCTGCCGCAGAAATGGGTGAAAAAGATAAAATTGGATAAACTTCAGATTTATGCTAAAGCACAGAATGTATTTTCTATAGATAAGATTGATTATTTCAATTGTGAAGATCTGACATTGGGGTATCCGGATTTATTCTCTGTATGTCTGGGTCTGAATATTAACTTTTAAATAAAGATAGTTATGCGAAATATAAAGAACTATGTAGTAGCGGCTTTCGCTCTGTTTTTATTGGACGGATGTGATTTCCTCGATTACGATGAAACTAGCGGAAAAACCAAGGAAGAAGCCTACAGCTATTTTAATAATATGAACTCATCGGTAGCTTATATATATGGTTTCTTGCCGACTGATTTTGGGAGGGTGAGTGATGCGATGATGGAATCTGCTACCGATAACTCTGTTTATACTTGGGAAAATAATAGTATCTATTATATAACCAATGGTATTTGGAGCCCGCTAAAGCGTGTCGATGACGGTTGGGGCTTTTGGGACGGAGTGCGTAGCGCCAATTTATTCCTGGAGAACTTTGATCCGAAAGTGCTTGAACGTTTTCAGTACAATGAAGATTATGATGAAATGATAGACAAGGCTTCTAAATTTTCTTTGGAAGTCCGCTTCTTGCGCGCGTTCTATTTATTCGAACTGGCTAAACGCTATGGGGATATTCCTTTGATAACACGTACTTATACGCAGGAAGAGATTAATTCTGTACGAAAGACTTCATTTGCGGATGTGATAGATTTCATAGCAAAGGAATGTACGGAGATAACCCGGGAAGGAGGACTGCCGGAAGATGGTGTCAGAGGCGAGACAGGCAGGGTGACCAAAGGTGCGGCACTGGCTTTAAAATCAAGGGCTTTACTGTATGCGGCAAGTGATTTGCATAATCCTGCTCATGACTTGACAAAGTGGGAAGCGGCAGCTAAAGCAGCTTATGAGGTTATAAAAATGAATAAATATCAATTGCCTAACGTTTCTACTGACCCGTTGTATTCGGATTTGGGTGGTAATGAGGTCTTGAAGTCCAAACAGTTGATTTTTGAGCGTCGTGCCATTGCAACTACCAGTGATTTTGAATCACGCAATGAACCGATGGGATATGAAGGTGCGGAAGGAGGAAATACGCCTACACAGAATTTGGTAGATGCTTATGAAATGAAGGACGGGACTCCTTTTGACTGGAATAATCCTACTCATGTGGCAAATATGTATTATGATGCTTCCAATAAGGAAACACGTGATCCGCGTTTATACAAAAATGTACTGACCAATGGTTCTATATGGCAGAAACAAAAGGTGGAGATTTTCGAAGGTGGCAAAAACAAGATCTTGGATGGTTCAACGAAAACAGGATATTATCTGCGTAAATATATGAATCCGTCCGTATCACTCGACCCAGACAAACCGAATAAACTGTATCATCACTATGTCTTGTTCCGTTATGCCGAGATATTGTTGAATTATGCGGAGGCTATGAATGAGTGGAAAGGTCCGGATGCTACGGCAGAAGGATGTCCATTGACGGCACGTGCAGCCTTGAATCAGGTTCGTGATTGTGCCGATATGAAACATGTGACTGAAAATGGAGCGGACTTTACAGCAAAGGTTCGCAATGAACGCCGCATTGAGCTGGCTTTTGAAGGGCATCGCTTCTATGATATTCGCCGTTGGAAGATAGCGGGGTTGGATGAAGTTAGGAATATCTATGGGGTAAAGATAACAAAGAGCGGCACTTCCCTCTCTTATGAAAAGGTGTTGTTACAGCAAATGTACTGGAATGATAAGATGTATTTATTCCCTTATCCCCAGAATGAAATTTATATGAATCCGGATTTGGGGCAAAACCCGGGATGGAGTAATGGTAATTAATTAAATTTGAAACAATATGAATTCAAAAATATTTAGTTTGCTTTTTTTGCTGGCTCTGTTCATGACTGCCTGCAATGATGATAAGATTATTTTCTTTGAGAATCATGTCAAGGAAGAGGATAATGGTGGAAGTGAAACAACAGTTCCGAGACTTTTTGAAGTAATCAATCTTGATTATCCCGGTTTGGAAAAAGTGAAAGCATATTATGATAAGAAAGATTACGTCTCGGCTACTTCCGAATTGTTGGAATACTACCGGAATAGAGAGGATGTTACCAATCCTAATATAAATCTGGGTCAGACCTCTATTGGCGATTTCAATAAAAATATTGCTGACCAAGCTTTAGAATATCGTTTTTATATAAAAGATAAATATGAGTCTAAAGATGCATCTGGGAAAGAAACGTATGTCCTGTTTAAACAAGATGATGAAATAAACTGGAATTATGTCCCTGACAAGTATAAGGGAGATGCGGAATTTGTTTATCAGTTGCATCGCCATCAGTGGATGATATACCAGGCTAATGCATATACGGTTACTCATGATGAAAAATATGTCAAATCATGGATAGAGGTTTATGGCGATTGGCTGAAAACGTTTCCTTGCCCTGAAGGGAAAGTCGATAAAAACAAAAATGTGGAATGGTATGGACTTCAACCTGCTCATCGAGTACAGGCACAACTTGATATAATGTCTTATTTTATTCAATCGGAGAACTTTACTCCTGAATGGCTTTCTACATTTCTCGTTGCCCTGTCGGATGGAGTGGAATGTATCCGTAAGAATTATTATAAAGAGACTAATATTCTTATTACTCAAGTGGAGAGTGTTGTTTCTGCCGGAATATTAATGCCGGAATTTAAGAAAGCAGGAGAATGGTTGAATGAAGGTACAGCAAAAATCACTGAACAGGTGGAAGCACAATTCTTAGGTGATGGGGTACATGTAGAACTGACTCCCGGTTATCATATAGAAGCTGTTTATGCTTGCAATAAGCTCTATAATATGGCACAAGTCAACAATAAAGTCGGATACTTCCCGACCAATTATGTCGGATTATTGAAGAAAGCTGCCCGTTTCGTAATGGATATTACGTATCCCGATTATTCTTTTGATAATTTTAATGATACAGGTGCCAGTTCATGGACTAAAAGTGTACTGTTAGGTAATTTCCGTCGATATATGGCCATGTTCCCTGATGATAAAGAAATCGCATGGATGGCAACCGAAGGGAAACAAGGTAAGACTCCTGAAGAATTAATCCAGCTCTATAAGGATGGCGGTTATTATATGTTGCGCAGTAAGTGGGCATCAGATGCAATAATGATGGTAGTGAAAAATAACAATAATCCCAAGAATTATGTGCACTGCCAGCCAGATAACGGAACTTTCAGTTTATATCGTGACGGACGTAATTTCTTACCGGATGCAGGTTTCTTTACTTATGGAGGAGATAAAGAAAGTGATAATCTGCGCAAATCATATCGGGCAACCACCATGCACAATACAATGACCAAGAACTCTGCCACTATAGCAGATGGTTATATGAATGGAAAATTCTTGTTGCAAGAAAGCAAAGGCAATATCGATGTGCTTGTAACGGAAAATAAGTCCTATGGTGACTTGACACATCGTCGTGCCATATTTTTTGTGAACAAGACATTCTTTGTTTTGGTGGACGAGGGCTATGATGCCGGTAAAACTACCCCGGTGGTGGATGTGACTTTCAATTTGGGTAATGCGCCTAAGGTTGTTGTTGATGAAGCTGATAAGGAGAACTTTCAGTATGGTGCTTACACAAAATTTGACGATAATAATAACATGCAGTTTAAGACATTTGTTGAAACTAATTCCGGATATGTAGCTAAATGGAGTACTAATTGGTCCTCTAGTAAGCAGAATGAGAAAACACTTCAACGCAAATGGTATCGAGTGAGTATAACCAAACCGATGGGAGGTGCGGCACGTTTTATTACGGTAATCCACCCGTTTACGAATGAGGCTGATCGTGCAAAATTGAATATTAGTGCTAAATTTACAGATAATACAGGTGCGACTCCTGGCACATTCCATGCCGATGGTGCTTCTGTAGAAGTTTCCGTAGGTGGTACAAAATACGATTTATCTTATAAATTAAAATAGATTTTTTTTATTTTGATATTTGTATCATAGGTAAAAGTTTTGATATAGAGATGAATTTGTAATTTGGCTCTTTTTTCAGGTAACTGAAATGGTATGGGATTGATTGTTTTTTGATGTAACTCCCATACCATTTCTTTTATGGTACGTAAAGTTATTAAAATTTTATTTTTTGTTAATTAAGTATTTTATTTAGTCTATCTTTGCTCATACATATAGCCCAAATAATCATATCATAATGAAAACACGAAGAATAAAAACAATCCTTCTTTTTTTATCAACAATGCCATTTATAGGCATTTATGCCCAATCGATATATTACGTTTCTCCTCATGCATCATCCGGTGGAGATGGCAGTCCGGCAACTCCTTTTCATATCATTCATGAAGCAGTGGAAAAAGCTCGAAAGGATAAGAACTGTACTACAATTTATTTGAGGGAAGGGGAATATATTTTAGATACCCCCTTGGTGCTGACCTCTGCTGATGGAAATGATTCGAAAGAATTAATAATAAGGAATTATCCAGGTGAGAAAGCTATAATATCGAGCGGAATTACCTTGGACTTGAAATGGGAAAAGTACAAGAATGGTATCATGCGGGCTGCTGTGAAAGGGAATCCGGTTATGGATATGCTTATTGTAAACGGAGATTTGAGGTCTATGGCACGTTATCCTGATTATGATAAAACAGCTGTTCGTTTTAATGGTACATCTGCTTTGGCAACAGCCCCGGAACGAGTGAAAAAATGGAAGAATCCGGAAGGTGGTTACTTTCATGCCATGCATAGTCATGATTGGGGTGATTTTCATTATCGTATTACAGGCAAGAATGAAAAGGGAGAGTTGCAACTGGAAGGTGGCTGGCAGAATAATCGTCCAATGGGAATCCATCCTGAAAACAGGATGGTAGAGAATATCTTTGAAGAACTGGATGCTCCGGGAGAATGGTACTATGATAAACAAGAAGGCTGGTTGTATTATTATCCTTTGTCTGATGAAAATATAAACGAGCTGGTGTTTGAAACTCCGCAACTTAAAAACTTGATTGAAATTGCAGGAACTTCATCCCATCCGGTGAAAAACATAACTATTGAAGGAATAGAACTGACGCAAACGATACGGACATTTATGGAACATTATGAGCCTTTGCTCCGTTCGGACTGGACGATATATCGGGGAGGAGCCGTTATTTTCAGGGGAACGGAAAAATGTACCCTGCGTGATTGCTATATCCATCATGTAGGTGGAAACGGTGTCTTTTTTGATAAATATAATCGCAATTCTGCGGTGACCGGTTCTTACCTGACTTCTATTGGAGCCAGTGCCATCTGCTTTGTCGGAGATGTGGCGGGAGTACGTTCACCGAGTTTTAGGTACGGGGAATTTGTTCCTTTGGATAAAATGGATACTGCTAAAGGTTCGCAGAATGACAATCATCCAGCTTATTGTGAAGTCTACGATAATTTAATCTGTACTATCGGTTTGTTTGAAAAGCAGATTACAGGAGTGGAACTTTCCATGTGCCGTAATATTACAGTAAGTCATAACAGTATTTACGATACTCCCCGTGCCGGAATTAATATCAGTGAAGGTACTTGGGGAGGACATATTATCGAATACAACGATATTTTTAACACCGTGAAAGAAACAGGCGACCATGGAACTATCAACTCTTGGGGACGTGACCGTTTTTGGCATCCGAATTATAATGTAATGACACAAATTACGGATGAAAACCCTGCGTTGATTCTAGCAGATGTAGTTGAACCTATTATTATCCGTCATAATCGGTTGCGTTGTGATAGAGGATGGGATATTGATTTGGACGATGGTTCCAGTAATTATCAAATCTACAATAATCTTTGTTTGAATGGCGGCATAAAATTACGTGAAGGCTTTTATCGAACTGTTGAAAATAATATCATTGTCAATAACACGCTCCATCCGCATTTATGGTTTAAAAACAGCGGAGATGTTTTTTCACGTAATATTGTAATGACCAAATATAAACCTATAAGAGTGTATGGCTGGGGCAGGGAAGTAGACTATAATATCTTTACAGACAGTTTATCGTATCTTGCAGCTCGCCAACTTGGTGGAGATGCTCATTCTATAGTAGCTGCGATCAGGTTTATAGATGCTGCGAAAGGTGATTTTAATGTAGCGGACGATTCTGAAGCGATAATTAAAGGAGGTTTTCGTAATTTTCCGATGAATAATTTCGGAGTGTTGTCTTTTCATTTGAAACAGTTGGCTGAAAGTCCTGTTATGCCCGTTCCGCTTGTGGCAGGTCATGTTACGGATACCAAGACGATGCTTTGGAAAGGAGTGACGTTTAAGAATCTGGACACATTGGAAGAACGCTCCGCTACCGGTATGGATACGGAACGGGGAGTTTATGTTGTTTCAGTAGATGCCCTAGGCAGTCCTGTCAGAGATTTTATTGCTCCGAATGATGTTGTGCTTGGAATAAATAGAAAATCTGTCAATAAATTAAGTGATATGAAAGAGGCATTGAAACGCGCGGATACACAAAAAGAAGTCGAGTTCATTATTTTTAGAAACCAGAAGGAGCATAAAGTTGTTATTCCTCTTTGATTTTTATCTATGTCTCTCACTTGATACTGCTATCAACATTACATAATGAAATAAATATCTATCATTGATAAAACAGTCGAATAAAGGTTGCATGGGTGTGAGATGGCTTGTTTTTGTTGCAATGAACCCGTATGAATCCGACTATCATAGCTTAATAATCCGACTTGAATGGCGCTAATTTTATAGCCCACACATGTGTGCCGTACAGCCTACGTATGTGGGCTGTACGGTTTGCATACGTGGGCTGTACAGCCTGCCTATGTGGGCTATAAAAAGACTGATATTCTAACTGGATTATTAAGTTGCCAAATACGGATTATCATCCTGTAAAGTGTGCATTCTTATGCCTTTAAATGGGCATTTTACCTATATGCTACGCCCAAATAGACAAAGTATAGGAATGATAGATGCCCATTTTTTGCAATAAAAGTATGATAGATACCTTTCTTTCAAGGCATCTATCATACTTATTCCACTGACAATTAGGATGATATGGGAATTGATGATAGTATGATAGATGTTTTTTTCTCTATGTAGTATTTAGTTCGGTTTTACTCCTTGGGAATGAAATTATTCTTGTATCGCTACGCTTTCATTTCCGTAACGGTCTACGGCCGTAACAGCGAAATGCTTTTTAGCATTCCAAGGCAGGATAGGGGCATAGATATAACTTGTCTCCCTGATATTCTGCGCTACGATATTTACCGGTCGGCTGGTGTCTACCGGATACTCATTGGAAGCATAAATAACATACATAGGTTTGTTACGTTCGTCATTATCCGTAGCAGCCTGCCATTTTAGTTCCGTATATCCATTCTCGATATTTGTTATTTTCAACTCCGACGGAGCCGTAGGCGGAACATTGTCCAGCCAAGGCATCGGGGGCTGTAAAGCTGGATATGCGTAGAAGTTTTCGGCTAGCTCATCATAAATGCCTTGTGTGTTCTCCATGAGATATTTCACCCGATAGTGCCCTTCACCTGCCATATCATGATTGCGGATGAAGTTTATTTGGCGGTCTATCTCGTCGCGTGTCCATTTGCCTTCATCGGGATGGAGAAAATAAATGCCGAGTCCCGGAATCACCTGCCGTCCGTTGCTCTGTTCCTGCCAGTCGAGGGCAAAAGGGTAGAAATTGTTTCCCTGGAAATACATCATCGGATAAATTTGATCCATAATACCTTCTCCCATCCAACCTTGCGGGTCCTGATAAACGGTAAAGAAAGCATTCCATCCCCGGGAGGGGTAACGAGAAGTATCACGGTATTTACCTACCGGGCAGGTACTAACTTTCACCCAAGGTTTCATAGCTTTTACACCTTTATATATATAACGTACAATTTCGGAGATATTATCCCGGCGCCACTGATCCAGTGTGCGTCCTTTATTGTATCGTCGGAAATCATATTTATCAGGAAAAAGAGGAGCATTCTCCGGATAACGCAGATAGTCGAAATGCACTCCGTCTACATCATAACCGCTAACGACTTCCCGCACCAGTTTCATCAAGTACTCCTTCGTTGCCGGATGTCCCGGGTTGAGGAAATATTCGCGCTTGTAAGGAACGCATATTTCTTTCATCCGCTTGGTGACAGACTGACTGCCGAGCGAAGCAACATGCTTCTTATTCCCTAGTGGGATAGTTACCATCCAGGCATGACATTCCATCCCTCGCTTATGACATTCTTCAACGGCAAAAGCCAGTGGATCATATCCCGGATTTCCTCCTGTCTTTCCGGTCAGGATCGAATTGAAAGGTTCGATTGCCGAAGGATATAATACATCTCCACGAGTACGGGTTTGAAATAGGATAGTGTTGAAGTTGGCAGCCTTCAACTTATCAAGAATATCTATTAACTCTTCTTTCTGCTTGCGGATTGTTTGAGGGGTTGTTGCACGTGTGCGAGGCCAATCCAGTCCGTACACCGCTGTCACCCATGCGGCACGAACTTCGTGCTTGGGTTGCGCAACAATTGAGAGGAAAGGAAACAAAAGTGAAAGAATGAAAATAGTATAGCGCATATCCTTTATTTTTTGTTTTAAATCCCTGCAAAGTTAGTAAAAGTGTCGGTATTGTTGGGCTGTTTCGTGAGATTATGTTACATTTGCCAAGTTAAAAAACGACACGCTATGATTACATTTACTCTATGCCTGCTGGCGTTGATAGTAGGCTATTTTACGTATGGACGCCTCATGGAACGCGTCTTTGGTCCTGACGACCGTAAAACACCGGCTCTTACCAAGGCGGATGGAGTGGACTATATTCCATTGCCTACCTGGAAGATTTTCATGATTCAATTTCTTAATATTGCCGGATTAGGTCCTATTTTCGGGGCAATCATGGGAGCGAAATTTGGTAGCTCTTCATACTTGTGGATTGTGCTGGGAAGTATTTTTGCGGGGGCAGTGCATGATTATTTTGCCGGAATGCTTTCTTTGCGTAATGGAGGTGAAAGCCTGCCGGAAATAATAGGTCGTTATTTGGGACTGACTACCAAGCAGGTGATGAGAGGATTCACTGTCATTTTAATGATTCTGGTGGGTTCGGTTTTTGTTGCAGGTCCTGCCGGATTGTTGGCAAAACTCACTCCGGAAAGTTTGGATGCTACGTTTTGGATTATCGTTGTATTTGCATATTATATTCTGGCTACTTTGCTGCCTGTTGATAAAATAATTGGTAAAATCTACCCGTTGTTTGCGGTTGCCTTGTTGTTTATGGCAGTAGGCATTTTGGTGATGCTCTACGTTAACCATCCGGCTTTGCCGGAGTTATGGGACGGATTGCAAAATACTAACCCGGAAGCGAGCGAACTTCCTATCTTCCCGATTATGTTTGTGAGTATTGCTTGTGGTGCCATTTCAGGTTTCCATGCTACGCAAAGCCCATTGATGGCCCGTTGTATGACTTCGGAACGGCATGGACGTCCGGTATTTTACGGTGCAATGATTACCGAGGGCATTGTTGCTCTTATTTGGGCTGCTGCCGCTACTTATTTTTTCCATGAAAACGGAATGGAAGAAAGCAATGCTTCTGTTATCGTTGATGCCATCACAAAAGAATGGTTAGGGGCAATCGGCGGAGTACTCGCTATTTTGGGGGTGATTGCCGCTCCGATAACTTCGGGTGATACGGCTTTCCGTTCGGCACGTCTGATTGTGGCAGACTTCCTGGGGATGGAACAAAAAAGTATGCGCCGTCGTTTGTACATTTGTATTCCGATGTTTGTACTAGCTATTGGTTTGCTTTTGTATAGTTTGCGTGATGCAAACGGATTTAATATGATATGGCGTTATTTTGCCTGGGCAAATCAGACATTGGCTGTGTTTACCTTGTGGGCTATAACAGTTTTTCTGGCGGTATCCAAGAAACCTTATATCATTACTTTGGTACCGGCACTGTTTATGACATGTGTATGTTCTACTTATATATGTATTGCTCCTGAAGGATTAGGACTCTCGCATACAGTCTCCTATGGCGTTGGTATAGCGTGTGTAATGGTTGCGACTGTTTGGTTCTATATCTGGATAAATAAGCAAAAAACAAGAAAATTATCAGAATGAAGAAAATAAGAAAATCAACAGGAGTGGCGCTTGCATTCCTTATTTATGTATCTGTAACAGCGGCTTATTTGTTGCCTCGTAATACGGAAGTCAGCCTGACAGAGAAAATAATTACGGTGGCAGTTTCTTATGTCATCGTCCTCCTTCTTTGGCTGGTGCTTCGGAAAAAGGAACAAATGCGCGAACGCCGCAAAAAAGACGAACAATCTATTCACTTAAAAAAGTAAGTTTATGAAGAAATTAGCTTTGGCTCTTTGCTTATTGGCAGTCTCTTTTACTGCACAAGCGCAATTTGAGAAAGGAACTACGATTATTAATCCTTCATTGTCGGGGTTGGACTTTTCGTATAGTAAAAACGATAAAGCAAAGTTTGGAGTTGGTGCACAGGTCGGTACATTCTTTGCCGAGGGTATTGCCTTGATGGTAAATGCCGGAGCCGACTGGTCGAAACCGGTAGATGAGTATACACTGGGCACAGGAGTACGCTTCTACTTCAATAAAACCGGTATCTATCTGGGTGGTGGACTCGACTGGAACCGCTTCCGTTGGAGTGGTGGAAAACATCAGACAGACTGGGGACTGGGTATCGAAGCCGGATACGCTTACTTTCTTTCGCGTACGGTAACCATTGAACCTGCCGTTTATTATAAATGGCGTTTCAATGATGGAGATATGTCACGTTTCGGTGTGAAGATTGGATTCGGTTTCTACTTGTAAGAGAGATTGATTTTTTTCATATATTAAGCCCTTGCAGATATAGAACTTCTGCAAGGGCTTAATTACATAAATGTATTATTATAGTTTTGACGATTGCTTATCCTAGTTTTTCTTTCAGAAACTGCCCTGTATAGCTTGCTCCGCAGGCAGCAACTTCTTCCGGGGTACCCACTGCTACGATATTTCCGCCTTTATCTCCACCTTCCGGTCCGAGATCGATTACATAATCGGCACATTTGATGACGTCCATGTTATGCTCGATGATAACGATGCTGTGTCCCCGGCGAATCAATGCGTCGAAAGCATCCAGCAGTTTGCGGATATCATGAAAGTGTAATCCTGTAGTCGGTTCGTCAAAGATAAACATCGTTGGGTCAGCTTTCTCCTGACTTAAATAAAATGCGAGTTTGACACGTTGGTTTTCACCACCGGAAAGGGTAGAAGAAGCCTGTCCTAATTTGATATATCCCAGTCCTACATCCTGCAAAGGAAGCAACTTCTTCACAATTTTCTTCTGTCCATGTTCGTTGAAGAACTCAATCGCTTGGTTGACGGTCATCTCCAATACATCGTAGATACTTTTATCGTTGAATTTCACTTCCAGCGTGTCGGATTTGAAGCGTTTTCCATGACAAGATTCACACTCCAATACCAAGTCTGCCATAAATTGCATTTCTACAGTAATGGTTCCTTCTCCTTTACACTCTTCGCAACGTCCGCCTTCGCTATTGAAACTGAAGAATCCGGGGGTATATCCCATTTGTTTCGCCAAAGGCTGTTCGGACCATAGTTTGCGGATTTCGTCGTAAGCCTTGATGTAAGTCACCGGATTTGAGCGCGATGATTTGCCAATCGGGTTCTGGTCTACAAATTCTACATTCCGCAGGTCACGCAAACTTCCTCCGATTGAAGTGAATTCTCCCGGTCGGTCACTACATTCGTCTAATTCACGTTTCAATGCCCGGAAGAAAATATCTCTTACCAATGTACTCTTCCCGGAACCGGAAACACCCGTAACAACTGTCATTACATTGAGAGGGATACGTACGTTTACTCCTTTCAGATTATTCTCACGTGCGCCTTTCAATTCTATATAGTTATTCCATGGCCGGCGATGCTTCGGAACGGGTATTTCATCTTCTCCTAAAAGATAACGTACCGTATAACTGTTGCTTCCCTTCTTTAAATCCTTCATATCTCCCTGGTAGACAACTTCTCCACCTAGGCGTCCGGCATTGGGACCTATGTCGATAATGTAATCGGCTGCACGGATAATTTCTTCATCGTGCTCTACCACCACTACCGTATTTCCTAATTGTTGCAGTTGACGCAACACATGGAGCAGACGGTCTGTGTCACGGCTATGCAGTCCGATGCTTGGCTCGTCGAGAATATAAAGACTACCCACAAGGCTACTTCCCAGCGAGGTTGCCAGATTGATACGCTGGCTTTCTCCACCCGATAAGGAATTACTAAGTCGGTTCAACGTCAGATAGCCCAAACCTACATCGATTAAAAAGCGAATTCGGCTATTTATTTCAATCAGGATACGTCGGGACACATTGCTGTCGTGCTCATCCAGTTCCAGATGGTCGAAGAATTGCTTCAGTTCTGTGATAGGCAAATCCACCAGTTCGGAAATATTCTTTCCGCCCACCCGTACATATCCGGCTTCCGGTTTCAGGCGGGTGCCGTGGCATTTCGGGCAAAGCGTCTTTCCCCGGTAACGCGCCAACATCACCCGGTATTGTATCTTATATTGATTCTCTTCCAGCATCTTGAAAAAATCATTGATGCCGTGGAAATATTGGTTGCCCTCCCAAAGTAACCTGCGTTGCGCGTCTGTCAACTCATAATAAGGAGTGAAAATGGGGAAGTCGAATTTCTCCGCATTATGAATTAATTCTTCTTTCCATTCGCCCATCTTTTCGCCACGCCAGCATACGATAGCTCCTTCATACACCGATAATGAACGATCCGGAACGACTAAGTGCTCGTCGATGCCGATTACTTTGCCGAATCCTTCGCACGCCGGACAAGCGCCGATAGGCGAGTTGAATGAAAACATCTGGTCGTTCGGTTCTTCAAAGATGATGCCGTCCGCTTCGAATTTAGTGCTGAAAGTATGAAGTTTCGTAGTTCCATCCGATAGAAAAAAACGCAGCATACAGGTTCCGTCGCCTTCATACATGGCTGTTTCGGCAGAATCAGTCAGTCGGCTGATGGCGTCCTTGCTGGTGGCAACCGCCATACGGTCGACCAGCAGATAGACTTCATCACCTGCCACAGGCGTATATTCATCGATTCGTTTCATTTCACCGTTCACTTCGATACGGTTGAATCCTTGTTTCAGGTCTATCTCCAATTGCTGTTGTAATGTGCGGTCTTCACGCAGGCGGATAGGCGTCAGTACCGTATATCTTGTGCCTTCCGGATAAGAAAGCATACAGTTGACGATGTCCTCTGTGGAGTGCTTCTTCACTTCCTGCCCGCTGATGGGACTATACGTTTTCCCCACCCGTGAATATAACAGGCGTAGATATTCGTAAATTTCAGTCGAGGTGCCCACGGTGGAACGGGGATTACGGCTGTTTACTTTTTGTTCGATGGCAATGGCGGGAGGAATCCCTTTGATAAAGTCACACTCCGGTTTGCTCATTCTCCCCAGGAACTGACGCGCGTAGCTGCTTAAGCTTTCTACGTAGCGGCGTTGTCCCTCTGCATAAAGGGTATCAAAAGCAAGTGATGATTTTCCCGAACCCGACAATCCGGTGATAACAACAAGTTTGTTGCGGGGAATATCTACATCGATGTTTTTGAGGTTGTTGACTCGTGCGCCTTTGATCGAAATATAGTTGTTTTCTGACATAAAATACTCCTTTTTTATGGTAGTCGGCAAAGTTAGCGAATTTATCGAGAGTTTGTATTATCTTTGCGTCACATTATTACGATTTAAGAATATTATGAAGCTGAAAAACTATCTTTTACTTTTAGCTCTTCTTCTGGTGGTAGGAGTGAGGGCACAGGTGCCATCAGGCAATAAATATCCTAAACGTGAATTCCGTGGAGCGTGGATACAAGCTGTTAACGGTCAGTTTCGTGGCATTCCCACAGAGAGGCTGAAACAAATATTGATTAGTCAGTTGAACTCTCTTCAGGAAGCTGGTATTAACGCAATCATCTTTCAGGTACGCCCTGAAGCGGATGCATTATATGCTTCCCAGCATGAACCGTGGAGTCGTTTTCTGACAGGAACGCAAGGTCAGATGCCTTCTCCTATGTGGGATCCGATGCAGTTTATGATTGAAGAATGTCAGAAACGGAATATGGAGTTTCATGCCTGGATCAATCCTTACCGTGTGAAGACCTCATTAAAAAATAAGTTGGCGCCGGAGCATATTTATCACCAGCATCCGGAATGGTTTGTTACTTATGGCGATCAGCTATATTTCGATCCGGCACTTCCCGAAAGCCGGGAGCATATCTGTAAAATTGTGACCGATATTGTGTCTCGTTATGATGTAGATGCTATTCACATGGATGATTATTTCTATCCTTATCCGGTTAATGGATTGGATTTTCCGGATGATGCAAGTTTCGCCCGTTATGGTGGAGGTTTCACCAATAAGGCAGATTGGCGTCGTAGTAATGTGAATGTGTTGATAAAGAAGCTTCACGAAACGATTCGTGGCATCAAGCCTTGGGTGAAGTTTGGTATCAGTCCGTTCGGTATTTATCGTAATCAGAAGAGCGATCCATTGGGAAGCAACACCAATGGTTTGCAGAACTATGATGATCTTTATGCCGATGTACTCCTTTGGGCACGTGAAGGATGGATTGATTATAATATTCCGCAAATTTACTGGGAGATTGGCCACAAAGCTGCCGACTATGAGACACTGGTGAAATGGTGGGCTACTCATTCGGAAAACCGGCCGTTGTTCATTGGTCAGTCGGTGCCAAAGACAGTTCAGTTTGCCGATCCGCAGAATTCTTCTATCAATCAGCTTCCCCGCAAGATGGCTTTGCAACGTGCTTACCAAACAATCGGAGGTAGCTGTCAATGGTATGCAGCAGCTGTTGTTGAGAACCAGGGTAGATATCGCGATGCTTTAATCAGTGAATATCATAAATATCCTGCTTTGATTCCAGTCTTTGATTTTATGGATGATAAAGCTCCGGGCAAGGTACGTAAAATGAAAAAGGTATGGACGGAAGATGGCTATATCCTTTTTTGGACAGCTCCGAAAGCTGATACAGAGATGGATAAGGCAGTTCAATATGTAGTCTATCGTTTTGACAGTAAAGAAAAGGTGAATTTGGACGATCCTTCTCATATTGTAGCTATCACGCGCAATCCATTCTATAGACTTCCTTATGAAACAGGAAAAACAAAATGCCGTTATGTAGTGACAGCTTTAGATCGTTTACATAATGAATCGAAATCCGTAAGTAAGAAGTTAAAACTGTAAAGGTATAGAATAAACAACGATAAAACGGTGAACACTCTGCTGAATGATAACGCAGTTTATTCACCGTTTTTTTGTTTACTGTTTTTTTGTTTACTGTTCAGCCGCTCGTTATTAATAGAGCAGCAAACCTGCAATACCACAGGCGATAATCATTAATATCGGATTGGCTTTATATTTTCTTGTTCCGATGAATGCAATCAGAAAGATAATGATACTGATAACGAATGAATAAGTATCTTCCGTAGGCGAACCGAAGTTTTCTGCGTTCATTAATACCAACGCGGCGGAGGCGAGTAATCCGACTACTGCCGGGCGTAATCCATTAAAAATAGATTCTACTATCGGATGTTTCTGGTATTTTAGGAAGAATTTACTGATGGTCAACATCAAGATGAAAGAGGGAAGGACTACGGCAAAGGTAGCAATGATGGAACCCCATACGCTACCCGTAGAAGTAAACCCTACATAAGTAGCTGCGTTGATACCAATAGGTCCTGGAGTCATTTGGCTGATTGCGACAATATCCGTGAACTCCTGCGAACTCACCCATCCATAGCGGGTTACCACTTCGCCTTGAATCATGGAAAGCATGGCATAACCGCCACCGAAGCCAAAGAGCCCGATCTTGAAAAATGTATAGAATAACTGTAGGTAAATCATGTGATTAATAATTTATTATATAATAATTTTAGGCATGGATTACACGGATTTCCCGGCTTTTAGAATTATGAATCTGTAAAACAACAGCGTTAATCCGCGCCTTCTCAACTCTCCATTCTCAACTCTCAACTTTTCTAAATTTCCCCCACAGGAAACCTCCTACACCGGCCGCAATAATAATCCAGATAGGGGAGAAGTCCAACAGCCAGATTAATATTGCCGAGACAACAGGAATCCACAGATTGTAGCGGTTGATTTTTGCGGATCGTCCCATGGTAAAGGTCGGCGCCGCGATGAGTGCCACCACTGCCGGGCGAATTCCTTTAAAAATACGTTCCACTATCGGATTGTCTTTGAAACTATGAAAGAACAGGGCGATAGCCAATATAATAATGAAAGACGGCAAAATTGTTCCCAATGCTGTGATAATACTTCCCCGGATTCCACGCAGCTTATATCCTATAAAGATAGAAATATTGACTGCCAAAATTCCCGGTGCGGATTGGGAGATAGCCAGCAGATCGATAAAATCTTCCTGCGCAATCCATTTCCGTTTGGTGACAATTTCATTTTCAATCAGTGGCACCATTGCATATCCTCCTCCAATAGTAAAGGCGCCTATTTTAAAAAAGATTCCAAATGCTTCGAGATAAATGTTCATTCTTTCTTTTCTCCTCCTTCCTTACTAACTGCTTTTTTCTCTTTGCCATATATTGACTGGGACTTACATTATAATGCTTCTTAAATACTTCGCGGAAGTACTTGGCGTCACTGAATCCCGTCATTTCTGCAATTTCTGTTATGCTATGTGTGTCTTCTTTTAGTAATTGTACGGCACGTTTCAGACGAATCAGCCGGATATAATCTCCCGGTGCCTGATCGGTTAATGCCCTTAATTTATTGTAAAAACTTGTGCGACTCATTCCCATCAGGCTGCATAATACATCTACCGTGAGAGCAGGATTGTCAATGTTATCTTCCACGTTCTTTTTGACGTTTGCTATGAATTTCCAGTCAATGTCTTGCGAACAGTTGATGCAGTCTTCATCATTTTCCTCATCATTCAGATCTAAATTTGCGAATTTGCTGCGCAATAGTGCACGGTTAGCCAGCAGATTGGCAACATTAGCTTTCAATATACCAATATTGAATGGCTTCACAACGTATTCATCCGCACCAATCTGAAGTCCCGAGAGAATATCTTTCTCATTATTCAAAGCAGTCAGCAGGATAACAGGAATGTGGGAGGTTTCGATATTATTCTTGATAGCTTGGCATAATTCATCCCCCCGCATTTCAGGCATCATAATGTCTGAAATAACCAGCTCTGGTTTGTACTCGGGAATAATCGTCAATGCTTCTTTTCCATTGGAGCAAACCTGTACGAAATACTCCTCGGATAACGTTTGCGACAGATAGTTGCGCAACTCATCATTATCTTCCACAATCAAGATGCGACGATGATTAATGTTCTCTTTCTTTTGTGCATTTTCGTAAATTTCAGGTGATGGAGGCGGAACGTTATCAATCGTATTTTCTATACGCTGTTTGCTCGGAGTTGCCAGATGTGCTTTCCGGAAGCGCTTGCTGTCTTTAGGGAATGTTATTTTGATAACCGATCCCTGGTTTTCGATGCTTGACAGATTAATCTTTCCTTTATGCAGGCGGACTAGCTTCCATACAAGCATCAGTCCGATACCACTTCCTGTTACTTTGGAATTAATAGCATTGCTGCCACGGAAATGAAGTTTGAACAATTTCTTTTGTTCATTGGCCGGGATGCCGATTCCTGTGTCTCTGACTTCCACGCTCCATGAGTCAGATGTTTCTGAAACGAAAACCTGTACATTTCCATTTTCCGGAGTATATTTCAGTGCGTTCGAAATGATGTTCTTAAAGATAGATTCCATCTTTTCTTTATCAAACCATACGTTCATATACCTGAAATTACTTTCATAAGTGAAGTTGATATGTTTGATGTTGGCGTACTGCTGGAACGCGTTGAATATTTCATTCATAAACGTGTTTAGCTCATGCTCTGAAATATATAATTCGGAAGAATATACGTCCGCTCTTTCAAAGTTGATAAGATTGGTGGTAAGACGTAATAGGGCATTTACGTTTCGTAATGCCGTATTCATGTTCGAAATACCTTCTTTACTCAACTCCTCTTTCTCGCGTAGTTCTTCCAAAGGTGCTTTGATAAGCGTCAATGGGGTACGGATATCATGTGCCGTATTGATAAAGAAGTGTATTTTCTCATCGGAGACTTTGCGTTGCTTCCTCAAAATCAGTATACGCAATAGGACGATGGCAATGAGACAAAGGATAGCTGTATAAACCAGCATGGCCCAGAATGTCAGCCAGAAAGGTTGGGCTATGATAATATCCATACTTCTTTCTTCAAGCATGATGCGTTTGTCTTCATTGGAGATGGCACGTACCCTTAGCGTATATTTGCCCGGGGCAAGATTGGTGTAACGAATCGTGTTCTCTGTTCCGGGTTTGCTCCATTTATCATAGAAACCTTCTAGCCTCCAAGAGTAAAGAATATTGGAAGGATAGTCATAGTTGATGGAAGAAACCTGCAAAGAGAATCTGTTTTGATTGTATTTTAACTTTAGTACCTTTGTATCATTGATGCTTGCTTTCAACGGAGAATCCTCATCACCCGGATAGATTGTTTGATAAAAAAGCTTGAAATCGCTGAAAATCATTTTAGAAGAATAACTTCTGGGCAATTTCATATCCTTGTCAAATTCCACTGCTCCGTCAGAACTGCCTAAAATGAATTTATTGTTTTTCCGTAACGTACCTGATAGCGCATTGAAATGGGTGGTCATCAATCCCATATCTTTGGTCCAGTTATAGAATTTTTTCTCATTGGGATAAAAACTTGTCAATCCGCTTTCTGTACTCATGATTATATCTTTGTCCGCATCCGATAATATGGTATAGATATTATTGGATATCAAAGCACAGTTTTCCGTGTGGTAATGAGTGAACAGTTTTTTATTAATATCGTAAATCAATAGTCCCGACCCGCTGGTACCTATATACAATGAACCGTTTTTTGCTTGGTACAGGGAATAGATATAGTTCGACTCTACCGGAAGTTTTATGCGCTCGAATTTTCCGGATTCTTTATCTAAAAGACATAGGCCGGTGGCACTACCGATCCACATACTTTTTTCATCTTTCTCAACGATGGCGGTAATGGAATTTAATCCATCATAAAACCGTACTTCCTGCGTCTTCAGATTAATACGCTTGAGGTTGTAGAATCCTCCCGACCAGATATAACCCTGCATATCTGTACGAATATCACGTATATATTTATCCGGTCGCTTGTTTGTATGAATGTACAAAGGCGGCATGAAATAGCTGACACTGAACGTTTTCTTATCTATCTGGTAAGCACCGGAAGAGTACCCGCCTGCCCAGATAATTCCGGGAGCCACTTCGCATATAGTAAGAAAGATATGGCTTTTATTACCTTGCGACTCTTCAAAAGCACTAAGCACCGATCGCCATTGTCCGGTCTTTGAATTAAAAAAACTGATGCCATTGTTCGTTGCAAACCATAAATCTCCCTCTCTGTCTTCAATAATGGCATTTACTTGATCGTTGATTAAAGACTGTTTGTTACCGATGGAGTGCTTAATCCATTTGTAGCTCGTATAACGGTTGTTTTGTATCGTGATTCCGATGGGATAATTAGCCAGCCATATCCGTTCTTCATCATCCACAAAAATGTCATTGATACTGTTACCGTTCATGCCACAATTACTGTTATAATCAGCCACAATTTCGGGTACTATTTGATAAGTATCCATATTTATTTTGTGTACTCCTCCGCCATCGGTAGCTATTAATAACTCTTTGTCATTTAGCGGCTTGAACCGTGTGATACTGATATCTTTCAGGTTATAATCCGGTCGTATGACGGATTTGGTATTCATATCATAAACCATAATTCCCCGCAAGAAAGTGCCGATGAATAGTTTCCGAATCTTTTTGTCGAAGTGTAAATCGCTTACTTGGGCTTTCACGCTCTCCAACTTATCGCAATTGATAAGTTTCAATGCGTTGTTTTCTAATTGGGCATAATGAATCCCCATTTCCGTACCGATGAAGAAATGCGATTCGTCTATTTGTTCAATATCAGTGATTTCTTCACTTATATCATTCTTTATATGGGTGACTTGTTTGGTGTCCGTATTATAGAGAAAGATAGTATCTTTATTGCATAGCCAGATGTGTTTGTTCTGGTCGAGCCAGGCATAAGTGACCGGGTCCGGCTGTTCGCTGAAACTTTCCATCGGTAATTTATATACAAGACTGAAGCAGTCGTGAATCTGGTCATACCGGAATACTTTTCCTTTTTTCCCGATTTCCCATAAGACTCCTTCCTGATCAATATAAAGCCAGTTTAGATTTAACAGAGAGTTCACTTCTGCGTCACCATCCATTAACTTATATCGTTTAAACTCTTTTCCATTGTATCGATCAATACCTTCGTGCGTGAGGAACCACATGTATCCGGTTTTATCTTTTTGAATGCAGTAAACCCGCCGGTTACTTAACCCATCCTCCACTCCGAGATATCGATACGTCTGCGCGACACAAATTAGAGGAAACAATAAGATTAGAAAAAGCCATTTTTTCATACAAATAGGACTTTTAAGGGTTATTGAATCTTTTATGAGGGGGAAAGTTTGACAAAATTAAGAAGATTTTTTGATATTACAAAATTTTGATGAAAGATAACAGCGCTCCAAAAATGAAGAAAATAGACTATTTTATAACTATTTGTATATACTGTTTGTTTTCGGTATTTTGGTATCTATCAGAAGTCTTCCGGTAGAATGGAAAGTTCCGTAAAATAAGAGGCTGGCACTATTTAAAGTACCAGCCTCTGTAAAATATGGAAATGATTTATTTCATTTTCGCTTCCACCCACTTGCGGGCATTGACAAACGCTTCTATCCATGGAGTAACCTGATCGCTGTTCTTGCGGTCGGCCGGATAGCAACCGTTCTGCCATGGGAAGATGGAACGTTCCAAGTGAGGCATGATAGCCAAGTGGCGTCCGTCTGCGCTGGCCAGTGCTGCGATAGAATAATCGGAACCGTTCGGATTGCCCGGATATTCATCATAGCTATACTTCGCTACTACATTATATTTATCTTCGTCATATGGCAAAGAGAATTTTCCTTCTCCGTGAGCTACCCAGATACCCAGTTTGCTTCCACTTAAAGAGCCGAACATCACACTGCGGTTAGTCGGGATAGTAAGACCAAGGAAGCGTGATTCGAATTTGTGTGAATTGTTATGTAGCATTTTTCCTTTCTTCTTCAGTTCCGGGTTGATAAGATTGAGTTCCATCATCAGCTGGCAACCGTTGCAGACACCCAATGACAATGTATCTTCGCGTGCATAAAATTTATCCAATGCTTCTTTAGCTTTCGGGTTGAACAGGAATGCGCCTGCCCATCCTTTAGCAGAACCCAGTACATCGGAGTTAGAGAAACCACCGCAGTAAACGATCATGTTTACGTCTTCCAGTGTTTCGCGTCCGCTGATGAGGTCGGTCATTGTAACGTCTTTTACGTCGAAACCTGCCAAATAGAGTGAGTAAGCCATTTCGCGCTCACCGTTTGTACCCTTCTCACGGATGATAGCCGCACGGATACCGCTTGGGGTACGACGATCCGGAGTGATACCGTATTGAGAAAGCTTACCTTTGAATTCCGGCATGAAAGCGAATTCAACAGGTTGCATCTTATAGTTTTCAAAACGTGCTTTTGCGCAACCGTTCATAGATTGTTTGCGGTCGAGCAGGTAAGAAGAAGAATACCATACGTCACGCATATAATCGATACCAAACTGGTAAGTAGCACCGTCTTTAGATACCAAAATGTGGCGTTCGTCAGTCGGTTTACCCAGCTTTATATAGCCTACGCCTGCATCTTCCAGAATCTTCTTCACTTCATCCTTATGCTTGTCGCTGATCTGGATAACGATACCCGGATTTTCAGCAAACAGAATCTTAACGATATCCTGTCCTTTCATCTTGTCGAGGCTGATTTCCATACCGCCTTCTACATTAGAGAAGCACATTTCGAGCAATGTAGTGATCAAACCACCGGCAGAGATATCGTGTCCTGCAAGAATCAATCCTTTGTTGACAAGTTCCTGTACGGCAAGGAAAGCATCACGGAAATATTCGGCATCTTGTACGCAAGGTACTTCGTCACCAACTTTACCCAGAGATTGTGCAAAAGCCGAACCACCCAGTTTCAGTTCATCGAAGCTGAAGTCAATATGATAAAGCGTAGTCTTTTCATTGTTAACCAATACCGGAGATACCACTTTCTTCACGTCGGAAACTTCACCACCGGCAGAAACAATCACAGTTCCCGGAGAAATCACTTTCTCGCCGTTCGGATACTTCTGTGTCATAGATAGAGAGTCTTTTCCGGTAGGAACATTGATCTGCAGCGCGCAACAGAAATCGCTTAAAGCTTTTACAGCTGTGTAAAGACGGGCATCTTCACCTTCTTGAGAGCGGCAAGGCCACATCCAGTTGGCAGACAGTGAAATGCTATCCATACCTTCCGCCATTGGAGCCCAAACAAGATTGGTCAGCGCTTCGGATACAGAAAGAATAGAGCCGGCAGCCGGATCAGCCAATGCTGCTTGCGGAGCATGTCCGATAGAGGTAGCGATACCTTTCTCGCCACGGTAGTCGAGTGCTACGACACCGCAGTCGCTCAACGGCAACTGAAGTTCACCCTGACATTGCTGACGAGCCACTTTGCCTGTTACCGAACGGTCTACCTTGTTTGTCAACCAGTCTTTGCAGGCTACAGCTTCAAGCTGCAATACATTCGTCAGATATTCATGTAGTTTAGACAATTCGTATTTCGGCATTTCATAATGACGTTCTACGGTCTTGTCTACCATATAGGTTTTGGGAGAAGAACCGAACATCTGTTCTACGGCAAGGTCGAACGGACGTACACCGTCAGCCTGTTGGAAAGCGAAACGATGATCACCGGTTGTTTCACCGACTACGTACATTGGAGCGCGTTCGCGTTCGGCAATCTTACGTACATGTTCAATAGCCTCTTCTTTAATCAGCAGACCCATACGTTCCTGACTTTCGTTAGCGATGATTTCTTTGGCAGACAAAGTCTTGTCACCGATAGGCAACTTGCTCATATCGATCAAACCACCACATTCTTCCACGAGTTCGGACAGACAGTTTACGTGTCCGGCAGATCCGTGGTCATGGATAGAAACCACCGGATTCACCTCTTCTTCACAAAGAGCGCGTACTACGTTATTGGCACGTTTTTGCATTTCTGCGTTGGCACGTTGCACGGCATTCAACTCGATGCCACTGCTGTAACGACCGGTATCAACAGAAGATACGGAACCGCCACCCAGTCCGATACGGTAGTTGTCACCACCGATAACCACTACTTTGTTTCCTGCTTCAGGTGTGCCTTTCAGGCAGTCACGTTGTGTGCCGTAACCCACACCGCCGGCAAGCATGATTACTTTGTCGTAACCATAAACTTCTTTGTTTTCTGTATGTTCGAAAGTCAGTACCGAACCGCAGATCAGCGGCTGGCCGAACTTGTTACCGAAGTCGGAAGCACCGTTGGATGCTTTGATAAGAATCTGTTCCGGAGTCTGGTACAACCATTTGCGTACCGGAAGAATTTCTTCCCATTCACGTCCTTCATCGGTGCGCGGATAAGAAGTCATGTAGACAGCAGTACCTGCAATCGGCCATGAACCTTTACCACCACCCATACGGTCGCGGATTTCACCACCGGTACCGGTAGAGGCACCGTTGAACGGTTCTACAGTAGTAGGGAAGTTATGTGTTTCTGCTTTCAGTGAGATTACACTCTTGATGTCCTTTACCTGGAAGAAATCAGGTTTTGAATGATCTGCCGGAGCAAACTGTTCAACAACCGGTCCTTCGGCAAAAGCTACATTGTCTTTATAAGCAGAGATGATTTTATTCGGATTTTCCTGTGTCGTCTTTTTAATCATCTGGAACAGAGAAGACTCCTGTTCTACACCGTCGATGATGAACGTTCCGCCGAAAATTTTGTGGCGGCAGTGTTCGGAGTTGATTTGTGCGAAACCGAATACTTCAGAGTCGGTCAGCTTCCGTCCGAGGTCCTTTTCTACTTTCTTCAGGTAGTCCATTTCTTCTTTGGAAAGAGCCAAACCTTCTTTTTCGTTGTACACTTCGAGATCTTCGATGTAGATGATTGGTTCCGGCTGACGGTTTGTCGTGAATACGTTTTGGTCGAGTCCTTTGTACATGCGTTGGAGCATCGGGTCGTAGTCTGCGTTTTCGTCCTTAACAGGGAAGTACTCCTCGATGCGGCTGATGCCTTCGAGCCCCATGTTTTGGGTGATTTCTACTGCGTTTGTACTCCAAGGGGTAATCATTTCGCGGCGTGGGCCGACGAAACAGCCTTTCAGGTTTTCTTCACTTTCCGTCACGGCTTCTCCAAAAAGCCAGCAGAGTTTATTACTTTCGTCCGGGGTGAGCTGATGGTTGCTCTCTACGGCAATCACGCTCTTGGAAGGGGTTCTGAAAAAAAGAATCATGTTGTATATTTACGATTTTACGATTTACGATTTTACGATTGAAGTTCCTGCAGGAGAAACTCTTCTCTTTTTCTGTGGCGCAAAGATAATCAATTTCGTTGGTGGTAGGAAAAAAATAGAGAATAAATTCCCTATACCTTATTTAATATGTTTATTTTTCGATGTACGTTTTACTTATTATCGCTATATATAGTGATTCTTGTGTGGAAAAAACGTTAATATACTATCCCCATATCACAAAAAAGTGCGATATTTGCGACATGATTCAGATAGAGACAATATTCGATATATTAGTGAAAGGCTTTATTATTGGCGTTGTTGTGTCCGCACCCCTCGGTCCGGTGGGCGTATTATGCATCCAGAGGACTCTGAATAAAGGGCGTTGGTACGGATTCGTAACGGGGCTGGGAGCCTCGTTGAGCGATATAGCATACGCTTTGCTCACCGGTTATGGGATGAGTTTTGTGTTCGATTATATCAATAAGAATATTTTCTATCTGCAGTTATTGGGGAGTGTCATGTTACTCCTTTTTGGTATATATACCTTTCGTAGCAATCCGGTACAATCCATTCGTCCGGCTTCGTCCAGCAAAGGCTCTTATTTCCATAATTTTATTACCGCCTTTTTCGTCACTCTATCCAACCCCTTGATAATCTTCCTGTTTATCGGACTTTTTGCCCGTTTTGCCTTTGTGCAGCCGGGAGTGCTGGTATTTGAAGAGATCACAGGATATCTTGCAATTGCTATAGGAGCATTGACTTGGTGGTTGGGTATCACTTATTTTGTGAATAAGGTGCGCACTAAATTCAATTTACGTGGTATCTGGATACTGAATCGTGTTGTAGGAAGTATCGTAATGCTGGTATCTGTTGCCGGATTGATTTATACTTTGTTGGGAGAGTCACTTTATTAAGAGATAACATAATGAATCAGATAGCACAACAACTGAAAGAGAAGAATATTGCCGAATACCTTATATATATGTGGCAAGAGGAAGACTTGATCCGTGCCAATCATTGTGAACCGGAAGAGATGGAGGCAAATGTAATTGCCCGCTATCCGGAAGAACAGCGGCCTGCCATGCGAGAATGGTATACCAACCTGATTACGATGATGGGCGAGGAAGGAGTACGGGAAAAGGGTCATCTGCAGATTAATAAAAATGTAATTATCAATCTGACAGAGTTGCACAACGCATTGTCCTCTTCTCCTAAATTTCCTTTTTACAGTGCTGCTTATTTCAAGGCATTACCGTTTATCGTAGAATTACGGAATAAAAACGGCAAGAAAGATGAACCCGAACTGGAAACCTGTTTTGAAGCGTTGTATGGAGTGCTTCTGCTTCGTCTTCAAAAGAAGCCTATCAGCGAAGGAACTGCCAAGGCAGTGGAAGCTATCACTAGTTTCCTTTCTATGTTGGCAAATTATTATGATAAAGACCGTAAAGGTGAATTAAAACTGGATGAATAAATGAGAATTTTAGTAACGGGTGCCAATGGTCAGCTTGGCAATGAGATGCAGGTGCTTGCGAAAGAGAACCCGCAACATACGTATTATTTCACAGATGTGCAGGAACTCGACATCTGCGACAAGCAAGCTGTGTGGACTTATATGGCAGAGAAGCAGATTGAGCTTGTTGTTAATTGTGCTGCTTATACAGCTGTAGATAAAGCAGAAGATAATCAAGAATTAGCATACAAATTGAATTGTGAAGCACCGAAACAACTGGCAAGTGCGGCCCAAGCCAATGGTGCTGCCATGATACAAGTATCTACTGATTATGTATTTGACGGTACTGCGCATACTCCATACACGGAAGACTGCAATCCTTGCCCGGATTCTGTATACGGCACCACTAAACTGGAAGGAGAAAAGGAGGTAATGAATCACTGCGAGCAAGCAGTCGTTATCCGTACCGCATGGCTCTATTCTACTTTTGGCAATAATTTCGTAAAGACGATGCTTCGTCTCGGAAAAGAACGTGACAGCTTGGGAGTTGTTTTCGACCAGATCGGAACTCCGACGTATGCCAATGACCTGGCACAGGCTATCTATACTATTATTAATAAAGGTATCGTTCGCGGTATCTACCATTTCAGCAATGAGGGAGTTTGTTCCTGGTATGATTTCACAGTAGCTATTCATCGTCTGGCAGGAATAACTACCTGCAAAGTGAAACCTTTGCATACAGCCGAATATCCTGCGAAAGCAAACCGCCCGGCATATTCCGTGCTTGATAAAACGAAAATAAAAACAACGTTCGATATAGAGATTCCTCATTGGGAGGAGAGCCTTAAACAATGCTTGATAAAATTAGGAATGAAAAATGAAGAATGAAGAATTTCGATGCGGCTTTATAGATAGCGTAACAATTCTTCTTTCATCATTCATCATTCTTCATTCATATTAATATATGGCAGATAATACAGAAATTTTGAGACGGCGGACGTTCGCCATTATTGCGCATCCGGATGCTGGTAAGACATCTTTGACGGAAAAGTTATTGCTTTTCGGAGGTCAGATACAGGTAGCTGGCGCAGTAAAGAGTAATAAAATTAAAAAGACGGCTACGTCCGATTGGATGGAAATCGAAAAGCAACGTGGTATTTCGGTAACGACTTCCGTGATGGAATTCGACTATCGGGACTATAAGATTAACATTCTCGATACTCCCGGTCACCAGGACTTTGCCGAAGATACATACCGCACACTGACAGCTGTAGACAGTGTTATCATCGTTGTAGACGGTGCGAAAGGTGTGGAAACGCAGACGCGTAAACTGATGGAGGTGTGCCGTATGAGAAAGACTCCGGTAATTATCTTCGTCAACAAAATGGACCGTGAAGGAAAAGACCCGTTCGATTTGCTCGATGAGCTCGAAGAAGAACTGATGATTCAGGTTTGTCCCTTGTCTTGGCCGATAGAGCAGGGAGCACGTTTCAAAGGGGTATACAATATCTACGAACAGAAACTAGACTTGTATCAGCCATCCAAACAGATGGTAACAGAGAAAGTGGCAGTCGATATTCATACGGAAGAACTGGATCAGCAGATTGGTAAGTCGCTGGCAGACAAGCTGCGTGGTGATCTGGAACTGATTGAGGGTGTTTATCCGGAATTTGATTCGGAATCCTATTTGGCAGGAGACTGTGCGCCTGTATTCTTTGGATCGGCGTTGAACAACTTCGGTGTGCAAGAGTTGCTGAACTGTTTCGTCGAGATAGCTCCCAGCCCTCGTCCTGTACAGGCAGAAGAGCGTGAAGTGAAACCTGACGAACCGAAATTCACCGGCTTCATCTTTAAGATAACTGCCAATATCGATCCTAACCATCGTTCTTGTGTAGCATTCTGTAAGATTTGCTCCGGTAAGTTTGTCCGCAACGCTCCATATACACACGTCCGTCATGGAAAAACAGTGCGTTTTTCATCGCCTACCCAGTTTATGGCACAGCGTAAAACGACGATTGACGAAGCATACGCAGGAGATATTATCGGTCTGCCGGATAATGGTACCTTTAAGATTGGCGATACATTGACAGAGGGTGAACTGCTTCATTTCCGCGGTTTACCGAGCTTCTCGCCGGAAATGTTCAAATATATCGAGAATGCTGATCCGATGAAACAGAAACAGTTGGCAAAAGGTATCGACCAGTTGATGGATGAAGGTGTGGCACAGCTGTTTGTCAATCAATTCAATGGCCGTAAGATTATTGGTACGGTAGGACAGTTGCAGTTCGAGGTCATTCAGTATCGTTTGTTGAATGAATACAATGCATCCTGTCGCTGGGAACCGGTAAGCCTTTATAAGGCCTGCTGGGTAGAAAGCGATGATCCGGCGGAGCTGGAAGCCTTCAAGAAACGTAAATACCAGTACATGGCAAAGGATAGAGAAGGACGCGATGTGTTTTTGGCGGACTCCAGTTATGTACTTCAGATGGCTCAAATAGACTTTAAACACATAAAATTCCACTTTACAAGTGAGTTTTAGAACATATTCGTACGATTTTAACTAAAAAATCAGGTAAAAAAAGGAAAAACATATCTCATATAAATGAGTGAAGAGAAATGAAGACACTATCCTGGGATAAAATTCAGCAAGGGGATGAAGAGGCATTCCGGCAGCTTTATGAGCAATATGCAGATTTACTGTATGGATATGGCATGAAGATAGCCGGTGATGATACGCTGGTGACCGAGGCGATACAGTCGTTGTTTGTTTACATCTTTGAGAAAAGAGAAACTTGCGCGGCACCTCAATCCATACCCGCTTACTTGTGTGTTTCGTTGAGACACATGATAGTGAACGAACTGAAAAAAGAGAATAGTGGATCATTCAAATCACTGGATGAAGTAGGCACAAACGAATATCAGTTTGATCTGGAGATCGATATTGAAACTGCTATTATCCATTCAGAGTTGGAAAAAGAACAGCTGGAAGTTTTGCAGAAAGAGCTGAACAATTTGACAAAGCAACAGCGGGAGGTATTGTATCTGAAGTACTATAAGAAGATGAGTCCGGAAGAAATAGCCCAGGTGATGGGACTCACTTCGCGTACAGTTTACAATACTACTCATATGGCTATATCCAGTCTACGGGAGCGCATGAGCAAATCTTTCTTGTTACTGGTGGCAGCTAATTTGTGGATTTTTAATTGAGGTGAGATATGGAAAAGTGGACAGAATCTTTAGAACAATACTTGGAGGAAGGTAAGCTTCCTCTAGTGGGCGAAATATTTTCCCGTAAGAAAGAAATAGGCGATAAATTAAAGTTGCAGCGCGAAGAAAGCCATAAGATTACCTTAAGCCGGAAAAGAAAACAAAGTGTCGGAAGAAGAAGCTTCTCCTTCTCTTGGGGAGTGGCAGCTGCGGTCGTTCTTCTTTTGGGAGTAGGCAGTTACTTCCTGGCAGAGGAAAAGGTGGTGACGGATAACACTGCAATGAATTATGAATTGCCCGATGGCAGTAGTGTGCAGGTGATGGAAAACTCACGTCTGACTTACAATCATATCACATGGCTTTGGGAGCGTAAGTTGCAATTGTTGGGCAAAGCCTCTTTCAATGTAACCAAAGGCAAGACATTCACTGTCAGCACTGAAGCCGGCGACGTGACGGTACTCGGTACTAAATTTCTGGTCGATCAGCAGGGAAAGAAGATGTTCGTAAACTGTGAGGAAGGAAGCGTGAAAGTTGAGACTGCCGTAGGTAATCATACATTGCTTGCCGGCGAAAGTGTGCGTTGCGATGAAACCAAGATTGTGCCAGTAGAAAAAAAGGCGGAAGAATCAGAGTTCCCCGAAGTGTTGGGATATGAAGATGACCCGCTGATAAATGTAGTGGCAGATATTGAGCATATATTTAAGGTGACAGTCGTCGGGCATGAGAAATGCGAGGGGCTGACCTACAACGGGACGGTCTTAACGAAAGACCTGAACGCCACACTGGAAAAAGTCTTTGGTTCGTGTGGAATCAGTTATCAAATTCGAGGGAAAGAAATTATTTTAAAATAAAAAAAGCCTCTTCTGACTATCCAGAAGAGGCTTTTTTGTTTTTCTTCAAATTTTCTTCATTTTTTCTTGGTAAAAAAACAACGGATGCTTCTCTTTCTAATAGATGAGCTATTTAATGATATTTGAAGAAAACGGTAGAATTGATTAGAAGATTAAATGTTGTAGTAGAAGAAATTAGAAATTATCCGGCAGAAATAAGGCCGGGATTCAGAACAAACAATAGATGTTTTATAGAGAATTACAAACTAAACTCAAAACAAACAATAGATGCTTTTTATAAAATTTAAATTTAACCCAAAACAAACAATGTTTTAAAAGAAATGCAAACTAGGGCTCAAAGCAAACAATAGACAGCGGCAGATGAATTATTCCTGCCACAAACGTAAGCCGGAAAGATTCCCTCATCGGACGTGATATGAGCTTTAGAGGCTTGTTTTTCCGATTAAACAGACTTAGTTGGCTTAAAAAAAAGGGTTTTTCAACTAGACTGCTACGCTAATTAAAAGAATGAAAGCCGTGATGGCCTATGAGAGGTTTAACAAGACCGGTTTTATCTGGTAGTTTAATAGTAGGTTAAGAGAGTATGAAACCAGAAAAGGGCTGAACCGGTCTATCATTGAGTATTTTTATTTAATAATTGTTTTATCAGAATGTGAGAGAAAGTTGAGGGGCTTTCTCTCACATTTTTTTTGTAGGAACGATAGATAGGACGATAGATAGGACGATTTACTATTGGACTATTTACCATTTACTATTTGGGTTGTGCAATAGGAGCAGATTGTAAATGAGATAAATGGGAATTTAGTTTAGATGTGGATGGCACGCTAAATCATAAATCATAAATTATAAATCATAAATCATAAACTTCCCCAGTTTTCCAATCAGAGAAATGACGTTTTTATACATTATATTCCTTTCTTAATTTATTTTATAATAAAAATTTGGTATTTTCGGACGCTTTTTAGACGAACAACTTAAAATACTAATAGTTTATTATATGGAAAATATCGAAACAGCGATCCTGCTGATGGTGGTCGGAATGGCTACCGTGTTTGTTATTCTGCTGATTGTGATTTATTTAGGTAAGTTGTTGATTACATTAGTCAACAAGTATGCTCCTGAAGAAGTGGTTCCTGTGAAGCGGGAAGCATCGCAAGGTCCTGCCCCTGTTCCGGGAAACATCTTAGCCGCCATTACAGCTGCTGTAAATGTGGTGACACAAGGTAAAGGAAAAATCACTAAAGTAGAAAAATTATAAATCTATAAAGAATATCACTGAAAGACATGAAAAGAGAAGTAAAGTTTAGTTTGGTTTTCCGAGATATGTGGCAATCTGCCGGAAAATACGTACCTCGTGTAGACCAACTCGTAAAGGTAGCTCCTGCCATCATTGAAATGGGCTGTTTTGCCCGCGTAGAAACAAACGGCGGAGGTTTTGAACAGGTAAATTTATTGTTTGGTGAAAACCCGAATAAAGCGGTACGCGAATGGACAAAACCGTTCCACGAAGCCGGTATTCAAACCCACATGCTCGACCGCGCACTGAACGGACTCCGTATGAGCCCCGTTCCGGCAGACGTCCGCAAATTATTCTACAAAGTAAAGAAAGCACAAGGAACAGACATTACCCGTACGTTCTGCGGATTGAACGACGTGCGTAACATTGCTCCTTCCATCACATACGCAAAGGAAGCAGGCATGATTTCGCAATGTTCGCTTTGCATCACTCATTCGCCTATCCATACCGTAGAGTACTACACCAATATGGCGCTGGAACTCATCAAACTGGGAGCAGACGAAATCTGTATTAAAGACATGGCAGGTATCGGTCGTCCCGTATCGTTAGGTAAGATCGTAGCAAATATCAAGGCGGCACATCCCGAAATCCCCGTTCAGTATCACAGTCATGCAGGTCCCGGATTCAATATGGCAAGCATCCTCGAAGTATGCGAAGCCGGTTGTGACTACATCGACGTAGGCATGGAACCGCTATCCTGGGGAACAGGCCATGCTGACTTGCTTAGCGTGCAGGCAATGCTGAAAGACGCCGGATATCAAGTGCCCGAAATTAATATGGAAGCCTACATGAAAGTGCGCGGCATGATTCAGGAATTTATGGACGACTTCCTCGGCTTGTATATCAGCCCGAAAAACCGCCTGATGAACTCCTTGCTGATTGCTCCCGGACTTCCCGGCGGTATGATGGGTAGTTTGATGGCCGACCTCGAATCCAATCTGGAATCAATCAATAAATATAAGGCAAAACACAATCTGCCGTTTATGACGCAAGACCAGTTGCTCATCAAGCTCTTTGATGAAGTAGCTTACGTATGGCCTCGTGTCGGTTATCCTCCATTGGTGACTCCGTTCAGCCAATACGTGAAGAACCTCGCCATGATGAATGTGATGGCTATGGAAAAAGGAAAAGAACGTTGGGGAATGATTGCCGATGATATCTGGGATATGATTCTGGGTAAAGCCGGACGTCTGCCGGGCAAACTTGCTCCCGAAATCATTGAAAAGGCAGAGCGTGAAGGCCGTAAGTTCTTTGAAGGTGATCCGCAGAATAACTATCCCGATGCTCTCGACAAATATCGCAAACTGATGAAAGAGAACAAATGGGAAGTGGGACAGGACGATGAAGAACTCTTCGAATATGCTATGCACCCGGCTCAATATGAGGCTTACAAGAGTGGCAAAGCAAAAGAAGACTTCCTGGAAGACGTAGCCAAACGTCGTGCCGAAAAAGATAAATCTCCGGAAGAAGATGCCAAACCGAAGACACTGACCGTACAAGTGGACGGACAGGCTTATCGTGTGACGGTAGCATACGGTGATACCGAACTACCTGCTGCTCCTGCGGGTGCTGCCGCTGCTCCGGCAGGAGAGGGTAAAGAAGTACTTTCTCCGTTGGAAGGCAAGTTCTTCTTAGTGAAAGGTGCGCAGGAAACTCCTTTGCAAGTAGGTGACACTGTGAAAGAAGGTGATGTAATCTGCTATGTAGAAGCGATGAAGACCTACAATGCCATCCGTGCAGAGTTTGGCGGTACAGTGACTGCTATCTGTGTCAACCCGGGAGATGCTGTTTCAGAAGATGACGTATTAATGAAGATAGGATAATGAACGAAATATTTGAGAACTTATATGACATGACTGCGTTCAGCAATATCATTGCCGAACCGCAGTTCCTGATAATGTATGCCATCGCGTTCGTTCTGCTCTATTTGGGTATTAAGAAACAGTACGAGCCGTTGCTGCTTGTCCCCATCGCTTTCGGTGTGTTACTAGCCAACTTCCCCGGAGGAGATATGGGCGTGATTCAGGCCGACGAAAATGGTATGGTGATGGTAAACGGAGTGTTGAAGAACATCTGGGAAATGCCTTTGCATGACATTGCCCACGAACTGGGAATCATGAACTTCATCTACTATATGTTGATTAAAACAGGTTTCCTGCCTCCGATCATCTTTATGGGTGTCGGTGCGCTGACGGACTTCGGGCCGATGTTGCGTAACCTGCATCTTTCTATATTCGGTGCGGCTGCACAGTTGGGTATCTTTACCGTATTGCTGGTAGCTATCCTGATGGGATTCACTCCACAGGAAGCCGCTTCTCTGGGCATTATCGGTGGCGCGGATGGTCCGACAGCCATCTTTACCACCATCAAACTGGCGCCGCATTTGCTGGGCCCGATTGCCATTGCCGCTTATTCGTATATGGCGCTCGTTCCGGTGATTATTCCGCTGGTAGTGAAACTGTTCTGTACGAAGAAAGAGTTGAGCATCAACATGAAAGAACAGGAAAAGAAGTACCCTTCGAAGACTGAAATCAAGAACCTGCGTGTATTGAAGATTATCTTCCCGATTGTGGTAACTACTATTGTTGCCCTCTTCGTGCCAAGTGCAGTGCCTTTGGTGGGTATGTTGATGTTTGGTAACCTGGTGAAAGAAATCGGAACCAACACATTCCGCTTGTTCGATGCCGCTTCCAATAGCATTATGAATGCTGCCACCATCTTCCTCGGACTGTCCGTAGGAGCAACGATGACAGCCGAAGCATTCCTCAACTGGACAACAATCGGTATTGTGATCGGTGGATTCCTTGCGTTTGCCCTTTCCATTACCGGTGGTATCTTCTTTGTGAAACTGGTAAATCTCTTCTCGAAGAAGAAAATCAATCCGCTTATCGGCGCCACTGGTTTGAGTGCCGTTCCGATGGCGAGCCGTGTAGCCAATGAGATTGCTTTGAAATACGATCCGAAGAATCACGTATTGCAGTATTGCATGGCAAGCAACATCTCCGGAGTAATCGGTTCTGCCGTAGCTGCGGGTGTGTTGATCTCCTTCCTTGCGTAAGATAATTCCTGCCTGAAAAAGACTTTTTATACATTCACACTTGGAAGATTCGTTTGATAGCGTTATCTTTGTGTGAATGTATAACAGTAAAAATAGCAAGCGTATGAGTGCAATGTCATTGGAAGCCGAAAAGAACGAACTGATTCGGCGGATTCTGGATGTGGATGATGTCGCTATTCTGCGGAGAGTGAAATCGATGTTGAGTTGTGAAGAAGAGCAAACGAATGTTGTCGCAGAGGAAGCAGCTCCCTACCAGACAAAGGCGGAGATTCTGGCAAGCTTAGATCAGGCGTGTAAGGAACTGAAACTGAATCTGGAGGGTAAGTTGGAGTTTAAGTCATTAGATGATGCCCTTAATGAAATATAGAATAAGCGTTACCCTCGAATTTTTAAGGGAAATGAAGCATTTGTCAAAACGGTATTTTGTAATCCTTATGATATAAAAAGAAATCGTCCTGTTTCACGGTTACGTGATAACAGGACGATTTCTTTTATAAGACTAAGACTTTGTGAACAAGTTTCTTTTGTTTCTAAATTTATTCACTGATTACCTTTCTGTATTCCGCTACCGCCATCTTTTCCGACAGATACGCATTAATCAGATTGGTGTGCGCCTGTGTCCATGACAATTGTGCGGAGAGTACATCCACCATATTTGCCTTTCCCTCATTATACGAGAAAGAAACCAAATCAAGATTTTCATTAGCCAGACTCATAGTCTCTTTGGCGGTTTTCACTTGATATTCCGTTTCCGTCAGTTTGGTCAGGGCGGCAGAAAGTTCCTCGTTGATATTATCCGTCACATAACTTTGTTGCAGTTTCTGTATGCCGATATACGCTTTCTGCTGACGGTTTGTTTTAAACCGGGCTCCCCAACGGAAGATCGGTATATTCAGGTTAATGCCGACGATGGGATTGAAAGAAACGTCATAACCGAGGTTAGGTGTAGCTGTAGCCCATCCACCGCTGAAATACATATTCAATTGCGGGTTGAACTGGCTAAGAGCCGCTTTGCGTTGCGCCTGACTTTTCATGATGTTTACTTCCGTACTTTCGTAATCCGCGCGACGTTGCAGTACATTCTCCAGAGAAAGGATCTGCACCGGAGCGGAAGCCGTGTCAATCGTGTACAGACTGTCTACGGGATTGTTCGGCTCTTCTCCCATCAGGATATTCAGCTTTTGCAGCGCCAGGGTATAATTCTGACGCGCCTTGATATATTGCAATTCCGCTTCTTTCAACCGGGTGGAAATCATTAATAAGTCCGTTCGACTAATCATCCCGTCGTTGAAACGATCCTGAATGATGTCATACTGTTGCTTCACAATACTTTGATACTTATCCGCCGCCTGCAACATAGCCTGTGAAGCGGAAGCATTCCAATAAACTGCATCGCTCTGATAATGAATCTGGTCGATGGTAAGCTCCTCATTTAGTTGATTCAGCTTTTCATCCGCTTTGGCAATCTTGTGCTGGGCGTTGAGTGCCCCGCCCGTGTACAACGGTTGCGAGACGATAAATACACCTTGATAGGTGTGGTTGCGGTATTCGCCTACCGGTTCGTTCCAGGCATTAAGGTCGCTCATGTTGAGTGTCCCGTCCGCATTGACATCAATTTTTGGCAAGAATCCCGTGTGAGCAATCTTTCGTGCTTCCGTACTTGCCATCGTCTTTAGTTTCTGTTGCTTCAGAATTTGACTGTAAGCTTCCACTTTATCCCGGTAAGCTTCCCGGCTAAGATAGGGCTGCTGTGCTCCGGCTGTGAGGCCAAGGAGCAGCAGAGACAGAGTTATAAGTTGAGTTTTCATTTTATTCAATCTAAACAATAAATTCAAGTTTCATATAAGAGAAGGCAATTAGCCTTTGATTCTCTGAATGGCACAATAAGCTACCGGAAGAACAAACAATGTCAGTGCCGAAGCCACCAACAAACCTCCCATAATCGTAGCCGCCATACCGCCGAACATCGCGTCGAACAACAATGGCAACATACCCAGAATGGTAGTGCCGGACGCCATTGCTACGGGGACAATACGACTCGTTGTAGCACTGACAACAGCATCCAACGGCTTTTTGCCCGTCTTTGCCTCCAGATCAATCTGTTCCACCAGTACAATCGCATTTTTGATATTCATCCCAATCAGTCCGAGCAAACCAAGGATGGAGAAGAAGTCGAACGACTTGCCTAGCAACACCAATCCCAAAACGATACCGATAAAAATAAGCGGTAACATCAACAAGATCACTGTCGGCTTACGATACGTTCTGAACAGGAACAACAGCGTGACGAACATCAGGAAGAACGTCAACGGTAAATTCTTGGCCAACGCCTCGTTAGACTCCACCTGACTTTCCTGCTCCCCGAAATACTTCATCGTATACCCCTCCGGCACTTTAATCTCTTTCTGCACCAGCGGCCAAACCTCATTGAAAGCAGCAATCGCATTCACTCCGCGACGCGGATCGCATTGCGCCATCATCACCATTTGCCGGTTGTAATCCTTCACATTCGAGAAACGATATTGGAAATCAAATTCCGATACCACCTGTTCCAGACTGGTCGTCTCATTCCCCGTGCCGAACACGGGCAACGTGCGCAGGTCATTGATGCGGAACGAATCCACCGTGTTATCCTTCAATAAGATAGGAAGCACCTGATCGCCCTGCCGGTACTCTCCAAGCGTCATACCTGTGGTTCCGATCTGGATACTTTGTGCCATTCCCTGACGCGATACCCCTAACGGTTGCGCCCGTTCGGGACTATATACAGGCTTCCATACAGGAACTTTATTTCCCCACGAATTGCGCACATTGATTAAATCCGGATTCCGGTGCATAATCTCCAAAGCCTGGTTGGTGAGCGCCACAAGCGTGTCTACATTCGGACCGATAAACCCGATTTCGATAGCGGCATCCACCGCAGGCGACAGTTTAAACAGACTGGTACGGGTAATCGCATTCGGATAATTCGCCTTCATGTACGCGTCGAAATCTTCTTCATACTCTTTTGTATATTTACTGTCCGTCAATTCAACCAATACATTGGCAAAATTCGGTTTCGGGCCCACCGAAGTAGAAGCCAGGTAATACCTTAACGGCGTGCTGCCGAAGGTGATCGATACTTTCTTCACTTCCGGCTGCTTTGCCAGATGCTCTTCCACGGATTTCATCTCTTTCACTACGTCATTGATGCTATACCCGTCGGGATAAAACACGTCCGCCCGGAAATAAGGCTTATCGAGAGAAGGGAAGAAGTTTTGCGGCATCGTCCCCATGATAACCAGCGAAGCAACAAAGAGCACTACCATCGAACCCAGTGTCAATGTTTTCCTGCGAATCAGCGTGCGGAGGATGGAGGCGAATTTGTGATAGAACGGTTTGTCATACGGGTCTTTCGTGCCGTCCTTTGCTTTCGCTTTCAGGATGAAATTACCGAAAACAGTGGTCTGCGTCAGCGCGAGCACCCAGCTCAATCCCAGCGAGATGGCAAGCACCACAAAAAGCGGTTTCACGATTTCCGCCACGGCAGAAGGAGCAAGGTAGAGCGGGAGGAACGAACAGATAGCGATGAACGTAGCCCCAAGCAATCCCCATTGCGGACCGGTTGCTCCGTCTATCAGCGCTTTCCGCCGGTCTACTCCGCGGGCGATGGCAATCTGTGCGTTGTCTGTCACCACGATGGCGTTATCCACCAGCATCCCCATGGCGATGATAAATCCCGCCAACGAAGTACGGTTCAGCCCGACACCGAAGAAAGACATGATAAGTAATGTGCCGCCAATAGAGAAAATCAGTGACGAGCCGATCAGCACACCTGCGCGCAAACCCATCACCAGCATGATAATCACAATAACAATCAGAATCGATTCGATCAGGTTGATGATAAATCCGTTGTTGGCTTCGTTGGCAATTTCGTTCTCCAGATACAGGCTTTGCAGTTCCAGTCCCACAGGCATCAGTGGCAACAATTCGTCCAGTTTGGCTTTCACGTTCTTGCCCGTCTGCACCACGTCCCGTTGCGGGTCGGTGGAGACGCCGATGCCGATGGCACGTTTGCCGTTCACGTGCATGATGTTGGATGGAGGGTCCATGTACCCTTTTTCGATGGCGGCGATATCGCCCAGTTTCACTTGTCCGGCTTTGGTGGTAATCACCTGGTTGCGGATATCGTCTACGGTGGTATACATACCGTTGGCAGTCACCCGTAGCTGTTGCTCGCCGGCACGGATTTCTCCGGTATTGATAATCTGGTTCTGCGATTGCAACAGACTGGCAAGCTGTTTCGGGTCGATGCCCATACCTACGAGCTTATTGGTGGAAATAAAAATATTGACCACCTCCGTCTGCGTCCCGAATAGGGCGACTTTCATCACCCCGTCCGCCGTCACTACCTGTGTCTTGATTCGTTCCGCCCAGTTGCGCATCTCTTCGTATGTGTAACCGTCGTCCGCCGTCAGACCGTAATAGATACCGAACACGTCGCCGAAATCATCGGAAACCGTCGGTGCGGAAGCACCGCTCGGCAATTGTGGCTGTATATTTAGTACCTTCCGTCGCAACTCATCCCACTTCTGCGGAATGGAGCTTGCCGACAAGGAAGGTTGCAACTCGAATGTGATTTTTGAGAGCCCGTACATCGATTCCGATTTTATCTTGTACACACCGCTCATACTTTGAATCTCACGAGAGATAGGCTCGGTAATCAACCGCTCCACTTCTGCCGGTTCGGCACCCGGATAGCGGGTCATAATAACCGCCGACTTTATGACGAAAGGAGCATCCTCTTTCTTACCCAGCTTGCCGAAGGAAGTGATTCCCCCAATCAGCAATACAGCAAGAAAGAAATAGATGATTTTCGTATTATCTAATGAATATTTGGCTAAACTCATAATAAATGATCGTTGATAATTGATGAATGACAGCGGATAAATGATACTTAATCATTTATCAACTATCACCTGTCAACAGTTGTGATAGATTCTCCTTCTACTAGTTGGTATACGCCTGCTATGACGATTTTTTCACCGGGTTTCAAACCTTCCGAGATGAGCGCTTGTGCTTCTCCGGTCGGGGCGTTGACGGTTACTTCCCGTTTGTGGACTTTATTGTCTTCTACCACCCAGACATACATTTTATTCCCTTCGCTTTCGCCGAATACGGCACTAAGCGGTACAATCGTCCAGCTATCCTGCACCAACGGACCTACATCTGCCGTGAAACGGATGCTGCACGTGAAACCGGGTTTCACTGCATACAGATCGCGGTCGAATGACGGATCGTCAATCGTGATGCTGACCGGAATTCCTGTGCCATCCGTAGAAATATCAAGATATTCTTCCAGTTTCGCTTGAAACACGTGTCCTTTAAATGTGTCGAACTCTACAAGGAAACGCGGGTCTTTGGCACGCAACAAATAAAGATACGCATCCGGAATGGTGAATTTGATACGCAGATTGTGTGTATTGACAAGCTGCACGATACCCTCACCGGAGTTGACACGCTGATAGTTTTCCACCAGTCGTTTTTCGATAGAACCGTCGAAAGGAGCTGTCAGCTTGGTGTCGCGCATATTGTTGGCAGACAGTTCGTATTCAGACTTCGCCTTCTGGAAGTTGGCGAGGCTGATTTCATATTCCTGCACGGAGATCGCTTGCCGGGAGAGGAGCCGTTTGTTACGTTCCACTTGTGCCGAAGCCGTTTCGTATGCCGATTTCGTGGCGGCATATTGCAACGCGATGTCTCTGGGGTCGATAGCCGCGATGAGCTGTCCTTTTTTCACTTTCTGTCCTTCGATGACAGGAAGCTGGATGATTTGTCCGTTGACCCGGAAAGCCAGCTTCACATATTCCACCGCTTCCACGATTCCCGAGAAATCTTTTCTGATAATCGATCTTGACTCGACAATCGTAGTCTTTACAGGACGTGCAGTTGTCGTTGTCGTTTCTTTTTTCTGTCCGCAGCCAGCCAGCAAGATTGCAGCCGCCAGGACGAATCCAAATTCCTTTTTCATATACCACGTTGATGTTTAGAGGTTTTGCGTTGATAAATAGCGAATAATATACTAAAACAACTCCTGTTTATTTATGTTCAATATTCCTGTCTTTTCATATCCTGCCTCTTAACCTTTATATGGAACACAAAAAAAAACGGGAACTTTACCGTTTCTAAGGTAAAATTCCCGTCCAACTCTTTTGAAGGTTATTGCATTATTCATAACTAAACCGTACGGATTTGAATTAAATACTACATAGTGAAAAAATATCTATCATAAGTATCATTCATTTTAATAATCATTTCATTATCAAAAGAATAACTATGATGGATAACTTTTAAAAAAGGTATCTATCATAGTTTTATTGCAAAAAACAGCTATCTATCATGCCTATACTTTGTCTATTTTAGTGTAGTATTAGGTGAGATTACCCATTTAAAGGCATAAGAATGCACGTTTTATAGGATGACAACCTGTATTTGACAGCTTAATAATCTATTGGGAGCGGTAATGTTTCTATAGCCCACGTATGTAGGCTGTACAGCCCGCATCTGTAGGCTGTATGGTTTACAAGCGTGGGCTGTACAGCCTTCATACGTGGGCTATAAATTTATCACCGTTAAAGTTGGATTATCAAGCCATGATTATCGGATTTATACAGGTTCATTGCAACAAAAACAAGCTATCTTATGCATATAGGGCCTTTATTCGGCTATTTTGTTGATGATAGATAACCTGTTTTTGCTGGTAAAAGCATGATAGATACCTTTTTAAAAAGCTATCTATCATAGTTATTCTTTTGATAATGAAATGATTATTAAAATGAATGATACTTATGATAGATATTTTTTCCCTATGTAGCATTTAATTTAAATCAGTATATAAATGGACTATTTCACCACAGGACATAGAGTTTTCAGAGTCCTAATTCAGAGATAATTATAGCCTCTGGGTTCTCCTTATCCTCTGTGGTGAAAACCGTGCAATAATGTCCCACATGGTAATTGGTACACTGATAATTATTCACCATTGAAACCTTTTGCGCAGCCTTTTTATCCAACTGTCACTACGTATAACGTTGTTATTCTCTCCAATCGCTTTTTTCAAATCCCGGATCCGTTCATTTTGTCTCTTCATTGCTGCCTGTATTTCGTTTATCAACGTATTTATTTCCTTCTGCAGCTGAATTTCCTTTTCTTTCAATTGAATAATGTGGGCGTATTTCTCGCAGACCATTGTTTTATCTATGCACAGTTGTTCCAGCGTATCAATATATTCTGCTGTAATGCCGGCTTTACTTCGGCGAAAGAGTTCCAGAATACATTCTTCGTCAACGTTCGGAACATTGTCTATGTATAACATAGGGAATTGTCCCATTTCCACCCAAAGCAGGATCGCTTCTTTTTCGATGTGATACTTAATCACTGCTTTTTCTACACTAATCCATTTTGGCATATTGCTTTTGTTTTAATGTGTTATAAAAAAAGGAGTAAATAATGTATTGTCCGGAGAGGTGCAACGAACACCCACGATTTTTATGATTTCGGTCGGGTGGGGAATTGGTTGGGGTATAAGGATTGTTGAAACCGACCGGATACAATAAAAGCGTGAGTGCTGTTGTACCATTATCTAAACTTAAGGCTTAGCAATACCCTTCACCAGATAATGATAAACAACAGACACCCACGCCAAACGTTTATATATAACAAATCTCTAATCGATATGTTGATATACGATCATCTACGTGGAGTATCTGTTGTATCATCTCTCGGTGTGAAAAAACTGCTAATTTTTAAGTTTGAGAGACAATACGTTATTTACTCCATTAAGGAATAAAAAACCGCTTTTGCCTGTTTCATCACGCTGATGGGCAGAAAGCGTGTGACAAAGATATATGTTTTTTTCGGAATAGGATGGAAAAGAGGAAATAAATGCAGGAAATATGGTATGAGAATAGAGAATATGGTATAAAGATGGTAAATAGGCTATGCGGGTGGCAAATATAATGCAATGATAAAAAGGAGGGAGTCCAAAGTAAAACCATCTATTAGATTGATATTATTTAGGTACGGATTATACGGATTTCGCGGTTCCATTAGACTAAAACCGTGAAATCCGTGTAATCCGTGCCTAAATGAAAGCCATAAAAGTCTTTTGACCTCGCATTGTCTTTCCGTGCAATTCTTTTTTTAGCTGCGATTTCTTTTGGGCTTTCCGGAGAAGATAGTCAGTTCAAGAATTGCAAAGATGATTTCCGTTGTGGTATATCCGGTAAATGTATATTCCAAATTTTCATTTTCGGAGAAGTATTTGAGATAAACGGTTGGAGTGCCATTGTGGAAGTCGAGAAAAAGGTAAGAAGTATAATCATAGATGCCAAGATCGGCAAACTCGTTCAGAATCGCTGTGTTGAAAATCGTGCATTGGCCTGTCTTTGATTCATTTCCGGACATTTCGAATCTGCGATGTTCTTTTGCGAGAGCGTCTTTATTCACATGCCTGAATTGTTCTTGTAGCTCTTTACTGAAAGAAAGGCGTTGTCTGATGAAATTAAAAACTTCTTCCTTTGTCATTTGTTTTAAATCGGTTATTTCCATTTTTTATTAATTATTGGGGTAAAGGTACTTTCTTTATTTGGTAATAAATCGGATTCAGTCATATTTCTTTTATTTATTTTTCGGCTTATAACCCTAAAAGAATCTGAATTTATGGATTTATTTAGGGTTATAACCCTAAAAACTTTCCGAAAATAGTATATCTTTGTGCTTATAACCCTAAAAACTTTTGAATATGATTAATCGTGAACAGTATATGGAACAAATCGTTCCTTTTATAGATAAGCCGTTTGTGAAAGTGATAACGGGTATTCGTCGCAGTGGAAAGTCGGTAGTGCTGCGTCTGATTCGTGACGAACTGTTGAGGAGAGGAGTTCGTGAAGAACGTATCATCTATCTGAATTTTGAAAGTTTTCAGTGGATAGATCTGAAAGAGGCGAAGGCTTTGTATGCTTATATTCGGGGACAGGCGGGAGATGCGGGTAAATATTATATTCTCTTGGATGAAATTCAGGAAGTGGACGGTTGGGAAAAAGTGGTCAACTCACTTCTGGTAGATTTGGATACGGATATTTATGTGACCGGCTCCAACTCACGTATGTTATCGTCCGAACTGGCAACTTATTTAACGGGACGGTATGTCGCTTTCCATGTCATGACCTTGTCTTTTAGAGAATATCTGACTTTCCATGACTTGCAGGCCAATGATCCGACACTCAACCGGAAGGAGGAATTTCAGAAATATCTCCGTATGGGAGGATTTCCGGCCATACATACTGCCGATTATGGATATGAGGCTATCTATAAAATTGTCTACGACATCTATTCTTCTGTCATTCTTCGTGACACGGTGCAGCGTCACAATATCCGGAATGTGGAACTGCTCGAACGGGTAGTGAAGTTTGTTTTCGATAATATAGGCAATAAGCTGAACGCTAAAAATATAGCTGATTACTTCAAAAGTCAGCAACGGAGGGTGGATATGAATACCATCTATAATTATCTGAATGCATTGGAAAGTGCTTTTATCATTCAACGTATTCCCCGGTATGATATTAAAGGAAAGGAAATTCTGCAGACGAATGAAAAGTATTTTGTAAGTGACCTTTCTTTGATTTATTCCGTGATGGGCTATCGTGACCGGTTGATTGCAGGTATGTTGGAGAATCTGGTCTGTCTGGAGTTGAAAAGAAGGGGTTATGAAGTGTATGTAGGCAAACAGGATGATAAAGAAGTGGATTTTGTAGCCATCCGTCGGGAAGAAAAGATTTATGTGCAAGTAACGTATCAGTTAGCTTCACAAGCCACTGTTGAGAGGGAGTTTGCTCCTTTGCTCGCCATTAACGACCATTATCCTAAATATGTAGTTAGTATGGACAGCTTGTGGCAGGATAATGTGGAGGGGGTCAGGCATCGTCATATAGCCGATTTCTTGTTGGATGATGCTTGACGTTAAGGAATATAGAAAACGAAAAAGAGGAAATTCTCTGCGAGAATCTCCTCTTTTTTCATCTTTCACGAAAGATCGAATTATTTCTTCTTACGGTCACCGTAACGGCTCATGAACTTGTCAACACGACCTGCAGTATCTACCAATGTAGATTTACCTGTATAGAACGGGTGAGAAGTGTTTGAGATTTCAATCTTCAGCAACGGATAAGTTTCACCTTCGAATTCGATGGTTTCTTTAGTTGCTACAGTTGATCTAGACAAAAACATGTCACCATTTGACATATCTTTAAATACTACCGGACGGTATGATTCTGGATGAAGGCCTTTTTTCATTTCAGTATCTGTTTTTTTAATTTATATTCTGTTACTATTTTGGTAAGAAATAGTGTAATGGTCATTTTCAGAGCGCAAAGATAATGCTTTTCTGTGAAATAGAAAAAGGTTTTCTAAAATTTCTGATTTCTAATTTATGATTTCTGATTTGCTATGCAGATTTTGGTGATTAAATGAATGAAAAATGAGGTATAAATAAGGTATAAATAAGGAGATATAAATCCGAAGGCATCAATCAGAATTCAGAAATCATAAATCCCAAAGTTTGCAAGGTAGACATTACAATCTAATGTCACACTCGTATTCCTGCTAAATTTTGCAGTCTGATTTAAACCTTTTTCTACTATATTTTTCTTTCCGATGTTCGTTATTCGATGGATAATGCTTACTTTTGCGTAGAATTTTTATTCACTAACAATAAACTTTAAACAAAATGGTAAATTACAAAGATTTAGGATTGGTAAACACAAGAGAAATGTTTGCTAAGGCTATCAAAGGTGGATATGCTATCCCAGCATTCAACTTCAACAATATGGAACAAATGCAGGCTATCATCAAGGCTGCTGTTGAAACTAAATCTCCTGTGATTCTTCAGGTTTCTAAAGGTGCTCGTCAGTATGCTAACGCTACTTTGTTGCGTTACATGGCACAGGGTGCTGTAGAATATGCTAAAGAATTAGGCTGCGCACATCCGGAAATCGTTCTTCACCTTGACCACGGAGATACATTCGAAACTTGCAAATCTTGTATCGATTCTGGTTTCTCTTCAGTAATGATCGATGGTTCTCACCTTCCTTACGAAGAAAACGTAGCATTGACTAAGAAAGTTGTTGAATACGCTCACCAGTTTGACGTAACTGTAGAAGGTGAACTTGGCGTATTGGCTGGTGTAGAAGATGAAGTTTCTGCTGACCACCACACATATACTGACCCTGAAGAAGTAATCGACTTCGCTACTCGCACTGGTTGCGACTCTTTGGCTATCTCAATCGGTACTTCTCACGGTGCTTACAAATTTACTCCGGAACAATGCCACATCGACCCGAAGACTGGCCGTATGGTTCCTCCTCCATTGGCTTTCGAAGTATTGGACGCTGTAATGGAAAAACTTCCGGGATTCCCTATCGTTCTTCACGGATCATCTTCAGTTCCGGAAGAAGAAGTGGAAACTATCAACAAATATGGTGGTGCACTGAAAGCTGCTATCGGCATTCCGGAAGAAGAATTGCGTAAAGCTGCTAAGTCTGCTGTTTGCAAAATCAACATCGACTCTGACTCTCGTCTGGCTATGACTGCTGCTGTACGTAAGGTATTCGCTGAAAAACCGGCTGAATTCGACCCACGTAAGTATCTTGGTCCGGCTCGTGACAATATGGAAAAACTGTACAAGCACAAAATTCTGAATGTGCTCGGTTCTGACAACAAATTGGCACAGTAATAATCTCCGGATTATTCCATAAATAAAAGAAAGGCTGCTACCGATAAACCGGTAGCAGCCTTTTAGTTGCTTTATAGTTCTTATCTATTTATCTTTCTTTGGGAGAGGAAGTTGTGGAGAGGAATTTTGAAAGAAGTCTTCTATTTTTTGTTTACTTTGAATATCTTTCAGCCAGTTGGCGGCGGCATTATAATAATTGGATTTTCCTAAAACAAGTTCGCCTCTCTCGTTCATTTCCGCTTCTTCTTTAGTGTCTTTAGGACGTGTTTTTAGGAATGCTTCCAAATAGCGTTCCGCATTTTTCTTATCTTTCAAGTCATAGAAGTATATATAGGCCATGTCATACAATAGTTTGTGGTTTTGTTTGTCATACTGTTGATAGCGTTTTTTGATGGATGCAATCTGTTCTTTGTACATTTGTGCCATCTTGTAACAGTCGGTCATCCCGATATAGAGCCGGGTCATACTGCTGTCTTTGGGAATGGATAGATCAATGGCTTTTTCCAAATAGTCTACGCCCTCTTTTTTCCAGGAAGTTTTGGAACAGGCACGGCCAAGGTAATAAAGGAGATTGATATTGTTGGGATCATATTTCCGGGCGACTTCCAAAAAATCATGAGCCTCATAATACTTCTCTGCTGCATAGTAACTAATGCCTAAATAATAACAAGTATGAAAAGAACTGTCCCCTTGACTGACAAGATATTCATAACGCCGGATGGCAGTGGGGTAGTCTTGTTTCAAGCAGTACGCTAAAGCGTTCTGCCGGTTGACGGAAATGTTGGTACTGTCAATTTGCCGGTATTTTTCTGTAGCTTCGATGGCTTCGTCGAAATAAGAACCGGATATATTTAGAGCGCCTAGTTTGCTGGCTGCCAGATAATCGTCGGGATATTTAGCCTGGATATTGTAATAGCAACCTGCGGCGGGAAGAAGTTCGCCCATCCCTTCAAAGCTTTGTGCCTGTAAATGCAGGGCAATGGCGGAACTATCTTTTTCCGTCATCAGGCTGCTTTCACCAAGCGCCTCCCTAAACTTCTGCTGGGATAGAAGCAAACTGATATATTGAATACGTGCATATTTGTTTTCCGGATTCAGATCGAGTGCATGTTCATAATATTTCAGGGCTTGATTATAGTTAGCTAATGTCCGGCAACATTCGGCTGCTTCGATGAAAGCACGAGTATTTGTGGTATCATTACGGATAATTTCCTGATAGGTGGCAAGTGCCTCTGTGGTGAGCCCTAGTCCGCGCAATGCTTTGCCTTTCTGCAATAGCAGGGGAGGGGTGGATTTCTTTTGAGCAATGAGGGAAAGGGCAGTCTCATAATCGTAATTTGCCATGGCTTCTTGAATAGGGTCTGTATGTTGCGCTATTAAAGGAATAGTATAGCAAAGAAAGAATAGAATGATAATCCGTTTCATAATATTTTATTTTAGTTGTTTGACTTATCTGTTGCAAGTTACTAAAAATATTATAATTACGAATTGTTCGTAGGCTGTTTTAGATAGATTAACGAAATGATAAGAGAAGATAACACAACGGAATGCGATACGATGCATACGCCATAGCAAATGCAATACTTTTTAGGCAGTAAGTTCTTACAATAAAAAATCACCTTTACTACAATGATGCAGTAAAGGTGATTTTATAAATTCAAGGCTTTTAGGATAATCTTATTTTTTGTTTTAAGAACTGTTCAAATAAGCGTTCCCTCTTGCCTTATATCTTACATCAAGAATCCAAGCAGGATACCGGCAGCAACAGCTGAACCGATCACTCCGGCAACGTTCGGACCCATAGCGTGCATCAGCAAATAGTTGGTCGAATCGTATTCCAAACCAATCACTTGCGAGATACGTGCAGAGTCGGGAACAGCAGAAACACCTGCATTACCGATCAACGGATTGATCTTATTACCCTTCTTCAGGAAGATATTGAAGATCTTAACGAAGATGACACCAGATGCCGTTGCAATAACAAATGACAATGCACCGAGGGCAAAGATCTTGATAGAGTCAAGCGTCAGGAATTCGGATGCTTGCGTAGAAGCACCTACTGTCAGACCCAACAGGATAGTGATTGTATCAATCAACGGACCACTGGCAGTATTAGCCAAACGGCGGGTTACACCACTTTCTTTCAACAGGTTACCGAAGAACAGCATACCCAGCAAAGGCAGACCGGAAGGAACCAGGAAACAAGTCAGCAACAAACCGATGATCGGGAAAATCACCTTCTCCGTGTGAGAAACGGCACGCGGCGGTTTCATGCGGATGACACGTTCGTTCTTGGTGGTGAGCAGACGCATGATAGGCGGCTGTATCACCGGAACCAACGCCATATAGGAGTAGGCGGACACCGCAATGGCTCCCATCAGGTTAGGTGCTAGCTTGGAAGAAAGGAAGATGGCCGTCGGGCCGTCTGCTCCACCAATGATACCGATAGCACCGGCTTGCATCGGGTCGAAACCCATTTCCAATGCGATCATATATGCACCGAAGATACCGAACTGTGCAGCTGCACCAATCAGCATCAATTTTGGATTAGAGATAAGTGCCGAGAAGTCCGTCATGGCACCGATGCCCAAAAAGATGAGCGGCGGATACCAGCCGGAGGTCACTCCCTGATACAATATATTCAATACAGAACCTTCTTCATAAATACCGACTTTCAGCCCGGCATCCATATTAAAAGGTATATTACCGATCAATATACCGAAACCGATAGGAATCAGCAGCATCGGTTCGAACTCTTTGGCTATTGCCAAATAGATGAATACCAAGCCAACGAGAATCATGACTACATGCCCTACCGTAGCATTGGCAAAGCCTGTGTATGTCCAGAAGTCGGCCAGGTTATTTCCTAAAAAGTTTATAAAGTCTCCCATATTATTCAATAATTACGAGGTCATTACCTTCAAGAACAGAGTCTCCCTTGTTGACGTTGATGGCAGTAATCTTACCGTCCTTATCCGCATTGATATTGTTTTCCATCTTCATGGCTTCCAATATGATAATGGTCTGTCCTTTCTTTACAGTATCGCCTACATTCACTTTGATGTCGAGGATCACACCCGGCAGCGGAGATTTCACTCCTGATTTTCCGGTAGACGGAGCAGTCGGTTTCACTACCTGAGTAGGAGCAGTAGGAGCATTAGGCATCGGGCGTACTGTCACGGGTTTCGCAACAGGCTTCGGCTGTTTCTCCATTTCTACTTTATAGTGTGTACCGTTCACTTCTACATGAGCGATGTTGTCTTCAATATCTCCGATGGTTACTTTATATGAGTTACCGTTGATTTTATATTTATATTCTTTCATCGTTTTTACTTTTTAAAAGGTGACTTACTTTCTGGGAGGAGTTTCACGCAAAGTGTAAATCTTCGAACTCCATGGTGAGTAGCTGCGTTTTACGCGGGTGATGGTCAGCACCGTTTCTTCTACGTCGTGCACCTCATCCTGCATTTCGTGTAATGCCATAGAAATAGCAGCGTATACTTCGCCCGGAGCCTGTGACAGTTCCTTAGCTTCATGCTTGTCAATGCCTTTAGATTTCATAGCGTTACGCTTGCTCAAATTAACGGCTACTTTTCCTACAATCTTAAAAGCAATAAAGAGAAGAATCAATCCGCAGAATACTACGCTCATGGCAGAAATGGACATTCCAACGCCATCAGCATCGTGTTCTTCAAACTTTTCCATCTTGGAATTGCTGTCAAGAGTCTTGTTGTTGGTGCTCGGAGTCACGTATTTGTCACCGCTTCCACTTTTTACTTCCCATTCAGCTGCCCCGTCGCTTACACGAGCGTATGATTGGTTGGGACCGAGAGCGCCTGCAGGCACTACAATCTGGTCGAGCAACTTCTTGCCGGAGTCGAACAGACCAACCCAGTTAGCTGTTTCCGGATTCAGCTTGAAGCTGGTATGGAAAGTACCACGGTTAGGTTCGCCATCTGCCCAGAATAGTGCATGTTGGCGTGGTTTCACTAAGGTAAGTATATCACCTTTCGGGATAAAATAAGTAACTGTATCGCCCGGTTGGCTGCTTACTTTCAGCAAGCAAGCTGCCAGGTCGGCGCTACCGAATGATTTATTGAATATTTCAATCCATGCGCTGTGCAATCCGTAATCGTCCTGAAAATTACTCTGATTGTCTATCAGGATTTCGTTTAGCACCAGCTTATTGTTCGACTTTTGCTCTCCACAAGAAGTCAGACCAATCAGCAACAGCAAAGAAAGGAATATTCCGATTTTGGTTTTGTTCATAATCGTTCTTGTTTTAATGTGAAAAGTAGGATTACAACGGAATATTACCATGCTTCTTAGCCGGATTACTCAATTTCTTGGTCTGCAACTGCTGCAAAGCTCGGATAACACGGAAACGTGTGTTGCGCGGTTCAATCACATCGTCGATGTAGCCATATTTAGCTGCATTGTAAGGATTGGCGAACAATTTCGTGTATTCTGCTTCTTTCTCTGCAAGGAATTGAGCAGGGTTTTCCTGATCTTTGGCTTCGCGTGCGTACAATACTTCTACTGCTCCTGCACCACCCATTACTGCGATTTCGGCAGTAGGCCATGCGTAGTTCATGTCACCGCGAAGTTGCTTACAGCTCATCACGATGTGAGAACCACCGTAAGATTTACGCAATGTGATAGTAACCTTAGGCACAGTAGCTTCACCGTAAGCATACAACAGTTTAGCACCATGAAGGATAACGCCATTGTATTCCTGACCTGTTCCCGGAAGGAATCCCGGTACGTCTACCAACGATACGATAGGAATATTGAATGCATCGCAGAAACGAACGAAACGTGCGCCTTTACGAGATGCATTGCTGTCGAGCACACCAGCCAGATACTTAGGCTGATTAGCAACGATACCTACCGATTGTCCGTTGAAGCGGGCGAAACCGATGATGATATTCTTTGCATAATCTTTCTGGATTTCAAGGAATTCACCGTTGTCCACAATAGCGCCGATCACTTCGTACATGTCATACGGTTTAGTAGGGCTGTCGGGGATAATATCGTTCAAAGAATCTTCCAGACGGTCGATTGGGTCTGTGCAATCTACATAAGGAGCTTCTTCAAGGTTGTTTTGAGGAATATAGCTCAACAGTTTGCGAATCAGTTCGAAACCTTCTTCTTCTGTTTGGGCGGTGAAATGAGTTACACCCGATTTAGTGGAGTGAACGCTTGCGCCACCGAGGTTTTCCTGGCTAACGTCTTCACCTGTAACGGTCTTCACCACTTTCGGTCCGGTGAGGAACATATAAGAAGTGCCTTCCATCATCAGTGTGAAGTCGGTCAGAGCCGGAGAATAAACAGCACCACCGGCACAAGGACCGAAGATACCGGAAATCTGCGGAATAACACCTGAAGCAAGGATGTTGCGTTGGAAGATTTCTGCATAACCTGCCAAAGCGTTGATACCTTCTTGGATACGTGCACCACCCGAGTCGTTGATACCGATACAAGGAGCACCCATCTTCATGGCCTGATCCATAATTTTACAAATCTTCAATGACATCGTTTCTGACAGTGAACCGGCAGAAACAGTGAAGTCCTGTGCGAACACATATACCAGACGTCCTTCGATTGTACCGCAGCCGGTTACTACACCGTCTCCCGGATAATGTTTTTTCTCCATTCCGAAGTTCGTGCATCTGTGCTCAACGAACATGTCCATTTCTTCGAAGCTACCCTCGTCAAGCAGCATAGCCAAACGCTCGCGTGCTGTGTATTTCCCTTTTTCATGTTGCTTCGCAATCGCTTTTTCACCGCCTCCGATACGTGCTACGGCACGGCGTTCAATAAGCTCTTTAATTTTTTCAAGTTGATTACTCATGAGTTCTTGTTGGTTTTAGAGTTTATGATTAATGTTCGCAGAGTTCTGTCAACACGCCCAAAGTTGATTTCGGGTGAAGGAAAGCAATATTCAAACCTTCGGCACCCTTGCGGGGAGCTTTGTCGATAAGGCGGATTTCTTTGCTTTCTGCTTCTGCCAAAGCATTGGCTACGCCATCTTCTACAGCAAAGGCTACATGGTGAACACCTGCACCTTTGTTTTCAATGAATTTGGCAATAGTACTCTCCGGGCAAGTCGGCTCCAACAGTTCAATTTTGGTTTCGCCTACTTTTAAAAAAGCAGTTCTTACTTTCTGATCTTCCACTGTTTCAATGTTGTAACACTTCAGACCTAATACATTTTCGTAGTAAGGAAGGGCTTCTTCGATGCTTTTTACAGCAATGCCCAGATGTTCAATGTGTGAAATCTTCATAACTATACTTTTTTTATTTGGTTTTAATCATGTGCTTATATGGCATAAAACAGCACAAAGAAAGACATTTCTTACCTAATAAAGAAATATTTCTGCATTTAATTATTGGATTATTAAACAGAAAAAATGGTAAGGAAGGAGCATGGAGAGTCGTTTTGCAATCTTGAGATTACATTTAGACATAAAATTTGACTAAGAGTTTGTTCAGCCAATTCCAATTGACACGGAACCAGCGGCGGGTACTGCTTTGCTTTCCTCCGAATCGGAGAACGAAATCACGATAACCGTGTTTGCGGAACGGAAGTCCTACATCCATAAATTCCATGTGACGGAATCCCCGTTGGCGGGCGTCTTCCAATGCCTTCCAAACGGCCAGCACTCCCGGATACTGAAGTGCGTATGTCTTTCTCATTCCTCCGGAAAACCAAAGGTAGGCGTCATCTCCCGAGTAGATACAGACGGAACCGCCAATGATTTTCTCTTTGTATTTTACTACGAATATTTTTGCCTGCTGTCCTTTGATTAGCATATCGTTCATGTGACGGAAAAAGTCGTTGGCAGGGAAATATCTGCGTATGCGGGAGGAATAAACCTTGTGCAGCATCCGTGAGAAATCGTGTATTTCTTCCACGGTATGTGCCTCCTCTACTTTGGCTCCATTCTTGAGTCCTTTTTTTATCTGACGGATGCGCGACGGGCTGAACCGGTCTTCCGTCTTTTTCATACTGTGCAGCGAATTGCGTACCCGCAGCCAGTTGACAGGGAAATAATCATTGGCACGGAAAACCCGGTAACCGAACATCGAATTATTGAGGTTCCGGAATTCGATCAGGACACAGCTACGCGATGCTTCTTGTGTGAGATGTTCGAGCATATCGCCAAAGACTTCTTCTGCCTTTTCTTTGTTGGTCGAAAGCGACTCATCCAGAAATTCACCTTCGCTATATACTACGCAATGTTTCACTAAAGAGGAGGGAAGCCACTTTTTCGCTTTGCGGATGGCGGCAAGCAGGCGTGCCATAGGTCTGCCGTCTTCTGTTGCCACTATTAATAAAGGAGTATAGCCCGGAGTCGCTTCATAAATCTGAAATAACTCTTTGGAATGGAAGGCGTTTTTTCCTGGTAATTCAGGAATGTCCTTCCCATGATAATATGTTGTTAGTTTCAGTGGCATCTAGGTACAAATTTACACTTTTTATTCTTTATTCAACAACAAAATAAAGAATTTGTTGGAGCTGCTTGAAGTAAAGTATAATATATAGTTGCGTATTTAATGGAGAAAATGTATTTTATAGGAGAAATATGGTATGAAAAGTGAGTACGTATTAAAATTAGCTTCGTCTTTAATTAAGATTATAATCGAATAGTTTTTGCAAAACAACGAGAATTAATATTAACTTTAAATTAGAACGAATGAGATGTAATGCATTTGTTGAAGCATGGAAGAATCATCATAGACGCGCTTCCATGATTTTAGGGCTGTCTTTATTGTCTGCCCCTCTGTCATATTCTGTGTATGCAGAAGATGGAGTTTCTAATACTATGGTGCAAGTTGTCACACAAACGAAAACTGTGAAAGGAACTATCATTGATGAAAGCGGGGAGCCGTTGATTGGGGTTTCTATCGTTGTGAAAGGAACAAGTACAGGTACGATTACCGATTTTAACGGTAACTTCTCTATCAATCTTCCGGCGGGAAGAAAAGAACTGGTCATTTCTTATATCGGTTACAAAGAACAAACGGTGACTGTGACGGGTAACGGACCGGTCAATGTGAAAATGATTTCGGATACGCAGGCATTGGATGAAGTGGTGGTCATTGGCTACGGTGCAGTGAAGAAACGTGATTTAACAGGGGCGGTTGCTTCAGTGAAATCGGAAGACATTACGATGAATCCGGGCACAAACCCGATGGAAGCGTTGCAGGGTAAAGTAGCGGGATTGGATATTACGAGAGAATCGGGTCAAGCGGGTTCAGGAGTGAAAATGCAATTGCGCGGTAACCGTTCATTGACAGCAAGTGGTAATCCTATGTTTATTATTGACGGGATGCCGGGTGACTATGCGACACTGAATCCGAATGATATTGAATCTATTGAAGTGTTGAAAGATGCTTCTTCTACGGCTGTTTATGGTTCTTCCGGTGCCAATGGTGTTGTAATCATTACTACCAAAGGCGGAAAAGAAGGAAAATTGACTGCTAATTTTAATGCTTTTTTTGGTATAAACAGCTGGTCTACAATGCCGGAAGTCCGCCAAGGAGAAACCTACATGGAGGGCTTGCGTACAGCTCACAAAAATGCGGGTACTTATGTGGATGATGCCAATATGTTTACTAACCCTGCTTATTATGAAGCTTATCAAAACGGGAAATACATTGACTGGGTAGATGAATTGCTGCATACGGGGACTGTTCAGAATTATAGTTTGTCGGTTTCAGGAGGTACAAAAAATACAAAGGCCTATATGTCTATGAATTTCTCCGATGAAAACGGACAATACAACGATGATAATTATAAATTGTATTCAACAAATATTCGCATCGATCACACAATCAATAAATGGTTTACTACAGGAATTAGTATTCAGGCATCTTATGTGCATCAGAATAAGCCTTTTGCAAAGATTCAAGATGGTATGACGGCTATTCCTTATGGTGAAATCTATGACGAGAATGGCAATGTTAATCCTTATCCGATTGAAGGGGATGCCGGCTATTTGAATCTTTTGATGAATAATAAAAGTAATTGGAGAAACCAATCCCAGAATACAAAACTGTATGTGAATCCTTATATTAAAATAACTCCGATTAAAGGATTGACATGGGAGTCACGCGTGAATGGGACGTTGACTTATTCCCGTTCGAATAGTTTCCAGGGAGATGGCTCGTACAACTTTTATAAAGCGGGAGGAAATGTAGAGACAGATACAAATGCCAAGATTACTCAAAACAGATCATATAATTATAAGTGGGAAAATATCGTAACTTACAACTTTAATATTGCTAAGATACATGAATTTACGCTTACTGGTGTGTCTACCTGGAATCATAACCAGACGGATAACACGGAAATGACAGGAACAGGTATTGCTAACAATAAATATTTGTGGGAAGGATTGGAAAAAGCTGCCGTTCAGAAAAATTCATCCAGTTATACCATGTCTAAAGGAGTCGGATTAGTAGGACGTATCAACTACTCTTTATTGGGTAGGTATTTGCTTTCTGCTTCTATTCGTCGGGATGGTTCTTCACGTTTGGCTAAAGATCATAAATGGTCTAATTTCCCGGCTGTTTCATTGGGATGGCGTATTTCTGACGAGAAGTTTATGGAAAGTACAAGAAACTGGTTGGATAATTTAAAAATTCGTGTGGGTTACGGTATTTCTGGTACGGCCAGTATTGATCCTTATTCTTCCTCTTCTTCTCTGGAGTCCGGATGGTTGACATTAGGTGGTGAAAAAACGCAGATTTATAATCTCACTAAAATAATAGCTAATCCGGAACTGACATGGGAACGTTCAAAGAACACCAATATCGGTATTGATGCTTCTTTCCTGAATAATCGTATCAATGTAACATTGGATATGTATAAGACTAAGACGGAAGGTGTGATATGGAAAAAATCATTACCTGTAGTGAACGGTTCCTATAGTTCTAAAGAGCAATATCTGACCAATATAAACTTGTGTGAAACTAAAAATAAAGGTCTTGAGCTTGCTTTGAATACCCGCAACATTGAAACTAAAAATTTTCAATGGACATCGGCTCTGACTTTTGCATATAATAAGGAAGAGATTACGAAACTGACCGGAACTGCTAATGATAAAGTAATCAATGGCGATTATACGTATGCGGTAGGTAGTGCAATCAACTCTTTTTATCACTACAAATTGGATGGTATCTGGCAGAAAGGTGAAGAAGCTGATGCTGCTGTGTTTGGACTGAAGCCGGGATCTATAAAGATTAATGTGCCTGATATGGTGCGGCATACGGATACGGACGGTAGTGTCTACTATACGAAGGTGAATGCTGACGGACAGGAAATCCGTTATGATGCTTCTAATACATATTCTGTGTCTGCTGATGATTATCAAGTATTGGGACATAACTCTCCGGATTGGACAATGGGTTTCCAGAATACTTTGACATATAAAGATTTTGATTTAAGTATTTATATGTATATGCGTTGGGGACAGATGATTAAATATTCTGTATTGACGGATTATGACCCGACAGGGTTGAACAACTATCCTACTTATTTCAATGTATGGTCTGAAACAAATCCTTCGAACGATTTTCCAGCCATGGATGCTTCTATCAAGGATAAGTTGAGCTATTATCCAGGCTTTGCAGCGTTGTCGTATGTAGATGGATCATTCTTTAAAATAAAGAATATAACATTGGGATATACTATGCCTGATAAATTGGCTAAAAAATTGGGATTGGGCAAGCTCCGTGTGTATGGAACGATTACTAATCCATTCGTTATTGCAAAAAGTCATTTGTTGAAGGATTATGATCCGGAAATGAATGGTGGTTTGAACTATCCATTGACAAAACAGTTAGTCTTTGGTCTTAATCTTTCATTTTAATTCTCTAAACTGATAAATAATGAAGAAATTAGTATATAATGTGGCCTTAGCATTGTGTGCGATGGTTACTATCAATTCATGTTCATTGGATGAATATAATCCAATGGAAGTTACCGGCGAAGAAACGTTGGCTACGTTTGACGGGTGGTACGGAATGCAAACCCAGTGTTATAACCCTATTTATAGTCAACTGTATACTGTGACAGACTTTTTATCTGTTGCAGAGGTTGGTACGGATACGTGGTTGACGGCAAATAATAATGATAACTCGAAAGAACTCTTTTATTATGAATCTCTGACGCCGAGTAAAGATAAGGCATGGGATAAATTATTTATGCAGGCGTATACTGCTTTGGGGATATGTAATACCGTTATAAACCGTGCGGAAAGTGTAGAAGGAAATGCGGATGATATTCGTGTGTTAACAGCCGAAGCACGTTGTTTGCGTGGTTTTTATCATTTGATATTGACTACATATTTTGGTCCGATCACTCTTTGTATGAATGAAGCGGGAAATAATATTGTGTTGGAACCTAAACGTAATACGTTATCTGAAATTTATTCATACATCATTGATGATTTGAAATATGCTGCAGATAATCTGAATACAACTCCTTACGGTAATAATCGTGCCCGTGTTTCAAAAAAATCGGCTATGGGACTTTTGGCTCGTGCCTACATACAAGGAGCCGGCCAGGGGTTGAGTGAGAATGGTGTTTCTTACTGGCAAAGAGCGGCAGATGTTGCAGAAAGCTTTATTGCGGATACAGAAGCTGGCGGAGGTACTTATGGAGGTTATCTTTATAAAGATATATCGGATATGTGGGCTGATGGCAATAACCGTACTAATAAAGAAGCGCTTTTTGTTGCAGCAGGTTGTGATGCCGGTGATGATGACGCATGGGATTATTCGAATGCGGGATATAATAAATTGTTTACGTATACTTACTGGAATCAGACGAACCTGTCGGATATTAGTAAGATTACATCTGACAAACAGAACTATTTTTATGGACGTACCAACAATGGCAACTGCGCACCATCTAAATATTTGCTGGACTGCTTTGAACCAACTTGGGATAAACGTTGGGAGAATTCATTCCAGACTGCTTTCGGGGCATTTTCTATGGAAAAAGTGGCATGGATTCCGTATACTAAGAATATAGTGACTTTGACTAGCGATTTATGTCAGAAGTATGGTATTGATGCTTCTCATGTAGGTGAAAAAATTTATCCGTATGTTGATTGTGATGGCAAAACGATGTCTCATGGAGGAAATCAGTATACAGCGTCTGTGTGGCCCAAAGGGGTAACTACAGGAGATATATCAACATTGACGACTCCTAAAAAAGTATATGTAATAGATTATCCATTGCCTGCGGATGATAATCGTTTCTTCCTCTATTTATCCAAAGAACCTTTGTCGGCGGAAGACAAGAAAGACCGTGTTTATGCATGTGTGAATATAGATGATTTGTTTGATGCAAATGGCAATTACGTGAAAACACAGAATGATATGCCTGGCAGTTATGATCGTACTTCAAAAGTATATGCAACATACCCATGTTTGAATAAGTTTATCTGGAGTTATGAAGGAGTATATTATGGAAGTAACTTGCAAATCCGTAATGGTGATATTTTTGTGATGCGTATGGCAGAAGTTTATTTGATTGCTGCCGAGGCTGAACAACATTTGGGTAATGGAACAAAAGCTGCAGGATATTTGAACACGCTTCGTGCCCGTGCGGCTCGTTCCGGAGTTTTGGAGTCGTCTTATAAGCTGACTACTGTCACCGAAGAAGATATCTACGATGAATATGCACGTGAACTTTGTGGAGAACATTCACGTTGGGCATTGTTGCAGCGTCATCAAGCATTCTCAACTCGTTTGGCGAAATATAACAAACGTGCTGCTTCCAGTTTTAAATCTTATAATATATGGCGTCCTATATCACAAACATTCCTTCAACAGATTGATAATGCTGAAGAATATGGAGACAATGGATATGGTACAACAGCTAAGTCTGGTCTGGACGGATTTTTAGAATAACAATATAGATTAAATTTTAAATTAAGAGGGGATATGTCGTGATGATATGTCCCTTTTTTCTATATCTTTGTGTAATCGAACAGAACTTTTAAAAAGCGGAACTATGTTAGAAGAAATTTTAGCTTACAACAAGCAATTTGTTGAGAACAAGGGATACGAATCGTATATTACCAATAAATATCCCGATAAGAAAATAGCTATTCTTTCCTGTATGGATACCCGACTGACTGCTTTGCTGCCAGCAGCATTAGGAATTAAGAATGGCGATGTGAAAATGATAAAAAATGCAGGTGGCGTTATTTCCCATCCTTTCGGTAGCGTGATACGTAGTTTGCTTGTTGCTATTTTTGAGTTGGGGGTAGAGGAAATAATGGTGATTGCTCATTCTGATTGTGGAGCTTGCCATATGCATAGTGAAGAAATGCTCGAAAAAATGAAAGCACGCGGAATCAATCCGGATTATATTGACATGATGCGTTTCTGCGGAGTTGACTTTCATTCGTGGCTGGATGGTTTCGAAGATACGGAAAAGTCGGTGAGAGGAACAGTCGATTTTATTGTACGCCATCCTTTGATCCCTTCAGATGTGACAGTCTACGGATTTATTATTGATTCTACGACCGGGGAATTAACGCGGATTGTATAGATAATTAGATAGATAGGTAAATAGATAAACAGCTTTTTTAATCCCCTAAATATAGTGACGCTATCCTATCATGATAGTGACGCCATTCTTATTGTATAGTGTCGCTATGTCTGGAGGATAGTGACGTTATTTTGAAGACAAAAAAATAAGGCAGCTTTTTGTCGGCTGCCTTTATCTTTCTGCGGTTATATACTTTCTTTGACTGGTGCACTCGTTTGTGACAAATAGGGTGTCCGTACATCTCAATTTCTGCCTCACGGCTAGCTTTACGATTCGCTTTAACGTAATCGTCTTGTGTAATTCGCTTTTTCATAATGAAATTATTTCTCTGTGCAAAGATACAATATATTCTTCATTTAGTATAAACTTTTATTTCCTATTACGCTCGGTTTGCATTATCTTTGCATACATTAATCAAATGAAACCGGAAATAATATGGAAAATTTCAGTGAATTAATAAAGAACCGTCGTAGTATGCGGAAGTTCACCGATGAAGAATTGACACAAGATCAGGTCGTTACGTTGATGAAAGCTGCTTTGATGTCTCCTTCTTCCAAACGTAGTAATAGTTGGCAGTTTGTAGTGATTGATGATAAAGAGGTATTGAAAGAATTGTCTCATTGCAAGGAACAGGCTTCTTCATTCATTGCCGACGCAGCTTTGGCAATTGTGGTAATGGCCGATCCGTTGGCCAGTGATGTTTGGATTGAAGACGCTTCCATTGCTTCTATCATGATACAGTTGCAGGCTGAAGATCTTGGCTTGGGAAGTTGTTGGGTGCAGGTTCGCGAACGTTTCACTGCCACCGGAATGCCTTCCGATGAATTTGTCCATGGAATTTTGGATATTCCCTTGCAACTTCAGATTCTTTCTGTCATTGCTATCGGACATAAAGGGATGGAACGTAAACCTTTCAATGAAGAACATCTTCAATGGGAGAAAATTCATATTAACAAGTTCGGAGGAAAATAAGTATGGGAGCTGCTAAAGCGAATAATAGTAAAGATACCTATCTGGCTACTGCTGTTACCTTTATTGTAATCGGAGCACTTTTTCTGATCGATAAGCTGATTCATTTTTCTTCCATTGGGCTACCCTGGGTGATGAATAAGGACAATATGCTATTGTACGCCTCGATCTGTTTCCTTATTTTCAAACGCGATAAATCAATTGGTTTTGTGTTGCTTGGGCTTTGGTTAGTGATGAATATCGGTTTGGTCATGTCCTTATTGGGTTCGTTATCCGGATATCTGTTGCCATTGACACTGCTCATCATCGGAATCGTTTTATTCTGGTTTGCAAAACGATAAGAGAATAATGAAAAGAAGTATAGAAGATACACCGATCGTGTTTATCGGTGCAGGTAACTTGGCTACTAATCTGGCGAAAGCTCTTTATCGTAAAGGTTTCCGCATTGTACAGGTATATAGCCGGACTATGGAATCTGCCCGTACCTTAGCCGAGAAAGTAGAAGCTGAATATACAACAGATTTACAGGCAGTCTCCAAAGATGCAAAATTGTATATCGTATCGTTGAAAGATGATGCTTTAGTAGATTTGTTACCGCAGATAACAGAAGGAAAGCAAGCGTCTTTGTTGGTGCATACGGCAGGAAGCATTCCGATGAGCGTTTGGGAAGGGCATGCAGAACGTTACGGAGTATTTTATCCGATGCAGACATTCAGCAAACAACGTGAAGTTAAATTTCAGGAAGTGCCTTTCTTTGTTGAAGCGAAAAGGCCGGAAGACGTGGAATTGTTGAAGGCTGTTGCCGCCACACTTTCGGAAAAGGTCTACGAGGCTTCTTCCGAGCAACGTAAGAGCCTTCATTTGGCTGCTGTTTTTATCTGTAACTTCACCAATCACATGTATGCATTAGCAGCTGATTTGCTTGAAAAATACAACTTGCCTTTCGATGTCATGCTTCCGCTGATAGATGAAACAGCACGTAAAGTCCACGAATTGGCGCCACGTGATGCACAGACCGGACCCGCTGTTCGTTACGATGAGAATGTGATGAGTAATCATCTTGCCATGTTGGTAGATTCTCCGGCATTGCAGGAAATATATAAACTAATGAGCAAAAGTATCCATGAGCACCATCAATTATGATTTATCCCGTATCAAAGCTTTAGCTTTTGATGTGGACGGAGTATTGAGTTCGACAACCGTACCTTTGCATCCTTCCGGAGAACCGATGCGCACGGTGAATATCAAAGATGGGTACGCCATCCAGTTGGCTGTGAAAAAAGGACTTCACATAGCTATCATCACCGGTGGCCGGACAGAAGCGGTACGTATCCGTTTTGAGGGACTGGGAGTGAAGGATTTATACATGGGTTCTGCTGTGAAGATACATGATTATCGTGCTTTTCGTGATAAGTACGGATTGACCGATGATGAAATTCTATATATGGGTGATGACGTGCCGGATATTGAAGTGATGTGTGAGTGCGGACTGCCATGCTGCCCGAAAGATGCCGTGCCGGAAGTGAAATCCGTTGCAAAGTATATTTCTTATGCAGACGGTGGTCGTGGATGCGGACGTGATGTAGTGGAGCAGGTGCTGAAAGCTCACGGTCTATGGATGGTGGAAGACGCCTTCGGTTGGTAACTTAATCATAAATAATCGTTGTTTAATAACGAATAAAACCATGCTTGATAACTTAAATAAATATCAGATTATATTAGCTTCCAATTCTCCCCGTCGGAAAGAACTGATGTCGGGACTAGGAGTAGACTATGTAGTCAGAACATTGCCGGATGTAGACGAGTCATACCCGGATACATTGGTAGGTGCTGAAATACCTGAATATATTGCCCGTGAAAAGGCGGATGCCTACCGTACCATGATGAAGCCGGGAGAATTATTGATTACGGCAGATACCATAGTCTGGTTAGATGGGAAAGTACTTGGGAAACCGGAGGGTAGGGAAGGAGCCATTGAAATGCTTCGCGCTCTCTCGGGAAAATCTCATCAGGTTTTCACAGGGGTTTGCCTGACTACTACTGAGTGGCAAAAAAGCTTTACCGCTTCCTCCGAAGTATTGTTTGATGTCTTGTCGGAAGATGAAATCCTGTATTACGTAGATCGTTATCAGCCAATGGATAAGGCAGGAGCTTATGGCGTTCAGGAGTGGATCGGGTATATCGGGGTTAAATCAATTTCCGGTAGTTTCTATAATATTATGGGGCTTCCCATACAGAAACTGTACGGAGAGTTGAAAAAGCTGTAGTAAGTATCTTGAATATATCTGAATATATTAGTATCAGTGTAATTAACTTATTGATTACATGAAATACACAAGATATACTTAGTCCAATAATGCAAAAAGGCTACCTCAAAATAGAAAATGAGGCAGCCTTTTTCTGTATTTTTAAGCAGGAACATTTACTGAATATCCCAAACTGAAAGATGTGGAAGACTATAATAAATCCAACATCAGAGGAATATCTTCTTCCCGAATTCCTTGTGTGAGAAGAGCTTCTTCATCTTTATGGAACATTTCCAGGAATCGTTCCCGGTTTCCACTAGCCGTAATGGCTTTTCCATAGAAAACGGACGCTTTCTGAATATCTCCCATCACCCAGGCAACATGTCCTGCATTCATATAGTCAATAGCCAGAGGCTTTTGTTCTATTATTTTTTCATAATACTTCATCGCCTGTTCATGTTTCTGGCTGATAAATGAACACCATCCGATACCACGCCATGCCTTAATACAGTTGTTCTCGATGAAATCCAGTTTGAAGAAATAATTCAGTGCTTCTTCATATTGCCCCAATTCGGCCAGACAGCTACCGATATGGAAAGTCACATTGGTATCTTCCGGAGCAGCTTCTTCTACCTTCTTATAATAGGTGATTGCTACCTGGTAATTTCTGTTCAACCGATAACAAATAGCCAGATGGCGATTGTTCCAGATATTATCCGGTTTCAACGTGTCTGCTTTCAGGTAAGCCTGGATAGCTTCTGCATATTTCTTTCTTTTCTGCAATGCATAGCCAAACTTCTGGTAATATTCAGCACTCTCTCCTTCGAATCCGCCAATCGTTTCCAACTCTTCATAAATTTCAATAGCCTCGTCCCAACGTTCCTTTGACAGGTAGAAATCGGCAATGGGGAATAATACATCTTCCCAGTGCAATATATTGTCGAGTGCAGGGACATGATGAAGATCGAGCTTCTCTTTAAAAATATCTCTGAATTCACTCTTGCGCACACTAAGTTTGAAGAAACGATACAAATCGTGCAGGTACTGGTTGCTGACCGTTCCCGGACGTTCATTAAATTTCTTCATCGTCTCAACATTCGATTTCTCCGCCAATTCTGCGACCTGTTGTTCGTTTAATTGGCTCAACATCATATCTTGTTGTGATTGTGGCAATTGATGGATCGTGAAAAAGAGAGAGTACTTATCACTGTTACTGAAGAATCCCGATTGAAGAATTAAATCCAGTAGACTGCCTCCCTGATTTCCTGCCTGCTTCATTGCCTTGAGCACATTAGACTGTTGCTTGCTGAATGGATAAAACCAGTTATGCACCTCGCGGAAGAACGGATAGTTTTTCAAAGCCGCAAAAGTACTCATATATACATCTGCACCCTCCAACTGCAATTCGTTCATTTCACGCAATTTATCCCCCAGTCCGGATTTCTCGAATGCATCTTCCCAATCCGGATTCATGTCGTTGTTCTCTTCATCGCTTTCTTCAAAGCCGAACCGCATATTTTTCATGGAGGAAACATTCTTCAGCATTTCGGGAATAATCTCCTCCCTCATTTTTTTGTCAATCTTTTCCGTTTCCTGACATAATAGCATTTGGCGGTAAATGCGAGCGACATCTTCTCTGAATGAAGGAATTTCTTCCATGAGATCCACCCTTTTTATCAGTTCCGGATAGAAAGTAAGTCGGCTTCTGTAAATGTGGAAAATAATCATCGCACCAACCAATGCCCGTTGGCTGACGTTGACGTTGGGATGCTCGTAAGCATCAAGCAACCACATTATTTTTCGTAAGTCGAAACATTCCATCAAGCTCAATGTGAGGGCACTGACAAATAAGCATAAGTCGTCTCCCGGAAGTAATTCCGAGGCAAGCATGGCTTTTGCATCTTCCTCGTCTTCGGGAGTCCAGGCACTGTTTGTCCATGTTCTGATAAACATAAACTTGAGCGTGTCCTCATGCCGCTTTAATACTTCATCCATCTTTTCGTCAGACAGTAATCCACTGACTGCCAAGTCGTCATTAAAAGACTCCAGTATGTGTAATATGGTTTTAAGACCATAGTTTGACAAATCTGGCGATTTGGGAGTACGTCGTACTTCATGATAGTATCTTGATGAAGCGTTATCCAATATGAGCAAACGTGATTGGTCGGCAATTCCCCACGTGTCTGATACCATTTTCTGATACAGATTCCATCGTTCAGGGTCATTTGCTCCCTGTTTCATGTATTCCAGCATATATTTGTAGGAAGTCTGCAATTGTTCCAGGCGAGTGCGTAGATCCCAGTCAGGACACTGCCACAGCAGAGATTCCAACTGCATCAGAGCTTCCTTGAGCCTTTTCTCTTCAAGTAAGGTACGTATATATGCGTATTGTTCATTAATCGTTTTTTCGTTCATCATTATTTAATTATTTATTTTTTCCAATCCAGGTCAAACGTTTCCAGAGACCCTCAAAAGGACCATGTTTATGGTGTCGGAGCCACCACGAACAGAATACCATTTGTAATAGAACAAAAAGGATGCCAAAAAGGAAGCTATATGTGATTCCTAAATATCGTCCCAATTCGAATCCCCAATGATAGAACAAAAGAGAACCGAAAATGGATTGCCCGAGATAATTCGTTAAACTCATTTTACCATAAGATGTGAAACGCATAAAAAAACTGCGGTCTTTCACACGGTAGAAAGTCAACAGTAATCCTGTCACCAGTAATACCATGAAACTAAGGCTGCTGAATGAACTTAATATCAACTGTAGAGGAACAAGGACGGCACTCCGTTCGATGAATTCCGGCAACATATTGTTCAATCCGTAGATGGGGAAGAAGCAGAGAAGCGAAATGGCTAATGCTTTTAACCACAAGCGTTCGTTCTGTTCGCTATACAGGAAATATTTGCGGCGGCCAACCAGCATTCCGAATAGGAATAATCCCGGTGTTTGTAAGATACGTCCATGTTCCAAAGCCCAGGTCATGTTAGCCATTTGTCCTTCCCACATATTCATGCGGACTGTTTCAAGGAAGTTGCCATGTTTTTGTACGTCGAAAGCGATGCTGAAATAATAACCTGCCAAACTTTTACCTGCCACATAGTCAGGATTGCACAAGGCATAGATCAGTTTTGCCCAGTCGATAGGTTGAAGGATTAATAAAGTAGCAAAGATGGCAACTGTACGGTCACTCATCCGGCAGAATATCGGCAGGATAATTCCTAAAATCGCATACATGGTTAATATTTCGCCGGTAAAGAAAGCGGCATTGAATTGTCCTATAATGAATAGGATGAATAATCTCCATAAAAAACGCAGGCGGAAATCTTTCCCTCTCCGTTGTTGGTTATTGTCCTGAATATAGAAACTGAAACCGAAGAGCAAAGCAAATACAGCGTATGCTTTATTACTGAATGTGAAGAATAATCCTCTCCAGATAGCCTGATCGGTAAATTTCATCCATTCAAAAGGGACTTCTTCCGGGAAAGAATAGAAATTAAAGTGTTCGATGCTGTGCAAGAGGATGATCCCCATTACTGCCAATCCTCTTAATACGTCGGCCACGTCTATTCGGGCGTTGGTTTCGGCGATTTTGTGTTCCATGATTTTTGTTCTGTTATTAATAAGGTTTATATTTTATAATTATTTGATTCGACTTGCTTCAACTCTACTGCTTTAATCCTATTGTTAAGGTACTACTTACTATAGCCTTGATACTTTACTCTTGGAACTTAACCCTGATGCTTCGGCTCTAATACTTGATACCTAATACTTAAATTTAGTCCTTGAATTTAAAACCTCACTTGTACCTGTGCCTGTATCAGGTTGGAATCTTTTTGTCCGTCTCCTTTCTTATTACAAAAAGTGTATTGTGCCTGTAACCGGCATCTGGGATAAAACCAGTATTGTACGCCTGCAATATAGTTATTTTGTTTGAAATCTGCAGCTTTGTTCGGGTTGAAATAATCGAACGAAGCGATGAAATCGAAATTCCGGGCAAAACGCACGCTTCCTGTTGCATAGAAACCTTCACTTTTCACATTCCTGTCTTTTCCGGCAAGATATTCCGTACGCAGATTAAAAGTGGAAGTGGTGACAACCCCTCCTGCACTCCAGCGTCTCTTAGCGTAATTTTCTCCTACTTTGATTCCGGTATATTCAGAGTCAGCTATGGCGTGTCCTGTTCCGCGGATAAACGAACCACCTACGGACAACCATTTCAGCGGATTAACCATCAGATTACCGACCACATCTTTTTGACTGTTTTTGTCTTTGGTATTCAGTCCCTGTCCGTTCATTACAGCTACTTTATATTGTAGGAAGTCACGAAATAATTTCCCGTGAAGCATCATACCTATATCCCGTCCGGAAGTCATTCCGTAACATTTATCGCTGCCGCTTACTCCTGCCAGATAGCAGACAGATTGTGAATAGCAATTGATAAGTTCTACTGTAGTAGGAGACAATTCGTTTTCTATGGTATAAGGAACCTTGAATTCACCGATACGTGCCGTAAGTCCGGGGAGAAACTGATAATCGGTATACACTTCGAGTAACATGCCCCCGTTGTAGAAGTCGTACATAAAATCACAAGTCCACCGTTTGGTGATCTTTCCGTGTGCCATGAAAATGATTCGTTTGATGTCGAATGTGTTATCCGGATTCGCTGCATCGTCATAAGTGTATCCCAGTTGGGCATATCCGGAGAGACTAATCCGTTCTTTCAGTGTGTTGACAACTTGATTTAATGGTGTCTGCTCCTGTGCCAGGAGAGGATTTTGCATACTTGTAATGCATACTACAAAGGTTAAGAGTTGGAGTAGTGTTTTTCGCATGAGTTAGTTGTTATTTGATTTTGATTATAGTTGATACTGTGGGAATAAATGTAGTGTCAATCAGATTCTTTTCAGAGTAGGTTTGGGGTATTCGGTGGTTTTCTTTCAACCAGTGTATAGCCTTGTCTATCGCTTCAGCGGAGGGGCGTTTTGCTTTTTGATAATTGGGGAGGGCGACGAGTCCTGTCAGATTTTCGGGCACACCTATTTCTATCAATACTTGCTCCCATTCTTTCTGCGGATGCATTTTTATGTAATCTACTCCCAGGTTATATCCTGTGATGAGTAGCTCGATTTCTTCTCTCTTCTCGTTGAGCGCTTTTCGTGAAAAAGCGGTAGCGGTGAAATCGATACCCAACTCTTGCGTACTTACCAATGAACGATGTTTACTGTTCATGGCGATGGATGCGGCAGGGTCGGGTAGGAAAGAGGCATCAATTTGATTGTACTGCAACATTTGCAGACGGAGAGGAAGCTGGCCGATTTCCGGCATGTTTATTTCCGCATGCTTGATTCCGGCTTTGCTTAATAGCTGGTCGGTGGCATATTCGATAACTGTGTTGCGCGACACGGCGATATTCTTTTCCTTGAGCTGTTCCAGTTGGTTGATGTTACTTTCTTTGGAGACAATGAAGCAGAAATAACCATCATTCTTCAGGATGAATCCTAAATCAGTATGATGAATAGCTTGTAATGCTACCGCACTGGGATAGTCAGTAATCATGCCATCCATTTTCCGGGTTTGGAAAGCCGCGTCCCGGTCGTTGGCAGAGTTGAATGAAAGAATGGTCAAATCCAGTCCTAATGAGTCGTAAATGCCTTGCGTTTTGGCTATATGAAAAGGAAGTCCGTCCAGTGTAGGCATCATGCCCAGGGTAAGTGGTTGCAGTTCGGTTAGAGGTAAAAAAGAGCTGTCTCCTTTCTTACTCTGACAAGAGTAAAGGAAGAAAAGGATGAACCAAAAGAATAGTATCGGTCTTTTCATACCTCGTTTTTATAAATAAGAGGAATTCTGTTTTTATAAATAAGGGCAACTCTTTTCACAAAGAACTGCCCTTCTAATAATTAACTATGTGATTTTAACAATTATCTTATTCTTGAATAGCAGCGATACCCGGAAGAACTTTTCCTTCGATTGCTTCGAGCAATGCGCCACCACCAGTTGAAACATAAGATACACCGCTAGCCAAACCAAACTTGTTAACACAAGCTACAGAATCGCCACCACCCACAAGTGAGAATGCGCCGTTCTTAGTTGCTTCAACGATTGCTTCACCTACTGCACGTGAGCCGTGAGTGAAGTTGTCAAATTCGAATACGCCTGTAGGACCGTTCCAAAGAATAGTCTTAGATTCTTTGATAACGTTAGCGAAGATTTCTTCAGTCTTAGGACCGATATCAAGACCTTCCCATCCGTCAGGAATTTCGTCAACAGCACAGAATTTAGTATTTGCATCGTTAGAGAATGCGTCAGCAATCTTAGCGTCAACAGCCAATACCAGGTTTACACCTTTTTCTTTTGCTTTCTTCATCAAATCCAAAGCCAGGTCAAGTTTGTCGTCCTCACAGATAGAGATACCGATTTTACCACCCATTGCTTTAGTAAATGTATAAGTCATACCACCTGCGATGATCAGGTTGTCTACCTTATTCAACAGGTTTTCGATGATTTCGATTTTAGAAGAAACTTTAGAACCACCCATGATAGCAGTGAACGGACGTTTGATATCGTTCAATACTTTATCAACAGCTTTCACTTCTTTTTCCATCAAGTAACCGAACATCTTGTTGTTTACATCGAAATATTTAGCGATCAATGCTGTAGAAGCGTGTGCACGGTGAGCAGTACCGAATGCGTCGTTTACGTAGCAGTCAGCGTAAGAAGCCAATTTCTTGGTAAATTCTTTCTGGCTTTCTTTTACTGCTTTCTTAGCAGCAGCTTTTTCTTCGTCAGTTGCATCTTCTGCCAAACCTCTTGGTTTACCTTCTTCTTCAGCGTAGAAACGAAGGTTTTCGAGCAACAGCACTTCTCCCGGTTGCAGAGCAGCAGCTTTTACAGCAGCTTCTTCGCCCATGCAGTCGTTAGCGAACTGAACTTCAACGCCCAGCAATTCAGACAGATGCTTGATGATATGTTTCAAAGAGAATTTATCGGCAACGCCTTTCGGACGGCCCAGGTGAGAGCCAATGATGATGCTTCCGCCGTCTGCCAGAATCTTCTTCAAAGTAGGAAGAGCTGCACGCATACGAGTGTCATCTGTAATGTTGAAGTTTTCGTCCAGGGGTACATTGAAGTCCACGCGAACAAATGCCTTTTTACCGGCAAAATTGAATTTGTCAATTGTCTGCATAATACTCTATTTTTATTTAAAAGTGTTTTTAAAATTCTTCTTTTAGAACGACCGCAAAGTTACTATTTATTTCGGTTCCTTGCTATTAAATCGTTATTTATTCTTGGCTTTTGGTTCCTCTTTTGTAACTTTATAGGTGTTACAGAAATATTTGCACATCATTTGCAAACCACAGGTGTCACATTTGGGAGTACGTGCCTGACAAACGTAACGGCCGTGCAGGATGAGCCAGTGATGGGCAATCGGTATGAGCTTTTCCGGAATATTCTTCACCAGTTCTTTTTCCACGCTGAACGGGGTGGTGCAACTGTCCGGCACCAGTCCGATACGGTGGCTGACACGGAACACGTGTGTATCTACCGCCATTGCCGCTTTTTTGAATACCACCGACTGGATCACATTGGCAGTCTTTCTTCCTACACCGGGCAACTTTATCAGATCTTCCAGATTATCCGGCACCTCGCTATTGAAGTCATTCACCAGCATCTTTGCCATACCGACCAGATGTTTGGCTTTGTTGTTGGGATAAGACACGCTTCGTATATATTCGAAAATCACTTCCGGCGTAGTGGCAGCCAATGCTTCCGGAGTCGGAAAATCTTTATACAAAGGAGGAGTGATGATATTCACCCGTTTGTCCGTACATTGTGCAGAAAGAATAACAGCGATCAGCAACTCATACGGATTGTTGTAATGCAGTTCGGTTTCGGCCACAGGTATGTTGTCCTGAAACCAGGCGATTACTTTCTCATAACGTTCTTTCTTTCTCATCGTAGCTTGTTTTTATGGTAATGAGGCGTCACTTTTAGTCTGAAATAGAGGGCGGAAACTACCGTCAGGCAGGCTCCGAAAAGATAGGCCTTATCAAATGTACTTATTTCTGCGATATATCCTCCCGTCAGCATACCGATGCCGATTCCTACATCCCAGGAAGTGAGGTAGGTGGAAGTCGCTGTTCCCCGCTGACTGTTGGGGGCGAGGTTGACAAACAGCGTGTTAAATGCCGGAAACATAATTCCAAACCCGACACCCATTAATAATGCGATGCCAAAAAACAGCAGAGTACAGGCAGTATCATTCCATTGAATCAGATATACACAAGTTGAAAGCAGGAAGAAGCTGAAAACAACCAGATATAATCCGGCAGCTATTACTTGCGTTATTTTTCCGCGATCCACCAGTTTTCCTGAAAAGATACGCGAGATGGCCATACCGACTGCCATAAAGGTGAAGAAGAATCCGGTTTGTGTGTTCAATCCTATTTGGCGGGCGTACATGGCAACATAGTTGGTCGTCATTCCGTAAGGGATGGAAAGCAGCAGCAGACTAAGTCCGGCAGGCAGTCCTTTCATCAGGATAAAGCGGTCGAGCGAGATCGGTTCCCGTTTCACAGGAGGCTTGTAGGGCGTTTTAACCAGACTTGCGCATAGAAAACCTAAAATACAGGAACCGAATGCATAGCAGAATATCGTAGCAAAAGAAACTCCCGCATCATGCAGAAACAGTCCGAACATCGGTCCGATGGACATGGCTGTGTTGTTGGTAAGTCCGTAATAACCTAAGCCTTCCCCTCGCCGGGAAGAGGGCATAATGTCTATTACTACCGTGTTTCCGCCTACTGTGACCATTCCGAAAGAGACGCCGTGAATGATTCGGAATATAATAAATAAGGTAAGGGAACCGGCAATTAAATATCCGCCGAACATCATCATAAAGATGAAGTAAGCAAACAGATAAAGAGGTTTTCGGGCAAACGTGTCGAGCAGATAACCGGAAAATGGACGGATACAGAGAGCTGCCACCGTGTAGCAGGAGAGGACAATGCCGATAGTGGAATTTCCAGCCTGGAAGAATTCGGATAAATAGAACGGCAAAACAGGAATCAGCAACCAGAAACCGAAGTATAGCAGGAAGTTGGCTGCCAAGATGAAACAATAACTGGGAGTAATGAGTCTATCCTTTGCCATAATGAATGATCGTTCAATCGACCGATTCGCGTTGATTGGAAACCAACGCCGTTGGCCTGATTGGTCTGTTGATGAATATGCCAATGTCCCGATCACCGTCCGACGGTTTCATTGGGAACATTGGCATACTGGTAAATTTAGCACATTATTAATATGCCGCTTCGAATTCTTTTAGGAAGCGTGTATCGTTTTCAGAGAACATACGGAGGTCTTTCACCTGATATTTCAGGTTTGTGATACGCTCGATGCCCATACCGAGGGCATAACCGCTGTATATTTTGCTGTCTATACCATTTGATTCAAGTACGTTCGGGTCTACCATACCGCAACCGAGGATTTCTACCCAGCCGGTGTGTTTACAGAACGGACATCCTTTACCGCCGCAGATATTACAGCTGATATCCATTTCCGCACTTGGTTCGGTAAACGGGAAGTAAGACGGACGCAGACGGATCTTTGTATCAGCACCGAACATTTCTTTGGCGAAGAGCAGCAATACCTGCTTCAAGTCGGTGAATGATACGTTTTTATCTACATACAGCGCTTCTACCTGATGGAAGAAACAGTGTGCGCGATAGCTGATAGCTTCGTTACGATATACACGTCCCGGACAGATGATGCGGATAGGAGGCTGTGAAGTTTCCATCACACGAGTCTGTACAGAAGAAGTATGTGTACGCAATACTACGTCCGGGTGAGCTTCGATAAAGAAAGTATCCTGCATATCGCGTGCCGGATGGTCTTCGGCAAAGTTCAGTGCCGAGAACACGTGCCAGTCATCTTCAATTTCCGGACCTTCGGCAATGCTGAATCCCAGACGGGCAAAGATATCAATGATTTCGTTCTTTACAATGGTGAGCGGGTGGCGTGTACCGAGTTCCACAGGATAAGCCGAACGCGTCAAATCCAGTCCGTCACAATCGTTGTCCTGACTTTCAAACATTTCTTTCAGCGCGTTGATTTTGTCCTGCGCTTTTGTTTTCAGTTCATTCAGTCTCATGCCGACTTCTTTTTTCTGTTCGGCAGCTACATTACGGAAATCTGCCATTAAGTCGTTAATGGCTCCCTTCTTACTTAGGTATTTGATGCGGAGAGCTTCGAGTTCTTCGGCATTGGAGGCGTGCAAAGCTTCCACCTCTTTCAGAAGTTGTTCAATCTTAGCTATCATATTTTTGATGTATTGTTATTCAGTTTCTTAGTAAAAACCGTGCAAAGATATAATTTTATCACGAACCATCGAAATAATTTGTATCTTTGTTGCCGATATATACCGAAAATCCGGCAACTTATGAAAAAGATTGTTTTCTGTCTTCTGCTTTTAACCTTTTCTTTTCGCCTTGCGGCCCAGATTGACTATTTGGAGCCGGTGAAACCTTTTTCCACTTATACAGGCGAGTTAGGCGAATATTATCGTAGTGTGTTTTCTTTACTTAATACGGGCTTCCAGAAACAGCCTTATGCGCGTTTTGCAGCTATCCCTTCCTTTTCGCCGGAGTATGCAATGTCGGTAGAGAAGAGGAATGGACGTTATACCCTGGTTTCGAACATATTATCGCGTACTTATTGGCAGGCAGAGAAGGGGACGGTGACGGTGGATACTAAATCGGTTGTCATTAGTGCCTCCCTATATCAGTCTTTAGGGGCTATCTTTCGTTTGGTGACAGAGCAGGTACAGGATTTGGACGGTTCTACGGCTGGTTTGGATGGAATTGTTTATTTTTTCTCTTCTACGGATGCTAAAGGTAAAGAGCAGATGGGACGTAAATGGTCGCCGGAAAAGGGAACGTTGATGGAACGTCTCGTGTTGGTTTGTCAGTCGGCTTATATGTTATCCCGAGGGGAAAATATTTCTGAACAGACGTTGGCAGTGGAGGCTGCTGCTTTATTAAAAGCATTGCAACAGCGCACCAAGGAAGAGCCGGATGCTTATAAGCGGCCGATGTATATCGGAATTTATCCGGTGGGTCCCCGTTCAAAGACACTTTCCGGAAGACAGGTGGAGGAACCTGCTCATTTCTCTGCGATGACTCCGGAAGAATATATTGCCAGTGAAATGGTTTATCCGTCAGGGCTTTTGGAGAAGAATGTTTCGGGTTATGCTTTATGTGAGTTTACTATTGATAAAGAAGGGGTTATCCTTCGTCCTCATATTCTACGTTCCACTCATCCGGAATTTGCAGAGGAGGCTCTCCGCATTGTCAAAGGAATGCCGAAATGGTCACCTGCATTGGTGGGAGGAAAGCCGGCGGATAGTAATTACACTCTTTATGTTCCTTTCCGTCCGCAACTCTATCGGAATAAATAAGCAACTTTGCATCTAAAGTCCGATTAATAAAAAAGAAATATTGCATTTATAAGTTGAACTTATACTCTCTCCAATAAATAAAAAAAATAAATTTGCTGTCATCTGTCACAGATTGTAACTTAACTGTTTGATTATGAAAAGTTAATGGCGTGACAGCAGCATGGTGATAGCACTGTGACGGCAATAATGCTGTCACTGCAAAGCTAAGAAGAGATAAACGCACTGCAAAGACGGTATGGTAGAGATGCATACCCAAATCAAGTAAAAATCACAGATGAAGTTTCATTGCCTGAATAGTATTAACCACAGGCAGATAAGCTATTTTATTTATTACCCCTGTACTTACGGGGCGGGACCTGCCTTGTAACCGATAGTTTCAAGCCTTGAAACTATTGGTTTTGCGGTTCGAAACTACAGTTTCATCGCTTTGAAACTTTAGTTTCTCTTGCTTGGAACTATTAGTTTCTTACTGATGAAACTATAGTTTCACACTGATGGAACTTTAGTTTCTCACCGATGAAACTATTCTCCCGTGTAGTTGTTTACTTATTTGTCTTATATAAAATTCTATTGTAACTAAAAAGCTTGTCATTTATTATCTTTCTTTTCAGAAAAAAGAAGTATATTTGCAATCAAGGACCGGACCTTTGACAGCCGGACTTGTATTTATAGGACATTTAATTTATCTAACAGGAAACTAGCAATTTTCAAACAGATGATAAATCAAATGTCCGTGCCAAGCTTATATCCCTATCGATATATAAGTTCTGGTGCGGGCATACTGTATTTTCATCTGTCGGTTTTGCTAGTACCGCTGTTGGGAAATATATGTATCGTTCGCACCTTTTTTATATCCGGTTGCGACGTATACATCTAAAAACAAACGAGTTATGGCAACAAAACAATGGATTGGTATTGAAGAAGCGGCAACCAAGTATCAGGTATCTACCAGACGTATTATTACTTGGTGTAAAAGGCAAGAGATTATTTATTCAGAAGTCGGCGATTATCTAATGCTTGATGAAAACAGTCTGACGGATTGTCTTGAACGAAATATCCGGTTCAGTCTTTCCGAAGAAGAACACAAACGCCGGATGGATGAGAAGATGAAGGAAAATGAAGAGGAATTTTTTCTACTTCAATCGCTGAAAGAGTTGACCCCATTGATCCGGTTAATAATAAAAGAGCTTGCCGGAATGATAAGGAATGATGAAAGACGACAACTATTTCTTTATACCGTCTTACAAGGAAATATTAAGGATTTTAGTGTCCGGAAACATATGAAATATCGTCAAGCACAGAAGGCATTTGAGGGACTTGTACAGGAAATAAAATCTCAAGCGGGATTCCTTAGGACTTATAAGGAAGAAAATATCCGTCTTAGAGCAACAGTACGGATGTATGAAATGAAATCCCGCCAAAATGGCTTTGATAATGATATGCTCATGAGAGAGGCGGAAGAAACGAATCCGGAAATTTTTATTCCCGAAGATATAAAAGCGGCAAAGGCTTTACTTGATACTCCTATCACAGAATTGAAATTCGATATTCGGTCGCAGCGGATCATTTCTGAAGCTGATATAAAAACACTTCGGGAACTGCTACAAATCACTTCTCAATATGGGTTTAGGAAGTTGCGTGATATGTTACGGAATTTCGGGCTGGTTTCACAAAAGAAAGTGGAAAAACGCTTGAAAGAGCTGAATGTACTGGACGTTGCCGGCAACTGCAATTTATATAGGTATCTGGATGAATGACACAGATTGGGCTGGAGTGTTTCTTTGATAGTATAATAACATGGCTGATTTCTTCAAAAATCATTAAAATAGAAAACTTTTCTTCGTTTGTATTGTCTTATAGCCATAAACTTTTAAAACGAAAACTTATGGATGATATGATTAACAGGCATGATTCGATAGCCGAGGAAAATATCGAGCCGAATGGTCGTCCGGCTAAGGACCAGTTTGAAGAATGGAGCGGCGAGGTTGCCGACCGTGCCGATGACGTATTCAAGAATGACAAGAAAGACGGTCCTATTAAAAACCGTGAGAAACGTATAAAAGAAATGGACGAAGTGATTAAAAAGGACCTTGAATAAAGGTCCTTTTTTGTTTTCTGCGATACGGAAAGAAAGTACAGAAAGATGCATACGGATGAATAAAAATAAGAAATTATACTATCATCCAGTAAATCAATATAGGTATTAAAATTCCTATTATCGTTAGAATTCCGCCGATGCCCCACAATCCCTTTTTCCCGGGAACAATCAGTAACCCGGTGATGAGCAAAATAAACATGAGTAAGAGGAATGCATCGGAGGTTATTGTCCATAAAGAACCCGGATTGCGATGTAGCTTATTCAATGCGGTTAGGAAAGCAGGACGATGCATTTCTTTAATAAATGCTTGCTGGCTGGTTGCATCCAACTTGATTACCAATTGTTCTTTGCCAAAGATGGTCAGTTTGTTTTTACTGAGGCTGAAACGGTTATACAGGTCGGGATTGCATGAGAGATCGGAGATAATCTTTCGTGCATCGGCTTCTGTAAAATCGTCTTTATTGGCAGGGAGCTGGAATATATAGTCCACCGTACGTTCCTTTTTCTGATTCATGAATGTAAATTCTTTCCGGTGGTTGAGCAGGAAGCCGGAAAGGAGATAGACAAACAGGATGCCTGCACAAATGAAAGATACATAACGGTGCGTTAAACGTAAGTATTTGAGCGTTTTGGGAGATAACATTTTTATATAGAATTTACTAAGTTAGTGAATGTCCAATTCGTCTAATATGTATTGGGAACGTGAATATTGCTCCAAAGTCCATAACACATAGCGGATATCTACTGCGATGTTACGACTTTTCTCATTTCCTACAGTTTCGTAGTCGGAACTAAGTCCCTGCCAGATACGGTCGAAGTTGATACCCACCACTTCTCCTTTGGCATTCAATACCGGACTGCCCGAACTACCAGAAGTGGTATGTGCATCTGTCAGGAAACAACAGGTGGGTGTCACTTTCTGGCTAAAGTAGTTACTGGGTTGGCGGTGTTCGATGAGTTTGACGAAACGTGCCGGCAGATTGAAGTCCTTGTTTCCGGCATAAAGGCGATGACGGCTGAGCATTCCGTCAACAGTTGTAAATGGAGTATAGATGACTCCTTCGCTGGGAACGGCTGCCTTTACTTTTCCCGTAGAATAACGCAGGGTGCGGTTGGCGTCAAATGCAATTTGTGTCCCCTTGTTCTTTTCAGCGTATGCTTGCAGATACAAAGAGTAGAGTTTCATGTTTTTATTCTGATACGCTTGTTTCAAACGGTTTATTTTTTCTACATACACCAGATAGAAACCGAGTGACAACTGATACAGCCCATCTTGTGACAGTGCAGCTGTTCCTTGTGTCGGTACACTGTCCAGAAGTGCGAGCATACTTTCTTGATTACGCAGGGGGGAATGATCGTACAGGCTGTCTATATAGGCAGAAAGATGTTGAGGGTAATGCTTTTCTACCTTTTTCAATGCTGTGGAGTAGAAAATAGAATCTACGTGATCCAGATAATAAGCCAACATCTTTTTCATGATATATTTGTCGTCTTCAGGTCTGAAATCACGATAGAATGCTACGGTAAGCGGTTTCAGTTTGCGGATTTCTCCTTTCATGGCAGTCTTTACATTCTTGCTTTTTCTTTGTTCCATTTGCACCAGTTTTTCAAATTTTCCGGCAAAAGGAATGACGTTGGCACCATAAAGTGCGACTTCGCGAAACATCTGGTCTGTGAAGTTCAGTTGGGTAAGACGTTCGTAGTTTGCTTTCATATCATCGAGCAATGTTGCCCCGTAGCGTTGCGTACGGGTGTCATCAGACAGAATCCATCCTGTCATCGCCTGTTCCTCCTGCTGTTTCCGGGCAATGATGCCGGATTCTTTCACACCACTGATCTCACCAATTGATTTTAGATAGACATTAGCAGCGCTTCCGGCCTTAATGTTATAGTAGGAATAAAGCGAGTCGGCAGCCGTTTCTTTACGTTGTGTGTAGAAGTCGAGCTTGATTTTGGCAATATCTGCTTCTGCTTGCGTGTCTTTGAATACAATTTTCTCAAGGGCAAACGAAGGGACATATTGCCTTGTTTGTGCAGGATAGCCGGCAACCATTACAAAATCATCGGGTTTCACTCCTTTGGTAGAGATAGACAAATGAGCGTCGGGTTGATAGGGGCGGTTCTGCTTGTTGTAGGCTGCCGGTTGATTTTTATCGTTGGCATAAACGCGCAAGATGGCGAAATCGGCAGAGTAACGGGGCCATTGCCAGTTGTCTGTGTCGCCTCCGAATTTCCCTATCGAGATGGGGGGAGCGGCTACGATACGCACATCCTTGAAGCAGCGGAAGACAGCCAGGATGTATTGTCTGCCACCAAATAAGGAGTAGATTTTTCCTTCTACACCACGACCTTTGGCTTGGGATTTGACAATTTTATTCCCGTTCTCGTTGATCTTTTGGGTAAGTGCCTGATCGGTAAGATTTCCGGTATCTTGTGTTATTTCCGTCGTTACGTCTTTGATAGTGATTAATTGATTGACCTGTAAATTCGGAAGATAAGTCTCTTCGCTGCGTTGGGTAGCCCAGCAGCCATGCTTCACGTAATCGTGGTTTGCATCGGAGATATGTTCGAGATAACGTGCGACACAGTGGAAGTTGGTCAATACCAGTCCTTCACCGGAGATGAAAGAGGCACTGGCAGAGGGAGAAAATGTACTGTTGTCATAACTTAATGAAAGGGTAGCATTCGACAGACACGACTGGTTGATGTCGTAAATATCTTTTTCACTAAGGCGCAATCCCTGTTTTTTCATTGCCTGATGTACTTTTCCTTGTATTTGAGTAGGCAGCCAGAAGCCTCCATCGGCATGCACGGGCTGTATGCACAACAGGCAGAGGAGGTAGAAGGCGGAAATAATGGTAGTTAGCTTCATTGTATTTTGTTTTTTAAATAATTATTCCAGGTAGAAGGATTAGTTGTTAACTGTTCGCGGATGCGGGTAAGATGCTCGCTGACCGTAGGGGAGAAGAGTACACTGAAAGAGGAGGTACGTGCTTCTGTTAGCAATGATTGCAAGGTCTGGAGATAGCTTTCCTGCAAATGTCGTGTGAATATGTCCGGTGTCTTGTCCGTAAAAAGATAGTTGGCAGAGACTTCCAGATAATGGGCGTAGGTAAATCCTGCTGGTGTTTCGTTCGAAGAGATTCGTTCGGCAATGATTCTGCCAAACATCTTTTCAATAATTGTCTTTTGTGCTTTTATGATGGCTTCGGTTGGGTTGCCGGCATATTTGCATACGGCATCCGTCCGTAGGAAGTTGTATCCGCCAAGCAGTTCTTTCCAAAGAAATTCGACAGCTTTTCCGGATACTTCATCGGAGAAACCAATAAAAGGAATCACACGTTCCAGATGGTCGAAATAGGCTTGCTGCAAATCGGTATAGGTGGCGGGCATCTCCTCAAACGGGTTATCTGTCAGACGTTTTTTGTTCCATTCCGGCAATTGCGTCAATATTTGTTGAAGGTTGCGGATTCCGTAGGTTGCCGATGCGACGGGGTCATTACCGAGATCGGAGGTTTGAACGGTAGGATCAGTGGGAATGGTGCTCGGTGCCATGCGTCCGCAATGATACATGGGGTCGTTTTGTTTTTCATCTATCCATCCGGCTACAGTTCGGGTGTTCTCGCGGGAGAGATAGGCGTATCCGATACGGATGGCGTATCGGTCGTATACTCCCAACAGGGGAGGTAATACGTAACGGACGCCGTCTCCCGGTTGGGCGACATAATTGAACCGGGCATAATCCATGATGGACGGGGTGGTGCCGTAACGTTCTGTAAATTCCGGACGACGCAGGTCTTCTGTATTATGGGCATACGAGGCTTTGAAATTATGTTCCAGTCCGAGGCAGTGACCTATCTCATGGGCGGCGGCGTAACGGATTAATTGTGCCGTTATGTCATCCGGTAGTGTTTTCGTGCGTGCCGCAGGATGGTAGGCTGATGTTTGCAGGAAATACCATTTGCGTAGCAGGGCTATGACATTACTGTGAAACAATACGTCTGCTTGCAGAATTTCTCCTGAACGCGGGTCTACCCAGTGTTTTCCCATTGCGTTCGGGAAATCGCTGACTACATATCGGAAACAGTTGAAACGTATATCGTTCGGATCGAACTCCGGTCCGGCTTCGGCGTATGTCTTTGCTTGCATAACTTCTTTAAAGCCAATCTCTTCGAATGCTTTGTTCCAATCCAGTATTCCTTTGCGTATGGCTTTTTTCCAAAGAGGAGGGAAGGCATCGTCTATATAAAAAACGATGGGTTGTTGAGGCTTCACTTGTTTGCCTTGCAAATAACTGCGTACATCTTTAGGAGAGGGGACAATCCGGAAGCGGGTGATGTAGTTTTCCGCTGCGATTGAGGGAGTATCGAAGTTGAATTTCCGTTTAGGGATATTGTCATATCCTACCCGGGCATCGTGTATACGTGGTTGCATAGGTTGCTCAGGCAGTAGTAACAGCGATTTCCGTATGGTAGTGAGGAAAGGTTGGGTGGTTCCTTCAAAACCATACTGTACGCTGACTTCCAGGTTCTTTTCGTGGACGTCTACCTGAAGTATTTTATTGAGTTGGGGCAGGGAGCGTCCTGGTGACGTTTTCCCTCCAAAGGGGTCTACACCTTCTATGGGCTCACTAAGAAATTTGCTCCAGTTTACAACAATCGAGCTGTCTGTCTCCTGTTCTATTTTCCAGGATTCCGCTATGGGAGTGATAGCATTGCGCGCATAGGCCGGATATGAAAGATGAGTTGTGTCCTCACATAAGTTTTTGGAGTCGGGACGTAATAGATATAACTGTTCTTTGTCATATTTCAAACGTATCCATACCGGATCATAAAGTCGCTGGCCTGCATAAAGTTTAACTTTATTATTGGGAGAACTGACGGTCATCACACGGGCTGCTAACAGAAAATCCCGGTTTATCAACCGTTTGGGTATTTCTACAAAACATCCTTTAGCGTTTTGCCGGATGTGAAACATGGGGGCAGAGTTACCCCAAAGGAGGGTGGGAAAGAGCAGCAGGAGTAGCAACCGAAGTTTGTTATTGGCAATTCTCATCATGATTGGTGTAAATTATCTGGTTGGTTTTTGTGGGGTGAGGAAGGTTAATGGTACAATCCGAGACTTATTCCGAACATTTTGGAATCGGTTTTCTTGTCGGTCTTCAGATATGCTCCTGTGGCTTTGACGAACCACACGTTGGTGTGTTTCTTTATAGTTACAGGCATTTGATATTGTATTTGAAGTTTTCCGTGCGCATACGATGCTCCATAATAGGTCATGTCGGGTAAAAGCACACTTTGGGCGTATTCAGTGGACGGATCGTTGAGTGACAGGTCCGATGATAGCGAAATGTGATATCCGGCTTCTGCTTCTATCCATAATGAACGGTTGTTTTTGCGCAGGAATGAATATCCGCCCTCCATGCAGATAGTTGCCTGTCGGACTGTAAGCGATGAAGACGGAAGATTGTATTGATCTTCTACCGATTGAAAATAGGCGCGTGCGCCTGCGTAGGCTGTGGCTTCTCCGGTGTGATGATTACTCCACAACAGGCGGTAGTGCAGATTGGCATTGAGTAAATCGACGGTGTAACGTTCGTCGTACGTGAGAAGTGTGTTCCAGTAGGAAGATTCGATACCTGTTACCGGATCTTTTTCTATTATTTTTTCCTGACGGTATTCGTCGGCTTTTCCGGTCTGATAGTTAATGGAAATGTCGATGATGTGTTCTGTGCGTCCGGATTTGATCCGGTTCATAGAAAGCAAGTTGTAGGTGGTGGTGTGATATTTTCCCGGTGAATATTTGATGTCTCCCCATACGTCTTCGTTGCCTTTGGCGTATGAAAGGGTAGTAAGTGTTTGAATCCGTTCGTTTTTATATTGATAAGACAATTCACCGCCAAATTCATGGTTGACGAATTCACGTTCAAAACCGGAGTAACCACCAGTGGTACCATCAGTATTTTCCATTCCGGTGAAGGTGTAGTATTTGAGGTTCGGATCGGTTTGTACGGTGGTGATGTTAGGGATTTTTTCTTTTCTGCGATGGTAATAACCGCTAAGACCCAGCGAGTGTTTGTTCCACGTGTAGGTGACGGCAGGAGTCAGTTGATAGTCTGCCAGATTGGTGCGTGAACGGGGGTCTTTCAGTCGGGAAAGATCTCCTACTTTATAATCCAGTCGTGCGCCGAAAGTGAAGTTTTTGATAGGCAGAGTGGCTAACGCTGCCGAGAGGTCGAAGTTCTGGAAGTCGTACTTTCCTTTGATGGAGCTTCCTGAAAAGTAAGGATTGGAGTGGTGGCTACGCAATACGTCGCTCCATGAACGGTTGAATTGCCGTCCCATGTCAAAGGTAAAACGCCCGTATCCGTAGAGATATTTTCCAATTTTTTGGTATCGTTCCGAAGTGAACAATAATTTGTTTTGCTCATCACCGTCCTGAACCCGATAGTGTGTGCCTTGCTGATGAGAGAATTCGAAATAACTGATTCCCCGGTTGGTCAGCGTATCCAAAGAGAGCCCGGCAGGATTCAGGGTACGTCTCCATAACTGGGTAGCATCGGCGTACTCGTATTTTTCTTTTGTCTGTAATTCGATATCTTGGGCATGTATGCACAGTGCAGTTACCATCAGACCGGTAAAGAGTATATATCGATGGTTCATCATCATTTCTGAATTGGTTTAATTATTTCGTGAAGTAGTTGAAGAGACTGTACCGGAAGGTTATATGTTCTTGGGGCACAGTCTCTTTTATTTTCTATTATTTGTATTCCCTCGGTTTGATTTCAGTTGATACGGCAAAATCGTTACTGCTGTTATTGGTATCAGCAAGAATGGTGCGCCCGTTTTCTGTCTTGGCTGTTTTGCGGTAGACTACTTCTCCGGTATATCCGGTGGTAGCCTCCGTGTATTGATAGCCTGCATCAATGTAGTTGTAAAGACGTTTGGAATTTTTATCTACTCCCGTACTTTTGTTTTTCAAACATTCTACACCATCCATTATGTATTTTACAGGGGTTTTGACAAACTTGCTTCCTTTATCTTTACCGTCAACGTATACAGTTTCCCATGAGGTTACATCTTCATCCGTACTGAATAATACAACAGAACAGGGACCACCTTGTACCAGATTCATATTACTGATTGTGGGAAATGTTGTATATATCAGTTCTACAGCCGGGGTTGCAGGATTGTTGGTTGTTTTCCCTTGCGTATCTTTAGCTTCAAAGTCGGCTTTGGATAAATCTACTTCATTATTTCCTGTATGGTCGATGGCACTATTGGCAACGATTATCGAGGCTCCCGGTGCAACTTCTGTGACTCCATTAGATGGGAAACGATAAATCTGTTTTAGGTAGATATATTCCGGTGTGGAGCCAAGCGTATATGCAGGAGTACTTTCCGACTCTACCAGTCCGAAATAAAGTCCGGCTATATCAACGGTTTGGTCCGAGTTATTAAAGAACTCAATGTACTTTCCTGCCAGATAATTTTTATTATTGTTGTCTTTGGTTCCTGCATAGTAAACTTTGCTGATAACAATTGATTGTTTGGCAGAAATACTTGTTTGAAGTTCGATGGTTGTTGACGAGCCGACAGTATATTTCAATAGACTGCCGGAAATCACATAATTTTCATTTTGCGGATCGTTGCCTGTCATTTCTTCATATTCTTCTGCAGTGATTTCGCAGGAAGTAGAGATGTCATACAAATCGGGAATCACTCCTTCGAAAGTGGCTATACCTTTTTCGTTTGTAATGGCAGTGTATTTACCCATTGTAACAGTGTGCCCTGTATATAGAATGTCGGACTTGAATCCTTCGGGCATGGATACTTTCACTTGTACGGTCAATGCTTGTGTGGCATTGTCGTCAGAGGAACATGCAGCCATGATAACTGTGACAGCCGCAAACATCATTTTTGTAATAAAAGAAATTGTTCTATTCATATTGTGATTTATAAATTAAAGAATAATTCGACACCAAAACTGAAATTACCTGTATTACGCTGTACTAGCGTGTTGGAGGTAGAGTTTTTGAGAAAAGGTTCGTAAAAGAGTATGTTGTTGGCATAGAATGAAATGCCGCCTATATTGCCCAGCTCCTTGGTGAGGCGTCCCGCCATTAACCATGTAATAGGGGCTTTGCTTGGCACATTGTCTTTAGGATTCTTGCGTTGGCTTTTCAATGATACCCCTTTTATTTTGTAGTTCTCATCTGCCAGCATATCTGCTGTTATTTCATGATAAGAGAGGTCTGTGTCTATCCATCCGATGGGGTCCATCGGAGGATTGTTGCTCTTGGAATAATTGTACCAGATGGCTTGTGTTGAGAACGAAGCTACCATACGCAGTGCCGGGATATTGGTCACAATCCGCAGAGTGTTCGTAAAGCGGCGGTAAGTGCTATAGTTTAGCCCGGATGGATATACAATTTTGAATGGAATGGTATTGGTTACCTGATATTCAGTAGGTAGATCGGTAGGATTGCTACTGTTGATGTCTGTAGAGTAAGTCTTGGATTCCATATATGCTCCTGACAGATAGAATGAAGTGTGCAGTGCCGGAATCTCGCCGAAGTCAAAGTCCATTTCTATCCCTTTATTGATAGAGACATTCGTGTTTCCTATTTTACCGGTCGTACTGAGTACAAGGTCCGTGCGTTCTGGATTATCCCAATCTATTTTTGTGGCTTGTCCAGGAGTGATAATCAGTCCTTTTTCCGCAGAATAATAGTTGGCTGTATACGTAAAATATTCTGTGGCCGATCCGAATCCGTTAGCGGTTTTATCATGATAACCGATGAGGCTTAATTTATGCTTGTCCGATAACTTTATGTCGAACCCTGCCTCCCATTTGCGATTGGTCGCATTCTTCAATCCTTTAGTTCGTTGCACGTTGTACACTTGGGTGTGGTACATTAATATTTGTCCGACTTTGTCGTCTTGAGGCATATAATTGGCAGCTACACGGTCGATGTACTTTTTGTCGGGATAGAGATAATCCAAACCGGGAGTTTTTGAGTTGAGTCCGAATCCTCCACGGATATTTAGCCATTTGTTGACGGAGAATGAAGCATTTACACGAGGAGAGAAAGAAAAGGTTGCTTCATCCGCCCACGGCTGTAAAGTGGTGAAACGTCCGCCTAACTGTATTTTCAGAAATCTGTTTTCTGATATATCCCAACGGAAGTTATCTTCTATGTAAGCGGCCATCTGATGGATGCTCGGAATATCGGAGAAAGGACGGGGACGTCCGTTACTGTTGGGTTGCAATGGGTAACGGTCGTCATCATTATAATATCCGCGGGCATTATTCCAGTCGTAGTGGTATTCCACTCCCATTTTGAAGTTCTGATATGTTTTCTTTGATTTTACGAAGAACGTGTTGCTGACTTTGGCATATACATTTCCGGGACGGCTAAGGGAACCTCCGCTTGCCTGATAGGAGCTTTGCTCGAAAGGCACATTATAATACCCTGTTTCTGTGGCAGTAAGTATCGGTAGCAACCCGGACGAATTGGCAACAATGGCGCTCTTTTCCATCTCTGTTTGAGTATAGCTGACACCTAATGTGTAATTAACAGTACGTGAGAATGGTTTATTAATTGATAGTTTGCCATTATGGCTTAGTGAGAACAGCTGGTTGCGATTCTTTTGAAAAGTGCCGTCGTCAATGGCATCCGGGTCTTTTCCATTCCAGTCTTTGCCCATCATGTAACGTACCTTTGTGTCTGTATGCCAGATACGTGAAAAATCTTTGCTGTATCCCAAGCTAAAGGTGTAACGGTCGAATGACTTTGTTTTCTGGCGTGGATCTCCCCATGCTTGTGCATAGTCGAGATTGAAATTCAGGATACCGGCATCTTTGTTTAAACGTAATCCTTTACCGAGCGAGTAATTCATTGTTCCGGGATTTATCTTTCCCTTGATCTGCCAGGGAGTTTGTCCGATTTTGGAATGAACAACTACAAGTCCGGAGGTTAAATCACCGTATTCGGCAGAAGGAATACCACGGATTATTTCTACGGATTCAATATCGTCCGCACTAATTTGGCGTAAGTCTGTTCCGACAAATGCGGTACTTGAAAATCCTCCTTGCGATAGTGTACCATTGTTGGACATGGGAACTCCGTCCATTATGATACTCGAACCGAAGGCATTGGTGTTATTGTTAACAAGAGTACGGAGCTGTACATTGGAACGGGATGTCAGATCTGTATTTTTCATTAAGTGCCCCGGTATGAGTTGCATCACGTCATCAAGGCTCATAGCCTGTAAATGGTCTATCGCTTGTCTGCCTATAATGGAGCTGGTAGATTCTCCGGCCGCATTTTGTTTTGCTACCACTACTACCTCTTTCAAAGCTAGCGAAGTGGGAGACATGCGGATCGTCAGATCCAGGTTTTGTTCAACGTTGATTTCCCGTTGCACAGTCTCGAAGCCTACATACGAAATATTTAATATGTATTTTCCTGTGGGGACGTTTTTTAGTACTGCCTTTCCCTCCATGTCGGTTGCGGCATAAGCTCCTAGCGGATTGAGAACGCAGGTTGCCATTGGTAGCGGCTGTTTGTTTCCCCTTTCCAACAACAGGATATGGATGTCATGAGTGGTGGTTTGCTTTTGAGCAGGATAGAGTAGAATAACGGATTCATTGATTTCGTACGTCAGTCCTATTTGCTTGCAAAGGTTGTTGAGTAAAGTGCTCAATGATGTCCCTTGCGGATAATTGAGTGTTACAGTCTGTTGGCTATTAATATTCTTCTCTTCATAGACAAAATGTACATTGGCAGCTTGCCGAATCTGGGTCAGTGTGGTACGTACCGGGATATTCCGTACTGATATGACCACATTTTGGTTTTGTGCCGATACATTGGCGGCAAACAGGATAATGGCTACTGTTTGCATCATCCGGATTAAAAGATATTTTTTCATATTTGAACAACGCTTTTTCCTGTTTAATATTGGGGACGGTTCTCTGTTATCTCAATAACATTTCCTTTCTGTCTGAAGTGTACATTAGAAACTTTGGATAATATATCTACTGCTTTTTGTAATGGTTGGTCGCGGAAGATGACTCCTGCAAACTTTCGTTCACGCAATTGCGGGTCGGCAAAGGTCATGTTAACGTTATACCAGCGCGAAAGTTGTTGCACAATAGTTTCCAGTGACGTATCGGTATATTCGTATATACCGTTTGCCCAGGAAGTATATTCCTGTACCTGAACTGTTTGTGTATTAATTGTTTTTGATTGTATGACAGCTTGTTCACCGGGTGAAAGAGATTTTTGTTCTGTCCCTTTCTTTTCCTCGCAGTATACTTTTACGGCTCCTTCTTCCAAGGTTACGGTAGTTTGATTCTTCTCGTAAGTATTGACATTAAACCGTGTTCCTACTACTTCTACTATACCGTACGGGGTATGTACAATGAAAGGATGGAGCGTATCTTTGGCAACTTCAAAGAGAGCTTCTCCTGTGAGGTAGACTTCTCTTTTATTACCGGTAAAAGAAACGGGATAAGTAAGACGGCTTTCGGCATTGGCGTGTACGCGTGTACCGTCTGAAAGCACGAGTTTATATTCTCCTCCTCTGGGTACATTTAAAATATGCTTTTCTGCATTCTTTTGTATACTCGTTTGAGTGTCGTATCTTAATTCTTTTTCTGTATTTTGAGCAACTTGCATGCCGTTTGCATTGAATATGGATTTATCTTGCGACAGCAGGTCGTAAGATTCTCCGTTATTTACAAACAGGGTTGCTTTCTGTTCCCCTCTGTGTGCAAATAGAGATTGGTCATATTCTGTGAGTGTGTAAAAACTGAAAGCTGCTATTAACAGGCAGGCAGCGGCAGTGCTGCTCCAATAGGTGTACATTCGTATCCGTTTACGGTGGCGGATGCGTTGCTGGATTGATTCCCATGCTTGTGCTTCATCGCATTGTGCCGCAAATTCATTTACCCGTTTCAACCGGTACCAGTTGAGCAAAGTAATCAGATTTTTCTCCGTTTTATTATGGTCTTCTTGATTCATCTTTTCTCTCGTTTTATTATATGATCCGGAATTGTGTAAAATGGGTGTCAAAAACGAGAGACTTTTTTTCTTGGAAGATTTATGATAGGTTTATCAAGAATAAAGATACTAGAAGTAATTTCTCGTTTTTACGCAGTTTCTTCATCGCTCTGGCAAGATAAGTCTTTAATGTATTGACGCTGATATGCAGTTCACTGGCTACTGCTTTATAGCTTTTGTTTTCAATAACGACACCATAGAGTGCTTTCTTTTCTTGTTCGGGCAATGCTGCTAAAGCTTTTTCCAACTCCTTTTCTTTTTGTTCACGTTCATTCTCTTCAAGGCTTTCACATATATATAGGTATTCTTCTTCGTTGAGAAGAATATCGCTGGAGTCTATCTTTTCTCGTTTTTCAATGAATTTCAGTGATGCATTGCGAATACAGAGATAGGCATATCCTTTCAGATTGTCAGTAATGGTTTTATAGAGCTTCTTTTCCCAAAATGAAATAAAAAAACTTTGAACGATATCTTCGGATTCGGAAAAGTCATCCGTAATCTGTACTGCATACATACATAAACGGATATAGTAACGCTGAAAGAAAAGGTTGAAGGCCCTCTCTTTATCCGTACTGAATAGACTTACTAATTCTTTATCCGTTAAATGATTCATTTTTATAATAGAATTATGCAATGCAAAATAACATAAAAATATTAAGATATAATACTTCTTGTTTATGTTTTTATGATAAAACGTCATTGAAATACCTATTTGTAGGTATTCGATATCTTTTTGAAAGTGTAGATGTTCAGTCGGAAATGCAGCTGTAAGGCCGGAAACATGGGAGATTTAGGCGTTTTTTTCTATGAGTTTTTCTTTTGAAGGGAATAGAGGGATGGAATAGTTATAAAAAAAGAAAAAAGAGTTCTGTTTTAGAACCCTTCTGCGATGTTTGTGGAGCGTATCGGACTCGAACCGATCACCTTAACACTGCCAGTGTTACGCTCTAGCCAGATGAGCTAACGCCCCTTTTTTGTCTTATATGATAACGTTTGTAAACGAATCTTTTTTGTTGCCGCAAATATAATGCATTATTCTGAAATAATTGCTATGTTTGCGGTAAATAATAGTATGAAATTAAGATATGCTGATTTATAATACAACTTTTCAAGTGGACGAGGATGTTCACGACAATTTCATGATTTGGATAAAAGAAAGTTATATCCCTGAAGTACAGAAACACGGTACGTTGAAGGCACCGCGCATTTGCAGGATATTAAGTCATCGGGAAGAAGGAAGTGCGTATTCTTTGCAATGGGAGGTGGAAAGCAGTGGGTTACTGCATCGTTGGCATTTGGAACAGGGAGTACGTTTGAATGACGAACTGGCAAAAATATTTAAAGATAAAGTGATCGGGTTTCCGACCTTGATGGAGGTGATAGAGTGATTCAACCGGTAAAAGAAAAGATAATCCTGGGGATTGACCCCGGTACGACAATCATGGGATACGGTGTTCTAAGAGTGAAAGGAACCAAGCCTGAAATGATTGCGATGGGGATTATCGACTTGCGTAAATTTGCCAACCACTATCTGAAACTTCGCCATATCCATGAACGGGTATTGAGTATTATTGAAAGTTATCTGCCTGATGAGCTGGCTATTGAAGCGCCTTTCTTCGGTAAAAATGTACAATCGATGTTGAAGTTGGGCCGTGCACAGGGGGTAGCGATGGCAGTGGCGTTGAGCCGGGACATTCCGATTACGGAATATGCTCCTTTGAAGATAAAGATGGCTATCACCGGAAACGGGCAGGCATCCAAAGAACAGGTAGCGGATATGTTGCAGCGGATGTTGCGCTTTCCCAAAGAGGATATGCCTACTTTTATGGATGCAACAGACGGATTGGCAGCAGCCTATTGTCATTTCCTGCAAATGGGGCGGCCGACCATGGAAAAAGGTTATAATAGCTGGAAGGATTTTATAGCGAAGAATCCGGATAAGGTGAAGTAAAGCGACTGATTATAGGGATAGATATAAAGGAAATATCTAGGGGAGGTTTAAATGAAGATGGGAAGTAATTATTTAGCAATATTAGGGGTGACTACAGTGACAACAGTAATGAGCTGCTCCCCTGCGAAAAAGGAATATGCTTCTTTTGAGCTGTATCCGGTTCGTACGGGAAGTCTTACGGAAATGGAATATACGCCGTTGGCAACCAAATTTTATCTTTGGTCACCAACTGCAGAAGAAGTACGCCTGATGCTATATGATGCCGGTGAAGGCGGACATGCTTATGAAACAGTAAAGATGGAGCCCACAGAAGATGGAACCTGGACAACTTCAGTAGATGAGAACCTGCTTGGCAAATTCTATGCCTTCAATGTAAAAATCAATGATAAATGGCAGGGAGACACGCCGGGAATCAATGCCCATGCTGTCGGAGTGAATGGGAAACGTGCTGCCATTATTGACTGGAAGACTACAAATCCCGAGGGATGGGAGAGTGACAGGCGTCCTTCTCTGAAATCTCCTGCTGATATGATTATCTATGAAATGCATCATCGTGACTTCTCGGTTGATTCTACTTCGGGAATTAAGAATAAAGGTAAATACCTCGCATTGACTGAACACGGGACCATGAATTCAGATAAGTTATTGACCGGTATCGATCACTTGATAGAACTGGGAGTGACACATGTACATCTTCTTCCTTCCTCTGATTATGCTTCTATCGACGAAACAAAACTGGAAGAAAACCACTATAACTGGGGATATGATCCGGCGAATTATAATGTGCCGGATGGCTCTTATTCAACTGACCCTTATCAACCTGCCACTCGTGTGAAAGAGTTCAAACAAATGGTACAAGCACTGCATAGAGCTGGTATCCGTGTGATAATGGATATGGTTTATAATCATACTTTTAATACCGTTGAAAGTAATTTTGAACGTACTGTTCCCGGTTATTTTTATCGTCAGAAAGAAGACGGGACATTGGCAAATGGTTCCGGATGCGGTAATGAGACGGCAAGTGAACGCCCTATGATGCGCAAGTTTATGATAGAGTCCGTTCTTTATTGGATAAAAGAATATCATATTGACGGTTTCCGTTTTGACTTGATGGGAGTGCATGATATTGAAACCATGAATGAGATCCGGAAAGCGGTGAACAAGGTTGATCCTACCATTTGTATTTATGGAGAAGGTTGGGCAGCCGACACTCCCCAATATCCGGCAGATTCGTTGGCAATGAAAGGGAATGTTTCCCACATGCCGGGAATTGCCGTATTCTCGGATGAATTGCGTGATGGGCTTTGCGGACCTGTGTGGAAAAAGGAGAAAGGGGCTTTCCTCGCCGGAGTTCCGGGAGCAGAAATGAGTGTTAAATTCGGTATTGTGGGTGCTATTGAGCATCCGCAAGTACGGTGTGATTCTGTTAATTACAGTCAGAAACCGTGGGCGGAGCAGCCTACCCAGATGATTAGCTACGTTTCCTGCCATGACGGTTTGTGTCTTGTTGATCGCTTGAAAGCAAGTATGCCGGGAGCTACTCCCGAGCAACAGGTTCGACTTGATAAGCTTGCGCAGACGGTAGTCTTCACTTCGCAAGGTATTCCTTTTATCTATGCAGGAGAAGAAGTGATGCGCGATAAACAAGGGGTGGACAATAGTTATAAGAGTCCGGATGCAGTCAATGCTATCGATTGGCGACGTAAAACGACGAACGGAGATGTTTTCATGTATTATAAGCGACTCATAGATCTGCGTAAGTCCCATCCCGCTTTCCGTATGGGAGATGCGGAAAAGGTTCGGAAGCATCTGGAGTTTCTTCCGGTGGAAGGACAAAACCTGATTGCATTCCGCCTGAAGGATCATGCGAACGGAGATAGTTGGGAAGATATTATCGTGGCTTTTAATTCCCGTATGACTCCTGCGCGTTTGGAAGTGCCTGTTGGTAAATATACAGTGGTATGCAAAGATGGTGTGATAGATGTGCGTGGATTAGGTACGCAGATCGGACCGGAAGTAATTATTCCCGGACAGTCTGCATTGATTATGTATAAGTAGCTTTAGTCATTATTTGTCATATCAATAACGGCTTTCTTTCTAATTTAGATTCTTGTTTGTAACAAGTCTAATTCTGTTTGTTACATCTGTTGTTCTTTATATTCACTCGGTGAAATTCCGTAAAAGTCTCTGAATGTATTGGAAAAATGAGAGAGGTTGGAGAAGCCTGTAGCGTATGCAACTTCCGAAACGCTTAGATTCTTCTCACGTAGCAGATTGGCAGCTTGTTTCAGTCTGATAGAACGAATGAAATCTCGTGCTGACTGATTAGTCAACTCCTTTAATTTGCGGTGCATATGTACGCGGCTCATTCCAACGTTGGCTGCCAGCATCTCTACATTAAGGGTAGGGTCGGCAAGATGGTCATTGATGGTTTTCATTACTTTACTCATCAAGATCTCATCATTGGACTTCATTTCTATCTTTGTTATTTTTTCTTCTACTTGTTGTTCACCTACCAGTTTGCCACGCAGTCTTTCCCGATTGGCTATCAGATTACTGATAGTAGTTCGTAATAATTCAGTGTTGAATGGTTTTACGATATAAGCATCTGCTCCAATTTCAAGTCCTTCGATTTGGTCTTCGGCTTTCGATTTGGCGGTTAATAATATAATAGGTATATGATTGATATTGATATTCTGTTTTATTTTCCGGCAGAGAGTGATTCCATCCATTTCGGGCATCATAACATCACTGATGACGAGATCGGGTTTCTCCTTCAAAATGGTTTCCAGTCCTTCCCGTCCATTTGTACATTCGTAGATACGGAAATCACTATCCAGTTCGCTACGTATGTAGCGACGTATTTCTTCATCATCTTCTACGATTAAGACGCGATAACGTGTTTTTGCTTTGGGTTTCCTGTACTCGTTAGTTTTGTTTTCTTCTTCCGTTTCATAGATGGAATCTTTGGGAAGTTGGGAGATTGTTGGTTCGCTTCCGGTTTCTTCAGGATTTTCCAGTTCCTCTGCTTTCAAGTGATTACTACCTAACGGCAGGCGGATGACGAAACGGGTTCCTTGTCCGTCTTCGCGGTTTTCTGCTTTGATGATGCCGTGGTGCAGTTCCACTAACGACCGTGAAAGATGCAGTCCGATTCCTGTACCGAAATTAGATTGTGTCATGTCGTTGTCAATCTGATAGAAACGCTCGAATATTTGTTCTATTTTGTTTTTGTCAATACCGATTCCGTTATCGGTGATATCTATCTCGAAATAATCTTTCAAAGCACCCCGGTAGGCATCGTTGTGACCGGTTTTCAATGACACTTCGATATTTCCTCCCTCATGTGTATATTTGAAAGCATTGGAAAGGACATTCATCAATACTTTGTCAAAGTTATTTAGATCAATCCATACTTTCAGAGAATCAGCACCTTCCAGTTCTTTTTCGAAAGTAAATGTGATGTTCTTTTTTTGCGCTTGATAATTGAATGTTTGCATCAAGTCATTGATAAATCCTACGATGTCTGTTTCCCGGAATTTCAGATGCATTTGTCCTTTGTCCAGTTTTCGTATGTCCATCAGTTGATTGATCAGACGTAGAATACGTTGGGCATTCCGGTAAATCATGAGATAAACCGGTTGTTTCTCGGAATGTTCGGCTAACAGTTTCTCTAACGGGCTGATGATAAGAGTCATCGGGGTACGTATTTCATGTGAGATATTAATGAAGAATTGTAATTTGGCTTCGTTAATCTGTTCCATGTGTTTTTGTCGCATCACTTCTTGCCGGTGGCGGATACGTGACAGAATATACATGGTAAGAGCATAGATTAGTAATGCTCCGAGGCATCCCCAGATTACTTTTGCCCACCAGGTCTGGTACCAGGGTGGAGTGATGGCAATAGTAACTGTGCGGATATTAGAGAAATTATTATGGTCGCGTGCCTGTACGGAGAAAGTGTATTTCCCCGGTTTCAGACTGCTATAAGTCACCCGGTTTGTTCCCGGTTGCGTACTGATCCATTCATCGCCTAATTCTTTTATCTTATATTGATAACTAATCCGGTCGGGATTGCTGAATTCCAAAACAGAAAAATCAATGCTGAATGTATTTTCATTATATGCCAGTGTAAATTGCTCGGTATCCATGACAGCAGTATCAGTGATGACATTGTTGCCGGATTTATCCCCTTTTTTCACAGGGCGGTTAGCAACGTGAAAGCCGGTAATCAATACATTCATTTCTTTTTTGATTTCGGTGATATCCTGGGGGTAGAAAGCAGTTACTCCATTGGTACCTCCAAAAAATATCTTGCCGCGTTTATCTTTAAATACAGCAGTGCGTGTAAACTCATTTCCTTGCAGACCGTCGCCTGCATAATAGTTGATAAACTTCTTTTCCGGAGGATTCAGTTTGGAGATTCCCTGATGGGTACTGATCCATATATTTTTTTTCTCGTCTTCAGCCAGGCCGCAAATAATATCACTGGGGAGCCCATCGGCAGTAGTGAAAAGTACAGGTGTTAGTCTGTCTTTATTCAGGCAGACCAATCCTTCGGAAGTACCAGCCCAGATCTCTCCATTACTACTTTCCAATAAACTGTAAACGACATACCCGGGGAGGAGATTGTTTTGCTTTTTATAATTGATAAAATTGTCCGTTTGAGGATTGAGTACGGCCAGACCTTTATAAGTGCCGATCCATATCATTCCCTCTTTATCTTCCAGTAGGTAGCTGATCCAATCGTTCGGAAGACGGTTGATACTCCAGTCATCGTTTTCGTTGCGGGTAGATTCGTAATAGGTGACATGTTGAGTTGGTAAATTGATTTTGTATAAGCCCGAACCATAAGTACCCACCCAGAGATTCTTGTTTTTGTCTTCAATGATGCAGGAAACTTTGGGCTTGCCTGCGTTAAGATTTCCTTGTAAAAGCGAGGTGGCATCTTGACATGTTCCGGTTTGTTTGTTCATCCGTGCCAGACCATCGAAGTAAGATCCTAGCCAAAGTTCCTGATTGGAATCTTCATAGAGACATAGGATAGTGCCGGGGACAGATTGGGGATTACCTGCCTGATGGGTGTAATGGCGTAATTGTTTTCCCTGATCGTTTATGGCATATAATCCGTCGTTATCCGTACCTATCCAGATTGTAGCTTGTTCATCTGTATGAATAGCCATAACACAGCTGGAACCAATGGTGTTGTTGTGTATTGATTTGTAGCCGTAGTAGTCGAATTTATTTGAAATGCCGGGCACTAGTATCAAACCTTTCTGAAAAATGCCCAGCCATAAATTGTGATCTTTATCTTCGATTAACGAGTGAACCTTGGATTTGGAGAAGTCAAAGGGACCCGCATTAATCTCACTGTCCACAATAATATCTTGTTGAGGCTGATATTCTTTTACTCCTTCACCGTCTGTTCCTATGATAAGTTTTCCACGGGTATCAATGATGAGAGTCCGGATATTCAAATTCATCCGGTTTTGGTAGAGGACAGGTTCGAAGTTTCCTTCCTGTCGGGATGATAGTCTGAAAAGACCTTTTGTCAAGGTTCCTACGAAAATTTGTCCGTGTGCATCCTCACAAATGGCAGAAACGTCATCACCTGCTATATGATAAGGTGCTTTATAGCTTTTAAGCTCTTTACTTTCCGGAGAATAACGGTAAAGTCCTTTTTCTTCTGTAGCAATCCATAAATTTTGCCGGGAATCTTCGAAAATGACATTCAGGTAGTTACTACCTATCCGGTCTGTCAGTTCGGTTTCGATATGGAAGGAGGCGGGATTGCTGTTCTTTTTTAGGGATATGGCGCCTTGTCCGGAAGTTGCTATCCAAAGATCTCCGTTCCGGCGTTCAATAATGGAAGTGATATGAGGATTCTTTCGTCCGTCTTTCCGAGAGATGAATAATTCGTGAAAGTTGTCTGTGGCGCGGTCATATCGCTGTAAGCCATTGATGCATCCGATCCAGAAATTACCGCGACTGTCTTCGAATAATGTCCGTACATAGTTGTTTTTCAAACTGGTGCTATCCGTAGCATTATGTCGATAGATCGAGAAACGTGTCCCGTCGAATTTATTAAGTCCGTTTTCGGTAGCTATCCAGATAAATCCTTTCCGGTCCTGATATACGGCATTGATCAGACTGTTGGAAAGTTCTTTGTCTGTTGAATAGAATTTGCCGGTCTGTGCTTTCATAACAGGAGTGCTTCCTATCAGGAAACAGTATATGGAAAAAAGGAATAGGATTTGTGCTTTCATACTCATTAATATAAGCAGGGTTTATTGGTGCTTTTTATATAGACAAAGATACTATATTAAATTAAAATAGCATTAGCTTTGTTACTTTTCCTTTTACTGATGTTACGTGCAAACCCTTTAGGGATGCTTCTGGGAGGGGTATGTAACGGGTGTGCAATAGCTTGTAACGTACATGCAAGTGTATGTAACCGCCTGTCAATTGCTTGAAACAAAATCTCCACCTATGCTTGATATATTATCCATAAATTTGCATTAACCAAAAAAATGAATTGTCGGACACCTTAAAATAATAACTGCTTATGGAAACATGAATTCCTTACTCTATTCCTTATTATAAATAAGAAGAGAAAAACCTATAACTTGGATTAACCACTATCATTATTAATTAAAAAAATGATTTTATGGAAAGCACAAATCATTATTTTCGACCGTTAGGTCTTATCATTCTTTTCTGCCTCTTTCCTGTATGGGTATTGGCACAGACTGTTTCCGTGACGGGAGTGGTCAAAGATGCATCGGGCGAACCGATTATCGGAGCCAGTGTAGTAGAAGCTGGCACTACCAATGGTATAGTTACCGATTTGGATGGTAATTTTAAGTTGAATGTATCAGCCAAAGGTAGCTTGAAGATTTCTTTTATCGGATATCAGACACAAACGATTCCTGTAGCCGGGAAAAAGCAGTTTGATATTACCCTCAAAGAAGATGCAAAAGTATTAGACGAAGTAGTTGTAGTTGGATATGGTCAGATGAAACGTAGTGACCTGACCGGTTCTGTTGTATCGGTCAACGATGAAGCCATTAAGAAATCTGTAGTGACTTCCGTTGACCAGGTACTGCAAGGACGTGCTGCTGGTGTGCAGGTACAGGCTAATAGCGGTATGCCCGGTGGTAGTTCTTCCATCCGTATTCGTGGTATCAACTCTTTGAATGCCTCCAATGAACCTATCTTTGTCATTGACGGTGTTATCATCGACGGTTCCACAGGTTCGGGAAGTGATAATGCACTGGCATCTATCAATCCTTCGGACATCGTCTCTATGGACGTATTAAAGGATGCTTCCGCCACTGCTATTTATGGTGCGCGAGCTGCAAACGGTGTGATTATGATTACTACCAAACGTGGACAGAAGGGTGAGGCGCAAATAACTTATGACGGATATATAGGATGGCAGGAAATGCCTAAAAAACTGGATATGCTGAATCTGCGTGAATATGCGGAGCATAAGAATGTTCGTTCAGGAAAAGACTATTCGGGAAATGATTGGGGAATAGTGAACAAGGATAATAACTTTGTTCGTCCGGATTTACTAGGTGAGGGTACAGACTGGCAGGATGAGATGTTCTCTAAAGCTATGATGACCAGTCATAATCTTTCTGTGACCGGAGGTACTGATAAAAGTAACTATGCATTGGGAGCAGGTTACCTCAATCAGGATGGTATTGCTGTTGGTTCAGGGTTCAGGCGTCTGAACTTACGAGGTAGTTTTGATGCCCAGGTGAAGAGCTATTTAAAAATGGGTATTAACTTTGCGTTTAGTAATTCCCGTCAGAAATTGACTGTATCTGACGAGTCGTTGATTAGAACTGCTTTATTGCAGAGTCCGAGTGTGGCTGTTCGTAATGCTGAAGGCACATTTGACGGACCGGATACGGACGAATGGGTACAAACGAATCCGGTGGGTCTTGCCATGATTAAGGATAACCGCAATGAGAAAATGGGTATTCGGGCAAACACCTATGCTGAAGCTACTATCATTGACGGACTGACGTTTAAAACGGAATTGTCTTTCGATTATGGGGTAACTAATACTTATAAATTTGATCCCTCATATACTTTTGGTGCGATTGAAAATACGGACCGTCAGGGGACTTTCTCCAAATCATATAATAAGTTCTGGAGTTGGAGAAATATCGTGAATTACATGAAAACTTTTGGAGTGCACAATGTGAATGCAATGATTGGTCAGGAAATGCAGGAGAGCAAATGGGAATATCTGATGGGAAGCCGTATGGGATATTTGTCCAATGCCGCAACCGACCTGACATTGGGAGATGCCGCAACAGCCAAGAATAATGGTAATAGTGGAGAAAGTTCGATTTTATCTTATTTCGGCCGTCTGTTCTATTCATACGATGACAAATATCTGTTGACATTTACTCTTCGTCGCGACGGTTCTTCCAAATTCTACAAAGATAATCGTTGGGGATGGTTCCCGTCGGCTGCTTTGGCTTGGAAGGTTTCCAATGAATCTTTTTTGAAAGACAACAATATTATTAATAATCTGAAATTGCGTTTAGGATGGGGTGTTGTAGGTAATCAGAATGTGCCTAATAATGCATATAAAGCCATTTATTCATCTGTTGCTACCGTTTGGGGAACAGGGTTGCTGGCTGGCAATACTCCGAATCCCGAATTGAAATGGGAGTCTACTTATTCAAGTAATCTGGGACTTGATATTAATCTTTTCCAGAACAGGATTGAATTGATAGCCGATATTTATTATAAGAAAACAAATGATTTGTTGTTGCAAGTGCCTCTTCCTGCTTACGTGGGAACTTCAGGTCAGGGCTCTACTTCCGCACCCTGGAAGAATGTGGGTTCTTTGGAGAATAAAGGACTTGAGTTGACTTTAAATACAGTGAATATTGATAAAGGCGGATTTCAATGGAGAAGTAACGTGGTATTCTCTATGAACCGTAATAAAGTAAAATCGCTGGATACGGCAACCAGCCTGATAGATAAGAGTAATCAGACAGGCGAAACAATAACCGTACTGACACGTACATCAGTAGGAAACCCTATCGGACAGTTTTATGGTTATAAAGTGATTGGCCGCTTTGAAAAGGCTACTGACTTTTACTATAGAGATGCTTCTGGAGCAATTAAGCCGGTAGCATTGCCTGAAGGTATGTCGATTTCCAAGAATAGTATCTGGATTGGTGATTATATTTTTGAAGATGTAAACAAAGACGGTGTTATCAATGAACAGGACCGTACTTATATCGGTAATCCTGAACCGGACTTTACTTTCGGCTTCGGTAACTCTTTCTCTTATAAAGGCTTCGACTTGAGCATTAACCTGACCGGATCGGTGGGAAATGAAGTTGTAAACTGGGGGCGTCGTGAACTTGAAAATCCACGGGGCAATAATAATATCCTGAAATCGGCGTTGGATTATGCACAACTGGCTTTGATTGATCCGAATGGTCCGGATGATTATCGGAATATACAGATTGTAGGCGGTGACCCTTATGCTTGCCGTATGGCTATTGCCAAAGGGACAGATGATTCCAATTATCGTTTCAGTGACCGCTTTGTGGAAGATGGTTCTTTCCTGCGTATTCAGTCTATCTCTTTCGGCTATACGTTCCCGCGTAAATGGTTGGCACCGATTGGTATTCAGAATCTGAAACTTTATTGTAACCTGCAGAATGTATATACATTCACAAAATACAAAGGGATGGACCCGGAAATAGGTTCTGCCAATCAGGACGCTTTGCTTACAGGCTTTGATAACTATCGTTATCCTTCTCCGCGAATTTATACATTCGGTCTGAATTTAACCTTTTAATCATTTAAAGTGACTAAATATGAAAACAAGTAAATATATATACTCTTTCATGTTGGCTGTAGCTTTGGCGTTTGCAGGATGCAGTGACTTCCTCGATTCTGAAGATAACTCCAATATCGCAGGAGATAACTTTTATCAAACGGAAGATGATTTCCGGGCAGCAACAGCTCCTTTGTATAATAAGGTGTGGTTCGACTTTAACGATAAGTTCTATTATGGACTGGGTGATGGACGCGGATTCAACCTTTGTGCGACAACCTCTAATTATATCTATCCTTTTGCCGATTTGACCGAAACCGGATTGACGGGGCCGTTAGTTTCGGCTTGGGGCTCATTATACAATATAGTACAGCAAACTAATAAGATTATTAACGGGATCAAAGGTAACTCATCCAATAGCGAAGAAGTGAAGAACCCATATATTGCTGAAGCACGGTTCATGCGTGGAGTTGCTTATTCCTATCTGGCGATGTTATGGGGAAATGTTATTATAAATGAGGATACGGATGAACTGGTGGCTAATCCAATTGTCAATACTAGCCCGGTAAGTGATGTCTATGAATTTGCGATGCGTGACTTGGAATTTGCGGCAAAATATTTGCCGGAGGTTTCTTCTGCTGCCGGACGTGTCAATAAATACAGTGCCTTTGGCATGTTGTCGCGTGTTTATCTGACGTATGCCGGTTATAGTAGTAACCCTAATAGTGCGACCCGTAATCAGGACTATCTGGATTTGGCAAAGAAAGCGGCTTTAAAAGTGATAGAAAACAGAAATTTTGAACTGATGACTGATTATGCCGATTTGTTTATGATTGATAAAAATAACAACTCGGAAACACTGTTTGCTTTACAATGGGTTAGTAATGGTACGTATGGGGAATGTAATACGATACAGGATTATTTTGCTTGTGAGTCGGCTATTACCGGTAATGACCGTGCATGGGGCGGTTATGTTTTTGCACAACCGGACGTGATTTGGGAGTATGAAAAAGGAGATAAACGGCGTCAGCCGACTTGGATGGCTTATGGCGATCATTATCCTGAAATACAGAAAGCAAACGGAGGATATACTTGTGAGAAGAAAGCATCGGGTACTGTTTCCGGAATTTATTGTAAGAAATATGTTTGTGGTTCTAGCAAAGATAATGCGAAGATCACTTCCGGAAGTACTCCTATCAATACTTACATGTTGCGTCTGGCAGAAGTATATCTGATTTATGCAGAAGCTATATTGGGAAATAATCCTTCAACAGATGATGCCGATGCAATGGAATACTTTAACAAAGTGCGCAAGCGTGCCGGTTTGGAACCCCAAAATTCGATTACTTACGAAGATATTCGTCGTGAGCGTAGACTGGAACTTTGTCTGGAAGGACAGTATTGGTATGACTTGGTACGTAGAGCTTATTATAAACAACAGGAAGTACTCAATTATATCACCGGACAGGATAGGGGTACTGCTATTCCTGTAGTATGGGATGCGGATACACAGACTTTGAAGAGAGACGAGGATTCGGATGAAACGAAGCGTGCCATAGGTGACGTCGATTCCAGTATATTCCTTCTTCCTTATCCGGAATCGGAGACTGTGCAAAATCCTTTGTTGAAAGCGGATCCTATGCCTTATGCATTTAAGGAAGACAGAATAACCGATTTGTTTAACTAAAAACGAGAATACGAATGAAAAGCTTGATATATAAAAATAGTATGAAAGCATTTGGCTTATTGGTGAGTCTGCTCATCTGCTCTTGTTCATTTGTTTCGTGCGACGACGATGACGATAATGGCGGAAGTTCTGTGATGAACATAACAGGGATCTATCTGGAAGACGCGAAGTCGAATGTTCCTGACCGTTTGGTTGATTTTGCCCGTTTGGGACAACTGATCCGAATTGAAGGTGAAGGATTCAACGGATTGAAGAAAGTGTATATTAATGGATATAACTGTTATTTTAATCCGGTATTTGTTTCGAATAAATCTTTTCTGGTTAGTGTGAACAGTAAAGTTCCGACTACAGAAGCAGACGAGAATGTACGTAATACAATTCGTTTGGTAAAAGATGGTGGTGAATACGTTTATGATTTCCAGATTCGTGCTGCTGCACCGTCTATAACGAAAATCTCCAACTGTATGCCGAATGTAGGTGAACCTATCATTGTTTATGGAAGTGGATTGACGGAAATAGCAAAAGTCGTTTTCCCCGGAAATGTGGTGGTGACAGAAGGTATTATTTCTGATCTTGACGGTGAATATTTTATGGTGGATATGCCTGCCGGAGTTTCTGAAGAGGGCGGTTCTATTTTCGTAGAAGGTTCGAATGGTGGTGCTTATTCTCCTGCCTATTTCAATTATAAGAAAGGCTTGTTGTTGAACTTCGACGGAGTGGGTGCACAAGGGGCATGGGGCGATTCTGAAAGTATGATTCAAACAACCGAACTGGAATCAGCTTCGATTGGTGAAGGTAATGTGTCGCAAGGTGCTTACTGTCGTTTGCCATTAGAAAGACAGTTGCCGGTGGCAGCAGCGAAGAATCGTTGTGCTGAAGTTTGGACAGCTGGTAATGGCACTGATCCTGACTGGTTGACGCTGGGTGTCCCTGCTGAAACTCCTGTTGCCGAATGTGCTATTCAGTTTGAAATTTATGTGCCCGGACCTTGGTCTGAATCCGGATTCCTGAAGATTTGTGGTCAGAACGGATTCAACGGTGGAGAATGGGAGAGAGACTGTTATAATTACGTACCGTGGCTTGTAGACGGAAAGATTGTTCCTTTCCAGACAACCGGTTGGCAGACTGTAACTGTTCCGTTTAGTGAATTCTACAAATCGAAAGCATCCAGCGGAGCTTGGACCACTTTTGCCGATGTGACCGCTACCCGTGCATCTGCTTCTTATGCCAACTTCGGTTTCTATTTTGAGAACTCTGATATTACATTGGATAAGATCACAGGTGCGAGCTCGGATAAAGAAACAGAGTTTCTATCCAAAGCAACTTCCGTGAAGATTTATATTGATAACTGGCGTGTCGTACCTTTGACGAAGCCGGAATATACCGATTTCCCGGACGAAGAAGAGGATGCAGAATAATAATGACTTTAAATTGAAAAGATTATGAAATACAGAAATATGCTTCCGTTTGTTGCCTTGTCGGTGCTGATATTGACATCGTGTGACGATAATAAGATGGAGTGGTATAAAGACCCTACACATGGAGCGGTTACTTCTTCCGAACTGCCTTTACAGTTGGCTGAAAAGATTTCCCGTTACAAGCCGTTGAAAGAATATTTATCCGATCCCAACTTTAAGTTGGGTATCGGAGTGGGGATGGATGAATATCTTGGTGACGAGACAACGACTACCATTGTGAATGAGAACTTTAATGATCTGACGATAGGATATGCCATGAAGCACGGTCCTATGGTCGATTCTAAAGGGAATTTGAAATTTGATAAGGTAGATCAATTGTTTACAAAGACTACAGAAGCGGGTATAAGCATTTATGGACACTGTCTGATTTGGCACACTAATCAGAATGCGAGTTATCTGAATAGTCTGATTGCACCGGAAGTTATTCCGGGACCGGCGGGCAGTAATTTGTTGGATCTGTCAGGCATTGAAGATGGAACCTTTGATGGCTGGAATCGTAAAAATGGAAGTGATGCGATGTCCATTGTGGAAGGGGAAGGACTGACAACTACTTCCAAAGCATTGAAATTTACAGTAGGATCTTCTGTAACGGCTGCTCATTCTGTGCAATTATATACTCCTGACATTTCAGCAGTAAGTGGGCATAATTATGAAATTTCATTTTTTGTCCGTTCGGATAATCCCGGTAAAGCCCGGTTGACTTTTGATGGGTTAGGAAATAATTATCCATATAAGGATTGGTATGCTACAGGTGGCAGTTGGACGGAAGCTTTTGAGACGACGTCTCAATGGCAGCAGGTGAAGATTACGGTGAATGATTTTGTTAGTACTACATTTCAGATTGCATTTGAGTTTGGTTATTTGCCGGATGTGACTTATTATGTAGATAATATTGTTGTGACAGACAAAGATGCGGAGCCTACTGTGGTTAATCTGATTTCTAACGGAGATTTTGAAAGCAAAGCTATTACTCCTTGGGGAGCTTGGAGTAGTGGAAAGGCCGCGATTTCGGAAGAAGGTGAAGGATATGGAAGTTCATATTCGATGAAGCTGACTAGTTCTGTTGACGGAGGGGCGGGCAATGCATATAAGGCACAGGCTGGATATGGCTTTGATACTCCTTTGGAAGTCGGCAAGACCTATGAGTTCTCTGCTATGATTAAAGCAAGTGTCTCAACTACTTTCCAAATTCAAATTCAGAACTCAACGAGTTATGCAGGTGAATGCTATGTAGATGGAAATGTGAGTACGACTTGGACAGAATTTAAGAAAGAATTTACAGTGTCTAAAGAGGATATGAATCGATTCTGTATCAATTTCGGAGTTAGTGCGGGTGATTATTATATAGATAATATCGTATTGTCGGAGAAAGTGGTGGAGACACGTGCTGTCACTCGTGCTTCCGGTCCTACTATCATTGAGAAGACCGACGAAGAAAAAGCCGAGATTATCAGAGATGCTATGGAAGACTGGATTTCAAAGATGGTTACCCATTGCAAACCTTATGTTCATGCATGGGACGTAGTCAATGAACCAATGGATGACGGAAAAACATCAGACATTAAGACTGGTAAAGGCAAAACTGATCTGGCTTCTGATGAATTCTACTGGCAAGATTATTTCCTGACTCCGAAAGACTATGCAGTAGAAGCTTTCAAACTTGCCCGTCAGTATGGAAATCCGGATGATAAACTATTCATCAATGATTATAATCTGGAATATAACCTCAATAAGTGTGACGGTCTGATTAAATATGTGGAATACATCGAAAGCAAAGGGGCCACAGTGGATGGTATTGGTACACAAATGCATATTGCTATTGATTCCAATAAAGACAATATTGCTCAAATGTTCCAGAAACTGGGTGCTACCGGCAAGTTGATTAAAGTATCCGAGTTGGATATTAAGGTTAACACTTCGTCGCCTACTACTGAAAATCTGGCACAACAGGCAGAAATGTATCAGTATGTCATTGATATGTACAAGAAGTATATCCCAGCGGACAAACAATATGGTATTACCATCTGGGGAGTATCGGACAATGAAAAAGAACATGTGAATTGGATACCGAATGATGCTCCGAACCTTTGGGATGCTAATTATGCACGTAAACATGCTTATAAGGGAGTGGCCGATGGTTTGGCTGGTAAAGATGTCAGCGGAGACTTTACCGGAGATTTGGAATAAATGATTTTATAACGATTAAAGAAGGGGAGAGTGAGGGTTACAGTAGTTGTTATTATCTTGGAGTGGATCAAATGAATAACAATAACTACTGTAATCCGCTCGTTCTAAAACTTTCCCTTTCCTCTTGTTTATCGGTGGTTTCAGCTTGAATGTAACATTGCAACAAGTTTTTGTAACATACGTAAACGATGATGTAACAAGCGAGTAATGATTTGAATCAGAATTTCTGGGTAAGTGGGAAGAAACTTCCTAAGTTTGCAAAGTGGAATCCCGATGGATTTCTTCTCTTGCTAAATTATCATGAAATAAAGACATATAAAAGAAAAGACAGAATGAATAAGTATTGGTTTTATAAGGTAGGGTTAGTAGTTGTGTTCCTTTGCTTCGCCTTGTTGGGCGGAGCAAAGGTTAAACTTCCGACTCTTGTTTCCGACGGAATGGTACTTCAGCGTGGGGAACCTGTCAATATCTGGGGAACGGCTGATCCTGATGAAACCGTTGATATAACTTTCCTGAAAAAGAAATATAAGACTGTTGCTGATGTACAAGGTAACTGGAAAGTGACTTTGCCTATATTGAAAGCTGGCGGACCTTATACGATGGCCATTAATGATATCGAATTAAAGGATATTCTTATTGGTGATGTTTGGGTATGTTCGGGACAGTCGAATATGGAATTGCCTGTTTCACGGGTTACAGATCGTTTTCGCGATGAAATATCTACGGACAGTAACTATCCGATGGTACGCTATATAAAAACACCTCTGCTCTATAATTTTCATGCTCCGCAGGCAGATATTCCGGGAATTTCCTGGCAAGCGATGACTCCTGAAAATGTGATGCCTTTCTCTGCTTTGGCCTATTTCTTCGCTAAAGATGTCTATCAAAAGACAAAGGTTCCGGTAGGAATCATAAATTCCAGTGTCGGAGGTTCACCGGTAGAAGCGTGGATCAGTGAGGGAGGGTTGAAGCCTTTTCCATTTTATTTGAATGAAAAGCGTATCTATGAGTCAGACGATTTGATGGAGTCGATGAAAAAAGAGGAGAGGAAGAAAAGTCATGCCTGGAATGTGGCGTTGTTTCAGGGAGATAAAGGGATGCATGAGGCTACCCCTTGGTATGCTGCCGATTATGATGATAGCAATTGGACAGAAACAGATTTGTTTACTTCCGGCTGGGCAACAAACGGACTGAATACCGTCAATGGCTCCCACTGGTTCCGTAAAGACTTTCAGGTGTCTGCACAACAGGCGGGAGAGAAAGCGACTCTTCGTTTGGGATGCATCGTAGATGCAGATTCGGTCTATGTAAATGGCACATTTGTGGGGACTGTCTCTTATCAGTATCCTCCCCGTATCTACACCATTCCTGCCGGATTGTTGAAAGCCGGAAAAAATACAATAACCATACGCCTTTTCAGTTATGGCGGTCGTCCTCAATTTGTAAAGGAAAAGCCTTATAAAATCCTTTTCGGAAAAGGTCAGCCGGAAAAAGGAGAATCGGAGATCAATTTGGAGGGGAGTTGGAAATATCATCTCGGTGCTCCTATGCCCGCTGCTCCGGGACAAACGGCTTTTCATTATAAACCCACAGGACTGTATAATGCAATGATTGCTCCTTTGCTGAACTATACGGTATCTGGTGTTATCTGGTATCAGGGAGAATCGAATGTCTCACGCAGAAATGAGTATAAAGACTTGTTGACGGCTATGATTAGCGATTGGAGACAACGATGGAATAAGTCGGATATGCCTTTCTATATCATTGAGCTGGCGGATTTCCTTTCACCCACAGATAAAGGAGGACGCACTGCCTGGGCGGAATTCCGGAAAGCGCAGGCGGAAGTAGCCGATACAAATAAAAATGTTACTCTGATTAAAAATAGTGATTTAGGAGAATGGAATGATATTCATCCATTGGATAAAAAGACGCTAGGGCAACGAGTGGCAGCAGCTATCTTGATAGAAATGAATACGAAAAACAGAAAATGACCAATTTATCTATTTTATGGAGAATACAATAAAGACCAATGAAGCGAAAGGTTTCTATAAACTCTCTTGGCTTCAACGTATAGGATTCGGTTCCGGTGATTTGGCGCAAAACCTTATTTACCAGACCGTATGTATGTATCTGCTGATTTTTTATACCAATGTATATGGACTTAAACCGGAAGTGGCAGCCGTGATGTTTCTTATTGTCAGGATAGTGGATGTCCTTTGGGATCCTCTGGTGGGTGCTTTCGTCGATAAACACAATCCTAAACTAGGTAAATACCGTTCATATCTTATTTGGGGAGGAATTCCGCTGACTGGTTTTGCTATTCTTTGTTTTTGGAACGGCTTTTCGGGTTCACTGTTCTATGCCTATTTCACTTACGTTGGATTATCCATGTGTTATACATTGATTAATGTGCCTTATGGAGCACTGAATGCGTCACTTACCCGCGATACGAATGAAATCACGGTGTTGACGTCAGTGCGTATGTTTCTTGCCAATTTGGGTGGTTTGGCTGTGGCATACGGTATTCCGATACTGGTGAAGGTGTTGTCTCCCGATGGTAAAATCAATACTACTGCATCTGCTAACGCATGGTTTATTACGATGACTATTTATGCTGTTATCGGATTGGCGTTATTGATGTTCTGCTTTAACCAGACGAAGGAGCGTGTGGTTATGGATCAGGAGGAGACATCTAAAGTAAAAGTGTCCGACTTGTGGGTAGAATTTTGTAGAAATAAACCTTTGCGTATTTTGGCGTTCTTTTTCATTACTGCTTTTGCAATGATGGCGATTGGTAATTCTGCCGGTTCATATTATATGATTTATAATGTACGTGCACCGGAGATGTTACCTTATTTCATGGCCTTGGGCTCGATACCCGCATTCATTTTCATGCCGATGGTACCTGCCATTAAACGTGCCATTGGAAAAAAGCAAATGTTTTATGTATTCCTTTCAGTCGCTATATTGGGTATGGCATTGCTGTATATTATTTCTGTGGTTCCGGTACTCAAAACGCAGATATGGTTGGTCTTTGTGGCGCAGTTCATAAAATCGACGGGAGTCATTATTGCGACAGGGTATATGTGGGCTTTGGTTCCCGAAGTAATTTCGTATGGCGAATATACTCATGGTAAACGTATTTCGGGTATAGTCAATGCTTTGACTGGTATTTTCTATAAAGCGGGAATGGCTCTTGGAGGAGTTGTACCGGGACTTGTTATGGCTTTTGTCGGATTCGACCAGACAAATGAAGTGTCACAATCGCCTTTTGCCGAACAGGGAATACTGTGGCTCGTAGCCGTTATTCCGGCGTTGTTGCTTTTGGTCGCTATGTTCATTATTTCTAAATATGAATTGGAAGATAATGTGATTGACAATATAAATGAGGAGATAGAATCGCGCTGTAAAAAAGGCGAATAGATAAGATAGTAGAATGTTTATTACTCAAAAATATAACGTATGAAACTCAAACGAATAATTCTGTTGTTATTGACAGTGATGTTTTCTTTTTCTTATGGAGAAGTTTTTGCGAAAGATGGAAGTTCGCTGAAAAAGGCTTTGAAAAACAAGTTTTTGATTGGCGTGTCAGTGAACACACATCAAAGTTCCGGTAAGGATGTCGCAGCTGTTGAAATTGTAAAGAAGAATTTTAATTCCATCGTGGCGGAAAACTGCATGAAGTCTTCTGTCATTCATCCGAAAGAAAATAAGTATAATTTTGCGCAGGCAGATGAATTTGTCAGTTTTGGTGAGAGCAATCAAATGGCTATCATTGGTCACTGCCTGATTTGGCATTCACAATTGGCTCCTTGGTTTTGCGTAGATAAGGACGGGAATAATGTTTCTCCGGAAGTCCTGAAGAAACGGATGAAAGACCATATCACTACCATCGTGAAACGCTATAAAGGCCGTATCAAAGGCTGGGATGTAGTAAATGAAGCGATTGAAGATAATGGAGCATATCGCAAGACAAAGTTTTATGAGATTCTGGGGGAAGAATATATCCCATTGGCTTTCCAGTATGCACACGAGGCTGATCCGGATGCCGAACTTTACTACAATGACTACTCAATGGCCCAACCGGGCAGAAGAGAAGCCGTCGTGAAAATGGTGAACGATTTGAAAAAACGTGGAATCCGTATTGATGCCATAGGTATGCAAGGACACATCGGCATGGACTACCCGAAAATCAGTGAATTTGAGAAGAGTATGCTGGCCTTTGCCGGAACAGGAGTGAAGATAATGATAACAGAACTGGATTTGACGGTGATACCATCACCGAATCCCAATGTAGGTGCAGAAGTTTCCGCTTCCTTTGAATATAAGAAAGAGATGAATCCTTATCCGGATGGATTACCGGAAGAGGTATCGAAAGCATGGACTGAAAGAATGAATGACTTTTTCCGTCTGTTCCTGAAACATCATAACCTTATCACCAGGGTTACTCTTTGGGGAGTAGCCGATCAGAACTCTTGGCGTAATGACTGGCCGATGAGAGGCCGCACGGATTATCCGTTACTTTTTGATCGCAATTATCAGCCGAAGCCGGTAGTCGGCCTGATTATCAAAGAGGCTGAAAAAACAAAATAAGTTTCTAACAGAAAAACCGAAAAAGCATGAAAACAGAAAAAAGATATTTAGTTCCCGGTGATTATATGGCTGACCCTGCCGTACATGTATTTGATGGCAAACTGTATATTTATCCCTCGCACGATTGGGAAAGTGGTATTGCTGAAAATGATAATGGCGATCATTTCAATATGAAAGATTATCACGTGTATTCTATGGATGATGTGATGAACGGTGAAATAAAAGATCATGGAGTGGTGCTTTCCACAGAGGATATTCCTTGGGCGGGCCGTCAACTATGGGATTGTGATGTGGTTTGTAAAGATGGTAAGTACTATATGTATTTTCCATTGAAAGATCAGAATGATATATTTCGTATCGGGGTAGCTGTGAGTGATAAACCTTATGGTCCTTTTATACCGGAAGCTAATCCGATGAAAGGAAGTTACAGCATCGATCCGGCTGTATGGGATGACGGAGATGGTAACTATTATATATATTTCGGTGGATTGTGGGGTGGACAACTTCAACGTTACCGTAATAATAAAGCCTTGGAATCTGCCATTTTGCCGGAAGGAGAGGAGGAGGCAATCCCGTCGCGTGTTGCTCGTTTGAGTGAAGACATGATGGAGTTTGCCGAAGAACCCCGTGCAGTGGTAATTCTGGATGAAGACGGTAAGCCATTGACAGCAGGGGATACGGAACGCCGTTTCTTCGAAGCTTCGTGGATGCATAAATATAATGGTAAATACTATTTTTCCTATTCTACGGGAGACACTCATTTGCTCTGCTATGCAACAGGTGATAACCCTTATGGTCCGTTTACTTATCAGGGAGTCATTCTGACTCCGGTGGTAGGATGGACTACTCACCATGCTATTGTAGAGTTTAAAGGTAAGTGGTATCTGTTTCATCACGATTGTGTACCATCAGAGGGAAAGACTTGGCTCCGTAGCTTGAAAGTCTGTGAACTTCAGTATGATGCAGACGGGCGAATCATTACTATCGAGGGAAAAGATGAATAATAGGATACATTAAAACAACCGCCTCTATTTGAAAAACATACCTACTTTTACCAGAATATTAGGTAATAGGGATTTTTCAGGTAGAGGCGGTTATTATTAACTATGAATGCTTAATTTACTTATGCTATCATACTGTAAATTAATTGTGATAACATACTTTGTACTATGAGAAATATATTTGCATTGACATTCACTTTGTTTTTTTGCTTTTCTTCTATTTGGGCAGAAGATGGAAGTGCCTTGTGGCTTCGTTATGCATCGGGAGCGAAAGCGGAAATTACCAGCAAGAAACAATCACCTACATTACGTATTGCGGTTTCCGAATTACAGAACTTCTGGCAGGGAGGAATCCCGGTTACTTTGGAGGTCCGGAACAATAAAGAACTTCGTGCACTTGGAAATGAGGGATATACGATTCAGACCTCCAAAGGTGGCAATCAAATAACGATAGCTTCTTCCGGTGAACAAGGAGTACTTTATGGAACGTATCATTTACTCCGTCTGCAAGCTACCGGACAACTACCGGAATCAGCTTTGCAATCCCTCAATATCTCCGAACGACCTGATTATCGAATTCGTATCCTGAATCATTGGGATAACTTGGATGGTACAATCGAACGCGGATATGCCGGACATTCACTTTGGAAATGGGACGAACTTCCGTCTGTTGTCTCTCCCCGTTATGAAGCCTACGCTCGTGCCAATGCTTCTATCGGCATTAATGCCACTGTAATAAACAATGTCAATGCAAGTCCTAAGATACTATCTAATGATTATTTGCAGAAAGTCAAAGTCTTGGCCGACGTTTTCCGCCCTTATGGCTTGAAAATATATCTTTCTATCAATTTCTCTTCTCCCGCAGCTTTAGGCGGTTTATCCACTTCCGATCCGTTAAATAAAGAAGTGATAGACTGGTGGAAGCAGAAAGCCAAAGAGATTTATTCCCTGATTCCCGATTTCGGAGGTTTCCTGGTGAAAGCTAATTCCGAAGGACAGCCCGGTCCATGTGACTACGGACGCACTCATGCCGAAGGAGCCAATATGCTTGCCGATGTGTTGAGGCCCTATCATGGCATTGTGATGTGGCGCGCTTTCGTTTATTCTCCTACCGACAGCGACCGTGCCAAACAAGCCTATCTTGAATTTGAACCTTTGGATGGTAAGTTTCGGGATAATGTTATTGTGCAGATCAAGAACGGTCCGATAGATTTCCAACCCCGTGAACCATTCAGCCCGTTGTTCGGAGCCATGAAAAAGACGGCAGTTATGCCCGAATTTCAAATCACACAAGAGTATCTTGGTTTTTCCAATCATCTTGCATTCCTTGCTCCTATGTGGAAAGAGTGTTTAGACAGTGATACTTATCTGCAAGGCAAAGGCTCTACCGTTGCCCGTGTGACAGATGGTTCTTTATTCTCTCATCCGCTCACGGCTATTTCCGGAGTGGCAAACATCGGTGATGATACTAATTGGTGTGGACATCCTTTTGCTCAAGCCAACTGGTATGCTTTCGGACGATTGGCATGGAAACATTCGCTCTCTTCCGAACAGATAGGAGAAGAATGGTTGAAACAGACTTTTCTTCCCGTTACCGGTGCGCAAACCGATACTCCGGCAGGAGAAGTCATTCAAAAAGAGCAAATCGACGCTCAACTCTCCCTTCTCAACTCCCAGGTGCTTCAGAAATCGAGAGAAGCAGTAGTAGACTACATGATGCCTCTCGGCTTGCATCATATCTTTGCATGGGGACATCATTACGGACCGGAACCCTGGTGTGATATTCCCGATGCCCGCCCGGATTGGCTGCCTCCTTATTACCACCGTGCCGACAACACGGGAATAGGTTTCGACCGCAGCAGTACAGGAAGTAATGCTACCGGACAATACCATTCTCCATTATGCGAGCAACTGGACAATGTGAATACCTGTCCGGAGAATCTGCTCCTTTGGTTTCACCATGTCCCTTGGAATCATCAGATGAAGAGCGGATGTACACTTTGGGCAGAACTGTGCTACGCGTATGATCGTGGTGTAAACGAAGTGAGAAACTTTCAAAAAGTGTGGGACAGGATGGAACCGTATATTGATTCCGAACGATTTCGTGATGTGCAACACCGCCTGAAGATTCAGGCACGGGATGCTGTCTGGTGGCGGGATGCTTGTTTGCTTTACTTCCAGCAATTCAGCAGACAATCGATACCTTACGAATTGGAACGTCCCATACACGAGTTGAAAGATATGATGGAATACAAATTGGATATTACCAATTTTGAATGTCCACCTTATGGGTTTAGTAAGTAAATAAAGATATTCCTTCTACGGAACGAATAAGAATATGTTTGCAATTTGGCGTCTTTTATGATAAAATTGTTACCTTTGCGGGCAATAATAAAACAGAATAAAAGAATATGAACCAAAATACATTCTGCATGGCGGGGGGCGTAGCACGCAACCCGCTTGTGCGTTTAGCCAAACCCATCACGGCAACTATCGGAGCGAATGAACACATAGCTATTGTAGGTCCCAATGGTGGCGGTAAAAGTCTTTTTGTAGATACCCTGATCGGAAAATATCCATTGCGTGAAGGAACCGTACAATATGATTTTTCCCCCTCTGCCACCCAGACTCTTTATGATAATGTGAAATACATTGCTTTCCGTGATACCTATGGAGCTGCCGATGCCAATTACTACTACCAGCAGCGTTGGAATGCTCACGATCAGGATGAAGCTCCTGATGTTCGTGAGATGTTGGGAGAAATCAAGGACGAGCAACTACAACGCGAACTGTTTGAACTCTTCCGTATCGAACCGTTGCTCGACAAGAAAATTATTCTCCTTTCCAGCGGTGAATTACGTAAATTCCAGCTAACCAAAACCCTGTTGACTGCTCCCCGCGTGTTGATTATGGATAATCCGTTTATCGGACTGGATGCTCCTACGCGTGAACTGTTGTTTTCTTTGCTCGAACGTCTGACAAAAATGTCGTCCGTACAGATCATTCTGGTACTTTCCATGCTCGATGATATACCTTCATTCATCACTCATGTCATTCCTGTGGACAAAATGGAGGTCTTTCCTAAAATGGAACGTGAAGCCTATCTGGAAGCTTTCCGCAGTAGAGATGTGGTTACCGCTTTGGATGATTTGCAGCAACGGATTATAGATTTGCCATCTGATGGCAACAATTACGATTCGGAGGAAGTAGTAAAACTTAATAAGGTCAGTATCCGTTATGGCGACCGAACTATTCTGAAAGAACTGGACTGGACAGTCCGTCGTGGTGAGAAGTGGGCGTTGAGTGGTGAGAACGGTGCTGGGAAATCGACTCTGTTGAGCCTTGTCTGTGCAGACAATCCGCAATCGTATGCCTGTGACATCAGTCTCTTCGGACGGAAAAGAGGGACGGGAGAAAGTATTTGGGAAATCAAGAAACATATTGGTTACGTAAGTCCGGAGATGCACCGTGCTTATCTTAAAAATCTGCCCGCTATTGAGATTGTAGCCAGTGGTTTGCATGACAGTATCGGTCTGTATAAACGTCCTCAACCGGAACAGATGGCTATCTGTGAGTGGTGGATGGATATATTTGGCATTGCAGATTTGAAAGATAAACCATTCCTGCAACTATCCAGTGGAGAACAACGTTTGTCCTTGTTGGCAAGAGCTTTCGTCAAAGACCCGGAACTGCTGATTCTGGATGAACCGCTTCATGGCTTGGATACTTATAATCGTCGACGGGTAAAGAAAGTGATTGAGGCTTTCTGCCGACGCAAAGATAAGACGATGATTATGGTGACACATTATGAATCGGAACTTCCCAACACTATAACAGATCGTATTTTCTTAAAGAGAAACCGGTAAACATTGTTTTCTGATATTTATTTTGAATTTAGATTTTAGTTAATCGGATGCGTAAACCAGAAACAAGAACCTTTCCCCGGTTCTGATTCCACTCCGATTTTGCCGCCTAACTGTGTGACGATACTTTGACAGATAGGGAGTCCCAGCCCTGTGCCGGCAATAAAATTATTCAATTTCACGAATCGGGTAAAGATAGCTTCCTGCTTTTCCGGTTCGATGCCCATTCCCGTATCTTGAACCGAGAATCTGACTTCATTTCCGTTGATTCGGTAATCAATAACAATACTGCCCTCGGAAGTAAATTTCAGAGCATTCGTTACAAAATTCAGCAATACCTGATACAACCTGTTTTTGTCGCTGGTAAAAGTAAGCTCGGGCAGTTCCGGTGCTAAGAGAATCTCTACTTGCTCTGTAGCCCTTACCTGCATAGATTGTAGCAGTTCGTTGCAAAGTTGTTGTGCATCCACTTGTTCCGGGATAATGTCGAAAGTCCCTGCCTCAATCTTTGACAAGTCAAGAATATCCGAGATCAGTTGTAACAAGAGCTTGTTGTTTTCTTCAATAATCGTTGCATACAGATGTTTTTCTTCTGCATCCTCCGCTTCCTCAAGCAAACTGGAAAAGCCTACTATCGCATTGAGCGGGGTACGTATCTCATGACTCATATTCGCAAGAAAAGCAGATTTTAGCCGGTCGGCTTCTTCAGCTTTCTCTTTGGCGCCAATCAGCATCCGCTCTGTCTCTTTCAGTTCGGTAATATCAAAGTTGATACACAGCATTTCGATGATATTGTCCTGGGGCTGGTAATTCCTTACTAATACGTTAACCCGTGTCCAAGTGTAATTTCCATCTGCTCTGCGAATCCGGACATCGCGGGATAGCTTGGAACTTTCTCCTTTTATCACTTTATCCAGGAAGTCGATCATCACAGCCCGATCTTCTGGATGGAAATGGGAATGAATGCCGATGATTTCCGGCAATGGGGTACCCTCTTCTTCACCTACATTCCTGTACCAGCTTCTCAAAGCATACCCATCCCGACTCAAAGCATCGAAGTGCGCGTAACCTACTTTGGCATAATCTCCTACCAGGTCGAAAAAACTCTCGAATTCCTGAATCTTATTATAAGCAATTGTATCTTCGGTCTTGTCTACATTAATTAAGAGGTAGTTGATAGGTTCGTGATTGTGATCGTATAGAGTGGTGACTTTGGTTGTTAAGTCAATGAAACCGGTTGTACTGTTAGGCTGATAATATTTGTTGATTTTGGAAAAGTCATACCGGAATGTAAAATCTGCGTTCTCATTGTCTTTTATTTTCTGTTTTATCTCTTCCGGCAATATAGGATTCTCGAAAATGTTGACTCCCAAAATATCTTCTTTATTGGAAATTCGGAACATTTCCATATCTTTTTTATTCAGGTCGACCATTTGACCGTCCTTATCATATAATTCGATGCCTACCGGAAGATTCTTATATATATTATGAAGGATCCGCTCGCTATTTTGTAGAGCCTGGTGTGCAGATGCTATATGAATTCCCTCTTGGGTTTCGGCAATTCCATATACTTTGGTGTTACCATTTTCGTCTGTTTCCTGGAAGCATGCCTTGCTACGAATCCATACATGACCTTTGGGAGTATCAAACAAGTATATTTCTTCTACAGTCTGTTGTACTTTGTCAAAAGACGGAAAAGTTGCGTATCCCTGATCTTCTTTTAGAATACGCTTGTTGAAATCTTCGAAACTGATGAGCCCGTCTTCTCCTATTCCGAGTAGTTGGGAGATAAGTTCCGAACACTTGTAAGTCTCTGCTTTCAAGTCAGCTTCCCACCATCCTATATTCGCTTTGTTCATAAGCTTTTGTAGGAATTCGCTTTCGTTTTGTTCGTTTATTTTCAAGGTATGTCTGTATTATCAGGTAGTTAGACAATAATTTGCTCGTAAAAATAATCATTTTTGTTGAATTCCACCTTAAAAAAGTAAAAGATAGTATGATTGTATCACAAGGAAAGTATGTATTACAAAGAAAATGGGCATATATGAGCAGAGTATCAATAAATTATCTTCGTGTAAAAAAAGTAATCGAAGCATTCTGTACGCGTAAAGATAAAGCGAAGATTAAATCAACGTCCAGATGAATGGAAACGGCCGGATATAGTTGTGAATCGTATCTTTCTGGAGAGAAACATAGTGTCAAAATATTAAGAGTCAGACGATGGGAATAGAATATGTCTATAACAACAAATGTATTTATATGAATTATAATCTTTTTTAATAAATAGAGTGTTTTTTGCTCCAATTGGTTATCTTTGCGCTCTATGAAACGCAAAAAGTAACTATAAATACATGAATAATAGTCAAAATGCTATAACTGTTATATACAGGGAACATTGGCAAAAACTCTATATTCATGCATATAATCTGCTGAATGATGAGGAAAGCGCAAAAGATGTGGTGAACGATGTCTTTTGTTCGGTGCTTGAGAGCAACGAACGGTTGACAACGGAAGAGGATCTGCTGCCGTTATTCTTCGTCATGGTGCGAAATCGTTGTATTGACCAAATACGTCATCAGAACGTGGTGCATAAAAATGCGGAAAGATATCTGGAAGAACTTTACAGTGGCTGGACTGTGAAAGAATACCGTGAGTATGAAGACAAGATAAACCGGATGCAGGAGAGTATTCGCCAGATGGCTCCACAAATGCGAACCGTAGTGGAAGAATTCTTCTTAAATGAAAAGAAATGTGCGGAAATCAGTGAAAAGTTACGTATTAGTGATAATACCGTTAGAACGCACATTGCCAGAGCTTTAAAGATACTCCGAAAACAATTAACCATCTTTTTTTAAAAAAAATCCTATCGGGGTGTCATCAGTTTCAGTAACCTTTACGTGTTTAATGAAACTATTGACACTATGATAGACCATTCAGATAAAAAATTAGATTATGCACTTCGTGCCATACAACATCCACAATTAAGAGAAACTGATGAATTTCTTCAGTGGATAGGTATACCTGAAAATAAAGAACTTTTCTTGGAATTAATGGCTTGTAAGGAAGCTGTGATACGTGAGAATCTGCAACGGAAACGCAAGTACAGAAAGAAAATGCGTATCTTGGCAATTGCTTCTTCTGTTGCAGCTGTCTTGATACTGGCTTTTCTGATTCCTTCTTTGCTTCCTTCCACTTCTTTACCTGCAGAACAGCCGATACGTTTTTTTGCTGCGAACAACAATGATGAACATGTGGTCCTACAAATGGATGGTCGTAGTGAACAGCAGTTATTGACAGACAGTGTGATGGATGTGAAAGACTGGAAAACTGTCTCGGCAGACACTGTATGCTGTCAGACTTTGACTACACCACGTGGAAAAGATTTTCTGCTGGTACTGGCTGATGGGACTAAGGTATGGCTCAATGCTGAAAGTCGTTTGCGCTACCCTGTGGCATTTCATGGAAAAGAACGACGTGTGGAACTAGAAGGGGAGGCTTGCTTTGAAGTGGCAAAAGATGCCGAACATCCGTTTATTGTATGTGCTAATGGCATGAATACCATGGTGCTGGGAACTAAATTCAACGTGCGTTCCTATAGTGTTGAAGATCGTCATGTAACTTTGGTGAATGGTAAGGTGCAGGTCACAAACACAGTTAACAATAAGTCGGTAACATTACGTCCGGGACAGGATTTGACCTATACGGAAACCGGAGAGGAAAAAGTATCAGAAGTGAATATCGCTACATATACAGCCTGGACAGAGGGAATGTTCTACTTTGAGGATGTGCCGTTGGAAGAAATCATGGGTGCTTTGGGAAGATGGTATAATGTGAATATCGATTTTGAGCGGTGCGAACTGTACCATATCAGGTTGAACTTCTGGGCTAATAAAAATACCCATTTGGATGAAGCATTGGAACTGCTGAATAAGTTGGAGAAAGTGCAGGTGGACTATCAGGACGGGACCATTACAATCAAGCAGATTTAACTATACAAATACAACTCTTATGAAAAAGCAACAAATTACATTATTAGAAAAAAGAACTAAAAAAAAGCTTGTGTGGATGAGAACTGCCTTTCTATTGCTGGTGTTTACAGCAACAGCCTTGCAAGGATGGGCGCAGAATGCAGAAAACAGGCAGATTTCTTTAGAGATGAAAAACGAACCGCTCGGTTCGGCCTTGAAACAGTTCAGCAATGTATCTGGTTATAAGGTGAATTTTCCCAGTGAAGACGTTGCACCCTATCGTGTAACTGTGAGTATATATCAGATGTCTCCTTTTGCAGCACTTCAGAAGATGCTGGAAGGAAAGCCTTTTGAGTATGATGTGAAACAAAATTTCATCACTGTCCGTAAAGTGAAAGCTACCTCGACAACTGCTTCAGGCAAGTTCAGAAATGTTGGAGGTCAGGTAGTGGATGAAAGTGGTGATCCCTTGCCGGGAGCAAATGTAAAGGTGCTTAACAGTCCCTTTGGTGCTATTACGGACGCAGAGGGAAACTTTACTTGTAGAGTTCCGGTCGATGTACATACATTGGAAGTGTCTTTCGTTGGTATGCAGTCGGAAAAGGTTTCTGTTAAAGACCGTAACAACGTCAGGGTGATAATGCATGAGGACAAGCAACAGTTGGGTGATGTTATTGTGACGGGTTATCAGCGTATTAGCCGTGAACGTTCTACTGCCGCTTTCGGTTTCGTTGATTCCGAGCAACTGAACAGACAGATGCACAGTGATCTGGCCTCATCTCTGGAAGGGCAAGTAGCTGGTTTGCGTATGAATATCAATTCGAATACGGGTGATATGAGTCCTATTCTTCGTGGGGTAGGTACATTCTCGCATGATGTGGGAACAGAACCACTGATTGTTGTGGACGATATGCCAACCAATTTGAGATTGAGCGAGATAAATCCGTATAATGTAGAGAGTATCACTGTACTGAAAGATGCTGCCGCTGCCAGTATTTATGGTGCTTTGGCAGCCAATGGCGTTATTGTGGTAGCCACGATGCGGGCTAAAAAAGAAGGTGCGCACGTGAGCATTAATGCAGACTGGTTTATCACTACCAAACCAAATTTCAAGAGTTTGAATTTAGCTTCAACAAGTGATATTATTGATTATCAGACAGCTGTTTTTGATGCCAATGTAGCGGAAAAAGGAAGTGCGGCGAATTTTTTATCTTCTTTTGAGTATAATTATTACAATCCCTTGTTTCAGCTTTATCTGGATCAGGCCAATGGGGATATTACCAGTGGTGAAGTAAATGCTACGTTGAGGCAATGGTGCAATAATGATTATTATAAAGAATATCGTGATAACGCTTGGCGTACGGCTATAACCCAGCGCTATAATGTAACCGTATCACAGAAAGCCGGAAATAGCAACCATCTCCTTTCTTTCAATTATGAAAAGGATAGTCAGCGCGTTATCAGTGGCAAAAGTAATAAAATTTCTTTATACTATAAATCGAATTATGCGGTTACAAACTGGCTGAACCTGAATGCCGGAGTGGATGTACGTATGGGACGTAGTTATACCCCGAATAGCGGTTATACTAGCTACACCCTGCAACAGCGATATGAACGGATATTGGATGCCGATGGTAACCATTATACTTCTCCTTACGTGAATGTGGATACATCTCCTTCCTATAATGGGAGTGTTGTAAGAAAAGCTGAAGGTGTCTCACCTTATAGAACGTTTGGTTTCAATGTACTTGATGCATTGGAGGAAAGCATAACAAAGTCACATGATGTTAGTATTCGTCCGTTTGTAAGTTTACAGGCTCGTTTCCTGAAAATGTTCAAATACAACTTCATGTATCAGTATGAATGGAATAAAGGTAAGAGTGAACTATTTGAGTCGGAAAATACTTATGTAATGCGTATGCTATATAACAGTATGGTTGATACAAATGGAAAAGCACAATTGCCGCAAGGGGGACGTTTTAATCAGACAGAAGTAGAAAGTAAGCGTTACACGGTACGAAACCAGATTGACTTTGACAAAACTTGGAAAGACCATGCAGTAACTGCCATTGCCGGTCTGGAATTTCGTGAAAACAAGATTCCGACACCTGCCCGCCAATTGTTGTATGGCTACGATCCGCAGACATTAACTTCTGATTTTATGAACTGGCAGACCTATCGTGACGGTGTAGGAACAAGTGCTCTTTCTGGCAGAACAATTACTTTATCGGGGCTGTCTGCTACTTTGCACGAGTCACGCCATCGTTATGCGTCTTTTTATGCAAATGCAGGATACTCTTATCTGTCACGTTATAATCTTTCCGGAAGTATACGTTGGGATCAAGCTGACTTGTTCGGGCTCGATATACGCAATCAGCGCCATCCTTTGTGGTCAATCGGTGCTTCTTGGATTTTATCGGAAGAATCGTTCATAAAAGAGATTTCCTGGCTGGATTACCTTAAACTACGTATGACATACGGTATCAACGGTAATGTCGATCAAAGCTCAACTACCTATTTTGTTGTAAAGAAAAAAACGCAAAGTAATCCTATTAAAACGACCTATCTGACTTATGAGGATGATGATTTGCCAAATCCGAAGCTTCGTTGGGAGAAAACAGCCACCTACAATATAGGATTAGATTTCCGTCTTTTCAAGAATCTGATAAGCGGTAGTCTGGAATATTACAATCGTCACTCATCTGATTTGCTGGTACGCCGATATATGGACCCTACTTTAGGAGCCGGTTCACGTGTGGTGAATAATGGTGAGATGCGTAATCGTGGCGTAGAACTTTCCCTTACAACCAATATCATACGTAAGAAAGACTGGAACTTCGCTGTAGATTTTAACTTTGACTATAATAAGAACAAAATGTTGAAAGTCGATCATAGTGAATCTGATAATGCAAGAGTCTTTATCGCAAGTCCGCAGGTTTATTTTATGGAAGGTACTAGTTATAATACGTTATGGGCTTACCGTATACATCGTATCGAGAATGGATATCCGGTAGCAGTGGATAAAGATGGAAATGATCTGGTGAAATTTAATGAAGACGGCACGGTAGCCAGTATCACTTCTGGTTCTTCGCTCAAAGGTACTGATGACTTGGTGAACCTTGGTTCGCTGACTCCGAAATTCAGCGGGTCAGTGGGGTTAAGATTCAACTATAAGAATTTTGATTTGAATGCATTCTTTGTGTATGCTGGTGGTAATAAGCTGCGTAACAGTGTATTAAAAATGGATGACCAGTTAGGTACTCAAACCTTGAAAGGAATTGCCAACCGTTGGACTGCGGATGATTCGAATGCACAGGTACGTATGTACCTCGATATACCGGCACAGGTAAAAACTTATGCCAGCACTTTCCAAGATTGGTGGCAATACGGTGACATCAATGTGAAAGATGCAGGTTATGTAAAATTGCGTAGCTTGAGTGTAGGATATAACTTGCCGTTTACGGTTTGCCAACACCTCCGCCTCTCTTCTCTGAAAGTGAAAGTGCAGGTAAATAATCTGTTTACTTGGTGTAAGGCAGGAAGTGATATTGATCCGGAAAGCTATGGAATGAATGACGGTACACGTGGCATCGCTTCTCCCAAGACTTACTCCATCGGATTATCAACAAGTTTCTAACCATTTTAAAAATATAAGATATGCGTAAATTACTTTATATATTGCCAGTTATTCTCATATTGGGTTTTGCAGCCTGTGAAAACTATGTGGATATTACTCCTACAGGCAAGAAAACGGTGGATTCTACTGATACTTATTATGAATTGATAGCCCTGCCCAACCGGGCCTACCATCCGGCAGCTTTTGCCTTGTTGAGCGATAATGTCTGGTCGAAAGAATCGAATATCATAGGTAATGAATTTATTTCATGGGATGGTATTAACATGACTTTTAATGAGGCAGCTAACCGGAAAGAGCTAAGTGATAACAATTTATATGAAAATTGTTATACATATATCCTACGGTCAAATATCGTAATTTCATTGGTTGATGCTAGTCTGGGTGATAAAGATGTTAAGGAATTGGCAAAAGCGGAAGCAAAGATCATGCGTGCCTGGGATCACTTTATTCTGATAAATACATTTGCGAAAGCATATAATCCGGAAACTGCAGCCACTGACGGTGGAGTTGCTATCATTGATAAATATGATTTGGAGGCTACTCCAACCAAATCTACGGTTGCTCAAGTATACGATTTTATTATTAAGGATATAGAAGAAGCGCTTCCTTATTTACAGGAAGAGCCGGTGAATGTATATCATCCGTCAAAAGCTTTTGGATATGCGTTGGCTGCCCGTGTTTATCTGTTCCATCGAGATTGGAAAAAAGCGAAAGAAGCTGCCGAAGAATCATTGAAGTTGAATAATACCCTGATTGATTATATTGATTTGGGAGCTAAAGGAGGTCCGACTAAGGTTACTACTTATGCCAAAGGCGGTAACCCGGAAGTGCTGAACTATGCTTATATGGGTGGTCCTACTGAAGTTTTGGCCTTTTGTTATGGTATGCTTAGCCCGGAGATGGTACAACTTTTCGGGCAGAATGATGAACGTTTGAACCAATTCTTTAAAACGAGTGACAACAGTGTATACTACTTTGACGAAGGTTCAGGAGCTGCTTTGTGGAATACTTCGATTACTTATTCTAAGTTTCAGCCTATGTCTGTGGGAATGCGTACTGCCGAAGTTTACCTGATTCTGGCAGAAGCGAAAGCACGGCTGAAAGATATACCGGGAGCTGTCCAAACATTGAATCAGTTGCGTGAAAAACGAATCAAGAGAGCCGAAGCTGTATTGCCGGAACCTGCTACCGAACGTGCGATGGTGCAGGCAGTCATTGATGAGCGCCGTAAGGAGTTAATCTCCGGATTTAGTCGCTTCTGGGATTTGAAACGATACAATACGGAAGCTGATTACGCAAAGACAATCACCCGTACTTTCCCGCTGGTATCTACGGATGTCGAGAAAAAGACATATACGTTGAAGCCGGATTCACGGTTGTATATCATTCCATTCCCGTTGGCTGCCCGTGAAAAAAATCCGAACCTGACAATGAACACTAACGAATGAAAAAAATAAAGAGAAAACTATGCGAAAGATTTTGATGATGGCTGTGTTGGCGTTCCTGTCCTTGCAAGGTGTGGGAGCTCGTGCCAGTGGTATATCTCTTCTGGAAAGTGGAAAGAAGAAACTGGTAGCACAGGAAGATACGGTCAAGAAAGACACTGTTAAGAAAGTAACGGCTTATGAAAAACTGTTGAAAGATGGAGGAAGTGAATGTGAGGGTATGTTTACGGTACGCCACATCAAAGATAACTGGTATTTTGAAGTGCCGGATACTCTTTTAGGACGGTTGTTGTTGGCTGTGACCCGGTTTAAAGCAGTGCCACAGGGTTTCAAAATGCTTAGCGGAGAAGAGGTGAACCGGAGTGTTGTTTATTGGGAACAGCATGATGATAAGACTCTCTTTTTACGCGAATATGTGCAATCACAGTTTGCCCGTCCGGGTGATAACATTGCCGAGGCATTGAAACAATCGACTGTAGATCCTGTAATCTATAAATTTGATGTAATCGGTAGAAATCCGGAGACTCAGGCACAGCTCATTGATGTATCAAAACTCTTTTTAGGTGATAATAAATTGTGTGGCTTTACCTCAAGCGACCGTTCCATTCTTGGCATTGGTACTTTAGCCCAGGACCGCACATTTATGGATACGATAAAAACCTATCCTATCAACGTGGAGGCAGTGACTTTGCGTACTTATAGTATTAGTGCTGGTAGACTACCGGCTGCACAGACTGGTTCGGTGACTGTGAAACTGAATACAAGCATCGTGATGTTACCCAAAGAACCGATGCAGCCACGGTTTGCCGATGACCGGGTGGGATTTTTCCAAAACTCGTTGACCGAATTTTCGGACGACCAGCAGACTACCGATCGTGGAGCCATCATCCAGCGCTATCGGTTGGAACCGAAAGATCCGGAACGTTACCGTCGGGGACAACTCTCCGAACCGAAAAATCCCATTATCTACTACATTGATCCGGCAACACCGAAGAAGTGGATACCTTATCTTAAAGCAGGTGTCGAAGACTGGAATACAGCATTTGAAGCTGCCGGATTCAAGAACGCTATAATAGCTAAAGAATGGCCGAACGATCCCAATATGAGTTTGGACGATGCGCGTTATAGTGTGATACGTTATCTACCCTCCGAAACGGAGAATGCTTACGGTCCGCGTATTGTCGATCCGCGTAGTGGAGAAATTATGGAAAGTCATATTTGTTGGTATCACAACGTAATGAACTTACTCAAAAAGTGGTATATGGTGCAGTGCGGGCCACTGGATAAGCGCGCACGCACGATGACTTTTGACGACAAATTAATGGGCAGTCTGATTCAGTTTGTCTCTTCACATGAAGTGGGGCATAGTATCGGCTTACGGCACAATATGGCAGCCAGTTCGGCTACTCCGGTAGAGAAACTGCGTGATAAAGCTTGGGTAGAAGCCAATGGTCATACGGTATCAATCATGGATTATGCGCGGTTCAATTATGTAGCCCAACCGGAAGATCGGATTTCCGAAAAAGGATTGTTCCCTCGTATCGGTGTTTATGACAAATGGGCTATCCAATGGGGATATCGCTATCGTCCGGAATTTAAGGATCCTTATAAAGAAAAAGACGTATTACGTGCCGAAGTAACCAAAAAACTGCGGGGAGATCATCGCTTGTGGTTTGTTGGTGATGAAGGAAAGGGATTTGATCCCCGTAGCCAGAGTGAGGACTTGGGCGACAATAATATGAAAGCCAATGAATACGGTATAAAGAACCTGAAAAGAGTGATGGAAAACATACTGACCTGGACAGCACAGCCTGACGGAGAGTACACTGACTTAACCACCATTTATAATTCGGTTCGTGCCCAACATCTGAAGTATACCCTGCAAGTGCAGAAGAACATAGGAGGACGCTATACCAATAATTTGCCGGATCTCAAAGTGCATGATTATCTGCCACGCAGTTTGCAGAAAGAAGCTGTTGAATGGTTGGGACGCAATTTGTTTGTAGCTCCACTCTGGCTCTACCCTGATGAAGTGGTGAGTCGTACCGGAGTCAAACCGGTGGATGAGATTCGTGACCGCCAAAGCTCTGTTGTAGCTTTGCTACTTGCACCGGGAATGTTGTATAATATTTACTCAACCTCATTGTGTTCTTCGGAATCGTATGCACTCGATGATTATTTGAACGATGTATTTACTGCAATATGGAAACCGTTGAATGATCCCAATGAACTGGAGAATAATTTCCGCCGTCAGTTGCACCGGACTTATCTGGGGTTTGTCGAAGGAATGATTAAACCTAGTAGCAAAGATGGTGCCAATGCAAATCTGGCAATCAGCCGTTCTGATATTCAGCTTTTTGTAGAACAGCATTTAGATAAGATTGAAGAGTCAGTAAAAGAGCAACTTGCTGCTTCTAAGGAGGGAGATCTCAATTACCGGCATTATGCGGCATTGCTGCGCAACGTTCAGAAAATAAAAGAAGGATATTATGGAAAAGATGCTGATACGCGGTCTTCTGATAAATAGCTTTGAGGAAAACGAAGAATAGAAAAAAATAGAAAAGTAGAACAGATTTTCTTGTATATATAAACTCTCTCTTTTTACTTTTACAGACTTACTCTTCTCTAATGATAACCTTGCTTTGATGAATCATCATCCATAATGCAAGCTTAGAATTAGAGGAGGGTATTTTTTTATATCCCTGATTACTGCATCCCGCTTCTTTGTAGAAAGAATCATTATTTCTGGGTATTGACAACTATTTATTTTCTAGTGAACTTTGTGAAGAAACAATCTGTTGTATATATAAAAAGAAGAAAGGAGAATTTTAGAAATGAAAAAGATAGTATTACTTCGTCACGGAGAGAGTGCATGGAATAAAGAAAATCGTTTTACGGGCTGGACAGATGTAGATCTGACAGAAAAGGGAGTTGCCGAAGCTGAAAAAGCCGGAGAGACATTGAAAGAATATGGTTTCAATTTTGATAAGGCTTATACTTCCTATTTGAAGCGTGCGGTGAAAACCTTGAACTGTGTTCTCGATAAGATGAATCTGGACTGGATACCTGTAGAGAAAAGCTGGCGCTTGAATGAAAAGCATTATGGTGAATTGCAGGGATTGAATAAAGCCGAGACTGCCGAGAAATATGGAGAAGAACAAGTGCTAGTGTGGCGTCGTAGCTATGATATAGCTCCCCATCCTCTTTCAGAAAGTGATTTGAGAAATCCCCGTTTTGATTACCGTTATCATGAAGTACCCGATGCGGAGTTGCCTCGTACTGAATCATTGAAAGATACCATTGAACGTATTATGCCTTATTGGGAAAGTGATATATTTCCTAGTCTGAAAACAGCTCATACGCTGTTGGTGGTCGCTCATGGCAATAGTTTGAGAGGCATCATCAAGCATCTAAAAAACATCTCCGATGAAGATATTGTCAAGCTGAATCTACCTACGGCTGTGCCTTACGTATTTGAGTTTGATGAAAACCTGAACGTTGCTAATGACTATTTCCTGGGAAACCCGGAAGAGATCAAAAAACTGATGGAAGCAGTAGCCAATCAGGGAAAGAAAAAATAGAAAAGTTACACATTAAAAAAAGAAGTTATGAGTAAAGTAGTAGAATTATTAAGAGATAAGGCCTGTTATTACCTGGACCACACTTGCGAAACCATTGATAAATCATTGATTCATGTTCCGTCTCCCGATACAATAGATAAAATCTGGATTGATTCGGACCGGAGCATCAGAGTATTGAACAGTCTGCAAACGTTGTTGGGACATGGCCGCCTGGCAAATACCGGTTATGTGTCTATACTTCCTGTCGATCAGGACATCGAACATACTGCCGGAGCATCGTTTGCCCCCAATCCGATCTATTTCGATCCGGAAAATATCGTAAAACTGGCTATTGAAGGAGGCTGTAATGGAGTAGCTTCTACCTTTGGGATTCTTGGATCCGTAGCACGTAAATATGCCCATAAAATACCTTTTATCGTTAAGTTGAATCACAATGAATTACTTTCTTATCCTAACAGTTTCGACCAAGTATTGTTTGGTACCGTTAAAGAAGCCTGGAATATGGGAGCAGTAGCGGTAGGCGCCACTATCTATTTCGGTTCGGAACAGAGTCGCCGTCAGCTCGTGGAGATAGCCGAAGCTTTTGAATATGCTCACGAACTGGGGATGGCAACCATTCTTTGGTGTTACCTGCGCAATAATGATTTCAAGAAAGGTGCTGTCGATTATCATGCTGCCGCCGACCTGACAGGACAGGCCGACCGTTTGGGAGTGACTATCAAAGCTGATATTGTGAAACAGAAACTTCCGACTAATAATGGTGGCTTCAAAGCTATCGGTTTCGGAAAGATCGACGAGCGTATGTATACCGAACTTGCTTCCGAACATCCGATTGACCTTTGCCGCTACCAGGTAGCCAACGGCTATATGGGACGCGTTGGTTTGATTAACTCCGGTGGAGAATCTCACGGTTCTTCCGATTTGCGTGATGCAGTCATTACAGCTGTAGTCAACAAACGTGCAGGAGGTATGGGATTGATTAGCGGACGTAAAGCGTTCCAGAAACCAATGAACGAAGGGGTGGAATTATTGAATACTATTCAGGATGTATATCTTGATTCGTCAATAACGATTGCATAATCAGAGATGAATGGAAATAAATTATTATCTTTGACTATTAGATCGTTAACCATTAAAAATTAAGAGTATGAAATTTTTTATTGACACAGCTAATTTGGAGCAAATTCAGGAGGCTTATGACCTCGGAGTACTTGACGGAGTGACTACCAACCCTTCGCTGATGGCGAAAGAAGGTATCAAAGGAACGCAGAATCAGCGTGAACATTATATCAAGATATGTAAGATTGTCAACGGAGATGTCAGTGCCGAAGTGATAGCAACCGATTATGAAGGAATGATTCGTGAAGGTGAAGAACTTGCCGCGCTCAATCCGCATATTGTAGTAAAAGTCCCCTGTATTGCCGATGGCATTAAAGCGATCAAACATTTCACGGAAAAGGGAATCCGTACTAACTGTACATTAGTCTTTTCAGTAGGACAGGCATTACTGGCAGCTAAAGCCGGAGCTACCTATGTTTCGCCTTTTGTCGGTCGTCTGGACGATATTTGTGAAGATGGAGTAGGGCTTGTGGGAGATATTGTACGTATGTATCGTACCTATGATTACAAGACACAAGTGCTCGCTGCTTCTATCCGCAATACGAAACATATTATCGAATGTGTGGAAGTGGGAGCAGACGTTGCTACTTGTCCGTTGAGTGCTATCAAGGGTTTATTGAATCATCCGTTGACGGATTCGGGATTGAAGAAGTTTCTGGAAGACTATAAAAAAGTCAATGGTTAAGTAAGTAATGAAACTTGCAGTATATTAAAATTTTTAGGCACGGATTATTTGCTCAGGTCTTAGAATTCCGTGCCTAAAGAATATTTGTTTTTTCGGGTAGCTGCTCATTACTCTTTTTTCCGTTCCTGTTTTCTCTTCTCCTTATATTGAGTTGGCGTTTCTCCTGTATATTGTTTGAAAGCCGTACTGAAATAGCGTGAAGTAGTGAAGCCGACCTTCTCGGCAATTTCCGTGAACGACATGTCCGTACTGGTGATTAATGTGATCGCTTTCTCCATCCGGAATTTATTAATGTAATCATTGGCTCCCATATCGGTCAGAGCTTTTAGCTTATTGTAAAGGGAAGCCCGGCTCATACCTATCTCCTTGCAGATAAAAGTGACGTCCAGATTGCTGCTATCCAGATGTTCCTGAATAATTTTATTCAGTTTCAGCAGAAATGTTTCATCTGCTTGGCTGAAAGTGCTCTCTTCCGGCGCAGGGACTAATCCTGTATTCAAATATCTTTTCTTGATAGATTCGCGGTTTTTCAATCGGTTGCGAATGATTTCCATTAGCATTTCTATCTCAAAGGGCTTAGTCAGATAAGCGTCCGCCCCGTTCTTGTAGCCACTCAACTGACTTTGTTTATCATCTCTTGCTGTCAGCAGAATGATAGGAATGTGACTGATCGTAATATCTTCCTTTATATTTTTGCAAAGTTCATATCCATTCATTCTCGGCATCATCACGTCACTGACGATAATATCCGGAGCATGATTTCTGGTCAGTTGAAGGGCTTCCACACCATCGGAAGCAATCACTACCCGTTTGAAATATTCTCCCAGTGACTTTTTCAGAAAATCCGTCAAATCCGGATTGTCATCCACCACTAGAATACTGTAAGGACTCGTATCGAACGTATTTTCCTCCGGTAACTGTTCTTTGCTATCATCGTTCATCAATTCGTTCAGATATGCCTTCGGCTGACAGACGATCTCTTCCGATTGTTGTCTCAAGGGTAGTTCAAAGAAGAATGTTGCACCAGCTTCCTGATTATCCCGTGCACCGATGGAGCCTCCGTGTAGTTCTACCAGAATCCTGGAATAAGATAATCCGATACCTGTGCCGCTTTGCTCTCCTGTACCTTGATAGAAACGGGTGAAGAGTTTTTGTGTATTTACTTGTTTCAATCCGTTTCCCCGGTCAATGATGGAGATACGTACGCTATTTTTCTCGGAAAGCAACTCCGATGTAATTGTTATTTCTGCATCTTGTGGACTGTGTTTCAAGGCATTGATAAGCAGATTGCTTAGAATAATCTCACACTTATCTTTATCGAAACTTACAGTATTGACCTGTGGGTCAAGCTGATAGCGGATACGGACGTTTTTAGCTTCACCTTCGCTGACGAAATCTTGGGATACATGTTCAATCCATTGATTGAGAGCATACGGCTGTATCTGCAATTTACTTTCCCCAACCTCCATTTTGCGTACATCGAGTACCATATTAATAAGGTTTTTCATTCGCTGTGACTGGCGATAGATTGCTTTTATAGGTAAATATTGTGTATCTTCGGCAGAAAGCGATTTCAGTATCCGGCTAAGCGGTGCGTGTATGAGCGTTAAAGGTGTGCGCAGCTCATGACTGATATTAATAAGGAAACGTACTTTTTCTTCATATACCTGTTGTTCATGTTCCTTCATTGCCCATTTCAGTTTTTCTTCCTTACGCTTTAGAGTTCTTCGGAAAGTTTCAATAATAGCGGCAGCAGTAAGAACGGTACAGCTAAGAATAAACCACCATGTCCGATACCAGGGAGGGAGAATGGTTAGTTCCAGTACTTCCTGACTGGGAATCCAACTGCCATCTTTAGCTGTACATGAAGCCATAATCTTATAACTTCCCGGAGGAAGTGAACGTATAGCCAGTTCGGGATTGTACGATTCGATTTGCTGGTCATTCAGTCCTTCTATCTGGTATCTGTACACTTTCTGTCGGAAAATGTCCTTCTCTTTCGACATGATCCGGATAGTGATATTACTGTTCCAGGGAGCGGAGATCCCTGTTGGTCGATTGGTTAATTCGTTATTCACGGATTCTCCATTGATGATGACATCAGATAATTGGAGTTGGGGAAGTTCAGAAGTTGTTAATGGTATTTTGCAGTTAATGTGCAGTAAACCTTTTACTCCACCCATATAGACGTCTCCCTGCATACTTAACAGGCGGGGTTTGGAAAGATATTCGTTCTGGATTACGCCGTCTGATTCGCCGAATAGAACGAACTTTTTTTCTTTGATAAGCCAAGCGAAAAGCATGCTGTCAGCTCCTATCCATACTTTTCCTTGCTGGTCGCATACGATCAAAGTGATTTCACTAAATAGAGAGGTCGGGATCGGAGTCTGTATTTTGGTGGCGGGATTGTAGTGTACCAATCCGTAATTGTTCCCAATCCAGAAGTTTCCCTCTTCGTCTCTTGAAACGGAGTTGATGGTCGTGTCTTTCCAGCATCTGTATAGGGCTTTCAGCCGGTTTGTATGGTTGTCCAGTTCATATATGTGCTTCGTATCATTTAGATAAGTGGTGTTCCTATAATTGCCGATTGGCAGGAGAGCACCGATAATATCTTGTTCTTCCTGTTCTATAGCGGTACTGAAAGTACGTGTATTCAAATCATATATATAGATATGTTCTCCAAGGAACAGAATGCTGTGATGAGTGTTCCGGAGTAGATTTACAGCCTTGCCTCGATTGCATAAGAGTGCTGTTGTTTCAGCGTCGACAATGGTGAAAGGTTGTTTTTCTCCAGTTGCCGGATTGAAAATAAATACTCCTTGTGAGAAAATAGAAATTAATAATTTACCGGGAGTAAACTGACAGATAGAGGCAACTTTGTCTTCCCAGGTGGAAGGGTAATGAGTAAATTTCTCTGTGAGCGGATTAAAGTTGTTGATACCTCCTCCGTCCGTACCTACCCAGATTTGATCTTGAGATTCCTGGAAAAGACTTAGAACGGTATTGTTGCTAAGTCCCCGGTCGTTGCCGGGTGGTACGTCTGTATATGTTTTCATGGAAACTTCCCGGATGCTGATTAGTCCGTTGCGGATGCTGCCTGCCCATATATTGTTGTTGTAGTCGTTGTATAGGCATAAGATAGAGTTGGCGGGAAGTGAATAGTTGTCACTTCCGGGCACATGTTCCAGCAGAGAAAAATGTCCGGTTTCCGGGTCGAGAATATTAATGCCTCCTCCGTCTGTTCCAATCCAGATTTCTCCTTCCCGTTCGGCGAGACTTAGTACAACATTGTTACTTAGAGAAGAGTTGTGGGTAGTATATGTAGCCAGTAGTTTACCGTCATGTGTCAGGCAGTTCAGCCCTCCGTTGTAAGGGGCTACCCAGATTCTTTTTTGTGAGTCTATGAGTACGTTCATTATTTCCTTTCCGCAATCGAAAGGAGGACGGCGGCATTTTCCGGTATTCAGGTCGAGCAGGAGTAGTCCTTGCCAGCGACTACAACAAAGTAATGTTCGTTTATCCCATAGACTTAGCAGAGTCACATTATAATTGGGCTCTAGGTCAAACGTTTGCAGGAGGCGGAAAGTGGCATCCTGATAATTATAGAAAAAGATTTTATTTTTCGAACCGAATAACACTCCATCATCAGTCAGGCAGACGGAATAGGCGATGATATTATTTCCTGTTTCATCAGTCGGTATAAGAAAGTCATCGCTTTGCCGCTGATAACGTGCCACTCCCTTATCTGTCAGAATCCATATATTGTTTTGTACATCTTCTATCAGCTGGTAGATTAAATTGTGAGGAATGGAATGAGGGTTGTTTGACTGATGGACATACTTTTTAAGTTCATGTCCGTCATATCGTCCCAGTCCGGAGCGGGTTCCAATCCATACAAAACCTTGTTCATCCGTTAAGATGCATCGTACGGTAGAAGGCAGTCCGTCTTTTAGTGAGATTTGCTTATAGTAATAATGACCGGCTTGAAGAGGGGAGATGCCGATAAACAGTGCGATAAATGCGATGCATAGTAGTAAAAAGGTCTTTCTTCTCATGAGATTAGGTCAGTTAAACTAAAACAAAGATAATACATTCGGATGAATGTTTGTTGAAAAGCAAACTTATTTTGTATTCCTTCAGGTAAAAGAGTTATATATAGTTGCTTTTCTCTATTTAATTTTGTATCTTTAAAGCTTTCCGTCCTTTTAAGAATAGTTTGTCCCCTTGCAATGGGATAATAGTCATCTTATAGGGTGCTATTTATCACTTTACAAAATGATTATTGTCACCTTATAAGGGGATGACTACTCGACTGCATAAACTATTATAAATTTCTGTACTGAAAATCTTTAATCTCTGCACTGAAAATCCTTGAATACAATGAGAATTGCTAATTCTTCATCTTATATTCATAGGGAGCCATTCCAACAACTTTTTTAAATAACCGGCTTATTGGAAGTAAAGGCCTGTACACAGCAGATTAGGTAAAGTAGCCGGTTTTTATCAGTGGGAAGATAGTATTATTTAGCTAGATTCTCTATCTTTGCTCGAAAATATACGACTATGATTACCGAAGAACTACAGAAACTTTATCAGTCATATACGGGCGTTCCCGCTGAAAACATAACAGAATTACCGTCTTCCGGTTCCAACCGCCGTTATTTTCGGCTGACGGGTATAGAAACATTGATTGGAGTTTACGGAGCTTCTATCGATGAGAATGAAGCATTTCTTTATATGGCAGGACACTTCCACAAATGTGGACTGCCTGTTCCCGAAGTGCGCATCGTTTCGGAAGATAAGACCTATTATTTGCAGGAGGATTTGGGCGATACTCTGTTGTTCCATGCCATAGAGAAAGGACGTGCTACCAGCGTCTTTTCAGAAGAGGAAAAAGAGTTGCTTCGCAAAACGATTCGTTTGCTTCCTGCCATTCAGTTTGCCGGGGCCGATGGATTTGATTTTTCCCGTTGTTATCCTCAACCGGAGTTCAATCAACGCTCCATTCTGTGGGATTTGAATTACTTTAAATATTGCTTCCTGAAAGCTACCGGTATGGAGTTTCAGGAAGATAAACTGGAAGATGATTTCCAGAAAATGAGCGATGTCTTGCTTCGCAGTTCTTCCGCTACTTTCATGTATCGTGATTTTCAGAGCCGTAATGTGATGATAAAAGACGGCGAACCGTGGTTTATCGACTTTCAGGGCGGACGCAAAGGCCCGTTCTATTATGACATAGCCTCTTTCCTGTGGCAAGCGAAAGCGAAATATCCCGATAGTCTTCGTAAAGAACTGCTGCAAGAGTATATGGAAGCTCTTCGCAAATACCAACCGATTGACGAATCCTATTTTTATAGCCAGCTTCGTCACTTTGTCCTTTTCCGTACGCTGCAAGTGTTGGGAGCTTATGGTTTCCGTGGTTACTTTGAAAAGAAACCGCATTTTATCCAAAGTGTTCCTTATGCCATCGAAAACCTGCGTGAATTGTTGAAAGAAGAATATCCGGAATATCCGTATCTCTGTAACGTTTTGCGAGAGCTTACCGGACTGAAACAATTTACGGACGATCTGAAAAAGCGGCAGTTAACCGTCAAAGTAATGAGTTTTGCCTATAAGAAAGGAATTCCTGATGACTCTACCGGCAATGGAGGAGGTTATGTATTCGACTGTCGCGCCGTGAATAATCCCGGTAAGTATGAGCGTTACAAACCTTTCACCGGACTGGATGAACCTGTAATCACTTTCTTGGAAGAAGATGGAGAAATACTCCGTTTCCTCGATCATGTCTATGCTTTGGTGGATGCCTCCGTGCAACGTTATATGGAACGCGGATTCAGCAATTTGTCCGTCTGCTTCGGTTGCACCGGCGGACAGCATCGTTCTGTTTATTCTGCCCAGCATCTGGCAGAGCACCTGAATCAGAAATTTGGTGTGAAAGTCGAACTGGTGCATCGGGAACAGAATATCGAACATACGTTTGAGGCAACAATCTAAGAAGAGTAAATATTAAAGAAGAAAGTAACCGAAAGAATGAAAGCAATGATATTTGCAGCCGGTTTGGGTAGCCGGCTGAAGCCGCTCACCGATACCATGCCGAAGGCTTTGGTTCCCATAGCCGGACATCCGATGTTGGAACATGTGATCTTAAAACTGAAAGCTGCCGGATTCACAGAAATAGTGATTAATATCCATCATTTTGGCGAACAAATACTTGATTTCTTAGAAGCCAATGAGAATTTTGGGCTTATCATACATATTTCCGATGAACGCGATCTGTTGCTCGACACCGGTGGGGGAATTAAGAAAGCCCGTTCTTTCTTTGAAAACTCCGATGAGCCTTTCCTGATACACAATGTCGATATTCTTTCAGACGTGAATCTGAAAGAATTATATGACTACCATTTACGAAGCGGTGCTGTTGCCACTTTACTGGCCAGCCAACGTAAAACCTCCCGCTATCTTCTTTTTGATACAGATAAGAGACTTTGCGGATGGATAAACAAGGATACGGAACAAGTGAAACCGGAAGGTTTTCAGTATGATTCTTCCCTTTATCAAGAATATGCATTCAGTGGCATCCATGTACTTTCGCCCGCCATTTTTCAATGGATGACCTCTCCCTCATGGGATGGAAAATTCTCTATCATGGATTTCTATCTTGCCACTTGCCGGCAAGTAAACTATGGTGGTTACTTGACAGAAAAGTTGCATCTGATTGATATAGGCAAACCGGAAACATTAGCGAAAGCAGAAGGCTTCTTATACCAAAATGCGAAATAAAGATACTGAAAGAGGCTAAAAGGCCTCTTTCTTTCTATGTAACAAAATATTAAAGTAACTTTGCTTGGATAAACAATCAATATTGTAATACTATACAAATTTTGCTGCATGGAACAGACTTTGGTAAATGGGATAGCTGATAACTTATTGCATAATATCTTTAATGACTTGTCTGTAGGCTTGGAATTGTATGATAAGGACGGTCTCATGATAGATGTCAATTATTCACGGTTGAGATCAATGGGGATAAAAGACAAAAAGGATATTTTGGGCTATAATCTATTCAACTACACCAGTTTCTCTGATGAAATCAAGGAACAGATCAGAAAAGGAGAAACAGTGCGTTTCATGGCAAAATATGATTTTGATGACTTGTGCCGTCTTTTTCCTACTAATCTGTCCGGTATAAAATTCTTCGAGATTACCGTTTCTTTTGTACATAATGATAAGTCTGAAATTACCAATTATATGGTGATAACTCAAGATATCACCGAACGTGTTTTGTGGCAAAACAAATATGACAATCTTTACGAAGAGGTTGTGCGTTCGAAAAAAGAACTTCTTGAGAGCGAACAAAGAATGATCCATTTGATTCGTCAGAATGAATTGGTATTGAACAATATTAATTCGGGATTGGCATATATTGCGAACGACTATATCGTACAATGGGAGAATATCTCGCTTTGTAGTAAAAGCCTTTCTTATGAGGCTTACAAAAAAGGAGAACCTTGCTATCTGACAGCCCATAATCGCACCACTCCTTGTGAGAATTGTGTGATGCAACGTGCCCGGAAATCCGGTCAGGTAGAGTCTATCTTGTTTAATCTGGATAACAAGCATGTCATAGAAGTCTTTGCTACTCCCATATTTAATGAACAGGGAGATGTTGACGGTGTCGTGATTCGTGTAGATGATGTTACCGAGCGGCAGCACATGATTGGTGAACTTGAAAAGGCAAGGAGCCGCGCTGAACAATCCGATAAGTTGAAATCCGCCTTTCTGGCAAATATGAGCCATGAAATTCGTACACCGTTAAATGCTATCGTTGGTTTTTCCGACTTATTGATGGTGACGGAAGATCAAGAAGAAAAAGAAGAATTTATTCAGATTATCAATGCCAACAATGAGTTGCTTTTGAAGCTGATTAACGACATACTGGATCTTTCGAAAATAGAAGCCGGCTCGGTAGAACTGAAATACGAAAATTTTGATTTGGCTGTTTATTTCAACGAATTAGCTGCTTCGATGCATCGTCGTGTAGTAAATCCGCAGGTTCGGTTAGTTCCCGTGAATCCTTATGAAACTTGTACCGTTCGTTTGGATAAAAACCGGTTAGCGCAGATTCTCACTAACTTTGTAACTAATGCTATCAAATATACCTCCAAAGGAACTATTGAAATGGGGTATGAGAAGATAGACGAAAATATTCGTCTTTACGTTCGCGATACAGGTATCGGCATACCGGAGGATAAAAAAGATAAAGTATTTCATCGTTTTGAGAAACTGGATGAATTTGCACAGGGAACCGGATTGGGATTGTCCATTTGTAAAGCCATTGTTGAGGCTTGCAGAGGAGAGATAGGCTTTGAGTCAGAATTTGATAAAGGGTCTTTATTTTGGGCGGTTTTGCCATGCCAGTTCGAATCGGTTAACAGCGAACCGACTTCTTCACGTCGGAACAATGAGAAGGATGCGAATAAAGAAAATATTCTTGACTCCGAAGAAACAAAAAAAGTACCTAAAAGAGTACTGGTCGTTGAAGATATACAAAGTAACTTCTTTTTGGTATCTTCTATCTTGAAAAACAAATGCCAGTTGTTACACGCACCGAATGGACTGGAGGCAGTTGAGATTGTCCGTACCCAACCGGTGGATTTGGTACTGATGGATATGAAGATGCCTGTTATGGACGGACGTACTGCAACCTCGGAGATCCGGAAGTTCAATGCTGAAATTCCAATTATCGCCCTGACTGCTCATGCCTTTGATGCTGACCGGGTAGCTGCGTTGAAAGCCGGTTGTGATGATTATCTGGTGAAGCCGATCAATGGCGCGAAGTTGATGCAGACTCTGAAAGAGTATGGTTGTTGAAAGGATGGGATTAGAAATGTGCTGATCTGAAAAAGGGTATATTCTATTCTTTCTGTTTTTAATATATCAGTCACTTGTTTGTGGTGAAGGAAAAAACGCTCTGCATTTTGGATGAAAGAATGTAGGATTGTTTGTTATCCTGGATAATTCCTGTCTAAAAATAAATAATTCCTCTGTATTGCTATCTATATGCTTACTGTTTGCCCGTATGTAGTTTGTTTTATCATTCTTTTTTGGTGCGTATATGATGATGAACTAGCCTATAAACGGGCTTTTCCAAGGGCTTTTATAACTTGGTCGGTGAGTATGGAAGGCTTTCTCGGTGAGGAAGGATGTGTTCCTCACCGAGGAATGGCTTATTGCTCACCGAGGAAAATCATTTATTTCTTTAAAGAAAACGCATATTATCTGAAAATATATGCTGTATTGTGGCAGTAATATGCATATATATGTGATAATATGGATGCTTTTAATTCCGGATTCCCATCTTCAACAGTTTTGTTTTCTTTCTTAATCTGAAAAAAAGAACATTTCTCTTGTTTGTTTGGAGGAATTGAAAGGGAGACGGCTTACTTAAAAGGCTATAAATCCGTAAAGTTTGGGATTGTTTTTTATGTTTATGGATTTAAATAGTTATCTTTGTACAAGAAAGGAGGTATATAATGACTGCTACAAAGAAAATAAAAACTCGGGAAGAACTTAGAGTTGAGGTAGTGAAGAAAATTACAGCTAATAAAAGGAATGCCCAATCTTTTCTAAAAAAAGCTGGAATAGTCTCTAAATCAGGTGAACTTACCAAAATTTATAGATGAAAGAAACATTATACTCACGTCGTTCTAATCTTGTTGTTGGCTTTCATGGTTGTGATCAATCAATTGCAAATAAGATAATTGAAGGTAAAGATGATCTAATTGCAAGTACTAATGATTATGATTGGCTGGGACATGGAATCTATTTTTGGGAAAACAACGAGCTTCGTGCATTGCAATATGCAAATGATATGATGGGTAGAGCTCATTCATCTGTTAAATGCCCAGCTGTAATTGGTGCTATTATTGATTTGGGATACTGCATGGACTTGACAGATTCATTGTATTTAGGTGAATTGAAGGAATCTTATAATGTACTTGTGGAAACATGTCGTGTAACAGGGATTTCTCTTCCTACAAATTCTACAATAGGAATATCTGAAGATAAGCTATTGCGCAGATTGGATTGTGCAGTTATTGAAACGGCACATCAGATTAACAGAGAAGTATCAGGAAGAGAATTTGATTCAGTGAAAGGTGTATTTTGGGAAGGTGTTGAACTCTATCCAGACGCAGGGTTTAGAGAAAAGAATCATATTCAGATATGTGTGCGTAATCCTAATTGTATAAAGGGGTTCTTTTTGCCTCGTAAATTAGATATGAACTATATAAACCCGTAAGGAAAATTTGGAGGCTAAATTCCGTACGGATACGGTTCTTTCCGGCCGTGATACTGGGAAGATTGTAAATCTGCATCTCCGGCAGATTTATTTGCAATTTCCTTATTTTACAAAGGACTTGTCGGACTGCCATACATTATATGATAAATTGATTTATGCACTGAAGAATATGAGCAATTGGAATAGAATGCCGGATGCTTTGAAAGAACAAGTGTTTGAACATCTGGCGAGATTGGTAGCAGTTGCCGATCTTTCGGAAGAAAATCGTATCGCTTATGATAAGGCATTAGATCGATATAGAGTCAATCAAATCGTAGAGGAGGATGAACGGCGTAAAAACGAAGAGATGCGGAGAAAAGCGGCTGAAGAAGGGATGAAAGAAGGGCTAAAGGAAGGGATAAGAGAAGGAATAAAGGAAGGAATGGAGAAAGGGATGGAGAAAGGAGAGCAAAAGAAGCAAATTGAAATTGCTCGAAAGATGAGGGAGGACGGAATATCCATTGATACAATTATCAAATACACGGGTCTTCAATCTTCTGATATAGAAAACCTATAATATATCTTCGTAGGAAAATTGTTGTAGTTATATTAGGATAAAATATAAAAGAGGCGGGAATATTCAGGAATGAATACTTCCGCTTTCTTTTTTTGATTCGTAAGATGTCCAACAATGTCTATAATACCGCAATTTGTCGATGAAATGGATGATTTTAGATAAAAATGGAAGAATTATAGTAAAAATAGAACATACATATTTAGTAACCACATCTATATTTGCGTATGGATTTCAGCAAATAAAGTCTGGAATGAGCTTTTTAATCTTTAAAATTTAATAATTTATAAAAATGACTTCTATGAAGAACCTATTAAAAGTTTTTCTGCTATGTTTCATCGCCTTGTTTGCGTTTGCTGCGCAATCTATGGGACAAGGAAAGACCATTACCGGACAGGTAGTGGATGCTCTAAATGAAAGTATGCCTGGTGTCAATGTACAAGTAAAAGGTACTACTAATGGGACAATTACCAACATTGATGGAAAATTCTCCATTTCCGTTCCAAACTCAAAATCAGTGTTGATCTTTACTTTTATCGGTTATTCCAAACAAGAAATAGTGGTTGGAAATCAGGCTAAAATTAATGTTCAATTAAAAGAGGATGCACAAAATTTGGATGAAGTAGTCGTTGTCGGTTATGGAACAGCTAAAAAGAGCGATTTAACAGGTGCTACTGCCAGTCTTCGTCCTGATGCGAATGATGCTTCAAAAGCTGTGTCTATTGATGGACTATTACAAGGTAAGATTGCAGGTTTAAATGTAACAGCCTCAATGTCTACTCCGGGGGCTGCTTCTTCTGTTACTATTCGTGGTGCTAATTCATTACGTGGAGATAATCAGCCATTATATGTGATTGATAATGTACCGCAAGCATCTACTGGTGAATTTGCCGAGTCAGCTGTAGGAAGTGGTGACTTCCAGATAGCTCAAGATCCGTTGAGTGCAATAAATCCTAATGATATTGAAGATATTACCGTCTTGAAAGACGCTTCTGCTACTGCGATTTATGGTTCTCGTGGTGCTAATGGTGTAATTCTTATTACAACAAAAAAAGGAAAGGCCGGAAAGGCAAAAGTAAATGTTACAGCAAACTTTACGATAGCTAATGCACGTAACTTGCACGATATGTTAAATTTGGAAGAGTATGCCGATTACACTAATTCTAAATTGGACCAACCGCGATATTATTTGCAACCTAATGGTGAAATGCGTTACGTATTTAGTGGTAATGAATCCGCTTATCAGGCAGATCCGAATAATCCGGAATTATATAAGGTCATTACCTATCGTAACTGGCAAAAAGAGGCATATACATCAGCTTTCTCACAAATTTACTCGGCTTCTGTCAGTGGAGGAACTGCCGGTATGAAATATTATATCTCCGGTAATTTTAAAGATATTAATGGTATTGTAGAAAATACAGGAATAAAACAAGGTGACTTACGTGCTAATTTAACTGCTGAATTATCTAAGAAAGTAACTTTAAATTTGATATTGAGCGGTTCATTGAAGCAGAATGACATGATGACAGGTGGCAATACAACCGGAGGCGTTGCCGGATCTTTGGCTCGTACGGTTCTTGATACAGCTCCTTATATTGTTCCTGATGATGATCCGGGTGCTTTGGAATCAAAAATGAATGTCTTTAGTTGGGTGAATGATTACGATGATATTACGAATGATAAAACATTTAACGGAAGTTTGAATCTGAATTGGAACATCAATAAATATTTCTCGTATAGTCTGCGTGCAGGAGGAAATATTGTAGTAAATGACCGTAAACGTTGGTACGGGATTCAGTTGCCTCCAGGAGAAAATGTAAAAGGTCTGTTGGCAATCAGTAATGTCAATAAGTCTAATTATACGGTGGAAAACCTGTTAAACTTTAATATGGATTTGACTAAGGACTTTCGTCTGTCGGCAACAGCGGGTATCACTTATGATGAATATCATTTTCTGACAGAGAATGTTTCAGGTAATACTTTTTCTATCTATGACTTACGTACAAAAGGATTGTCTAATGCAGGAAAAGTGGATGTGAAACAGCCTATACAAAAAGATTATCAACTGCTTTCATATTTAGGGCGTGTTAATTTATCAGCTTATGATAAGTACTTGTTAACTGCTTCATTGCGTGCTGACGGATCCAGTAAATTTAAAAAAGGTAATCGTTGGGCATATTTCCCGTCTTTTTCATTAGCATGGCGTATGGAACAGGAAGCTTATATGAAGAACATCGACTGGTTAAGTCAGTTGAAGGTACGTGTGGGCTATGGTGAGACAGGCAATCAAGGTATTGATCCATATCAGTCGTTATCTATTTATGAGAATAAGGTGGACTATGCTGACGGAGATGGGAATAAACTGACGTCTATGCAAATCAAAAGTTTGCAAAATGAGGGCTTGAAGTGGGAACGTACTTCTTCGTGGAATGCTGGTCTTGACTTTGGTTTCTTTAATGGCCGTCTGAATGGTGCATTTGACTATTACCGTAAAAACACAAAAGATTTGTTGGTTGAACGTGCTTTGCCATATTCCAGTGGATTTGCAACAGTGATGATCAATGAAGGATCGTTATTGAATAAAGGTTTTGAGTTTAGTTTAAATGCTGATATCATTCGTAGTAACGGGTGGAAATGGAATGTAGGCGGAAATATCGGTTTCAATAAGACTACGATTGAAAATTTGGGTTTGGAAGTTTCCGATATAGGCTCTTTGAAAGGAGTACGTGGCTATTTAGGTAAGACGATTGGCGATCATTTTGGACCTGCAAATATTTTTATTGAAGGTGAAGCTCCTGGACTATTTTTCGGTTATAAGACACAGGGAATTATTCAGGAAGAAGATGTAGTTGATGGCAAAGTAGGATATATCTCGTCGGATGGTTCTACAAAATATTACACTTCATCTGTTGGAAATGATATGGCAGCTGGTAATATTAAATGTGTGGATGTGAATGAAGATGGTGTCGTAGATGCTAATGATATGGCTGTAATTGGTGATCCGAATCCTGATTTCACCTACGGTTTCCAAACACGTCTGGAATGGAAGAATATCTCTCTTTCTGCTTCCTTTACAGGTGTTTATGGTAATGATATTCTAAATACAAATATTCGTTATGAACAGACTCCTTCCAGGCAGGCTGGAAACTTGAGAAAAGATGCTTATTATAATGCATGGACTCCGGAGAATCGTTCTAATTTATATCCGTCGTCTACTTCAAATGTAAAAGGAGTTGTTTATGATCGTTATATAGAAGATGGAAGTTATTTGCGTTGCTCAGATATTACGTTGAATTATATTTTGCCTAAAGCGTGGATGACTAAGATCGGGTTCCAGAATACCAGCATTTTTGCTTCAGTGAAGAATGCATTTGTTATTACCAATTATAGTGGATATGATCCGGAAGTAAATAGCTTTGCATTTGATGGTCTGCGTCGGGGTGTTGATATGAATGCTTTTCCAAATATGCGTTCTTTTGTGTTTGGCTTGAATGTAACTTTTTAATTTACAATAAATGATTATGAAAATGAAAAAATTAACCTATATATTATTATTGGCAAGCTGCTTATTGTTGGCTTCTTGTGAATCGTGGTTAGATGAAGATCCGCAATATACTTTGAATACACAAATTCAGTTTTCTACTTCTGAAAAGGCGCGTGCAGCATTATATGGATGCTATGGTTATTTTGCATTGACTAGTGGAGGATATGGTCAGCATTGGCAAGAAGTTCCTGTACGATATAGTGGTTTCGGATGGGCTCAAACTAATGGAAATACAAATGATATGTGTGGATGGCTGCAATGTGACTATACAGATGATTTGTTGACAAATGCATGGTATGTAATGTATAAAGTGATTAATGAAACGAATGCATTTATAGCCAATGTGGAAAGCACTTCTTTAGAGGATAAAGACGAAATGGCTGCAGAGGCTCGTTTCTTGCGTGCTTTATCTTATTATAACCTTGCAATATGTTGGGGAGATGTACCCTTGAAGACAACCCCTTCTTCTCATGACGGCGTAGCTGTACCTCGTTCCCCGCGTTCAGAGGTGCTGGATGTGGTACGGACTGACTTGGAATTTGCTGCGAAATATTTGCCGGAAACAAATTCTGACGGATTTCCAACCAAATGGGCTGCAGAAGCATATTTAGGTAAGTTATATCACACTTTAGGCTGTTTGGGTGATGCTACGGCTTGGGAAAAGGCAAAGACCTATTTTGAAGGAGTGAAAGGTAAATATGATCTGGAATCGAAATTTTCTAATTTATTTGTTGATAAGATTAAAGGTTCTAAAGAGTCTATATTTCAACTGGGATTTCAAGTGAATGGTGACTTGTCTTCTTTTAACAGAGGATCTTGGGTGTTTAATCCTGCTGCATCATCGTATGGTAAGAGCTTTCATAGAGTGAAGTGTACGAAAGCATTTTATGATTTCTTTGCGGGAACCTATTGGGGAGATCCTCGTATTGAGACTACATTTATGGCAAAATGGAGAAAATGTACAAACAATGTCGGACCTGTAGCTCAAGTAGAGCCTGTACCGTCTGCCCGTGACTCTACTTATGAATATCCTTATTTCACTTATGATAGCGGTATAAAACCTGCAGGTTGGAAAAATAACAAGTTGTTAGTTGGTAGAATTCCTTATGAGTTATTGACTAATAAAGAGAATCCGAGTGCGGATGAAATTTTGGCTATCACAAATGATGAAACCAAATTTGATGAGAAATATCGCAAAGGATTGAAGGATTTTTTGAATGTATGTACTGCGGCGGGTAGGACAGGAGAAAGAGCAGCATGGCCTCATTTTGCAAAAGCTTTTGATATGAATATGGCCGGTATTGCCAGTCATAAGAATCTAATTTTATATCGTTATGCAGATTTATTATTGATGTTGGCTGATGTCTATAATGAATTGGATAGAAAAGACGATGCAATTAATACAGCAGATATCGTGTTGGCACGTGCACGTAAGTCAGGAATTAAGGTTTCGGCACAACCAGCCAAATGGGAATCAACATTAACAAAGGAGCAAGTACGTGAAAAGATATTCTTTGAAAGACTTTTTGAAGGTGCCGGTGAAACTGAAATGTATCAAATGATGCGTTTACGTGGAACTGAATATTTGAAAAAAGCACTTACTGTGAATAATAATCACTCAATAACTAAAAAGTGGCAGGAAAATAATCCTAATGCAACGGGAGTTTGGGGAGAACGCATTTATAATAATGGAAATTTGAATGATGAGACTTTTTTGAAAAAGAATCTGTTGTTCCCCATTCCGCGTGATGAAATGAATACTAATATAGCTATTACGGAAAATAACTTCGGCTATTAAAAATAGTAGTTATAATAGGTTGTTTTAGATTTCCCGAATGCAGAGGAGGAGTGTTTCTGCTCTTCATTCGGGTTTTCTTTTATAAATAGAAATCGTTGTATATATTTTCTTGGATTTGCAGGATTGGGAATGAGCTGTAAATCGTGTTTTTACCATTTTTCTTTCTGAAACAGGTAGAAATGGAGAATATTGGAAATTAATTGGTTATTTGTGAACATGGATTTTGTTGACGGGGCTCTACCTTTGTCACTACAATCTAATATAAAGTTGTTTTATGGAAAAATTGCAACCAAACTTATTCTTTCCTTTTGCAGGAGTAGCAGCTGTAGCTTCCTTTGCTTCCTGTTCAAACAAGCAAAAGCCTGTGGAACAGAAACCTTTGAATATCGTCTACATTATGACAGACGACCACACAGCTCAAATGATGAGCTGTTATGACACACGCTACATGGAAACACCCAATCTCGACCGTATTGCTGCCGATGGTGTACGCTTTACTCAAAGTTTTGTAGCCAATTCATTAAGCGGTCCTAGTCGTGCCTGCATGATAACAGGTAAACATAGTTGTGCTAATAAATTCTATGATAATACCACTTGCGTATTCGACAGTTCGCAACAGACTTTTCCGAAGCTGTTGCAGAAAATCGGTTATCAGACAGCACTGGTAGGTAAATGGCATCTTGAAAGTTTGCCTTCCGGTTTTGATTACTGGCAGATTGTCCCCGGACAAGGCGACTACTACAATCCGGATTTCATCACACAGAACAATGACACTATCCAAAAACATGGATATATCACGAACCTTATCACTGACGACGCCATTGACTGGATAGAAAACAAACGCAATCCGGAGAAACCTTTCTGTCTTTTGATTCACCATAAGGCTATTCACCGTAATTGGTTGGCAGATACTTGCAACCTGGCTTTGTACGAAGATAAAACCTTCCCGCTACCGGACAATTTCTTTGACGATTACGAAGGACGCCCTGCCGCTGCCGCACAAGAGATGAGTATTATGAAAGACATGGACATGATTTATGACCTCAAAATGCTTCGTCCCGACAAAAAGACCCGTCTGAAATCCTTATATGAGAAATATATTGGTCGTATGGATGAAGCACAACGTGCTGCATGGGACAAATTCTACACCCCAATAATAGACGACTTCTATAAACAGAACCTGCAAGGCAAGGAACTAGCCAACTGGAAATTTCAGCGTTATATGCGCGATTATATGAAGACGGTGAAGTCGCTGGACGACAATGTTGGTCGTGTACTCGACTACCTGAAAGAGAAAGGATTACTGGATAACACACTTGTTGTCTATACTTCCGACCAAGGATTCTACATGGGCGAACACGGTTGGTTCGACAAACGTTTCATGTACGAAGAATCCATGCGTACACCACTCATCATGCGTCTGCCGAAAGGATTCGACCGTAGGGGCGACATCACCGAAATGGTTCAGAACATCGATTATGCACCTACCTTCCTCGAATTGGCAGGAGCAGAGATTCCTTCAGACATACAAGGTGTATCCCTCGTCCCCTTGCTGAAAGGCGAACATCCGAAAGATTGGCGGAAGGCTCTCTACTATCATTTCTACGAATATCCCGCTGAACACATGGTGAAACGTCATTATGGTGTACGTACGGAACGCTATAAACTGGTTCATTTCTATAATGACATTAACTGGTGGGAACTCTACGACCTGCAGGCAGACCCGTCGGAAATGCACAACCTCTACGGACAACCTGAATATGAACCGGTAGTGAAAGAACTAAAAGAAGAAATGCTGAAACTTCAGGAGCAATACAATGATCCTGTCCGCTTCTCACCGGAGAGAGACAAGGAATAATACCAATGTACATACGCCATGAAAAAATACATCTTAATCATTCTCATACTGCTTTCGCCACTGACAGCGTTTTTGCAGGCTGATAACTTAACATCCCCTTTAATTTCAATAGTACCACGCCCGACACAGATTGTGCCGGGCCGTGGCAACTTCACCTTTTCAGCCCAAACGGTGTTTGCGGTAGAAAGTCAGGAACAAGCCGTGATTGCTCGCAATTTTATTGACTTGTTTACTCGTGCTGCCGGAATAACTCCTGCTTTGAATGTCGGGCGTGAAGAGGGACAAGTCCGTTTTGTGACGGATTCTTCTTTAAAAAGTGAAGCCTACTTACTGGAGATTACGCCGGAACAGATACTCATTAAAGCTTCGGATACAAAAGGCTTTTTCTATGCCCTGCAATCTATCCGCCAACTTCTGCCGGCTGCCATAGAATCGGAACAACCGGTCCGGAATGTCGATTGGAGAGTTCCGGCAATGACGGTTCAGGATGAACCCCGTTTCGGTTTCCGCGGATTACTGTTGGATCCGGTACGTTGTTTTATCCCTAAAAAGAATGTACTGCGAATCATTGACTGTATGGCGATGCTGAAAATAAACAAACTTCATTTTCATCTGACAGACGATAACGGCTGGCGGATTGAAATAAAGAAATACCCCCGTTTGACGGAAATAGGAGCGTGGAGAGTAGACCGTACAGATGTGCCTTTCCACTCACGTCGTAACCCGGAACGGGGAGAACCTACTCCGATAGGCGGTTTCTACACGCAGGAGGACATCCGGGAAATTGTAGCTTATGCAGCCGACAGACAGATAGAAGTCATTCCCGAAATAGATGTACCGGCACACAGTAACTCTGCTCTGGCTGCTTATCCCCAGCTTGCCTGTCCGGTTGTGAAAGACTTTGTCGGTGTACTTCCCGGACTGGGAGGACGAAATTCCGAGATTATCTACTGTGCGGGAAATGATAGCGTATTTACATTCTTGCAAGATGTTTTTGACGAAATTCTAGAGCTTTTCCCTTCTCGCTATATTCATGTTGGTGGAGATGAGGCGCGAAAGACAAACTGGGAGAAATGCCCGCTTTGCCAAAAACGGATGAAAAAACAGCGTTTGGCCAATGAAGAAGATTTGCAGGGTTACTTCATGAAACGTATCAGTGATTATCTGCGTAAGAAAGGTCGTGAAGTGATTGGCTGGGATGAGTTGACAAACAGCTCTTTTCTTCCTGAAGAATCTATTATCCTAGGCTGGCAGGGAATGGGTACGGCTGCTCTGAAAGCTGCCGAAAAGGGACATCGTTTTATCATGACTCCGGCGCGTGTCTTATACTTGATTCGTTATCAGGGACCGCAATGGTTTGAACCGGTAACCTATTTTGGCAACAATACCCTGAAAGATGTTTTCGATTACGAACCTGTACAGAAGGATTGGAAACCGGAATATGAGTCTTTGTTAATGGGAGTACAGGCTTGTATGTGGACAGAGTTCTGTAATAAACCCGAAGATGTGGATTATCTTTTGTTTCCCCGCCTGGCCGCTTTAGCAGAAGTGGCATGGACGCCCGCAGGAACGAAGGACTGGTCTGGATTCTTGAAGCGGATGGACGCATACAACGCGCATATTGCGGAAAAAGGAATTGTCTATGCCCGTTCAATGTATAACATACAACAGACGGTGACATCAGTGGACGGACATTTGGAAGTGAATTTGGAATGTATCCGCCCGGATGTAGAGATTCATTATACACTGAACGGAAGTAATCCGGCAATGTCTTCTCATCGTTACGACGGACCTATCCGTGTGACGAAGACACAAATGGTGAAAGCCGCTACCTTTATGAACGGCAAGCAAATGGGAGAAACTTTAGACTTGCAACTCACATGGAACAAAGCTACGGCAAAACCTTTGCTTGGCAATAAGAAGAACGAAATGTTGTTAGTCAACGGATTGCGGGGAAGCCTGAAATATACTGATTTTGAATGGTGTAACTGGAATCAAAATGATTCTATATCTTTCACGATAGATTTGCAGGGGCGGGAGATTTTGAATAAATTTGCCATCGGTTGCATTACGAATTATGGAATGGGAGCACATAAACCGAAGATGATTCGCGTAGAAGTTTCCGATGACAATCGAACCTACCATACTATGGGAGAATTGAACTTCTCTCCGGAAGAAATCTATCTGGAAGGAACTTTTAGAAATGACTATTCGATAGATATGGGCGGAGTATCTGCCCGTTATGTCCGAGTGACGGCGGAAGGTGCGGGGATATGTCCCGACGAGCATGTCCGTCCCGGTCAGGAAGCGAGAGTCTATTTTGATGAAGTGATTATAGAATAGTAATCAAATAGTTAAAAACAGCAATTAAGTGTTCTTGCAGAATAATCTTATATTATTAGAGACGGATTACACGAATTTCACGGTTTTTAGAATGATGAGTATATAAAATAATAGCGTCAATCAGCTTAATCTGTGCCTAATTTATTATATAAACCAATTATGATGACATGCTTATGAATATTAGCTTAAAGAAACGAACTCTTTTAGTTCTATTGTCAGGACTGACTGCTACTTTCACTTTAGCGCAACAACAACCGTTGCCCGAATGGCAAAGCCAGTATGCGGTGGGACTGAACAAACTCGCTCCTCACACATACGTATGGCCTTACGCCAACGCTTCCGACATTGAAAAGCCGGGAGGGTATGAACAGTCTCCTTTTTATATGAGTCTCAATGGAAAGTGGAAATTCCATTGGGTGAAGAATCCCGATAATCGTCCGAAGGACTTTTACCAACCTTCTTATTATACAGGAGGATGGGCGGATATCAATGTGCCCGGTAACTGGGAACGCCAGGGGTATGGCACGGCTATCTATGTCAACGAAACGTATGAGTTTGATGATAAAATGTTCAACTTCAAGAAGAATCCGCCGCTGGTGCCTTATGCAGAGAATGAAGTCGGCTCCTACCGACGTACCTTCAAAGTGCCTGCCGACTGGAAAGGACGCAGGGTAGTACTGTGTTGTGAAGGAGTCATTTCTTTCTATTATGTATGGGTGAATGGAAAATTACTTGGCTATAATCAGGGATCAAAGACGGCTGCCGAATGGGATATTACAGATGTCCTCAATGAAGGCGAAAATGTGGTTGCTTTGGAAGTGTATCGCTGGAGTTCGGGTGCTTATCTGGAATGTCAGGATATGTGGCGTTTGAGTGGTATCGAACGTGACGTGTATCTTTACAGTACTCCCAAACAGTACATTGCGGATTATAAACTGAATGCTTCTTTAGAAAAAGAGAAATACAAAGATGGTATTTTCGGACTTGAAGTGACCGTAGAGGGACATTCTGCTATATCTGGAGCTACTTCTATTGCTTATACCCTGAAAGACGCCGATGGCAAAACTGTCCTGCAGGATGCTATCCGGATAAAATCCCGCGGATTGAGCAATTTTATCACGTTTGATGAAAAGAATATTCCCGATGTAAAGGCTTGGAGTGCAGAGCATCCTCATCTTTACACATTAATACTCGAACTGAAGGATGAACAAGGCAAGGTAACCGAACTGACTGGTTGTGAAGTCGGCTTCCGTACCTCGGAAATCAAAGACGGACGTTTCTGCATCAACGGCGTTCCGGTATTGGTGAAGGGAACCAACCGACACGAGCATTCTCAACTGGGACGTACCGTGAGCAAGGAGCTGATGGAACTGGACATCAAACTGATGAAGCAGCACAATATCAACATGGTGCGTAACTCGCATTATCCTACACATCCTTACTGGTATCAACTTTGCGACCGTTACGGTTTGTACATGATTGATGAGGCAAACATCGAATCTCACGGAATGGGATATGGTCCTGCTTCCCTAGCCAAGGATAGTACCTGGCTGACTGCACACATGGATCGCACTCACCGGATGTATGAACGTTCTAAGAATCACCCGGCTATCGTTATCTGGTCATTGGGAAATGAAGCAGGAAACGGAATTAACTTCGAACGTACTTATGACTGGCTGAAATCGGTAGAGAAAACTCGCCCTGTACAGTATGAACGTGCCGAATTGAACTATAATACGGATATTTACTGTCGTATGTACCGCAGTGTAGACGATATCAAAGCATACGTAAAAGAGAAAGACATCTACCGCCCTTTCATTCTTTGTGAATATCTTCATGCGATGGGCAACAGTTGCGGCGGACTGAAAGAATACTGGGACGTATTTGAAAACAATCCGATGGCACAAGGTGGCTGCGTTTGGGACTGGGTGGATCAGTCATTCCGCGAAATAGACAAGAATGGTAAATGGTACTGGACGTATGGCGGTGATTACGGACCGGAAGGAATTCCAAGTTTCGGAAACTTCTGCTGTAACGGTTTGGTGGGCGCCAACCGTGAACCGCACCCGCATTTGCTCGAAGTAAAGAAAGTATATCAGAACATAAAAGTAACGCTGGCGAATCAGAAGAATCTGACTATCCGTGTCAAGAACTGGTATGATTTCTCTAACTTGAATGAGTATGTACTGAACTGGAATGTGACGGCAGATAATGGCAAGATTTTGGCGGAAGGTACAAAAACGGTTGATTGTGCACCACACGCTACTGTTGATGTTACTTTGGGGGCTGTAAAACTTCCGAATACAGTCCGTGAGGCTTATTTGAATATCAGCTGGACCCGTCGTGAAGCTTCTTCAATGATAGATAAGGATTGGGAGGTGGCATACGACCAGTTTGTATTTGCCGGTAATAAGAACTACACAGGCTACCGTCCGCAAAAAGCAGGTGAAACGACTTTCACCGTTGATAAGCAAACAGGCGCGCTGACTTCATTGAACTTGAACGGCAAAGAATTATTGGCTACTCCGCTGACATTGAGCCTTTACCGCCCGGCAACGGATAATGACAACCGGGATAAGAACGGCGCACGCTTGTGGCGTGATGCGGGATTGGATTGTCTGACCCAGAAAGTAGTGTCATTGAAGGAAAGTAAGACTTCGACCACTGCCCGTGTAGAAATTCTAAATGCAAAAACGCAAAGGGTAGGAATTGCTGACTTTGTTTATTCACTGGATAGAAACGGTGCACTGAAAGTACATACAACTTTCCAACCCGACACGACCATCGTGAAATCAATGGCACGCTTGGGATTGACGTTCCGTGTGTCGAACGCCTACGATCAGGTTTCTTACTTGGGACGTGGAGATAATGAAACCTATATTGACCGCAATCAGTCCGGTAAAATCGGTGTATATCAGACCACACCGGAACGGATGTTCCACTATTATGTTGCTCCGCAATCTACAAGCAACCGCACCGATGTACGTTGGGTGAAGTTGGCAGATACTTCCGGCGAAGGTATCTTTGTTGAGTCGGATCGTGCTTTCCAGTTTAGTATCATTCCTTTCTCGGATGTATTATTAGAGAAGGCCCGCCATATCAATGAACTGGAACGCGATGGATTGCTGACAGTGCATCTGGATGCTGAACAGGCAGGTGTGGGAACGGCTACTTGTGGTCCCGGAGTATTACCGCAATACTTGGTTCCATTAAAGAAACAGAGTTTTGAATTTACCCTTTATCCGGTGAAATAGATACTAAATCAATAGGTTATTTAGATTATATATAAAGGTGGGGGTTACACTGAATGGATGGAATGTCGTAAGAAAATATTCCATGAGGATCGTGAAATCTGCACCTTTATTTTATCTTTGTACGATTGCAATAATTAATAGACCATGAATAAACTACTAACCTCTCTTTTATTGTCTGTTACTCTCATGAGTGGAGCGCAGGCGCAGAAAAAAGAAAATTACTATGTGAAGCATGTTGAATTTCCTCAAAGTGCAACTATCGAACAGAAGGTTGATATGGCAGCGCGTCTGGTACCTACTCCACAGCAATACGCTTGGCAACAAATGGAATTAACAGCTTTCCTTCATTTTGGTATCAACACCTTTACCGGACGTGAATGGGGGGACGGGAAAGAAGATCCCGCGCTCTTTAATCCTTCGGAACTGGATGCTGAACAATGGGTACGTACCCTCAAGGAAGCCGGCTTTAAAATGGTGCTTCTGACTGCAAAACATCACGACGGTTTCTGCCTTTGGCCAACGGCTACTACCAAACATTCCGTGGCCTCTTCTCCTTGGAAAAACGGACAAGGCGATGTAGTGAAAGAACTTCGTGCTGCCTGTGACAAATATGATATGAAGTTTGGAGTATATCTTTCTCCCTGGGACCGGAATGCGGAATGTTATGGAGACTCTCCCCGTTACAATGATTTTTTTATTCGGCAATTGACGGAATTGCTCACCAATTATGGTGAAGTACATGAAGTCTGGTTCGACGGGGCGAATGGAGAAGGTCCGAACGGAAAGAAGCAAGTGTATGACTGGGACGCTTTTTACCAAACCATCCAACGCCTCCAACCCAAAGCTGTGATGGCAATTATGGGGGATGATGTCCGCTGGGTCGGAAACGAGAAAGGAGTAGGCCGTGAAACGGAATGGAACGCAACTGTGTTGACTCCCGGTATATATGCCCGTTCACAAGAGAACAACAAACGTTTGGGTGTTTTCAGTAAAGCAGAGGATTTGGGAAGTCGTAAGATATTGGAGAAAGCTACGGAATTATTCTGGTATCCTTCGGAAGTCGACGTATCTATCCGTCCGGGATGGTTCTATCATGCGGAGGAAGATGGTAAAGTGAAATCTTTGAAGCATTTATCAGATATTTATTTCCAGTCGGTAGGATATAATTCAGTGCTTCTACTGAATATTCCACCTGACCGGAGGGGACTGATTCATGAAGCTGATATCAAGCGGTTGAAAGAGTTTGCTGATTATCGGCAACAAACGTTTGCTGACAACCGGGTGAAAAACGGAAGAAAATACTGGAGCACTACTTCGGGCGGTGAGGCTGTCTATGCCTTGAAGTCCAAATCGGAAATCAATCTGGTCATGTTGCAGGAAGATATAACGAAAGGGCAGAGGGTAGAGGCTTTTACTGTGGAAGCCTTGACGGATAATGGCTGGAAAGAAGTAGGAAAAGGTACGACGATAGGATATAAACGTATGTTGCGCTTTCCGGCAGTTAATGCCAATAAGCTCCGGGTGAGAATAGACGAGTGCCGGTTGACTGCTTACGTTAGTCAGGTTGCCGCTTATTATGCAGAACCTTTGCAGGAAGAAACAACGAAAGAAGACTGGAATAATTTGCCGCGTTCCGGATGGAAACAGGTTGCTGCTTCTCCATTAACGATTGATTTGGGGAAGACGGTAACATTGAGCAGTTTCACGTACGCGCCTTCAAAAGCGGAGGTAAAGCCGACGATGGCATTCCGTTATCAATTCTTTGTAAGCATGGATGGTAAGAGCTGGAAAGAAGTGCCTGCCAGTGGAGAGTTCAGCAATATTATGCATAATCCGTTGCCACAGACGGTTGCTTTCAGTCAGAAAGTACAGGCACGTTTCATTAAACTGGAGGCCACTACACCTGATGCTACCGTTGCTAAAGTAAATATGAATGAAATAGGGGTGATGGTGATTCCCTGATGGAGCCCTCATCGAAAAATGATATGCTTAGAGAGTAGCAGTGGAGACCGGTGTCTTGATTCTTGATAAATCGGATACTAGTCTCTTTTTTTCTAAACCAAATGAATATTTTACTGTTATTTATAAAAAAAAGACAGAAGTTATGTTAGTAGTAGATTTAGGAAAATGGATGAATAAAACCCTCATTAATTGGGGAATAGATCCGGCAGTTGCCGATCGTTTTGATGAGACTATTATGGCTTTACTGATGATAGTGGTTGCTATCGTTTTGAATTATCTTTGCCAGGCAATTCTTATTGGAGGTATGAAACAGTATACGAGACGTAAACCTCATCAATGGAATACATTGTTGATGAAGCGTAGGGTATTTCATAATTTGATTCATACCATCCCGGCTTTTCTGGTTTATTCGTTGTTGCCGATGGCTTTTATCCGTGGAAAAGAGCTGTTGCTGATTTCCCAGAAGGCGTGCGTCATTTATATTATTTTCTCTTTACTATTGGCTATAAATGGGATTCTGTTGATGATAATGGATATCTATGACGGAAGAGAGTCGATGAAAGACCGCCCGATGAAAGGTTTTATCCAAGTGTTGCAGGTGCTTCTTTTCTTTGTTGGCGGGATTGTAATCATTGCTATTATCGTGAATAAGTCTCCGGCTACTTTGTTTGCGGGCTTGGGCGCTTCAGCGGCTATTTTAATGTTAGTATTCAAAGATTCCATATTAGGTTTTGTGGCGGGTATCCAGCTTTCTGCCAACGATATGGTTCGTCCGGGGGACTGGGTGACGCTTCCTTCCGGTGACGCAAATGGCATTGTACAGGAAATAACGCTGAATACAGTCAAGATCCAGAATTTTGATAATACCATTTCCACTATTCCTCCTTATACATTAGTGAGCAGTCCTTTTCAGAATTGGCGGGGAATGACACAGTCGGGAGGACGACGGGTGATGAAGAGTATAACTTTGGATTTGACTACACTTCAATTCTGTACTCCGGAAATGTTGGACCGTTACCGGAAAGAAATTCCATTAATGGCGGATTATCAGCCGGAAGAAGGAGTCGTTCCTACCAATTCTCAAGTGTACAGGGTATATATTGAACGCTATTTGTGTAGTCTGCCTGTGGTCAATCAGGAGTTGGATTTGATTATCAGTCAGAAAGAAGCTACGATGTACGGAGTACCTATTCAGGTTTATTTCTTCTCCCGCAATAAGGTCTGGAAAGAATACGAGCGTATTCAGTCGGATATCTTCGACCATTTGCTGGCAATGGTTCCGAAGTTCGATTTGAAGGTTTATCAGTATTCGGACTAATTCATCATTTGCATCATAGAGGACATGGAGAAATAGAAGTTCGGAACTCTTGTTTGATAATTTAATTTATGAAGCTATGATGAGGCGTTATATTTCTCAAGTATTCTCACTACGATGAGAAAAGATTCTCATTATAATGAGAAATTTTTCTCATGGCGATGAGTATTTTTTCTCATCGTAGTGAGAATAGTCTCTTGTCAGAGTATGCTGTAGCGGCGTTTGTACTTCTCTGATAATGGTTGACTATCTTTATTTGTAATAACCTGATAATATTGGCTACTATCGTTTGCCATAATTAATATACAATCAATTCAAAGTCTGTGTAGATAGGAAGATGGTCACTGATGCCTCCTTGATATTTCATTCCCTTATAAGTGCGGAAAGGTTCTTTGTCACCATATTTTTCGTCGTCTTTCAGTAAAAAAGGGAGAAGGCATACATTTGCTTTTTCTTCGCTAGTGAAAAAGTGATTTGATTGATTTAATAGCGTGCCTGATACAATCAAGTGGTCGAGTAATCCCCATTCACCACGAAATTTGTAAGAACCGAAGTTTTTTGATTTTGCTTTTCGGGCAAGTAGATGATATAGTTTTAGTGAGGAGGGGGTAACTGTTGAGGCGTTGGCGGAGTCGGTTGTTGAAGCTAGGTCATTGGTTTTAACAGGAGGCGCTTCGGCTTTCAGTATTTTCAGAATGGACTGATTCGTCGGGTAATCGTTGAAATCCCCCATGATAATGGCTTGCGGATGAGAACGAATATTCATAATGCTATCGACTTCCGTACGCAGTATGTGAGCTACATATAAACGATAAGGTTCCGATTCTTTGGCTCCACCCGAACGGCTGGGGAAGTGGCAGACAAATACGTCGAGTGTATCTCCCGCCAGTAGAAGCCCGCTGACGTGTAGCAAATCTCTTGTCGGACGGTGCTGCTTAAACGGAGGAATGGAGATGGAACGGGAAGATAATAGTTTGAATAGATCCCGTTGATAAAGCAAGGCTACGTCAATTCCTCTTAAATCAGGGGAGTTGGTCATTACATAACGATAGCTGAGCTCTTTTAAAGGAGAACGACGGGTAAGGTCACGAAGCACTGTATCATTTTCTACTTCACATAATCCAACTAATGCGGGAGGATTCCATTCGCCAATAGCAGTAATTACACGGGCAACATCAGCCAGTTTTTTCTTATATCTGCTATAATTCCAATGACGTATCGCATCGGGAAGATATTCATGATCGTTCTTCAGACTGTCGTGGTGTGTGTCGAACAGGTTTTCTATGTTCCAACTTACAACACGGAAAGAGATTCTTTCTTGTTGAGAGGAGGCTTGTCTGCCGTGAACCTCTTGTGCAATGATATTGGAAGGAGCGAGGAAACTTACACCTGATAATATCATAGTAAAAAAGAGTACGATAACAGCTATTCTTTTTTGACTGTTACCATACTCTTCTTTATGTTGACTTATTTGCCCGCTACTTCTTGGCAGGTACATGTGCCAGGATGTCCAACAGGTGTTTCCAGAACTTTTCTACAGTAGGAATAAGCATTCGTTCGTCAGGAGAATGAACACCTGTCAGTGTCGGTCCGAAAGAGATCATATCCAGCGTTGGATATTTATCAAGGAACAGACCACATTCCAATCCTGCATGGATGGCTTTAACTTTCGCATCTACACCAAATAAGCGTTTGTATGATTCAACTGCTACTTCGAGGATGGCCGAATGTGGATTCGGTTTCCATCCCGGATAACCTTCACCGAACGTAACATTAGCTCCTGCCAGTTGGAATACGGCCCTAACCGTGTTCGCCATATCGTTGCGTGCGGATAGTATCGAGCTTCGCTGACTGGTTTCAATACGGATGATATGATTCGGTTTCATCTTGACAGATGCCAGATTGGTAGACGTTTCCACCAGTCCGGGAATATCCTGGCTCATAGCATATACACCGTGAGGAGCTGCATACAGAGCTTTTAATAAGCGGGTAGTGGTATCCTGGTCGATAGCTATCTTACGGGGAGCTTCCGATTCGAGTACCAACTTTAAGTCAGGTTCTACAACAGATAATTCGTCTTCCATTTCGCTGGTGAAAATATTCAGTTCGGTGCGGACATCATGCTTGGCATCTTCGGGAACTGCACAAATTGCATAAGCCTCGCGGGGAATAGCGTTACGCAGATTACCTCCGTTGATTTCACAAAGGTACAGATCATGTCTGCCAGCCATGCGTGAAAGAAAACGGTTCAGTATTTTGTTGGCATTGCCCCGTCCCAAATGAATGTCACCACCGGAGTGACCGCCTTTCAAACCTTTCACTTCCACCTTGAAGAAGAAATATCCGGCGGGAACTTCTACCTCTTTATACGTAAATTCTGCAACGGAGTCAATACCTCCGGCACATCCGATAAAGATTTCTCCTTCATCTTCCGAATCGAGGTTCAGAAGGATGTCACCGCTCATAAAACCTTCTTGTAGGGCAAAAGCTCCGGTAAGCCCCGTTTCTTCGTCTACAGTAAACAGACATTCCAACGGACCATGTTCGATGCTGTCGTCAGCCAGGATAGCCAGTTCGGTGGCTACACCGATACCGTTGTCGGCTCCGAGGGTTGTGCCTTTGGCTTTCAGCCATTCACCGTCAATTTCAGTTTCGATGGGATCGGTGAGGAAGTCATGTTGAACATCGTTATTCTTTTCGCACACCATGTCGATATGCGATTGCAGAACGACGGTTTGAAGATTTTCTTTTCCCGGAGTAGCGGGCTTTTTAATCAATACATTACCGGCTTCGTCCACCTTGGTTTCGAGATTATGTTTTGCTCCGAATGCCTTCAGGTAGGCAATCATTTTCTCTTCCTTCTTCGAAGGGCGTGGCACTTGGCAGATTTCTTCGAAATACTTGAATACGCCAGCCGGCTTTAAGTCTTTTTTTTCCATGCTGTTTCTATTTTATAATAGGAATAGAAGGGTTGTTTTCGCTTCTTCTATTGCTAAATATGGTTAATTTGATTGACTTATCTGAACTCATATCTCATTAAAGCCTATCTTTGCACTCACAAAATTAATAGAAATGGTTGAGACTATACTGATAACTTTGTTAATAGTTGCTATTTCCCTGGTATTATTAGGGGTGAAAGTATTCTTTACGAAGGGTGGGAAGTTCCCGAATGGTCACGTAAGCGGGAATAAAGCGTTGCGTCAGAAAGGAATCGGATGCGCGCAGTCGCAGGATCGCGAAGCACAAAAGAAACCGCGTTTTTCTATTAACGAGTTGGAAAAAGCCTTGAACGATAGTATGAATTAAATTTATTAAAAACAATACTTATTAATTATGAATAGAATGAACTACCTCATGAACGGTTTGGCTGCTCTTGCGTTTATCGTTTTATTTTCACAATGTGCTGGCAAAACTGACAATCAAACTACCAATGCTCCGGCGCAGGCTAATGCCGAACTGTCAGGAATGAAAATTGCCTATGTTGAAATAGATACGCTGCTTGCCAAATACAATTTCTGTATTGACTTGAATGAGGCGATGGTAAAGAAGAGCGAAAACGTTCGTATGACATTGAATCAGAAGGCTACCTCTTTGAACAAGGAAAAGCAAGATTTTCAGAAGAAAGTTGAAAACAATGCTTTCCTGTCACAAGATAGAGCGCAGCAAGAGTACAACCGTCTGGTGAAGTTGGAACAAGATTTGCAAGAGTTGAGCAACAAACTTCAGAATGGTTTGATGGAAGAGAACAACAAGAATAGCTTGCAGTTCCGCGATTCTATCAACGCTTTCCTGAAAGAATATAATAAGACTCACGGATATAGCCTGATCTTCAGCAACACTGGTTTCGATAACCTGCTTTATGCTGACAGCACTTTCAATATTACAAAAGAAATTGTTGACGGGTTGAATGCAAGATATTCACCAGTGAAGAAATAAATGATATAAAACTGTTCCGTTCTTTATAAAAGGACGGAACATTATCGAATTAAAAAAAGTGATGCCTGTTCAAGACTGAAAAGCTATGAACGGGCTTTTTTTATGACCTTTCTTTTTCTTCTTCCTGTGGAATACGGAAAGCGGTGTAAAGTTCGAGGATGGCAGCAACTGTGAGGCAGGCAATCCATTCATTGCCTCGTGTGGTAAACATAAAGGCTCCGGTCAGGATAAGTGCCAGTGCGCCGAATATCTGCTGAACACGCAGGCGTTTCAATGTTTTGCTCTTTCCTTTGACGGGTGTGTTCACTTGTGCCAATGCGATACATCCGGCTCCAACAGTATATATGTAAGGAGCGTATATCCATCCGGTAATAAACACAGCTGCTCCGGTGAGAGCCATTATGGCGCCTGCGGTGAAAAGGGCGGGTACTAATTGTTTCATTCTTTAATCTTCAAAAACGTAAATATCTTCGTTGGGTTTCTTCATCAGATACTTTTCACGGGCGATCTGTTCGATGGCGTCCGGATTGGTACTTATTTCGTTGAGACGTTTGGTGTTCTCTTCGTAATCTGCCCGGTACTTTTCTATCTCTTCTTTCAACTGGCTGATTTCCCGTTCATATCCGAAACGACGAACCAGGCTGTTCTCGTCCAGAAAGCCAATGATAACAGCAAATGCAACGACCGTAATGAGGTACTTGCGTCTGCATATGAAACTCCAGATACTGATTAGTTTACCCATAATTTCTCCTTTTAATATCTGCAAAGATAAAACTAATAACTTAAAAACTTATCGCTTCGGCTTCAAAACTTCTCTCTTTATCCCTTATTACTTATCACTTTTTTTGTGTACATTTGCAGAATAAGCGAAATTTCAAAAACAGAGAGAATCCCGGATATGGAAAACTATATTGTTTCAGCCCGTAAATACCGTCCGTCCACGTTCGAATCGGTGGTGGGGCAGCGGGCGTTGACTACTACGCTGAAAAATGCAATTGCTACCCAAAAACTGGCTCATGCTTATTTGTTTTGCGGACCGCGCGGGGTAGGAAAAACGACTTGCGCGCGTATCTTTGCCAAAACCATTAATTGTATGACGCCTACCGCTGACGGAGAGGCTTGCAATCAGTGTGAGTCATGTGTAGCTTTCAACGAACAGCGGTCATATAATATTCACGAACTCGATGCTGCTTCTAATAACTCGGTGGATGACATTCGCCAGTTGGTGGAGCAAGTGCGTATCCCGCCACAGATTGGTAAGTATAAGGTATATATCATCGACGAGGTGCACATGCTCTCGGCATCTGCTTTCAATGCGTTCCTGAAAACGCTGGAAGAACCTCCCCGTCATGCGATTTTTATTCTGGCTACGACGGAGAAGCATAAGATTCTTCCTACCATTCTTTCACGTTGTCAGATTTATGACTTTAACCGGATAAGCGTGGAAGATACGGTGAATCATCTGTCGTATGTTGCTTCGAAAGAAGGAATCACGGCAGAGCCGGAAGCGCTGAACGTGATAGCCATGAAGGCGGACGGTGGTATGCGTGATGCATTGTCTATCTTCGATCAGGTGGTTAGTTTCACCGGAGGAAATATCACCTATAAGAGTGTGATTGATAATCTGAACGTACTTGATTATGAATATTATTTCCGTCTGACGGATTGCTTCCTCGAAAACAAGGTGAGCGACGCATTGTTGCTTTTCAATGATATATTGAATAAAGGTTTTGACGGAAGTCACTTTATTACCGGATTGTCGTCTCATTTCCGTGACTTGTTGGTCGGGAAAGACCCGGTGACATTGCCTTTACTGGAAGTGGGAGCGAGCATACGCCAACGTTATCAGGAACAGGCGCAGAAATGTCCGTTACCTTTCTTGTACCGGGCTATGAAGCTGTGTAATGAGTGCGATTTGAATTACCGCATCAGCAAAAATAAGCGTTTGCTGGTAGAACTGACCTTGATACAGGTTGCACAGCTTACCACCGAGGGGGATGACGTGAGTGGTGGGCGTGGCCCTAAGAAGACTATAAAACCCGTATTCACTCAGCCTGCCGCAGCACAGCAGCCGCAGGTAGCTTCTGCCACTCAGGTTCAGCAGGCTCCAGTTCATTCGTCTCCGTCTTCAGTTACAACACAGGCTGCTAATGGCACTACTGCCCAGCATCCGCAGGCTTCTGCGGCTGTGCAACCGGGAGCACCGGCTTCTCCTGGTGCGGCTTCGTCTGCTCCGTCACAAGGAGCGGGAGTTGCTCAGACTGCCAAGGAAGAACGAAAAATTCCCGTGATGAAGATGTCCAGCTTGGGGGTATCTATCAAGAATCCGCAGCGTGACCAAGTATCGCAGAATGCGACTACAACTTATGTTCCTAAGGTGCAACAACCGGAAGAGGATTTTATGTTCAATGACCGGGATTTGAATTATTATTGGCAGGAGTATGCCGGCCAGTTGCCGAAAGAACAGGATGCTCTTGCAAAACGTATGCAGATGCTCCGTCCGGCGTTGCTTAACAACTCAACGACTTTTGAAGTGGTGGTTGATAATGAGTTTGCTGCAAAGGATTTTACAGCTTTGATTCCCGAATTGCAGGATTATCTTCGCGGCAGACTGAAGAACAGTAAAGTGATGATGACAGTGCGGGTAAGTGAGGCAACAGAAACAGTACGTCCTGTGGGACGTGTCGAGAAATTCCAGATGATGGCTCAAAAGAATCAGGCATTGATGCAACTGAAAGATGAGTTCGGGCTGGAATTATATTAATGTACTTACTTCTATCAGATTACCATCCGGATCTCTGAAATAAATACTCCGGATGGCACCCTGCGCACCTCGACGCTGGACTATACCGACTTCTATTTCTATTCCTTTGGATTCTACTTCGACTTTTATTTCCTCTATGTTTCCTTCTGTCAGTAGACAGATGTCCGCACTTCCGAAAGCAGGATGCTTAGCAGCAGGAAGGAACTGTGCTTTTCCTACGTGAAGATTGATTTTCTGATTACCGAACTTGACGGCAAAGCGTTGGTTGCTTGTATCGGCTTCCATTCCCAGGACTTCTGTGTAGAAATGTAGGCTTTTATCTATATCGGACACCGGTATGACGATATGGTCGATATTCTTGATTTTCATATCAATGTAGGCGTTGATTCATGCGGTCTTCATATCCGTCTGAAGGTTTTCTTCCCGGCATGACAATCCACAAGATAATATATATAATCACTCCGGCGAAAGCAGTGAAGAATGTAGCCAATATATATACTATTCTCAATAAAGTAGCATCCCATCCGAAATATTCGGCTATTCCGGCACATACACCTGCAATCATTCGATTGGAAGAGCGGGTTAATTTCTTTTCATTTTCCATGATATACTATGTTCTTTTAATGCAAATGCTACACAAATATAGAGAATATATTTGGTTTATGGGTTAAACGGAAAGATTTATGTATTATTTGTTAGCATTTTAACTTACTTAATTGGGGGTCAACAATAGACCAACAACAAGGAATATTAGGTAGGATTTAGCATGATTTGCTCTCTAAGATGCCTATTTCCTGAAAGCAGAAAACCCTCATAAGTATTTAACTTACAAGGGTTTTTGTTGGGTGGAAGACCGGACTCGAACCGGCGACATTCAGAACCACAATCTGACGCTCTAACCAACTGAACTACATCCACCATGTTTGCGTTTCTCTAACGCGGTGCAAAGATAGATATTATCTTCTAATTTCCAAAAGATTCTGCTATTTTTTTTCGAAAAAAGTATATTCTTTTATTCCCCGATTGTGCTTGCTGAAAAGGGTTCGCGCATCATTTACAAAGATTTTCAGAGAGTTACGTGCTTGTAAAGGAATTGAATCAATCGGCAAATTGACTGGGAGCAATTGATGATTTTTTTTTCCTGATTGAATGGGACGGGCTGTCCATACCAAACTATAATCACAATTATTGAGGCGGACAGTGCTGTCTTTTACTAATTCCATTCTTACCATCAGTCCTCCGTCAGTGCGGCGGGCGGACATATTGGAAATATAATTTCCCAGCGAATAGACTACGAGATGTTTGTCATTCGTCAGGCTGTCTGTGCGAACTTCGATGGGCTGAACTACGTGAGGATGGGAGCCGATGATATGGTTTACTCCTTTTTCAATCAGCCAGTCGGCGAGGAATTTTTGCTCTTTGTCCGGGAGTGACTGGTATTCGATTCCCCAATGCATACAAGCTATGATGGCATCCGGCTTCATTGCTTTACTCTCTTCAATATCTTTGGCGATGATGGCTGTATCGATATAGTTCACGATATTAGGAGGGGTAACGGGGATGCCGTTTGTTCCATACGTGTAGTTGAGCAGGGCGATGCGGAATCCGTTCTTTTCTAATAAAAGAGGATATTTCTTTTCGCGTTCATCAGCGTTGATATACGTGCCTGCGTGTGGAACCTTTAAAGAGTCTATTAATTGAATGGTTCTCTCCAGTCCGGATTTACCACGATCGAGACTGTGGTTGTTGGCAGTCACTAAAACATTGAAACCTGCATCGTGAATTGCGGTCAGAAATTCGTCCGGCGCGCTGAAAGCAGGATAACCTTTGTAAGGTTTGCCTCCTAATGTCACTTCCAGGTTGGCGATGGAGAGGTCGGCTTTCTTTATTTCTTCTTTGACATACGCAAAGCATGTGGAGTAATCATAGCCGGTTGATGTTCGTGCAGCGTTGATTTGTCCCTGATGTTGCATGAGGTCACCTACGAAAAGGAGGCGTAGGGTGTCGGTGGGGAAGATGCTGTCGGAAAGGCTGTCCGACAGGGTGTCAATGATAGAATCTCTCTTTGCCTGCGACCGGGAGGTGCAGGACAAAGAGAGAAGCAAAATCATCAGAAACAGGGTATGTCTCATTGATAAATAGCTTTCTTACCAGCTAAGAGTGTATTTTTCATTAACGATACAATCGTCATTGGTCCAACACCGCCCGGTACGGGAGTGATGAATGAGCATTTCGGTGCAACTTCGTCAAACTTCACGTCGCCGGTCAGTTTAAAACCTGATTTCTTGGTTGCATCCGGCACACGGGTAGTACCTACGTCAATAACTGCCGCGCCTTCTTTCACCATTTCGGCTTTTACAAAGTTCGGTTGTCCCAAAGCAGCGATAATAATATCAGCTTCCTGACATTCTTTTACCAGGTCTCTGCTACGGCTGTGGCATACGGTTACTGTGGCATCGCCCGGATAGGCTTTCTGCATCATCAGGGCAGCCATCGGTTTGCCGACAATATTGCTGCGTCCGAGTACGACGCACTTTTTTCCGGAAGTTTCTATGTTATAACGTTTCAACAATTCGAGGATGCCGTTGGGAGTAGCGGATACATAACACGGAAGCCCGATGGACATACGGCCTACGTTGATCGGATGGAAACCGTCTACGTCTTTACGGTAATCAATTGTTTCGATTACTTTCTGTTCGGAGATATGCTTGGGTAAGGGAAGTTGTACGATAAAGCCGTCCACGTCGTTGTCTTCGTTTAGTTCACGTACTTTGGCAAGCAGTTCTTCTTCGGTCACGTCACTTTCATAACGGATGAGGGAAGACTTGAATCCACATACTTCACAGGCTTTTACTTTGGCAGCTACATAAGTCTCGCTACCACCATCGTGTCCTACAAGAATAGCGGCCAGGTGCGGGCGTTTTTCGCCATGAGCCACCATTTCGGCTACTTCGGCTGCAATCTCTTGTTTTACTTGTTCGGAAATTGCTTTTCCGTCTATCAGAGTCATATTTTCAGAGTATTTATTGGTGATGGACAAAAGTAAAATAAATAACTGAACTCTCCAAAGGGATTGGAATTTTTGTCAAGAGATGGGGGGGATAAAAAAAGAGGGAGCCGAAACTTCCTCTTTTTACTTATCATTAGATTTGGATCTACAGAATGATTACTTTTTCATCTTAGGCATCATCTTACCCATTTTGCTGCTAGTCACCATTTTCATCATTTTGCGTGTCTGGTCGAACTGTTTCAATAGGCGATTCACTTCTTGGATAGTCGTTCCGCTACCTTTGGCGATACGCGTACGGCGTGAACCGTTCAGTATTTCCGGATTGGAACGTTCTGCCGGAGTCATGGAATAAATGATGGCTTCGATGCTCTTGAAAGCATTGTCGTCAATATCAATATCTTTGATTGCTTTTCCTACTCCCGGAATCATGGAAGCGAGGTCTTTCAGATTACCCATTTTCTTGATTTGTGCAATCTGGCTAAGGAAGTCGTTGAAGTCGAATTGGTTTTTGGCAATTTTCTTCTGTAAGCGTTTGGCTTCTTCTTCATCGTATTGTTCCTGTGCGCGTTCTACCAATGAAACGATGTCACCCATACCGAGAATACGGTCGGCCATACGGGCAGGGTGGAACTGATCGATTGCTTCCAGCTTTTCACCTGTACCTACGAATTTAATCGGTTTGTTCACTACCGAACGGATAGAAAGAGCCGCACCACCGCGGGTATCACCATCGAGTTTGGTCAGTACCACACCGTTGAAGTCCAGACGTTCATTGAATTCTTTAGCTGTGTTTACAGCGTCCTGACCGGTCATGGAGTCTACCACGAACAGAATTTCGTCCGGGTTGATTGCTTTTTTGATAGCGGCGATCTCGTTCATCATCTGCTCGTCTACTGCCAGACGTCCGGCTGTATCGACGATAACGAGGTCGTATCCTTTGGCTTTGGCTTCCTGAATGGCGTGTTGTGCGATTTCTACCGGATTCTTGCTGTCCAGTTCGCAGTACATCGGTACTTCAATCTGTTCTGCCAATACACGTAACTGTTCGATAGCTGCCGGACGGTAAACGTCACAAGCCACCAATAATGGCTTACGGTTCTTCTTGGTTTTCAGCATCCGTGCCAGTTTACCGGAGAAGGTGGTCTTACCCGAACCCTGCAAACCTGACATCAGGATAACTGCCGGACGGGCGTCAATGTTGATCTCGGCTGTCTCTCCACCCATCAATTGTGTAAGTTCATCATGCACGATTTTCACCATCAATTGGCTTGGCTTCACAGCCGTAAGAACGTTCTGGCCAAGCGCTTTTTCTTTCACTGTATCCGTGAAATTCTTTGCCACCTTGTAGTTTACGTCGGCGTCGAGAAGTGCTTTACGTACGTCTTTCAGCGTCTCCGCCACGTTGATTTCGGTGATTTTGCCTTCACCTTTCAGAATCTTGAATGACCGTTCTAGTCTTTCACTTAAATTATCGAACATAGTTATTTAATTACGAATTACTAATTACAATTTACTTGGCCGAAAGAGGGACTTTTCCGTCTACTCTTTATTTGAGCTTGCAAATGTACAAAAATCTCTTGTATTTATATCTTTTTATTCTGCCATTTTGCTTTTTTGAGATAAATATAACTTGTTATCAACAGCAAGCTATAATACACAATCTCAATCGTAAAGCAAATTTCGATCGGTGCTTTCAGCCACATTCCGATGAAAATGATGTATGATCCGTAGATGATAATTGTAATCGTTTCGAGCAACAGGGCTGCCTGTGTATTTCCTGTTCCGGAGATACCGTTAAACACCACGTTGGCTACGGATGCGATAAGCATGGCGCAACAAATTACATATACCGAGGGGACGGATTCCGTAATGAGCGCAGCTTCACTAGTGTAAATGGAGAGCAGGAATTGCGGAAACAGTGCCGATACCGCTACTAACCCCAGCATGATGAAAAAGGAGAAACGCGCAATTTTATTAATGAGCGGCATCACGTGCTGGATGCCTCCTGCACCAATAGCATTGCTGACAAGACTGTTGGTAGTCGTAGCCAGTGCGTTGACCGGAATCAGCAATACGACATAAATACTCCGGACGATATTGGCAATCGCCAGTTCCCGTTGTCCCAACCGTTCTACGGCTACGAAGAAAACGAACCAGGTAGCCATCGACAGGAAATATTGCAGCATGGTGAAGCAGGAGATACTAAGAATCCGCATCAGCAATGCTGGGTCGAATGTGCGCAGGCGGTTCATACCGTATTTCTTTAAATCGACCGTGGCATACGTATAGATGACGAAAAAGAGAATGGAGGAGGCTTCTGCCAATACGGAAGCAATAGCAGCCCCTTTGATACCCATTTCCGGCAAACCGAACTTTCCGAAAATTAATGCATAGTCCAGTACGACATTAGTTAATGCCATGACAATAGCATTGATGGTTAGCACTTTAGTGCGTGTAATGCCGATGTACAATGCCCGGAACATGACATTGATAAAAGAGAAAAAGAATCCGTAAATACGCCAGTTCAGAAACTCCATTGTTCCTTCGTAGATGGATTCTGAAGAAACCAGCAAACGCATGATGTTTCCACCGAATGCTTTGGTGAATCCGAATAGCAGCAGGGCCATGACGAACAGGAACATGATTCCTTGAATCATGACGGGACCGACATCCGAATAGCGTCCTTCGCCATTGCGTCGTGCGATGACTATCTGCGAACCGGTACTGAATCCGAATGCGATGGTGAATACGCATATATAGAATAACCCGCCCATAGCTGATGCTCCAAGGGCTACTTCACTCACGTGTCCGAGGAATGCTGTGTCGGTGACATTGATGACATTTTGTGCCAGCAAGCTTAGTAGTATCGGATAACTGACACTCCAAATCTGTTTGTTGGTGTACATAATTAAGTGTTTAAGTTTACACTTTGCAAAGATAGTGCTTTATTTCGATTCGGAAACGATGGGGTAGATGAAAACAATTTCCGGACCTTCGGGAGTTTTATCGTTGACGAGATAGTTTCCTCCGAAATGTTTTAGTAACAATAGGTTGATATCATGCCGGATGATGGTTTCCTGTGATACGAATGCATGGTCTGCCAAAGGTGAATTAGTGATCCGGAAACAAAGCATGTTTTCATTCTGGCTTAATGTGAACCGGATGATTCGTGCTTGCCGGTGTTCTTGTGGGTACACCAGTACGCTAATCAAGGCCTGTGTCAGTCGCATTATATCGGTATGAATTTGGGCGTCCGTTTCGCTGGAAAATTCAATCTGGATACCTGTTTCTTCGTTCCTCATCTGCGCCATGCTGCATGCTTCCTTGCATAGGGTAGTGGCATCATAGTCTTGCAACTGGAACTTCATCATCTGAGCTTCCAAACGGGATAAGTCGAGAACGTCATTGACAAGTCTCATTAACTTCTCCGAACTTTTGTGGATGATGTTTGAGTATTCTTGCCTTATTTCCTTGTCTATATTGGGTTCGCTGGCTATGAGTTGTGAGAAACCGACCACATTGTTGAGTGGGGTACGGATGTTATAGCTCATGTTGGACAGGAAGCGATTTTTTATTTCATTGGTCTTCCGCACGTTTTCTGTTGTTTTCCGGATTTCGTTTTCCGCGTATTTGAGTGCCTTCCGTACCATAAAGAGTCGTGCCATAAAGATAAAAAGCAGAATCAGGATAACAAATATAAAGATCAGATAGGTGAGCTGGATCCGGTTGTTTTCCCTTTTTTGATCCAGTTCTGTTTTTTCGATATTGTATTTGCTTTGTATCTGTGCCATCTGATTGTTTGAGAGTACAGTGGCTGTCGAGTCTTTGATGGCAAGTGCCTGCTCATACAGGGGGATGGCTTTTCCGCTTTGCCCTGCCTGTTTCCATATTCTGGCCTTTTCGAGTAGCTGTTCGGCATAGTCGCTTGTGAAGTCTTTCTTCAACATCGTCAGTGTCGTGTCGATATAATCCGATGCCTGTTGGTAGGCTCCAATTGCCTGGTAATATTTGGCAAATGTGTCGAAATAGAGTACTTTATACATGAAATAAGTATTCTCGTCCAGATATTCTTTAGATTTTACGAGATGTTCATAGGCTTGTTGCGGCTGATGGGTATTCAGGTAATAATAGCTGTAGAACAGTTCATTGAACAGGTATACATCGGCAAATCCCGCTTTTAAGGATGGGTTTGCACTGATGTGGTTATGAAGAGTGTTTTCCAGTTCCTGCAAATATTTGAGTAGTTTTTTATTATCCTTCTTTTCTTTGACAACGGATACTAACTGTGACAATACCGAGATACGGACCACCGGATTTTCTGTCGGAGTGAGTAGCTGGTAGGCAGCCTCCAGTGCTTCTATTCCTTTATCCCAGCGCTGGCTGCCGATATATGCATTACTCAAGCATTGATAGGCAGCCATACTACCCCGGTTACTATTCATTTGGGAGGCTTGCTGTTGCATCTTTTGAGATTCGTTGATAGCAAGTTCGTATTGTTCGTTGAATGTGTACAGGTCTATCTGGAAACGTTTGGCATCAAAGAAGTAATTCCATAAATCTGATTTCCGGGCATGAGGCTCCATTATGGTGAGCCATTTGGCTACACTGTCTTGATTATTACGATTGTAATAGTATAAAATATGGTAGTAAGCAGCCAGACCGGCATATTTGTCATTTCCCAGTTGCAATGCTTCTTTCATTAATGCATCCGAATATTGGATACATTGCTGGTTGTTTTGTTCTATTCTGATGATTTGATTGAGAACATTCAGCCGTGTCGTATCGTACGGTAATGTTTCCAACACCTTTATCAGGCTGTCGGATTCCAAAACAATCTCGGTGCTGGCTTTTCCGGTGAGGGTGCAGCATAATAGAAGGATCAGGAGCAGGACTTGTTTCATTCGGCTTCCTCCTTTCCTTGTTGCTCATGGTAAATGGGGTGTGTGAACAGGAAACGGGCTCCTTCCTCATAATTGGAGTCAATCCATATTTTGCCGCCCAGCTGCTCGATAATGAGTTGGCAGATAGACAGACCGAGTCCTGTCCCTTGAGCATTTTCATTCAGTTTCTCAAAACGGTTGAATATTTTATTCTGATTCTCCGGAGAGATACCGCAACCGGTGTCGGTCACGGAAAACAGTGCTATGTCTTCTGTCTGTTTTTCCAGTTCCATGGTGATGGAACCTTGCGGAGTAAATTTGGTTGCATTGATGAGAAGGTTGATTAATAATTGTTGTAACCTTGCATTGTCTGTCGTCAATTCTAATGAATGGAGAGAGGTCGAAAAACGGACGTTAGCATTCGTTTGTTTTATTTTCTCAACCATGTCGATAACGTTTCTGCATATTGCCACTGCATCACATCGCTCATATTTGAATTTCATCTTGCCTACTTCGAGACTGGACAAGTCGATTACGTCGTTAATCAGCTTGAGTAACAGTTCTGAATTTTGCTGAATAATATCGCTACACTGTTTCCGGGTCTCGTTGTCGATGGATTCTTCCGTCAGGATGGAGGAGAAGCCGGACAACGCATTGAGCGGCGTGCGAATTTCATGGCTCATGTTGGAAAGGAAAAGGCTCTTTGTCCGGATGGAATTTTCTTCTTGCTTTTTCACTTTTTCCAGTTCCTGCTGTGATTGGCGCAGTTTTTTATTTCCTCGTCTGACCAAAAGGATGAAAAATACAATCAGTATGACTATGAATAGGATGGTGAACCAGCTCCAGTAGAGGATTGTCTTCTGTCTGTTTAAGTTGTCCAGTTCATTTTTATCTATTTGGTAGAGGGTGTGCAATTCATTGATTTGGCGAATATAATTCATTGCGTCCAAAGAGTCTTTGTACGTATTGAATATTTCATAAGCTTCACATGCTTCCTTGCTGTTTCCCATTAGTGTAAGTATGTGTGCACGATCTTTCAGTACTTGCAGGGATCTGTATGAGTTGGCTGCTTTGGTATGCGAAAGTAATTCGTCAAGTGTGGTTAGTGCCTGCGTGTATTCTTTGGATTCAGTGTAGTAGCGTGAATACAGGTATTTAATCATTAAATGAAAATATGGGTACTGGTGTTGCCGGCTGATTTGTTCGGTTTGTCGTATATAGTTTAATGCTTCCGGAAGATGATGCATCTGGATGCGATAGAATGCCTGACAATAAACAAGGTGGAAATCGTCTTGGGGATTCGTATCCTTGTTGATAACAGATTCGAGTTCCCGGATATTGTCTTCTATATCTGTCATTTGGTGATAGTTGAGCTTCGTCAGGATAAATTGGGACAAGATCGTTTTGATATATTGGTTGGCATGAGGGAGTTTCTGAATGATTTCTAATGCTTCCTTATACGATTTGATGGCAACTTGTGGTGTTGACGAACTTAAATAGGTATTTCCAATGGCGTGTAATGCGAGTGCTGTTCCCAAAGGATAGTCCATTTCTCTGGCTTTCTGGTATATCTGATTGGCCTGGTTGATGGCGAGACTGATGTTGCCTTCTGTGATTAAGGCTTGAACGGTCAGCAGATTTATCTGGAATAGGAGTGGGTATTGTTGTTCCTTTTGTAATTCCGGTTCTAAAAGTTTTTCCCAGGCAATGATGCTGTCGACAGGGGCGTCCGGACTAAATGGATGATTGTATTCAAGTAAAGGTTGTAATAAAGAAAGACGATCTGAATTTGTACGTGCAGCATATAAGGTGACCGATATTAATGCGGTTACGACTATTGCAATTATATGACGTCTGTGTTTTTTCACCTGATATAAGAATTGCTTGCTTGTAAGTTTATCTGCAAAAGAACTAAAAAGAGTGAAGATTACAAAGAAATCTTCACTCTTTTTTATAATTTATTTTCTTTTGAGTATCTCTCGTACCCCAGGGCCCTCGTGGTTGGGGTAGCCGGGAGTATGGTTTCTGCATCGTGGATCGGCATCTACTTTCAAACTCCGGTAATCGTCTTTGGTGCGGGCGATGTAATCATCAAGCATGGCACGGTGTTCGGCGAGGACTTTACTGTATTTAGGGTCTTTGGCGAGATTCTTGCGTTCTCCCGGATCCTTTTTCATATCATATAGCTCTTCTCCGTTACCTTCCAGATAGTGAGTGTACTTGTATCTCGGTCCGCGTACCATACGTCCGGGAGTAACGACATATTCATATTCGCTATGCCATTCGGAAACGACATAAGGGTGAGTTTTTTTCTGTTTCTCTCCTTTTAATATAGGTGCAAGGCTGATTCCCGGTTTTTCGGCCGGAACAGGAATTCCTGCCAAATCACAAAGGGTAGGCAGAAGATCCAGTGTAGGCTGTGTCAATACTTGGTCTATGGGCTTTTTCTGTTGTTTGATGCCGGGACCTGCAAAGATAAACGGTACGTTGGTCATTTCATCGTAGAAGCTGATGTGTTTGGTCACCATGCGGTGTGAAGCCATCCCATCACCATGGTCAGCCATGATAATAACGATTGTGTTTTTTCCGGCAGGAGTGGAGTAAAGTGCTTTCAATACGCTGTCTACTTGCTTGGAAACCATCTTGGTATAGTGTTGGAAAGCAGCAATGTAATGACGGTAATTCTCTTCATTCCAATGAGAGGCCTGGGTCATGCGGCGATGACTGCAGCAGATGTATTGTACAGGTTTAGGGATATTGCTCCAGTCTTCTACATCGAAATTGGCTGGTAGTTCCGGAAGGGTTCCGCTAATGGGGCGGTCGGTATGTACTCCTTCGTTCGCTCCTACAAATCCACAGATATTGTGAGGGTTCTGAAAATCTGCGATACAGATGAATGGTTCTTCCGGCGGATTACTTAGATAAGCAACAGCGTCTTCGCATGTTCCTACATCCAGGAAGCTGTCGTTATTGACCGGGAATTCCGGATCAGTGAATGGCTTGGCTACTGGTTCTTTATGCTTGAATCCTCTAAGTGAACCCATGTCATGCGTTTTTCCGAAGTGTACGGCTTCGTAACCGTTTTCAGAAAAAAGACTTCCTAATGTCGGTACATTTTCGGGAATACGTGGGTTGATAGGTTCGCTGGAGTTGGAACGTACATTGGTTTGATGAGGCATCATGCCACTCCATAAAGCAGCGCGTGAGGGTTGGCTGAGAGGGCAGCCTACATAAGCATTGGAGAAGATAACTCCTCGTGAAGCGACTTCGTCAATAGGGAGGGTGCAGCCTTGTGTTTGTCCGTAAGCTCCCACAACGCGTTGTGTCAGATGGTCGCACTGGATAATCAGGAAATTGGGCTTTTCTTGGGCCTGCGCTGTCACGCTGCACAGGGCTAATCCCATGAATGGATAAATAGTTTTCATTACTGGTTAGAATTAAGTAATATTTGATTTGGAAGCAAAAGTAGGAAAAAAGGAAACGTAAAAAAGGGCGAGGTAGTAGTTTTGGACGCAAATGAAAGTATTTTGTACAAAAATGAAAGGTGTGGCAAGCGGTTAGGGGTAACTATCGGTGATGGGAGTTGAATGATAAGTGATAAACGGCAGGTGATAAGTCATAAAATGGGTTACCGAAAAAGAAAACGGTGAATAAACTGCACTTGTTATGGCGCAGTTTGTTCACCGTTCATTTATAAGTTTGCTGTTGATTAGCTGTTCATGCTCATCAGGAATTCGTCGTTGTCTCTGGTTTTTTCCAGACGGTCTTTAACAAAGTCCATTGCTTCGATCGGATTCATGTCGGCAAGATATTTGCGCAATATCCACATGCGGTCAAGGGTTGTTTTATCAAGCAACAGGTCGTCGCGACGAGTGCTGGATGCGGTAATGTTGACTGCCGGGAAGATGCGTTTGTTGGACAGGTTGCGGTCGAGCTGCAACTCCATGTTACCTGTACCCTTGAATTCTTCGAAGATAACTTCGTCCATTTTAGAACCGGTATCGATCAATGCGGTAGCAATAATAGTCAGTGAACCACCGTTTTCAATATTACGGGCAGCACCGAAGAAGCGTTTAGGTTTATGAAGTGCATTTGCATCCACACCACCGGAAAGAACTTTACCGGATGCAGGAGATACTGTATTGTATGCACGAGCCAGACGAGTAATAGAATCAAGGAAGATAACTACGTCGTGACCACATTCTACCAGACGTTTTGCCTTTTCCAATACGATACCTGCAATTTTTACGTGGCGTTCTGCCGGTTCGTCGAAAGTAGAAGCAATTACTTCTGCATTAACGCTGCGCGCCATGTCTGTTACTTCTTCCGGGCGTTCGTCAATCAGCAGCATAATCATGTAAACTTCCGGGTGGTTGGCTGCGATAGCGTTTGCGATATCTTTCATTAAGATGGTCTTACCTGTCTTTGGCTGGGCAACGATCAATGCACGCTGGCCTTTACCGATAGGAGCGAAAAGATCGACGACACGGGCAGACATAGAGTCTGAATAACCGCCTTTGCAAAGTTTAAACTTTTCATCCGGGAAGAGAGGTGTCAGATGTTCGAAAGGAACACGGTCGCGAACGAAAGCTGCATCACGTCCGTTGATCTTCGAAACCTTTACCAATGGGAAATATTTTTCTCCTTCTTTGGGTGGACGGATAACTCCTTCTACTACATCACCGGTTTTCAGACCAAATAGTTTGATTTGAGATTGTGATACATAAATATCATCCGGAGAAGAAAGGTAGTTATAGTCGGAAGAACGGAGGAATCCGTATCCATCCTGCATAATTTCCAGAACACCTACTCCGTTGAGAATATCGTCGAATTCATAAGGCTTTTCGCGTTCAATAACCTTACGTTCCTGCTGCTGTTGTACCGGAAGATTTTCACCCGCATTGTTCTGCTGAGCGGCACGTGGCATCGGTGAGCGTTGTTGGTTTTGGTTCTGGTTCTGATTTTGATTTGGGTTCTGAACCTGATTCTGGTTATTGTTGTTACGCTGGAAATTATTATTGGTGTTATTGCCATTATTTCCATTGTTGTTAGCATTGTTATTACCGTTGTTATTGTCGCGTGAGCGAACAATACGCGGACGTTGCTGCTGGGACTGCTGCTGTTGAGATTGTTGTTGCTGTTGAGGATGAGATGGCTGTTCCGGTGCTGTCTGTGCTGATTCTGTTTTAGTAGCTTCGAATTTTCCGAATAATTCGGTAGGAAGCTCTATTTTTTCAGAAGGCAGATCTTCGATTGGAATAAAATCATCGTCGTCAACGCTGGATAAGATATTACTTTCCTCGTCGATAACGGGTGCAGCTTTCTTTTGTGGTTTATCTATTACCTTTTTCTCTACAACAGGTTTGTTAGGTTCAGTAGCCGGTTTATTTGTTTCTGCAACAGGCTTATTTGCTTCTGCAGCTGGTTTGTTTTTTGCTTTCTTCTCAGCTGTTTGCTGTTGTACCGGAGCTGGCTTTTCCGTAGCACCAGTAGCTTTCTCTGCAACAACAGGTTTAGGTTCCACTACTTTGGGTGCTGCCGGTTTTGCATTTTCTACTTCTTTTTTCTCTTCTGCATCAGAGCTCTTACGAGGACGGCCTACTTTACGCTTGGGAGTAGCAGTGTTTTCCGCTTTAGCTTCTACAACAACAGTTTCTTTTTCTTTGTTTGTACTTTCTTCTTTCTTGGAAGGTTGTGGTGCAGCTTTTACAGGAGCGGTCTCTTTTGTCTTGTTAGCCTCTTCACTCTTTGTTGCGGAAACCACTTTGTCTTCTTTTTTGGTAGGAGCTACCCGTGAACGCTTTTTCTTTTGTTCTTCATTTTTGCGTTCTTCTTTTAGCTTATCTGCGGCTACTTTCTTTGTAGCTCCTACAATGGCCTGTTCATCGAGTATTTTATAAACAAGGTCTTCTTTTTTGTATGAGTCTGCTTTTTTTATGCCTAACTCTTTGGCAATAACTTGAAGTTCCGACAGATTTTTGTCGTTTAATTGGATAATGTTATACATATAGTATGGTAAGTTATTAATATTTCTTTTTTTGCTGAATTATGGACAGCATTACTACAGCTCATGGCTACAGATATGCGAGCATACGTTTTGTTTTTTATTCTGAATTAGGGATGTATATGTTGAATCGTAGAATGTTTCAACGGGGCAAAGATAATAATTTTTTTTGGTTTCATGAACAATCAAACATTTTTTTCCACGTAAAAGTGTATCTTTGCTACATAAAAGAAAATAGTATGACAGTAAATGAAGCTCATTTAATTTATTTTTCGCCTACACACACATCTAAACAAGTTGCGGAGGCGATTGTTCACGGGACGGGCATAAAAAATATTTTTCCTATTAATGTGACGCAGCAGATTGCGGATGAAATTGTGATTCCTACATCTTCTTTGGCTATTATTGTAGTGCCTGTGTATGGAGGACATGTCGCTCCTTTGGCAATGGAACGTTTACAGTATATCCGTGGAGTGGATACTCCTACCGTTTTGGTAGTGGTTTACGGAAATCGCGCTTATGAAAAAGCTTTAATGGAACTGGATGCTTTTGCTATTCCTCACGGATTTAAAGTAATTGCCGGGGCAACTTTTATTGGAGAACATTCATATAGTACCGACAAATACCCGATTGCAGTGGGACGTCCTGATGAATCGGATTTAGCCTTTGCTGCGGAGTTTGGGAAGAAAATCATGGAAAAAATACAGACAGCTGATAGTATGGATACCCTTTATCCGGTGGATGTACGTACTATCAAACGTCCGAGTCAACCATTCTTTCCTTTGTTCCGTTTTTTGAGGAAAGTCATCAAGTTACGTAAAAGTGGTACACCGCTTCCCCGCGTTCCTTGGGTGGAAGATGAGGATTTGTGTACCCATTGCGGGTTATGTGTGGTCCGTTGTCCGGCAGGGGCTATAACGAAAGGGGATGAGCTACATACGGATGAGGCTAAATGTATCAAATGTTGCGCTTGTGTAAAAGCTTGCGTTAGGAAAGCAAGGGTGTATGAAACTCCTTTTGCAGCTTTGTTATCAGATTGTTTCAAGAAACAGAAGTTGCCTCAGACTATTTTGTAAATCACGACGCGCTTAGTCGTTTCATCAATACGAAAGCGGTTGTCTGTTCGTTCGCCTATCAGCCATGCGATGTGTTCTCCACAGCAGAGTACCCATTGGCGTTCTTTTTGGCTGATAGAAAATTTGCGGTCGGTCAGATAATCGCTTATTTTTTTCTTTCCTTTCATTCCAAAAGGAATAAAAGTGTCTCCCGGCTGCCATTTCCGGTAATGAATTTCTCCATTCAGTTTGTCGGCATCAAAACAGGCAATTTCCTTTTCACGTGGAATGAGAAAATCCGGGGTGTATTCTTTTTCTTCTTTGATAATTTGAAAAGGAGGAAGAGTCTCATTTTCAGATTCAGCTGTTTCTATTAATAGGAATTCTCTGTCTTTTATCACTCTCCATTCTTTGCTACAGAATTGCTTGCCCGGTTGGCTATGAAGCGAATGGGTGATATCTTTGATTTGTGCGGAATTGAATCCTAGAGGATGCAGGACTTCGAATAAGATGGCTTCGGGTGCCGGTTCCTTTACCAAATCACAGATTCTGATACCTTCTGCCGTAATGATTTTCTTTTTAGTTTCCTCTATACATTTATTATATATAGTGGCTACATCATTCAGATAATTACTCGTATCTATCAGAGTGTTTTTGACTGACGGATTAATTTCCTGCATGAGGGGAAGGAGGTTGAGTCGGATTTTATTACGGGTATATTCGTCTTCCAGATTGGTGCTGTCTGTCACATAATCTTGTCCGATGTTTTGCAGGTAACGAATTATCTCTTCCCGGTTGATACAAAGCAGAGGGCGTACGATGGTTCCATTACGGGGGCGGATTCCTAACAGACCGGTAATTCCTGTTCCCCGAATCAGGTTAAGTAGTATAGTTTCTATGCTATCATCCTGGTGATGGGCCACAGCGACAACATCTGCCTGACATTCTTTTCTAATTTTCTCGAACCATTGGTAGCGGAGTTCCCGTGCGGCCATTTCAATCGAAATATGTTTTTCCGTTGCATATTGGGTCGTGTTGAAATCAATGGTATGTAAATGGATTTCCATTCTTTCGCAAAGTTGGCGGACAAATAACTCGTCCCGGTCTGACTCTTTGCCTCGCAGGTGGAAATTACAATGTGCGGCTTCGCAATGATAGCCTGCTGTATGCAGAATATATAGTAATGCCACCGAGTCGGCACCACCACTCAATGCGACCAGGATTTTATCATCCGGTGAGAATAAATGTTCCTTTTCTATATATTTTGTAACGCGTTGTTGTATCATACCTGCAAAGATACGAGTTTATCAATAAGTTTTTTTATTTTTTCTGAATCTTTTAGAGGATGAAAAAAGCTGCTATTTAAAAACATTCTAAATAATTTGCATGCTCCGAAGTTATGAATTATCTTTGCCAAAAATTTTGAGAGTTATGCGTTTGTCCGAATTAAAAACAGGAGAAAAAGGTGTTATTGTAAAGGTATTGGGGCACGGTGGTTTTCGTAAACGTATTGTGGAGATGGGCTTCATTAAAGGTAAAACGGTTGAAGTGCTGTTGAATGCTCCGCTAAAAGATCCCATAAAATATAAAGTTTTAGGTTATGAAATTTCTCTTCGTCGTCAGGAAGCTGAAATGATCGAAGTTATCAGCGAAGAGGAAGCAAAGAAACTGGCCGAGAAGACCGTTTATCATGAAGGATTGCCTGAAGACCTTTCAGTAAAAGAAGAAGATATGAAACGGTTGGCGTTAGGTAAACGCCGTACCATTAATGTTGCTTTGGTCGGAAACCCGAACAGTGGCAAGACTTCTTTATTTAATCTTGCATCCGGTGCTCATGAGCATGTTGGAAACTACAGCGGCGTAACCGTGGATGCCAAAGAAGGTTATTTTGATTTCGAAGGCTATCATTTCCGTATTGTCGATTTGCCGGGAACTTATTCTTTGTCTGCTTATACGCCGGAAGAAATCTATGTGCGTCGTCATATTATCGATGAAACTCCGGACGTGATTATTAATGTAGTCGATTCCTCTAATCTGGAGCGAAACTTATATCTGACTACTCAATTGATAGATATGAATGTCCGCATGGTGGTAGCTCTGAATATTTATGATGAGTTGGAAGCCAGTGGAAATACATTGGATTATCATCTGTTGAGTAAGTTGTTCGGGGTGCCGATGTTGCCTACTGTCAGTAAGAAAAATCGTGGATTGGATACCTTGTTTCATGTTGTTATCAATCTGTATGAAGGAGTAGACTTCTTTGATAAACAGGGAAATATGAATCCGGAAGTTCTTAAGGATTTGACCGAATGGCATGATTCTCTGGAAGATCGTAAGAACCACGAGGAAGAGCATTTGGAAGATTATGTACGTGAACATAAAAAGACGGGGCGTGTCTTCCGGCATATTCATATCAATCATGGTCCTGATATCGAAAAAGCGATTGAAGCTGTAAAAAGTGAAGTGTCCAAAAACGAATTTATCCGTCATAAATATTCTACCCGTTTCCTATCCATTAAATTGTTGGAGAATGATCCTGACATTGAGCGCATTGTGCGGACATTACCAAATGCGGATGAGATATTCCATGTCCGTGATAAGATGTCGAAGCGTGTTCAGGACACAATGAATGAGGATTGTGAATCGGCTATTACGGATGCTAAATATGGATTTATCAGTGGTGCACTGAAGGAGACATTCACAGATAATCACTTGGAGCAGGCGCAGACAACAAAAGTGCTGGATTCGATCGTAACTCACCGTGTCTGGGGATTTCCTATTTTCTTCCTTTTTATGTATCTGATGTTTGAGGGTACGTTTGTCATTGGAGAATATCCGATGATGGGGATTGAATGGCTTGTCGAGCAGATTGGTGACTTGTTACGCAATAATATGGCGGAAGGTCCATTTAAAGATTTGCTGATTGATGGAATTATTGGTGGGGTAGGAGCGGTTATTGTCTTTTTGCCGAATATCTTGATTTTGTATTTCTGCATTTCTCTTATGGAAGATTCGGGTTATATGGCTCGTGCAGCTTTTATCATGGATAAAATCATGCATAAAATGGGATTGCACGGAAAATCATTCATTCCTTTGATTATGGGATTTGGATGCAATGTACCTGCTATTATAGCTTCCCGTACTATTGAGAACCGGAAGAGCCGTCTTATTACAATGTTGGTAAATCCTTTGATGTCTTGCAGTGCGCGTCTGCCAATTTATTTATTGTTGGTGGGTGCTTTCTTCCCGAACAATGCAAGTCTGGTGTTGTTAAGTATTTATGTGATTGGTATTGTACTGGCTGTGGTAATGGCCCGCTTGTTTAGCAAGTTTCTGGTGAAGGGTGATGATACTCCATTTGTGATGGAACTTCCACCTTACCGGATGCCGACAGCAAAATCGATCTTCCGTCACACATGGGAAAAGGGAGCGCAGTATTTGAAAAAGATGGGAGGCATTATTATGATTGCTTCTATTATAATCTGGTTCTTGGGGTATTATCCGAATCATGATGCTTATGAAACAGTTGCCGAGCAGCAGGAAAATTCTTATATCGGCCAGTTGGGACGTGGTATAGAGCCAGTTATAAAACCACTGGGATTTGATTGGAAACTAGGTATTGGCTTGCTTTCCGGTGTGGGAGCGAAAGAATTGGTAGTAAGTACATTAGGTGTCTTATATGCAGATGATCCGGATGCTGATTCAGTAAGTTTGGCAGAACGAATTCCGATTACTCCATTGGTTGCTTTCTGTTATATGTTGTTTGTATTGATTTACTTCCCGTGTATTGCGGCGATAGCGGCTATAAAACAGGAATCGGGTAGTTGGAAATGGACGCTTTTTGCTGCTTGTTACACAACGGGATTGGCTTGGCTTGTATCATTTGCTGTTTATCAGATTGGAGGATTGTTTGTATGAATAATTGGCAAGATTGGGTAGTCGGAGTACTGGTTGTACTCTGCATTGCCCGCGTCATATATGGAATATTTCGTTTTTTTCGTCGTACGCGAGAAAATCAGAATCCTTGTGACAGCTGTGTAAGTGGCTGTGAACTAAAGGATATGATGGATAAGAAACGCGGAGAGTGCGATGTAAAGAAAAAAAGTACAAAGAAAAATTGCTGCGGATAGTTGGTAGTTTCAAAATTTGTACTACCTTTGCAACCGCAAACGAGAAATAATGGTTCCTTGGATGAGTGGCTTAGTCAGCGGTCTGCAAAACCGTGTACGGCGGTTCGAATCCGCCAGGAACCTCAAGTAACACTTTGAATTCCTTGAAAGTCAAGTACTTTCAAGGAATTTCTTTTTGGGGGGACCATTCTGGGGACCAATTAGGTAGTATATTATGGATATACCGTTACTGCATGCGCTAATCCTTTTTATTTTAGGTTTTTCCCTACTGACAATTATGGAATTCACTTATTAATTCTGATTTTCCTGCGTTACTTTTGTTCTAAACCAAAAGAAAAACGCCATGAAAAAGATTTTATTTATCCTGTTTGTTGCCCAGTTTATTTTGGCTCCTTATATAATAAAGGGCTATGGTGCAAATCTTGTTGAAGATAATTATGAGTATTCGGGAGTTGACCAAGGGAGAGAGACTGTTGAAAAGGATATTTTAGGTAATATCATTATCCGTGATGATAATGGTAATAGAAAGACTATTGAAAAGGATATCTTAGGGAATATCATCATTCGTGATGATAAAGGCAATAGAAAGACTATTGAAAAGGATATTTTGGGGAACATCATTATCCGTGATGATAGAGGCAATAGAACGACTATCGAAGAGGATATTTTAGGAAATTTCATTGTTCGTGATGATAAAGGTAATAGAAAGACTATTGAAGAAGATATTCTAGGAAATACCATTATCCGGGACGATAAGGGTAATAGAAAAACTATAGAGAAAGATATTCTGGGAAATACTATTATTCGCGATGACAAAGGTAATAGAAAGACGATTACAAAAGATATCTTTGGGAATACTATTATCGAGGATGATAAGGGGAATAGAACAACTATTAAAAAAGATATTTTTGGAAACGAAATAATTGAATATGGTAACGGTCATGGGAAAATTATTAAAAAGGATATTTTTGGAAATACAGTCATTGAGGAGTATTAAAATGTACTTTTTAAAATGATAATATATGGGATGTCATTTGAGATAGGGGTTATTCACAATATCGTGGATAGCCCCTTATTGTATGTTATAACCTGGCAATAATATGTTCGCTATAAAATCATATTATAATCGTAAAAGTGTATATATTTGCATAGTGCGGAGATAAAATATTTATTTCTAAGTTATTCAAGGATAAAGAAATGGAACACAAACAATTACTAACTGTATTTAATTCACTTCCTGTTGGAATAGGTTTCTTCACAGCCGATGGCACTCTGGTAAGATGCAATGAAAGCTTCTGCCGAATTTTTGGCGCTGACTCGCAAACGCTTCTTGGTAATAAACTCAACATAAATGAAAATTCTGTGGTTCCTGACGTGGTGAAGGAAGCAGTTCGTCGTTGTGTTCCGGTACAGATGAGTTTTTTGTATGATTTCGATAAACAGAGAACCGATAAACGTTTTTTCTCTACGCGTACCCGGACCTGCTATTTGAAATGTAATGGTAATCCTCTTTATGATAATGATGGCAAGTTTGTTAATTACATTTTTATCTTTGAAGATATTACAGAAACGGTGAAAAGTGAAGAGGTACTCCGTCAAAGTCGCCGGAAAACGGAGCTTGCTATGAAGGCAGCCAACATCATGTTTTGGGAATTTGATGCAGTGCCCAAATTATTTTATAGTGATAATGAACCGCTGAATGGATACGATCAGTCTAAGCCAGTTAGTATGGCACTATATCTGGAGACTTTGCATCCGGATGACCGTAGTCAGGTTACTGAAGTAATGGAAAGAATGAGCAATGGGGAAGATTTTTCTTTTTCTTTTGATAGCAGGGTTATGTTACCGGATAGCTCAACCTGGCAATTTTGTACGATAAGCGGTGCTCCTTATGAATTTGATTCTAATAAGAAGGTATTGAAATATGTTGGTACCCGAAAGAATAATACGGAGGTGCAGAAAAAGGAGCAGTTCTTCTATAATATATTAAATAATCTTCCGTTATCTGTTCATATCAAAGATGTAGAGAATGATTTCCGCTATGTTTTTTGCAATGAAGAGAGTAAGCTCATGTTTGGTACCAGCGAAGATAAAACTACTTATGATGTGCTGAGTGAAGAAGAAGTAGAGCGTATTCAGAAGACTGATTTAGAGGTATACAATACTGGGAACCCTTATTTCGGCATGGAACGTATTATACTGAAGGATGGACGCAGCTATGATACTATTGTTCGCAAAAGTATAATTGAAGATGATGGCAAACGCTTTCTGTTAAATACCCGCTGGGATCAGAGTTTACAAAATGAACTGAAGCGTCGTGCACAGCTGTTAACTGTCACTATGGAAGCGATGAATGCCTTCACCTGGTTTTTTGAGCCGGCTAAGAACAGGGTGAGTTTCGGTGAAGGTTTTGATAAAAATGGGAAGAAGGCATCAGAAATTAATTCGGTCGAGAAATATCTGACTCTCGTACATCCTGATGACCGACAAAAGTTTGCTGAAACTTTGCAAAAGGCGGTAGAACTAGGAAGCGGTGTATGGGATGTGGAATATCGCATTGACTTTAAAGGAGATGGCATGTATCAATGGTGGGAAACGCGTGGCCTTGTTGAAACCACAACTTTGAACGATGCTCCTTATAAGTATTTGTTCGGTATGACGCAAAATATCGATTCCTATAAGCAGACTGAATTGACCTTACTAAAGAATAAAGAAATACAGGACGCTTTGGTACGACAGAATGAACTGGTTCTTAACAATACGAATTCAGGGTTGGCCTACATCACGAAGGAATATATGGTTCAATGGGAAAATATTTCGTTATGTTCAAAAAGTCTTTCTTTTGAAGCCTACAAAAAAGGTGAACTTTGCTATAAAAGTACATATAATCGTACTTCTCCCTGTGAAAATTGTGTGATGCAACGTGCTTTTGTTTCATTACAGACGGAACAGATGAAGTTTTCGTTGGACAGTGCGCATACCGTTGAAGTGTTTGCCACTCCCGTAGTTCTTGAAGATGGATCTGTGGATGGTGTTGTAATTCGCGTGGATGATGTAACGGAGCGTGAAAAAATGATTAAGGAATTGCAGGAAGCCAAACATCAGGCAGAGCAGTCTGATAAATTGAAATCTGCGTTCCTGGCGAATATGAGTCATGAAATCCGTACTCCCTTGAATGCTATTGTAGGTTTTTCGGAGTTGATGGCTTATGCCGGAGAAGAAGAAAAGGCGGACTATATCCAGATTATTAATAGTAATAATGAGTTATTGCTAAAACTGATAAATGATATACTTGATTTATCCAAGCTGGAAGCCGGTTCGGTAGAACTGAAATACGAACCGTTCGACTTATCCGAACATTTTGAAAACATGTTTACTTCCATGAAGCAGCGCCTGAAGAATCCGGATATCGTGTTAACTGAAATCAATCCTTATCACTGTTGTCAGGTAACTCTGGACCGTAATCGCGTGGCACAAATTATAACGAATTATGTCACTAATGCTATCAAATATACTTCAAAAGGTTCTATTAAAATGGGATATGCATGTAAGGATGGAGGCGTCTATTTTTATGTGAAAGATACCGGTATTGGTATAGCTGATGATAAAAAAGGAAAAGTATTCCAGCGTTTTGAGAAACTTGATGAGTTTGCCCAAGGTACCGGACTTGGACTTTCTATTTGCAAGGCAATTGCAGAAGCTATGGGAGGTAAAGTCGGCTTTGAATCGGTACACAATGAAGGATCGCTGTTTTGGGCATTTTTACCTTGTGAAGTCGATACACTTTCTATGGTAGAAGAGAAGAAAGAAGAGAATATCTCCGGAGGAGAGTTTGGTGCGAATGACGAAGTGATGGAGAAGAGTGCCGGTCGGAAAACAATTCTCATAGCTGAAGATATACAAAGTAATTATCAGCTGGTGTCTACTATCCTGAAGGATCATTATGATTTACTGCATGCGGAGAATGGGCAAAAGGCAGTGGAAATAGCGCGTAGCCAACATGTCGATTTGTTGATGATGGATATGAAAATGCCAGTACTGGATGGATTGAAGGCTACAGCTGAAATACGTAAGTTTAATGTTAGCTTACCTATCGTCGCACTTACCGCCCATGCTTTCGATTCTGACCGGATTGCTGCAATAAAGGTCGGCTGTAATGAATATCTGGTTAAGCCGATTGAAAAAATGAAATTAATGGTGGCATTAAAGAAATATTTATAATCTTTGCATTGTGAATATCTGGAATTAGTTGAATATATCGATGAATCGTATTAAAGGTATACTTTATGCGGCGGTATCCTCCTCCACTTTTGGGCTGGCTCCGTTTTTTTCTATAACTCTGTTGTTAGCTGGTTTTTCGGCTTTCGAGGTGCTTTCTTATCGTTGGGGAGTGGCTGCTATTGTATTGACACTGTTTGGATGGTGTTCGGGATGTAATTTCCGGCTGGCAAAGAAAGATTTGTTAGTCGTTTTTTTATTAAGTTTGTTGCGGGCAACCACCTCATTCAGTTTGCTCATTGCCTATCAGAATATAGCCACGGGGGTAGCATCGACTATTCATTTTATGTATCCGTTGGCTGTATCATTGGCAATGATGTTTTTCTTTCATGAAAAGAAATCTCTTTTGGTGATGCTTGCTGTTTTAATGTCTTTGTTTGGTGCTGCTTTACTGTCATCGGGAGAGTTGGAGGCGAAAAGTGGTGATACAATAGTAGGATTGGTGGCGGCTTGTATTTCTGTCTTTTCTTACGGAGGATACATCATTGGGGTTCGAACAACACGAGCCGCTCAAATCAATTCCACTGTACTGACATGTTATGTTATGGGGATGGGAGCTGTTCTCTATCTGATAGGAGCTATGGCAACTTTCGGGCTTCATCTGGTGACAGACGGTTATATATGGCTGATTATTTTAGGACTTGCATTGCCGGCTACGGCTATTTCCAATATAACTTTGGTACGGGCAATTAAGTATGCGGGACCTACACTGACTTCTATTTTAGGTGCGATGGAACCACTGACAGCCGTTGTGATCGGTGTCTTTGTTTTTAAAGAACTGTTTACCCTGAATAGTGTTATTGGAATTCTTTTGATTTTGTTGGCTGTGGGTATGGTAGTATTTCGTAAGCAAAAATCTTAAAGAAGATATTAATAAAAAATGCTGCTTATCTGATGTGATAAACAGCATTCATTCTGGAGAGCCTCTTGTCGGATTCGAACCAACGACCCCGAGATTACAAATCACGTGCTCTGGCCAACTGAGCTAAAGAGGCGTTTTTCTTTTGCGAGTGCAAAGGTATGAATTTCTTTTAAAAATGCAAATACATCGCATACTTTTTTTATATTTGCAAAGTTACCAATGATTAGATGAAAATGAAAATTATGAATGTATGTAGTGTGGCGCTTTTAGCCATAGGTATATGGGCTTGTTCCGGACAGAAGAAAGGAACGGCGAATGTTGAAGTTGCAACAGATAGTGTAGAAGTAACTGCGGATGCAAAATCAGTTCAGGCAGATAGTACAGGATATATTGTTCGGGTAGGAGAGATGGCTCCGGATTTCACAATTACCTTGACAGATGGGAAACATGTGAGTTTATCTTCCCTTCGTGGTAAAGTTGTCATGTTGCAGTTCACTGCAAGCTGGTGTGGAGTTTGCCGCAAAGAAATGCCGTTTATCGAGAAGGATATTTGGTTGAAGCATAAAAATAATGCAGACTTTGCTCTGATTGGCATTGACCGTGACGAACCGCTTGACAAAGTACTGGCTTTTGCAAAATCTACCGGAGTCACTTATCCGTTAGGACTGGATCCGGGAGCTGATATCTTTGCGAAATATGCATTACGTGAATCCGGAATAACGAGAAACGTGTTGATTGATAAGGAAGGAAAAATTGTAAAGCTGACTCGTTTATATAATGAGGAAGAGTTTGCTTCTCTTGTGCAGGCAATTAATGAAATGCTGAAATAAAAGAGAACCTTCATCAGATGTTTCCAACGGAACATATATGAGTATATAAAAATAGTAACGCTATCCTGATGTGATGGCGTTACTATTTTGGTTATATAGTGACGCTATCCGGAGTACATACCGTCACTATATGATGATGCATTTTCAAGCAATGCTAAGTTTGACCAGGTAATCGTAATGCTTTCCTTCTTTTATCAATTCTGCCTTAAAACCACATTCGGAAGCATATAAGCTAAGAGTCTGGAAATCTACATATAACCAGTCGAATGTGTCTCCTTTTACATCTTTATATTGCATTTGGAAGTCGATTTCTCCGTAGTAATCTCCGGCCAGATCGATGACTATGCTACCGTCTTCCTCTTCAAAAAGATAACGCAAATCACTGGAATCCATAAATATGCATCCACCGGGGCGGAGAATACGTTTCATCCGTTGGAAAAATTCGGGCATATTATTCAGCCGTCCGATGATTCCGGAACCATTCATGAGCATTAGGATCGTATCGAATGTTTCGGAAAATGTTTCATCAAAAAGGTTGATGAGACGAGGATCGTTCACTCCGCGTTGTTTCATTACTTCGACAGCTAAGGGAGAAATATCAATGGCGCATACGTCTTTTCCCATTTCCTGAAGTGCGAGCGCATGGCAACCACTTCCGGCACCTACATCCAAAATCCGTCCAGTAGCCATTTGCAGGGCGGTGCGCTCTAGTACAGGCATAGACTGTATACTACGAAACAGTTCTTTGACGGGAATTTCATCTTCTTCGAATTGAGAAGAAAATACCCGCAAACGATCAGCTCTATGATGGTTGAAATAGTCAGAAATAGCGGCTCCCATCGGGTCCTTTTCTGCAGAAAGAATTGTTATTGCCATTGGTGGTTACGATTGTTAACTTTGCAAAGATAAATAAATCCGTAGAAAAGGGTTATCTTTGCCATCGGAAATGTTGAATACTAATAAATGATTATATGAGTATAGAAGAAGCAATCATGGGTGGCATCGTTTTTAAAGGTAAGAAAGATAAGCCCAAAGAAGAGGAAAAGGTGAAAACGAAAGCGAAAAAAGCGACGTATATTCGTGGACAACATGGTTCGGGTGCAGCGAAGATGAAAGCAGATATCCGGAAGAAAAGAGCTAGCCGACATAAAAAATAAAGGCTGTAGCAATAAACGGATCATCAATCCGGTTGCCTTTTAATCATTGAGGAGTGGCTTTTTCTGATTAAGCAACTGGCAAGGTGGTGTTTATTTTCGGATACATATTTATAGTATTTGTTGTTTTAGGTATATATACTATGTGTTTGATAGATCATATATTCTACATAAAAAGTGGGGGCAGGATAATTATCCTGCCCCCACTTTTTATATAAAATCACTTCTGTGGAAGTATTTCAATCCAGTAATCATCCGGGTCATTAATGAAATAAAGCCCCATAGCAGTGTTCTCAAAACATACACAATTCATTTCTTTGTGATAGGCCCTGATTGCATCGTAATCACCGGCTACACGAAAACATAGGTGACTTTCGTTTTCCCCCAGTTCGTATGGAGCTGTATGATCTTTGAGCCATGTCAATTCCAATAGGAAACCAGTTTCATTATCTGTCAGGTAAACCAGTGTGAATGAACCGTCGGATGCTTCTTTCCGATGATGTTCTTTTAAGCCGAGTGCTTTCTCATAAAAAGCGATACTCCGCTCCAGGTTTGTAACGTTGATATTAAAATGGTCAAATTTACTTTTTATTTCCATTGTTGCAATTTTCCTTATTTTTTCATTAAGAGTTTCACAATTTCTCCAACATAGGTACGGGGTTGTCCGGCTTGCGGAGTTGTCTGTGAAGGCATTTTCTTACATTCGATAACAGCTGAAGGAGTTGTTTGGTTCGGGGCATACAATTTCAGTGTATAGCTGTCTGCCTTTTCTATAGCATCATAAGGTTGGTCGGGTGAAAGTGTGCAATATGCAACAGCTTTTCCTGATTGATACCCCAATGCACCACCTGCATTTGCAGTCATATTGGTCATGTTGAACTCATCTTTTCCAATACTGATTACTAATTTACCACTTCCCATTAAGGCATATACTTCGCCCGGAATTTGTTTCAAATCAATTTCTGTATAACCCGGCATATCTGTGGAAGCTTTGCCTACTGGAGTAGCAGGTGTGAGAGTCGCAGCAGGAACTGTAGTTTGAACGGGTTCGGCGGTCGTCACTTTAATATCAGTCTTTTTATCTGTGCCACCAATGATAATCGGGCCTGCGGCTGCAACGATTGATGGAGTTTGTTGCTCTTCTTCTTTCTTCTTTTTCTCTGTCTTCGGACGGGTGTCAGGTGCTCCGAAAGCTACTGCTACATCCATAAACATATCATCTGCGAAGTCTACAGTTTTTCTACGCCATTTAGCCAGGCCGCGCACTAATTTGGTCTTTGCTTTATTGAGCGCATATTTATCAGTAATCCATTCTTCCGCTTTGTATTTCTCTGTTTCGCGATAAGTGAAACGGATTTTCTCAAGCTCTACTAGGCAGTTGCCGGGTTTACAGGTAACGGTAATCTGATAGTTGACCAGTGTACGGTCTAATGACAGAGCACTGGAACTGAAAACAATCCATTCTTCTCCAACACCGGCAATTGTTCCCTTTGCTTCGTCAGAGAAAACAATGCGGCTATCAATATTTTTATTTTCTTTCAGACGTTCGTCCATCCACTTTGTCATTGTGTCGTAGATTTGTGCCTGACTCATTCCGGGAATCTGGAACTCTTTGGAAAATACTACTTTACCATCTACTTCAGGAACAGCTCCTACAAGGTACCTGGTGTCATCTTTCTTCTCTTTTGCAGAATCTGCCTTCATCGCCATCGGCAATGCAAGGAACAGGGTAAGAAACAGAATCGTAAATTTATTCATAATTATCATGTGTTTATTTGGTAATCTCAAAACTTTCGCCCCGATGGGTGATGCTGATAAAACGGCATCCGGCATTTTCAGCAAAACTACGAAGCGCATTTCCCCCCTCATAATCTTCACTGAAGTGCATGGGCACAAATATAGTAGTTTTTATTTGTTCGATGAACTGTTTTGCCCCTTTCATGTAATCTTTTCCCATTCTCCGATCCACCGGGAATAGTACTAAATCGATGTTTGGCGCTTTTTCTTTTAAATATTTAACTTCTGCAAGGAAATCACCATTGGCTTTTCGGATCTCTTCTTCAGTAGATTCCTCACTCCAATGCCAGTTGTTCAAGTCGCCGGCATGGAAAATACTCCAATCTTGCAGGTGAAGCAAGAACGAACTGCCGACATCCGTTGAGCCGAAAGCATCGATACGAATTGTCTCGTCTTCGTATGTTTCTCCTTTTTTAATATAGAAAGCATCTTCGGCTTTGGCACGATGGGATTTCAAGATATCTTTGGAGAAAATATATTGAATGTCGGGGCGTTGTTCTTTCCAGGTCAATATCTCACGGTTAAAGTGGTCGGGATGGAAATGGGTGGCCAATACATATAGTTTACCCGGCCTTTGCAGGAGATAATCATGTACGATTCCCCGGTTATGTTCCGTTTCGGAAGAATCTTTGTAGTAATCGATGATAACGGTTACACCTTCCATTTCGATGGCGAAACCGCTGTGATAAATATAATCCAGTGTCATAAGCTGACTATTTTATAATTGCAATATTACGTATTCTAGTTGGAGTTGCCAAGAAAAATCGACGAAATCAAGGAGCAAGACGACTGATTTTCCATTCCCCGTCCGGTTGCAGGGTATATAGAAAACGGTCATGCAGACGGTTGGGGCGTCCTTGCCAGAATTCAATCCTTGTAGGGGTAACGGCATATCCGCCCCAATTATCGGGCCTCTCCACTTCTTTTCCGATCCACCGGGCTGCCTCCCTGACAAAAGACCGTATTAATTGCATTCGGCTTGTTATAGGTTGACTTTGGGGAGAAATTCGTGCGCCGACCCGACTTTTATAAGGACGTTTCCGGAAATATTCATCCGATTCTTCCGGAGGAACTTTCGTCGCTATTCCCTCTATATGTATTTGTCTTTCGAGGGCGTGCCACACAAAAGAGAGGGAGATATACGGATTTTGTGCCAATTGCCTGCCTTTACGGCTTTCATAATTGGTATAGAAGACAAATTTTCCATCATGGAGCCCTTTTAATAATACGGTACGCGTGGACGGTCTCCCTTCAGGGGATACGGTTCCTACAATGACAGCAGTTGGTTCATCCACCTCTGCGTCAATTGCTTCTTGTAGCCAACGGTTGAAAAGCGAAAGCGGGTCGCCCGGAAGTTCATTTTCCCGCAACCCACCTTTCGTATATTCCTGTCGGATATCTGCTATGTTTAATTTCGCCATAAGATTATCTGGCAGTTTTAGTTCTTAATTTCTAATGATGGAATCACATAGGTACTTCTATTAATAGAATATGTGAATCTTTCAGTGTCTCCAGTTCGAAACTGTTGGTATCGTAAACACCCATACCGTCCCGGCGTTTCAACACTTCGCCATCTACTACAATTTCTCCTTCAATGAGGAAAATATAGACGCCTGCATGACTTTGATGCATGTGATAACCCAGTTTCTTTCCGGCTTCTACTTTACCGATTGAGAACCAGGTGTCTTGCAAAAGGGAAGCAGGTGTACTGCCGTCGGGAGATACGATGACTGCCAGTTCATTCGGACGTTCCAACTCTGTGATACTGAAATCCTGATAAACGGGACGGGTGTTCCGTTCTCTTGGCATAATCCAGATTTGCAGGAATTCTACCGGTTCTACAGGGCTTGCATTCACTTCACTGTGGAAGATTCCCGTTCCGGCACTCATTGTCTGAATTTCTCCAACAGTAATGATGCGGCTGTTCTTCTTGCTGTCTCCATGTTGCAGATGTCCTTTCAGAGGGATGGAGATGATTTCCATATTCTTATGCGGGTGAGTCTGAAAACCTTCTCCGGGTGCAACTTTGTCATCATTCAATACGCGAAGGGCACCAAAGTTGATACGATTGGAGTCGAAGTATTCGTCAAAACTAAAAGTATGGTAACTATCCAACCAATCGTACTGGGAATGTCCTCTTGTATCTGCTTTATGTATTACTTTTTTCATAAAATCTGTCCTTTCTCTTATTTGTTTATATGTTTTGTAAACAAAGAAAGGAGCTTAAAAGTTTTATTTCTTCACTTCATTTAGCAAAGGCTTATGATTGATAAAATCTTTTATGTTTTGCAGGGTGGTCGCCGCAATATTCTCCATCGCTTCATGTGTGAAAAAAGCTTGATGAGAAGTGACTATCACATTGTTGAATGAAAGTAAGCGGGCGAGTACATCATCGTCGATGATGCGGTCGGATTGATCTTCATAAAAGTATTCGCTTTCTTCCTCATATACGTCCAGTCCTGCGGAACCTATTTTCTTGTTCTTCAACCCTTCAATCAATGCATTGGTATGAATCAGCTGTCCACGGCCGGTATTGATAATCATAACTCCGTCTTTCATTTTGCTGATAGAGTAGTCGTTAATCAGATACTTGGTCGCTTCGGTGAGCGGGCAATGCAAAGAGATGATATCCGAATTGTGATATAGTTCGTCCAGTGAAGTATAAACTATTTGTTCTTCACGGGCGAAGTTATGGTCCGGATAGAGGTCGTAAGCCAATATGTTCATTCCAAACCCTTTTAAGATGTGAATCAGTATTTTCGCGATTTTTCCTGTACCGATGATGCCTGCTGTTTTTCCGTGCATATCGAATCCCATCAGACCGTGCAGGGAGAAATTACCATCTTTGGTACGCCAGGAAGCACGGGGAATTTTCCGGTTTAGCGATAGCATAAGAGCTACGGTGTACTCTGCAACGGCATAAGGAGAGTAGGCAGGAACCCGTACTACGGTAATTCCGGCAGCGGCGGCAGCATCTAAATCTACATTATTAAATCCGGCACAGCGTAGTGCCAATAGTTTTACTCCGTTGGCTGCCATCACACGGATTACTTCTGCGTCGGCAACGTCGTTCACAAAGATGCAGACAGCATCCACTCCTTGTGTCAGTAGTACGTTGTTCTTATTCAGATGCCCTTTGTAGTAGCGTATCTCAAATCCGAACTCTTTGTTTTTGTCATTGAAAGAGGACTCATCATAAGGCTTTGTGCCGAAAAATGCAATTGTATAGGCCATAATATTATTCTATAAATTATATAATATTAAACGTTGGAACAGGTGAATTTGTTTAATCAATCCATCATTCGAAAAATAGATTGTTTCATTAGAAACAGTTTGATTTTTCAATTAAAATGGCGGATAAATGAAAATAAGTGCACAAATATGTGCTCCCTGTGCAATATTGTTATATCTTTGCGCCGAAATAATTTTAAAAAAGATTTAGATGAGAAAAATTTCGTTGATTGGTCTTGCAATGTTGATCGTTTCAATTCCAACTTTTGCCGGAGATTATCTAACCAATACGAATCAGAATGCTGCTTTCTTACGCATGATAGCCCGCGGCGCTTCCATCGATGTTGATGGAGTTTATAGTAATCCTGCCGGACTGGCATTTCTTCCCAAAGATGGTCTTCAAGTAGCACTTACTATTCAAAGTGCATATCAGACCCGTGATATTGCTGCAACAAGTCCTTTATGGACCATGGATGGACAGACTACTGTGCGTAATTATGAAGGGACGGCTTCTGCTCCCGTTATTCCTTCCATACATGCTGTCTATAAAAAAGGTGATTGGGCGTTTTCCGGTAGCTTTGCCATTGTAGGTGGTGGTGGAAAAGCTTCTTTCAACACAGGATTGCCTATGTTTGATGCGGCTGCTATTAGTTTGGCAAATTCTGCGAGTGGAGGGATGCTGAAACCTAATATGTACAATATTAATTCGGCTATGGAAGGTCGTCAGTACATCTATGGTTTTCAGTTAGGAGCAAGTTATAAGATTAATGAACACTTCTCTGTTTTTGCTGGTGCGCGTATGAATTATTTTACTGGTGGATATAAGGGGCACTTAAATATTAGTCTGAAAGAGGGTGTGGCTCAACAGTTGGGTGCTGCTATAGTACAACAAATCATGGCTGCTAATCCTGGTATGAGTTTGGAACAAGCAACTCTGGCAGCTCAGGCACAATCGGGTCCTTTGCTTCAAAAACTGGATGATACAAAGATTGAGCTTGATTGTGACCAGACAGGTTGGGGATTGACGCCTATTATCGGTGTAGATGCTAAATTCGGAAAGTTGAATTTGGCAGCGAAGTACGAATTTAAGGCTAATATGAATATTGAAAATGATACGCATACGCGTGAGTTTCCGGATGCAGCTGCGGATTTTATGGCACCTTATGCGAATGGTGTGAACACGCCGAGCGACCTTCCTTCTATGCTTTCTGTAGCAGCAAGTTATGAATTTTTGCCATCGTTGAGAGCGTCGGTAGAATACCATTTCTTTGATGATAAGAATGCCGGTATGGCGGATGGCAAACAGAAGACACTGAAACATGGTACACACGAGTACTTGGCCGGTGTTGAATGGGATATCAATAAACTGTTCACAGTCAGTGGAGGTTATCAGAAAACAGACTACGGATTGAGCGATGCTTTTCAATCAGATACAAGTTTCTCTTGTGATTCTTATTCTGTAGGTTTCGGAGGTCGCATTAATTTCACACAGGTATTGAGCCTTGATGTTGCTTATTTTTGGACTACATACAGTGATTATACCAAAGAAAATCCACGACGGGGTGGTTTGCCTGAATCAATGGCATCATTAGTAGATAAAGACGTTTATAGCCGTACCAATAAAGTATTTGGCGTGAGCGTGAACTACAAGTTCTAAATTTCTAATCCTTTATATGTATAGAAAAGCCGTCTCGGACATGATGTTGAGACGGCTTTTTTGTTTTACTGTTCTATGTTTATTTAGAAAGAATACTGTACCAGCATATTCAACCGGTTAGCGTGACGAGTTGCGGAACTGAAATCAGTGCGCCATCCTCTTAAATATTCAACACCGACTTGCAGGTTACTGCTTACATTCCAGAAAGCATTAGCTACCAGGTATTGTCCTTTGCGATAGGATTCCGGATTTTCACTTGGATATCCGTTTTCAGAATAAAGTCTGGATAAACTATATGTACCGGATATAAAGATGCTCGGACAAAGGTTGTATTGCAACCCTGCATACCATCCCAGCATTGGGAGAACCTGCATTTTTCCCTCATTATCAGGATCGGGAACGATATCTACGTTCAGATTACTTAAATCGTTCAGGTAAGATCCGATACCTTTTCCATAATTAAACTGTCCGAATGCCTGTAATTTCTTCGTAATATTGAAAGTTGTAGATGCTTGCAGACCGAAGCCGGTGGCGGAATAGGCTTTCTCATGTACATTACTTGAGTAGGTCATACTACGGACAATGGCACCTAATTTAACGTGACTGCTACTATTCCAGTTATACTGTACGGAAGTGGCAAAGTCCGGCATTCGTTGGGTGTTGATAGACAAGTCATTGTTGGTTGTACCGTCTACTGAAGGCATTTCCATCGAAACACCGAATTTCCAGTTTTTCAACTTATCGCACATATAGCTCAATTGCGTAGTGCGGTAAAAGGCTGATCCGTTAGGACCTGCAAAGTCGATGGTAGGAGGCAGTGCGGAGAGGTCCATGAACGAACCGTAGCTGTATCCGATCGTGAAACCGAGGAATTGCGCATAAGCATTCTGCAATTCAAAGGTTTTTCCGTCACCCCGGAAGTTTCCGGCTGTGTAGACAACGAAGTCTCCCAGATGTTTCGTACGTCCTACCAGTTTGAGGAATAGGGTAGAAGTGGTGATGTCCATCTGGAATTGATTCTTGGCAAAATTGCCGCTTCCGCGTTGTGGAATCAATGCCGGATAGAAATCGACATCATTTACGATACCGTTAAAGTCATACTCTGCTGTTGCACGAACATATCCTCCGATACCCAGGGCAAATTTCCCTTTCTGGTCGGTTAGCAGGAAACGGGGAGCATTCGGGTCGTGGAAACGCATCTGCGAACGGTCGTTCATGATTCGGATGATTTCATCTCCTGCTTTGTTTTTCGAAACAAACATGATAGAATTCGGTTCTTCATCTTCGATGACTACCTTCTGTTGTGCATAGGCACAGAGGGGGAAAATTCCTATCCCCAGTAGCATAGCTACCATTTTAAAGCTTGTTTTCATTATCAGTTAAGTTTTAGGTGAATGCCCAATGAACAACTAAAAAAAGAAATGGTTGAGAGGGGCAAAGGAAAAATTGCCAAACTAATCGGAAGAATTGCTATTTATAATGATTCTAAAAAAACGGACCTTTGTATCGTACTAATTAGATAAAGGAAATACGACGATGGAAAAAGTTGATTTTACTCAAGGAATATTAGCGATACAACCGGATTTGCATCGCTTCGCATATAAATTGACGGCAGACCGCGAATCTGCTAATGATTTGGTTCAGGATTGTTTGTTGCAGGCATTAGATAATCAGGAGAAGTTTACGTATAGCAAAAATCTGAAGGGATGGATGTATACGCTTATGCGTAATATTTTCGTGAACAACTATCGTCGCACAGTTCGTGAAATGAACCTGATTGATGATAGTTACTCCATCAATCAACAACATCTGATAGAAGATGAAGATGCTGATAGATTCGAGTTTACGTATGATATGAAACAGTTGTACCGGGTGATACATTCCATACCGGAAGAGATGAAAGTGCCTTTTCAGATGTTTGTAGCCGGATTTAAGTATAGAGAAATTGCCGAAAAATTAGGATTGCCGATGGGAACGGTAAAGAGCCGTTTGTTTTTCATCCGTAAGCGGTTGAAAGAGGAATTGAAAGACTTCTCCTCTTGATGCGGATGCCTGATTGAGTGATGTGTTTTTAAGGTCAAAGTGATGAGCCTTCCTGTCAGAATACGACGACTGACAGGGAGGCTTATTTTTTCTTCAATTATCGGGAAGACAGATTCTGGTAAGATGAATGTGATAATTCCAGTTTTATTTTTTACCTTTGCACTCCGAAAGAATAAAAAATGTATGATGCCGTGAATAGCGGTCGTGTATTCTAGAACACCACGTAAAAAACAGGAATTATGAAAGAAAAAGTATCTGTACCCTTTATGCTGCTGGGCATTCTGTTTAATGTCTGTCTCATTGCAGCCAATCTTCTTGAAACAAAAGTAATTCAGGTAGGTAGTCTGACCGTGACAGCCGGATTATTGGTTTTTCCTATTTCTTATATTATTAATGATTGTATCGCCGAGGTTTGGGGATTCAAGAAAGCGCGGCTCATCATTTGGAGCGGTTTTGCCATGAACTTCTTCGTGGTTGCTCTTGGGTTGATAGCTGTTGCCATTCCGGCTGCTCCTTTCTGGGAGGGCGAGGAACATTTCAATTTTGTGTTCGGTATGGCTCCCCGTATTGTGGCTGCCAGTCTGATGGCTTTTCTGGTAGGCTCATTTCTCAATGCGTATGTGATGAGTAAGATGAAAGTAGCCAGTCAGGGGCGTAACTTTTCGGCCCGTGCCATCTGGTCGACTGTTGTAGGTGAGACTGCCGATTCATTGATTTTCTTCCCGGTAGCTTTTGGTGGAGTTATTGCCTGGAAAGAACTGCTTATCATGATGGGGATTCAGATTGTGCTGAAATCCATGTATGAAGTTATTATCCTTCCGGTGACAATTCGTGTGGTGAAAGCAATCAAGAAAATAGACGGTAGCGATGTTTACGACACCAATATCTCTTATAATGTATTGAAAGTCAAAGATATTTAATATAGAATATGAATAGAGAAGCAGCATTGGTTGTGTTTAGTGGTGGGCAGGATTCTACCACTTGTTTGTTTTGGGCAAAACGCAACTTTAAGAAAGTATATGCCTTGAGTTTTCTTTATGGTCAGAAGCATCAGAAAGAAGTGGAGCTTGCACGGGAGATAGCCCGGAAAGCGGAAGTGGAATTTGATGTGATGGATGTTTCCTTTATCGGACAGTTAGGTCATAATTCATTGACCGATACTACGATGGTGATGGATCAGGAAAAACCTGCAGATAGCGTTCCTAATACCTTTGTTCCGGGACGTAATCTGTTTTTTCTAAGTATCGCAGCAGTATATGCCCGTGAACGTGGTATTAATCATTTGGTAACGGGAGTTTCTCAAACAGATTTCAGCGGTTATCCCGATTGCCGTGATGCCTTTATCAAATCTCTTAATGTAACTCTCAATCTGGCTATGGATGAACAATTTGTGATTCATACCCCTTTGATGTGGATTGATAAGGCAGAAACATGGGCATTGGCCGACGAACTGGGGGTATTGGAACTGATTCGCACCGAGACTTTGACCTGTTATAATGGCGTTCAGGGAGATGGTTGCGGACATTGCCCGGCTTGTACATTGCGTCGGGAAGGATTGGAAAAGTATTTAAAAAGTAAGAATCAATAATATCTCTACATAGAGATTAAAATGCGTTTTTTTGCTGTCATCTGTCACATTGTTGTAGATAAATGTTTGATTATAAGATTTTTAGTTTGTGACAGCAAGTAGTGACAGCAGCTAAATTTGACATTTTGCCGTCACATCTATTGTCACCGGTAAGTTCTAATTAATAAATGATAGTAGTTTCTGTCCGGAATGTATTGGCTTAGATTAGTTTCAACAGTTTGAAACTGTTGTTTCATCGGTGAGAAACTAAAGTTTCAACGGTAGGAAACTAAAGTTTCTAACGCTTGAAACTATAAGTTCCAAGACTTGAAACAGTTTGTTCCAAGTAATGAAACACTTTGTTTCAAGGCGGGAAACACATTGTTTCAGGCAATGAAACACACCGTAACAAGTAAGATGAGGAGAAAGCAAACGTAGGATAAGAGTTGATGGTGATAGGTGATAGATGCGGTGATAGGTTGTGAAATGAATCCTTCACCACTAAAACCTCGATGAATAAGGCGTTTGAGGCAGGACGGTGATAGGTGAAAGAAGAAATGCGTTTTTTTGTTTAGAGTAGAGGTTGTAGTTAATGAGTGCAATGACAGAATTAAAAGACCAACTTTCCTTATTAGGAAGAAAAACCGAGTATAAACAAGATTATGCTCCTGAAGTACTGGAAGCCTTTGATAATAAGCATCCTGAAAATGATTACTGGGTACGTTTCAACTGCCCGGAGTTCACAAGTCTGTGTCCTATTACCGGACAGCCGGACTTTGCCGAAATACGTATCAGCTACATTCCTGATATAAAAATGGTAGAAAGTAAGAGTTTGAAACTCTATCTTTTCAGTTTCCGCAGTCATGGAGCCTTTCATGAAGATTGTGTGAATATCATAATGAAAGATCTTATCCGATTGATGAGTCCCAAATACATAGAAGTAACGGGAATATTTACTCCTCGTGGTGGTATTTCCATTTATCCGTATGCCAATTATGGTCGTCCGGGAACAAAGTTCGAACAGATGGCAGAACATCGTTTGATGAATCGGGAATAATATAAATAAAAGAATTCACTAGCTAAAAAGATCGAATATGACTCATCATGTGCCTGCTGAATTACAAAACTATGTTCGGCAAAGTATTATTCCTCAATACGCTAACTTTGATAAAGCGCATCAAATTGACCATGTAGAAAAGGTAATTGAGGAAAGTCTGAAATTAGCGACGCATTATGAAGTCGATTATTCGATGGTTTATGTCATCGCTGCTTATCATGACCTGGGGTTGTATGAAGGACGTGAATTTCATCATATAACCTCCGGCAAAGTGTTGCTAGCCGACGAAACTTTGCGGCGTTGGTTTACGGATGAGCAGCTGTTGCAGATGAAAGAGGCGATAGAAGATCATCGGGCTTCCAATAAACAGGCTCCCAGAACAATCTATGGAATGATTGTTGCCGAGGCTGACCGAATTATTGATCCCGAAGTTACTTTACGTCGTACCGTACAATATGGGCTGTCTCATTATCCGGAGATGGATAAAGAAGAGCAATATGCCCGTTTTCGGAAACATCTAACTGAAAAATATGCAGAAGGAGGGTATCTGAAGTTATGGATACCCCAATCGGATAATGCCGGACGGTTGGCAGAACTTCGGAATTTGATTACTAATGAAGACGAACTCCGGCAGGTATTTAATAAACTTTATATAGAAGAGAAGAATGGATAATGATATCCATCTTCTTTATTGTATAATTCATTTTTCACGGTGCATCTTTGTGGATGTAGTTTATTCATGATGATACGGCCCTCCATTCAATATAGTCATCGCCCGATAAATCTGCTCAACGAATATCAGCCGGATCATCTGATGAGAGAAAGTCATCTTCGACATTGAAATCTTTTCGTGTGCCGCTTGATAAACCTTTTCTGAAAAGCCATAAGGCCCTCCGATAATGAATACCAGTCGTTTGTTGACCGTGTTCATTTTTCGCTTCATATATTCGGCAAACTCCAGAGAACGCATTTCTTTTCCGTGCTCATCGAGCAATACCACCACGTCGCCCGGTTGGAGAGCTTTTAATATCAGTTCCCCTTCCTTTTCTTTCTGCACTTCCATTGAAAGACTCTTGGTGTTTTTCAGTTCGGGAATCACTTCCATATCAAAAGTGATAGACCGTTTGGTGCGCTGGATATAGTCATTGATGGCAGTTATATAGTGTTGTTCTACGGTTCGTCCTACGACGAGCAAGGTTGTTTTCATACGTCTACAATTCTGATTATTGCACAAAAATAGGCATTTTTTATGTTATTCTGCAATTAATGCTTACCTTTGCCTATCATTAGTTGAAAGTTTAAGCCTTTAAACTACAACTTAAAAGCTTGTATTTATGAAAAAACGAGTGCTCGTAGGAATGGCCACTTTGCTTCTTTCTCTCTCGTTGCTGATGGCACAAGAGATACCGGCAGGAGTGATAACGGCATTTAAAAGAGGAAGCTCGCAAGAGCTAAGTAAGTATATGGGGGACAAGGTAAATCTGGTGCTCCAAGGTCGCTCGACAAGCGTTGACAAGCAGAAAGCAACAGCTATGATGCAGGAATTCTTTACGGAGAATAAAGTCAGCGGATTTAACGTGAACCATCAGGGAAAACGGGACGAATCAAGTTTCGTTATCGGTACGTTGGCTACTACTAATGGGAACTTTCGTGTGAACTGCTTCCTGAAGAAAGTGCAGAATCAATATTTAATACATCAAATAAGAATTGACAAGATCAATGAATAAGGAAAAAGAACTGATCGACAAGTTGATCGATCTTGCTTTTGCAGAAGATATAGGTGATGGCGATCATACCACCCTTTCATGTATTCCCGCTACGGCAATGGGAAAATCAAAATTGCTTATCAAAGAAGCCGGTGTGTTGGCTGGCATCGAAGTAGCTAAAGAAATCTTCAACCGTTTTGATCCTACCATGAAAGTGGAAGTGTTTATCAATGACGGAACAGAAGTGAAACCGGGTGATGTAGCAATGGTAGTGGAAGGAAAAGTGCAATCTTTACTTCAAACCGAACGCCTGATGTTGAACGTGATGCAGCGTATGAGCGGCATTGCAACAATGACCCGTAAATATGCAAAGGTATTGGAAGGTACAAATACCCGTGTGCTTGATACCCGCAAAACAACTCCCGGTATGCGTATCCTCGAAAAAATGGCAGTGAAAATCGGTGGCGGAGTAAACCATCGTATTGGTCTGTTCGACATGATTCTTCTGAAAGACAATCATGTGGACTTTGCCGGAGGTATCGACAAAGCCATCACTCGTGCCAAAGAATATTGCAAGGAAAAAGGTAAAGACCTGAAAATAGAAATAGAAGTCCGCAGCTTCGACGAACTGCAGCAAGTTCTTGATCTCGGCGGAGTAGACCGTATCATGTTTGATAACTTCACTCCCGAAATGACAAAGAAAGCAGTAGAGATGGTAGCAGGCAAATACGAAACCGAATCTTCGGGTGGTATCACCTTTGATACTCTTCGTGAGTATGCCGAATGTGGCGTAGACTTCATCTCTGTAGGAGCTTTGACTCATTCAGTGAAAGGGCTGGACATGAGTTTCAAAGCATGCTGATAGTATATAATAAGCGGTGAACTGTAAGCGGTGAACGATAAACAGTAAACGGTGGATATTTTGTAGCATGATTATGCGCAGCTTTGTTCATCATTTACCGTTTATCGTTCATCGTTTTTTTCTTTCCCGTTTATTATTATCTATCCTTTAACTTCTTTTAGCAATATTCCTTGCAGCATTCCTCAAACTCTCGCGTCTAATGAGCAAACGACGCAGACATACGTTCGATTTTAAAAAAAGTAATTGACTTTGGAAAACGAGATAGAACTTATAAAGGGCTGTCGGGCAGGAAAGGATTCAGCCCGAAAGGAACTTTACACTCTCTATTCCAAGCAGATGCTGGCGGTATGTTTCCGCTATACGGGCGATATGGATGCGGCGCACGATGTACTGCATGACGGTTTCATCAAGATTTTTACCAACTTTTCGTTCCGGGGTGAGTCTTCACTTTGTACATGGATTACCCGGGTGATGGTTACTCAATCACTCGATTTCCTGCGACGGGAGAAGCGAGTCAGCCAGTTGGTAGTGCATGAAGAGCAGCTTCCCGATATACCGGATATATCGGATTCGGGAGGAGGGGCTGGAATTTCCGAAGAGCAGTTGATGGCTTTTATTGCCGAATTGCCGGATGGTTGCCGAACCGTTTTCAACCTTTATGTGTTTGAAGAGAAATCGCACAAGGAGATAGCCAAGATGCTTCATATTAAAGAGCATTCATCTACTTCGCAGCTGCACCGGGCCAAATATTTGTTAGCAAAAAGAATTAAAGAGTATAGAAATCATGAAGAAAGAAAATGATGAAATAACCGATCTGTTTCGCACGCGTCTCGCTGATGCCGGGATGAGTGTACGGGATGGCTTTTGGGAAGAGCTCTCGCAGGAAATTCCTGTGGCTTGCCAGCATCGTCGTCGGATTCTGCTCTTCCGTGTAGCGGCTGCGGCATCTGTATTGCTTGTTTTGGCAGCCTCGTCGGCTACTTTCTTGTATTTCTCTCCAAAGGAGGAAATGGAAGAAGCATTTACAAAGATAGCCGTGACGAATGGAGGACAGATGGATGGAGATGGAATACGCGTCAATCAGTTGCCGTTGCCGGTAGAACCGGTGTTGCCGAAACCGGCTCCGAAATCTTACGGTATGCTGTCGCAATATACGGAGGAAGAAGATTCTCTTTCAATCACTTTCTCTATGTCGTTTTCTTTTTCTTCCACTACTTCTACGGGAAATGGCAACCGATATGGTAATCAGGGGCATAATGGTTATTGGCAGGCAACAAACGGTAATACAGGATCATCTGTCGCTTCGGAAGAACAGTCGAATGTCGATATGTCTCAACCCAAAGCAGTGAAAAAGCATCGCTGGGCGATGAAAGTTCAAGTGGGTACAGCACTTCCGGCAGATAACGGTACTTATAAAATGCCGGTTTCCGCAGGGGTGACGGTAGAGCGTAAGTTGAACGATTTTCTTGGCATAGAAACCGGATTGCTCTATTCGAACCTCCGTTCTGCAGGGCAGCACTTGCACTATCTGGGAATCCCCGTTAAAGTGAACGTGACGTTGGTAGATACGAAAAAAATCGACCTTTACGCTACTGTAGGAGGAATAGCCGATAAATGTATTGCCGGTGCACCGGACAACAGTTTTAAAGAAGAACCTATCCAGCTGGCAGTGACTGCCGGTATTGGAATCAACTATAAGATTAATGACCGACTTGCTGTTTTTGCCGAACCCGGAGTTTCGCATCATTTTAAGACAGATTCGAAATTGGCTACGGTACGAACAAAACGGCCGACTAATTTTAATTTACTTTGCGGACTCCGCATGACGTATTAATCCTTATGAAAATGAAAAAAACACTACTAATGCTGTGGATGGCTGTTTGCCTGATCGTATCCTTTACAGGATGCACCAGCGAAGAAATGGATTATAACAATCCGGATGTTGCTCTTTTTGTGAAGCAATTGAAGTCGGGTACGTACAAGATGAAGAATGAAAAAGGGGTGGTGGAGGTTCCTCATTTCACGGAAGAGGATATCCCCGAACTTTTAAAATATGCAGAAGATCTGACTATTATCCCTTCTTTTCCGTCGGTTTATAATATGAACAACGGTAAGATTCGGTTGGGTGAGTGTATGCTTTGGGTGATTGAATCTATCCGTCAGGGCACACCTCCGTCATTAGGTTGCAAAATGGTATTGGCGAATGCTGAAAATTATGAAGCAATCTATTTCCTGACCGATGAGGAAGTACTCGATGCAGCCGCTTGTTATCGTAGTTGGTGGGAAGAACGCCAATATCCGAAAACGAGATGGACAATTGATCCGTGTTACGATGAGCCGCTTTGTGGATCGGGTTATCGTTGGTGGTAATAAAGGGGGAGGAGCCTTCGGAAAGTAAAAAATAGGAAACATTCATGTGGGAATATTTGTTTGTATCAGTAGTCTTTTGCTGCTGACAGGGGGATTATTACGCTCAAAAGATAGCCTCTTATACGTACAAATGTATATGAAGTGCTCCGAAATATAGGTAATGAAAGAGTAAAAAGAATGGATGGATTAAAACGGGTTATAACAACGATGGCACTGTGCCTGACCGCTGTATTTGCATATTCGCAAGTATGGACGGCGCAAGATTCTTTGCATTTGAAGAAATTGCTGGAGAGTGACCAGGAGTTGCATTTAAATATGGATGCTGTGAAGTCGATTGATTTCGGAAGCGCAGTGGGTACTCCCCGGATGTCGGAGGAGAAAAGCTGGATGATGCCTGACGAATCGCTTCCTGAAGCGTTGCCTAAACCGAAAGTGATGTTGACTCTGATGCCATATAAAGCGAATACCCGCTATAACTGGGATCCCATCTATCAGAAGAAGATAAAGATCGATAAAAATACCTGGCGGGGTGATCCTTTCTACGAGATACGCCATCAAAGATCTTATTCAAACTGGGCACGCAATCCGATGGCAAAGGGAATGCGTAAGTCGTTGGATGAGATACAGGCGAGTGGGGTGCGTTTCCGTCAGTTGGGTGAACGTGCTAACGGAATGATGGTGAACACGGTAGTGATGGATGCACCTATTCCCTTGTTTGGTGGGAGTGGAGTGTATATCAATGGTGGAACTATCGGCGGACTTGACCTGATGGCTGTCTTTACAAAAGATTTCTGGAATAAGACGGGACGGGATAACCGTGCCCGCACATTGGAAGTGTTGAGAACTTATGGAGATTCTACCACTGTGTTGATAAATAAACCAATTGAACAGATTGCCCGTTGAAGGCGTTATAATGATGTGTTGATGTAGCAATGCGCTAATGTGCTGACTAGAGAATGTTTGTAATTGAATAATTAGTATATTTGTGTGTTGTTATGTTGGCGCATTGTTATATAGCTCTGTCACTATTATTGGTATCTTAGTATATTAACACATAGATAAATTATTGGTTATGAATAGAATTACTTCTCTTCTGGGTATTCGGTATCCTATTATTCAAGGTGGTATGGTGTGGTGCAGCGGTTGGCGTCTTGCTTCTGCTGTGAGCAATGCCGGTGGACTGGGATTGATCGGTGCCGGTTCCATGCATCCGGACACTTTACGCGAGCATATCCGTAAATGTAATGCGGCCACGAAATTGCCTTTTGGTGTAAACATTCCTTTGATGTATCCCCAGATAGAAGAGATTATGAATATTGTGGTGGAAGAGGGAGTGAAGATTGTTTTTACCTCTGCCGGAAATCCGAAAACGTGGACTGGGTGGTTGAAAGAACGTGGAATAACGGTTGTTCATGTTGTTTCTTCTTCCCGTTTTGCTGTAAAATGTGAGGAGGCTGGAGTAGATGCGGTAGTGGCAGAAGGGTTTGAAGCCGGAGGGCATAATGGACGCGAAGAAACAACGACTTTCTGTTTGATTCCGGCTGTACGTGAGGCTACAACATTACCTTTGATAGCTGCAGGAGGTGTCGGCACGGGGGAAGGAGTATTGGCTGCTATGGTGTTGGGAGCCGAAGGGGTGCAGATAGGAACCCGTTTTGCTCTTACTGAAGAGAGTTCAGCGAGTTCGGTATTTAAAGATTATTGCTTGAGTCTCAGAGAAGGGGATACTAAGTTGTTGTTGAAAAAGCTGGCTCCGACACGTTTGGTAAAGAATGCTTTCCGCGAAGCGGTGGAGAAGGCTGAAGATAGTGGAGCTAGTGCTGAAGATTTGAGAACTTTATTAGGACGGGGGCGTGCTAAAAAAGGAATCTTCGAAGGTGATCTGGAAGAAGGGGAATTGGAGATCGGACAAGTTTCGGCAATCATATCCCGTCGGCAGTCTGTGGCAGAAGTAATGAACGAATTGGTAGCGGCTTATCAACGGGCGGCAAAGAAAGATTATTTATTTTAAAGATATAGCTCACCACAGAGTAATACAAAGTCTTGCAGAGTTTTTTAAAGGTTATCAATCGAAGACGTAAGACATTGAGATAGCCTTACTTTGAAAAAAAGAAAGAACTCTGTAAGACTTTATATTACTGTATGGTGAAAATGCATAGTTACAGGCTGATAGGATCGTACTTCAAACCAAATACGTCGGCAACGGCCTTATAAACGATTTTTCCTTCTACGATATTTAATCCGAGTGCTAATGCTGGATTCTCTTTGCAGGCTTTTTTCCATCCCTTATTTGCTAAAGCTATCACATAGGGGAGAGTAGCATTGGTTAGTGCAAGGGTGGAAGTGTAAGGTACAGCTCCCGGAATATTAGCTACTGCATAATGAACGATTCCGTCTACAATATAGGTCGGTGCACTGTGAGTGGTCGGGTGAGAGGTCTCGAAACATCCTCCCTGATCGATTGCTACATCTACTAATACTGTGCCGGGCTGCATTATTGAAAGCATCTCTTTGGTAATCAAATGTGGTGCTTTATCACCGGGAATCAGTACAGAGCCGACAACTAAATCAACATCCGGCAATTCTTTTCTGATTCTTAGTTCGGATGAGTACAATGTCTTTACATTCTTCGGCAGTGTCTCGCTCAAATAGCGCAGACGTGCCAGATTTATATCTGTAATAGTGACATCTGCCCCCATTCCAGCAGCCATTTGTGCAGCATTGCTACCTACAACTCCACCTCCTAAAATTAATACTTTAGCTGGTTTAACACCTGGTACACCTCCCAAAAGGATACCTTTTCCGCCTTGCGGTTTTTCCAGAAAACGGGCGCCTTCTTGGATAGACATACGTCCGGCAACTTCACTCATGGGAATTAATAAAGGTAATGAGTGGTCTGCTTCTTCTACAGTTTCATAAGCCAGGCATATTGATTTGTTAGAGAGCATAGCAAGGGTTAATTCCTTGTCGGAAGCAAAATGGAAATAAGTGAATAGTAACTGTCCTTTTCTTATTAAGTTATATTCAGTGACTATCGGTTCTTTCACTTTTACTATCATCTCAGCAGTGGCGTAAATATCTTCTATTGTTGGCAGGACATGTGCGCCGACAGCTTGATATGCTTCATCCGGAAAACCGCTATTTACTCCCGCTGTATGTTGGATAAACACCCGGTGCCCTTGTTTTACCACTTCGGCCACTCCTGAAGGTGTCATGCCTACACGGTTCTCATTGTTTTTGATTTCCTTTGGTACTCCGATAATCATAATGTTACGTATTAAAGATTTAACATGTTCGAAAGTACGAAAAATCCCCTTACGTTGTTATTCGTAAGGGGATGTTTTAGAACAGAATGCCTTGCGTGTTGAGATGAATAAATGCGTAGAGTGGTTGTTTTATAGACATTCACTGCCCTGTTTGTTGATTTTCATGCTTTTTCCATAGAGACCCACTCGAGCTATGTTGTTATAAAAGGGTTCTGCAATATCGTACTTAAAAGGAAGTACTTCTTCATTGTCTTTGTTTATATACCCCCACTTGGACGACTGACTTTCAATACAAACAGCAGCCAATCCTTCAGAGAAAGAGCGTCCATTATCATATTCCAGGGGAATGACAACTTCTCCTTTCTTGTTAATGAATCCTATCTTATTGTGTAGCGAGACGAGAGCTAATCCTTCCGCGAATTGTTCTATTTGACTGTAAGTCGGTGGAAGAATGTAGTTTCCTTGTCTGTCAATCAATCCCCATAATCCATCGTGGCATACCCGTGCACATTCTTGTTCAAACGAGTGAGCGGCTGTGTATTTAAACGGAATCTGTATTTGTCCGGTATGGTCGATGAATCCGTATTGAGAATTGAGTACTACCATCCCTAATCCTTCTTTAAAAGAGAAAGCCCGTTCGTACATTAGAGGAATGACAACGTCATATCCTTTATTGATGTATCCCCATTGGATTTTTCCTTTTACCGGAGCCAATCCTTCGGAGAAACGGCCAATTGCCGAGAAGCGCTTTTTCTTATTAGCTACCCCATAAGCTAAAAAAGAAGCGAAGAACTTTGTAATAGTGCTGCTCATTACCTTTATTGTTTGTGTGGTAAGCGTCCGGATACCATATATATACAAGAGAAGCGTGGACGTCGTTAGTTCATTCTATTCAAGGCTCTGGTAAACCTATTGGGAAATGAACAACAGAGTCCACGCCCTTGCATATAACAAAGACGTGAACGCTTAGTTGCCATTATCTCCCCAATTAAAGAATTTACCAGATTCTGAATAGAGATAATATTCTAAACGCTTCTACGTTATTAATCGTAATAAGTCGCTACAAAGATACGGATTTCTTGTTAAAGAACAATGCTTTTAGGGGATAAAGATTTAATGGTGAATGAGGTAGGTGTACAAAATGAGAAATGGCTAATAGATAGATTAAAAAAAGCTCCTTTTACGCTTTAGGTAAAGGGAGCTTTTTAGTCTATGATGTCAGGCGGTTTGTTTCTATGAAAAATGCTTGGTTATTAGTTTAAAAGTCCGGGATTAGCATCAATTGCATCTTGTGGAATACGCAATGTGTAACGGGAATCATCTTGTACAAGTGTGTAGGTTACATCTTCAATTTCTTTTTTGATTTCCGGTCGGGTAGTTCGGCGTAAATCAAACCAACGATGGCCTTCAAAAGCAAGCTCGCGAGCACGTTCTTTCAGAATTTCTGTGACTAGCTTTTCTTGGCTCATCGCATTTATTTCATTCTTTTTCTGCTCATAACCTTCTGATGTATAACGATTCTCTATTAGTTTCAAGAGCCGGGTACGTGCTTCAGGTAATTTGTTTAAATGTGCAGCAGCTTCTGCTGAATTTAAATAAAGCTCTCCGGTGCGGAAAGTACATTTGAATTTAGATTCACCACTTTTGATGGAAGTATAATTTCCATTTTTATTTGCTTGATAATACTTGTTTGGACGTAGATCTTTTCCTTCCTCATATTCTTGTAAAAATGAAGGGTAAAGTAAGAGTGATCCGGCATAATCGCTATTTGGAAAAACTTCATAGGCAGTGATCATTTCTACAGATGTAAATTCATTAGGAAGTTTGCCTCCTTCATCATTTAGGTTTACCAATGTCGATTTTCCGGCTAATACACGTTCCGAAGCTTCATAAGATTTGCTCCATTCACCCATGTATAAATATACCCGTGATTCCATAGCATCTACTGATAATGTTGAAAAACGGTATGAATATTGAATTTCCCATTCTTTTTTATTAATCAGTTTCCGTGCTGTTTCTATATCAGATAAAATAGAGGTATATATTTCCTTTACAGTATTTCTTGATGGTATTTCTTCTAAATCAGTATTGAGTTTTAGAGGAACTGCTTTGGTTTCTAATGCTCCAGTAGCTGTATAAGGTTGTCCATAAAGATTGACCAATATGAAATGCATATATGCTCTCATGAGGTAAGCTTCTCCAACTAATTGATTAATATCTTCTTGGCTTCCTTCTGATATTTCATCTTTTTTATCGATGATTGCGTTGGCATAATAGATATTGGTATAATAGGCCGCCCATCCAAATTGTCTCGTACTTGCATTCGGATTAACATCATTCCATTTTTCAACATCTCCTAAAGAATTTTTGGAAGTGGCATCAGACTGTAATATGGTTGCGATATCTGTTCTGATTTCGCATATTCCTCTGTCATTGAGTGCTGTATTGTAAGCTGTTGTGAATAAAGCTCTGTATTCAGCTAGCGTATTGGGAATTACTTGGCCTACTGGTTGTATGTCCAAATAACTATCACAGGAAGATAATAACAGGCTTCCTATTAATGTGAATATATAATATATTTTCTTTGTCATAATATATTTTTTAAAAGTTAAGACTTAGATTGAAGGTAATGGATTTGGGAACTGGGGTAGAGTATAGGTTGCCCATTGATTCCGGATCCATATAATTATCATAATTAGAGCTGATAACGAATAGGTTACGAGCCTCTAATCCTACAGTTGCTCCGCCGATACTTAGTTTATGAAGCCATTCGGATGGAACCCGGTAAGCAAGACGTATATTTTGTAGACGTACAAAGCTTAGCTTTTTTACCCAGATATCCAGTGATCTGTAAATGTCATTTCGAGTACTGAACAAGTAGTAGTCGGCCGGATTGTAATTGTACGTTGCTAATGCAGGGAACTTTCCTGTTGTATTTTCCGGTGTCCATCTATCCAGTATGTCTCTATTCATATTGCGCCCTGGGTCTAAGTCAGATACATTATAACTTGGAGTTGTTTTTAGGTGTGCTCCAAAATTATATGAAAAATTCAGATTCAGTTCCCAATTTCGGTAATTGAACGTATTTAGAAAACCGCCCGTGTAGGGAGCATCTGACGTTCCAACATAGCTGTAAAAGTCTCTTTGTTCTTCAGTACTTGGTCCTATTTGGTAAGTGCCAAGACCATCTTCATTCGATGTCATTCTGAATAACTCTTCTACAGTGACAGCTTTTCCCTCTTTATTCTCAAGATAGATTTGTCCTGTATCAGGATTTATACCTTTTGTTTTTAGTGCAAAGATTGCACCTACAGGATATCCTTCCAGACTAGGAGTCACTTGGCTTTTATCTGTAAGTACTTTTAGTACTTTATTTTGATTATATGCGAAGTTGAAAGTAGTGTACCAAGAGAAGTTTTTAGTGGTGATATTACGTGTCTGCAGGTTTATTTCTACACCTTTATTTTCCATACTAGCCCAGTTTATAGACATATTAGTGAATCCATTTTCTAAAGCTAATGCTTTAGAACCAATTAAGTCTGTTCCTTTTCTATAGTAGTAATCTACACTAAGATTGATGGCTTGATTGAGTACAGAAAAATCTATTCCTAGATTGTAAGATGCTGTTTTTTCCCAGCGTAATTTACTGTTGGGAGCACTATTGATAATAATATTTTCTTCACTGTAACCTGGTAAAATATTCACATTATCATATTTTCCGACTAGGAATGGAGAGGTTCCCTTATCAATATTTCCTTGTAAGCCATAAGAAAGGCGAAGAGCTAAATTATCAATCCATTTGTATTGTCTAATGAACGATTCATTAGATAAACGCCACAAACCGCTTACCGAATAGATTGGTAAGAAACGGTATTTCTTATCTACTCCGAATAAATCAGAACCATCCATGCGCACACTTCCTCCCAATGTATAACGATTCATTAAAGTATATGAACCATTGGCAAAGAAAGAAGCAAAAGCGTTTTCCTTGTACGATTTAGTTTTTAGATTCCAATCATTGGCTTGTGCTTCATCTTTAAATATGAGATTCTGGAATGTTAGTTTCTTGGGATCATATCCGTATCCGGTTGAGGCTTGGTTGTCTACCCAGTTTTTGCGAATTTCCGAACCAGCCATTATTTGTATGTCATGTATATCCCCAAATGTGTTTTTGTATTCTCCTTGGATTTTCCATGTGAGTTGTGAGGTTGTACTATTAGTTGTTTTAAGCATGCCTCCTTCTGGTATAAGATAGGTTTGTACACCATTTTTCCAATATTTATTGGTTTCACGTATATTCCTAATATTATATGAATTTATCCCGGCATATTCTTCTTGCGACAATTGATCCCATTGCACACCAATCTGTGAATAAACTTTCCACTGATCGTTAAAACGTAGCTGAACATCAAAGATAGAATTGATGGCTGTGGTGACAGATTCTTTATTGGTGTTTGCTCGTTCTTCGAATATATTAAAGCCTTGCTTTTCATCTGTTTCATTACTTCTGACTACGTCGTAATCGTAAAGGTAGTTTCCTTGTTCGTCAAACGGAGCAAAGTAAGGGTTGGCGATACGTGAATAATATATAGGGTTAATAAGTCCGTAAGTATCAGTCATAAATGTGTTATTCTTGCGTCTGTTGGCAAAAATAGACATTCCAATTTTTAATATTTTGTTGATTTGGTAAGACGTTTTACTGGTCAGATTAAAACGGCTCATGCTTACACCTGGTACATTTCCGTTTTCTTTGACATAACCAAGTGAGTTGTAATAAGTAACCTTTTCACTACCACCGGAAATGCTAAAGTTATATTCTTGCGTGAAAGCATCTCTGAATAATATATCATTCCAGTCTGTATTGATTGTTTTCAGTTTGTTTATAGCATTTTGGGCTTCAGGTGTCAGTCCGTTCCACCCCTGTTCTTTATAGATGTCTATTAAGTTATATTGTTTCATGATAGCAGCAACTTTTCCTTTTTCAGGAAATACCGGTATCGGATCTGTTAATCCCCATAATATGTCAAACCGTGCTTCTTTTAATAATTGAAGTTCCAAATCGACTTTCTCTTCCGAGTTTAGTAAGTTGAGCCGTGAAGTATTGAGATTTGGAGTATAAGTCAATTTAGTATTGAAGTTAATAACAGGTTTTCCGGTTTTTCCTCTTTTGGTTGTTACCACAATTACACCATTTGCAGCACGTGCGCCATAAATGGCAGTAGCAGCTGCATCTTTTAATATCGTAATGCTTTCAATGTCGTTTGGGCTCAAACCTGCGATAGAAGATTGTGACATATTTACAATGTCATTATCGTTATCTTTGTTAATCTCTGGAATATCTGTCCCCTCCAAAGGTATTCCATCCAATACCCATAATGGGTCTTGTGTTCCATTCAATGAAGCTGTACCACGAATACGAATACGTGCAGGAGCTCCTGGTGCACCGGAAGTTGTCGTAACGGCTACACCCGCCACTTGTCCGGCTAATGCCTGGTCGATGCTTTTTGCTGCGCCTACCATTCCGTCTGTAACGTCTACTTTAGCGATAGCGGCAGTCAGTTTACGACGTTCCAGTTCTTGATAACCAGTTACTACTACGTCTCCTAGTGTGTGTGATGAAGCTTGAAGGACAATACGATAAGTATCTTTTCCAGCTTGCAACACGATATTTTGTTCTTCAAAACCTATATAACTACAATGTAGTCTGGTCACCTTTTCCGGAATGGAAATGGAGAATTTACCATCCATATCAGTGATAGTACCTAGAGAAGTCTGTGATACTCCGGCTTTTTTCAAATCGTCTGCATTAACATATACAGAAGCACCGATTAGAGGTTCATTGTCTTCACCGGATATGACGACTCCGGTGATTGTGCGATTAGCAGCGTTGGCTGTAGCCAACGTGCTAACAAGAAAACATATAAGAACGTATAAATATTTTTTTCTCATCAATATAGATTGTTAAAGTGATTGATTTTGTTTTATTTGATTCCCAAAGCCGTATTAATACGTAGAATCATATCCTCATAATGATAGCGTGCAGCAGTATCAGAAGTGCCGAGACGGCTCTGCAACAATTTCTTGATACGTAATAGCTCTCCGCGTTTCACCGAGATAGCATCAGAAATACGGTTGAGCTGACTACCATAGAAGTTAAGCACACGTGGAGCGCCCATTCGGTCTTCTTGGCGAAGTGCCCGTTGTTCGGCTGCATAACAGCTGCAGAAAGGAGTGGCATGGTCAAGCAGGAAATGCTCATTTGCAATCTTCTTGTTGATTTTTACAGCTTCGGGTTCTGCGGCTGCTGTAAGTAATGCATCGAGGAAGTTTTTCTGCAAAGAACGTTCCATTACGTTGGGGATGCCACCACGTTCGGTAATACCGAAAATGTTTTTATGAAGTCCGTCCATAAGCTCCACTACTGTGAAGGCTTTTTTTCCGTTGACAGACTCATTCTCTATCATACGCATCAAACGGGTGTTGCCTAGTAAATCCCAAAGGATATAGGCTTGGGCGTTCTTTAAGATTTGCGTAGGAGCATTCTCCTGTTTTCCGATGGGAGTATTACGAAGTAGATAAGTATATTGTCCTACTTCCGTGTCAAACAGCCATTTAGGATATGTTAATACTTCATCCATCAGAAATTTTAGTGAAGCTTGTTGTTTCTCTTTCTCAACGAATGTATAAGTCTTGACGCCATCTCCAACAATTGTATTTTCAATGTAGATACCGCCAATATTGGCAAGGACATGATATAAATAGTTGTTCCATTGGTTGATTACTGCATAGTAGAGGCGTGATGCTTCTTCATAAGTTTGTCCTTTCTCGCCGGTAGTAGTCCATTGAAGAATTTGCGGAACAATACGTTTCAGATTCTCAATGCCAAGTAAAGAAGAACGAACCGGATCATCACCTAAATCTTCGTTCTGTGCACGTGGATCTACCGCATCACGTACATCCTGTGCTTCACTATATTTATAAAGACGATCAGTATGTTTGCTCAAAAAATCGAATAAAACATCCTTTTCTTCTTCCGGAGTCTTCTTTCCGTACCAACGATAACCATATTCGATAGCAAACATGTCATAAGGACCGATATGCGGAGAAAGAACTTTCACGCCATCTCCTGGTTGTGCGATATAATTGAATCGTGCATAATCCATGATAGATGAAGCGGTAGAATTCATTCTGGAAGTGAATGCTTCGGAACGTAATGAATCCGTCGGGAAAGCCCATGATCCCATCATATTGTGACGGAGTCCCAATGAGTGGCCTACCTCATGACAGGCGACGAATCGAATGGCATCTCCCATCAAAGCATCAGGCAATTGTACATTGCGTGCTTCCGGACACACAGTTCCGGTCTGGACAGTAATCCATTCACGTACCATAGAAAGCACATTGTGCCACCACATAATATCAGCTTCCAGGATTTCTCCGGAACGGGGATCTAACAGAGAAGGTCCCATTGCATTTTTCTTTTCCGAAGCAGCATAAGTCAGTACGGAGTAATTGACATCATCCATGTCTACATGCATACTGTCCGTGATTTCTTTGGCGATAATCGCATTCTTGAAACCAGCCTTTTCAAAGGCAATCTGCCAGTCCTCGATACCTTTCTTAATGTACGAACGCCATTGGTAAGGAGTTGAATTGTCAATGTAGAAGATAATAGGTTTGGCAGGTTCTACCATCTGACCTTTCAGATAAGCCTCCCGATCTTCCGGTTTGGGTTCCATACGCCAGCGGGTGATATACTGTGTCTTATCCGTACGCTGCTGCGCATCACTAAAACTTAATAACGGATTCGTGAAATAACCGACCTTCTGATTGTCGAATCGTCCCATCATCGGCTTCTCGGGTAATAAGAGAATAGAAGAACTAACTTCCACCGTTACATAAACAGTAGTAGTACCTTCCGTTACCCGGGTAGTCAACTCGGAAGTTGCCACGACATTGTTTGAAAAGGATTTGATGGATAGAATACGTGATAAATTCTTGATAGCCGAAGTACCCAGATTAATATTGGTAAATACGTTATTGATACTGGTTTCCGTACCATCATAAATATCATTCACCTTGATTACTAATGCCGTAGAATCTGCATTGACTGCTTCGATCTTGAATGCGGCAATCAGCGGAGAGATAAAATTATCCTTTACCGAACGGAAGATAGCGTCCGTTTGGGGGGCCAGAGGTAATGGACGTTGTTGGCGTAACATTAGTTTGCCCGTCGCTTTGTCCCATTCCATGCAAACCATCTGGTTTTCATAGTTTACTCCGCGGTTTACACCCGCATCATTAAGTTCGGTAGGAACTCGTTGCAGCTTATTGACAACTAATAAGTCACGTCCCAAAAGTGAGGTGGGAATTTCAAAATAATAATCATTCTTCTTTTGATGTACAGCAAACATCCCTTTGGTCGTTTTACTGTCTTCCACTAATTTCTCGTAGTCGCTTTTACTCTTCTCTTCTTTCTCTTCTGGTTTTTTCTTTTTCTTTTTAAACCAACTCAGATTTTCTGTAGCGGGGGTAGTTGCAAATGCCGAGAGCGCTTCTCCACTCAGCAATATACATGCAATGACCGCTGCCATTACTTTTACATACATTCTCATTGAGTTTCTAACTTTTAATTATAATTAAAAAACGGCTACAAAAGTACTAATATAAATAACATAATGACTACTAATTTGCAATGAATATAACATTAAAAAGAAATATTAACTAGTATCTACGGTCATCATTCTCCTCGGATATTTCATAGTTTAGTGGGAATAGTGTACATTTGCGGGAGTAAAAAAGTGAACGGAATGATGAGACGATATATCACTGCTTTGATGTTGGCTTGCTGCATCGGAGGGTATGGACAAGAGAAGAAGCAAGTAACCTTTGTACCTCCTTTTGACTTTCCTCTTACATTGAGTGGGAACTTTGGAGAAATTCGCTCCAATCACTTCCACGGCGGACTGGATTTTAAGACAGGCGGAGTTATCGGTAAACCCGTTCGTGCTCTCGCTGATGGCTATATTTCGCGTATTCGCGTCACGAATGGTTCGGGATATGTACTTGATGTCTGTTATCACAATGGCTATTCAACGATCAACCGCCATTTGAGTGGTTTTGTTTCTCCCATTGCCGAAAGGGTGGAGAAACTTCAATATGAAGAAGAAAGCTGGGAAGTAGAGATTGTTCCCGAACCGGAAGAATATCCGGTAAAAGGAGGTCAGCAGATCGCATGGAGCGGAAATACCGGATATTCGTTCGGTCCGCATCTTCACCTGGATGTATTTGAAACGGAATCGGGAGATTATATTGACCCTATGCCTTTCTTTCAATCGAAAATAAAAGATACGCGTGCTCCGAAAGCGGATGGTATCCTATTTTTTCCACAACTGGGTAAAGGAGTAGTGGATGGAAAGCAAGAGAATAAAACCATCCTTCCCAATAGTGAGCGTCCGGTGGAAGCATGGGGAGTGATAGGTGTGGGGATCAAAGCATACGATTACATGGATGGAGTGAATAACCATTATGGAGTTTATTCGGTTGTACTTACGGTAGATGGAAATGAAATATTTCGTAGCACCGTAGATCGCTTCTCGCAGGAAGAGAACCGGATGATTAATTCCTGGACTTATGGGCAATATATGAAATCATTCATTGATCCGGGCAACACTTTGCGTCTGCTAAAAGCATCGAATGATAACCGTGGCTTGGTGACGATTGATGAGGAACGGGACTATCAGTTCTTATATACATTAAAAGATGCTTTCGGAAACACTTCCAAATATAGTTTCACCGTACGGGGTCGGAAACAGCCGATTGAACCGTTGAATCATCGGGAGAAATATTATTTTACCTGGAATAAGACTAATTATCTGCAAGAACCGGGATTGAACCTGGTTGTTCCGAAAGGAATGTTGTATGATGATGTTCCCCTCAATTATCAGGTGAAGGCGGATAGTGGTGCCGTTGCTTTTACTTATCAGCTGAATGATAAGGCGGTTCCGCTGCATGCAGCTTGTGAGTTGTGTATCGGGTTGCGTAGAAAACCAATTGCCGATACGACGAAATATTATGTGGCCCGCATAACTCCCAAAGGAGGAAAGTACAGCGTAGGCGGAAAGTATGAAGACGGATACATGAAAGCATCTATCCGGGAGTTGGGAACTTACACTGTTGCCATCGATACCATCCCGCCGGAGATTATCCCTGTCAACAAGAATCAGTGGGGAAGAAACGGAAAGATTGTCTATCGTTTGAAAGATCAGGGCGCGGGAATTGCTTCCTATCGTGGAACGATTGACGGGAAGTATGCGCTTTTCGGACGTCCCAATATTGTGAAATCGTACTGGGAATGTACATTGGACCCCAAACGCGTAAAGAAAGGAGGCAAGCATACTGTTGAATTTACAGTGACCGACTATTGTGGGAATGAAACAGTGGCCCGTGAAAGCTTTGTTTGGTAAATTATTAAAAGTGAATCATATATTTATTATGAAGAGAAGAATTATTCTTTGTGCCGCCGTATTGATGGCGGCTGTGGCGAACACCTTCGCCTGCACCAACCTGATTGTCGGAAAGAATGCGTCTGCCGATGGCTCGACGATTGTTTCCTATTCTGCCGACTCGTATGGCTTATTCGGAGAACTTTATCATTATCCGGCTGCTACCTATCCAAAAGGTACGATGCTGAAAGTTTATGAATGGGATACCGGCAAGTATCTGGGAGAAATAGAGCAGGCACGCCAGACTTACAATGTAGTCGGTAATATGAATGAATATCAGGTTACCATTGGTGAGACAACTTTCGGCGGACGTCCGGAATTGGCCGATTCTACAGGGATTATCGATTACGGAAGTCTGATTTATATCGGTTTGCAACGTTCGCGCACTGCCCGTGAAGCAATTAAGATCATGACCGACTTAGTGCAGCAATACGGCTATTATAGCGAAGGAGAATCCTTTACTATTGCCGATCCGAACGAAATATGGATTATGGAAATGATTGGTAAAGGTCCCGGCATCCGTGGAGCAGTTTGGGTAGCTGTACGTGTGCCCGATGATTGCATTTCGGCCCATGCCAACCAGTCACGTATCCACCAGTTTGATATGAACGACAAGGAAAACTGCATGTACTCTCCGGATGTCGTTTCTTTTGCCCGCGAGAAGGGATATTTTAATGGAGTAAACAAAGACTTTAGCTTCTCATTAGCCTATGCGCCTCTTGATTTTGGTGCCCGCCGTTTCTGTGAGGCTCGTGTGTGGAGCTATTTTAATAAGTTCACAGATAACGGAAAAGATTATCTTCCTTACATTGAGGGAAAGACCAATACGCCGATGCCTCTTTTTGTGAAACCGAAACATAAGTTATCCGTGCAAGATGTGAAAGATATGATGCGCGACCATTATGAAGGAACGCCCCTTGACATCTCCAATGATTTTGGAGCCGGACCTTATAAGACACCTTACCGTCTTTCTCCTCTGAACTTCAAGGTAGATGGCCAGGAATATTTCAACGAACGTCCGATTTCCACTCAACAAAGCGGGTTTGTATTTGTTGCACAAATGCGGGCTCATAAGCCGGACCCGATAGGCGGTGTACTTTGGTTTGGTGTGGATGATGCGAACATGGCTGTATTTACCCCGGTTTATTGTTGTGCTACTAAAGTGCCGGTATGTTATACCCGTGTAGATGGGGCCGATTATATTACTTTCTCCTGGAATTCTGCTTTCTGGATTTTCAACTGGGTATCTAATATGGTCTATCCGCGTTATGATTTGATGATCGGTGATGTACGGGAAGCGCAGAAAGAAATGGAAACTACTTTCAACAATGCACAGGAAGGCATTGAAGAAATGGCTGCCAAACTGCTGGCAAAAGATAAGAACGCAGCGGTTGACTTTCTGACAAACTATACAAATATGACTGCACAGAGCACTTTCGATACTTGGAAACAATTGGGTACATTCTTGATTGTGAAGTACAATGATGGAGTGGTGAAACGTGTTAAAGACGGTCAGTTTGAGCGTAATTCTATTGGACAACCTGCCGGAGTGATGCGTCCCGGATATCCGAAAGAATTCTTGCAGGAATATGTCAAGCAGACTGGTGACAGATATAAAGTGCCACAAGAATAGATATTAAGTATGAGATATTAGGTATTAAGTATATCGCTTTTTAATTCTTAATTCTCAAATTTCAATTAAAAGAATAGGAATTATAAACTTATTATTTTACATTTGTGTGCTCAAGAAATTGATAATAAATAATTCATTAACCAATAAATAACAATCGAAATGGAAAATCAGGAACTTATTAAACAGGTCACTGAAAAAGCCGAAAAATGGCTAACCCCGGCTTATGATGCTGAAACCCAGGCTGAAGTGAAGCGTATGTTGGAAAACGATGATAAAACCGAACTAATTGAAGCTTTCTACAAAGATCTTGAATTTGGTACTGGTGGTCTGCGTGGTATTATGGGTGTAGGTAGCAATCGTATGAATATCTATACGGTAGGTGCTGCCACTCAAGGACTTTCCAACTATCTGAAAAAGAACTTCAAAGACCTGCCGCAGATTTCTGTAGTAGTAGGTCACGATTGCCGCAACAACAGCCGTTTGTTTGCGGAGACTTCTGCTAATATTTTCTCTGCCAATGGTATCAAAGTATATCTGTTTGACGACATGCGTCCGACACCGGAAATGTCTTTCGCCATCCGTCACCTCGGTTGCCAGAGCGGTATCATTCTGACTGCTTCTCACAATCCGAAAGAATACAACGGTTACAAGGCATATTGGGACGATGGTGCACAGGTATTGGCTCCACACGATAAAGGTATCATCGACGAAGTGAATGCAATTGCTTCTGCTGCCGATATTAAATTCCAGGGAAATCCGGATTTGATTCAGATTATCGGTGAAGACATCGATAAGATTTATTTGGATATGGTGAAAACTGTTTCTATTGATCCGGCAGCTATCGCCCGTCACAAAGACATGAAGATTGTCTATACTCCGATCCACGGTACAGGTATGATGTTGATTCCTCGTGCATTGAAAATGTGGGGATTCGAAAACGTATTTACTGTGCCCGAACAGATGATTAAGGACGGTAACTTCCCGACTGTCGTATCTCCGAACCCGGAAAACGCGGAAGCTCTTTCTATGGCTGTAAACCTTGCCAAAGAAATTGATGCTGACCTCGTTATGGCTTCCGACCCGGATGCTGACCGTGTGGGTATTGCTTGCAAGGATGATAAAGGCGAATGGGTACTGATTAACGGTAATCAGACTTGTATGATGTACCTTTATTATATTCTGACACAGTACAAACAACTGGGTAAGATTAAAGGTGGCGAGTTCTGCGTGAAGACAATCGTTACAACTGAACTAATCAAGAAAATCGCAGATAAGAACAATATCGAAATGCTTGACTGCTACACCGGATTTAAATGGATTGCCCGTGAAATCCGTCTGCGTGAAGGCAAACAGAAATATATCGGTGGCGGTGAAGAAAGCTACGGATTCCTTGCCGAAGATTTCGTTCGCGATAAAGATGCCGTATCAGCTTGCTGTTTGATTGCTGAAGTTGCTGCATGGGCAAAAGATAATGGAAAATCCTTGTATCAGTTGTTGCTGGATATCTACGTAGAATACGGATTCTCTAAAGAGTTTACTGTAAACGTAGTGAAACCGGGTAAGAGTGGTGCAGAAGAAATCAAAGCTATGATGGAGAACTTCCGTGCCAATCCTCCGAAAGAATTGGGTGGCTCTAAAGTGATCTTGAGCAAAGATTATAAGACACTGAAACAGACAGATGATAAAGGTAACGTAACTGCAATCGATATGCCGGAACCATCTAACGTACTTCAATATTTCACTGAAGACGGTAGCAAAGTTTCCGTTCGTCCTTCAGGTACAGAACCTAAGATTAAGTTCTATATGGAAGTTCAGGGTGAAATGGGTTGCCGCAATTGTTATGCTTCTGCCGAATCTGCCGCAATGGAAAAGATTGAAGCAGTGAAGAAATCATTGGGTATCTGATTTTGTTTCTTCTGAAATTTCAGATATAGATAACGAAAGATAAATAATAAATAGCGCCTCCATGGTCTTTTCGAAGATTATGGAGGCGCTTCTTTTTCTCTATACATAGCCCTGATTCTGCCTATTTTCGGGCTTTTTCCCCAACTTGGCACAGTTCTTTCATTTCCTTTGCATTCTTTAAGTCCACTTGCTAATCCTTCTTGCGAGAATCTTGTTGTATTGACATCATCTCAATTTCAACCCGCAGGCTGCGGATACACATGTTTTGTTGATGCTTTAGAGTGATACGTTCAGTTTCATATTCGTAAGTTGTTCGTTTGTAGTTATGTGTATTTCGTGGCCTGCTTTCTTAGTCTATTTTTCAGTCAGTGCTATTTCTTTTTTTTCTGTTATTTCTTCGTGCCTATCCAAGTCCATTTATGCCATATTGTTTCCAATGGTCCTTGTTTATGTTTAGACAGCCACCATTTGCAGAACCTAACTTGCGCCAGGAAAAGAATAATACCGATAATCAGGCTAAGAGTATATCCACAGTAAGGAGCAAGATAGAATCCGAATGGGAAATAGATAATGGCTCCCAAAATAGATTGAGAAATATAATTGGTCAAGCTCATTTTTCCGTAGAATCGCAGATTAGATACAGTTTTCTTGAACTGATCCTTCTGATAAAGCAACACGAAAGAAGCAACAAGTACAATCGTAAATGCAAATTTCTGCCACATATCAAAGGCAGTACCTACCGTTTGCTGAATTAAACTGCTGTCACTTTGCATGATCTGTTCTTTCAGAGAATACAGTGGCGCGAAACTGATAGCTGCAATAATAAGTGCTTTCATCCAGAACTTCAAATGAGATTCGGTAGTAACGAACAATTCTTTGCGTCCGATATATAAGCCAAACAGGAAAAGTCCGGCAGTCTGCAAGAAACGTCCGGCACCGATAGCCCAAAACAGACTTGCTTTCTGTCCCAGCGTAACATTACCTATCAGAAAATCCCAAAAGCTTCCGGCTTTGGTGTATTCCGCTACTTCAGCATACATGGCTCCGACATTCAAATCGGGTAGGGTATAGGCAGGATTGAAAAGGCTCATTATATAATGAAACCATTCAATCGGTTGCAGTGAAAACAAGATGGCGGTGATTAGAATCGCTTTGTCACTCCATTTACGTACGATAAATAGTACAAGACTGACTACAACAAACAGAAGCAGGACATCTCCTGCCGGGAAGAAAGCAGCATTCAGAGTGGCGAATCCTGCCAGCAATATCATTCTCCATAAAAAGCGGTAACCAAAATCTTTTCCTTTCAACTGCTGGTTGTGCGACTGGATATAGAAAGTGAATCCGAAAAGCAGAGCGAATATGGCATAAGACTTTCCGGCAAGCAGTGAAAATGTCGCATTAAATACTCCGGCATCCAAAATGGTAAGCCATTCAGGAGAACTTTCCGGATATACGGGGAAAATGAAATGCTCCAGGTTATGAACCAGAAGGATGGCCATTACAGCAAATCCTCTAAGAGCATCTACTACTTCAATTCGGGGTGTTTTTGTTGATAATTCCATGGGGCTAATTTATGATTGTTTTTTAGTTAGTATTCGTTTTACCCATCTATTGGCAGGCTTTTCAAAATAATAATAAGAAAGTAAGCTAAGCGCAATAGTGATGCAAAAAATGACGGGGACACTTATCATCCAATGTATGTGCCATTGATACAGAGTAGCCATTTGGAGGTATGTGAGTATAATAAATAAATGTATCAGATAGAAACTATAACTGATTTCTCCTCCTATCACTAAGACCCGATTGGATAGTAACCGGGATATATACCCTCTTTGTAAGGCAAAGATAAGTATCACCAAAGAAACGGGTAGCCAGTAGTAACAAGAATAGCGGTATACTTTGGGAATGTCTGCGGCACAAAAATAGAAAACAAAAAATAAAATGACTATTCCTATTTCTAATAGTGTTCCGGTGGAATAAGAAATCTTTTTGTTGAATATCGACCGATAAAACTGATAAAGTAAAACACCTACAAAAAAGTCCGGCAGGCGGGTGATTGGATTTACATACCAGTATGCTTTAATTTGTTCTTCAGCAGTCAGATGCATACCTGTCAGCATAATCAGCAGGCAGATGAAAAGAGTGATACATAGATTCCGTTTACTATTTAAGAAAGGAATGATGAGGGGGAAACAGAAATAAAATAACTGTTCGCAGCCCAGACTCCACGAAGGACTATTGAATGAGAAAAAATAATCTGCAGAAGGGAAGAATGGTTGCAATAAAAAAGTGGAAGCGGCGAAGTGTTTTATCCAGTCTGTCGTATCGTTGTATTGAACATACCCTCCTATACATGCGGCAATTAATAGAGTAAGTAGATGGAGGGGGTAAATGCGGGCAATGCGTGCTACCCAAAAGGTACGTTTGGTGGTGGTCGTTTCCAATAACTTTTCTTCATAATTATAGGCAATAATGAAGCCACTAAGGATGAAAAAAAAGCTGACTCCAACAAATCCTTCTTTAAAGAAGTGAGTGTCGAAGCTCGGATCCAGAACATAACAATGTGCCCCGAATACCATCAAGGCAAATAATATTCGTAAAGAAGTTAATGTGTTAATCACGATACTTATCCTTATCAGTTTTTTTGTATTCGCTGACAAAAGTACTGCTTTCTTGTGATATAAAAATTCACATAGATTAAAAAGATTCAAGATTCGGAGCGTAGGCGGCTAAGATGTTGGGGAGTCATGCCTAGAAAGGAGGCTATATATCCCAATTGGGCACGGTGAATGACATCGGGTTGCTCACGTAAAAGTTGTTCATAACGTTCTTTAGCCGGAAGATACAATCGGTTGATATGGTGAATATCCATGTACTACAAACATTCCTGATGAATGACACGTCCCCAGTTGGCAATTTCTATATTAGTTTCATAAATCTGATTTAAATCTTCAATACGTATGGCATATAATTCACAATCTTCCAGTAATTCTACATATTCGTATCCTGGTTGATTATGATATAAATCTTTCATGGCAAAGGTTATATCACCTTCGCGTGAAAACCAGATCGTGATTTCTTCTCCGTCACGTAAACAATAGGACCTGCAAAATCCTTTTTCAATAAAGTAGACGTGGCGGTCTAGTACTCCACCGTGTATCAGTAAATGTTTTTTGGGAAGCTCCATTTTCTTCATATAACTGAAGAGTACTTCCAAAGAACTGTCGGATACCGGATAATACTGACGGATTCCTTTGATGATATTTTCCATGTTTGATTTATTCATTTGGATGCTCTATCCACCAATCAATCATCTTTCGGGCAAGACTAAGTTTTCTGGGAAGTTCGGGTAAATTGTCTCTTGTATAAAAGTCTCCCGAACTCAATTCTTCATCTTGGAGGTTGATTTCTCCTCCGGCATAATCGGCAATAAAGCCGACCATTAGTCCGCTGGGATAAGGCCAGGGCTGATTACCGAAATAAGTGATATTTTTTACCTCCAGTCCGGTTTCTTCTTTCACTTCACGTGCTACACATTCTTCTAGCGTTTCTCCGGTTTCCAGAAATCCGGCAACGAGACTGTTGAATGTTCCTTTAAAATTGCGGGCATGCACTAAGAGTAGTGAATCTTTTTTTCTCACTAATACAAGAATCGCTGTGGAAATGGAAGGATATACTTCCCGGCCACATTTCGGACAACGCTTCATGATAGATTCTTTCTGTTCCATAGGCGTGCCGCAGGCGGAACAAAAGCGGCTGTTTCTATCCCAATGCAGAATCTCATGTGCTTTTCCTGCTGTCTGATAATGAGACAAAGGAAGATATTCATAGGAGGCACGAAGCCCTGTCATGATCCATTGCTCCGATTCTTCAATGGGAGAGGAGAGGGAGAAAGTCTTGCAGTTTCTCCCTTCTAGTGTAGTGATATTGTGTACGGTTGTTTTTTCTTTAATAACAATAGGAGAGCTTTCTTCACACGGGATGGCATATATGCCATCCTCTTTTTTCTCAAGAAGCAGTTGGTCTTTGTAAAAGATAAACCACCATGATTGTGCTGTCTGATTCATTTTAATTCTAATTCTTGATCTTCGCGCTGCGAAGTTATAAAAAAACTAGATTGATATTTAGACTTATCAGATAAAATACAGGGCAACTGCACCAAAATTTGATTCATAACCGTGCAGAAATGAGCTAAATGATAATTTTGCGGAGTGCCCTGAAAGGGCTTAATTATATAGCGTAGGGCAA